>JAESGI010000022.1_pt1 | contig 400590 bp, 378 predicted proteins | sample 9269671 | NCBI WGS metagenome assembly JAESGI01 (sample SAMN14515641, study PRJNA621666) | algae metagenome | isolation source: Nostoc indistinguendum CM1-VF10 and co-occurring heterotrophs from gravelly... | place: USA: Clark Mountains, San Bernardino, California | collected 1998-06-05 | reverse complement strand
ATATTTTTTTTTTTTTGGGGTGGCGCCCCCACCCCCCCCCCAACCCAAAACTTACAGAATAGCGAGTGCGGAAAGCGCGAAAAAGCTCCTAAAAAAAATCCCGCAGAAAAATCCGCGGGACTATATTTTCAATGTTGATTTGATTATTTCTGAACAGCCGGTAAATTATTCGCAGCTTTCTGTACTTTTTTATAGGTGTAAGAACACATAATAATACTGAATTCGTAAAGGAGCAGCAATGGAAATGCAGCCATCAGCATACTTAAAACATCGGCCGGAGTGATAATTGCCGCTACCACCATAATAAGAACAATAGCGTGTCGACGATAGGTTTTCATAAATATAGGGGTCAATATCCCAATATTTGTAAGAAAATAAATAAGAACCGGAAAAAGGAAAATGACTCCCATTCCCAAAACAACCTGTAAAAACAATGTCGTATAATCACTTAAATCGTAAAGCGGAATAATTATATCAGAAATTTTAAAGATTACTCCGAAGTTAACTGCAAAGGGAAGGATTAGATAATATCCGCATAAAACGCCTGTCATAAACAGAATCCATACGGAATTGATGATGAAAATAGAGTTCTTTCTTTCATTAGGATGAAGGGCCGGGCTGATGAACCTCCACAGTTCCCAAACTATGTAAGGGAAAGCCAGAACAATGCCGCCAAACAGAGATACCGCCATCATCACATTAAACTGCTGATACAATTTGCTGGCACGTACCGGAAAATCTTTAGGAAGATGAATGCTGTCTTCACCTAAAATCATTCTTGAAAAGTGATTGACCATTTCAAAAGTGGCAAAATCGTTTCTGGTGGGACCAAAAAAGATGTGATCCATAATCCAGTTGATATTAAAGCCGATAATAACCGCCGCAACGATGATGGCAAGAATCGAACGGATGAGGTGTCCTCTTAATTCCCCAATATGTCCAAGAAAAGACATGTCTTTATCACTCACAGGATAGTATTTTTTAAGGTTTCAAATGTATGAAAAAGTTTCGGTATGTGAAGAGCGGGGATGATGGAAGATAAAGTTTAATTTGTCATCTTCCTGCTTCCAGCTTAATTAATTCCTTCATCGAGCAGTTTATGGAGATCAATGATTCCGAAATACTTTCCGTTTTCCGTCACCACAAGCTGTCCAATATTGTTTTCTTTTAAAATGTTCATGGCTTCTTTTGCCAATGCTGTTCTTTCAATAGTTTTCGGGTTGGCAGACATGATGTCTTTTGCCAGCACTTTTGAAATATCGTCACCTTTCAATAACATTCTTCTCAAATCTCCGTCGGTAATCACTCCTATAATCTCATCGTTATTGGTAACGACAGTAATTCCGTGACGTGATCCGCTGATGGAAATGATAACGTCTTTAACGGTATCATTTTCCGTTACACTAGGTTTTTGTGAAGAAAGGAAATCATTTACTTTTGAGATCAGGTTTTTTCCAAGGCTTCCTCCCGGATGAAATTTTGCGAAATCATTAGCTTTAAAATCATTCATTTCCATCAAAGCAATGGCCAAAGCATCTCCCAAAGCCATCTGTAAAGTTGTAGAGCTTGTTGGGGCAAGCTTGTTGGGGCAAGCTTCCATATCGACATGCGTATCCAGAATAATTTCAGAAAACTCGGCGAGTTTACTTGTCTTATTTCCCGTCATCCCAATCAGTGCAGAAGAGTAATCTCTAAGGTAAGAAACCAGATTCACGATTTCAGGCGAATTTCCGGAGTTGGAAATGCACAACACCACATCCTGTTTCTGGATTACACCAAGATCTCCGTGAATGGCTTCCGAAGCATGTAAAAACTGAGAGGGTGTTCCTGTAGAATTAAGCGTTGCCACGATTTTATTGCCTACGTGTGCCGATTTTCCGATTCCTACTACGATCAGTTTCCCTTTTGCCGAATGAATGATTTCTACGGCACGGGCAAAATCATCATTTAATCGGTCCCGAAGTTTTTCAAGTTCTGAAATTTCTATTTCTAAAGTGCTTTTAGCTATTGAGATGATGTCGGATCTTTCCATTTTACTTACATAAGGCATATAAAAATCAATTAAAAAACCGTTATTTCTAAAAGAATTTTTATTATAAATATAATTTTTTATAAATTCGTTCGCTTTTATTTTAAGCGAAAAATTCATAACTTTGGATTAGATGCAAATTTAGCAATAAAATTAGATGAGCGCAAAAAAAGCCAATTTATCAGGCGAATTGAAAAAATATTTCGGGTTTTCTACTTTTAAAGGGCAGCAGGAACAAATTATTGAAAACCTTCTGAACGGAAAAGATATATTTGTTTTAATGCCTACCGGAGGTGGAAAATCCTTATGCTACCAGCTTCCGGCACTTATTTCCGAAGGTACGGCCATCGTGGTTTCCCCTTTGATAGCTTTAATGAAAAATCAGGTGGATGCAGTGAACGGACTTTCATCTGATAACGGAGTTGCCCATGTTTTGAATTCATCATTAAACAAAACACAGACCAAACAGGTTTTCGACGATATAAAAAGCGGAAAAACAAAGCTTCTTTATGTAGCTCCGGAATCCCTTATTAAAGAAGATTATCTTGACTTTCTGAAAGAGGTGAAAATCTCATTTTTTGCCATAGACGAGGCGCACTGTATTTCAGAATGGGGACACGATTTCAGACCCGAATACAGAAACCTGAAATCGATTATTGATAAAATTGCCGATGTTCCGGTAATAGCACTTACGGCAACTGCCACTCCAAAAGTTCAGGATGATATCCAGAAAACATTAGGAATGACGAATGCTTTGGTTTTTAAAGAAAGCTTTAACAGACCAAACCTTTACTATGAAGTACGTCCGAAGGTAAATGTAGATAAGGAAATTGTAAGATTTATCAATCAGCATAAAGGAAAATCGGGAATTGTATATTGTCTCAGCAGACGTAAAGTGGAAGAGTTCGCACAGCTTCTTCAGGTAAACGGAATCAACGCTTTGCCTTATCACGCAGGTCTTGACCAGAAAGTGAGAGTATCCAATCAGGATAAATTCCTGATGGAAGAGGTTGATGTGATTGTGGCTACCATTGCCTTCGGAATGGGAATCGATAAGCCAGATGTACGTTTTGTCATTCATTATGATTTTCCAAAATCGCTTGAAAGCTATTATCAGGAAACAGGTCGTGCAGGTCGTGATGGCGGGGAAGGCTACTGTCTTGCATTTTACGATCCTAAAGATATTGAAAAACTTGAAAAATTCCTGGCTCAGAAACCTGTGTCGGAGAGAGAAATCGGGTTGCAGCTTCTTAATGAAGTTGTAGGCTACGCCGAAACTTCTATGAGCAGGAGACAATATATTTTATATTATTTTGGGGAAAATTTTGATCCGGTAAATGGTGACGGCGCCAAAATGTGTGACAATTCGTCAAACCCTCCAAAATTAAAGGATGCCACTGATGATTTGAAGAAAGTTCTTGAATTAATCAGGGACACGGTAGAAAAGTTTAAAGCAAAAGATCTTATTTCAATTATTGTTGGAAAAGAAACGGCCGTTACAAAATCTTATAAGCTTGAACAAAGCTCATATTTCGGTTTTGGAAAGGACGAGAAAGATAACCACTGGAAAACCATTTTAAGACAGGCGACAGTTCAGAATTTTTTACAAAAAGATATTGAAACTTATGGTGTCTTGAAGATTGCTGAAAAAGGCAAACTGGTTTTAGACGGAAAACTGGAACATTCTTTCCTCATCGCTGAAGACCGGGAATTTGATCTTACACAGACTAAAGCCGAAAGCGATCAGGTTCAGATGCAGTCGGGTGGAGGATTGGACCAGAATTTATTTAGCCAATTAAAAGAACTAAGAAAAAAAGTTGCCAAAAAGCACGGAATTCCACCATACACAGTTTTTATGGATCCAAGCCTAGAAGATATGACCGTGCAATATCCTATAACCGTTGAAGAAATTGGAAAAATCTACGGCGTTGGTGAAGGAAAAGCCAGAAAATACGGGAAAGAGTTTGCGGATTTCATCAGTAAATATGTAGAGGATAATAACATTGAGCGCACTCAGGATATGGTGCTTAAGCAGGTCGCTAATAAATCCAGCCATAAGGTTTTCATTATTCAGAGTACCGATAAAAAGATCGATCTTGAAGACATTGCAAGAGCTAAGAATCTTTCAATGGACGAGCTTCTGAAAGAAATGGAACGTATTGTTTACCAAGGAACCAAGCTGAATATCGATTATTATATTGAAGATAATTTTGACGAAGATATTGTTGATGGTTTTATGGAATTCATGAATGAATCTGAAAGTGACAGCATGAAAGTTTTGCTTGATGAATTCGGGGATGAACTTTCTGATGAAGAGGTGAGAATGTTGAGAATAAAATTCATCAGCGATGTTGCCAACTAAATTAATTTTAAACGATAACGAAATTGTAATGAAAGAAATTCTTCCAAAGAAGAGTTTCTTTTTTAATACAACCGAAAAGCTCAGGATTCTTTTTTCATTCTTTTATTTAGCTATTTCACTATTTTTTATTTTCAATAAAGCTCCGCTAATATATTTTGGAATAATCATGCTGGGAATCGGACTTTATATAGCTTTTTTCAGATGGATTTTGAAATATTTTGATATCGAAAATAGCCGTTATCTGATAACAAACCAGCGAATACTTAAAGTGAAAGGTTCTCATGAAAAAGTTGTATGGCAGAAAAGAAATCATGAAATTGATCAAATTAATGCCGAAATGAGCGGAAGCTTCTTCGGAAATATAATTTTTGGCGAACCTGAAAATATCTTTGGTAATAATGACAAAGCATTTTCTTTTTTCAGGAGAAACGGAATGAATTTTAACGAAGATAAATATGCTTTTTTAAGTGTTGAAAATATTAATGAAATTATTCCCATTTTTGAGAAGCTTGGTTTCAAGGTTAACAAAACTTTTTACTAATTTTACATAGATGAAAAAGATTTCTGTCATATTTATTCTGCCGGACTTAGAAACCGGAGGTGCAGAAAGGATTGTCACCACCATTGCGAATCATCTTTCACGGGATCTTTTCGAGCCTAAGATTTTGCTTCTTCGCAAACAGGGAGGTTATCTCAATATTTTAAAAGATGACGTTGAAATCATTGATGTTAGTACAGAAAGAATCAGGCATTCTTTAAAACCTATTCTGAGGGAAATTTACCGCAGAAAGCCGGATATTGTGTTTTCGGGATATGGAGAAGTAAATGCTTATTTGTCTTTATTCATAAAAGTTTTTCCTAAAACAAAATTTATCGCAAGGGAAACCAATGTTGTTTCTCAACACGTTACCAGAAAAGAAATTAAATTTTTCTACAATTTCTATAACAATTACGATACAATCATTGCGCAAAGTGATGATATGAAGAATGATCTAATTCTTAATTTCAAAATAAAACCTTCAAAAATCGTTAAAATAAACAATCCTGTTGATTTTGATTTTATTGATGGAAAAATTAAAACTTCCCATAAACCGGAATGTTTTAGATACGGTTATAAAAATGTTGTAGCTATTGGAAATTTATCGGCAAGAAAAGGTTTTGATAATCTACTGAAAGTTTTTTCGAGGCTTAAAAATGAAAATATACTGCTTCATATTTTAGGAGACGGAAAGGATCGGGAGGTCTTGCATCAGATGAAAGATTTCCTGGGCCTTGAACACGTCATTTTCCACGGCAGACAGGAAAATCCGTATGAATTCCTGACCTTTGCGGATCTTTTTATTCTCTCTTCGCGGTATGAAGGTTTTCCGAATGTTTTACTGGAAGCCGGAGCTTGCGGAACCTATTCTTTAGCCAATAACTGTCCCGGAGGAATCACTGAAATCATCCAGGATGATAACAACGGTGAAATTGCCAATATTGAAAATTACGATGATTTTTCACAGAAAATAATAAAAATACTTCATGGAAATCATGAAAATGAAGCCATTAAAAATTCAATAAAATCCCGATTTTCCAAAGAAATTATTTTAAATCAGTACGAAAAGGTTTTGCTGGATCTCATGAAGTAACAGTCTTTATTATTCAGCTAATATTTTTAATTTTGGACTTTTAAATTCAGAAAACAATCAGTAATGAATAAAATCCAAAAACTGGGATGTGCCTGCGAAAAGCCAGCTTCAACTTATACAGAATTCAGAAGTTCAGAACTGGGAATCGATAAAACGAACGGAAGATTTGCAGAAGTAAGCATTCAGCAGTGTAAACTTTGCCAGAGAATATGGATCCATTATTTTGTGGAATATGAAAGTTTCTCCAAATCCGGAAGATGGTACAAAGGAATTGTCTCCAAAAAAGACCGTCCGCAAATTACCCCGGAAAATGCGGTAGAATATCTGGAAAACCTTGACTGGTACGTTTACGGAGGTTCGTATTTTGATAGCAAAGGAGAATTCGGACAAGGGAAATTGAGGGTGGATTTATAATAGTTTGTAAGCCTGAAGCTTGAAGCTGGAAGATCAGTGCAAAATGTTTAGTTTTAAAAATATGCGCAATTCTTTAAACTTCCATCACTCATCTTCCCACATCCATCTCAAAATTTGACAAATCTCACTTTCTCACGTGGTAATAAATCGTTAAATTTGTAAGCATAAGAAAGTTAATAATAAACAAATTCATAAAATAACATGAGTCAATTCGATGTTACCGTAATCGGTTCCGGTCCTGGTGGTTATGTTGCTGCAATCCGTGCTGCACAATTAGGTTTCACAACAGCAATTATTGAAAAATATCCAACTTTGGGAGGAACTTGTCTTAACGTGGGATGTATTCCGTCAAAAGCGCTTTTAGATAGCTCTGAGCATTTTGAGAATGCGAAACACAATTTTGCAGGTCATGGAATCATTATCAATGAACCTCAGGCTGATATCGCAAGAATGATTGAGCGTAAAAATGAGGTCATCAAACAAAATACAGACGGGATCAGCTATCTGATGAACAAAAACAAAATCACTGTTTTTGAAGGTGTCGGAAGCTTCGAATCTGCAACCCAGATCAAAGTAACGAAAAACGATGGCTCTACAGAAACGATTGATTCCAAATATACCATTATCGCAACAGGTTCCAAGCCATCTTCTTTGCCTTTCATCACATTGGATAAAGAAAGAGTAATTACTTCTACGGAAGCTTTAAATCTTAAAGAAATTCCTAAACATCTTGTTGTAATCGGAGGCGGGGTAATCGGTCTTGAATTAGGCTCGGTTTATTTAAGATTAGGCGCTCAGGTTACCGTTGTTGAGTTTATGGATAAAATTATTCCTACCATGGACGGAGCGTTAAGTAAGGAATTAACGAAAGTTCTTAAGAAACAGGGAATGAAATTCATGCTTTCTACGGCTGTTTCAGCAGTGGAAAGAAACGGAGATACCGTGAAAATTACAGCAAAAGATAAAAAAGGAGAGGAAGTAACCGTTGAAGGAGACTATTGCTTGGTTTCTGTAGGAAGAAAACCCTACACAGATGGACTTGGATTGGAAAAAGCAGGTGTTGAACTTGACGAAAGAGGAAGAGTAAAAGTAAACGACCACCTTCAGACAAATGTTGCCAATATCTACGCTATCGGAGACGTTATTAAAGGAGCAATGCTGGCTCACAAAGCAGAAGAGGAAGGAGTTTTTGTTGCTGAAACGTTGGCAGGACAAAAGCCTCACATCAACTATAACTTAATTCCGGGAGTGGTTTATACATGGCCGGAAGTTGCCGGAGTAGGTAAAACGGAAGAGCAGCTGAAAGAAGAAGGAGTAGCTTACAAAGTAGGATCATTCCCAATGAGAGCTTTAGGAAGAAGCCGTGCAAGTGGAGATGTTGACGGTTTGGTGAAAATTATTGCAGACGAAAAAACGGATGAGGTGTTAGGAATGCATATTGTAGGAGCAAGAGCTGCCGACCTTATTGCAGAGGGTGTAATTGCCATGGAATTCCGTGCGAGTGCAGAAGATATTGCAAGAAGTTCTCACGCACACCCTACCTATGCAGAAGCAATTAAAGAAGCAGCTTTGGACGCTACGGCAAAAAGACCGATTCATATGTAATATTGAATTAAAAAATTCAATCATTTAAAAATATTTGTAAATTAGGAGAGGCATTAGTCTCTCTTTTTTATTATAATGCCTTTAATACAAGTGTTATGAAAAGTATATGTATAAGTGTTTTGCTTCTCTTTACAGCCAGTTCATTTGCCCAGGAAGCAGGAAAAGCAGGTGAGCTTCTGAAGAATGAAGCTACCAAAACTGAAATCGGATCTGTAAATAATAAAAAATCCGATGTAAAAACTAAAAATAATTCAGGCTTGAGAAATCAGGGAAACCAAGGGAATAATGGTTTCAGAACAAAGAATCCACAATACCGATGGAATCAGGAATATGGTTATTCCGAGGTTTTTCTCAGGATTCCGGAGCAGGGATTTTTCAGTGTGGAAATAGGCGATCAGTTTATCTCTAACAATTCAGGAAAATTCAGATTCTTTGATCTTCCTGCAGGAAGAGTTCCCATTTCCATCTATGAAAGCGGCTATTTGCTCTACAGAACTACACTCAATGTAAGAAACAACAGCAGGCTCGTTCTTGATTTTTTCACCAATGAAGGGTTATATCTGCTGGATTCTTATCCTGTGCAGTCTTATGGATTCGACAGTTGGAACGACGTATGGAATGATCCTTACGGAAATATAGGAGATATAAACTATCCTAATGTGATGGATAACCAGACATTTCAGCAGTTTATGGACACGATGAAGGACAGAGCATGGTTTGATGACAAAAAACTGGCATTCATCAATCAGCAGGGACGCCATGCGATGTTTACCTCAGAACAGATCAGCATCTTAGTAAAAGATCTGAGCTTTGATAAAAATAAACTGGCTTTGGCCAAATCGTTATTTCCGAAATGCGTGGATAAGCAGAAGTATTTTATTGTTGGAGAGGCATTGGACTTTGAAAGCAGCAGAAGAGAGTTGATGGATTATATATCGAAATTATAGATAGGTATTTGAATTCATACCGGATTTAGTATTATTGATATTAAAAGAGGAAATTATTTCCTCTTTTTTGCTTCATTATTTCGTTTTTGCAAGTTCGGCTTATATTTCCGTACCTTTACCGACTAATTTTATCATCAATGCAACTCGGAAAAACTCAGACTTTAAAAATTTCAGATAAAAACAATTCAGGATGGATCTTAACAGACGAATCTGGTGAAAAAGCTTTTCTACAGAAAATTTTCATTCAGGAAGACAAAGAAATAGATGATGAAGTAGAGGTTTTTGTGTATCAGGATGATAGTAAACTGAAGGCAACTACAGAAATTCCTCTGGCGGAAGTAGGGGAGTTTGCGGTAATGAGCTGTGTGCAAAGTCTGCCAAGTGGTGCGTTTATGGAGTGGGGGATTATCAAAGATCTTTTTATTCCTTACAAACAGCAGAAAACAAAAATCATAGAAGGAAAAAGGTATCTTGTACACATTTATGTTGATGAAGATCTGGATCTTATTACCGGAACTACAAAATTTAAAAGAAATCCGCAATATCAGGATCTGCCGTTTAAAAAAGGCGATAAGGTAGATCTTATCATGATGAACGAAAGTGAACTCGGCTGGAATGTAGTGATCAACAAAAAATACATCGGACTGATCTACACTTCTGATGTTTTCAAAAAACTCTATCCGCTGTCTGAAGAAACCGGCTATATCAAGGCGATTCGCGAAGATGGGAAAATAGATGTCTCATTGCAGCCTGAAGGATTTGAAAATATTGATGAATTTAAAAAGAAGATCCTGGATAAACTGGAAGAAAATTACGGTCTGCTGTACCTTTCCGATCAGTCTACTCCCGAAGAGATCAAAGATGAGCTGCAGATGAGCAAAAAGAATTTTAAAAAAGCCATCGGTGGATTGTATAAGGATAAAATTATTGATATTTCAGAAGATAAAATAAAATTGTTATAAAACGAAAAAGAGCAGAATTTTCTGCTCTTTTTTTATTCTCTGTTCTTTACCATCAGCCATCCTGTATAAACTCTGCCGTCCGATACTTTTATCGTATACCAGTAATTTCCTGTAGGAATTGGGCTTCCGTTAAGCTTACCATCCCATTCCAACGGTTTTTTGGAGATCACTTCCTTGAATACAGGTAATCCTCTTCGGTCATAAACATTTACTTCGGTTCCCGGATAATTTTCGAGACCTGCAATTTTCCATTGATCATTATATCCATCACCATTAGGAGTAAAGGCATTAGGGATGTTAAAAATTGAAAAAGGTTTCTGCCCGATAAAACAGCCTTCTTTGGTTCTTACATAAACAATATACTCGCCGATATTTAAATTGGTAAAAATATTTGAGCTCTGCCATGTAAAATTATCTAGGGAATATTCAAAATTACCGGGAGCGGAAAGAGCAACTGTCGCAGACCCATTATTAACTGTTACACCCGTAATTTCCGGCAATACAATATAGCCCGCCTGAACCTGGTCGCTACTCTGACATCCGAAATTATTGCTTACCGTTACAGAATAATTTCCGGCAGCAGAAACTATAATGGTTTGGGTGGTAGCTCCCGTACTCCATAAATAGGATGGAAATCCGCTTCCTGCATCCAGCGTTACAGTTTTGCCTTTACAGAATTCGATTTTTTCAGGGAGTTCCAATATAGGTTTAGGATTTAAAGTAAGGCTTAATCTCACTACGGTAAAACATCCGTCTGCAGTGGTAACTTTTACATGAATAACTGTTGAGCCGACATTAAGTGTATAGTTGGATGGATTGGCAATTGGGTTTCCAAGATCATCGGTATAAGTAAAAGTATAGTTCCCCGGATTTGCAATAATATTAGACTGATAAGAAGTAAGATCTACCACCATAGAATTTGCCGTTGAACTGTTGCATACAGTTGAAGAATAATCATTGGCAGGAACATTATTGGTTGATAAAGTCACTGAGATTCCAAGTTTTTCAGATTCACAATTATTTAAAGTCTGTGTCACAAAATACGTTACACCATGAACCAGGGGAGTCGTTAATGGCAGTATATTACCTGCGGCATCATAAAACTTTATAGCCGTTCCTGCCACAACCAAATTAGACAGCTTAGGATTTGAAGAAGCACAGAAATCCTGAGCAGTATTCCCTGTTGGTTTCGGAGTTTCGTTAATGGTTACCTGAACGGCTGTTTTATTGCTTTCACATCCGTTGATAGTTTGTGAAGCATAATATGTTTGTCCGCTTATAAGTGCTGTATTTGCCGGTAAGATATTTCCACCCGCATCATACCATTTGATATTCTGTCCTGTGATCTGAATATTTGAAAGGGTAGGATGGTTGCTTGCGCAGAAGGTTTGCTGTGGGTTTGAAGTAGTTGGCAAGGCGGCAGCAGTTACAATTACATTTTGATTCTGTGCTGAAATATTTCCGTTTCCGTCATCATAAGTCCAGTGAATTACATACGTTCCCGGCACAGAATAAGAAAGAGGATCTGTTGTAGTAGCGGTAATTGTTCCCGTACAATTGTCTGTTGCTGTGGGAATTGTTGAAATTACAGTATGACAGTTACCTGTAATATTAGGAAGACTCGAAACATTTGGTACCGGCGGCGTTATGTCACCAACAATTACATGAATAGAAAAGCTTCCGTCACATCCGTTTGTAGTTCCTGAAACCTGACAAGTATATATACCTGAGTTTACTGACGTGGAATTCGGAATAGTAGGATTTTGTTGATTTGAATTAAATCCATTTGGTCCTGTCCATTGGTAATTTGCTCCTCCTGATGCATGAAGCTGAATGGTAGAACCCGTACAAATATTCATGCTGGAATTTGAAGGCAGATTATTGCATCTCTCAAGCTTTAGAAGATAACCATCCTTATTAATTTGAACCTGATTAATAGCACTCAGGAAGTGTTCATTTGCAGATGGATCAAAATCGCAGTTCCAATTAAATGCACCAATGTAATAGTAGCTGTCATTAAAATTTAGTGTTTGATATATCCACGCATGGGAGTTAGGTTTATAGGCATTTGTCGACCCAATTTTAAATGAATTTTTATATTCCCGATTAGCACCGAAACTTATAGAGCAACCTTCAGAGTAGCCGCCGCCAAAAACAACATTTGCTATACCCAGATCGGGATCAGCATCGAAAGATTTGTGAAAAGTTCCGTTTACATGAAGATTATTATAATCATCACAGTTTAACCCAAATATATTTAATGGAAAATTCTGTCCATTGTTTAGATATTTTTTTACATCTAATAAATTATTAGTGATGTCAAACCATAATAGATAAAGGCTTTGGTATGTATTGGAGGGTAAAAGATATTGGCTAGCGGATGGATCCACATCAATTGGTAAGAATTGGGCCATCCAATTTCCGGAAACAATAAGTTTGTCGGTTTTATCGATTATTATATCGGAAAAACTCTGATCTTCTTGAAATCCAGACCAGAGAAGGTTTCCATTCGTAGAGTATCTTTGTAAAACATACCCTTGTTGACCAAAAATATTGTTCATCGCAAAGTAGACATCATTATTGGAGTTTAGAACAATTTTATTTTGTAATCCATTAGGGATTTTTTTGGTCCATTCCACATGTAATGACGAATTGAGTTTAATTATATAGGAAGCAAGAGTAGAATTCGTATTGTTAAATGAATTATTAAACGCTTGTTGGAAGATGAGATCAGAAAAAGTGAAAGTGCTTAAATATACATTTCCGAAATCGTCAACTTCCATGGAAGATGGAGTAGAGTTTGTTAATGAAGTTTCACTAATAAGCGTTCCGTTGGTGTCAAGAATTGTAAGTGTGGCAAAACTATTTACATAAATTCCTTGTAATGCTGCCTTACTTGTAAGAGCGTATACCTTGCCATTCACGACTTTTAAATCATGTTCCATGTCGCTATGCATATTACTTATTTTATAGCTCCACAAATAATTTCCGTTTTGGTCAAGTTTTATAACAAATGTGGTTCCGTATGTACCAGAACTCATGTAGTTAGTAGGTATTACAAGATTGATATTTGGTCCAGGATCTACATCAATACCACTGAATCCAAGCGTTTTTCCTAAAAGATAAATATTTCCGGCATTATCTCTTTGCATTTTTGTAATGTCATCTTCATAATCGGTATAGCTTCTAAATTGCTTTACCCAGGAAAAGTTCTGAGAAAACAAAAGACCACAACAAAATAAAGTCAGCAGAAATAATATTTTTCGCATTGGTTACTAATTTTCCGGCAAATATAATAAAATCAATACCCTCCAAAAGATTAATGACGATTAATAAAATTTGATTATGTTAAAATATGATGCATATCATAATTCTTTCTCTTAATTATTTTGTTTAACAATTTTGTCAAAACATTTGATTGATTTATATTTGCACAAATTTGTTTAACAAAAATGTCAAATCAACCAAAAAAAGATCAAACGCAGGAATTAATAAAGGAAACCGCAAAGAATCTGTTCTTTGTGAAAGGAAAGTTTGATGCCACCACTCAGGAAATTGCTGATGAGGCCGGTGTCAACAGAACCTTAATTAACTATTATTTCCGATCAAGGGATAATCTGATCCAGATTATTTTTGATGAAGCGCAAAAGGTAGAGCATGAAAAATCTGAAATAATTATGAATTCTGATCTTCCATTCAAAGAAAAGATCGGCCAGTTTATCGAAGGGAGTTTATCCACAAGCCTTCAGTATCCATATTTGGAAACCTATATCGTATCACAGATCAATAAGGGAAACTGTCATAAAAAAGACATAGAAGAAGATGAACTTCAAAAGTTGTATAAAGAAGTAGAAGCAGAAATGGAACTTGGAAACATTGAAAAAATGGCACCCATACAGTTTGTACTCAATATGATCTCATTGTTGGTTTTTCCAAGTGCCGTAAGACCTTTACTGATGGAAAACCTGATGATAGATGAAGTGGAATTCGACAAAATTATTTCCGAAAGAAAAGACATCATTCTAAATATGTTATTTAAAAATTGAAATGTTAAAGTATTTTAAAAAATGAATCGTCTTTTAGAAATAAAAACCATAGTAACAGCAATTACATTAAAAAATAAACGAAGTATAAAATTATGAAAAGAAAACGAATAACTGCACTAAAGCTAAAAATAGGAATAGCGGCTGCATTTATGATTTTCGGCTTTTCATCACTATCTGCACAGCAGCAGGTTTCCCTTCAGGAGGCCATCAAACAGGCGCTCCAAAATAAGGCCGAAGCCAAAAAAGCTGCTTTACAGGTGAAAAAAGCTGAGTACAAAATTGATGAGGCCAGAGCCGGAGCGCTTCCGCAGATCAGTGCCAATATCAGCAATACTTTTAATCCGATTCTTCAGACTTCTGTGCTTCCCGGAGAGATTATCGGGATGCCAGGACAGTTAGTTCCTGTTACTTTCGGAACAAAATGGCAGTCGGTAAACTCAGTGTCTTTGTATCAGAATATTTTTGACCAAAGAGTTTTTACAGGATTAAAAGCCGCAAAATCTACCAGAGAATTCTATCTGTTGAACTCAGAACTCACCAATGAACAAATTATAGAAAATGTGGCTACTGCTTATTATCAGGTATTCGTTCAGGAAGAAAACCTTAAAACCGTACAAGCCAGTTATGCCAATACGGAAAGAGTAAGAAACGTTATCAAAAGCCTTGTAGATAACGGACTGGCGAAATCCATAGACCTGGATCGCACCAACGTTCAGCTCACCAACATCGGTTCAAACAGACAGCAGCTTGTAAATGCTGTTGAAGTTTCAAAAAATGCACTGAAATTCTATATGGGAATTCCCATTAGTACACCTATTGAACTGGAAGAAAAAACCATTGAACCCAATACTGCATTATTAAATACCGCTGTCAATTTGGAAACCCGTTCAGAGCTTAAAGTATTGAATAAGCAAAAAGAACTTTTACAATACAATAAAAAAGCTACCGAAGCTTTACTGTACCCAACGGTTGGTCTGCAGGCAAACTACGGATGGCAGGGATTAGGCAATAAATTCCCGTATTTTACGGGAAGCGCCCAGGGAACAAACTGGAGTGATTATGCGTCGATAGGTCTTGCTATTAAAATTCCGATTTTCTCCGGAGGAGCAACTAAAGCACAGATTCAGCAAGCTGAAATCGATATTCAGGACCTTGATCAGGATATTAACAATACCAGAGAAAGTCTCGACCTTGATTATAAAAATGCCATCAGCAATATGGAAAATGCCATCATCAATATCGAAAGCACAAAAGATAATGTTGGCCTTGCAGAAAGGGTTCAGAAAAATACCCAATCCAATTATCAGTACGGCCTTGCAACGCTTACAGAAGTGCTGGATGCAGAAAATGCCCTTACCCAGGCTAAGCAGAATTACGCAAACGCTTTATTAGATTATAAACAAGCTGAAATTAAATTAATAAAAGCAAAAGGACAATTAAACACATTACAAAACCCATAATAAACTACAATGAAAAAAACTCTAATATATATTATCGTGGCAGCTGTACTGGTCGGTTTAGCGGCGTACAAAATTGCAGGAAATAAAGAAAAGCAGACGCAGGAAGTAAAAGAAGTAGCCAAGCAGGTAGATAAAATCAATGTGAATGTGGTTACCGTTTCCAGAGAAAATATAGATACGGATTATTCTGCCAATGGAACATTCATTCCAAAACAGGAGTCCAACCAATCTTCTGAAATATCAGGAAGAATTGTAAGCGTTTTGGTAAAAGAAGGATCACGAGTGGGAGCCGGGCAGGTTTTGGCAACCATTAAAAAAGACGCTATTGAAGTAGATGTGACCCAGGCGCAGAACAATTTGCAGAATGCAATTATTGATAATCAACGTTATGAAAATGCCTTCAAAACCGGAGGTGTTACCAAACAGCAGCTTGATAACTCTAGATTACAGCTTAAAAATGCCCAGGCGGCCGTAAGAGCACAAGGCGTGAGAGTGAATGATACCAGTGTGCGTGCAGGAATCAGCGGTACTATCAACAAAAAAATGGTGGAACCAGGAATGGTGGTTTCTCCGGGAACGCCTTTATTTGAAATTGTAAACATCAATTCATTGAAGCTTTCAGTTTTAGTGGACGAAAGTCAGATCGGAAAAATTCAGATCGGGCAGGAAGTTCCGATTAAAGTAAATGTTCTTCCTGAAGATTCTTTTGTAGGTCGAATTACATTCATTGCTCCTAAAAGTGATGCCTCTCTAAATTTCCCTGTTGAAATTGAAGTTCAGAACAGAGGAAACCTCAAAGCCGGAATGTATGCTACAGCAACATTTAAAACTAATAACGGCGCAGAAACTCAGAATATGCTTACTGTTCCTGCGGAAGCCTTTGTAAACGGGGTAAGTTCAGGACAATTATTTGTTGTTCAAAATGGTATCGCAAAACTCATCAAAGTAACCATTGGAAAAGTGTACGGTGATAAAGTACAGGTTCTAAGCGGACTGAAAGGTGGAGAACAGGTGGTTACCAGCGGACAGATCAACTTGGATAACGGTTCTAAAGTAAATATCGTAAAGTAGAAGGTTTATGAAATTAGCAGAAATATCGATTAAGAGACCATCGTTGGTGATCGTATTATTTACGATTCTTACGTTGGGAGGTATCCTGAGCTATACACTCATGGGATACGAATTGATTCCGAAGTTTGAAACCAATATGGTAACCATTTCTACGGTATATCCGGGGGCTTCACCCGCAGAGGTGGAAACCTCTGTTACCCGAAAGATTGAAGATGCAGTGGGTTCTTTGGAAAACGTGAAAAAAGTAGAATCTTCTTCCTATGAAAGCTTATCCGTGATCATGGTTCAGCTAAATGACGGAGCAGATGTGGATTATGCTTTAAATGATGCCCAGAGAAAAGTAAATGCGATCCTGGCAGACCTTCCGGATGATGTGGATGCCCCGTCACTGAATAAATTCTCACTCGATGATTTACCGATTATTACCATGAGTATTTCATCAGATAAATTAAACAGCAAAGATTTATATGACCTTCTGGATAAAAAAATAGAACCTATTTTCTCCCGTGTGAATGGTGTGGCACAAGTAGATCTTGTGGGTGGGCAGGAAAGAGAAATTCAGGTAAATCTTGATGAGAAAAAGTTGCAAGGATACGGCCTTTCAATTGGAGATGTACAACAGGCTATCCTGTCATCAAACCTCGATTTCCCGACAGGTTCTTTGAAAACACGTACTACGAAATCTACGATTAGACTATCAGGAAAATATAAGTCAGTTCAAGAAATGAACAACCTTGTGGTCTCCAATAAAAATGGAGCACAGGTTCGTTTATCTGATATTGCAACAGTCTTTGATTCTCAGAAAGATGTTGAAAAGGTTGCAAGATTCAATCAGTTTCCCACTATTTTGATGCAAGTGAAAAAACAGTCGGATGCAAATGCGGTTGCTGTATCGGAAAGTGTTCAAAAAACGATAGAAACGGTACAGGAAGCATACAAAGTTCAGGGAATTAAGGTAAAAGTTGTAAATGATACTACAGACTTTACCCTGGAATCTGCCAATCACGTTATCTTCGATTTGTTCCTTGCGATTATCCTTGTTGCTATTGTGATGTTACTATTCCTTCACAGCATCAGAAATGCATTTATCGTAATGGTATCAATCCCTGCCTCCCTGATAGCAACCTTCATTGGAATGAATCTCATGGGATATACGCTCAACTTAATGAGTTTATTAGGGCTCTCGCTCGTGGTAGGTATTCTTGTGGATGATGCGATTGTTGTACTGGAAAATATTTACCGTCATATGGAGATGGGGAAAAGTAAAATTCGTGCAGCATATGACGGAGCTTCGGAGATTGGGTTTACGGTTGCAGCTATTACCTTGGTAATCGTGGTAGTATTCCTGCCGATCGCAATGAGTTCAGGACTGGTGGCAAATATTCTGGCTCAGTTCTGTGTCACGGTAGTAATAGCAACATTGTTGTCATTGCTTGCTTCATTTACCATCATTCCTTGGCTATCCTCAAGATTTGGTAAGCTCGAGCATTTAACAGGAAAGAACTGGTTTGAAAAGTTCATCCTTTGGTTTGAAGGAATGATCGACCGATTTACCCACTGGATCACAGGAATCCTGGAATGGTGTCTAAAAACAACCTTAAGAAGAATTTCCACAGTTGTAGTAACATTCATTGTTTTAATTGCTTCTTTCATGCTGGTAGCATTCGGATTTATCGGAGGTGAATTCTTCCCGCCGATTGACAGGGGGCAATTCCTTGTTCAGATGGAATTATCAAAAGATGCAACAGTTGAAAAAACAAACCAGCTGACATTGAATGTTGAAAAGTTTTTAAGAAATGACAAAGACGTTGTTGATCTTATTACAACGGTAGGGCAGCAGTCAACAGGTTTTGGTGGAGCACAGGCTACAACCTATCAATCTGAGGTTCAGGTAAACTTGACCGACAAGTCTGAACGTTCTGAAAGTACCAACATTAAAGCGGCAAAAATAAAAAGAGCGTTAGAAGAGAAATTTACCGGAGTTGAATTTAAAACCGCTCCAATCGGAATCATGGGTGCGGAAAATGCGCCGATCGAAATGGTGGTAACCGCACCGGATAACGCAACCGCTGTAAAGGAAGCAACAAGAATCCTGGAATTGCTGAAAAAAGTTCCCGGAGCCGTAGATGCTGAATTATCTACCGATACAGGAAACCCAGAAGTACAGGTAAATATCGACAGAGATAAAATGGCTTCTTTAGGATTAAACCTTTCCAGTATAGGGCAAACGATGCAGACTGCTTTTAACGGAAATACAGACGGGAAATTCAGAGCCGGAGAATACGAGTATGATATTAATATTCGTTTCGGAGATGCCAACAGACAGTCTATTGATGATGTTAAAAACTTAATGTTTACCAATTCGCAGGGACAGCAGATCCGTCTTAGTCAGTTTGCTGATGTTAAAATGGGTTCAGGACCGAGTTTGCTTGAACGTAGAGACAAAGCACCTTCTGTAAAAGTAAGAGCAAAAGCTGTAGGTAGACCGGTTGGAGATGTTGCCAACGAATGGGCAAACCAATTCATGGATGGCAAAAACAAACCAGCAGGAGTAGATTACATCTGGAGCGGAGACATGGAAAACCAGCAGGAAGGTTTCGGTACATTGGGTATCGCATTATTGGCAGCAATCGTATTGGTTTATCTGGTAATGGTTTCGCTGTATGACAGTTTTGTCTATCCTTTTGTGGTATTATTCTCAATTCCTCTGGCGATGATCGGGGTAATGGTAATTCTTGCCCTGACAGCCAATTCACTAAATATTTTCACGATGTTGGGGATGATCATGTTGATTGGTCTTGTTGCGAAGAACGCGATCTTGATTGTAGACTTTACCAACGCAAGAAAAGAAGCGGGTGCCAGTACACATGATGCTTTGATTCAGGCCAACCACGCGCGTCTTCGTCCAATTTTGATGACAACGATTGCGATGATTTTCGGGATGTTACCCATTGCATTGGCAACGGGAGCCGGGGCAGAGATGAATAAAGGTTTGGCTTGGGTAGTTATCGGTGGTTTAACATCGTCTCTATTCCTTACCTTGATCATTGTACCGGTGGTGTACTCTTTGTTTGACTCGATTTTGAGAAGAATGGGTAAACATGAAAAAGTAGATTATGAAGCTGAAATGAAAGCTGAGTATGAACACAGAGAACTAAGTGAAGACGGTTATACCCCGAAACATTTAGATTAATATAACAAACCTTTAATTAACCGAAAAAGCGTATCAGAAATGGTGCGCTTTTTTCGTCATTGCGATGAGCGAAGCGAAGAAGCAATCTCAAAATATTATATAAGCTGATTAATCGCAAATACGCAATATGTATTGTTTATACCATTTTAGGACGCAAGAAAATCAAAAATTTTCAGCAATTTCGATAATAACTTTATCATAGATAAATCTTAGCGCCTTAAAATTTTTTGCTGTTTAAATATATCGTCGTCTTTGTATTTAATAAAAAAATCCAAAAAAAAGCTTCCAGAATTCACTGAAAGCTCATGTATTGTCTACTATGAAAAACTAGTCTGCCATCACTTCGCCTGCCTTACGGTACACGAAGCTTCCATAAATGTGTCTTCTTGCAAAACGGCTTGGCGAATCCGCATTTACCATTTTGATGTAGGTATTTCTCGGAACACCTAAGTATTCATAAATATTACCGTTCAAATGCTGAATGGTCAGTATGGATTTTTCAAGATAAAAATCCTGGATATTGGAAGTCGTTGTAGTCTCCGTGTATTCTTCCTTATATTTTTCCTGAGTTTCAGGATTGATGCTCACCAGAAAATGATAGGCCTCAATCACCGACTTGCTTTTCTCTTCCGCTTCCAGCTTACCGGCTTCATCATTGATGAATTTGTCAGGATGCGTATCTTTCATCGTATTCCTGTAAATCGTTTTCAGTTCTTTAAGTGTCACATTTTTATCAACTTCAAGAAGCTTTCTGTATTCGCCTAATTTTTTCATTACGGTTGGATCCTTTTTTCGGGATGCAAAATTAAGCTATTTAATTGGAATATAACTTATTCATTATTAATTTGTTTTAATAAAATATTAATTCTAATTTGATACATTAAATCACATATCTAACAACGATAACGAAACTTTCATCGATTCTTTTATGTGTTTATTAAATAAAATCATATCAGACATTGGATAATAAAACTCTTCCGGATTTACGAAAACATTGTTGTATTTGGTTCTTTCACTGCCTCCATCTACGTCAATAGATAAAAGGCCGGTACCTGTTTTGCGCTGTACAGTTGTTAAACCTTTAGACGTTACTTTAGATTCAACACAGCCGACCAAAGCGCCTCTTCCCAATATATCAAAACAAATAGCAGTATAAATTCCATTGCGAACCAGCTGACCCGGAGGAAGAATACAGGCGTATAAAACATTTGGAAGATTCATGATTCCACGGGAAACTTCTACTGTAAATGGAATATTATTGATTTCTTTATATTGCTGTTGGAGATTTTCTTTTAACTCGTTCAGAGCATCTTTAACTGAAATAATTTCAGGATCATTGGTTCTTAAAGGCATGCAATTCAATACCGGATGCAGCTGCCTGAATTCACATACAGCATTGAAATACGCTAAAAGTCCTGTAGAATGCATTTGGTCCAACTCGATTACTCCGTCTTCTGAAAAATATGCGTCACTTTAGAATTCTTTATAAAATCCTGAAGCGGCATATCTTTTACAGCGTTCTTATTGGTGAGCTCAATATAATAGACCATTGTATTGGGAAACTTGGGATCTTTGCACAATATTTTGAAGCGTTTTACCTTTTCATCATTGTTTAAAAAAACAAGCTCGGAAGCATTATAAAGCCTGATATTGTTAACATCAAAAGCAATCTTCCAGTTTTTTTGCAGTTTGGCAAATCTTTTCTGGGTTCTGTCGCTGTCTTCATTTTCAAACTTATCAACCTGGAAATCGGTTAAAAGCTGCGGATAGATCAGCCCTTCCTGAAGAATCGCTTTGGTAATTTTATCAGATTTATCATAAAAAATAACCTTATTGTCAAACTGCATCTGGTTATCTTTCACCACTATATCTCCCGAAAACTTTTTATAATTTTTCTTCTTATAATCATTTTTAAAATGTTCAATCGCTGACTTATCTTTAGGTCCGGGTTTTTCAGTTTTCTGTGCAAAAACAGAAGCTGATAAAAGTAATGTAAGGCTTGCTGTGTATAATAATTTCATGATACTTTATTAATTTTATAAAGATTTAAAGAATGTTCTTAAGTCGCAGATATTGCAGAAGCATAATGGTTTTGGCATCTTTAATTGCTCCGGTTTCAATCATATTCAGTGCCTCTTCGAAACGAAATTCCAGCACTTCAATATCTTCGCCTTCGTCTTGAAGTCCACCGCCATCGTGTATTTTCATATCTTTGGAGTATTCAGCAATAAAAAAATGAAGGATTTCCGTGACAGCACCAGGTGACATATATGCCTCGAAAATCTTCTCAACATGAGAAACTTTATAGCCGGTTTCTTCTTCGGTTTCCCTTTTAATACAGTCTTCCGGGTTGTCATTGTCCAGAAGTCCGGCGCACACTTCAATCATCATTCCCGTTTCATTTCCATTTATAAAAGATGGCAATCTGAATTGCCGGGTAAGAATCACATTTTCCGTGCTCTTGTCATACAGTAAAATGGCGGCACCATTTCCCCGGTCATACGCTTCACGGCTCTGCTGCTGAAAACTTCCGTCTTTTTTCTGAATTTTAAAAGTTACCTTTTTTAAAGTGTACCAGTTGTCTGATAATATTTCCGTCTTTTCTATCTGAACGTTTGTATTGTGCATAGATTGTATAATCTTGATAATTATTTATATAATAAATTCTCTAAAGCATTTTTTAGATCTGGGAAATTAAACTCAAAGCCCGCCTTTTGAATTTTCCCTGCAGAAGCTCTGGAACCTTCCAGCAATGCATCGGCAAGTTCGCCAAAGACCAGCTTTAAAACAAATCCCGGAACATTCGGCATGAAGAGCGGTTTTCTGATGACCTCAGCAATTTTTTTGGTTAAATTTTCATTGGTGGTGTGCTGAGGTGAAACAGCATTATAGGCACCATCCATGCCTTGGTTTTTCAATGCAAACTCGTAAATCGAACAAATATCATCGATATGAATCCAGGGCATATATTGTTTTCCGCTTCCAAGAGGAGAACCGATTCCCATTTTGATAGTCGGCAGCATTTTTTTGAGTGCTCCATCTTTTTCAGAAAGTACCACTGCGGTGCGAAGTTTAATCACTCGTTCTGCCAGATTCTGTTCCTTGAACTGATCTGCCGCGCGCTCCCACAGTACAACGACTTCACTTAAAAAATCGTTTCCGGGACCATCGTTTTCAGTGAAAATGGTATTGGTCGTTTTTGTCCCGTAATAATTGATACCCGAAGCCGAAATAAACGATTTCAGCTTTATTTTCTTTTTCTGAAGTGTTTTTACAATCAGATCGGCAGAATCAACCCTGCTGGAAATCAGTTCGCTTTTTCGTTCATTGGTCCATCGTTTCTCAGAAATATTGGCTCCGGCCAGATGAATAATGTGGGAAACACCTTCAAAAGCTGTATCATCGATTGTTTTTTCCTGAATATTCCACTCGAATTCATTATTGTGCTTTTTCTTTCTTGTTAAAAAACGAACGGTGTAATCTTTTTCAAGCCTTCTGGCAAGTTCGCGGGCAATAAGTCCGCCGGCTCCGGTTATGAGAATAATATCTTTCATGAATAATATCTTTCTGTTATGACTGGTTTTTAACGATTAAAACAAAATCATCATCCAAAATTTTATAGCCATAGTCGTATATAAATTTATATTCAGAACCATTTTTATAGATTTTCAGATTCGTAAAGTAGTCAAAATCAAAACCTAAGCCATCGAGTTTCGAACGGGGTACTTTTGCTTTTCCGTCCGTATTTACTTCGGAAAGGATTCTGTAGTTTTTGCGAAGCTTGTTATTAACATTACGCATCAGGTTGTTGGAATCCTTATTCTGTTTGTTGTTGTAGGCGTTTCGGCAGGCATCATTACAAAATTTTTTGTCTGATCTCCCGATGATTTTTTCGCCGCATTCAAGACAATTCATAAATTTATTTTTTCAGTTTGTGTGGATGAGCATGTTTTTTCTTTAGCAGCCTCATAAATCTGCTGTGAGCAGGATAACTTCTGTTGGAGGTGATATTGTTGAAAAAAAGTGCTGTAAGTAATAAAATTAGACAGCCGGAAAGAACCGGAGACACTACATACCAGTATCCCAGCTCAGGAATTTTCCCTGTTGAGCTTACAGCAATCAGTGCCGTAGCACCGCCGGGCGGATGAAGGGTTTTGGTATACTGCATCAGAACAATCGAGAAAGCAACGGCAAGAGGAGCCGATAGCCAAATAATATCAGGAACAATTTTATAGACAGTAACACCTACTAAAGCGGATATGACATGGCCTCCTACAAGGTTTCTCGGTTGTGCCAACGGACTTTGAATTGCGCCGTAGATCAGTACACTGGATGCACCGAAAGAACCGATCAGAAAAATATTTTCTGTTGCCGATAACGAATGTGACTGTATGAAAGCAATAATTCCGATTCCGAAAAATGCACCCAAGAAAGACCAGAAATGTTCTTTGTAGTCAACCAGTGTTTCTTTATAGATTACATATTTTGACACTCTCAGTGTTCTTTTTATCGCTTTTTTCATATTTAATCAAAGGTACGGAAATTATCCGTTTATAAACGGATAGAATTTATGATGGTTCTTTTTATTCGTTTTCAAACGACTACAAACGAATTTAAATAGTTTTGTACCGTTTTGAATTTCAGCTTTTACCAATCTTTGCAACAGAGATCTGAGAAAACAGTGAACGTCTCTGGTCTGAATATTAATCTTTAAAAATACAGAATTATGTCACTAAGAAACAAAGTAACACTAATTGGTTACACAGGAAAAGAAGTAGAAATGGTAAACTTCGAAAACGGAAACAGCAAAGCGGTTGTATCGCTTGCAACCAGCGATCATTACACCAACGCAAAAGGCGAAAAAGTAGAAGAAACACAATGGCACAATCTGGTTGCTTTCGGTAAAACTGCAGAGATTTTTCAGAAATATGTTACAAAAGGAAAAGAAATTGCCGTAGAAGGAAAGCTTACCTACAGGTCATACGATGACAAAGATGGAAATAAACGCTATATCACAGAAATCAGAGTTGATGAGATTCTGCTTCTGGGTGGTAAATAACAGTAAAAACACAGGCGATGAAAGTAAAAGTTTTTAAAGTTAGACTGGATCAGGAATTTTTACATGACGATCAAAAAATGCTTGATGAATTTCTGGGAAAACATGAAATCGTAAAAGTGGAAACCGCTTTTGTAAATGACGAAAATTATTGGTCAGTCATGTTATATTTTAAAGTAGTAAGGATGACTGCTGCCGTTAAAGAACCAAAGCATGTAAAGTATGCAGCCGAAAATGAAGAATTGAATCCTGATGAAGAAAAAATACTTTATGCGCTAAAGGAATGGAGATCGGATAAAGCAAAGGAACAGAACCTTCCTGGCTATTTTATTGCTACCAATAAAGAACTCACGTCTGTTGCTAAATATAAGCCTGCCCGGAAAGAAGAGCTGCTGGATATCAAAGGTTTCGGAAAGCATAAAATAGAAAATTACGGCGAAGAAATTCTTGAAATTTTAGAAAGCATCTGATCTGTAACAAAAACACAAATGACGAAAGTATCCAAGGCTGAAGAATATTGTTTCTTCGGCTTTGGATTTTCGCCTTTAAGTCAGTTCAATTCCTTATTTTTGCAACACTTATACATTAATCATCATTTATCAATTATAGAATGAAACCAGGTTTAGCAAAAGGGACGAGAGATTTTACAGCATTGGAAGTTGCAAGAAGAAGATATATCATCAATATTTTACAAAAGAACTTTGAATTATTCGGGTTCCAGCCATTGGAAACGCCAAGCTTTGAAAATCTTTCGACATTAACAGGGAAATACGGAGAAGAAGGAGATCGTCTTATTTTTAAAATTTTGAATTCGGGAGATTATACTTCAAAAGTGAATCCACAGGATTGGGAAGATAAAAATCATCAGAAACTAACTTCACAGATTTCCGATAAAGCCCTACGTTACGATCTTACCGTACCTTTTGCAAGATTTGTGGCGATGAATCATAATCAGTTGACTTTTCCATTCAAGCGGTATCAGATTCAGCCGGTCTGGAGAGCAGACCGTCCTCAAAAGGGAAGATTCAGAGAGTTCTACCAGTGTGATGCAGATGTGGTGGGAAGCGAAAGTCTTCTTCAGGAAGTGGATCTTGTTCAGTTATATCTAAAGTCATTTGCAGAATTAGGTGTTTCTGTAACCATTCATATCAACAACAGGAAAATACTTTCCGGTTTAGCAGAATTTGCAGGAATTACAGATAAACTAATCGACTTTACGGTGGCCCTTGACAAATTAGACAAAATCGGGAAAGAAGGTGTTGTAAAAGAACTTCTTGAAAGAGAAATTACTCAGGAATCCATCGATAAACTGGATTTTCTTTTTGAACAATCAGAAGATTCACTTGAAAATCTTCTACAGTTGAAAGAAAAATTTGCAGGCACTGAAACCGGATTGAAAGGAGTAGAAGAATTGGAATTTGTGATCACTCAATCGTTGAATTTAGGCGTTGATATTCAGAATCTGGTGTTTGATATTACACTTGCCAGAGGGTTGGATTATTATACCGGAGCGATCTTTGAAGTAAAATCAGATGAAGTTCAGATGGGATCTATCGGCGGCGGCGGAAGATATGACAACCTTACCGAAGTTTTCGGGGTTAAAAATATTCCGGGAATCGGAATTTCCTTCGGGTTAGACAGAATCTATCTTGTGATGGAAGAATTAGGTTTATTCCCTGAAGAAGCTACTTCAAAAGTAGAATATCTTTTTGCTAATTTTGGCGGTGATGAAACGCTGGAAGCTTTAAAATTAATCAAGCAATTAAGAGAAAAAGGAATCTCTGCCGAACTGTATCCTGAATCTGCAAAGATTGGAAAACAGTTTACCTACGCCGAAAAGAAAGGAATTAAAAATCTGGTTTTCCTGGGTGAAGAAGAAATCAAAAATGGAAATGTTACCTATAAAGATCTTGAAGCCGGAGAACTGAAAACGGTTTCTTTAGAAGAGTTTCTACAATCTTAGGTTATGGAAAAGTTTTCTTGGAAATCTCCCAATTATAATCTTAAAAATATCAAGATTTGGAATACACTTTTTTAGTATTGCAATTGAGACAAAAAAAGTCATCGTAATAAAAAACTACGATGACTTTTCTGAATGTATGAATGTTAAAATAACTAGTCTTAGCTTACAGTTTCCTGTGCCTTATTTACACTATCTTCTGCCTTGTTCTTAAATTCTCCGGCTTTTTCCTGAACCTGGGAAGCAACATTGTTGGCTCTGTCTTTAATATCATTTCCCCATTTGTTTAGGTTGTCCTTTGCATTATTGAATTTATCTTTTACTATTTGTTGTTGTTCAGGGCTTGAGTTTTTGTATTTCCAATATGCTAAAGCTCCTAATCCGACTAATGCCAATAAACCTTTTGTCTTATTTCCCATGATTTCTATTTTTTAAATGTTAATATTAATAATTTGTTATTACTAATCATGTAAAATACGTGCCAAAAAAAATATTAGAACTATAAAATAATGTTAAAATTATTGGAAGGTTTCAAAATTTTCACCATCAAAACTTGCAAAAACCATAGTGGGATAAGAGTCAAGATGATATATATTTCCCTTCTTATCAATCGCAATTGCTCCGGCAAAACCGTCGATTGTTTTGAGCTCATTGAAAGTTTTGTCGAAAGCTTCTTGGAGAGACATTCCGTCCGTAACTCTTGTTACGATTTTTGCTGCAGTAGCATTGCTTACAATATCTTCACCCACTCCGGTACAGCTTACGGCACAAAAAGAATTGGCATAATTTCCGGCGACAGTTGCAGAATCTGAAATCCTTCCAGGAATTTCAAATCCCTTTCCTCCGGTAGATGTTGCGACTGCTAATTTTCCGTCCTTATCAATTGCAACGCAGCCGACAGTACCCTTTCTGCCGTTGTTTAATTTTTCTTCGTATTCTGCTCTTCTTTTAGGAATTTCAGTAGAGAAATTTTCGAAACCATGAGTTTCAGCATATTTTTTAGCACCGCTTCCGCCCAGAACACGATCATCTTCTTTCATCAGCTCCTTTGCTACAAAAACAGGGTTTTTCACCTCCTGAATATTGATCACACCGCTTAGCTTTTGTGTTTCGCCATCCATAATTGCCGCACTCATTCTGATGATTCCGTCACTTTGAATCTGGGATCCTGTTCCTGCATTGTAGAGTTCATCATCTTCCAGTAGAGAAACTGCAAAAGCAGCCGTATCAAAAGCAGAATTATTCTGTAGAAAATCAAAAGCTTTTTTTACGATATTTTTCAAAGACTCCTGTTTGGCCGTTTTTACTTCATGACTCTGATCGCTTTCTGAAAAGAATCCACCGTGAATGATTACCTTCATTATACTATTATTATTTAAGAGACAAGATAGCCAAATTTTTCAAAACCGGCTATGATTCTGGGAATGCGTATAAAAATTTATATTTAAAATAGCTTTTTATTTTTCCTGAGGAATTGGATTAAACTGGGAATTCTCTATTGTCAGTACTTTTGTAGTAAGATCATAATGATCATTCATGGACATTACATGAACGGTAAGATTATCAATGGAAATGGGTTCTCCGAGATTAATATTGGTAAGATTGGTATCCTTAATGAATCTTCCGTCAACGAGGATTACCAGTCCGGAACCTACGGCGGTCATTACATCATTATGAATAAAAAGACCGGTATCTTCCCCTAAACCTATTCCAAGAGTTCTTGGATTGTTTACTACTGCCTGGAAAAGTCTTCCGATCCTTCCTCTCTGTACAAAGTGTGTGTCGATGATCACATTGTCAATCAATCCTAATCCCTGTGTGGTTTTGATTTCTCCTTTCAGCAGTGCTTCAGAACTGCTTCCTTGATAGATCATATTTTCTGAAGCTGCAGCAGCTCCGGCGGAAGTTCCTGAATAAATAAAATCCTGTTCCTGATATTTCAATAGAATAGTATCATGAAATCTTGTTCCGCCAAGAATGGATGTCAGTCTTAGTTGGTCTCCACCTGTAAACATGACAACATCCGCGGCATTTGCCCTTGCGACAATAGCATCCGAATTAGCCTCTTCACGGTTGTGAATATCCAATATATTTACATTTTTAGCGCCTAAAAATTCAAAAGCTTTTTTATATTCAGAGCCTACAATCTGTGGGATTTGTGAGGCTGTAGTAATGATTTCAATGACAGAATTTTCCTTATGTTTGGATTCGTTGATGATTTTTCTAAGAATTCCTCTCTCAAAAAAATTCAGGTTTTTTTCTATATTCTGATCAAAATCGGTTTCAGCAAAACTTCCTTTGTTTACAGCACCGCCGATTACAATTAATTTTCCTACAGGTTTCGTCATAGGATGCAAATTTAAAAAAATATTAACAGCAGAAAAAATTTCGTGGGACATAAAATTGATTTTGAGGATTTTAGAATGATTACTAAAGATTGTTTATTTTTAATAAATATTCAAATGGGGTATAGTTTTGTTTAGGGTTTTGCATTATCTTTGATTTTGAATGCAGTTATTGTTAACTATTAAAAATGCAAATAGACTATGAAAATTGAAAAAATACAGGCATTGCGCGGCCCGAATATTTGGAGTATCAGACGAAAGAAGCTGATACAGATGAGGTTGGATCTTGAAGAAATGGAAAATTTTCCTACCAATAAAATTGAAGGATTCCGGGAAAGGATAGAAAAACTGCTTCCTTCACTATTCAGTCACAGATGTTCCGAAGGAGTGGAAGGCGGTTTTTTTCACCGTGTAGAAACCGGAACATGGATGGGACACGTTATTGAGCATATCGCATTAGAAATCCAGACATTGGCAGGGATGGAAGTGGGCTTTGGAAGAACAAGGGAAACCAGAACTCCCGGAGTTTACAATGTCGTATTTAACTATATTGAAGAAAATGCAGGAATCTTTGCCGCAGAAGAATCCGTAAAAATTGCAGAAGCATTAATTAACGGTGAAGCTTATGATATCAATGCCTGTATCCAAAAACTTAAGGAAATCAGAGAGAAAGTTCGTCTAGGACCTTCTACAGGAAGTATTGTTGAAGAGGCCGTTTCAAGAAAAATTCCATGGATTCGTTTAGGAACAAACTCTTTGGTACAATTGGGTTATGGAGTAAACCAACAGAGATTCCAGGCAACGATCACCGGAAAAACAAGTTCTATTGCTGTAGATATTGCTTGCAATAAAGAACTAACCAAAAGAATGCTGCATGACGCTGCAATTCCAGTGCCTATCGGGGATCTTATTATGGATGAAGAAGGTCTGGATAGTGTCGTAAGAAAAATAGGATACCCTGTAGTTATTAAACCTCTGGACGGTAATCATGGTAAAGGTTCTTCCATTAATGTAAATGATTGGGAATCTGCTAAGATAGGACTGGAACATGCCCAGAAATATTCTAAAAAAGTTATTGTTGAAAAATATATTACCGGATACGATTTCAGGGTTTTGGTAATCAACAACAAAATGATTGCTGCTGCCAGAAGAGTTCCAGCTCATGTAGTTGGTGATGGGGAATTGAATCTTCAACAACTTATTGAGAAAGAAAATAAAGACCCTAGAAGAGGGTACGGACACGAAAATGTTTTAACTGAAATTGAGGTAGACAAAGATACTACCGAGCTTCTTGAAAAACTGAACTATACGCTCGAAACAGTTCCTCAAAAAGGTGAAGTTGTTTATCTGAAATCAACGGCAAACCTTTCCACAGGTGGTACGTCGATTGATGTTACCGATATGGTTCACCCGGAAAATATCACCATGGCTGAAAGGATATCAAAAATTATCGGACTTGATGTCTGCGGAATTGATATCATGGCTGAAAATCTTACACAGCCTTTAAAAGAAAGCGGTGGTGCAATCATCGAAGTCAATGCTGCGCCTGGATTCAGGATGCATCTTGCTCCCAGCGAAGGTCTTCCGAGAAATGTTGCCGCTCCTGTAGTGGATATGCTGTATCCTCCGGGAAAGCCTTTTACGATTCCGATTATCGCTGTAACTGGAACCAACGGGAAAACAACTACCACAAGACTGATTTCGCATATTGTAAAAAGTAACGGGTACAGGGTAGGTTTCACGACATCAGACGGAATTTATATCCAAAATACAATGCTTACGAAAGGGGATACTACTGGTCCGCTTTCTGCAGAGTTTATTTTAAAAGATCCTACCGTAGAGTTTGCAGTTCTTGAAACCGCACGTGGAGGAATTTTACGTTCCGGACTTGGCTTCTCTCAATGCGATATCGGAGTGTTAACCAATATCGAAGAGGATCATCTCGGGTTGAATGATATTCACAACTTAAAAGATCTTACCCGTGTAAAAAGGGTAGTTCTGGATAGTGTAAAGAAAAACGGCTGGAGTATTTTGAATGCCGATAACGAATATTCCATGAAAATTGTTAATGATCTGGACAGTCGGGTTGCTATTTTCAGTATGAATGAAAATAATCCGCATATTCAGAAATTTGCTAAAGACGGCCGCATTACCTGTATTTACGAGGAGGGATTTGTTACCATTAAAAAAGGAGACTGGAAAATAAGAATCGGAAAGGCTAAAGATTTTCCGATTACCATGGAAGGCAAAGCCAAATTTATGATCGAAAACGTACTGGCTGCGAGTCTTGCGTGTTACTTATACGGATTCGGAATTGAAGACATTTCCAATTCTTTAAGAACTTTCATTCCAAGTGCACAGCTTACTCCAGGTCGATTAAATGTTTTCAAGTTTAAAAATTTTAAGGTGCTGATTGATTTTGCACATAATCCATCCGGATACGAAGCGATTGAAGATTATCTTAAAAACGTGGAGGCCACCAAAAAGATCGGAATTATTTCCGGAGTTGGAGACCGTAGAGACAGTGATATAAAGGAATGTGGAAAAATTGCTGGAAGAATGTTCGATCATATCATTATCAGAAATGAAAAGCATCTCCGAGGGCGTACGGAAGATGAGATCAACGGGTTAATCATCGAAGGAATGCAGTCTTCAGGAAAAGATGTAAGCTATGAAATTATTCCCAAAGAAATAGAAGCCCTGAAACACGCAATGGGAATGGCGGAAGAAGGTACTTTTATTACTGCCTTAAGCGATGTTATATCTAATGCCATTGATCTGGTTCAGGATTACCAGACCAGGGAATTAATGGAAGATGATAAAATATTGTAGATTATATTTCTAAAAGGTTAGGCTTTATATAAAAGTTTCGGCGGCATCGAAGATGCCGCCGAAACTTTTTTCCAGTAAATTTAAATATCTAAATAATTTCTTAAACTCTTTATCTTATCTGTACATATTATTCCTCAGCAAAAAAAGCATTCGAGCTTCCGATCCAGATGGCATCTTTTTTATTGAAATCGACGTTTACCATCGCTGCTTTGGTCATTCTTGCCAGATTTTCCATCAGAATGGGAAGGTCGTTATTTTCAGGCCAGATATACAATAAACGAATCTCTGCCTTCGAAAAATCTCCGTTGATATCTTCAAAAATAGGAGCGTACTCTACCTTTCTTTGCAGAATGTAATTTTGCTTGTCTTCAATAGCATCAGTAATCTCTTTTGTGGGATTTAAATTAACACCACTTCCGGCAAAAGAAAACAACGGTTTTAAAACAAAATTTTTCAAATCCTCAGTCTCCGGAAACTCATTCAGAAAATAACTCTTCGGAACAAATGGGTGCTGCAAAAGCGGAAGTAAAAATTTAGAAATTTTAAAAAACCAGTTGGGATGAGTGATCCATTTTACATCAATATCTTCCCTGAAATCAAATTCAGTTTTGAGGTTAGGAATTCGGTCTAACTCATCAAAAATAACCCGGTTATAAATTCTCTTGATTTCGGTTAACTGTCCTTCATTTTCATAATACAGTTTTCTGCCGTTCTTTTTTACCCTGGTAAGGCAGACTGTTTTTATGCCTAATAATTTTTCTGTCAGAGCAAAATCAATGGCAGTTTTTTGTTTTTCAGGATAAATTTCCAGAAGCACAACATTTTCAGGATTTTCTTCTCCGACAATAAGGCCTCTGAGATGATTTTTAAAATCTTCCGGAGAAATCGTATTTCTTAGTTCAGAAAGAAACGGATACACGTCACAAAAGGCATCCTCAAATACTCTTTGGAAGGCATATAAAGATGGAAATGCCTGAAGTTCTATTAATTGGGGTTCCACTTCTCCGTTTTCATTTTTACATATTCCGAAATCGATTGTGAAGAAGTGCGGCTTTTCTGTGTCATTGGGTACTCTGCAATTATCAGGAATAGCATTTTGTAAAACATTCGGGGGTAAAGCTTTAATTTGATCGATTATGCTTTCGCTGGCTTCGATCAGTTTGGCTTCGAAATCTTTGGTAAGGAAAAGAGGGCTTTCAGAAATCCTGAACGTTGGTTCCAGTCCGCTTTTTTGTTTTAAATATTCCTTAATCTGATTATATTTTTCCTGTGAAAATTCCTGATTAAACTTTTTTCTGTATGTTGAAATCATAATCTTTTTTCGTTGTGATTTGAAAAAAATCGGACAATACAGCCCGATCATGTTATTATTTTTATCAAAACATATTTGCTATATCAGAACATTCGTCCTGTTTATGATATTTTTTTTCGCAAAATCTAAAAATCTTGGTAAAATCTGAGACTGCGTAAGGGTAATTTTATCCTCATCGTCAATTCTGTCAATGGTTTCCAGATACTTTTCCATTCCGAAATTTTCAATCATAGCCAGTTTGTTTTTTTCATCTTTCAGATTTTCGATCATTCCTTCGGGGTTGGCTTCGGGATGAAACTGTGTGCCGAAAATTTCTTCGGAAAACCTAACTGCCATTACTGCTCTTTCAAGGTCAATATGAGGACGGAATTTTTCTATCGCTGTAATTTTCATTCCTAACGATTCAAAACGTTCATGATCCGGCTCAATAAACTGATACGCACGGGAATCTACTGCATAAAAAGGATCCGGAAGATTTTTAAATAAAAATTCCTCTTCACCTTCCTCGGTTTTATGAACCGGCATTACACCGAAAGAATAGGATTTCCTTTTACAGATATTGCCCAGTTGCCAGTGAATGCTTGCCAGCTGAAAAGAATGACAGATCAGAAAAAGATATTTTTTTTCCGGGCTGATCTTGTTGTTTTGGAATACAGCATCTAAAAAAGCACTAAATTGATCTTCCCATTCAAACCCTTCACGGTGCGGATTTCCGGGTCCTCCGGAGGAAATAAATATGTCGAAATCTTCAATATCCGGAATTTCATTTTTAAACCTTACATCAAATGTTTTGATACTTACATTTTCTCCGGTAGAGCTCTGCCTGAATGCTTCAGAAATTTCCTTTATATTTTTAAATCCCTGGTTGATCTGATTATTATTCATATCCAGCAAAGCAATTCGAATATCCTTCATCTTATCTCAAATTTTATACAAATGTATCAAATATTATGAATGTAAAACTTCTCCATGCGTAATGCCGTATTCAGTTTCAGAGATCATATAATCAACAACTTTCGTAAGATCGCCGGTTTCGTTGAATATCTTAAGCTGCCGGTCTGCGCCGGTTCCGTTTTCAAGGATGGTCCAGGCATATTCCACTTCTTTCCTGCATCCCAATTCGTCCACTACATCATCAATAAATTCAAGAAGTTCCTTCAGAAGATCCGGATAGGGTACGGATTCTTCTTTCCCGAAATCGATAAGATGGGCTTCAATTCCGCTTTTGGACGCTCTCCATTTATTTTCATTCAGTAATAATCTTCTGTAGCTTCTGAAGCTTAAATTCTGCTGGTGAAGTTTGTAGATTTTTGCAACCAGAGATTGCATAATGGCGGCAAGACAAACGGTTTCATCTATTCTTAACGGCATATCGCAGATCCTGAATTCTATGGTAGGGTAGAATGGGTGAACCCGAAGATCCCACCATATTTTCTTGGCATTGTCGATGGTTCCTGTTTTCACCAGAAGATCGACATAGCTGTCGAACTCAGCCAGGGAATTGAAAAAACTTGGGATTCCGGTTCTAGGGAACTTTACAAAAATTTCTTGTCTGTAAGATTTAAAGCCGGTATTTCTTCCGATCCAGAATGGTGAATTGGTGGACAGCGCATAAACGTGCGGAAGAAAATATCGCATCACATTCTGGATTCTTACACCTTCTTCACGGTTTGGAATTCCGATGTGGACGTGCAGTCCGAAAATAAGGTTTCCACGGGCTACATCGCCCATGTCATCAACAATTTTGATATATCGTTCGCCATTGGTAATGGTATTGTGTTCCCAGTTTGAAAAAGGGTGTGTTCCGCCGCCGGAAACACGTAGTCCCTGTTCGTGGGCTGTTTTAATAAGGTGTTTTCTGAGGTTGGTTAATTCTGCTTTTGCTTCCTGAATATTCTGGCAGATTCCTGTTTCCATTTCGATCATGGATTCGTGCATTTCGTGCTTTAAGTTTTCGCTTAAAACCGCTTTTCCGCCCTCGATAATTTTCGAAACATGAGAAACCAGGTCGCGGCTCTCAACATCAATAATTTGATATTCTTCTTCGATTCCGATAGTAAATTGATGCATTTTTTTTCGTGTTTTATTTAATGGTTTATTGTACAGAATCTTTTACAAAGCTACCCCAGGAAATATTCGGTTTTCCCGGAACATATTCTTTTGCTTTTTCTACGGCTAATTTTGCAGCATGCTCAACAATCCATGCAAAATTTTCTTCGCCTACAGAATTTCTGTCGGCATCCGGAGCCGGATTGCAGAAGTCAATGGCATACGGAATTCCGTCTCGTACGGCAAATTCAACCGTATTGAAATCGTAACCTAGTGCCTCATTCATCTTGATTGTATAATCATGAATTGTTTTTAAGAGTTTTTCCAGTTCTGCACCTTGCGTTTTGTGAGTAGTGGCATATCTTAAATGATGGGCATTTCTGGGTTCATAAGGCATAATGTGAACAAATTTTTTACCCAGACAATACACTCTGTAATAATCATCGAAAATAATTTCTTCCTGGACCATCATCACAAGCTGCTCGGTTTCAGAATGTTTTGACCAAAGATCTTCAGGGCTTTCAACCCGGTACACATTTCTCCAGCCCCCGCCGTCATGCGGTTTCATATAAGCGGGAAATCCTACATAATTAAAGATATAATCCCAGTCGTGCGGGAACTTAAGGTTTCTGAAGGATGTTTCCGAAGTGTTTTCCGGTCTTTCGTAGGAGGGAAGCAGGACCGTCTTGGGAAGGGGGATTCCAAGCTTTATCATCAATGCATTATTGAAAAACTTTTCGTCAGCACTCCACCAAAATGGGTTATTGATAACATATGTTCCGTTTAATGCTGCATTTTTAAGATAAGCCCTGTAAAATGGTACATCCTGCGAAATTCTGTCGATAATAACAGCATATCCGTAATCTGTACCTTGTTCAAGTTTATCAATACTTACCGGTTCTGCAACAATTTCGCCTTTGCCAAGCTCATTCACCTTATCAATAAAAGCCCAGGGAAAAGTATCTTCCATGCCGAATAATATTCCAACTTTTTTAACCATAATGTATTTTTTTTTTAATGTTTTGTTAATCTATAATTTTTAATTTCTATGAAAAAAATGCTCCGATAAACGTGGGGAAAACCATTCTCCACAGCGGCCAGTCGTGGTTGATCCATTTTCTTTCGTCATACCAGAAGTCAATTCCTTTTGAACGTAGGATTTCTGCCATTTCAATGTTTTTATCCCTGCAGATATCCTGGTCGGAAGTACTCAGAACAATGTGCATGTGCTTGTATTTCCAGGCTTCGTCATGTTTTACAAATTCTCTAGGACAATTAAAATACACCAGATCATCGGAATATCCTTCCATAAAATTCCGGATACTGAAAGCTCCTGAAAGACAGAAAAGATGCGAAACAACATCCGGAAACCTGAAGGCAAAATTGGCTGCGTGATAGCCTCCAAAACTTGCTCCTGCAACTGCAACACGATGTGTCTTATGAACTTTCTGGATGTATGGAACAAATTCCCGGATCAGAAACTGAACATACTTTTCATAATTTTTTATTCTTTGCTGCGGTGAAATGTTATCATCATAAAAGCTCCAGCTGTCGATAGTCTGAATATTATAAAGTTTAACCTTTCCCTGCTCTACAAACCAGTTGATGCTTCCGTTCAGTTGAAAATCGTGGTTTTGTGTATAAAGGCCTTGCGAGGTAGGAAACATAATAATCGGATAACCGTAATGTCCTGTAATTTCTACCTTAATGCTTGTTCCTAATATATGTGAATAATAGTCTGTATGTTCTATTTGCGGCATGTTACTATAAATAATGATTTATGAATGATAATTGATTATCAGTAATTTTTCTAACTTCTAACTTCTCACTTCTCACCTCTAACCAATTCATCAGCTTGTAGGTTTACTTTTAGGAGGAAGAATATTCAGCATTTCTGCCAGGATTTTTTCTGCGGCTCTATCCAGTCTTTCCTGAATAATAAGAGGATCACTGGATTTGTATACAATTCCTACATGATGTTCAAGAGGTAAGAATTTTACGATTTCCGGACTTTCGAATTGGCTGTAGTCGGGATCTTTATCTTTAATCAAAGCAATGATCAATCCGGAATAATGTCCTGTAGGTTTTGAAATTTCATAACTTTTGTTTTTCAGCAATGCATCTTCAATTCTGGCCCATTCTCTCCAGATATTGATGCTGCTGGATGCTTCTACAAGATCGGGAATATGAGCTCCTCCCACGCGTGAAGAAGTTTCCAGAAAATAGTACTTACCGTCTTCGTTACTTTTGATGAATTCTGTGTGGGTAGCGCCATGCATGAGACCAAAACTTGAGAGAACCTTTACGTTTGCAGCTTCAAGAGCTTTAAATTCATCAGAATATCTTCCCAGGGTTCTTGTCCTGAAAACGCCTCCTTCATGAGAAACCTGCATAGGCGGTGCCAAATATTTTGAAGCGGAAGTGAAAACCGTTTCTTTATTAAAAGTAAGGCTGTCCACATGATAGACATCACCGGGTTTAAAGCTTTCCAATAAAAATAAATGACGTTCTTCTCCAAGATTATTAAGTTCTCCCCAAAGTTCATCTTTGGAAGCCAGTTTTTTGATACCGGATGCGGAGGCTTCGGAGCGGGGCTTTAAAACCCAAGGTGGGGAAACTTTATCTACGAAACTGTTTACCGCATCATTATTGAAAACAGCCGTAAATTCAGGAACATTAATTCCGGAGTCTTTTGCTTTCTGCCTCATTGCCAGCTTATCTCTGAAGTATCGGTGCGTGGTTTGTCCCATCCCGGGAATGCGGAATGTTTCGCGGATTAATGCTGCTTTTTCTACATCATAATCGTCAAGGGCAACAACAGCATCTACTTTTCTGGTCTGCATAAGGTGGGAAAACCCCTGTACCAGATGATCGAGATTCCATACGGACGGTGTTATTTCGGGCATATAGAAAACCTCATCGATAGCATGCCATGGCCAGTTTTTTTCTTTCAGGTTTTCTGAAGTCACCAAAATTACCTTATTACCGAGGCTTTTCATCTCATCCATGAAGTCATACCCCTTGTAATAGCACGAAATACATACTATTGTTTTCTTCTCCATATAATGTTTTTTAATTTTTGATGAATTTTCAAAAATAAAAGCTGTTTTTATTTGTTTATTTAATGTTAAAACTTAAAATAAAATACACTTTTGAAAATATTGTTTCAATTATACAGAGAATTTTTGTAATAAACTAATTTTTAGTGATAATTTTCAATTAAATCAGCCAGTAATTGAACCCCAAATCCGGTGGCTGCTTTCTCTTTGGCATATCCTACATTTCCGAAAGCGACTCCGGCAATATCAAGATGGGCCCATTTCGGGTGGTTTTCAATGAACTGCTCAAGAAATTTAGCTGCAACAATACAATCTCCTATCGGTTTCATGGATATATTTTTAAGATCGGCAACATCAGAACGGATATCATCTTTCCAGATATCCCAAAGCGGAAGGTTCCATAGCCGCTGATTGGTTTTGTCACCGGTTTTTATCAGGAGATTTTTCAGTTCATCATTATTGGAGAACATCGCTCCGCATGTATCGCCGAACATTCTTACCGAACTTCCTGTTAATGTTGCAACATCAATAAGGATATCCGTTTTATAATTTCTGACAAGGTAGGAGAGTCCGTCTGCAAGAATCATTCTTCCTTCTGCGTCGGTATTCAGCACTTCAATGGTTTTTCCGTTATAGGCGGTAATAACATCGCTCGGAAGGAAAGCATTTTCTGAAATTGCATTGTCGGTAATCGGGAGAACAGCGATTATGTTTACGGGCAGGTTCATTTCCGATGCATAAATTAACGTTCCTAAAACAGCAGTAGCACCTCCCATATCGGATTTCATATAATGCATATTGTCTGGATTTTTAAGAGAAATTCCACCGGTGTCAAATACAACGCACTTTCCTACAAGTCCAAAAGTTTTGGCGTTTTTAACGGTAGTTTTATATTCCAAAATGGTAAAAGCTGCATCATATGCACTTCCTTGGTTTACTGAAAGATACGCGCCTAATCCCAGTTCTTCGCATTTTTTCCTGTTGAAAACCGTGTATTTTAAATTGTATTTTTTGGATAAATTCTTTAGATATAAACTTAAAGTATCAGGTTTTTTCAAATTGGCAGGTTTATTCAGCCATTCCTGACATGAAATTTGCCCATTGCTGATTGCTTGTGCTTTTAAACTTATAAAATCCAGTTTTTTCTGGCTTAAATTTTCAAAATGAATTTCAAATTTTGCATTCCAGAAAGCATGCGTACTCTCAAAAGGATAAGTATACGTGCCCAGCAGAAGTCCTTTTACAAATTCTTCAAACTGTTTTTCTATCATAAAATCACCTACAACCAATGTTGGAACGGCTAATAATTTTCCTTTGTAAGTCTGTGCAAATTTAATAGCAGCCTGTTGTATTTCAAACGGCTGTAAATCTGCTTTGCCTAAACCGATAAAGTAAGCAATTCCCTGATCCTGAACATTGATGAAAACCTCATTCTTCTTGCCTGTGAAAAAAGCGGAAATATTTTTATTAAAATTTTTAGATGTTCTTGTCCATTCTTCTTCTGTAAAAAGATGGAATATCTGGGTATAATCTTTTATTTTTTTATTGACTAGTTTCATAATTTAATTTTTTTGCTGAGGCTTTACCTCTGCGGGATTTTCTGTGTTGTTGTAAAAAAGCCATTCTATTGCTCTCGGAAATTCCTGGGACCAGTAATATTCATTGTGTGTGCCCTCAGGATTGATGCTTGTCTTTAACTCAAAATCAAAAAGATTCTTCTTTTCCCACTGCTTAAGATATTCCTCAAAAACATGAATTCTCTTCACCATTTTAGAACCCTCCTGGCTGCCGCCGTATAAATAGATCTTCATGGTGAAAGGAGTCCTGAAATTGATCATCGGGAAATTATTATTAGGCTCTACCCATAACGAAGGTGAAAAAATTAAAAGTTTGGAGTAGACCTCAGGGTAAAGAAAGCCGCTGTAGATGCTGATCAGAGCTCCAAGAGAGCTGCCTCCGATTCCTGTATTGTCTCGGTCTTTTTTAGTCCGATAATTTTCATCAACAAAAGGCTTGAGTGTATCTGTAATGAAGCGGATGTATTTCTTTCCTTCGGATCCGTTTGCTACATGGTCATTATCAAAAATATATTCCTTTATGCGGTCTTCGCTTCCGTGCTCAACAGCAATGATGATGATGTCTCCCCGGCCGTATTCGGTGAGGACAGACAGCTTTTTGTCTATTTCCCAGTTCCCGTAATCACTTCCTTCATTAAAAAGATTTTGGGCATCCTGAAGATAAAGAACCGGATAGTTTTTATCTGAAATATAATAATCGTAGGGGAGAAGCGCCCATACTTTGCGGTGGCGATCCAGTTGAGGAATGTAAAAAGCTTCGGAAATAACCTCTACAATCGGGAAAAATTCTTTTTTGAATGGTCCCCAGTTAAATCTCCATTTCTCTATAAGATCAGAAGATTTTCCTTCAGCTCTGCTGATCTTCCTGTTGGGTGTAATATTTCCGTATTGATCTAGTTCTACGTTTTCCCAACCGCCTTTGGTGAATTTGTATTCTATTAATTCAGGCAAAAACTCATCGTCGATTTCGATGTAATAGTCTCGTTCATTGAGTTGACTCAGCCTGTACTGTTCATCTCTCGGGTTCCAGCTGTTGAAGTTTCCGGTAATATAAATATTTCTTTCATCATGTTCTTCGGTGCGGAGTTCAAATCTCATCCATATGTGTTTAACAATTCAGAGATAAATTTATAATAAAATCTTTTTATGGCAAATTATTTTTAAAATGATCATATACTCCTTAAAAAGCTCTATATTTGATAGGAACAAGTGTTGGTGAGTAATTAACATAATAATTACTTCAACAATAATTAACCTTTCTTTCTGATTTTTTTATTACTTTCAGAGAAAATATTAAAATTTAAACCAAAACCGTGATGAATTCGGTTAAAACATACACTCTTTTTACGGACCATGATATTTACCTTTTTAAAGAAGGTAAACATTACAAGCTATATGATAAATTCGGGGCGCATTCTGCTGAAAAAGACGGCGTAAAAGGTGTATACTTCTCTGTATGGGCTCCCAATGCCAAAAAAGTTTCGGTGATCGGAAATTTCAACAACTGGAATTCTAAAGATCATATTCTTTTTCCAAGGTGGGACGGCTCAGGAATCTGGGAAGGTTTTATTGCGGGTCTTACTTGGGGAACCTTGTATAAATATGCCGTAGAAACGGCAAGAGGAGAAATTCTCGAAAAAAGTGATCCATATGCATTGAGCTGGGAACAGAATATACAGGCTGCATCACTGGTTTCCACAACGTGGTACGAGTGGAACGATAAAGAATGGATGCAGAACCGATGGGAAAAAAATCGTCTTCAAGCACCGCTTTCTGTTTATGAGCTTCATCTCGGTTCCTGGATGAGAAACGCAGAAGATCCCGAAAGATTCTTAAATTATCGCGATATAGCTGAAAGGCTTGTGCCTTATATCAAAGAAATGGAATTCACTCATGTGGAGTTCATGCCTGTTATGGAATATCCGTATGATCCAAGCTGGGGATATCAGATTACAGGTTTTTTTGCGGCAACCTCACGTTTCGGTTCGCCTCAGGATCTGATGTTCCTGATTGATGAACTTCACAGAAATGGTATTGGGGTAATCCTCGACTGGGTTCCTTCCCATTTTCCGGGTGATGCCAATGGATTACACCGATTCGACGGCTCTTATCTATATGAGCATGAAGATCCAAGAAAAGGTTTTCATCCCGACTGGAAATCATACATTTTCAATTACGGAAGAAATGAAGTAAAATCATTTTTAATCTCAAACGCCATGTTCTGGCTGGAGCGCTATCATGCAGACGGATTGCGTGTGGATGCTGTAACCTCCATGCTTCATCTTGATTATTCAAGGAATGAAGGGGAATGGGAACCGAATATCTACGGAGGAAATGTGAACCTTGAAACAAAAACGTTCTTACAGGAATTTAATATGGCAGTTTACAAAGAGTTCGGAGATAGTATAATTACCATTGCAGAAGAAAGTTCAGATTTTCCTTTGCTCACAAAACCTGTTCACGACGGAGGTGTAGGTTTTGGCATGAAATGGATGATGGGCTGGATGCATGATACGCTGGATTATTTTAAAATAGATCCTATTGAAAGAAAATTCCATCATCATAAGCTTACATTTGCTTCCATGTACATGTATAATGAAAATTATATGATGCCTTTGTCTCATGATGAAGTGGTTCATGGCAAAGCAAGCCTGATTTATAAGATGGTAGGCGACGAATGGCAGAAATTTGCCAATCTTCGTGCACTATACGTATACATGTTTACACATCCCGGAGCGAAGCTTTTATTTATGGGAGATGAGTTCGGACAGACCAGTGAATGGAATTTCAAGAAAAGTCTGGACTGGCATTTGCTTGTATATCCCGTTCATAAAGGATTGCAGAAACTAGTGAAAAATCTCAACCATATTTACAGGAATGAAACTGCTTTTTATGAAAATCAATTCTCTCCGGAAGGTTTCGAGTGGATACAGGCGGATGATGTTGATAATTCGGTCTATATTTATCTTAGAAAAGGCCAGAGAAAAGATGACGCGTGTATGGTAATTCTAAATCTAACACCCAGAGTAATTGATTATAAAATCGGCGTAAACGCAGCAAGCCACTGGGAAGTTATCTTCAATTCTGACGATGAGCAGTATGCGGGCAGCGGCGTAAGAGCAGATATTTTTAATGAACAGTACGAAGAATTTATGGGTCATCAGAAATCTATAAGCCTTAATCTTCCTCCATTGGCAGGGATTATTTTAAAGAGAAAAGACAAGCAATACAAACAAAATAGAATAAAACACCACAAAAGATAAAATATAAAATGGTAATTTATCATCTAAGTACGGAATGTTATCCGGTGGCAAAAGTAGGCGGTCTGGCAGATGTTGTAGGCGCTTTGCCGAAATATCAGAACAAAATTAAAGATATTGATGCGAAGGTTGTTATGCCTTGGTACAACAAATCTTTTATCTATGATCATAACTTTGACATAGTTTTTGATGGGTTCATTCATCAGGGAGGGAATATGCTTGAGGTCCAGGTTTTAAAGGAGAAATCAAATGCTTTGGGCTTTGAACTGTACATGGTAAAAATTCCAGGATTGTTAGATAGAGATAACCCTTACGGCTATCAGGATGAAAATTTTCAGTTTATCGCTTTCCAGCATGGTATCCTTCACTGGCTAAGTGCAATGAATATACGTCCGGATGTCTTACACTGTCACGATTATCATACAGGGCTGGTTCCTTTTATGATTGAAAACTGCCCGGAATTTTCTTCCCTTAAAGGCGTGAAAACCATTGCAACAATACATAATGGCGAGTATCAGGGAATGATGAGCTGGGAAATGGCTCGCTATCTTCCTTCTTTTGATCACTATAAATGGGGATTGATGGACTGGAACGGATTGATTAATCCGTTGGCAAGTATGATTAAATGCGCTAATGCCTTTACAACAGTTTCACAAGGTTATCTTGAAGAACTTTATGTAAGCTTCCACGGTCTTGAAAGTCTTGTACGGGACGAATTTGGAAAAGCGTACGGAATTATTAACGGGATTGATACCGAAGTATGGAACCCGGAGACCGACCCTATGCTGGATTTTAACTTTAACAGTAAAAATGCTGTTGTACAGAAAAAGAAAGGCAAAGAAAAACTTTGTAAAGAATACGGGCTCAAACCCGAACTTCCTTTATTTGCATTCATCGGAAGGTTTGCAACGGAAAAAGGAGCAGATCTTATTCCGGATATTGTCTGGAGAAGCATTAAGCAAAGCTATGGCGCATTAAACATCATGGTTTTGGGATCCGGTAACAGCTATATTGAAAATAAGCTTAAAGAATACGACTATACGTATACCAATTTTGCTTTGGATTTAGGGTATAAAGAACATCTTTCACATAAAATATACGCTTCGGCGGATTTTTTGCTGATGCCTTCAAGGGTGGAGCCCTGCGGTCTTAACCAGATGTACTCCATGAGATACGGAACGGTGCCGATTGTGAGGTATACAGGAGGTCTCAGAGATACCGTAGAAGATATTTCAACAGGTGGGGCAGGAATTAATTTTACCTATCCCGGAGTAGACGACGCAATTCATGCAATGAACAGAGCATTAATGTTATACAATCAGAAAGATGTGATGGAAAATCTCATTCATGCCAATATGAATTTTGATTTTTCATGGGAAAAGTCAGCAGAAAAATATATAGCTTTATATAAAAATTAAAATAAATTTATCAAAAATAAAACGCAAGATAAACTATGAATCGCAATGTAATTTCCATTGTTTTAGGAGGAGGTAGAGGAACAAGGCTGTTCCCGCTTACGTATACGAGATCTAAACCGGCTGTTCCCATCGCCGGCAAATACAGATTGGTAGATATTCCTATTTCAAACTGTTTAAATTCAGGAATGAATAAAATTCTGGTTTTAACACAGTTTAATTCAGCTTCTTTAAATTCACACATTAAAAATTCTTATCATTTCGATATCTTCAGTAAAGGTTTTGTAGACATTCTTGCTGCAGAACAGAACGTTGAAAATGAAAACTGGTACCAGGGAACGGCTGACGCGGTACGCCAGTCGATGAAGCATTTAGAAAAATATGATTATGATTATATATTAATTCTTTCGGGAGATCAGCTTTACCAGATGGATTTCAAGGAAATGCTGGATTTCCATATTGAAAAAGGAGGCGATGTTACCATTGCCACAATTCCTGTTAATGCCAAAGATGCAACAGGTTTTGGAATTTTAAGCTCAGATGATGAAGGAAATATAACTTCTTTTGTGGAAAAGCCCGGTTATGATATTTTGGATGGACTTAAATCCGAGGTTTCCGAAGAAAACAAACATGCCGGTAAAGAATATCTGGCTTCTATGGGGATCTATATCTTTACTAAAAGTATCCTTAAAAAAATGTTTGAAGAAGGAGCTGGAGATGATTTCGGAAAAGATATTATTCCTAATTCCATCGGAAAATATACAACACTAAGCTATCAGTACGAAGGATACTGGACAGACATTGGTACCATAGAATCTTTTTATGAAGCGAACTTAGACCTTTGTCAGGATTTTCCTCAATTTAATCTCTTCTCCTCATCGCCTATATATACAAGGGCAAGAATGCTTCCGCCGTCCAAAATTAACGGTTCTTATGTAAGCAAGGCGGTTTTCGGTGACGGTTGCATCATCATGGCCGATAAGATTGAAAATTCTGTCATAGGAAACAGAACGAGAATTGATAAAGGAAGTACCATTGTAAACTCATACGTTATGGGAGCAGATTTTTATCAGGATCCTATGGAAATTATCAACAATGACAGAAATGGGCAGCCTAATATGGGAATTGGAAAATATTGCTACATTGAAAAAGCAATTTTAGATAAAAACTGCCACATTGGCGACAACGTACGGATCATAGGAGGAAAACACCTTAGTGATGGCGATTACGGTACTTATTCTGTTCAGGACGGTATTATCGTGGTTAAAAAAGGCGCGGTTCTTACACCTGGAACTCACATAGGATAAAACCATATGAGCAAAGCAGAAAGAATTTAGAAATTCTTAAATTAAATCCATTTTAAAATAAATTAAACAGAGTGATCATCATATTGGTCACTTTTGTTATTTTTCAATACATTTGTACGATGCGTTTTTTTAAAATCATAGCAGTTATTGTTATATTACTGATTGGGGCTTATGCAGCTTCCATGTATTTTTTTGTCGATGAAAGCAAAGATTTTAAAATTGAAAAAGAGGTCAATTATCCTGTAGAAAAAGTGTTTAATCAGTTTAATAATCTGCAGAACTTTACACGTTGGAATAACTTCTTTACCAGCTCCAATTCTGTTGATATTGATTACTATACACCTTACGAAGGACAGGGAAGTGCCATAAGCTATACAGATCCAAAAAATGACACAAATGGCGAAATGTTCCTCCGTTACGAAAATCCGAACAGAACGTTGCGGTATCAGCTCTTTGAAGACAGAAATGAAAACCCAACCGTTGTTGATGTTAAATTTAAGTCCGTAGCTCCGGAAAAAACAAAAATCACCTGGATTGTACATACTCCAAAGCTATCTGTTTTAAAGCGTGTAGAAAACTTCTGGACGGAAGACAGATTTGCCGAGAATATTGACAAAAGCATGGCCAATCTCAACAATGTTTTAGGCAATAAAGTAGAAAAAGATAACCAGATGGCGGCGATAAAATATGACAGCCTTATGGTTGAAAATGAGGAAGAAAAACTCCTGCTTGGAATCAACGTGAGTACTTCCAACAAAAAAGACGCGCTCTACAAAAATATTGTGATGAATTATAATAAAATTTATAATTATACCACAATGGATCTGGGTAAAAAAGAGGATGAATTCGGTTTTCCCGTTTTGATAACAGATGCAGATAATTATAAAGATAAAGAAGTTTCTTATTTTCTAGGAATTCCTTTGTCTAAAAAATTCGGGCTTACGGATAACAATTTCAGTTTCAGGACACAGGCTCCTACACAAAACTATATCATGTACTACAAGGGTACTTACACAGGAAGAGTAAAAGCAATCCAGCAGTTGATTCAAAAAGCCAAAAAAGATGAGATTCGATTTGGAGACATCCGGCAGACGTTTTTGGAACGCCCGGTGGAGGATGGAGACGTGAATATGAAACTCTCATTATCAGTATTTAAGTAAATTCATTAAATTTATTTCTTTTATAGATTTTTTAATAGTTTCAGGCTGTTCCAAGTCGGTTTTTTTTATTAAATTTGGGGTTCAATTCTACAAACAAATTTTAATAACAGATAAACTGTAATAATGGACAGATTTTCATTCCTAAACGCAGCTCATTCTCAATTAATTGAGGATTTATACCAACAGTATTTAAAATATCCCGATTCTTTAGAACCATCATGGAAGGCCTTTTTTCAGGGTTTCGATTTTGCTTTGGAGAATTATGGAGATGATGATCATATTCAATACGTACAGGCTCCGGCTACTTCTGCTCCGGTAGTACAGCAGGCTACACAAGCTGCATCAAGTGGTGAAGTTCCTGAACACATTAAAAAAGAATTCAAGGTAGTAAACCTTATCGAAGCGTACAGAACGAGAGGACATCTGTTTACGAAAACAAACCCTGTAAGAGAAAGAAGACACTACACCCCGACTTTAGATATTGAAAATTTCGGTCTGGATAAGTCAGATTTAAATACAAAATTCAACTGTGCGGTGGAAACTGGGATGAAAGGTCCTGCTACTTTACAGGAGCTTATCACACACCTGGAAAACATCTACTGTGATTCTATCGGTGTAGAATATATGCACATTAACAACGTTGAGGAAAAAGATTTCATCAAAAAATGGATTCAGGTTAACGAAAACCACCCAAGCCTTTCAGCGAATGAAAAAACTGAAATTTTATTAAAATTAAATCAGGCTGTTGCATTTGAAAATTATCTTCATACAAAATTTGTTGGACAAAAAAGATTCTCTCTGGAAGGTGGTGAAACATTAATTCCGGCATTGGATCAGTTGATTTCAAGATCTTCACAGCTGGGCGTAGATGAGGTAGTTTTAGGAATGGCGCACAGAGGAAGACTAAATGTTCTTACTAATATCTTTGGAAAATCTTACAAACAGATTTTTTCAGAATTTGAAGGAAAAGAATTTGAGGAAGATGTTTTCTCCGGAGATGTGAAATACCATTTAGGTTCGTCTAAAAAAATAAAAACAGCTTCAGGAGAAGAAGTATCTATCAACCTTACCCCGAACCCATCTCACCTTGAAACTGTTGCGGCTCTTGTAGAAGGGATCTGCCGTGCAAAAGTAGATGATAAGTACAAAGGAGATTATTCTAAAACTTTACCGATCGTAATCCACGGAGATGGTGCCATTGCGGGGCAGGGTATTGCTTACGAAGTTGCTCAGATGATGACTCTTGAAGGCTACAAAACTGGTGGTACGGTTCATATCGTTGTCAACAACCAGGTTTCCTTTACAACGAATTATATGGATGCAAGATCATCAACATACTGTACAGACATTGCAAAAGTAACAGAATCTCCGGTGATGCACGTTAATGCAGATGATGCGGAAGCAGTTGTTCACGCGATTCATTTCGCTGCTGACTTCAGAGCGAAATTCGGTAAAGATGTGTACATCGATTTGTTAGGATACAGAAAATACGGTCACAACGAAGGAGATGAGCCAAGATTTACGCAGCCGAACCTTTACAAACTTATTTCAAAACATCCGAATCCAAGAGAAATCTATAAAGATAAATTGTTGAAAGATAGCATTACGTCAAATGATGTGATCGCTAAAATGGAAACAGAGTTTAAAGCGCTTTTAGATAAAGATTTTGACGCATCCAAAGAAATTGAGAAAAACATCATGGATGTGTTTATGGCAGATGACTGGACAAAATACCCGATCGCTAAAAGAGGGGCGGTTCAGCAGCCTGTTGATACGAAATACAACCTTGAGAAGCTGAAAGAACTTGCCATTAAAATGTCTACACTTCCTGCCGATAAAAAGTTCATCAATAAAATAACAAGGCTTTTTGAAAACAGGATTAAAGCGATCGAAGCCGATTCTTTAGACTGGGCTCTCGGAGAATGGCTGGCTTATGCCACACTTTTGGTGGAAGGCCACAATGTAAGAATTTCCGGAGAAGATGTAGAAAGAGGAACCTTCTCACACAGACATGCTGTAGTGAAAACTGAAGATACGGAAGAAGAATATATCCCTTTGAGACACGTTTCAGAAAGCAGATTTGATGTTTATAATTCTCACCTTTCCGAATATGGTGTTCTCGGTTTTGATTACGGTTATGCGATGGCTTCTCCTAATACATTAACGATCTGGGAAGCGCAGTTCGGGGATTTTGTAAACGGAGCACAGATTATTGTAGATCAGTATTTGGCAGCGGCAGAAGAAAAATGGAAAATTCAGGACGGTTTGGTGATGTTGTTGCCACACGGTTCGGAAGGGCAGGGTGCAGAACACTCCTCCGCAAGACTGGAAAGATTCCTTACTTTATGTGCTAATGAAAATATGGTGGTTGCCAATATCACTTCTCCTGCAAACTATTTCCACTTGTTGAGAAGACAGTTGAAATGGTCATTCAGAAAGCCATTAATCGTAATGAGCCCTAAGTCATTGTTAAGACATCCGAAAGTAGTTTCACCTTTAGAAGATTTCGCAAACGGAAGCTTCCAGCCGATCTTGGACGATCCTTCTGCAGATCCTAAAAAAGTTGAAAAAGTAGTACTTTGCTCAGGAAAATTGTATTTTGAATTATTAGCCAAAAAAGAAGAGTTAAATGCTGAGAATATTGCATTGGTAAGATTCGAGCAGTTGTATCCTTTACAGCATGATGCTATTGAAGCGATCTTCGAAAAATATTCAAATAGAAAAGAAATTGTTTGGGCCCAGGAAGAACCTGAAAATATGGGAGCATGGTCTTTTATTTTAAGAAATTTCAGAGAAACGGGAATCCAAGTGGTAGCTCCGGTTCCAAGTGGTGCTCCGGCTCCGGGAAGCCACAAAATGTTTGAGAAAAACCAGAATGCAGTAATTAACAGAGTATTTGACAGAAACGACGCTCCGGTAAAAAGACCTGTAACAGCTTAATTTTAATAAGTGAGAGGTTAGATGTTAGAAGTAAGAGCTATAAGTGTAAAGCTAAGTTTCAAAATCTATTATCTATTCATCTATTCTCTTAAAGTCTAAAAAATAATAATTAAAAAAATAAAAAATACGATATGTCAGTTTTAGAAATGAAAGTTCCTTCACCGGGCGAATCAATTACAGAAGTTGAAATTGCAACCTGGCTTGTTAAAGATGGTGATTATGTAGAAAAAGATCAACCCATCGCAGAGGTAGATTCAGACAAAGCAACACTGGAATTGCCTGCGGAAGAAAGCGGTGTAATTACTTTAAAAGCTGAGGAAGGTGATGTAGTGCAGGTAGGACAAGTGGTTTGCTTAATCGATAGGGATGCTGCAAAACCATCTGGAAGTGCTGCTCCTGCTGCTGAAGCTCCAAAACAGGAAGAAGCTCCGAAAGCAGCTGAACCTGCTAAACAAGAAGCTCCGGCTCCGCAGCCTGCAGCTCAACCGGCTGCCGCTGCAACACAAACTTACGCAACGGGTGCTCCATCTCCTGCAGCTAAAAAAATTCTTGATGAAAAAGGAATGGATGCTGCTCAGGTTTCAGGAAGCGGAAGAGACGGAAGAATCACAAAATCAGATGCTGAACTGGCTGCTGTTCCTGCATTGGGAGGAAACCCGGTTACCGCTACCGGATCAAGATCTACCACTACTACAAAACTTTCAGTTCTTAGGAGAAAAATTGCGCAAAGATTAGTTTCTGTTAAAAACGAAACAGCAATGCTAACAACTTTCAACGAAGTTGACATGTCTGAAATCTTTAGACTGAGAAAACTATATAAAGAAGAATTTGCACAAAGACACGGTGTAGGACTTGGTTTCATGTCGTTCTTTACCAAAGCGGTTACTAGAGCATTGCAGATGTATCCGGATGTAAATGCCTCTATTGACGGAGATTTCAAAGTAAATTATGATTTCTGCGATATTTCAATTGCAGTTTCAGGTCCGAAAGGATTAATGGTTCCGGTATTGAGAAATGCCGAAAATATGTCTTTTGCAAGCGTTGAAGCCAATATTAAGGATCTTGCTACCAAAGTAAGAGACGGGAAAATTACAGTAGACGAAATGACGGGAGGTACATTTACCATTACCAACGGTGGTACTTTCGGTTCCATGATGTCGACTCCGATTATTAACCCGCCGCAATCTGCAATTCTTGGAATGCACAATATCATTCAAAGACCGGTAGCGGTTGACGGGCAGGTGGTAATTCGTCCGATGATGTATGTTGCAATGTCTTACGACCACAGAATTATCGACGGAAAAGAGTCTGTTGGATTCCTGGTTGCTGTAAAAGAAGCCATTGATAATCCGGTAGGAGTTTTAATGAACGGTGACGAAAGAAAAGGCCTTGGTTTGTAGTATAAATAAATTGATTATACAATATAAATTTCAATCTCGCTCAAAAAGGGCGAGATTTTTGTATATTTTAAGAAAATACCAAGATGATGTTCTCAAAAATGACCTCTAATATCAAAGTTTCAGTAATACCTGAATATGATAGCAAAAACAGTTATCCGTCCGAAAACAGATATGTTTTCAAGTACAACATCACCATCGAAAATGATGGAAGCTTTCCCATAAAGATTTTAAAGCGAAAATGGCTGATTTTTGATGTGGGATTCGGCTATACTGAAATCATCGGAGACGGTGTGATTGGCCTTACGCCAGAGATTCCTGTTAACGAAAATTTTGCCTATTTTTCTAATGTTATGCTTCGTTCAGGAGTTGGGAATATGAGTGGAAAATATCTTGTAAGAAACATGGATACTCAGGAAAATTTTGAAATTGATATTCCGAAATTTAATCTTTTGTCAGAAGTTTTAAGTAATTAGGTATTCCTCAATCTGGAAATAAATTCTGTATTTTGGAATTGAATATTTTAGATTTATAAAAAAATTAAAGTTTTTTAATCTTTAGTTTCAAATAATCTGCAATTTCTTCATTGCTGCTGAGAAACAGCTTTTCAAAAGCTAATAACGATATCTTTGCGCATACTTCTGCATCATCACCGGCTCTGTGATGGTTAAAGCTTAGCTGATGATATTCCGCCAAATGTTTCAGCCCGTATCTCGGTAAATAATTCCACGATTTTTTTGCCAGCTGAATACTACACAAATAGCTCAATTTTGGAGTAAACATTCCGTAATGATTTAAGCATCCGCGCAAAACACCGGCGTCGAATCCTGCATTATGGGCGATCATTAGCGTTCCATACATCATTTCTTCCACCTCGTACCAGATTTCATCAAAAGTAGGCGCATCTTTTACATGATCGGGTAAAATTCCGTGAACATCAACATTAAAGGGATTAAAATATGGAAAACTCGGCGGTTTGATTAGCCACGTTTTTGTTTCTACGATTTTTGAATCCTGCACAATACATACTCCCAGCTCACACGCAGAATTTCTCTCATGTGTAGCGGTTTCGAAATCTATTGCACAAAAATCCATTATCGTAACGTTGTTATTTTAAAAAATGTCGTACTTCTGTTGGTGGCGACTTTAGTAACATCACTAATTACATCATCTGTATATTTCTCCTTAAGCGTATTGATATCAAACTCATCGTTATCTGTTATGGTAATGATAAAACTTTTAATCTTGCTTTTATTGTCGGGTGTATTGATAGTTTCTGTAAGAATACTTCCGTGGATAACCTTTTCTCTGAGATATTTATTGAGATTTTCCACAGCTTTCTGATCAGCATTTTTATGAATTCCGATACGAAATCTTCCACCATGGATTCCTTCCTGAAGCCTTACCAGATAAACTGAATTTTTTTTAAAGCTGATTTTACGTTTGCGGTCAACTTTATCACGTATATCTTTAAATGACATTGTTTTTGTTGATACGGCTTTATTTTTTTCAGGATCAATATCATCTATAAGATCTCTCGACGAAAAAATATCGATTTTTACGGGATCTGTATCCTTTACATTTTCGGCACTCTTTTCTGCGATGGTTCTGATGCTAAAGTTCTTATCAATAGCCGACCATGAATTTTTCTGTGAAAATCCTAGTTGAAAAAAAAGTAAAAATAATAAAAATAATGGAGTCGTTTTCATTTTAAAAAATGTTTAAAAATCAACCATTTAGATTGATAAAATTGATGTTTCTGATGCTTCTGCCGTCTTTTCCATGTTCCCGGAAAATATATATAAAAAGCACAATGAGCTCTTCCTACCGCCCAGAAATGGGATATTCCGTATTTGTAGCCAAAATATAATGCAGCAAATCCATCCAGACAAAGTCTTGAAAATATCACGGCAATTAATTGTGGAAACGGTAAATTTTTAAGCAGCATCAAAAGGTTATTCCTCATATTAAGAAACGTCTTTTTTGCACTTTGCTTATTCAATGTACCACCACCAACGTGAAAAACTTTAGATTTTCCTGTATAAAAGATCTTTTTCCCCGAATTGATCAGCCTCCAGCAGAGATCGATTTCTTCCTGATGCGCGAAGAAACGTTCATCAAAACCATTCTGTTCCCAAAAATCTTTTGAGCGTATAAACAGACTGCATCCGGAGGCCCAGAAAATCTCCGTTTCATCGTTGTATTGCCCATGATCCTCCTCAATATCGTCGAAAACTCTTCCCCTGCAGTAAGGATATCCTAAATTATCAATCAAACCACCTGCAGCACCAGCAAATTCAAAATAGTTCCTTCTTTCGTAGGATAAAATTTTCGGTTGTACCGCTGCAATTTCAGGATTTTTTTCCAGCAGCTCCAGTATAGGTTCTGTCCAGTTTTCAGTCACTTCAACATCAGAATTAAGAAGACAGTATATCTCATTGTCAATATGCTTTAATCCTTCATTGTATCCGCCCGCAAAGCCGTAATTTTTATCGTTTTTAATAATCTTTACCTCCGGGAAATGATTCATCAAAAAATCAATAGAATTATCTGTTGAAAGATTGTCGATCACATAAATATCAGATTGAGGAGTGAAACGCACTACGCCGGGAAGAAATTTTTCCAGCCATGATTTTCCATTCCAGTTTAATATAACAACTGCTAATTTTTTCTGCATCAATCTTGTTTTTTATCTGAATCAAAATTTTTGATAGAATCCTGATATTTCCATTTTCTGTGTGACCAAAGATAATTATCAGGACGTTTATTTATGGTATTCTCTAATAATTTATGGAATTTTTTCACCACTTCATGTTCCACAAATTTTTCTCCATCAGGGTATATTCTGTGGTAGTTCACCTGATAGAACCCGCGTTTCACCTTTTTCATCTCACAATAGATAAATGCTAGATCCATCTTCGTAGCCAGTCTGTCGTAGCCCGTAAAAACAGGGGTTCTCTGGTTAAGAAATTCAAGTCCGTATGTGATGTGTGCAAAATGAGGAGTCTGGTCGGCTACAAACATATATGCTGAGCTTCCGTCATTTTTAGACCGAACAATATTAAGAATTACTTCTTTAGCTTCCAGTGCTTCATTTCCGAATTTATTGCGGACGCTTTTCATCTGGTTTTCCCAGAAATCACTGTTTACTTTCCGGTATACCGGATGGCAATGATCCTGTGGAATTACTTTCGCCAAAGCATTTATCCATTCCCAGTTGAAGACATGTCCTGCAAGTAGGATGATGTTTTTACCTTCTTCTTTTGCTTCATGAAAAACTTCCTGGTTGATATGCTGCATCCTTACTCTGGACTCCGTTTCTGAAATACCGAAGGATTTGATAGTTTCCACCAGATAATCGGAAAAATTTCGGTAGAATTTTTTTCTTATTTCTTTTATTTCTTCTTCTGATTTTTCAGGAAAGGAATTTTTAAGATTTTTAGTTATGACATTTTTTCTGTATCCTACAAAATAGTAATTCAGAAAGAATATAATATCTGAAAAAATATATAATATTTTCAGGGGAAGCTTAGAAATCAGGTTTAATATATTGATCAGAAAATTCATAAAACAGGCAAATTTAAGGATAATAAAAATATGGTTGTATTTTTGCATGCAAATACTCATGTTTTTTTAATTTTACATTATGAAAAAATTATCATTGATAGGATTTTTTGGGATAAGTTTTTTTGCTTTTTCCCAGAATGTAAAGCCGGCAGAAGAAAGAAAAAATGATGAAAAGGCATTATTGGTAAAGACTGATCATTCTGAGCTTGATGTTAAAAAGAAAGCTGCGGAAGAGAAGGCCAAATTACCAAAGCCTTATGATCCGAAAGCTGATGCAGAAAAAGATATTCAAAATCTTATTGCTAAAGCTAAAAAAGAGAAAAAGAATATCATGATTCAGGCAGGAGGGAACTGGTGCATCTGGTGTCTGAGGTTCAACCAGTTTGTTCAGACAACTCCTGAGCTGAAGGCAATTGTTGACAAAAACTATGAATATTATCACCTTAATTATTCCCCTGATAACAAAAATGAAAAAGTTTTTGCGGCCTATGGAAATCCTGGTGAAAAGTTCGGTTATCCAGTGTTCATTATTCTTGATAAAAACGGAAAAATGATCCATGTTCAGCAAAGTGATGTGCTTGAAGAGGACAAAGGGTACAGCCTTGAGAAAGTTAAAGAATTTTTTAATCGATGGACTCCTGAAAACTCTTAAAAAAGACCGGAAATTTTCCGGTTTTTTTGGCTGGGATACTTTAAATTTTAAAATTTATTCCGAAATCACAACTCTTTAATTATGCATACAAAAAAACCACTTCGTTATGAAGTGGTCTTGTATTGTAAAGTCTTAATTGATTAAGCTTCTTCAGATTTAGCTTCTTCCTTTTTAGCAGGAGCAGCTTCAACCGGTGCGTCAGAAACGATATCGAATTCAAAATTGTATTCTACATTTCTGTGAAGTCTGATGTTAGCAGTTACTTTACCAGTTCTTTTAATAGTATTTCCTGGGATTTTGATATACTTCTTCTCAACAGATACTCCCGCTTTTTGTAAAGCAGCAGAAAGATCTGCATTGTTGATAGAACCAAATAGTTTATCACCAGAACCTACTTTTGCAGGAATCGTAATAGAAGTTTTCTTCAATTGTTCAACTACAGCGTTTGCAGCAGCGATTAATTTAGCTTCTTCTTCTTTTCTAGCCTCCAAAGTAGCTTCAAGAGCTGCCTTGTTTTTAGGAGTAGCTAATAATGCATATCCTTGAGGAATTAAGAAGTTTCTTGCATAACCAGGCTTTACGCTTACTGTGTCGAATTCAAGACCTAAGTTTTCTACGTCTTTTTTTAAGATAATGTCCATTGTTGTTGTCCGTTTTAGAGTTTGGAGTTCCGGATTTTATATTCCGGGTTGCTCTTCACATCGTTAGAATTTATTTATTAATTCAGCAACAAAAAGCCAAAAGCTAACGCTAATGGCTAATTGCAATTTTTTTATTTCAATAAGTCAGCTACGTATGGTAGTAACGCAAGGTGTCTTGCTCTTTTGATTGCAGCAGAAACTTTTCTTTGGTATTTTAAAGAAGTTCCGGTGTATCTTCTTGGTAAGATTTTACCTTGCTCGTTTACGAACTGTAATAAGAAATCAGCATCTTTATAATCAACGTGCTTAATTCCGTATTTTTTGAATCTACAATATTTCTTTTCAGATTTTGTATTGATGTCAAGCGGAGTAAGGAATTTTACTTCAGATTCTCCTCCAGCTGAGGCTTGTTTAGCCATTTCGTCTATTGCCATGTCTTGTCTTTTTTAAAAAATAGGGTTAATAATTAAGCTTTAGCTGCTTTTACTTTTGCTCTTCTTGTTACAGCATAGTCAACAGCGTGTTTGTCTAGTTTTGTAGTAAGGTAACGGATTACTCTCTCGTCACGCTTGAATGCTAATTCTAGATCAGCTACTACAGAACCTTCACCTTTAAATTCAATTAAAGTGTAGAATCCGTTCTTTTTCAATTGGATTGGGTAAGCTAATTTTTTTAATCCCCAGTTTTCTTTAGCAACGATTTCGCAGTTCTTTTCTTTAATAAGATCTACATACTTGTTCACTGCTTCCTCCACCTGAGCTTCAGATAGAACGGGAGTTAAAATGAAAACAGTTTCGTAATTGTTCATAATGTTAAATAAAATTTGTTAATTATTTCGAGGTGCAAAAGTAGGAAATATATTTGTAATATACAATAAAGTTGCAGGATTTGTTAAAATATTACAAAGGCTAAATGTCATCTTTGCCTCTAAAAATATATTTTTTCTTAAAAGGAGCTTTTTCCCGCTCTCACTACTCGCTTTTCCAATGGTTTTCGGCGGCGGCTTTGCCGCCGCCGAAAACCATTGGAAAGAGCTCAGACATGCCGTTCGATCGGGGCTAGAAAAGGATTGTGTCCCACGTCATTGTACGATTTCTTTTAAATTATCACACCACTCACTAACAAATTCTTTCATTCAGAAACTTTAACACCATTAATTTATATCAGAATACAGTTAATCTTTCTCTCTCCTAATTTCTTCCAGGAAACTGATCTTTATCAAATCATATAAAGAACTTCTGCTCACCAGAATAGAGGCAATGGAAGAAACCATTCCCGCAAGCATCAGATGAAAAATTAAAGAATGTCTGTCGGTCATTTCAAGAACAATAATAGCTGACGTAAACGGAGCTCTTGTAATACCGGTCAAAAAGGCGACCATACCACCCAGCACAACAACATTGGTTTCATTGGGGCTCAGATCAATAAACCCGGAGATTACAGATCCTACTGTTGCTCCGGCTGTTAATGCAGGGGCGAAAATTCCTCCAGCACCCCCGGAAGTAAAAGAAAGAGCTGGTCCGAACATCCGTAAAACAGGAACATACCATTCTTCATGCTTTTCATCGGTATAAAGAATCCGCTCCATAATCTCTTTCCCGGAGCCGAGAATTTCCCGGTTGATGAAATAGGCTATGGAAGCGATGATAAGTGCTGAAATAACAAGAAAAACAACATTTGCTCTGTCGGTTTTAAGTTTTCTCTTTTTCCATTCTGTTATTTTAAGCATGATTACCGAAAGCTGGCTGGCAAGAATTCCGGCAGTTCCCGCAACAAGCATGATCGGGAACATAACCGTTAATGAAACGTCATTGGTTTTCGGATACCCTAAATATAAATAAGATCCGGCTAAAGTCTGTGCGGTAAGACCGGCAATGATAACGGCGGTAAATAAAGCGGTTTTAAAGTAATTGATATGTGTTTTCGAAAGTTCTTCCACGGCAAAAACAATTCCGCCCAGAGGCGTGTTGAAAGCTGCCGCAAGCCCGGCTGCTGCACCCGTCATGATCATGTTTTTCTTGGAAATTTTCGGCCACCAATCCGGCAGATATTCATTTACTTTCCTGAAAACGGAACCTGCTACCTGAATCGTAGGACCTTCACGACCAACGGCACCGCCCCCGATAACCAAAATGACGGATGAAAGTATTTTGAACACAATAATTTTAAGACTTAATAAACTTCGTATTTTTTTATGTTCTTTCGGATTGGCAAGTTCTACTGCAGCCATCACCTGTGGAATTCCGCTGCCTTTGGCGTAGGGAGCGAATTCTTTCACCAGCCACCACGACAATACAAAACCGATGGGAGCAATAATGAAAATCATCCACAGATGCCAATTTAGTATATAATTCAGAAGATGTTCTCCCCAGGCAAAAATTTTTGCATACATAACGGCCACAAATCCCGTAATCACAGAACCGATCCAAAAGGGGATTGCCTGAAGAAGATTGTGCTTCAGTTGTTCATTATGAATATTGTCGAAGGATTTTTTTAATGATCTTCGGATTAGGTCTAAAATTTTCAGCATGCTGTACAGTTGGATGATTAAGATAAAAATACTGAAATTATATCTGTTGTAAAAATTTATGAATTGTTTAATTCAAACAAAAAACCTCCGGAAAAATCCGAAGGTTTGTATGGTAATATGTTTCGACAAGCTCAACATGACAATTACATCACTACTAACTTATCATTTTAGTTAATTGATATTGAATTTAATTACTGATTACCAATTACTCATTAATTATATCTCTGTGTTCAGATCCCAGTTTTCAAGGTAATCATGAACGTGTTTTAACATCATTCCACCCAAAGAACCGTCAACGACTCTGTGGTCGTAAGAATGAGACATGAACATTAAATTTCGGATTGCAATCACATCACCATCGGGTGTTTCCAGAACGGCAGGCTTTTTAACGATGGCTCCGATTGCCAAAATCGCAACCTGAGGCTGAGGAATAATAGGTGTTCCCATAAGGTTTCCAAAGCTTCCTACGTTAGAAATAGTATAGGTTGCACCCTGAGTATCTTCTGGTCTTAATTTTTTATTTCTTGCTCTGTATGCTAGATCGTTAATTGCCTTCGCTAATCCGGAAAGAGATAGTTGATCTGCGTTTTTAATTACAGGAACGATCAAATTTCCATCCGGTAAAGCGGTTGCCATACCGATGTTGATATTTTTCTTTTTAATGATATTTTCACCATTTATTGAAACATTGATCATCGGGAAATCCTGGATTGCTTTTACAACCGCTCTTACGAAAATCGGCATGAAGGTAAGCTTTTCGCCTTCACGTTTTTCAAAAACTGCTTTGTTTTTATTTCTCCATTTTACAACGTTGGTAACATCTGTTTCGATGAAAGAAGTTACGTGTGGTGCAATTTGCTTGGCTTTCACCATGTTTTCAGCGATGATCTTTCTCATTCTGTCCATCGGGATGATCTCATCACCAGCAGCAGCGGTAATTGTAGAGGCAGGAGCTGATGTTGCCACAGGTTTTGCAACCGGAGCCGAAGATGCCTGTTGTACCGGAGCAGCTTGTGGAGCGGGCTGATTTCCTCTGTTTTTAACGTATGCTAAAATATCTTCTTTGGTAATTCTTCCTTCTAAACCGCTTCCTTTGATGGATTTCAATTCAGCTTCAGAAATGTTTTCCTGTTGTGCAATAGATTTTACAAGCGGAGAAAGATAAAGATCTCCCGAAAATTCTGTGGAAGCAGATACTTTTAACGGCTCTTCAATAGTTTTTAATGTTTCCGTATCCGGAGCTGAAGCAGGAGTTTCTGCAACTGTTTCTTCTGGAGCAGTATTTCCGCCTTCTCCTTCAATTTCTAAAATAGCAATAGCTTCGCCTACTTTTGCAACCTCGTCTTTCTGCTTTAAAATCTTTACGATTTTCCCCGAAACCGGTGTCGGAACGTCTGAATCTACTTTGTCAGTTGCAATCTCCACTACGGAATCATCTTCTTTCACATGATCTCCTTCGTTGAATAACCAGGTGATAATGGTGGCTTCCATCACACCTTCTCCCATGGAAGGAAGCAATAATTTGTACTCTGCCATTTTTAATTTTTAGATTTTGACAAATATATAAAAAAAATCGATTTTTTTATGAAATATTAAATTTTAGAAAAATTCAATGTAAATATTCTCTCCTACGTTTAGTCCGAACAGAGACTTGGCACCGTTTTTCTTGCTCCCTTTGTAGATGGTTAACTCCAAAAGCTGACTATCATTGAAAATTGCTGCAGATTGCCCGTGAAATTCGGTCTCTCGTTCCCAATCTGAAACCACTTCCGTATGACTTAGAAATATACGTGAGAGACTTAAATTTCTAAATTTTATCGTGAAATTTTCATATCCTTTGCCGGAACTTTCAAAAAAATCTTTGCTGATATTTGATATTATATTTCCGAAATTATCAATATAGGTTACTTCGCCGATAATCATTTTCTCAGAATCGTTATAAACAGGTTTAGGGAACAGAAGCTGTTTGGCGGTATCTATCTTTCTGCCGATCACTTCCGGAAGTCCGCCGTTTGCCAGATGTACTGCTGCAGGAACAAAAACATCGGTTGACGTAAAGTTGACAATATCATCGAACCTATTGTTCAAAGTAATTTCATAAATAGCTTCAGGTTTGATATCAAAAAAAACAAGACTTAAAAGCCCATTGTCGGCAGCAATAAAATAATGTCCGTCTGCTTTATAAAGTATATTTTTTCGTGATTTATTGTGAAAACTGTCTACAGATATGATGTGGACGGTGTTTTTCGGGAAATGTTTATAGGCATTTCTTACGATGTACGATGTCTGAATAAGGTTGAAAGCCTGGATGTCGTGGGTAATATCAATAATATTAACTTTCTGATTCAGAGAAAGAATGCTGCCTTTTACAGCGGCAACCCTGTAATCCAAATTTCCGAAATCTGAAGTAAGTGTAATAATTGACATTGATTGTTTATAGAATAGTAGAATTGCAAATTTATTTAAAATAAAAAGAATGCCCGAATGATTGTGGAAAAGAATTTGATATAAATTTCCAAAAAAAGCTTTACATTTAAATTCTAAAATTAATAAAGATACTGCATGTTTGAATTAACATATGATTTGGAGGATATCGATGCGAAAATCTTCTATGGAGTTAATAACCAATATTTCAATTTGATAAAATCTACTTTTCCTACACTTAAAATCACGGGTAGAGATCATTTCATCTTTGCAATGGGCAATCAGGAGGCACTTGATGTTTTTAAGCAAAAGCTGGATGATATTGTAAAATATATCTCAAAAAATAATTCTATAACCCTAAAAGATGTTGAAAATATTCTGAATATTAAGGACGAAAATGAAAAACAGCTTGTTTTTGATCAGGATATCATTGTAAAAGGGGTAAATGGAAAGATTATTAAAGCCAAAACCACCAATCTTAAAAAACTCGTTAAGGAAACAGAAAAAAAAGATATGGTTTTTGCAATTGGGCCGGCCGGAACGGGTAAAACCTATACGAGTGTTGCTTTAGCGGCAAAAGCATTACGAGATAAAACGGTAAAGAGAATTGTTTTGACAAGACCAGCGGTAGAAGCGGGGGAGAGCTTAGGTTTTTTACCTGGGGACCTCAAGGAAAAGCTGGACCCGTATTTACAGCCTTTATATGATGCACTAAGGGATATGATCCCTCATGAAAAGCTCGAAGGATTTATTGAGAAAAAAGTAATTGAAGTAGCTCCTTTAGCATTTATGAGAGGAAGAACACTGGATGACGCTTTCGTTATTCTGGATGAAGCACAGAATACGACGCATTCTCAAATGAAAATGTTTTTAACTAGAATGGGAATGAATGCTAAATTCATTATTACAGGAGACCCAAGTCAGGTAGATTTGCCACCCAAACAACAGTCTGGATTAAAAGAAGCAATGCGTATTCTGAATGGGGTAAAAGAAATTGGTTTTGTACATCTCACGGAAGAAGATGTGGTAAGGCATCCGGTGGTTAAAAAGATCATTTTAGCTTATAATGAAGAGGAAAAAAGGCAGAGAAATGATTAAATTTATAGAAATGCGTCAAGAAAATATTTGTAATACAGGAAGTTATACTTTCTGTATTTTTTTTATTAAAAAATAAACTCACAAATATTTGAATTTTGAAAAAAAAGAGTATTTTTGCCCGGAATTACTTAAAAACTATTAACGAAATGAAGAAATTTTTACTTCTAACAGCAGTTGCTGTTATCGGGATGAGCGCAAAAGCTCAGGAATTCAGGTTTGGTCCTAAAGCTGGATATTCTCTATCAATGCTTACTGCTAAAGGAGATGGTGAATCTTATAAATTTGATTCAAAATCTACCTTCTATGCTGGTGTATTGGCCGAGTATAAGATCAGCGATAAATTTGCTGTTCAGGGAGAAGTTTTGTATTCTCCACTTGGAGGCAAACAAGAAGAATCTGTTTCTTACAACGAAATGGGTGTAGTTGTTACAGGTACTCAAAAATCAGACTGGAAATTCGGAACTGTACAAATTCCGGTTAGTGCAAAATTCTATGCAACAGAAAATTTAGCGTTCGGCTTAGGTCTTAATGTAGGAATTGTAACTTCTGCAAAGGTTGAAGCAACGGCTACATTATCAGGATCCGCTATGGGACAGTCTTTTTCTGAAACTACAAGTACAACTGAAGACGTTAAAGACGACGTAAACACTTTGAATCTGGCTCCTTTCATCGGTGCTGAATACAATTTGGAAAACGGATTATTCTTTGATGCAAGATATAACTTAGGTGTTTCTAATCTTATCAAAAATCCGGAAGGAAATGAAAAATTAACCAACAGCTTCTTTCAGATTGGTGTAGGGTTCAAATTCGGAGGTAATTAAGAATATTATACTAAAAAAGGTAAAGCGGTACAAAATTTGTTCCGCTTTTTTTGTGGTTTCAGGATACCACATTTTATGATGAATAATCATTCAAATATTAAATATTTAAACTTATTAAAAATGAAAAAACTATTATTAATGGGTGCTTTTGCACTTTTAGGTGGTGTTGCGCAGGCACAGGAAGGTTTCAGACTTGGAGGGCATATCGGTGCTCCACTGGGTGATGCTGCAGATGCGGCAAGCGTGACAATCGGGATTGACGCTGCGTACATGTGGAATATTACAAAAGGGCTTGACATTGGTGCCACGACAGGATATTCTCATTTTTTCGGGAAAGACAACGTAGATGATTTTGGTTTTATTCCAATCGCTGCTTCGGGAAAATATACTTTTAGCAAAGTTCCTCTTTTTGTAGGCTTGGATCTTGGAGCTGCAATATCTACACGGGATTATATCAACAGCGGATTGTACGTTGCGCCAAGAGTTGGATACCAATTGAAAAATACAGAGCTGTATTTGGGATTCCAGAATATCGGAAGTAAATACAAGGATCCTTACTGGAGAGGGAACGACAGATTCAACTTCGGAGCCATCAACTTCGGAGCAAATTTCTTCCTAAGATAATTTTTTTTTAATCAATCATATTTAACTCCAATTGCAAAATTGGAGTTTTTTTATTCATATAATTGTGAAAACTTCAAACAGCCTTTATTTAATACTGTTTACAGCTGAAAATTGCTAAAAAAACACAATGATATTAATCACATTAACAAATTTTAATATTAGCGGGTACCACTGTAAATTTGCCCTCAGAAAGTATTAAATTTTTAAAAAATGAAAAAAGTATTATTAGCAGGTGCTATCGCACTTTTCGGTTTATCTAATGCTCAAATCGCTAAAGGAACTACTTACTTATCAGGACAGGTAGGTTATTCTTCAACTCAGAACAATAATAATGATGATAAAGTTGAAGATTTTACAGTTGTACCTACCGTTGGTTATTTCGTAGCAAATAATGTTGCTGTTGGTTTAGGTGTAGGATATACAAACAGTTCTACAACTACAAATAGCGCTATAACTAATGTTGAAACTAAATTTTCTACAGACGCTTTTGTAGTGGCTCCTTTCGTAAGAAAATACTGGACTGTAGGTGAGAAATTATACATCTTCGGACAGCTGGAAGTTCCAATGGCATTTGGTAAAGATAAAGCTGAATACAGCGGTACAGCATCTCAGTTCAATACTGAATCTGATTTCACTTCAATCGGAGTAAACATCAAACCAGGTGTAGATTATTTCTTGAACAAAAACTGGTCTATCGAAGCTACTATCGGAGAATTCGGATACAACAACTTCAAGTATAAAGATCTTGACAAAAGCACTGATAACTTTAACTTCGGATTGAATTTATCTTCAGTTACTTTCGGTGTTAAATATGTTTTCGCTAAATAATAAACAAAACATATATAAGTTAAAGTCCTAAGCTTTTTGCTTAGGGCTTTTTCTCTTGATATACTAAAAGAACCATGAAAAAATTACTCTTAGCCGGAACTGTTATGCTTTTCGGTCTTTCCAATGCCCAGATTAAAACGGGGACGCTTTATCTGTCCGGTCAGGCAGGTTTTTCTCAGAATAAGGACAATAATACAGAAAATAAAAGTCAGAATTTCAGTGCCATTCCTACAGTAGGTGTTTTCATCGCTCCTAATTTAGCAATAGGTACGGGAATAGGCTATACTGGCAGCAAAGCAGAAAATACGGATGTCAATAATCTCGGATTTGGTGTTGAAACCCTGCAGTCTTCTATTAAAGCAAACGCTTTTACAGCGAGACCATTCATCAGGAAATACTGGACACTTTCGGATAACTTATACATTTTCGGACAGCTTGAAATTCCTGTCGAAATTGGAAAACGTACGGCAGATCTACAATTAAATTATTTTGATATGAATGGATATACCTATTTTCAAAGTATAAATATCGAACAAAAATATACTTCCTTCGGTGTAAATGTGAAGCCGGGCTTAGATTATTTTATCAGTAAAAACTGGACAATTGAAGCTACCATCGGAGAATTTGGGTATAAAAACATGAAGATTAAAGATCAGGAAAAAGGAACGGATACATTCAATTTCGGTTTAAATTTATCTTCGGTTACTTTCGGGGTAAAATATGTTTTTGCGAAATAAATAATAAACTAAACATAAACTTTTAAATTTAAAATCATGAAAAAACTATTACTGGCAGGTGCTGTTGCACTTTTTGGATTATCAAATGCTCAAATGACTAAAGGAGACTGGGTTATCAGCGGAAACACAGGTATGGGTTTCAACAGTATCACCACAAATACTAAAGTTAACGGAGCAAAATATGACGAAACTAAGGTCAGCTCATTTTCAGTTACTCCTTCTGTTGGATATTTTGTTATGGACGGATTGGCTGTAGGAATTGATTTGGGTTTTGATTCGAATACTACCAAAGGTGATGGAAGCAAAGTGACTTTGTCCACATTTTCCGTAATGCCTACTGCTACTTATTATTTTAATACAGATAGCAAATTTTTCCCTTTCGTAGGGGCGGGGATCGGGTATGCATCCACGAAAACAAAATTCAATATTTCCAACGCTATTGCAGATCCTTTGCTTTGGTCAGATGATACAACAACAGATGGTCTTGCATGGAAAGCAAAGGCAGGAGTTACTTATATGGCTACTCAATCTTTAGGTATTAATTTAGGTCTTGGTTTCGATCAGTTCTATAATAAAGAAACGTATTCCGGAATTGATTATAAAACAACTAGAAATACTTTCGGAGTAAACGTTGGTTTCTCTTATTTTATAAAAGCTAAAGCTCAGAAATCTGATAAATAAAAAAACTTTGTCAAAGATTTAAACTTTGACAAAGTGCTAAAAAATCCGGCTCAAATTTATTTGAGCCGGATTTTATATTTCTTAATGATAAAACTAAAGTTTTAAAACCATTCTTTCTGGTTCTGAACGTAAGTTCTATCAAATTCCTCGTCGGATTTTGTGAGGTAAATGATCCCTTCAATCAGACCGATAAGTCCACCTACAGTGCCACAGGTTACCAAACTTAAAATTAATTGGATAATTCCCGTTTTGGTATACCCCAGATAAAACTTATGAATGGCAAGCCCACCCAAAAGGATCGCAAGGATTCCTGCTGTTACCTTTTTCTCAGACCGGTAAGGCTGGTTATAGGTACCGCCCTGATTTTCATAAACTTCCATAATAATATTTTAAGTGATTTAATTTAGTGTGTTCTATTTGCCGAACATTCCGCCCATTCCAGGCATATTTGGCATTTTGCTCATCATCTGCATCATCTGTTTTCCCTGTGGGCCCTGCATCATCTTCATCATTTTGCCCATCTGGTCAAATTGCTTCATCAATTGATTCACATCTTCAATTTTTCTTCCGGCACCTTTGGCAATCCTGTTTTTTCTCTGGGTATTGATGATGGATGGTTTTCTTCTTTCTTCCGGGGTCATGGAATAGATAATTGCCTCAATATGTTTGAATGCATCGTCGCTGATTTCCACATCTTTGATCGCTTTTCCAACCCCAGGAATCATTCCCATCAAATCCTTCATATTCCCCATTTTTTTGATCTGATTGATTTGTTTTAAGAAATCATCAAAACCAAACTCATTTTTGGCAATTTTCTTGTGAAGTTTTTTTGCTTCTTCTTCGTCAAACTGTTCCTGTGCTCTTTCTACTAAGGAAACAACATCTCCCATTCCCAGGATTCTGTCTGCCATCCTTTCAGGATAGAAAAGATCCAGAGCTTCCATCTTTTCACCGGTAGAAATGAACTTGATGGGCTTTTCAACCACAGAACGAATTGTTAAAGCAGCTCCACCACGGGTATCACCGTCTAATTTGGTTAAAACAACCCCGTCAAAATTCAAAGTATCGTTGAATGCTTTCGCCGTATTCACAGCATCCTGACCCGTCATTGAATCTACTACGAAAAGAGTTTCGTTTGGTGCAATAACAGAGTGAACTGTTTTAATTTCCTTCATCATCTGCTCGTCAATCGCCAGACGACCTGCCGTATCCACAATCACAACATCATGTCCGTTGGATTTAGCAAAATTAATAGCGTTTTGAGAAATGCTTGAAGGATCCATAGAACCTTCCTCCGTGAAAACAGGAACACCAATCTGTCCACCTAATACTTTAAGCTGATCTATCGCAGCCGGACGGTAAACATCGCAAGCAACCAAAAGAGGTTTTTTATTTCTTTTTGTTTTTAAATAATTGGCCAATTTTCCGGAGAACGTCGTTTTACCTGAACCCTGAAGTCCGGCAATAAGAATTACAGAGGGCTTTCCTGAAAGATTAATTCCTTCCTGAGAACCTCCCATAAGATCTACCAGCTCATCATGAACAATTTTGGTCATAAGCTGTCCCGGTGTAAGCGATGTAAGAACATCCTGTCCCAACGCTTTATCCTGAACTCTTTTGGTAAGATCTTTTGCAACTTTATAATTAACATCGGCATCCACCAATGCTCTACGAATTTCTTTTACGGTTTCCGCCACGTTGATTTCCGTGATTTTTCCACGTCCTGAAATATTATGTAGCGCTTTGTCTAATTTATCCTGTAAACTATTAAACATATGTATTGTAAATTATAGGTTTGCAAAAATAAGGAAATTTTGGTATATCTAATGATTTCTACACGTAATATTATATATATAATATAAATTAAATCTGCTTACTGTTTTTTGAAGCTTTTTAATTCTGCTAAACTGCATTTTGTTTATTTTTTAAGAAGCTTTTTCCCGCTTTCCACTGTATCTTTTTGATGGCGGCTCCTGAACTGCATTCGTAAACTTTCAGTTTCTGCTTTGCCCGCCATCAAAAAGGATGTTGTTTCAATCGGGGCTAATGTATAAGTTATTTTTTCAGTGGCTTTCAATAGTAGTAAAAACTAAGCGATTTTAAGAGTAGTTCTTGAAGGTTGTCAATTCATAAAAATAATTCATACATAATATTCTAAATTAATATTCCATAATTGAATATGATAAAAATCAAAACATATTGAATTACGATAGAAAAAGTCTATTTTTGTGATCAATAAAAGTCTAATAGATGTTAGGTAAAAATTATGTAAATGAGAATAAATCCCAATCTTCTAGTTACTGTATTGTTTTTTTTAACGTTTATTATCCATTTCTCTTTGTGGAAATTTGTTTTTCATCTAGACGAAATTGTGATCGTAAAATTTTATCTGTTCTTAAGTGTAATGTTCATGATGATGGTTACCCTTATTATTTTAATCAACAGAGTAGCTCCGGAATTTTTAGGTTTATCAGTGATTGGTTTGATCTTATTAAAATTCGCTTTAATGTATTTAATCAGGAAAAAATTAAACTTTGAAGGTGTTCCGGGTTATAAATTTCATTTTATTATTCCATATTTTGTTCTTACCACGCTGCTTACGTACTATGCGATTAAGCTGATTAATCATGACAAAAAACAGTAAAATTATTTATTGAAACTAGAAAATTTATTATATTTTTGCACAACGAAAAAAACCTATCAATGTTTAAGAAATTCGCAGTTTTATTCTACAGTATTTTTGTATTAAACTTAGTGTCTGCACAGCACGGAGAACCTACTGCTGAGGCAGGTTCTGCTACTACAGAGCTTTCAGAGAAAGACAAAGTAAGTAAAGAAAACAAAGAGTACATCGATCACCACTTGTTGGATGCTCACGACTTTACATTGATGGTAGATAAAGAAGGTCATCATATCGGCTTTCCTCTTCCGGTTATTTTTTATGATAACGGATTTCATGCTTTTATGAGCAACAGCAAAGAAGGATTCGTACACGGAGAAACTACTGAAGTTGACGGGAATTTCTACAAGCTGCACCACGAAAAAATATACAAAACAGATGCGTCCGGAAATTTAGCGGAAGATAAAGAAGGGCACCCAACGGCTGAAAAAGTTTTGGACCTTTCTATTACAAAGAGCGTTCTGATCATTATTTTAGTTTCAATATTTATGTTGGTATTGTTCACAGGAATGGCAAAATCTTATAAGAAATCTGAAGTTCCTACAGGTGCTGCAAGATTCCTTGAACCATTGGTGATTTTCGTAAGAGACGAAATTGCTATCCCGAATATAGGTCACAAATACAAAAGATTCATCGGTTATTTATTAACAGTATTTTTCTTCATCTTATTTTTGAATGTATTAGGATTGATGCCTTTCGGAATCAATGTTACAGGTAATATTACCATGACATTCTTCCTTGCTATCCTTACTTATTTAATTACTACATTCTCTGCAAATAAAGATTACTGGAAACATATTTTCTGGATGCCGGGAGTTCCTGTTCCAATGAAATTGATCATGTTGCCAATTGAGTTATTAGGAACAATTACAAAACCTTTTGCATTGATGATCCGTCTTTTCGCAAACATGACTGCAGGACACATCGTAGTAATGAGTTTGATCGGGCTTATCTATGTATTCAAGAATGTTGTTGCAGGTGTTGCATTCCCATTCCTTACATTGGTAATTTATTTACTGGAAGTGTTAGTAGCATTCCTGCAGGCTTATATCTTTACAATGCTTTCCGCTTTGTTTATCGGAATGGCTGTACAGGATCATGAGCATGAGCACCATGCGGCTCACTAATAACTGAGAATTGAAAATAGTAAAAAGAAACAAATTTTTTAAAATTATATATTATGGAAATCCCTAAAATTGTAGGTGCTGGTATCGTAGTGCTAGGTGTAGGTATCGGTCTTGGTAAAATCGGAGCTGCTGCTCTTGAAGCTATCGCTAGACAACCTGAACAATCTGGAAAAATCCAAACAGCTATGCTTATCGCAGCTGCACTTGTAGAAGGTGTTGCGTTTGCTGCTCTATTCGCAGTAAACTAATTAAATCTAAAACCACTATCTGCAACGGTTGGTTACAGATAGTGGTTATTTAAGAAAAAAAGTAATAATTATTTATACATTAATATAATGGAATTAATTCACCAGTTTTCATCAGGATTATTTATTATCCAATCTGTTATTTTTCTAGCATTGTTATTTTTGTTAGGTAAATTCGCTTGGAAACCTATTTTAAAGTCTATCAACGACAGAGAAACTTCTATTGTTGACGCTCTTAATCAAGCTACTTTAGCAAGAAAAGAAATGGAAACTTTAAAAGAGGATAACGAAAGAATCATTCGTGAGGCGAAAATCGAAAGAGATGCTATCCTTAAAGAAGCAAGAGAAATTAAAGATAGAATCGTAGGTGAGGCTAAAGATGCTGCTAAAGCGGAGGGAGACAAAATGATCGAAGCTGCTAAACAAACCATCAATTCTGAGAAAAATGCTGCAATGGCAGATATTAAAACTCAGATCGGTACTTTATCAGTGAACATCGCAGAGTCTATCCTTAAGCAAAAATTAGACAACAGCGAAGCTCAAAACGAATTAGTTCAAAATTATTTAAACAAATCAAACCTTAACTAAGAATGCTTACATCTAAAGTAGCTAAAAGATACGCACAAGGTTTACTTGATTTCACAACAGAATCAGGGCAAACGGCTACTGTATTTTCTGAAATGAAAGATGTAGTGAAGATCATGACTGAATCTCAGGATTTAAGAAAATTCTTCCTTACCCCGTACATCGATTCTAAAAAGAAAATAGAAGTAGCAAGCGAGATTTTTAAAGGTTTATCTTCATCGTCTAGAAATATCATTACTTTGGTAATCAGACACGGAAGAGAAAATCAGCTGAAAAATATTGCTCAGGAATTCATCAACAAAGTTGAAGACATCAATGGAGTACAAAGAGTAACTCTTACGACTGCAACTGAGATTTCAAAAGAAAATATCGATCAGATTCTAAAATCTACCAATCTTGTAAAAGCTGATTCGAATTTTGATTTGAAAGTAAATGTAAATCCGAGAATTCTGGGAGGTTATATATTAAGAGTAGGAGACCAGTTAGTTGATGCTTCTGTGAAGTCTAAGCTTAATCAAGTTAAAAAAGATTTTCAATTAAATTAAGAAAAAAACAACCATACAATGGCAGAAATAAATCCGGCAGAAGTATCTGCGATCTTAAAACAGCAATTGGCCAACTTCGATACTCAATCAAACGTTGAGGAAGTAGGTACAGTTTTAACCATCGGTGATGGTATTGCTCGTGTATACGGGTTAGAAAACGTACAATACGGAGAGTTGGTGAAATTTTCTAGTGATGTAGAAGGTATTGTACTTAACCTTGAAGAAGACAACGTAGGTGTTGCGCTACTTGGTGAAAGTAAATTGGTAAAAGAAGGAGATACAGTAAAAAGAACAAACAGAATCTCTTCTATAAAAGTAGGAGAAGGTATGTTAGGAAGAGTAGTGGATACTCTTGGTAATCCTATCGATGGTAAAGGTCCTATTACCGGGGATTTATACGAAATGCCATTGGAAAGAAAAGCTCCGGGAGTTATCTACAGACAGCCGGTGACTGAACCATTACAGTCTGGTATCGTTGCAATCGACTCTATGATCCCTGTAGGAAGAGGACAAAGAGAGCTTATCATCGGTGACAGACAGACAGGTAAAACTACTGTTGCGATCGATACGATCATCAATCAAAAAGAATTCTATGAAGCAGGGCAACCTGTATATTGTATATATGTTGCTATCGGACAAAAAGCGTCTACTGTAGCACAAATTGTAAAAACACTTTCTGATAAAGGAGCTTTAGCATATACGGTAATCGTAGCAGCTAACGCATCAGATCCGGTTCCGATGCAGGTATATTCTGCAATGGCAGGAGCTGCGATCGGTGAGTTCTTCAGAGACACTGGTAGACCGGCACTAATCGTTTATGATGATTTATCTAAACAGGCGGTTGCTTACCGTGAGCTTTCTCTTCTATTGAGAAGACCACCGGGCCGTGAAGCTTATCCTGGAGACGTTTTCTATCTTCACTCAAGATTATTGGAAAGAGCGGCAAAAGTGATCGCTGATGATCAGATCGCGAGCCAGATGAACGATTTACCAGAGTCTCTAAGACCAATTGTAAAAGGTGGTGGTTCATTAACAGCACTTCCAATTATCGAAACTCAGGCGGGTGACGTTTCTGCGTATATTCCTACCAACGTAATCTCAATTACAGACGGACAGATCTTCTTGGAGTCAGATCTATTCAACTCAGGGGTTCGTCCTGCGATCAACGTAGGGATCTCTGTATCGAGAGTAGGAGGTAACGCTCAGATCAAATCAATGAAAAAAGTTTCTGGTACGCTTAAATTAGACCAGGCTCAATATAAAGAATTAGAAGCGTTTGCTAAGTTCGGTTCTGACCTTGATGCTGCTACATTAGCAGTAATCTCCAAAGGGGAAAGAAATGTGGAAATCCTTAAGCAGCCGGTAAACTCTCCACTTCCTGTAGACAGCCAGGTTGCAATGATCTACGCTGGAACAGAGAACTTGCTGAGAAATGTTCCTATCAGAAAAGTAAAAGAATTCCAGATAGAATATATCGAATTCCTAAGATCTAAGCACCCTGATACTATGGCTGCCATTAAAGCTGGGAAAATCGATGATTCAATCACTGGTGTTCTTAAGCAGGCGGCTAATGATTTAGCTTCTAAGTATAACTAAAAAATTCAATGTTTAAGGTTTAAAAATCGTTTAAACCTTAAACTTTAGACCTTAAACCTTGAACCAAAATAATGGCAAACTTAAAAGAAATACGAGGTAGAATTACATCAATTTCATCTACGATGCAGATTACACGTGCTATGAAAATGGTTTCCGCAGCGAAACTAAAAAAGGCACAGGACGCTATCGTAATGCTGAGACCATATTCTGAAAAATTACAGGAGCTTATCCAGAATGTAAATTCCAGCTCAGATCCTGATCAGATTTCTGTGTATGCTCAAAAAAGAGAAGTGAAAAGAATTCTTTTCATCGCTGTTACTTCAAACAGAGGTCTTGCAGGAGCTTTTAACTCATCTATTGTTAAAGAGCTTAATGCACAGTTTCACAACAACTCTCAATACGAAATTGAAGTTCTTCCTGTTGGTAAAAAAGCTTTTGATACAGTAAGAAGAAACCGTACCGTATATTCCAATGCAAGTTCCGTGTATGATAATCTGAATTTCGATACAGTATCTCACGTTACTGAAGCAGTAATGACCAGCTTCAAAGAAGGTAAATTTGATGAAGTTTATTTAATTTATAATAAATTCGTAAATGCTGCTACACAGGAAGTAACTACAGAGCAGCTTCTTCCAATCTCAATGCCGGAAAATACGGAATCTCAGGTAGAAACTGATTATATCTTTGAACCAAACAGAACGGAGATTTTAGATAATTTGATTCCTAAGTCAATTAAAACTCAGGTTTTCAAAGCAATCCTTGATTCAGTAGCTTCTGAGCACGGAGCAAGAATGACAGCTATGCACAAGGCGACAGATAATGCCCAGGCTTTGAAAAATGATCTGGTAATTTTCTACAACAAAGCAAGACAGGCTGCGATTACTAATGAAATCTTAGAAATCGTTTCCGGAGCAGAAGCTTTGAAAAATTCTTAAAAAAGTATCTCATACAATATTTTTATTAAAGCATCGTATACCACGATGCTTTTTTTGTTATTTTTATTTTGTATATATTTGTATCAATAAATTATATACAACTTCTAAATGGATTCGGACATAGTCAGGCTTTTGCTGGCCTTATTACTTGTTTTACTTAATGGCTTCTTCGTAGCCGCAGAATTTTCAATTGTTAAAGTACGTTACTCACAAATCCAGTTAAAAGCCGCAGAAGGAAACTCTATGGCAAAACAGGCAGAGCATATCATCAAACATCTTGACGAATACCTGTCTGCCACACAGCTTGGTATTACTTTGGCTTCTCTTGCCCTCGGTTGGGTTGGAGAAAGTGCGCTTCATCATATTGTTGAAAACATTTTCAGTTCACTTAATATTGATCTTAGTGAGACCACGGTTACCTCAATTTCCGTAATCACAAGTTTTGTTCTTATTACCGTGATGCATATTGTTTTCGGAGAGCTGATCCCGAAATCTATTGCGATAAGAAAATCGGAAGCTACCACAATGGCAACCGCTATCCCGTTGAGAGTATTTTATACAGTTTTTAAGCCTTTTATATGGTTGATGAACTTAATGTCCAATACGTTTTTAAGGTTAGTGAAAATTCATCCGGCTTCTGAACACGAGATACATTCAACCGAAGAGCTACAGCTTTTGGTAAAGCAGAGTGCAGACAGCGGAGAGATTGAAGAGGAAAACTATGAAATCATTAAAAATGCTTTCGATTTTACAGATCACTCTGCTAAGCAGATCATGGTGCCACGACAAAACATAACTTCTATTGATTTTGAGGAAGACGTTAATGATATTATCAATAAAATTATGGACAGTGGATATTCCAGGATTCCGGTATATGTTGATTCTATTGATAATATAATTGGTATTCTCTATACCAAAGAAATCATACGAGAATTTGTTAAAAGAAAAGGTGAGCTAAGCCATGATGATCTTAAGGATCTTATGCGTGATGCATTTTTCGTTGTGGGAAGTAAAAAGATTTCAGACCTTCTAAAAATTTTCCAGCAGAAAAAACAACACCTTGCTATTGTGATTGATGAATTCGGTGGAACGGAAGGTATCATCACGCTCGAAGATATTCTTGAAGAATTGGTGGGAGAAATCCAGGATGAAGAAGACGATGAAGAAAAAATAGTTGATAAAATCGGGGAAAATACCTATTGGGTACAAGCTACTCAGCCACTTGACGAAATCAATGAGTTTATTCCCAAAAAACTTCCGCTTTCAGAAGAAAGTGAGTATAATACACTTGCGGGTTTTATTCTACATGCTTTAGAGGATATCCCGGAAGAAAACCAGGAATTCGATCTCGAAAATTATCATTTTAAAATATTAAAAATGAATAATAAGAGTGTGGAATTGGTGGAGCTTGTATATGAAGAACCAAATACTATAAATGATCTTGCAGAAAAAATCGGTGAGGTCTGATTTAATCTTAAATAATTAATTGTAATGATTTTTTGTAACAGCATCAGAGATTACGAAGATCCGAAAAGACAATATGAAGAAGAGGTGCTTGTGTTGGATGATACTGATGAAGTCTATAAACTTGTATTGCATAATGATGATATTCACACCTTTGATTATGTAATTGACAGTTTGATTGAAATCTGTAAACATACGCTGGAACAAGCCGAACAATGCACTATTCTTGTTCATTTTAAAGGTAAATGTACCGTAAAAACGGGCTCAATGGACGTGCTAAAACCTATGCATGAAAAATTAATTTCAAGAGAATTAACCAGTGAAATTGTATAAAACACGAGCTCCGGCGTACGACGGAGCTCGTGTTTTATAAAAAAAACTATAGTTTATTGTCATATTCGTAAAATTTTGTCAAAAATTTGTAATTTAGCAATTGCTAATTATAAAAATTTAGATGAAATTACAAATTAACGCTTTGCTCGCTGGATGTTTACTGTCCTATACGATTTTATCAGGTCAGCAATCTTCATTGGAAAATCCTGCGAGAAACTGGATTACTCAAAATTCAAGAAATATTGGACTTCAGGATTTCAGCACATTGAAATTGAGCTTTGTGAGAAAAGGAAATTCGGGAGAAACGCTTCGCTTTCAGCAGATGATAGGAAACATTCCTGTCTTTCAGTCAGAAATTGTAATGCATTTCAATAAGAACGGCCAGATCAGCTATACTGCTACTGAAAGTTTTAAGAAAAATGTTCAGGAGATAAATACTGAACCTGGTGTTTCATCGGTTGACGCTCTTAAAAAAGCACATATTTCCTCGCATTCTAAAGGAGATATTACTTTTGAAGAAGCTAAACTTTACGTGTTTGTTACAGATCAGAATGAAACAAAGCTTGTGTATCGTGTTCTTACCAGTTCTTACGAAAACCCTGGAAGCTGGGAAACCATAATTGATGCAAAAACAGGTGAAGTAATAAGTGTTAAAGACATTTCTTTTCGACACAAAGAAAAAGAAAAACCTGAAAAAAATAAAAAACACAAGGAAGTTAAAAAAAACGTGCTGGTAACAGGTTCTGCCTATATCTTTAATCCGGATCCTTTATCCAAAATGCAGGTTGCCTACGGCGGACAATACGTAGATGGAAATGATGCTACCAATGCAAGTTTGGATGCCGCAAGAACTCTGGTTACCATCCCGGAATTGGAACTTATTGCAGGTGTATATAAGTTAAAAGGAACCTATGTAGAGATCAAAGAATTGGAAGCTCCAAATAAAGGACTTTTCACCCAAGCAAACAACCAGTTTTTGTTCAATAGAAATCAGGATGGCTTTGAAGCAGCCAATGCATACTGGCATCTGGACAATAATCTTCGTTATATCAATTTAACACTAGGAATTCCCTGTATACCGGTTATGAACAACGGAGTTCTCGCATTTGACCCCCATGGTGAAGGCGGTGCAGACAATTCACATTATGACCCAAATAGCCAGATTTTAGTGTTTGGAGAAGGAGGAGTAGATGATGCTGAAGATGCAGACGTCATCTTACACGAACTTGGCCATGGAATTCACGATTGGCTTACCAACGGAAATCTCTCACAGGTTAACGGACTGAGCGAAGGTTGCGGAGATTATTGGGCGCAATCCTACAGCAGAAGTTTAAATCAATGGCAGCCGACTGATGTAGCCTATCAGTGGATGTTTAATTGGGATGGGCATAATTCTTTCTGGAACGGGAGAATAACGGATTATGGTGCCATTTACCCAAGCGGATTAACAAGTTCTATCCATACAGACGGACAAATCTGGGCCTCCGCATTAATGAGAATTTATGATGCTATCGGAAAACAAAAGACTGACCGAGCATTTCTTGAGGGACTAAGCTTGACTACATCAAATACCAACCAGCAGAATGCCGCAATTGCAGTAAGACAGGCTGCAATAGATATGCTGGGAACATTCGGATTTACGTGTAATGATATTGACCAAATGACGACGGAATTTGCAGCTGCAGGATATACATTACCGGCTTATTCGTGCCAGTTGAGTGTAGATGACATTTCTAAGAAAGAAATTTTGAGCATCTATCCAAATCCGGTTTCAGAAGTTTTACACATAGCTGTCAAAATCAGCAAGGAAGAGAAAGTAGAAATCTTCAATATGGAAGGAAGAAAAGTATTGGAAACAACAATTGCCAACGGAAGAAATACAGTTAACGTTTCTCATCTGGCAGTCGGAGATTATATCCTGAGGATAAAAGGATTGGAGTTATCAGCGAAATTCATTAAAAAATAAAAATAAATCCGGTGTCAAAAGCATCGGATTTTTTATTTCAATGAAATACGTCCATCATCCCGCATCCTTCTTCCAGCTTTTAAATAAAATAGTATATTTGTAAAAACTATAAAGAAACAAAACAGAATGCTTGTAATAGGAATTGCAGGAGGCACCGGATCCGGCAAAACTACGGTTGTCGATAAAATAATTCAACAGCTTGATATTGAAGGAATGAACATCCTGTCTCAGGATAATTATTATCATGATAATCACAATCTTACATTGGTAGAACGAGAAGCTCTAAATTATGATCATCCCAAGTCCATCGATTTTGATTTACTGATAAAACATGTAAAAGCGCTAAAGAACAATGAACCGATAGAGCAGCCTGTTTACAGCTTTGTAACCCATTCCAGAACTGGTGACCACGTTACTGTAGAACCTAAAAATGTACTGGTGGTAGAAGGAATTCTTGTCCTTACGAATAAAGAACTTTTAAAGGAATTTGACCTTAAAGTATTTGTACATGCAGATTCTGATGAAAGACTGATCAGAAGAATACGAAGAGACACGCAGGAGAGAGGAAGGGACCTGAACGAAGTTCTGCACCGGTATCAAACTACTCTCAAACCGATGCATCAGGAATTCATTGAGCCTTCCAAAAACGAAGCGGATCTTATCATCCCTAATATGAGACAGAATTCGGTTGCCATTGATTTTTTAACGACTGTCATTAAAAACTCTCTGAGAAAACATTAATATCATGAAAGATAACAACCTCATTAAGGACATTCAGCCGAAATCGGAAACATTGAAATTCATTCAGAAATATATTCTGAATAAATATACCATTACGATCTGCCTGTTTTTGGTGTGGATGATTTTTTTCGACAAAACCTCTTTTTTGGTAATTAATGAACTGAATGGTGAGATCAACAAGTACGAAGAACAGCTTCAGTATTATAAAACCGAATATGAAAAAAATGATGCGTTTTATAAAAAGCTCATGAACAACAAATCCGAAAAGGAAAAGTACGCCAGAGAAAACTATTTCATGAAAAAACCGAATGAAGAAATTTTTATTCTCGTTGTAGATAGCACCAATATTGCAAAAAAATAATTTTAAAGTCAATAAGCGAATTGCCAATTCAATTTGCTGTCAATTTAAAAAATTCACTCATAAAGCAAAATTGACTATTGACAATTCACAAATAACCTATATTTCATGTCAAATACAGCTTGGGAAAATTTAGTTAAAAAGCAACTTAAAACCGAAGATATTTATTCTATTCTCACTAAAGAAAATTTAGAGGGAATCACGGTAAAACCTTTTTATGATGGAGTTTCGCTACCCATGACAAATCTTCCGAAGGTAGAAGAAAATACCCATCTTGTGGCCAGATATCACGAAAGCCTTGAAGAAGATGTATATGCATTCCTTCTCGATCATAACGTAGAAAATCTTACAGAAAAGACAATTTTCATTGATAATAGTGATCTTGCTGGACACATCAGTCCTAAAGAAGAAGATCAGTATTTTTCCTTAATTGATGTTTTTGATGAAAAAGAAACGGCAATCAATGATCAGTTGGTTAAAGAATTATTGGCAAAACAGTTTAGAAGAAATATTTGTATTGATATTTCGCGTCATCAGAATGCAGGAGCAGCCATTTACCAGCAATTGGGAATTGCACTCGCAAAAACCAAAGAACTCATCGAAACGTACGGCTTCGAAATTTTAAATAAACTTATTTTCAGAATTGCAGTTGGAGCAAATTATTTCTTTGAAATGGCTAAATTGAGAGCTTTTAAGCTTGTTTTTAACCAGCTTTCCAAAGAATATGAAGCAGATGAAATTCCCTATATTTTTGCAGAAACTTCGTTAAGAAATAAAGCGGTTGCGGATAATGAAAACAATTTAATTCGTTCTACTTTGGAGCTTGCTGCAGCGATGATCGGCGGTGCTGATGCGGTTTTCAGCAACAATTATTTGGTGGACAGATCAACGGAAAACTCAGAAGAAATCTCCTTTAAGCAACAAATTGTTCTTGCTTACGAAAGTATTATTAATGTTTTCGAAGATGCTTCCAACGGAAGTTATTTTGTAGAAGATATTACACGCCAGATTTCGGAAAAATCCTGGACTTATTTTGTTGAAATCGAAGAAGCAGGCGGTTATCTTGAACTTATGAAAAAAGGAATCATTCAGAAACAAATTTATCAGCACGCCCTGGAAGAACAGAAGTGGGTGGAAGAAGGAAGAATAAAGCTAATCGGGGTAAATTTATATCCGAAATTGGAAGTAAAAAAATCTGCAGAGGAATTGTACAGTGAGAAAGAGATTAAAGCCGTTCGTTGGGCTGAAATGTTTGAATAATGAAAGAAAAACTGATCGATTTATTTGAATATACCTTTCATTTCAACAGTGAAATGATTAAAATTATTGCTGAAAATATTGAGAATATTGATGAAAAAACAATTACTCTCATTAATCATACTTTAAATGCCCAACAGATCTGGAATTCAAGAATTCTGAAAGAAAATTCATTCGAAGTCTGGCAGATCAATCCTTTTGAAACGCTTCAGGAAATAAACAGGAATAATTTTAAAAAAAGTATTGAAATCGTCCATCATTTTGATCCTGATCAGAAAATCAATTATCAGAATTCACGAGGAGCAAATTTTGAAAACACTGTTTTTGAAATGCTGTTTCAGGCCATCAACCATTCTACCTATCACCGTGGGCAAATCAATTCCTTACTCAAAAAAGACGGAATAGACCCCATCTTAACGGATTATATTTTTTATAAAAGATAAATTTGTAGATTAACTGTTAAATCTTGGATTTTTGACGACCACAGATTTCTCAAATTTGCACAGATTATAGTATAAAACACATTTGATAATGAAAGAAAACGAAATTAGTTTTTATATCAGAAAATGTATTTTTTCTGTGTATAATGAATTGGGGCCGGGTTTGCTGGAAAAAATTTATGAGAATGTTTTAATTCAGGAACTTCAAAATAACGGTTTAACCGTAAAATCACAGGTTCCCATGAAGATAAAATATAAGGATACATTTCTAGATTCGGGTTTTATTGCTGATATTATTGTTGAAAATAAAGTAATAATTGAAGTAAAAGCCATAACGGAAATTAAAAATATTCATCATCAGCAATTATTAACTTATTTAAAGTTGACTGATTTAAAATTAGGTATTTTAGTGAATTTTTATACAGATTATATTGCAAAAAGCATATTCAGGAAAATAAACGGAAATTTAGATTACTAAAATATATTACAAATCTGTGCAAATTTGAGAAAATCTGTGGTTAAAATACTAGATAAGATCATACAAAACTACATCAACGCAAATCTCAATACAGATTTACATGCTTTGCTGTTGAAAAAATCACCATTTCCGGAAGTTTCTATGCATGAGATTGTACAGCAGATCAAGGGAAGACAGGTGGCACAGAAAAAATTTCCTTTCTTATTAAAGGAAGGTATCATTTATCCGCCACAGCTGAATCTGGAACAGTCTTCATCAGAAAAAACAGCAATCTACAAATCTAAACTTTTAAAGGGTGAGAAATTTATCGATTTTACTACCGGATTTGGAATTGATGCTTATTATTTGTCTGAAAATTTTAAACAAATTACGTTAGTTGAGCAAAATCCTGATCTTCTGGAAATTGTAAAGAATAACTGGGAAGTTTTAGGAAAAAACGCCACATTCATCAACCAAAAACTCGAAAGCTTTCTTAAGGAAAATAAAGAAGTATTTGATGTAATTTATCTGGATCCGGCCAGAAGGGATAACAATAAGAACAAAGTTTTCCTGCTGGAAGATCTCTCACCAGACATTCTTGCCATTCAGGAAGAACTATTATCGTCCGCAGATAAAATCGTCATTAAACTGTCTCCTTTAATAGATTTAAAATATCTGGTATCCGTTTTACCTTCTATTTTCAGGATTGATATTATTGCCGTTAAAAATGATGTGAAAGAAATTGTCATTTTTTTATCTAAAGAAAAAAAAGATTCCATTAGCTGCTATTGTGTAAATCTTGAAAGTAACGAACCTGTTTTCCAATTCACTTTCGGTGAAGAAGAAAATGGTCATGCAACATATGGTGAACCGGAAAAGTACATTTATATTCCTAATAATACTGTTTTAAAGGCCGGGATCTTTAATCTTATTTCGGAGAAGACAGGATTGAAAAAACTTCACCCTAACACTCATTTGTATACTTCAGATGCGTTGATGCAAGATTTCCCGGGAAGAATATTTGAAATGGAAAATATTGATGCTAAAAAGATTCAAAAGAAAAGCCAGTACAATATCATTTCAAAAAATTATCCACTGAAACCGGAAGAAATTAAGAAAAAATACAGTCTAAAGGACGGCGGCGAAAAGTATCTTATTTTTACGCAATCCAAAAAAGGGAAAATAATTTTAAAATCAGTATAAAAATGTTGCTGTAAAATACAAGATTTCTTAATTTTGGGCAATTAAAAAAATAAGCATGCAATCGCTGAAGGCTGAATTAAGGTTGATGGCTGTAATAGTGCGATTTGATATATCTTTAAAAAATAAATTTTCCATATGAAAAAATTAGTTATATGTTTAGCCCTTGCTACTGTTGCGGTAAGCTGTAAGAAGATCCAGGCAGGTGGTAACAAAAAAGTTATCAAACTTGAGGAGGGAGTGGAAAGATACTCTGATGACGAACAGACAAGTGGTGAGCAGGATAATCTTTCTGAGTACAGAGGCGATGCACACGACGGCCACGAAACTCCTGTAAAAACAGATACTGCAGGTGCTCCAAAGCATAAAGAAGAAGATAATAAGCATTCTGATGCTACTCCAATACCTGAAGGTTCTCAGACGCCAAAAGCTGAACACTAATCTATTAGTACAAATAAAAAAATGTCCCACAAAATTGTGGGACATTTTTTTATCGCTTTCAGCAGGTTTCCTGATTTCGGCGGCGAAGCCGCCGAAATCAGGAAACCTAAATAAATCCTTTATCATATGAATTTGTAAAATTCATAATTAATGAATAATTATTCCATCAAAACATTCATACCTGAGGAAAATTATATCTTTTTGTTTGTTCCGGCGGGGCAAATTTTTTACTTTTAACGAAATAATATTTTACAATGCAAGAGACTTTAAATTACATCAACGAAAACAAGCAGCGTTTCGTGGATGAATTATTTGAATTACTGAGAATTCCTTCTATTTCTGCAGATCCTGCCTATAAAGATGATGTTTTGAAATGCGCAGATGTTGTCGCTGAATATCTTAAAAATGCCGGTGCTGACAAGGTGGAGGTTTGTCAGACAAAAGGATATCCAATTGTTTTCGGAGAAAAAATGTTAAATGAAAATCTGCCGACCGTCCTGGTATACGGACATTACGATGTGCAGCCTGCTGATCCACTGGAACTTTGGAAAAAACCACCTTTTGAACCTTACATTGAAAAAACCGAACTTCACCCGGAAGGAGCAATCTTTGCCAGAGGTTCTGCGGATGATAAAGGACAGTTCTTCATGCACCTTAAAGCATTTGAAGCGATGATGAAAACCAACACGCTTCCTTGTAATGTTAAATTTATTCTGGAAGGAGAAGAAGAAGTGGGTTCGGTAAGCCTTGGAGATTTTGTAAACGAAAATAAAGAAAAACTTTCCTGTGACTGCATTTTAATTTCAGATACTCATATCTACAGCAATGAGCAGCCAACGGTCACTACAGGATTAAGAGGATTAAGCTACGTGGAAGTAGAAGTAGAGGGTCCCAACAGAGACCTGCATTCAGGATTGTACGGTGGTGCAGTTCCAAATCCTATCCATGTGCTTTCAAGAATGATTGCAAACCTAATTGATGAGGACGGGCATATTACGATAGACGGCTTTTATGATAATGTAGAAACAGTTTCGGATTCAGACAGGGCAGAAATGAACAAATTGAAAGATAACCCGGAAGAATTTAAAAAATCGATCGGACTGAACGGCGTGGAAGGTGAAAAAGGGTATACAACCCTGGAAAGAACATCTATTCGTCCTACATTAGATTGTAATGGGATTTGGGGAGGTTATACAGGCGAAGGAGCAAAAACAGTAATTCCATCGAAAGCTTTTGCTAAAATTTCGATGCGTCTTGTTCCTTACCAAACTCCTGAAGAGATTACGGAAAAATTTACTAAATATTTCGAAAAAATAGCGCCTGAAAATGTAAAGGTAAAAGTTACGCCTCACCACGGAGGAATGCCATACGTATTGCCAACCGATACGAAAGAATTTCTGGCCGCAAAACAAGCTATGGAAGCAGCTTTCGGAAAAGAAGTTCTTCCATACAGAGGAGGAGGAAGTATTCCTATTACGGCAATGTTTGAGCAGGTTCTGGGAGCAAAATCTGTTTTAATGGGATTTGGGTTAGATTCTGACGCGATCCACTCACCAAATGAGCATTACGGATTATTCAATTTTTATAAAGGAATTGAGAGTATTCCATTATTCTTTGAAAACTATTCAAAATAACAAATGTTAATCCTTAAGATGTTATTCTTAGGGATTTTTTTTTAAAAATATTTAACTTTTGATTAATAAAGTTTTTTATATTTACATTGTAAACTAAAATTAATTTTTATGAAAAAAATTCTATCAATTTTGGGTGTGGTTACACTATCCAATTTCTCTTTTGCACAGGCAAATTGTGCAGGAGCATTAGCAATAGCATCTGGAAGTACTACAACTGTAGCAAGCTATACAGGGTCGTACTTAGCCACTTGTGTGGGGAGTGGTTCTGCTGCAAACTTAACTCCTCCGGGTACTCCGGCAGCAAATTGGTACAAATATACTCCTACAGCAAATGGTGAAGTCACAGTTTCATCCAATCTTCCGCAAAATGATGGCGTAACTAAAAGTGACGATACAAGGCTTTCTATTATTACAGGGGCCTGTAATGCTCTTTCATGCTATGGAGGAAATGATGATATTTCAGCAACAAACTATCTATCAACTACAACATTTCCAGTAACGGCAGGAACCACTTACTATATTGTCTGGGATAATAGATGGGGTAATTTAGGATTTGACTTTACATTGAATTTTAACTCAGTATCATGTATAAGACCAAGTGAGTTTAGTATTAACAGCCCTTACGCAACGAGTGCAACAAGTGCTATGGTAAGTTGGGCTGCTGCTGTAGGAGCGCCTGCATCATATGATGTAGAATATGGCGCAACAGGATTTACACAAGGATCAGGAACAATAATTAATACTTCAACAACAAGCGCATCTATTAGCGGGGCTGCAGGATCTGCTCTTTCTTATTACTTAAGAAGTAATTGTACAGGAACACAAAGTGCTTGGATTGGTCCGTATAGAGCATTCACAGCATTAAATGCAACAACAACAGGATATCCTTACGGCTTTGATAATACTAGTGGTTTTACAGCTGACGGATGGTCTGGTACTTGGTCTGTAAATAATGGTGCAGGAAATCCTCAAGCAGGAGCACAAATGGTTTTCTCAAACTCAAGTACTGTTATTGGTACACCAACCGATAGATGGTTATATTCAAGACCTATATATTTAGCTGCTGGAAATTCTTATCAAATTACTTTTTACTTGAGAAACTTCACATCCGCAAATCCTATTCCTGCACAAAGTTTAGAACTAAAAGTAGGTAATCAGCCAAACCCTACTTCACAAACCGCAACAGTGTGGTCAACTACAAGCTTTTCAGCATCAACGTGGACGCAAATTACTACGTCATTTAATGTTAATACTAGCGGTGTTTATTATTTTGGATTCAACCATAAAACTCCTGGTGCCGCAGGTCCAGTTTCGTTAGCTCTTGATACATTTAATCTTGCTGCAGGAGTATTGGGAGTGAATGATGTTAAACATGAAAATAGTACAATGTCTATTTCTCCAAATCCAACATCAGACATCCTAAATATCAAAACCGACTCAAAAATCAAGGCAGTTTCTTTGGTTGATATGACTGGAAGAAAAGTTGAGGTTAAATTGAACGGTTCGCAGGTTGATGTAAGATCTCTTACAGCTGGAACGTATTTAATCACTGTTGAGACTAAAGAAGGAACTTCTACCCAAAAATTCATCAAAAAATAAATATACTGACAAATATTAGTATTCATAAAACGCTCCAAACGGGGCGTTTTTATTATTTTTAAGAACTAAATCAAAAAATATGATGGACAATAAAGTGGCCTATATTACTGGCGGAACCAAGGGAATAGGATTCGGAATTGCAAAAGTATTACTGGAAAATGGAGTTTCCGTTGCATTTTCTGGCAGAAAGAGAGATGATGTTGAAAAAGCCGAGCAGGAATTAAAAAAATATTCTGAAAATGTACTGGGAATCGTTTCCGATGTAAGAAGCATTGAAAGCGAACAGGAAGCAGTAAAATATATAACAGAAAAATTCGGGAAGCTGGATTTTGTTATTGCCAATGCCGGACTTGGTGTATTTAAACCTGTAGATCAGCTTTCTGCTGAAGAATGGAATGATATGATCGAAACGAATTTAACGGGTGTTTTCTATACATTAAAAGCATCTGTGGAAGAGCTAAAAAAGACGGAAGGATATTACATTACCGTTTCAAGTCTGGCAGGAGCTAATTTCTTTGAAAACGGATCTGGTTACAATGCTTCAAAATTTGGAGTAGTAGGCTTTACACAGGCTGCGATGATTGATCTCAGAAAATACAATATCAAATCTACAGTGATCATGCCGGGTTCGGTAGCAACACATTTTAACGGAAACATTCCGTCTGAAAAAGATGCTTGGAAGATTCAGCCGGAAGATATGGGAAACCTTGTTCTTGATATTTTAAAGATGAATCCAAGGGTTTTACCAAGTAAGATAGAATTTAGGGCAACAAAACCAGCCAATTAAATACATCTAATGCGCTGAATAATAAATTACTAAGTATTATGCATGCATAATATATTTTTTAATTATATTAGCGATTGAAACTTTAAGGCTTCAGGGCAATAAAAAATTAAAACAACATATGAAAATATTAGTTTGCATAAGTAGTGTTCCTGATACTACTTCAAAAATTAACTTTACGGCGGATAAATCCGCATTCGACAAAAACGGAATTCAGTGGGTAATCAATCCGCTTGATGAATTTGCATTAACAAAAGCAATTAAATTACAGGAATCTCAGGGAGCCACCGTAACGGTTCTTAACGTTGGGGATGCCACTACCGAGCCTGTTATAAGAAAGGCACTGGCTATCGGTGCAAATGATGCAGTAAGAGTAAATCTTGATCCTAAAGACAGCTTCTCAACGGCTAAAGAAATCGCTGCCGTAGCTCAGAATGGAGGTTATGACCTAATCCTTTGCGGTAAAGAATCGATCGATTACAATGGTGGTTCTGTTCCGGGGATGCTTGCTCAATTATTAAACCAACCTTTCGTAAACGCTTCTGTAGGTCTTGATGTGAATGGAAGCGACGCAACTGCTGTAAGAGAAATTGAAGGAGGTAAAGAAACGATTTCCGTAAAGTTACCTGCCGTAATTGCAGGACAGAAAGGATTGGTAGATGAAAAAGATTTGATTATCCCGAATATGAGAGGAATTATGTCGGCTAGAACAAAACCGTTACAGGTAGTTGAACCAACTTCTTCAGAAGTAAAAGTTCAGGGTGTTTCTTTCGATAGCGTGCCGCCAAGAGCTGCCGTAAAAATGGTATCTCCTGATAATCTTGATGAGTTGGTAAGATTACTTCACGAAGAAGCGAAAGTGATCTAAGAAAAACCAAATAAAAGTAAAAAGGTTCAGGAAAATTGATACAAAGTAAAGTGCTTGTTCAGCAGTATATGATTAGTTAAAACTCTGAATCTTAAACATTAAACCTTAAACAAACTTAACATGGCAGTATTCGTATACGCAGAAAATATAAACGGAGTTTACAAAAAAGCAGCCTTTGAAGCAGTTTCTTATGCCAAAGCTGTTGCAGATCAGGCTGGAGATACAGTGACTGCAATCTCTATAAACCCAACCGATTCTTCAGATTTATTATACAAATATGGAGCATCCAATGTAATCAACATCAAAGACGAAGGTCTTAAAAATTTCTCGGCAAAAGCTTATGCTCAGGCAGTAAGTGAGGTGGCAAACGGAAATATCATTGTTTTTCCTCATACTACAGATGCTTCATCTGTCGCTCCGATGCTTGCAGTAATGAATGGACATTCTTTAATTACCAACGTATTGGACGCGCCGGAAAGTCTATCACCATTCCAGGTAAAAAGAAGAGCTTTCTCAGGAAAAGGTTTCATGCATGCAAAAGCTGAATCGGCAGGGGTTATTATTACCGTTTCACAAAATGCTTATGGAGTAAAAGAGAATTCGGTTTCCGGAACAGAAGAAGTAAAAAATCTATCGGTTGCCAATGAAGATACGAAAGTAATCTCTCATGAACAAAGCTCAGGAAAACTGGACCTTAAAGAAGCTGAAGTTGTTGTTTCTGCAGGTAGAGGAATGAAAGGTCCGGAAAACTGGGGAATGATTGAAGAGCTGGCAAATGTTTTAGGAGCTGCTACAGCATGTTCCAAGCCGGTTTCGGATATTGGATGGAGACCTCACACAGAACACGTAGGACAAACAGGTAAGGCCATTTCTCCGAATTTATACATTGCTGTAGGGATTTCAGGAGCAATTCAGCACTTGGCCGGAGTAAATTCTTCAAAAACAATTGTAGTAATCAACAGCGATGCGGAAGCACCATTCTACAAGTCTGCTGATTATGGTGTTGTAGGGGATGCTTTCCAGATTATTCCTGCATTAACTGAAAAAATTAAAGCATTAAAAGGATAAAAAAGTGAATTGGCAATCGTCAATCCCGTTTTACTCGTCAATTTTTAAAAGAATATTTTAGAAATTCACTTGCGAAGCAAAATTGACAAGAAGTTATTCACTATTCACTTATAAAAGCCCCTTTCGGGCTTTTATTTTTGTCTAAAAAGTAAAAAAAACTTTCAAAAATTAATCTATATTTGTACTTATGGATTATAAACAGCTAATTATTCGCGGAATATCGTACAGCCAGACCCAATCAGGAGCGTACGCATTGTTATTGGAACATGAAGAAACACATATAAAATTACCTGTTGTTATAGGAAATTTCGAGGCACAATCCATTTCTCTTGGTCTGGAGAAAGATATACATCCGCCTCGTCCTCTTACGCACGACTTATTTACAAAATTCATCGTTTCTGCCAATTATGAACTCGTTTCCGTTATCATCTATCAGATTGTAGACGGCGTTTTCTTTTCCAATATTAACTTTAAAAATAAAGCAACAGAGGAAGAACTTATTCTTGATGCAAGAACTTCCGATGCAGTCGCAATGGCGGTAAGATTTGATGCGCCTATCTTTACCACACAGCAGGTTTTGAATGAAGCAGGAATTCTGCTCGAACTTGAAGACGTGTCTAAAGAAGAACAGGCATTTTCAGAGACAGTAGATACGGAAGATAACCTAAGATCGGTTTCAATGGAAGAGCTTCAGAAATTATTGGACGAAGCTGTGAAAGAAGAAGATTATGATACCGCTTTGGAAATTCAGGAAGAAATCAAGAGGAGGAAGAAGAAAATCGATTAAAAGATATTTATATAAAAGATGAATTTAAAATTACGACTTACCGTCCTTAGTTTCCTTCAGTTCTTTGTTTGGGGAGCCTGGCTGATTACAATGGCCAATTTCTGGTTTGGGACAAAACATTGGGACGGTGCACAATTTGGAGCAGTTTTCGGAACAATGGGTATTGCTTCCATATTCATGCCTACCATTACAGGTATTATTGCCGACCGTTGGGTGAATGCAGAACGGATATTTGCAGCTTTACATATTCTTTACGGGATTGTTCTTTTCTTTTTGCCCCATTCGGCAGACCCGGATTCTTTTTTCTACGTTATGCTTTTAGCCATGTGCTTTTATATGCCTACAATTGCATTAGCCAATTCTATCTCTTATACGGTACTTAAAAACAGTGAGCTGGATGTTGTGAAAGATTTCCCGCCGATCCGTGTCTGGGGAACCATCGGTTTTATCGTGGCCATGTGGATTACCAATCTTACCGGAAATAAAGCTACGGAAGGACAATTTTATATTGCGGGAGGTGTTGCGGTATTTCTTGGAATTTATGCGTTAACATTGCCTAAATGTCCACCTCAGAAATTAATTGATAAAAATGCTCCGCTCACCGAACAGCTGGGATTAAATGCTTTTAAATTATTTAAAGATTATAAAACGGCACTGTTCTTCTTATTCTCGATGTTATTGGGAGCAGCATTACAGCTTACTAATGCGTATGGTGATGTTTTCTTAAGCGAATTTGAACATTTTCCAAAATATGCAGATTCTTTCGTGGTAAAACGGTCAACGATTATTATGTCTATATCTCAGGTATCTGAAACGTTGTTCATTTTAGCAATTCCTTTTTTCTTAAAGAAATTTGGAATTAAAAAAGTCATGCTCATGTCCATGATTGCTTGGGTATTAAGATTTGCATTCTTTGCTTATGGAATTCCTGAAGGATTCGGGTTAAGTCTGATTATCCTTTCCTGTATTGTTTACGGAATGGCATTCGATTTCTTTAATATCTCAGGATCACTGTTTGTAGAAACGACCACGGATAAAAAAATCCGTTCTTCCGCTCAGGGATTATTTATGATGATGACCAATGGCTTTGGTGCCGTATTCGGAAGCTATGCTGCAGGATGGGCAATCGACAAATTCTTTACCCACAAATTTACCACAGCATCTTCTTTATCGAATTACCTCGAAACTTCTCCGGACAATCCGACGTTTTTAGAAATTTTAAAGAAGAGTTTCAATTCGGCGGTAAACCCGGACGGAACACTTTCATCAGTTGTTATGGTTAAAGACTGGCATAATATCTGGCTTTCGTTTGCTGTCTATGCGCTAATTCTTGCAATTTTATTCGCTGTATTATTCAAGCACAAACACAATCCGCAGGAAATTTCGCAGGTTAAACATTAAATTATAACATTGATAACTAATATATTAAATTGCACTTCGTAAAAAAGTGCAATTTTTTTTATTTTTCAGACAACTATTTTAAACACATTCCGTCTTATAGATAGAAACAGATACATGAAGCATTTAGAAAAGAATTTCCAACAGGCAAAAAGACATGACCGGAAAGGGCAAAAGGCGCTTTACGAAATGTTTTCGGCAAAAATGCTCGCCATTGCAAATTCTTATGTCAATAATATTCATGACGCGGAAGATATTGTGATGAATTCTTTTTTTGTCTGTTTTTCGAAGATCGAAGAATGCAGGGAATGGAAAAGCTTTCCGTTCTGGCTGAGGAAAATTGTAGTTAATAATGCCATCAATTTTATCCGGAAAAGAAAAAATGTATTATACTCAAATGTAGAGATCAGCGAGATTGAGTATCACGATGAAGAATGGAATGAAGAGGTACAGAATATTAATCTCGAAGAAATTTTTTCTAAAATGCCCGATGGCTACAGGATTATTTTCAATCTCTATGTTTTTGAAGAAAAAAAGCATCATGAGATTGCGGAAATTCTTAATATTTCTGAAGGCACAAGCAAAAGCCAGCTAAGCAAATCCAAAAAATGGATTACTGATTTTTTAAAACAGAAAAAGGATGAAAAACAATATGCTAAATAACTTAAAATCCAGCTACGAAGAGCTTGAAATAAAACCTTCTTCCGATCTTTGGAGCAGATTGGATGAAAAACTTGATGATAAGCCGGAAAAAGTCTTGCAACATACTTTTCAATGGTGGAAATATGCAGCGGTAGTGTTGTTTTTCATTTCCGTAGGTGCTATTTTTTATTTTAATAGCGCGAAGAATACTTTCGATCATAAGGAAACAGACTATATCGTAAAAAAAAGTCTGGAAAAGACAATTAATCCTATCAATCCGGAATTGCAAAATAGTGAAAATTTCAAAGAAGCACAGGTAATAAATATTGCTAAAAAAGATAGTAAGATTACCCGATATCAGAGAAAGAAAGCGGACTCATCCTTAAACGAGAATAAGATAGAAAAAATATTAAAACCCATAATTCCTGAAATTGAAATACAGGACCTGTTGGCGATACGACCCGAAAATACAGACATCACACCTGCTAAAATTGAAAACCACACACCGGTACTTGTACAGGGAAAATCGGCTAAGCCAACGTATATCAATTCAAACGAACTCTTGCTGGGAAGAGAATTTGATAAAGCGAGAGGAACTTCTCAAAAAAATGACATCAAATTCGGGATCTTTAACTTTGAAAAACCCAGACCCAAAGTGGAAAATGTAACAGTTCTCGGAGTAACCGTTTACGTAGATCCAAAATAAGAAATAAATACAATCTTCTTTATAAATACATACTGGTCAGAAAATGTCCAGCGCTAAAATAATGCTTAAAAATAATCAATCATATGAAAACAAAAATTGCTTTAATGACTGCTTTGATGGCTTTTTCCTATACATTTTCCCAGGAAAATCAATCCGAAAAAAATTCCTTAACAGTTTATTCCAGAAAAATTGACAGCATAGTAGTTTCTGAAAAAATAAAAATGAATAAGGAGCTGGATGAGGTTGATAAAGACTTTAAAAAAAATAAAATAGGAACTGATGAAAAACAGAAACTCAAAGCAGACATAGCCTCAAAATATGAACAATCTATTAATGAAAAAATAGACGCCCGAAAAACGGAATTTGAGGAAGCAACCCGCGAAATGGTGAAAGATGCCGTATTGAAACCCATCGATTCACTGAGAAAAGATAAAAATCAAATTGTGATGGGGCTTGGAGGGATAAAAATACGGATGGCCGAAGATAAAGTTACTCCTGCAGATTATCTGAAATCATGGGAATATTCCGTTGCAATTGTCGGAACAAGCTATACCACAAAAGATAAGCCTTTTGGGTTTTTAAACAACAGTTCGGAATTTAAGAATACGGTTCTCAATTCGGGAGTGTATGTTGCACGTTATGAAAGTCAGCTCGGAGGCTACAAAAGTCCGGTTTTTTATCGCATCGGACTGGGTTACCGTTGGGATCAGTCGAAGGCCAAATATGGAAGAACCTTTACTCAGGAAAATAAAATATTAGACATCAAAGACTTTACAAAAGGTAATTTGAAAGATACGCATATCAACAATCATTATATTTTTGTTCCTGCAGAATTAAAGTTTGTACTTAATCCTAAATATGTAGAGTATAACGGAACAGAATATCTGGACAACAAAGCCAGTAAGTTTACCATCGTGACCGGTATTTACGGAGGAGTAAGGATCGCCAGCAATATTTATAACCGCTACTCCAATGATTACAGCAAAAGAATTGTAGAAAGAGAAACCATAAATCACGGGGTTAATGATCTGATTTTCGGGGCGAAATTAGGGATAGGATATGCAGGATTTAATATTTTTGTTCAGAAGGATTTTACACCAGTCTTCAACAATAATACAACCCTAACTCATAAATACGGACTTCAGATTGGTATAGAAATAATGAACGTGAATTTTTGATTACATAATGATTCTAATTTTATATTACATAATAGTTAAATTTTTATTAATTGTATTATCATTCATGAATGATACTTGAGTAAAATTTACTTTTCAGACACACTTATTGTAAGTGTGTTTTTTTTTGTATTTTGGCACTTTAAGATTTATGAAAAATATTCAGTTATTAGGTTTGATATTGGTTGTGGCGGGAAGTTTTCTGCCGCTGGTTCATGTTCCTGTGATAGGAAACTGGAACTATTGGAAACTTGACCATTTTCTGGCCATTGCATGCTGGGTTTTTGCCGCAGGAGCGCTGTTCGGTATTGTCAACAACAGTACTAAAATAGCAAGAATTTTTGCCCTTCTATTAGTTCTGTTATTTTTATTTACGCTTTTTGCGGTGAAATTTCAGGCTGCACAGTATTTCAGCTTTATGCCCTTTAAATTATGGCAGGATAAGCTCGCGGGCATCGTAAAACTGAAATGGGGATGGATTGTTGAATTCTTAGGAGCTTTTATCATCATTTTTGCATCCAGCAGAAATAAATGATTGATTCTTATGATCATATCGATTCATATAAACACAGACATAGATTTTAAATTTTAAAATTGTAAAGTATATTTAGAATAAAAATAGAATTATAAAATGAAAGAAGTATTCATTGTTTCCGCAGTAAGAACTCCAATGGGAAGCTTTCTCGGAAGTTTATCAGCTGTTCCGGCTACAAAGCTCGGAGCCGTTGCCGTAAAAGGAGCATTAGATAAAATTAATCTTGATCCGAAACTGGTTCAGGAAATCTATATGGGAAATGTATTGCAGGCTGGAGAAGGACAAGCACCTGCGCGTCAGGTTGCTCTGGGAGCCGAGCTTTCCAACGAAACACCTTCTACTACAGTTAATAAAGTTTGTGCTTCAGGAATGAAGGCTGTGACAATGGCTGCACAAGCGATAAAGGCAGGCGATGCGGATGTAATCGTTGCCGGAGGTATGGAAAATATGTCTTCAGTTCCGCACTATTACAACGCAAGAAACGCCACTAAATTAGGGGATGTAAAAATGCAGGACGGAATGGTTCTGGACGGACTTACAGACGTGTATAATAAAGTTCACATGGGAGTTTGTGCAGAAAAATGTGCAACAGATTACAGCATTTCAAGAGAAGAACAGGATAATTTTGCCATCGAATCTTATACGAGAGCTGCAAAAGCATGGAGCGAAGGAAAATTTGCCGATGAGGTTGTTCCTGTGGAAATTCCGCAAAGAAAAGGTGATCCGGTAATTTTCGCCGAAGATGAAGAATACAAAGCCGTAAATTTTGATAGAATTCCAACGCTTCCTACTGTATTCAAAAAAGAAGAGGGAACAGTAACAGCAGCAAACGCTTCTACGCTTAATGATGGTGCTTCCGCATTGATCCTTGTTTCTAAAGAAAAAATGGAAGAATTAGGCCTTAAACCATTGGCAAAAATCGTTTCTTATGCAGATGCAGCGCAGGCTCCTGAAGATTTCACTACAGCGCCTTCAAAAGCATTGCCGATTGCTCTTAAAAAAGCAGGATTGGAACTTACAGATATCGATTTCTTCGAATTTAATGAGGCTTTCTCTGTAGTAGGTCTTGCCAACAATAAGATCTTAGGATTGGATGCTTCTAAAGTGAATGTAAACGGTGGAGCAGTGGCTATCGGCCACCCGCTGGGAAGTTCAGGGTCTAGAATTATTGTTACGTTAATCAACGTTTTAAAACAGAATAACGGTAAATACGGTGCTGCGGCAATCTGTAACGGTGGAGGTGGTGCTTCAGCAATCGTTATTGAAAATATATAATACTTTATGAAATTTAAATTTTCTATAGCTGTTTTTTTAGTTGGATTTTTATTAACTCTACTAGGTGCGTGGCTGAAAATTACTCATATGTCAGTTGGACCTCTCACTGGAAATGTAAGTCTGACAATTGGTACAATTATTCAGATTGTAGGGGTTATATTACTAATAAGTCAAATAGTAATAAGTAAAAAAAGTTAAAAGACTCTTTAAATCAATAAAATTTAAGAACCAAAAGCATTCGTGTTTTTGGTTTTTTTATTTTAAATAATAACTTAATTTTAATAAATCAATAAAATTTTCCTCAAACAAAATAAATACATTAGAATATTCATTCGTTTTCCTATTTTTGTGCAACTAATATTATTTGAAATGTCTGAAATTGAGAACCGAGAAACTCAGAATATAAAGAATAACCCGAAGATCATGAAAGCCTGGGCCGTGTACGATTGGGCCAATTCAGTATACTCTCTGGTTATTACCTCTACCATTTTTCCGATTTATTATTCTATTCTTACCACAGCTTACGAAAAGAAAGAATATGTAGAAGAAACGAAATCCTGGATTGATGTTCCGGTAAGGCATATGATTACTATTTTTGGAAAAGAATATCAGCCGGATGCCGTATACGGATATTCGCTCACCATTTCTTTCTTCATCGTAGTTTTATTGTCACCGTTTTTATCATCATTGGCAGATACGATCGGAAATAAAAAATCCTTCCTGCAGTTTTTCTGTTATCTCGGAGCAACATCTTGTATGGGATTGGCTATGTTTACCGGAATGCATAATGTTTTCCTCGGGCTTCTGTTCAGCATTACAGCAAGTGTGGGATTTTGGGGAAGCCTTGTATTCTACAATTCCTTCCTGCCGGATATCGCTACACGGGACAAGCAGGATGCTCTTTCTGCGAAAGGATATGTTTATGGATATATTGGTTCAGTAGTCCTGGTTATCATTTGTTTGGTACTGATTCAGGTTGTAGCAAAAGGAGACCCGGAGAAACAGCTGTTGTTCACAAGAGTAAGTTTCTTACTTACTGGAGCATGGTGGTTTGGTTTTTCACAATATACCTTTAAGCATCTGCCTCAATTTGGTGACGTAAAAGAAAAGCTTCCAAAAGATCTTGTATTATTAAATTACAAAAACATATTTAAAAAACATGAAGAGCAAGGCGGGTTTTTCGAAGTGCTGAAAGATAACCTTTGTTTCTATAAAGATATTGCGAAAGAAAGTTTTAATGAACTTTTCAAAGTGGGAAAAGAATTATTTAAACATAGAAATCTGAAATTCTTTCTTTCAAGTTTTTTCTTTTACAGTGTAGGAATGCAGACGATTTTTCTGATGGCAACCTTATTCGGGAAAAGTGAAATCAACCTTCCGCAGGATAAACTGATAGGCACTCTTCTTATTATTCAGATTGAAGCTATTATCGGGGCTGTTATATTCTCAAGATTATCACGGAAAATAGGGAATAAAAATGTAATATCAATTGCTGTTGTTTTATGGATTGTAGCCTGTATCTGGGCATACTTCCTTAATAAAGAAAACCCTACGGTTGAATATCAGTTTTATGGTGTTGCTGCGGTTGTCGGACTTGTAATGGGAGGGCTTCAGGCAATGTCCAGATCTACTTACTCTAAGCTTCTTCCGGAAAATTCAATGGAGAATACTACATTTTTTAGCTTTTATGATGTGCTAGAAAAAATTGCCATTATTGTAGGAACTTTTGTATTTGCACTATTTATTGATAAATATGATGCCTTACGAGCCATCTTTGCTAAAATTGATGTTATGCTTCCTTCTGCCTCCGGGATGAGATTTGCAGCATTTTCAATGGCTATTTTCTTTTTTGTAGGATTAATTCTCATTAGATTTTTGAAACTTAATACACCTCAAAAAAACTAGAATCATTTAAATACAATATCAAAAGGCGCTATGATTAGCGTCTTTTTCTATACCAGGAGTAGAAATCTTAATACAAATCAAAGATCATAAAGTTTCTTATGAAAATCCGATAATGATTATTCTATAATACATTGAAATTTATATAAATGATATTTTTTTTTTCGTTTATTTGCAAATTGTTAAATCTATCAAAAATGATAAAAAAGCTACTAACGATCTGCATATTACAATGTGCGGTACTGGGTTTTTCGCAGAGTGTTCGGCCGATTTCGGCGAAAATTTCGGAATACCACGCTCAAAAAAAGACTTTTGAAAAATATGATTTGTTCACAGTCAATAATAACTCAGAAAAACTCGCTGACTATAAAAGAGCTGCTACAGACATCTCTGTTATGAATGTTGACAGCAGACAACTTAAAAAACTCGTTTACAATAAACCGGAATATCTGGAAGTTTCTTTTCCTTTCGATGGAAAACAGATCACCATGGAACTTTATAAAAATGAGATTTTCACCAGAGATTTCAAAGTCACCACAAACAAAGGAGAAATAGTTGATTATACGCCGGGGGTGTATTATCAGGGAATCGTAAAAGGTGATAACCAGTCGGTGGTTGCATTCAGCTTTTTTGATAATGATGTTGTGGGAGTTGCATCAACTCTTGAATTAGGAAATATTGTTGTGGGAAAAGCAAAAAACTCAACAGATTTTGTCAGTTACTCAGATTCCAAGCTTACAGGTATGAACCCATTTATCTGCGGCGTAGATGAACTGACGGAAAATCAAAATCAGAAAATCTCTTTTGACCCGAATGCACAAAAAAATGCAGGTAAGGTAATGACTCAAAACTGTGTGAGAATATATTATGAAATATGTTATACTCCTTTTGTAAATAACGGTTCAGACGTTATCACTACAACCAACTGGCTCACTGCTGTTCATAACAATATTGCGACACTTTACAACAATGATGATATAAAAATAGCGTTGAATGAAGTTTATGTATGGACTACTGCAGATCCTTATACAGGAACTCCAAATGCAAATCTTGCAAGTTTCAGGGCAAACAGACAATCTTTTAATGGTGATCTTGCGCACCTGGTAAATCAGCCTTCAACGACAAGTGTGGCGTACGTAAATTCACTTTGTACCACAAGCAGACACGCATATTCAGGAGCTTCTCAAACATATAACAATGTTCCCGTTTACTCGTGGACAATAGAAGCAATGACCCATGAGATGGGACACAGCTTAGGTTCTCCTCATACGCATGCTTGTGCATGGAACGGTAATTCCACAGCAATCGATGGTTGCGGGACGCAGGCGGGTTATCCTGAAGGAACTTGTCCTACAGGTCCGATCCCTTCACCATCGGTCAAAGGAACAATCATGAGTTATTGTCACCTTCTTTCAGGAGTAGGTATTAATTTTGCCAACGGATTTGGTCCTCAGCCTGGAGCATTGATCAGAAATACGGTAGACTCAAAATCATGTCTGGGGATGAACTGTACTACAGCTTGCAGCACGACAATTTCAGGGCTGTCAGTTTCAAATATTACTCAAACTTCAGCAAACGCAACTTTTAATGATGCAACCTCTGCTTCATGGAAGTACAGGCTGACAAAATTTGATGGAACTCTTGTTGCTAGCGGAAATATTTCAACCCAATCTGTAAGTTTGTCAAATCTTCAGCCGGCAACATATTATTTGTTATCCGTAGGTACAGACTGTTCAGCAGCATACCAGAGAACGCAACTGTTCATGACTGATGGCAACTGGTGTAATGGAGCGATTTTTACAGATACGGGTGGCACAACGGCAAATTATGGGAACAACCAGACAATCGTAAAAACATTCTATCCGTCTGCAGGAGCTCTGTCCATGACTTTTACGGAATTCGGTCTCGAAGAGGATTATGATTTTATGTATATTTATAACGGACCTTCTACAAGCTCACCGATGTTTGCCAATGGAAATGGTTTATCGGGAACAACTTTGCCGGGAACATTTACTTCTACACATCCTTCAGGCGCGATCACAGTAAGATTTGTTTCTGATGTTGAAATAAATGATATCGGTTGGAAAGCAAACTTCTCTTGTTCAGTTCTGGCCGTTGAAGATCTTAGTACTAAAGACAACACTGTAAGCATTTATCCCAATCCCGCCAGAAATATAATTACCATTTCTTCTAAAGAAGCTTTAAAATCATTTAAAATATTTGATGAAGCAGGAAGATTGATACAATCAGGTTCGTCATTAAAAGGAAGTAAGCTCGATGTTAATATATCTTCTATGCAGACCGGAAATTATGTCGTAACAGTGGAAACGGAGAAACAGAAAGTGACCAAAAAAATTATAAAACAATAATTTAAATATTTTACAATGCAAGCCTGATTATTCAGGCTTTTTTTATTAACTTTAATAAAAAGAAAGCTAATTTTTTGATTTTTTTATATTATCTGTTATAATAAACGTTAAAAAAAATTAATATTCGGCTTGACTTTTGCTTATATTCAGGAGAATAATTTTACATTTGCAAAAATTTATTAAACTAAATGACAAACCCATTATTTTACGCAAAAATTCTTTTGTTCGGAGAATACGGAATTATTGAAGATTCCCAAGGTTTGACATTACCTTATAGTTTCTATAAAGGTACCCTCAAGTTCTCATCATTAGATTCCGAATTTGAAAAAAAATCTAATGAACATTTAAAAAAATACGCGGAATATCTTGAAAATCTCAAACTTCCTGAAACTTTTGAGCTTAATGTTTTAAAATTTAAAGATGAAATTTCTTCAGGATTATTTTTTGACAGCAATATTCCACAAGGTTACGGAATCGGAAGTTCTGGTGCATTGGTTGCAGCTATTTTCGAGCGTTATTCCATTTCCAAACACGAACCTGAAAATATTTCCAAAGACGAATTAAAGAATCTTCGCTACGTTTTTGGCTTAATGGAAAGTTATTTTCATGGTAAAAGCTCTGGAATTGATCCGCTGATTTGTTATATGAACCTACCGATTTTAATTGAAAGCAAGGAGAGTGTAGATAAAGTGGCAATTCCTGCCAGTGAAGCCGGAAAAGGCGCTATTTTCCTGATTGATTCCGGTATGACCGGTGAAACAGGACCAATGGTTCAGATTTTCTTTGAAAAGATGAAAACGGAAGGTTTTAGAAAAACATTGAAAGAAGAATTTATACGCTATAACAACGCATGTATTGATGCTTTTCTTAAAAAAGATATGAATCCTTTCTTCAGAAATTTAAAAAAACTTTCTCATTGGGCATATGAACATTTCAGACCCATGATCCCGGAAAGCTTATTTAACGTATGGAAAAAAGGCCTTGATTCTAATGCTTATTATTTAAAACTCTGCGGAAGCGGTGGTGGAGGCTACATCTTAGGCTTTACCAAAGATTACGAAAAAGCAGAAAAAATGCTTGACGGCTTCAACAAAGAAGTCATTTACAGATTCTAAAACGATCGGAAATGAATTCTGAAAAAGAAAATTTCCAGGAGAAAAATTATACCAAAAAATCTTTTATTTACAGATTTTCACAATTCGTGGGCTTTCTTTTGGGAGCTCGCTTTTTTGTTGCGGCACTGCTTACTTTAGCCCTGTATGTTTCAACATTTTTTCTCTTTAACCAGGATGAAAGCTTCAAAAAATTTGTCTTTGATTTTAAAGTACACGGTATTATTTTCTGTACCGTTCTTACTATTTTGGCAGGAGGTATTATTAACCAGTTTTATGATTTTGAAAAAGATCATATTGTAAAACCTTTCAGGACCAGAATTCAAAGCTTTATCAAGCAGAAATATTTTTTGTATGCTTATCTTGTTTTAAGCGTGATTTCTCTGGGAGTTGCATGGACGATTTCTCACAATGTATTTATTTTTTTTATTATCTACCAATTTTTCATGTGGTTTTACAGCCATAAGCTGAGTCGTATTTTAATTCTTAACAACCTTACTTTTGTAAGCCTTACATTGTATCCTTTTTTCGGAATGATGGTTTATTATCAAACCTTTTCAAAGAAAGTTCTTTTAATGGCCATATTTCTTTTCCTTGTTTTATTATGTATTGACATTTTGAAAGATACATTGACAAAAAGGGTAGATGAAACATTCGGTTACACAACGATTCCTACGTACTTTGATATTAAAACGGTAAACGGAATTATAGTCTCCCTGCTTCTCATTACCATAGTTGTTTCTATGAAGTTAATTTTGCGGACAGGAATTGCCGGTTTTATGGCGTATTATTTTGCGGCTGGCATGTTTGTTTTTATTCTCTGTATTTATCTCATTATCAATCATTCACGGAAAAATAAATTCTTCACGATCAATATTTTAAGATTTTGGGTTTTCGCCGGAATTATAGCAATGCTCCTGAGCGGAGTGGAAGGCAAATTGTAGGAAAATTTTCTTTAAAAAACCTTCGGTTATTCTTACATTTGCAGAACTATAAATCTAATAAGTAATGCCCATTTTCAACGATACTAAAATCGCATTTGCGGATAAATCTGATGCACAATTAAGAAAAGCGTATTGGATGTTCAGGATGATTGAGCAGCCTTCACTCACCAAAGTAGGAACTTCTCTTCTAAATTTTACCGTTCACAACAATTTTCCTTTCGTTACCGGAATCGTAAAAAATACTTTATTTGAGCAATTCTGCGGTGGAGAAACCCGTGAAGAAAGTATGAAAGTGGTAAAACAGCTTTTCAAAAGAGGTGTTGGTAGTATTTTCGACTATTCTATTGAGGGTAAGGAAGATGAGGAAACTTTTGATGCGGTGTGTAAAGAAATTAAAGATATCGTACGATTTTCTGTGGGAAATCCAGCCATTCCTTTTATTGTATTTAAGCCTACTGCTTTTGGCCGAATTGATTTATACGAGGCGGTTGGAAAGAATAATGAACTTACTTCAAGTCAGAAAGAAGAATGGGAAAGGGTAGTGAAAAGATTTGATGAAGTATGTAAATTATGTCATGAAAATGACAAAAAAGTGATGGTAGATGCTGAGGAAACCTGGATGCAGGATGCTGCAGACAAACTTTGCGAGGAAATGATGGAGAAATACAATCAGGAAAAACCTATTGTCTGGAACACCATTCAAATGTACCGTACCGGAAGGCTTGAATATATGGAGGAACATCTAGAGAGAGCTAGGGAGAAAGGATATTTTATCGGTTACAAGATTGTTCGCGGTGCTTATATGGAAAAAGAAAGAGCAAGAGCTGCGGAGAAGGGATATCCGGATCCGATTCAGCCGACTAAAGATGCTTCTGATAAAAATTATAATGCAGGAATTGACTTTGTAATGAATCACCTGGATAAAGTTTCAGCTTTTTTCGGCACGCATAATGAAATTTCTTCGGAACTCGTGATGGACAAAATGAAAGCTAAAAATCTCGAAAGCGGAAATAAACACGTATATTTTGGGCAGCTTTACGGGATGAGTGATAATATTACATTCTACCTGTCGGATAAAGGTTATAATGTTGCTAAATATCTTCCGTACGGCCCGGTAAAAGATGTCGTGCCTTATCTCACAAGAAGAGCTCAGGAAAATACTTCGGTGGCAGGACAAACAGGAAGGGAGCTTGGCCTTATTAAAAAAGAATTGGAAAGAAGAAAAAGCAACAGATAGTTTTTGCTTTATAAAATACAGAAGCCTTACAAAATTTGTAAGGCTTTTTTATGGTGTTTTTAATGTTTTAAGGCTCAAAACTTTCAAATTTTCCATTTTCATAAAAGATAACAATACGCTTTATGGCAACTCCTTTATTTTCAGTAGATTGTACACTGTTGATGGGAATGAAATTTTCTAATCGCTGAGAATCGTCTATTTTTTCTTTAGCTTTACTTTGGGGTGCTGTAAAAGATTCTCGCACAACTTCTTTCGGACTCTCCATTTCACTTTCTTCGGCACCAAAATCTTCATCTTCATTCATCATCGTAAAAAGATCGGGAAGAGAAGTTGGCTTAGATTTTTCCTCTTCACTACTGTCCGCAATTGCAGGTTCTATTTTGGGAACTTCGGGCAATTCGGATTTCAGCATTTGACCTTCACCGGTTACAAGCCAGTCCCACAGAATTTCAGGAAAGCGGGATTTTATCTTAATAATGAATTCCAAAGACGGTTTATTTCTTCCGGAAGTAACATGCGAAATAGAAGAACGCTGCACATCAATTTCGTCAGCAAACTCAGAGGGAGTTAACCCCGAATATTCAATAACCTTGGAAATTCTTTCATTTAAACTCATACAATAAGCTTTTCATTCACTTTACAAATGTAAAAATAAGATTTACAATTGACAAATACAAGTGTAAACTAATTTTAAGTTTTATAATATACATTTGTAAATCAAATAAGCATTGATTTACAGTATATTATACTTTTACAGATTACATGCAAGACTTTTTATTTAACAAATTTTCCACAAGCCTTTCAATAATGCGATGTACTTCAAGTGATACATGAAGTGAAATGAATAATGACTCAATTCTGGTTTTTAACATCTAAATATCTTAGTATTCATAGGCTTTAACAAACTTTATAAGACAAAATAGAGTAGAGGATATCTAAATCTCTGATTAGATGTCAAAAATAGGGCTATATGACTGGTCAATTTGGCTTTTAAACTTCTGTATTGACTATGACCAGCGATATCCAATCATAGAAATTAATTTTAAACTGAACTTTATTGCTGATATTTTTGGTTAAGTTACATTTTTAAAATGATATCAAATTTCATAAAAATAATCGATTTAATATTCTAAATTATTAACAATTTACATTTGTATATAGAATGAATTTATAATTTTTCCACATCAAAACTTGTTTAGTATAATTACCATCAAATTTAGAAAATAGGATGAATTCGTACTTAAAGTAATATTAAAAATTATGTTTAGTTAAAATTCATAACAGATTGGTTTAAAAGTATTTATATATGTTTGATTAAATTATTATTAATCTACAATTTTATCCACAGACAAAATGACAATTTACATTGTTTAATATTGTTACAGATGTTAATTTCATATTTTGATAAAAATTCACTAAATTTGACTATTGTAAATTATTACACAATGAGTTTTGAACAGCTTTATCAGCAAAATCCCAATTTTCCAAATCGTTATATTTCCCCTGAAAAATTATTTTCTTACCTACAGACGAATCTCAGCGAATATATTAATCAGGCCGGAACGTCTTATTTAGGAAAACCTATTTATATGCTAACAATTGGAAATGGAGGAATTAATGTTCTTGCCTGGTCACAGATGCACGGAAATGAATCGAATGCAACGCACGCCATGCTTGATCTATTGACTACATTAGATAATGCGCCAGAACTAAAAGATGAGCTATTCAGTAAAATACAACTGGATTTTATATTCATGCTGAATCCGGACGGTTCCGAAAAGTGGACAAGACTGAATGCTTCGGATATTGATCTGAACAGAGATTTCCATAATGAAGCCAGCAAGGAAATCAAAGTTTTAAAAGAAGCTGTATCCACAAAAAAATATGATTATGCGCTGAATCTTCATGAGCAAAGAACAATTTTTACTACAGACGGAATTCATCCTGCTACTCTTTCATTCCTGGCTCCGTCGGAAAGTGTAGAACGCGCTGTTACCGAAAACAGAAAGAAATGCATGGCAGTAATAGCCGGTATTTACAACCATTTAAAAGAATGGATCCCCAACCAGATCGGCAGATATTCTGATGAATTTTACCCTGCTTCTACCGGAGATAACTTTATAAAAGCCGGAATGCCTACAATTTTGTTTGAAGGCGGCCATTTTATTGATGATTACACAAGAAAAGAAACGCGTAAATATTATACTATTGCTCTTTTTTATGCGCTAAAAGCAATGACCGAGCTGAATTCTGGAACAGAAGGATGGGAAGGGTATCTTGAAATTCCGGAAAATAAGGAAACGCACTATGATATCATCTACCGGAACGTAAAGCTAAATACGGATCATGAATGTGTCCTCGATATTGCTGTACAGTACCGGGAACTGAAAGAAGAAGGGATAGATGAAATTTCTTTTATTCCGTTTGTGATGGAGGTGGGAGATGTGAAGCAGCGCAGAGGATGGAAGGAAATAGACTGTACAAACAAAAAATTTATTTGCCCCACTAAATATCCTAAGCTGGATGCCGAAGTGAATTTTATTATAGAGGATTAAAATCATGAAGCGGAACCAAAGGTTCCGCTTCATGATTTATGATGGTAATTCTGATCTATAATGAGTAAATAAAGGTATTTATGGACAGATCAGATAATTGTTTTAGTTAACTACCTTAATTCCGTTAGCTACAAACCTGATCTCTTCTTTCGGAGTTGTAATGGCATCAATTTCAGACTGCGGCTTTTTAGCATCTTCTGCATAATGTTTCTGCTCGTCTACAGAAGTTACTTTTCTTTCAGCAGTACCTTCAAGCACTACATTTTTTCCTTTTAAGGCAGTCGGTACAAAGAATCCGTAATCTTTCATTTTTACGAAAAACTGGGAATTATCTTCCGTCTGGATAGTCAGCCAACATCCTTTTTTATCACAAACATCGGTTACTTTACCTTTTACGGCAACGTTTTCAACTTTTTTGTCGCTTTTCTTTAATTTTTTACTTAATTTATCTACAGATATTGCTTTAGACTCTGCATTGGAAGCAACCCCACCGCCGTATACGTCACCTACAACAGCATTTCCTGCCGGAGGACCGGATTTTTTTGATTCCTGTGCGAAAGCTAAAGTAGAAACACTTACTGCAACTGCAAATAATAATGATTTAAATTTCATATTGATTTTTTTTCAAAAATAGTAATAAAATCTGAATCATAAAACGCTTGAAAAAAGTGATAAAAAAACAGGTCATCTTTCAAATAATAAATTCATTTTAATGTAACGCTTGCAGAGAAAATTAATCCACCATGCTGCATAATCCTTTCGCATCATAACACTGCTATCATTTGCTGAATGAAATGCCTTCGCGCTCAAAAAAATAATAATATAGTTATTCAATAACCCTCGCGACCTTGGCGTTAAAATAAACATTCTCAACTTCTAAGGCAACCTCTGCAAATAAAATTATTCAATGATGTTGCATAATCCTTTCGCATTATAACAGTGTTATCACTCGCTGAATGAAATGCCTTCGCGCTCAAAAAATAATCGCATAGTCCTTCAATAAACCTTTGCGACCTTAGCGTTTAAAAAAAATGTACCTTTCAATCACATTTTATCTCTAATTCAAAAAACAAAATAAAAACTAATCCTATAATTATTTATATTTGAGGCCTATACTTCACTATGCAGAAAAAACTAAAACTTTGGGACGCCATCATGCTGGTAATGGGTTCAATGATCGGAAGCGGAATCTTCATTGTAACCGCAGATATGATGCGGAATCTCGGTTCAGGCTTCTGGCTGATCGTTGTCTGGGTTATTACCGGGATCATGACAGTTGCTGCAGCCATAAGCTATGGCGAACTTTCAGCCTTGTTTCCAAAAGCGGGCGGACAATATACCTACCTCAAAGAGATCTTTGGAAAAAGAATGGGATTCCTGTACGGCTGGGGACTTTTCACGGTAATTCAGACTGGAACCATTGCCGCTGTTGCGGTGGCATTTGGAAAGTTTACGGCCTACCTGGTTCCCGCGCTTAATGATGCGGCGCCTCTATTTCAAAGAGGTGAATTTAAAATTACATGGATTCAGATGCTCGCCATCGCCATTATCCTTTTGCTCACGTACATCAATACACGAGGCGTCGAAAGCGGAAAACTTTTGCAAAATATTTTTACAGGATCAAAAATAATAGCCTTATTAGGATTAATTGCAGCAGGATTTATTCTGGTCGACCTATCGCATCTGGCAGAAAATTTCAGCTTCGGATATAAATCGTTTAGCAATCTCACCACAGACCGATTCGGAAACTTTTTAAAAGAAGGCTGGGAGCCTATCGGCGGAGTTACCCTTTTGGGAGGGATTGCCGCAGCAATGGTTGGCTCTGTATTCAGCTCTATTGCGTGGGAAAGTGTTACATTCGTATCTGGAGAAATTGAAAATCCAAAGAAAAATGTGGTAAGATCAATGATCTATGGAACAACAGCCGTAATGATTTTATATATAGCCGTGAATTATGTATATCTCAATGCTCTGGACAGAGATTCTATCGCGTTTGCGGAAAATGACAGAGTGGCAGTTGCAGCATCACATTTTATTTTCGGAAGCGCAGGAACTGTCATCATCGCAGTTCTTGTAATGGTTTCAACTTTCGGATGTAATAATGGGCTGATTTTGGCAGGAGCAAGAGTGTTTCAAACGATGGCCAAAGACGGAATGTTTTTCAGACAGGCAGAGAAAAACAATAAGAATGAAGTTCCGGAAAATGCATTGTGGATGCAGGGCATTTGGGCGTCCATATTGTGTCTCAGCGGGCAGTATGGCAACCTTTTGGATATGATCTCGTTTGTCATCGTATTGTTCTATATGATTACCGTTTTCGGAGTGATCTATCTGAGAATTAAAAGACCGGAACTGGAAAGACCTTATAAAACCTGGCTGTATCCCATTACTCCTCTTATTTATCTTTTAATTGGAACCGTTTTTTGTATCCTCTTATTGATCTATAAGCAGCATTACACATGGCCGGGGTTTCTGATGGTTCTTATTGGGCTGCCGGTTTATTATTTTATCAATAGAAAGAATAAAGTTCAGGAATAAATTGAAAAGAGTGTTTAATTGTTAAACACTTTTTTTCTTTCCGGAAGCTTTATCCTGCTTTCGCTACTCGCTTTTTCTTGATTCGGGTTTCGGCGGCTTCGCCGCCGAAACCCGAATCAAGAAAAGAGCTCAGACAGACCGCTCAATCAGGGCTATGATCTCCACATCATAACAAATTATATTGATTTTAACCATGAAAGCTATAAAATTGATATAAGAATATAAAGCAATACGCAATATCTATAAGTCAATCCGCTTATATTTTTTATTTATAAGTAATTATGCTTATATTTGCAAAATGATAGCGGTCATCACCGGAGATATTATTAATTCACAACATGCGAATACGGAAGTTTGGATCACCAGACTTAAAAATCTTCTCGAAAAGTGGGGAAGTGCTCCCCAGACATGGGAAATCTACAGAGGAGACGAATTTCAGTTCAAATGTAATATCGATGATGTATTCTGGCGATTTTTAGCGATAAAATCACTCATCAAAAGCCAGGAAAATTTAGACGTACGAATTGCAATAGGTATTGGCGAAGAGAATTTTTCCTCAGATAAAATTACTGAATCCAATGGAACGGCTTATGTTCATTCAGGAAGATTGCTCAATGATCTTAAAAACGACGGACACACTGTCTCTGTTAAAACTTCCAACGAATCTGTAGACAGAGATCTTAATATTCTGCTCAAATGGTCTTCAAAAGATTTTGATAACTGGACAATGGCCACCGCTGAAATTATTCATGAAATGATCATGAATAAAGAGATTACCCAGGAAGATCTTGCGAAGAAATTTGCCATCTCACAATCTTCGGTAAGCCAGAGGCTGAAACGCGCCAACTATGAGCTCATCGTAGAAACAAATCAATATTTCCGAAAAAAAATAGCAGAACTCTAAGCATGATTTTTATTAAGCTCATATTGGCACATTTACTCGGAGATTTTATTCTTCAGCCAAATTCATGGGTTGTTGATAAAGAAAGTAAAAAACTGAAAAGTGGATATCTGTACCTTCATGTCCTGATCCATACCGTTTTGAGCCTCATCTTTCTCTGGAACATTCAGCTTTGGTGGATTGCTGCTCTGATAGGAGTTTCACATTTTATAATAGATGCCGCAAAACTGAGTTTTCAGACAGTGCAGAATAAGAAAAACTGGTTTTTTGCTGATCAGGCTTTGCATATATTGGTAATTGCAGGAATATCTTTTTATCATAATGAATTCAGCTTTTATTTTGTGAAAGACCTTACTGTTTTAAAAATACTAGGTGCTGCCTTGTTCTTAACGACACCGGCATCCGTGATGATCAGAACATTGCTTTCTTCATGGACTCCGGCTCCCGAAACGGCAGGTAGTATTCAGACCGAATCTTTATCAAATGCAGGAAAATATATAGGAATTCTTGAACGTCTCATGGTATTTACCTTTATTGTAGTAGATCATTGGGAAGGTGTAGGATTTATGGTGGCAGCAAAATCGGTGTTCAGATTCAGCGATCTTGCACAAGCTAAACAGAGAAAGCTTACGGAATATGTGCTTATCGGTACGCTCCTTAGCTTCGGAATAGCTGTTTTAACAGGAATTGTAATCAAATAAATATAAATCTAATAAAGACAATTTAGAAATGGAAAAGAAAGAAATGTTGTACGAAGGTAAAGCAAAACAAGTATTTGCTACCGATAATCCTGATCAGGTAATCGTGCGTTTCAAAGACGATGCTACTGCATTCAACGCTCAGAAAAGAGGATCCGTTGACCTGAAAGGGGAAATGAACAACGCGATCACAACCCTTATCTTTGAATACTTAAATGAAAAAGGAATCAAAACTCATTTCATCAAACAATTAAACGAAAGAGAGCAGCTGGTAAGAAAAGTATCAATCATTCCTCTGGAAATGGTGGTAAGAAACTATTCTGCAGGAAGCATGGCTCAAAGACTGGGAGTGGAAGAAGGAATCAAATCTCCGGTTACCATTTTCGATATCTGCTACAAGAAAGATGAGTTGGGAGATCCGCTTATCAATGATCATCACGCGGTTTTCTTAGGAGCTGCAACGTATGACGAACTTGACGAAATGTATGAGCTTACTTCTGATATCAACGATATTCTGATAGATCTTTTCGACAAAATGAATATTATTCTTGTAGATTTTAAAATCGAATTGGGAAAAACTTCAGACGGCGAAATTATCCTTGCAGACGAAATTTCTCCGGATACTTGCAGACTTTGGGATAAAGACACCATGAAAAAACTGGATAAAGACAGATTCAGAAGAGATCTTGGAGAAGTTACCGAAGCCTATGTTGAAATCTACAACAGACTGAAAGAAGCTCTTGGTAAATAAACTTAGGATACTAATCAGATGTAAGTTTTTTATTTAACATAATATTTAATTTTTCATCTAATTAAAAGATCTACCAAATAAAATCTAGATTAGAAAAAATAGAAATGAAAAGTTTTGACATTCATAAAAGTGAATATTTAAAGCAGTTTGAAACCCAGACCTACGGAAGAAATCTTTTCAGGACGCAGGAAGAAGAGAGACTGGATGCTCCCAATGAGGAGTGCGGGATCTTCGGGATGTATTCTGATAATGACCTTGATACGTTTTCGCTTTCACAGTTCGGGCTTTTTGCATTACAGCACAGAGGCCAGGAAGCATGTGGTATTTCTGTTTTAAAAAATGGAAGAATTACCAACATGAAAGATGAAGGGCTGGTTTTGGACGTGTATAAAGATATCCCGGACCCGGAAACTTTTATGGGAAATTCTGCAATAGGTCATACCCGTTATACCACTGCAGGAGACAAGAAAAAATATAATTTCCAGCCATTTTTCGCAAAGAATGAATATGACCAGATTATCCTTTCTATTGCACACAATGGTAACCTTACCAACGCAAAAGAGCTGAAGGCAGAACTGGAAGCAGAAGGAGTAGTTTTCAGAGCAACTTCAGATTCTGAGGTAATTCTTAGGCTTATTCAGAAAAACCTTGATCTCGGACTTCGGGGAGCCATTAAAGTGACAATGGAAAAGATTAAAGGTGCTTATTCTGTTGTAGGAATGACGAGAAACAAATTCTTTGCTTTCAGAGATTTTAACGGAATCAGACCTTTGGTGTTGGGAGCTATTGATGAAAAATCGTATGTAGTAGCTTCAGAATCTGTCGCTTTAGACGCAGTGGGAGCACAATACGTTCGTGATATCTTACCGGGAGAAATTGTCTACACTAGTGAAAACGAACCCGGAAAACTACATTCATATATGGCAGATGAAGAAAAAGGAAAGCAGAGAATATGTTCATTTGAGTACATTTATTTTGCGAGACCCGACTCTTCATTAGAAAATATAAATGTATACGAAATAAGAGAAAAATCAGGAGAAAAAATCTGGCATCAGGCACCCGTAGAAGCTGATGTGGTAATTGGTGTCCCGGATTCGGGAGTTCCAGCTGCCATTGGGTTTGCCAAAGCTTCAGGTATTCCTTTCCGCCCGGTTTTAATCAAGAACAGATATATCGGAAGAAGTTTTATCGTTCCTACTCAGGAAATGAGAGAAAGAGTAGTAAACCTTAAACTAAACCCAATTATCTCCGAAATTAAAGATAAACGGGTCGTAATCATTGATGATTCCATCGTTCGTGGTACGACATCGAAAAGGCTTGTTAAGATTTTAAAAGATGCCGGAGTGAAGGAAATACACTTCAGAAGTGTTTCGCCTCCTATCATTGCTCCTTGTTACTTAGGAATTGATACACCGTCAAAGGACGACCTGATTTCAGCAAATATGACAACTGCTGAATTAAGAGATTACCTGGGTGTAGATTCCCTAGAATTTTTAAGTGTTGAAAACCTGAAAGAAATTCTGGGTTCTGCCAACCACTGTTTCGGATGTTTCACAGAAGAATATCCTGTAGGTAAAGGAGAAGAAGTGGAACTGTTTAATTAGTAAGTTAACTTTCCCGAATATAAACAAAAGGTCAGGTTTCATTGAAACCTGACCTTTTTAGTATTGAAATCAAAATTGTTTTAGAATTTAAATGCTAAACCAACTTGGAATAAGTTGTTTCTGATCGCATCAGAATTACTTGGTCTGTCTTTGGCAATATCAGTAAGACCTGCAACGTATCTTGCAGTAATACCGATGTTATCCGTGAAATAATATCCTGCACCAAGACCAATACCGAAGTTGAATTTATTCAAGCTGTCTTTGTAGTCTCCTGACTCATCAAGTACATCATTATCTGTTTCATTCTTTAATTTATTCTTAGCATTTACCATGAATCCGAATTCAGGACCTGCTTCTAAATAAAGATTTGGAATAATGTTATACTGGAACATTACCGGAACCGTGATATAATCTAAATGTCTTGCACTTGAATAACGAGTTCCTGCAATAGTCTGATCATACTTATCTCCGTACTGAGAGTATAAAACCTCCGGCTGGATGCTGAATGAAGTTGCTACCGGAATATTTGCAAAAACACCCGCATTAAAACCAATTTTAGATCCTTGATCATCTAGCCCTGATTCGTTTGTTAAAGAAGAAACGTTCATACCTGCCTTAACACCGAATGCTACTGGAGAAGCAGATGAAGTAGAAGTGGTTGTCGTAGTCTGAGCAAATGCTAATGAACCAGCTGTAAGCGCTATTCCTAAAATTAACTTTTTCATAACTTTAATTTTTAATAATTTACTTGTCTAATTTTAAATTTTACTACTGTCAACTAAATTGACGGGGAGTATCTTTCAAATTGCTTGCCAAAAAAATATATTATGATAAATGTCAGGTAAAACGAATGAGATGATTATCCTAAATTGTATTTTATATATCTGTTATTTAATAAGTTATAAGATAAATTTAGGAACTGTTTAGAAATAATCTAAATTGACAATTTTGTCAAAAACAAATATCTTTATGATATTTATTTTATATAAAATTGTTTACGCATCATTCAGTTTTCTGTAAAATTCAATAGAAGAAGCGATTTTTTTTCTACTACACTGATGATCGAAATTACAGGAACCTATTCCGGTAAGAAGGGAAAAATTGATTTTACTGTCCGTATTTTTTTTATCATTAATGAGAAGCTCAAAAATATCTTCGTCTTTAAAATCGCTGATGTCAAGGTAAGGATAATATTTCTGAATATTTTCAATAATAATAGTACAATCTTCTTCAGAAATAAGGTTTTCCGCAAAAGAAAGATAGGTTTCAGTGATCATTCCCATGGCAACAGCTTCCCCATGAAGAACAGGATTTCCCTGGCTGAGATAAAGACTTTCTATGGCGTGTCCTATCGTATGTCCGAAATTAAGCGTTTTACGAATGCTTTTCTCCTGGAAATCTTGCTGAACGATACTATGTTTAATTTCCATTGATGTTTCAATGTGAGGAATAACAGACTCAAAATCCAGCTTTTGTATATGAATAAGGTTTTCCCAGTGCTTATCATCAGCAATCAAGCCATGCTTCAGCATTTCCGCGAAACCGCTTCGCAGCTCTTTATAGGGAAGTGTTTCTAAAAACTTGGGATAAACGAAAATCTGCTCCGGGAAAGTAAAGGTTCCCACCATATTTTTATAATGCATCAGGTCTATTCCCGTTTTTCCGCCTATGGAAGCATCACAAATCGATAAAAGCGTGGTGGGAATATTAATAAATTGTATTCCTCTTTTATATGTAGAAGCAATAAAACCTCCCATATCGGTAATCACTCCGCCTCCCAGGTTAATGACCAATGCCTTACGGTCCGCCTGCATTTCTGTCAGGATTTCCCAAAGCTGATTGGCCGTCTGGATATTTTTCATCTCTTCGCCCGGCTCGATCTCCAGAATCTCAAATGCAAGATCTGTCTCCAGATTTCCAAAAAGTACAGGTAGACAATATTCATGCGTATTCTCATCAACCAGAATAAAAATTTTACTGAATGATCGTGAGCTTAAAAAATCGTTGAGCTGCGAAAAATTTTCGTTTAATATTGTAATCATTTTGAGATTTTCTGTTGTTTTATCATAAGACTATATGCAAAGTTATGATTCTTAATTTTTAACTCGTTATTAAATATACTATCTTTGCAGAAATTTTTAGAATGAGCAGAGATAACAATAATTCAGAACGACCAAAGAGACCAAGAATTTCAATCAAGAAAAATTCTGATAATTCTCGTGCTTCCAGATCTGGAAATTCTTCAGAATCAAAACCTTTTAAAAAATCTTTCCCGAAAGCAGGAGAGAGAAATTCAGAATCAAAGAGGAGCAGTGACACCAGTTACCAGGCTCGAATGGATAAAAAATATGGGAAAACTGAACAGGAACCTTTTATAACAAGTGCAGGAGAAGGGAAAAAAACTTTCGGAAAATCTGCACCGAAAAGAGGTGGAAGCAGACCCAATACATTTGATACCAGAGATAAATACGAAAGAGGCAGCCTGAAATACGGAAAAAGACCGGGATCTGAAAACAGAGAGGATAAAAGTAAATCTTTTGTACAAAAAAGAAGGTTAACTAAAATTGATAAGGATATTCACAAGGATACCATCCGTCTTAATAAATACATTGCCAACTCAGGAATCTGCAGCAGGAGGGAAGCTGATGAGCTTATTACCCAAGGATTGGTTGAGGTTAACGGAAAAGTGGTAACCGAAATGGGATATCAGGTGCAGAAAACGGACAAGGTAGTTTTTGACGGACAGAATATCACCCCTGAAAAACCGGTATATGTTCTTTTAAATAAACCGAAAGGATATATTTCTACTACGAAAGATGATAAGGCCCGAAAAACAGTTATGGATCTTGTTGCCAATGCTTCGCCATACCGACTGTTTCCTGTTGGAAGACTTGATCGTTCCACAACCGGAGTTATCCTTTTAACAAACGATGGTCACATGACCAAAAAGCTTACGCATCCGTCTTTCGATGCAAAGAAAATTTATCACGTTACTTTAGATAAAAAATTGACGCATGAAGATATGAAGCTTATCGCGGAAGGAATCCGTCTGGATGAAGGAGTAGCAGTGGTAGATCAGATTTCTTTTATTGAAGGAAAACCTAAAAATGAAGTCGGAATAGAAATCCATATCGGATGGAACCGTGTCATCAGAAGGATTTTCCAGAGATTAGGATATGAAGTAGAAGCACTGGACAGAGTGATGTTTGCCGGCTTAACGAAAAAGAATATCAAAAGGGGCCACTGGAGAATCCTTACAGAACTGGAAGTAAATAATCTTAAAATGCTTTAACAGTAAGTATTTTACCATATAAAGGCGCTGAATTAAGCGTCTTTTTTTATGCACAGGAATTATCTTGATCCTAAAAACTCAATTCAATAAACTTTCCAAAAAAAGCTGTATTTTTCGCATCATTATCATCCTAAATCAATGTTAAAATTCTAGGCAATTCCGTATCTTTGGGAAAAATTTTTACAAAAATGATTGAGTGGAAAACCGCCAAAGAATACGAAGATATCACCTACAAAAAATGTAATGGTGTTGCGAGAATCGCTTTCAATAGACCGGAAATTCGTAATGCCTTCAGACCAAAAACTACTTCAGAATTGTACGATGCTTTTTATGATGCCTATGAAGATTCATCAATCGGTGTTGTATTGCTTTCCGGAGAAGGGCCAAGCCCCAAAGATGGAGGCTGGGCTTTCTGCAGCGGAGGAGATCAAAAAGCGAGAGGACATCAGGGTTATGTTGGAGAAGATGGAAGACATCGTTTGAATATTCTGGAAGTTCAGCGACTGATCCGTTTCATGCCGAAAGTGGTCATTGCGGTAGTTCCGGGATGGGCAGTTGGCGGAGGTCATTCCCTTCATGTAGTTTGTGATTTAACGCTGGCAAGCGAAGAGCATGCTATTTTCAAACAAACGGATGCCGATGTTACCAGTTTCGACGGCGGTTACGGTTCTGCCTATCTTGCCAAAATGGTGGGACAGAAAAAGGCGCGTGAAATTTTCTTTTTAGGAAGAAACTATTCTGCTAAGGAAGCTTTCGAAATGGGAATGGTTAATAAAGTAGTTCCTCACGCTGAGCTGGAAGACACAGCTTACGAGTGGGCGCAGGAAATTTTAGCTAAATCGCCAACTTCCATCAGAATGCTGAAATTCGCCATGAACCTTACGGATGACGGAATGGTTGGGCAGCAGGTTTTTGCAGGCGAAGCAACACGTCTGGCTTACATGACGGAAGAGGCCAAAGAAGGGAGAAATGCATTCCTTGAAAAAAGAAAACCGAATTTCGGAGAAGATCAATGGATATCTTAAACATAGGCAATTGGTAATAAGTAATGAGCAATAACGGCATTACTTATTATCAATTACTCATTACTTATAAACTATGACTGATTGGATAAAAGCCGCAAGGCTTAGAACATTACCGCTTTCTTTAAGCGGAATTATTATGGGTGCTTTCATTGCTAAATGGAGATTGTACGGTGAAGGAGGAAGCTGGGACTGGAGAATTTTCGCTCTGGCACTTTTGGTAACGCTGCTGTACCAGGTTTTGTCAAACTATGCCAATGATTATGGCGATGGCGTAAAGGGAACCGATGCCAAAAGAGTAACCGAAGCGGAAGCAAGAGCGGTAGCTTCGGGAAAGATTACGGCGAAACAAATGAAAAATGCAGTAATTGTGCTTTCAATCCTGTCTTTTGCTGCAACCGTAGCTTTGCTTTATGTAGCTTTCATTCCGGATTATATGAATGAATTTTACATTTTTATCGGGCTTGGTGTTGCAAGCATTTTAGCGGCAATCGGATATACTGTGGGCAAAAAGCCGTACGGTTACATGGGATTAGGAGATATTTTTGTATTCATATTCTTTGGACTGGTTTCCGTTTGCGGAAGCTATTTTCTGTTTACAAAATCATTCAGCTGGGATATGCTGCTTCCCGGAACAGCCATTGGAATGATGAGTATGGCCGTCCTGAATCTTAATAATATGAGAGATATCGAAAGCGATAAATTATCCGGGAAAAACAGTTTTGCCTTAAGAATCGGGTTTAAAAATGCAATGATTTACGAAATGATTCTCTTACAGCTTCCGTTAATTTTAATATTGATGTTTTTAGCCGTAAACGGATTCTTTCAGACTCAGAATTATTATGTTTTTATGGTAATGATTCTCATGCTTCCGTTAATGAAAATCAGAAGACAGATCATGGCTGTTAAAAACCCGAGAGAGCTTGATCCGTTTTTAAAACAGGTAGGAATAATGACCTTTATGATGGCGGTTCTTACGGCTGTGGGACTTAACTTCTTTCATTAAATAAAGTAGGTTTAGCATTATCCATATCATGCTGAACTTGCCGAAGCATCTTTAAGTTATAAACAATTCAAAAATAAATTAAAAATGAAAATACAATATCTGGGACAAAACTGTTTTTTGTTCACCTACAAAGACAAAACGATTTTATCGGATCCTTTTTACAACTACAAAAAGGCGGAATCAGGGTTTGATATTTCTGCGCAGAAAATCGATTATATCTTATTAACTCACGCACATGGAGATCATATTGCAGATGTGGAGGAAGTGTTACAACATCACCCTGAAGCCACTCTTATTGCGGTTCCCGAGATTTGTGGCTATTTCAAGAATGCAAAAAATACCGATGACGTGAATTTAGGAGGATCGGCAAAAATCGATGATCTTAAAATTTCGATGGTTCCTGCTCATCATACAAGCTCATTTCCTGACGGAAGCTACGGAGGCGTTCCGGTAGGCTATATTTTTAGGCTTCCTGAAGGGAGAAACCTCTACATGGCAGGTGACACGGGCGTAATGGCAGATATGGAGCTATTTCCAAGATTATACGGAAATTTAGACCTGTCTATCCTTCCGATTGGAAGCCACTACACAATGTGTCCGAGAAAAGCGGCTTTTGCGGCAGCAGAATTGTTAAAAACCCCGAAAGTGATCGGATGTCATTTTGATACATTTCCTGCCATTGAAATCAACCACGAAAGCGCATTAAAGCATTTTGCTGACAAAAATGTTGAACTTGTTTTACCAAAACTGGGAGAGACGTTCGAATTTTAAATAAATGTGGAAAGGTAATTTGAAAGAAATGGAAATGCTGAAGATCTTAGAAACAAAAAAAGATAATTTTCAAATTACCTCTCTTCAACTTAAACCAATAAAAAATGGCAAGCTACCTAAATCACACCGCTACGACCGATTACCTTTGCTGCGTTCCCACCCTGGAGGATTCTCAGGAGCTGGTTGTTTAGGACTTGCCGTTGCAAAGATAGGAATATTTTATAAAATTAAAAGTGTTAGTAAAGAAAATTAACGAGAAAAAAGCTTTATCAGTGCTAAATTGCTGAGGTTAAGAGCAATAATTTTTCAAAAATTTTCTAAAAATTTAAATATGACAAAAAGCCCTTCCACCCTAGGAATTTTACTATTTGCAGCTACGATGATCATTTTTTTCGTAGTCTATTACTTCTTTTCAGGAGTTGAATATTTTGATATTTCGTTGAAAGCCAATGCTTTCGTTTTACCCATTATTTATGCGGGAGCAGCGTTCTGGTCTGTAAAAACATACTGGAACAACCACAAAACAGTAAGTTTCAAAGATGCTTTTAAAAGAGCATTCGTTCCTATGTTTATTGGTGGAGTTTTATCAATTTTAAGTATTTATGCCTTCCTCAATTTCGTAGATACCGATGCCAAAAAGCTCCTGAACTATCAATATGTAACAAGGCAAAAATCTGAATTGGATAAAGAATATACATCAGCAAGAAAGATTTTAAAACATCAGAAAGATATTGAGGAGCTTGATCAGAAATACAAAGAAAGACTTCAAAGTTTTACGCCGGAAGCAGTTAAAGGAAAAGATATGCTTACCGCTAGTCATTTTTCAGGATATTTTGCGGCGATACTTATATTTTACGTAGTTTTGTCGTTGTTTTTCGGAGCGTTTTTCAGAACAAGAACAATCTATCCGGAAACAGAAATTAAAGAATAATTTTTATCAGAATTAAATGAATTTATCTATAGTTATTCCGTTATTGAACGAAGAAGCATCTTTAGAAGAGCTTTTTTCACGAATTGATAAGGTGTGCAGATCCAACAGTTTATCATATGAGGTCTGGTTTGTAGATGACGGAAGTACAGACTTGTCATGGAGCATTATTGAGAACCTTAGGGTTCAGAATCCGCAGATCCATGCCATTAAATTTTCTAAAAACTACGGGAAATCCCAGGCTCTTCATGCGGCTTTCGAAAGAACCAGCGGAGACGTTATTATTACCATGGATGCCGATCTTCAGGACTTTCCGGAAGAAATCCCGGAATTATACTCAATGGTTGTCAATGAAAATTACGACATTGTTTCTGGTTGGAAAAAGAAGCGTTTTGATAACGTGATGACGAAAAATGTGCCGTCAAAACTTTTCAATGCGGCCGCCAGAAAAGTTTCCGGAGTGTATCTTCACGATTTCAACTGTGGACTGAAAGCTTACAAAAAGCAGGTGGTAAAAACCATTGATGTATATGGAGATATGCACCGCTATATTCCGGTTTTGGCTGCCAATGCAGGTTTCAGAAGAATTACAGAAAAAGAGGTGCAGCATCAGGCGAGACCTTACGGAACTTCAAAATTCGGTACCGAAAGATTTATCAGAGGTTTTCTGGATCTCGTAACCCTTTGGTTCGTAAGCCGTTTCGGAGGAAGACCAATGCATTTTTTCGGAGCAGTTGGTACATTGATGTTTATCGTCGGATTTCTTTCAGCAGTCTGGCTGGGAATATCAAAACTGATTGATGTGGCAAGAGGGATGTATGGTCATCTCATTACCGACAATCCGTGGTTTTATATTGCTTTAACGATGATGCTGATGGGAACATTGCTTTTTATTGCAGGATTCTTAGGAGAAATGATCATCAGAACCAACAGAGAGCATAAAAATTATAATATTGATGAGGTGATTTAAAGATGATTCAAAAGAGTTGTTTAAACTGTGGCTATTCTGTGTCCGATGAGTTTTGCCCTCATTGCGGACAGAAAACTGACACAGCAAGAGTAACTCCGAAATCTCTTTTTAAAAATGATATCCTCGGATCAATCTGGCATATGGAAGCCCGGTTTTTCAATACTTTAAAAGATATTATAACCAGACCCGGACAAACGGCGATGGATTATATTTCAGGAAAAAGAATCAGATACAACAATTTTATCCCGTTGTTACTGGTTCTTTTCAGTTTTAATGTATTGGGGCTGCATTATTACGAAAAATTTGCGCCGCCCGAAGTTCTTGCCGAAGATTCTGATATAAAAGATTTTTTGTCAAAATATTCAAAGGCTATTTTATTTGTTGTTATTCCGATGCTGGCAGTGAATGCATATTTTATTTTTAAAAGAATAAAATTGAATATTGCCGAGCATTTTATCATCGGAACTGTTAGTCTTTTAGGAATTTTAACCTTATTTTTGTTGGATGATATTGTAAGTCTAATCGGTTTGTGGAAACCGGTTGCAAAGATTTTCAATAGTATTGACAAAGCATTATTTGCTCTTTCAATACTTTTTCCGGCAGTTACTTACTGGAATGCTTTTAGCAGTTCATACACAAAGCCCGGTTTAGTATGGAGAATTATAGTTTTGTATATTTTGATGGTGTTGGAAAGTGCGGTTATAGGCTTAATCTTATATGAAATATTTTAGAATGAATATGAAAAATATAATCTATGCATTCATATTATTATCAATAATTTCCTGCGGAAAAATTTCTCCGAAAGGACATATTGAAAGAAAAGATGTGGAAGTTCCGGAATTTGTAAACCTTAACCTCGAAGGAAAATTCCGTGTGTTTTATGCAAGAGGAACTAAAAACTTTGTGGAGATTGAAACGTATCCCAATGTTGCCGATAATCTTGATGTAGATGTTAATGATAAAACATTAATAATTAAAGAAAAACGTGGGACAAAAGGGGTTGATTTTTACAATATTACCATTTATTCAAAATATAATCTTGAAAAAATTGCCATTTCCGACTCAGTGGAAATGAATATTTCAAGTGAAATTAAGACGGATAATTTTAGGCTTAATTTAAAAAATTATGCTACATTTATGGGTTCAGTGAACACAAGGAGGGCAGAAATCGAAATGCAGAACCGAAGCAGAGCCAACTTTTTAGGGCAGACCAGAGATGCCGTGATAAAGATCTCTGATACGGCAAGTCTGATCGCTCCTTATTGGAAAATCGAAAACCTGAATATTGAATCTAAAAATGGAAATTATGCGGAAGTCAACGTGAAAGATTCATTGAAAGGCCATATTCAGAACACGGCGAAATTTACCTATTATAATGATCCGATCCGTGCATTTAAAATTGATAAAGGTGCGAGAGTAGAGAATAAAAAACTGGAGTAAGCTGGAAGTAGGAGGCTGGATGATGGAAGTTTAGTAGTTATGAATCTGCTAATCAACATAAATATAAATGAGTTTCAAATTTGAAAAATTAATTATTTGGCAAAAATCTATGGAGTTTGGAGAAAATATTTTTCAACTTACTTTGCAATTTCCCAAAGATGAAGCCTTTAATTTAACATCTCAAATTAGAAGAGCTTCTGATTCTATTGCATTAAATATTTCCGAAGGTTGTATTTTGCAATCTAAATTAGAGTTTAGAAAATTTTTAGGATATTCAATCCGGTCATTGGCAGAAACAGTAACCTGTCTTTATAAAGCAAAGAACAGAAATTACATTTTAGAAGAACAATTTAATAAATTATATAATGAAAGCCATAGTCTTATGAATCAAATTATAGCTTTCAGAAATCAGATAAAACAATAATAATATACTGAGGTTTGGAAACTGATGTCGGAAAACTTCCTGCTTCCATCTTCCATCTTCCAACAAAATAAACATACACGAAATACAAATATGACAACATTAGAAAAAGCAAGACTTTGGTTGCACGAATCATTTGATGAAGAAACAAGAGGCGCTGTACAATTATTAATTGAAGGCAATTCTCCGGATTTGGAAGACTCTTTTTACAGAGAGCTGGAATTCGGGACAGGAGGGATGAGAGGTATTATGGGTGTCGGAACCAATCGTTTAAATAAATACACGTTAGGCCAAGCTACACAGGGACTTGCGAATTATATGTTAAAGCAGTTTCAAGGCGAAGAAATCAAAGTGGCGATTGCTTACGATGTAAGAAATAATTCCAAAGAATTTGGAAAATTAGTAGCTGATGTTTTAACGGCAAACGGAATTAAGGTGCTGCTTTTCAAAAATCACAGGCCTACTCCCGAACTGTCCTTTACCGTAAGAGACAGAAAATGTCACGGAGGAATTGTTTTAACAGCTTCTCATAACCCGCCGGAATACAATGGTTATAAAGTATATTGGAACGACGGAGCACAGATTGTTCCGCCTCATGATGATGCCATTATTAATGAAGTATATGCTGTTAAATTCAATGAAATTAAATTCAACGGAAATGATGATTTAATTGAATGGATCGGAGAGGAGCAGGATGATGTTTACATTGACGCCTGTATTAAAAATTCAACCTATCAGAATGTAGGTAAAGAAAACCTGAATATCGTATTCACGTCTATCCATGGAACGACCTATACAACCGTTCCGAAAGCGCTGGAAAAAGCCGGATTCAAAAAAATCGATCTTGTAAGAGAACAAATGATCCCAAGCGGAAACTTCCCTACGGTTGATTCTCCAAACCCGGAAGAACCGGCTGCACTGGAAATGGCAATGGATCTCGCAAAAATCACCAATGCGGATATCGTAATCGGAACAGATCCCGACGGAGATCGTCTTGGAATTGCCGTAAGAAATCTTGACGGAGAAATTGAGCTTCTGAACGGAAATCAAACCAATACAATCCTTACTTACTATATTTTGAATGAATGGAGAAAGCAGGAAAGAATTACCGGAAAAGAATTCATTGGTTCTACCATCGTAACTTCTGATATTTTCTTTGACATAGCACAGAAATTCGGGGTAGACTGTAAAGTGGGATTAACCGGATTCAAATGGATCGGAAAAATGATCCGTGATTTTGAAGGTCAGGAAAAATTCATTTGTGGAGGAGAAGAAAGCTTCGGATTTATGACGGGAGATTTCGTGCGTGATAAAGATTCCTGCGGAAGTATTGTTCTTGCATGCGAAATTGCAGCATGGTGCAAAGCCAACGGAAGAACAATGTACCAGTATCTTATTGAGATTTATCAGGAAACCGGAATGTATTACGAAGGTTTGGTGAATCTGGTAAGAAAAGGAAGAGATGGAGCGGAAGAAATTCTGAATATGATGAAGAATTTCCGTGAAAATCCTCCGAAATCATTGGCAGGATCTCCGGTGGAAGAAGTAAAAGACTTTAAGGAACAGACCAATTTCATCGTTTCACAGAATGAGAAAAAGGTGATGGATGATATTCCAAAATCAAATGTACTTATTTATTACACTCAGGACGGAACAAAAGTCTGTGTAAGACCTTCCGGAACGGAACCCAAGATCAAGTTTTATATTTCGGTAAAAGATGATATTACTTCTGAAGCAGATTTCAGGGATAAATTAAAATCTTTGGAAGCAAAAATTCAGGAAGTAAGAAAAGATTTACAACTCAATTAAAATCTAACAATGTATCAATCTAACAGTTTACCAATGAGTGTTAAAATTAAGACATTGTTACACTGTTATATTATTACATTGTTAAATTATTACATTAAATAAATTTAAATTAAATAAAAGTGAAAGTTTCAAAATTAGCGGCGAACCTGATCGGTTCTGAAATTGTAAAAATTGGTAATGAAGTAAACGATTTAAAGGCAAAAGGAGCGGAGATTGCCAACCTTACGATTGGTGACCTTAATTCTAATATTTATCCCATTCCTGCCAAATTAAAGGAGGAAATTCAGAAAGCGTATCAGAATAATCTGACAAATTATCCGCCGGCTAACGGACTTTTATCTTTGAGGAAAGAGGTTTCAAAAGATCTTAAAACAAGATGGAACCTGGATTATTCTCCCAACGATATTCTGATCACGGCAGGGTCTAGACCTTTGATCTATGCCGTATACAAGACTATCGTAGATGAAGGAGATAAAGTGGTTTACCCGATTCCTTCCTGGAACAACAATCATTATGCTTATCTTACCTCTGCAAACGCTGTTGAAGTAAAGACCACTCCGGAAAACAATTTCCTTCCTACTGCAGACGATTTAAGACCGCATCTTGACGGAGCTGTTTTACTGGCTCTTTGTTCACCGCTGAATCCTACGGGAACCATGTTTACTAAAGATCAGCTTTCAGAAATCTGCGAATTGGTTTTAGAGGAAAATAAAAAAAGAGGGGATGATGAAAAGCCTTTATACTTAATGTATGATCAGATTTATTCTAACCTTACTTTTGGTGAAGAACATGTAGATCCTGTTTCTCTTTTCCCTGAAATGAAAGAATATACGGTATATATCGACGGTATTTCAAAATGTCTTGCCGCTACGGGAGTTCGTGTAGGATGGGGATTCGGGCCTGCTCATATTATGGACAAAATGAAAGCGCTTTTAACACACGTTGGAGCGTGGGCACCAAAACCGGAGCAGGAAGCCACTGCAAAATATTACGAAAATCCGGAGGAAGTAAATGCTTTCGTTGAAGATTTTAAAGGAAAATTAGAAGCAAGCCTTAAAGTGCTGCACGCCGGAATTCAGGATCTGAAAGGGAAAGGTCTTACTGTTGACAGCATCGAGCCGATGGGAGCGCTTTATCTTACCATTAAATTGGATTACATCGGAAAAACAAAACCAGACGGAACGGTAATCGAAAACTCTTCTGATTTGGTATTCTACCTGATCAATGAAGCAGGAGTGGCGTTGGTTCCTTTCTCTGCCTTCGGAGAAGATAAATCCGAGCCTTGGTTCCGAGCTTCTGTAGGTGGTTTGGCCATCGAGGAAATCGAAGTAATGATGCCGAAGCTGGAAAAAGCTTTGAATGCTTTGAAATAAATTTAGAATGATAATGCTTCGACAGGCTCAGCATGACAACTCAAATACTAGTTCAGTTATATTGGCAGCTTATTTTAGAGAGGTCACGCTGAGCGGAGTCGAAGCGTTTTTTTGGAATCAAATCCGTATTTCATAACAATGAAATTTCCGCAAAGATATTTTATAGATACAAAATTTCTATCTCGTTCAACAGTTGGAATTATCTTATTGGTAATTATATGTGTCTGGGTTTCAGGGCAAAGTTCTCACAGGTCTTTATTTCAAAATTCTATTATTTCAACCTCGATTTTAGGGACCGCATTTTTACTTTTTATCAGCTTAGGATTATATTATGGCTTAAAACTGAAAGATAATATTGGGCATGTTTTAACAAAAGAAAATATCAAAAAGCTATCAGACAAAACTCCGGAAATTGGGAGTTTTGATTTTGATGGACCTGCTTTAGGAGATGGAATCGGAGGGATTATTGTATCAATTATTGCCTGGATTGTAATCTCTATAGTTCTCGTTTTTCTTTTATATTTTCTCGGTGTTTTTTTCTGGGTTGTAGTTTTATTGTTCACAGCCATGCTGTACTGGATTTTTTTCCGTGCTTTACGATTGGTATTTAAAAATTCAAAACATTGTCGGGGAAATTTGTTAAAAAGCCTTGGTTTTGGGTTTTTATATTCTTTTTTATATTTATCCTGGATTTACGGAATTATTTTTATAGTTAATTATCTTGTTTAAAATAACTCATTACTAAATTATAAATTAGTCATCTTATGAAAATCATCGCAGTTATCCCCGCACGTTACGAAGCAAGCCGTTTTCCGGCCAAGCTGATGCAAATGTTAGGAGAAAAAACCGTTATCACAACAACGTATCAGAATGTGGTGGAAACAGGTTTATTTGATGAAGTTTTTGTAGCGACGGATTCTGAAATTATTTTTGATGAAATTGCTAAAAACGGAGGAAAAGCAGTGATGACCGGCCAGCATGAAACCGGAAGCGACCGTATTGCAGAAGCCGTACAAAATATCGATTGTGATATTGTGATTAATGTTCAGGGTGACGAACCGTTTCTGAAACTGGAACCTTTACAACAGCTCATTGAGGTCTTTCATCACGACGAGAATCAGGAGATTTCTTTAGCTTCCCTGAAAATAAAACTTCACGAAAAAGAAGAAATTGAAAACCCAAATAATGTAAAAGTAATTACCGATAACAACGGTTTTGCATTGTATTTTAGCCGGTCTGTGATTCCGTTTCATCGCGAAATTTCGTATGATGTTTCTTATTTTAAGCATATTGGTGTATATGCTTTCAGAAAACATGCATTGATACAGTTCTCAAAACTGGAAATGAAACCTTTGGAGATTTCAGAAAAGATAGAATGCATCCGCTACCTTGAATACGGCATGAAAATCAAAATGATCGAAACCAACTTTGTAGGAGTAGGAATTGATACACCGGAAGATCTTGAAAAAGCAAGAAATTTATTATCTAATTAGTTGGTAAATTGCTAAACTGATATATTGGTAAATTAATAAAGCCTTATATTTGGCGTGATAAAATGAAATTAATGAAAAAGTTGCTATTCGTATTCGTCCTGGTATTTTCGCATTCCATTTTTGCTCAGACAGCAAAGGAAATCATTGATAAAAACATCGAATTGTCGGGAGGATTAACCAACTGGAAACTTTTAAATTCCGTACTTCTTCAAGGAAAAGTAATTTTAGGAATACGAGATGAATATCCTATCAAAATTTACCAGCAGCGCCCGGATCTTACCAAAACAGTAATTACAATCGGTGGTAAAGACACTGCCATCGAAGGGTATGACGGAACAAAAGGATATGCTATGATTTACGCGGCTAATAAACTTCAGGAATATTCGGATTACAGCCCCGAAAGCTTTGACAATGATTTTATCGATTGGGAAAGCAAAGGCTTCGAAGCTAAATATTTAGGAAAAGAAAAAATCGGAAATATTTACTGTCATAAAGTTGAATTAACGAAAAATGTTAATGTGAATGTCTATTATTTTGACTCCAAAAGTTATATGCTTGTGAAAGAAGTCAAAAAAGATGAAACTTTATCATATTCAGATTACAAAAAAGTAGGAAATTTGTTGCTGCCTTTCAGGATAGAATCTACGAGTGCCAAGAAAGATAAAGACTTCGTAATGATTATCAACAGAGTAGATATCAATAAAGTATTTCCCGCTAATACATTTAAATTTTAAATCAAATTATAAAATTGAGTTATGAAAAAGTTATTTTTAATGTTTCTTTCTGTAGTTGCATTTTTCAACAGCTGTGCTCAGAAAAAAAGTGAAGAATCTAAGGCTAAAACCAATGAACTTATGGGAAAATCAATATATGATTTCAAGGTAGATGCCTTGGAAGAAGGAAAGCAGATCAACTTTGCAGACTTTAAAGGAAAGAAGATCCTTATTGTAAACACTGCTTCAGAGTGTGGATTTACACCGCAGTATGCCGACCTTGAAAAAGTTTCGGAGGAATATAAAGACAAGTTGGTCGTAGTAGGATTTCCTGCCAACAATTTCGGAGGTCAGGAACCGGGAAGCAACAAGGAAATAGGGGCCTTCTGCCAGAAAAATTACGGAGTAACTTTCCCTATGGCTGCCAAAGTTTCCGTAAAAGGAAACGACACTGCTCCGATCTTTAAATATTTAACTGAAAAAGATCTAAACGGCGTAAAAAATACAACCATCCTTTGGAATTTCACCAAATTCTTAATTGATGAAAACGGAAGACTAATTGATTCATTTGTAAGTACGACCAAGCCTACGGATGAAGCGATTACCAAATACCTGAAATAAATATCAAAAAATATCGTTATAGAGTGGATTTTTATCCACTTTTTTAATTTTAAACCATGAAAAAACTATTGATCATTTTTATTCTGATGCTTTCTATAAAAGGATTTTCTCAGGATTCTTATTTTTTAGGAAAAATGAATTATTGTACTCCTGAAAACTCAGAATCTAAAAAAAGTTTTGAAACAGCTTTTATAGGATTAAACTTCCCTAAATATTACGGCGGTGTTACTGCTCTTTTACTCAAAGTGGTGGAGAAAGATCCTAAATTTTGTGATGCCTACTTCATGGCTGGATATTTCTTCAGGCTTCAGGAAATGCATAAAGAGGCTTTAGCTTTATATTATATTGCAGACAGCCTGTCTCAAAATAAAGCTCCGATATTTAAACAAAATCTTGCTATACAGTTTATGAGATTCGGAAAAGTTGATAAAGCGCGTGAGAAGTACGAAGAAATGGTAAAATATTTTCCGGATAATCCTGAAGGATATTATGGAATCGGGAATACCTCCATTGTAATAGGAGATTATGACAAAGGCCTGGAAAACCTTAAGCAGGCAGAAGAAATATATAAAAAATCAGGGAAGGTTAAAGATGATGTAATCTATATGTATGGAATGCTGTATACCATGAAAGAAGATTATGAAGCTGGGCTTCCGTACCTGGAAGAAGCCTATGGTACTTATAAAAATGATGAAGGTTATCTTTCGCTGTATTCGCTCTCACTAATAAAAGTCGGCAAAACTAGAAATGACGAAAAAATGATTAAGAAAGCCAATAAAATGTATAATAAAATAAAGAACAAAGAAGGTGTTCCGGACATCAAAAAAAGGTTGACTGCAGAGTTCAGTTAGAAATTATAGTATTAAAAAACATTCAGTGTAACAATAAACCAATCTCAAACTTGGTCATTGTTACACTGTTTTATTAGTAGATTGTTACATTAATTACTCTTTTCCGCAAAACAAAAAATGTTTCCCAGTTTTATACTGGAATAGCCGTTGCTTTTTATTTTGGATGAATTGATCATTGCTTTTGCTAAAACATCTGTTGGTAATGGTTTCTGGCTTTCGAGCAATCCCAGTTTATTCGCGAATTTGATAATCCTGCTTCCAAGCACTTCTCCCGCTCTGTCCGAGTCCTTTCGTTCCAGCATTCCAGGTTTGAAAATGGTAATCTTTTCAAAATGCAGTTTTTTTACAGCCTCTTCCAACTCGCCTTTCATTCGTGAATAAAAGATTTTGGATTTTGGACTGGCGCCGTATGCAGAAACTAGAATATAATCGTCCACATTATTTTCTTTGGCGGCTTTAGCAAATTCATACTGATAATCAAAGTCTACTTTTTTTTGGGCCTCCTTGCTTCCGGCAGTTTTTAAGGTTGTTCCGAGACAGGAAAAAGCAACATCACCCTGTACCTTATCTTTCCATTCTTCAGGATGATCAAAATCCACAACATGTACTTTCAGCTTATCATTTTGAATATCAACCGATTTTCTTACAAAAATTGTAACTTCTTCAAAGTCGCTGTCTGTAAGTAGTTGGCTGACCAAATCTTTTCCCGTAGCGCCTGTAGCGCCTATAACTAAAGCTTTCATATAGAATTGTGATTTTGTTTAAAATATTCGATGATTAGTGTCTTAAATTTACAAAATTTTAATAATATTGATGTTTTAATTTTGCAAACTAAATAACTAATGGACGCAAATGAAATTCTGGATTACTGTCTTACAAAAAAAGGCGTTACCGAAACATTTCCTTTTGATAATGAAACGCTTGTTTTAAAAGTCGGTGAGAAAATGTTTCTTTTAATCTCTCTGGAAAGACAGCCGTTACAAATCACGGTAAAAACCGATCCGGAATGGAGCGCAGAACTTCGTGAGCAATATCCACAGATTACCGGGGCTTATCACATGAACAAAACCCACTGGAATTCTGCGCAGATAGACGGCCTGAGAAAAGAGCTTATTCTGCAGCTCATAGATCATTCTTATGAACTTGTTTTTAAATCTTTAACCAAGAAAATTCAGAACACAATACTTAACTCCTAATAAAACGAATCCGAACATGAGGAAAATACTAATTTCTGCGGTCTACTTTCTGTCCGTTGGCGCATTTGCACAGTCTAAAGAACAGTCTAAAACCTGGGAACTTTTGCTAAACAACAAGAGGGTAGAAGCGAGAAACTTTTATGATAAAAATTTAAAAAACAATACCACAAAAGACTTTGAAAATCTCTTTCTCGATGCAATGATTGATGAAGAAATGGGACAAATGATTTTTGATGAAACATTTATTAAAAATTTCGCCGAATTTAAGCTGGATGATTCTTATTTGTATCCGATTATCAAAAAATCATTCCTTCTTGCTGACTATGAAAATTCAGGGTTTGATGATAATTCATATAAAAAAGTCGATTTTTTAGCGCAGCATCCGATTTACGGAGAAAGCATATCGGTCCTTGAATACAAAGCAACCCTCGACAGGATAAGAAATAACAGTAAAAGTGCAGACGATTATCTGTCTAAAATTAAACGCATTGATAAATGGCAATTCGCAGGTGTATTTGAAAACCTAAACGGAAGCGGACTTTACAATGAATATGAGCCGGAAACTATTGCCAAAAGTGACAAGCTTTTTAACGCTGACAGTTTCGGATATGTAGGCTGGTATAACAGAAAATTTCCTTCAAACGACGGTTTTGAATTTTTCATCAATGAAACAGAATATGGAAGAGGTATTATGTATGCCCAAAGTTTTATTGAAAATCCTGTTGACAGAAAAATTTTACTGGAGGTAGATGCCAATACAGAATTCCGTTTATTTTTAAACGATACAGAGATCCTGTCCAGCACAACAGACGGTTATACCAATGTGGGATCACATCTGGTTGAAGTATCTTTACCGAAAGGAATGAACAGGCTTCTGTTGAAATTTGATGTGAAAAATGCTAAAAGTGCGTTTATGGTGGTACCTTTTGATATCAATTATCAGAAAATTTCTGATCTTAAGTATTTTGACACCTTTAAAGCATACCAAAAAAGCTTACCTGAACAGTTACAGGCCAAGGAACTTCCTTTGAAATTTGAAAAACTGTTAAAAGAAAAGATAGCTCAAAATCCGGACAGCTTTTTTTACAAATATTTACTGACAGCAGGTTATCTTAATAATTCACAAAACGATCAGGCAAAAGAAATCATCGACCAGATGATGAAAACCCATCCTAAATCTTCGATAGTACAAAGTCTTTTGGCTTCGTATTATAATAACCTTGAAGACAAAGAAAAGGTTAATGAAATTTATAAAAACATAGAAATCAACGATTCTGAATATTTTCTTGTACCCCTTCTGAAAATGATGGATGGCGAAAAATTCCAGAATATGTCTATTCAGGAACTTGAAAAATACAGAGACATTTTAAAGAAAACCAAAGCTAAATCTATCGGTGGATTTTTTGATGTGGTTATCGCCATGCGAAATCGGGATATGGAAAAGGCTAAGTTATATATTGCCAATCTGAAAAGGGATTTTGCCAATAATGAAAGGTTTTTCAGCATTTTTACCACCCTGGAAGATATGGATCTAAAAGATCAGAGTTCCACCATTAAAAAGTTTGAAGATGCGTATGCACAGAAAAGCAGTCCTGATATTATGACTACTCTTTACATCTTGTATCAGAAATCAAACAAGGTGGAAGATCAAAAGAAAATTCTAAAAAAATATATTGAGCTTTATCCATCCATTAATTCTTTCAGAACACAGTATTTGAATCTTCTTGAGGATAATGTTAAAAATCCCGAATACGGAACCGGACTTGAAAATGCATTGGCAAACTTCCCGTATTCTTACTCGTTGCTGGCTGCTAAAGCAGAATATCTGGCAAAGCTGAACAAAAAAGCGGAAGCGGTACAACTTGCCAAGCTTTCCCTTTCTCACAATACAGACAACGAGCAGATGCATAAGCTTTTACGGGATCTTGATCATGCTGAAGATGAGATTGATAAAGTGGGTACCAAAGATCTTTATAAGCTTGTAAGCGACCGCAGGAAAAATGCAGCTAAAGGTAAAAAAGGCGTAACAACACTTCTTGACGAATATATTGTAAATGTCTATCCTGAAGGAGGCTTTAAAAAAAGAAGCACCTATGCATATGAAATTACTTCCGAAAACGGAATCGAAGAACTGAAGGAATACGGAATTGATTATTATGATGACGTTATCAAAGCAGAAATTGTAAAGCCGGACGGAAGCATCATTCCGGGAGAGAGGTCTTCGGAAGAGATTGTATTTACCAATCTGGCGGTGGGAGATGTCATTCTTATTCAGATAGAAAGTTTAGAAAGAAGAGGCGGAAGATTTTATAAAGATTTTAATGTGAGCTCTTATTTTAATTCTGCATATCCTGTTGTAGAATCAACATTTACTGTGATTACCCCTGAGAACCTAAATTACCAGGTTAAAAGCAATAATAAGGAAGTGGCATCCATTAAGAAAAAATCAGAAGGAAAATTATACCAGACCTGGAAGCTTAATAATCTGGAAGAAGTGAATTTTGATGAATATTTCGGGCCTACATTTTATGACACTACCATTTCCGTAACAGCAAATTCAATTAAAACATGGCAGGAAATTGCCAACTGGTATTCAGATCTTACAAGAAAAAGTCTTGTATCTGACAAAGTTGTAGAAAAAGCTTTTAAAGAAATTTTTCCTTCAGGAATTTCCGGAATGAATGATGCGGAGAAAGCGGAAAAAATTTATAATTACATTGAAAAAAATGTTACCTATAGCTCTGTAGATTTCCGTCAGAGCGGATATATTCCTCAGAAGCCATCCAAGACCCTCAGTACCAAACTGGGCGACTGTAAAGACCTGTCAACATTGTTCGTGATTCTTGGAAATCAGGCCGGACTTAAATCTAACCTCGTATTGGTTCAGACCAATGACAATTCAGTACAGCGTTTGCTTTTACCTAACTTAAGTTTTAACCATTGTATTGTAAAGGTAAATCTTGACGGCAAAGATACATTCCTTGAAATGACCGATAAATTCCTTCCTTTTAATTCCAGGGTAAAAGGCAATTACAAAGCGAAAGGATTGGTGATTGATACGGATAAAAATGCATCGGGAATTGCAGATCTTATAGAAATCCCTGCTGCAAATAATGCAAAATCGATATTTAAAACCACCAGTGAAGTCAATGTAAACGGCGACGATCAGAATTTCACGGTAAAACAATACGTAACCGGTGAATCCAAAAGTTATTACAACAACTTCTTCCAGGAATCTCAAACTGATGATTCCCGCAAAAAGAATGTTGAGGAGGAATTTGGGTCTGTACTGGACAAGGTAATCAGTGTGAAAACGGTAAAACTTCTGGAAGGCAAAGATCTTACTTCAAAACCTCTTGCATATGAAGTTCAGTTTAGTGTAAATGATAAACCGCAGTCCGTGGGAAGCCTGAAAATTATGAAAATCCCTTTCGTAACAAAGCCTTTCACAAAAGAAATTGTGGCTACTGAAAACCGGAAAACAGATATTATATACACGAAGTATGAAAAAGAAAATAATTATTTTGAAGAAGTATATCTGAATATTCCGGAGACTATGAAGTTTATAGAAATCCCCGAAAATAAAACGTTGGCGTACAACAATTTTAAATATTCAATTAACTATGAACTGGTGAAAAACAATAAACTGAAAATCACGAGAATTGCAGACACGCCGTGGGATAATATCAAAGCAGATCAGTATTCCGAATTTAAAAAATTTGTAGAAGAAGCCATGAACGCAGAAAACCAAATTTTAGGATACAAATAAAAATAAAAGCTTACAGATGATGTAAGCTTTTTTTATTTAAAAATTAAATTCTTCAGTTAATTTTTTATCTTCATCCAGCCTTTCAATCAGTTTTTCAAGACCTTCGAATTTTATTTCATCATGCAGAAAATCCCGGAATGCAACGGTAATTTTTTCGTCGTAAATATCTCCTTCAAAATCAAGGATATAAACTTCAACAGTCAGTTTTTCTCCATTTACCGTAGGATTTGTACCGATACTCAGCATTCCCTTATATTGCTCATCTTTAATAAAGACTTCTACAATATATGCTCCTTTTTTAGGTAAAAGCTTAATGGGATCTGTTTCGATGTTGGCAGTAGGATAGCCAATTGTCCGGCCTAATTTTTTTCCGTGAACCACTGTTCCGGATACAGAATAATAATAGCCCAACATTTCGTTGGCTTCTTTAATATTTCCTGCCAGAAGAGCATTTCGTACTTTGGTGGAACTGATATTATTTTCATGAATATTAATAGCTTCCATCCGCTCAACTTCAAAACCCAGTTCCCCGGAAAGTTTTTGCAGCAATTCAAAATTTCCACTTTTATTTTTCCCGAAAGAATGGTCGTACCCGATGATTAAATATTTTATATTGAGTTTGTCCACTAAAATCTGCCTCACAAATTCTTCGCCGGTAAGATTTCTGAACTCTTCATCAAATTCTTTCAAAAATAAAGTATCAATACCGCATTTCTCCAATAAAAACTGTTTCTCTTCTAAAGTATTAAGGAGCTTTAGATTTTCATTCGGATTAAAAACAAATCTTGGATGAGGCCAGAAAGTGAGGACTGCAGTTTCCAGATTATTTTCCGAGCCTACTTTTATCAGCTCATCAACAATACTCTTATGACCGAGATGAACCCCGTCGAACATCCCTAAAGACAACGCCAGAGGCTTTTGAGAAGTATACTCTTTAAAATTTTTGAAAACTTTCAAAATGAAAAAATTTTGACTGCAAATATAGGAAATAATGTAACAATGTATCAATATAACAGTTTGCCAATATTTTAATCTATGATTATTGTTATATTGCTAAATTAATAGATTGTTAGACTTATAAAAAAGTATGATAAAAATCTGTTTTTTACCAATTGTGGGTTAAGTAAGAATCATTATATTTGCACCAAGAAAAAATTTAGCAATGGCAAACCAAATTAAAGGTAAAATTTCTCAAATTATTGGTCCGGTAATCGACGTTGTCTTTACTGATGTGGAAGCAGTTCCTAGCATTTATGACGCGTTAGAAATTACAAAGGATAACGGTGAAAAAGTAGTTTTAGAGGTAGAACAGCATATTGGAGAAGATACGGTAAGATGTATCGCAATGGACGCTACTGATGGTCTTAAAAGAGGGCAGGATGTAATTGGATACGGAAATCCTATTACTATGCCAATCGGAGAGGCTGTAAACGGAAGACTTTTCAACGTTGTTGGTGATGCTATCGACGGGCTTCAGAATATTTCTAAGGAGGGAGGTCTTCCTATCCACAGAGAAGCTCCAAAATTTGATCAGCTTTCAACTTCTGCTGAAGTTTTATTTACAGGTATTAAAGTAATCGACCTTATCGAGCCTTACGCAAAAGGAGGTAAAATTGGTTTGTTCGGTGGTGCCGGTGTAGGTAAAACAGTATTGATCCAGGAGTTGATTAACAATATTGCAAAAGGACACGGAGGTCTTTCAGTTTTCGCCGGAGTAGGTGAAAGAACGAGAGAAGGAAATGACCTTTTAAGAGAGATGTTGGAATCAGGAATCATCAAGTATGGTGAAGATTTCATGCACTCTATGGAAAACGGAGGTTGGGATCTTTCTAAAGTAGATTTGGAAGTAATGAAAGATTCTAAAGCAGCATTCGTTTTCGGACAGATGAATGAGCCACCTGGTGCAAGAGCCAGAGTAGCACTTTCCGGTCTTACATTAGCTGAGTATTACAGAGACGGTGGAGAAAGCGGACAAGGTAGAGACGTACTTTTCTTCGTAGACAACATCTTCCGTTTTACACAGGCTGGTTCTGAGGTATCTGCACTTTTGGGTCGTATGCCTTCTGCAGTAGGTTACCAACCTACACTTGCTTCTGAAATGGGGGCAATGCAGGAAAGAATTACTTCAACTAAAAATGGTTCCATTACTTCAGTACAGGCGGTTTACGTACCTGCGGATGACTTAACTGACCCGGCTCCGGCAACTACGTTTGCTCACTTGGATGCTACAACAGTATTGGATAGAAAAATTGCTTCATTGGGTATTTATCCTGCGGTAGATCCTTTGGCTTCTACTTCAAGAATCCTTGCTCCTGAAGTTATCGGGGAAGAACATTATAACTGTGCTCAGAGAGTAAAAGAAATTCTTCAGAGATACAAAGCGCTTCAGGATATCATCGCCATCCTTGGTATGGAAGAACTTTCCGAAGAAGATAAATCTGTTGTTTACCGTGCAAGAAAAGTTCAGAGATTCTTATCTCAGCCTTTCCACGTAGCAGAACAGTTTACAGGTATTCCGGGATCTTTAGTAGATATTAAAGATACTATCAAAGGATTCAATATGATTATCGATGGTGAATTGGATCACCTACCGGAAGCTGCTTTCAACCTGAAAGGAACTATCGAAGAAGCGATCGAAGCCGGACAAAAAATGTTAGCTGATAACGCATAATAATGCTAATTGCTGATAGCCAAAAGCTATTAGCCAAAAGCCAAAAGCAATTAAAATGAATATAAAAATTTTAACACCAGAATACGTAGTTTTTGAAGGAGAAGTAGACTCGGTATTATTGCCTGGAAAAAATGGTGAATTCCACATCATGAAAAACCACGCAGGAATTGTTTCTTCTTTGATCGGTGGTAAAGTGAAATTGTACACGAAATCTGTTGATGAAGCATACAATAAATATTTTACCAAAGAAAATGAGAAAGATTCGGTTTTTTCTTACCCTATCAAAAGCGGTGTTGTAGAATTTAATCATAATAAAGGAATTATCCTTTGTGAATAATTAAATGAAAAGCTAAATATATTTTCAAGAAAGTGTAACTTTGGTTACACTTTTTTTATGTTATGTAAAATCTGGTTTTATGAAGAAGAATTTGATTATCATGTTTACAATTCTGGGTTTTTTGCTTCACGCCCAAACGGTAAAAATCAAAAGAGGAATTGTAACCCTTGAAGGAGTGCATGTTGCCAAAATTTCCAATAAATCCAATGTATATACTTTCATGGATCTTAAAGAAAACCCGATCTATACTGTAGAATTCGTTGATAAAAGTATAGTAGATTCAGTAAGAGATAGTTACATCAAATTAAATAGGATTTATAATAAGGATAAAACGATCGAATTGGATTATATTTCACCATCAGCGTTTTCAGGAGAAGAAAAATCTGCAGCGTATACCTGTGTAAAAAGCCTGAAAATTATCGATGACAGAGGAATAAATATAAAAAATCTTGATGACCTTTTTAAAAATAATCCGAAAAGAAAACTTGATACTAAAACAAAAGATGCCTATACTACCAGAAGCAAAATTGATAAGTTGAACATAACTGTCAATAATGTTGGTGAGATATTAAGCAACGGAAAACCAGTAGGTTACTTTACAAATCTTCCCGTGAGCTTTGGTTCTGAAGATACTATTACCGATAAAACTTTTGTGGATATTGAAATTTATGATGCCAACAGCAAATACATTGGGAGATATATAACCACCACCAAACAAATAAAAACAGCTGGCGGAAAAACATTTACCCTATACAGGGAAATGTCCGGGCGCGCATCTATTTTGAAGTTTCCAACGTACAAGGCCATCGCAGAAAGGATGGCAATTCTGGACCCGAATTTTATCAAAATCCAGGAAAAAGTAATTGTAGGTGAAATAAAAAGGGATGGTGTTGAGAAATAATAGAAAATATACGAACATCAATTTAGCCCGTTCCAAAATAAACAAGAACCATTTGGATTTAGCCAAAACTTATAAAAGCTTCACATTATTTTTGAAGCTTTTTTATTTTTAATGATTTTTGAGTGGATATTTTGTTGAATAATCTAAATTTAAATTTTAATAAAATAAAAATAAGAGATTACGTAATGGTAAAGTCTATCAAAGATTCAATGATATTTTTAAAATCTATAAACTGAGAATTACTCCATTTTCTTTCAATTGCTGCATTGGTTTTGAAAACCAGAATAATTCGAAATTTTCAAAATTCTCTTCGAAATCAGTCTTAAGTTGTTGAAGTGTAGGCTTTTTAATATTTTCAATTGAGTATTCATTAAACATTTTCATCAGCCATTCAGCATGCCCTTCATCGAAATCAACAGTCACAATATTGGTTTTTAAGTGCACTATAATTTTTGTGTACGTATAATTATACTTCTTTTTTATTTTTATGCGATTCTCAGCGATTACGTTTTTAGATAAAAACACAATTTTTGAATTCCCTTTAAAATTAAAATCTTCATTTTCAAGCAAGGCATCATGAATGTAATCCGGATGAACGGTAGTCCTCGGAATTTTAAAATCAAACCATTCCTGAAGCGGAAGCTCAAAATTAATTCCGTGCATATAATTGAAAAGAGATTTTTTCAACCCGAAGCTGAATTTTCCGTGATCTATTCCGGTTCGATCTGTAAAATCAACATCATTGTTTGCAAACAAAATTTCCTGCTTAATCGGGGTGACTCCAAATTCTTCAGGATTTAATCCCACAGGTGAGTGGGCAGTCATGGCAAACTGATGCCAGAAACCGCTTTGCAAAATTCCCATCTCAAAAAGCTGGCGAACCATCTCCAAAGAATCCACCGTTTCTTGAACGGTCTGCGTAGGATAACCATACATGAGATAAGCATGAATCATGATTCCGGCTTCCGTAAAATTTCTTGTGACCTTCGCAACCTGATCCACGGAAATTCCTTTATCGATTAATTTTAGCAATCGGTCACTTGCCACTTCAAGCCCTCCCGAAACGGCAACACATCCGGAAAGTTTCAGAAGGAAACACAAATCCCGGGTGAAACTTTTTTCAAAACGGATATTGGTCCACCACGTTACCACAAGATTTCTCCTTAAAATTTCCAAAGCAACTTCTCTCATTAAAGCAGGTGGAGCAGCTTCATCGACAAAATGGAATCCTGTCTCTCCGGTTGTCCGGATCAGTTCTTCGATTCGGTCAACCAAAATTTTTGCAGAAATGGGTTCATAGATTTTGATATAGTCTAAAGAAATATCGCAGAACGTACATTTGCCCCAATAACATCCGTGGGCCATCGTTAGTTTATTCCATCTCCCGTCACTCCACAAGCTGTGCATCGGATTGGCAATTTCAATGACAGAAATATATTGATCCAGTAATAGATCTGAGTAATCGGGAGTTCCGATATCGGCTTGTTTATAATCATGCCTTTCGGAATTATTTTTATAGACAACTGCATTATTTTCAATTAAAAAAGTCCTTTTGAACTGAGGTTTTTCGCTTTGCCCAGAATGACAAACATTTCGATAGAGCAGTTCAATCGGAAGTTCTCCGTCATCCAACGTGATAAAATCAAAAAATTCAAAAACCCTTTTATCTTTTAATTCTCGCAATTCAGTATTTGGAAAACCTCCACCCATTGCAGTTTTGATATGCGGATAATTCTTTTTGATAAACTTTGCACATCGAAAAGCAGAATATAAATTTCCCGGAAAAGGAACTGAAAAACAAACCAGTTTTGGCTGGACAGATTCTAATTTTTCGTTGAGGATTTTTAAAGTGATGTCATCAATAAATGTTTCATTACCTGTAATCTTTGAATACAATTCATCAAATGAGTTGGCACTCTTTCCCAATCTTTCCGCATATCTGCTAAAGCCAAAGTCGGGATCAATATTTTCAACAATATAATCTGAAAGATCTTCTAAATATAATGTTGCCAAGTGTTTAGCTTTATCCTGCAAGCCCATATTTCCAAAAGCAAATTCCATGTCATCAAGCTGATTAAACCTTGAAGCTTCCGGAAGAAAATTCATAGAGCAGATCTGTCTGGCCAATGTCGGTGTTTTTCCCTGAAGGAAAGAAATAACCTGATCGATGGTCTTTACATATTCGTCACGTAATGAAAAAATACGCTGTGAATTTTCAGAAACATTCTGAATGTCAATTTCTTTGTTGAAAATTTCTTGTATTCCGTTTTTGGAAAACAAACCTAAGATTACTTCAATTCCCAAATCTACCTGGAAAGATGAAATATTTTTGGTATTCAAAAAACCTTTAATATAAGCAGTAGCGGGATAGGGCGTATTGAGTTGGGTAAAAGGCGGAGTAAGCAGAAGAAGGTCTTTCAACAGTAAAAATTTTTGCAAAGTTAAGGTTTTCGGAATAGATAGTTTAAAAAAAAACCACTGATCGATCAGTGGTTTTGTATGTTGTAATTTTTAAATTTCTTTAAAACTTAACCCTTGTTCGGCCAGCAGTTTTTGCTCCTGATCTTTGTAATGACCACCAACCAACTTGTCATGAATTGCTTCAAATGCAGCAAGTGTTTCATTTATTTCAGAATCGGTATGAGATGCAGTAGGAATTAATCGTAGTAAAATCATTCCTTTAGGTATTACAGGGTAAACTACTACAGATGTGAAGATTCCGTAATTTTCTCTCAAGTCTTTCACTAAGAGGGTTGCCTCTACCGGAGTTCCCTGCATCATTACCGGAGTGACGCATGTGTTGGTATCGCCGATATTGAATCCTCTTTGTTTTAAGCCGTCTTGAAGTTTGCGGGTATTCTCCCAAAGTTTCGCCTTAATTTCCGGTCTTGTTCTTAGAAGCTCTAATCTTTTTAAACCTCCAATTACCATTGGCATTGTTAAAGATTTTGCAAAAATCTGTGATCTTAAATTAAATTTAAGGTATCTGATAATTTCTTTATCACCGGCGATAAACGCTCCGAAGCCTGCCATTGATTTTGCAAACGTTGAGAAGTACACATCGATCTGATCCTGACATCCCTGCTCTTCACCAGCTCCGGCTCCGGTTTCACCCAGTGTTCCGAATCCGTGCGCATCATCAACCAACAATCTGAATTTATATTTTGATTTTAACTCGCAGATCTCTTTTAATTTACCTTGTTGTCCTCTCATTCCAAAAACTCCTTCAGTGATGACAAGAATACCGCCACCTGTTTCTTCAGCTACTTTGGTTGCTCTTTCAAGGTTTTTTTCAAGACTTGCAATATCATTGTGTCTGTAAGTAAATCTTTTACCTGAGTGAAGTCTTACTCCATCAACGATACATGCGTGGGAATCAACATCATAGACAATCACATCATTTCTTCCAACCAGAGCATCAATGGTAGAAACCATTCCCTGATATCCGAAGTTCAGTAAATAGGCAGATTCTTTTTGTACAAAATCAGCCAGTTCTCTTTCTAATTGCAGGTGCTGTTCTGTTTCTCCGGACATCGCTCTTGCACCCATCGGGTAGAACATTCCGAATTCTGCGGCTGCTTTTGCATCTGCCTCCAAAACTTCCGGATGGTTGCACATTCCAAGATAATCATTAGCACTCCAGAAAATAACTTCTCTTCCCTGAAATCTCATTCTCGGTCCGATAGGTCCTTCTAATCTCGGGAAAATAAAATACCCTTCACCATAATCTGCAAATTGTCCAAGAGGTCCTGGATTTTCTTTTATTCTGTCAAAAATATCCAACATTTTATTAATATTTTAAGTAAAAAAGCCTTTTGTAAGTACAAAAAGGCTTGATTTGTATAACTTTTCTATTTTTTATTTGATAAATTCAGTTTTAAAAACTTCATCGTAATTATGAACACAGTTGTTTACAAAACCCTGCTCCGCCATCCATTTATCACTGTACACTTTGGTAATGTATCTTGAACCGTGATCCGGATAAATCAACACTACAACATCATTTTCTAAAAATTCGTGAGATTGGGAATATTGCAGTAAAGCCTGCGTAACCGCTCCTGTAGTATATCCTCCCATGATGGCTTCTTTCAAAGCGATTTCACGGGTTCTGTAAGCCGACATCTCATCGTTTACTCTCACAAATTCATCTACTTTATCAAAAAGAAGGGCAGAAGGGATTAAATTTTTTCCCATTCCTTCAATCTGATAAGGATGTACGTCTTCTTTATGGATTTCTCCTGTTTCGTGATAGCTTTTTAAAATAGATCCGTCTGCATCAACACCAATGATTTTGATGTTTGGATTTTGCTCTTTTAAAAACTTGGCTGAACCGGATAATGTTCCGCCAGTCCCAGTACATGCAAAAAGGTGAGTGATTTTACCTTGGGTCTGTTCCCAAATTTCAGGACCTGTAGTCTGGTAATGCGCATCAATATTCAGTTCGTTGAAATATTGGTTGATATAAACTGAATTGGGAGTTTCTGAAGCGATTCTTTTAGCAACTTCATAATATGACCTTGGATCATCTGCAGGAACATTGGCCGGACAAATATAAACCGTAGCTCCCAATGCCTTTAAATAGGCAATTTTCTCAGGCTTGGTTTTGTCACTTACTGCAAGAATACATTTATATCCTTTAATAATACAAACCATAGCAATTGAGAATCCTGTATTTCCTGATGTAGTTTCTACCACTACGGAATCTTCTCTTAATAAACCTTTTTTCTCAGCGTTTTCTATAATATGAAGTGCGATTCGATCTTTTGTGGAATGTCCAGGATTATATGATTCTAACTTGGCATAAACAATTGCAGGAATTTCTTTCGTCACAGTGTTAAGCTTCACCATAGGAGTATTTCCTATTAGGCCAAGTATATTATCGTAAACATTACTCATTATTTGTTATTTTTCAATAAAAATCTGTCGGCAAAAATACAAAAAAATAAATTTATTTCTAAACTTTTGTTTTGATTTCTATCCTCTAAAATAGAGAAAAAATTTTTTATATTACTATTCAACACAGAAAGTTTTCAAAAAACGAGCCAAATTTTTTAAATTTTGTTAAAAACCACCTTAAATCATAGAAAAGCCTTATTTTCGCGTAATTGATTTAATACTATGAAAAATTGGACTTTCAGGCGATGGAACACCGTTCTCGGATGGGTAGTTTTCGTCATTGCATTTTTTACATACTTGTCCACCATAGAACCGAATTTCAGTTTTTGGGATTGTGGCGAGTATATTTCCTCGGCGGTAAAACTTGAAGTAACGCATGCTCCCGGAGCTGCATTATTCCAGATTGTGGGTGCTGTAGCAGCTATGTTTGCACTGGGAAATGGCGAAAATTATTCTATCGTAATCAATGCGATGTCCGCATTGTTCAGTGCGTTTACGATCCTGTTTTTATTCTGGACTATTACGCATTTGGTGAGAAGGCTTTTGAACAAAGATTTTGACGAGATTACAAAACATCAGGAAATTTCCATTCTTTTTGCGGGAGTTGTAGGAGCTTTATGCTTCACCTTTTCAGATACATTCTGGTTTTCTGCGGTGGAAGGGGAAGTGTATTCCATGGCGTCAATGTTTATCGCACTTTTAGTATGGCTGATTACCAAATGGGAGAATGAGTATCTGCTTCCGGACAATGAGCGATGGATCATCTTAATCTTTTTTATTCTGGGGCTTTCCGTGGGAGTTCACATGATGTGTATGCTCGCAATTCCTGCGGTATGTTTTATATATTATGCAAGAAAATACACATTTACCTGGAAAAATTTTATCTGGGCAAATGTGGCAACTTTACTTATTCTTGCGGTTGTTTTTAAAGGAATTTTCCCATTCATCATGACGATGTTCGGAAAACTTGAAATTTTCTTTGTAAATGGCTTAGGATTACCTTTCCATTCCGGAACAATTGCAGCATTTATCATTATGATTGCGATTTGCTATTTCCTGATTTCTTATACAAGAAAGATGAAAAGGAACGTCTTTCAGACTATCGCTTTATCGGTAGTATTTATGATGATCGGTTTTTCATGCTGGATGGTAATTCCTATCAGAGCGAATGCCAATCCGCCAATGAACCTTAATGATCCGGACAATGCCATCGGAATGCTGGATTACTACAACAGAGAACAGTATGGTGACTGGCCAACGATTTACGGTCAAAACTATACCGCTTATCTTGATGCTAAAGGGATTGAAAAAAATGAAGACGGAAGCTTTAAGACGCAAAAAACGGGTGAAATCTACGAGAAGGATGAGAAAACCGGAACTTATAGAAAGACGGGGGACCGCTTCAATTATGTATTCAATAAAGCGCATGTCGGTTTTATGCCAAGAATGTTTAATGAAGATAAAGATGTTATGGCCAATTACATTTCTATGTATGGAGCGCCGGACTTTACCTTTAATTACGGAAACGAAGATATTGCAGACAGCCCCGAAGCAAAGCAGATTTTTGACGATCTTAGAAAGAAATATGAAGATAAGACCATTACTGCTTCCGATTATTTAAAGGTTAGACAGTATGACCTTCTTAATGTTCAGAGGCCTTCTTTGGGACAAAATCTAGATTATTTCATTACTTTTCAGAACGGATATTACTTTGTACGATACCTGATGTGGAATTTTGTAGGACGCCAGAACGACCTTGAAGGAAATATGGAAAGTACCCGAGGAAACTGGATTTCCGGAATTCCTTTTATCGATGATTCTATTGTGGGAAATCAGGATAAAATGCCTGCGAAATTTAAAAATGAAAGTACGGTGAAGTTCTTCTTTTTACCATTGCTTTTAGGACTTATCGGATTCTTTTTCCAATTAAATAAAGACTTTGGAAGATTCTATGCCATGCTTTCAATTTTTGTATTAATGAGTGTGGGAATTGTTTTCTATACCGGTGTAAAACCATTTGAACCAAGAGAAAGAGATTATGCGATGGTAGGCTCATTTTACGTTTTTGCCATCTGGATCGGATTGGGCGCAGCGGCTATTCTTTGGTTCTTACAATCTAAAATAAAATCAAATGCAGCTAATATTGTTGTTGGTGTAGTTTTGTTAGGAGTACCTTTCATGATGGGATTCCAAAATTATAATGTACACAACAGACACAACCGTTATACTTCTTATGATTACGGATATTCTGTCTTAAAATCATTGCCTAAAAATGATATTTTATTTGTTTATGGTGATAATGATACCTATCCGGTTTGGGCGATCCAGGAAACGGAGCAGTTCAGAGACGATGTAAAAGTGGTTAACTTTACCCTCGCATCCACTCCATGGAATATTGATCAGATCAAAAGAAGAACATATAATGCGGCTCCGGTTCCGGGTATTTTGACTCATGATGACTATAGGGATGGTACCAACGACCAGATCTATATGATGAAAAAAGAAGATTGGGAAGGTGTTTTTTCTATGCTAAAAGAACAGGGAGCTCCCGAAACGGAGTTTGCAGAATTCAGAAAATATCTTGTTCAGGATTCAATGACGATGAAAGAAGCACTTAGCTTTCTTAAATATTCATCTCCTGCAAAGAATGAGCTTCTTAAAATGTATTTTGGAGAGGAAAAATATGAAAAGTACAATATCCTTCCGGTAAACAAATTTATTCTTCCGGTAAATAAGGTAAATGCGGTAAACGCAGGGATTATCAGTACAGCAGATCTTCCGAACACGGTAAATCAGATCATGATTACATATAAGGCGAATACCTTGTACAAAAATAATCTGATCATGCTTGATATTTTGGCCAATTTCGACTGGAAAAGACCAATCAATTTTTCGTCAGGAGGAATCTACGACAGCGAAAATGTTTTCTATCTTGATGAATATCTTCAGTTTGACGGTTTCAGTTATAGATTAATTCCTATTCACACACCGCAAACGCCGGATGGTGAATTGGGAAGAGTAGACGCCAATTCTTTATATAATGTTGTTAAAAATTTCAGATGGGGTAATTTCAAAGACCTGAATACCCACTTTGATGAAACAGCCACTTCCAACATTATGAGCTATAGAGCTTCGGCAAGCAGAGCAGCAGCTGCGTTAGCAACAATGGGTCAAAAAGGAAAAGCGATAGAACTTCTTGATCTTGCATCAAAAGAAATTCCTGCAGAAAAATACAACGATCCGCGTTCATTGAGTTCAATGGTTTACGGATACATCGTTTCCGGACAGGAAGCTAAAGGTCTGAAGCTGGCAGAAGTTCTGAAGAAAGGTATTTTTGAAGAATACGATTATTATATGAGCCTCAGCAAATCTGATCAAAGTTATCTGAGAAGGCAGATCAGAACAAAACCGATGGAATATTCATTAGTGATCTCTGCAGTGACGGATGCTTACACCAGAATCGGACAAAAGGAAAAGGCATACGATTATCTGGTAAAATCCATTGAGCCGATCGATAAGAAATTCAATACATTTGTTGAAGGCCTTAAAGAAATGGGCAAAGAAAAAGCAATGAATGAATCTGAGGAGGTACAAAAGATCACCCCATTCTACCAATACTTGTTTGATATTATGGAGCCATTCGATTCCACCTATTCGAAAGAAAAAGAAACCCAGATCACCAACGCGATAATCAAAGCAACACAATAATACAACTAAAACGGAACTTCGGTTCCGTTTTTTTTATTGGAATTCAAATGCTTAAAAATATTATATTTGCCAGAACAAAGAAGCACAATGGCAGAAATAAAAAATCATAGAATCCCGGTTTATGCTGTACTCGTTACAATACTTTTTAAATTATTATTTTTATTAACCCATTACATTCAGGAAGATGCATTCATTACCTGGAGGGTTGCTCAGAATCTCCTGGATTATGGCATAATCGGATTTAACGGGGCTGAAAAAATTTCTGCTTCAACAACGCATCTGTATGTTTTTGTTTCGTATTTTTTTAATCTGATTTTCGGAAAGGAAAACTTTATTGAGCCGCTGCTTATTTTCAATTCGATACTTTTCACCATAGGAAGTCTGTTTCTTTCAAATCTTATGCTGAAAAATATCTGGCATAAAGCCTTATTTATTTTTTTAATTGGAATTTTACCGCCTGCCATAAAAATCTCAATACTCGGAATGGAATATGGCATCCTTTTTTTCCTTGAGATGATGCTGTTGTATTATGGTTTTAATAAAGGTAAAAAATGGGCACTCATTATACTTCCTCCGCTGATTTTATTCACAAGAATTGACACCATTATTTTCCTGGGGGTTGTATTTATCGTTGATATTTTATGGAACAAAAAAATACGATGGTCTTATATTTTTGGTGGAATATTTGGGGTGGGCGCAGTGCTGGCTTTCAACTGGTTTTATTTCGGAGAGGTTATCAATAATACCATTGCTGCTAAAAAATTAGCGTACGACAAAAGCTTTACATTAGAACAAAATCTGAAATATTTTATACAAAATTTTGGAAATTTCTGGGGAATGCTGAAGCTTCCGGGAAATTTTAACCCGCTGACTGTAATATTACTGATTTTTGAATGGCTGTGTTTTACATATTTAATAAGGCAGAAGCAAAAGAGAAACTTTTTCTTATGGATCATTTTTATTTTCGGATGGGTAAAACAGCTGGTTTTCCTTTCTCAGAAAAGCCTTTTCGACTGGTATTACTGGGTGCCTCAGATTCTGCTTTTTGTTCCGGTGCTGCTTTTTGTTCTTGAACAGAAAGAAAAAAGAAATCTTTGGTTGTTTTTATTACTGTTGTTTTACATCATTCCTATGCTTGCTTTCCAGACGGTTCACTCTATTGCAACCGGAAATGGAGAATGGAACTACAGGCGCACAATAGGATTGTTTCTAAATTCATATGAAAAAGATAAAGACCAGTGGATATTTCTGGAACCTGCGGGATATGTTCCGTATTTTTCAGGTTTGAAAACGATTGACGAAGTAGGGTTGGTTGATGAAAAAGTTCAGGATGACATCAGAAAAGACAAAAAGAATTTCTGGATCAATACGGTGAAAAAAAGAAGACCAAAATATCTGCTTTCTTACAATGATTTATTTACCTCTGAAAATGCAGAATTTATAAAGCTTCATTATAAACTTGTCAAAGAATTTCGTGTCAAAGACCATCTGAAAAGTAGCAATAAAATCTTAGAGAAAATCTATATTTTAAAACCTTCCGGATCAGATTACAATTTATACGAAAGAATTGATTAATTTCGAAAAATATTCATTACCATAATTTAATTTCAAAAAATGAAATACTGTGCATTTCTGAGGGGAGTCAATGTGAAAGGTACCAATATGAAAATGGCTGAAGTATGTCAGGTCTTTACAGATGCAGGAATGAAAAATGTAATTTCGGTACTGGCCTCAGGAAATATCCTTTTTTCCTCTGAAAAAAAACCGGATGAATTAAAAAATATTCTTGAGAAAGCAATGTCTGAGCACTTTCTGTATGAAGCCTTTTTATTTATAAAATCACAACAGGAAATAGAAAATTACTTGAGTGAAAATCCTTTTCAAAAAGATGAAAACCTTCACTGTTATACCTTTATCGGAAATAATGGAATTGAGAATGTTTTGATGGAGCAATTTGAATCTGCATTAAAAACCGAACATGAAGATGCGAAAATTATTCACAATATTTTTTACTGGCAGGTACCGAAGGGAAATACCCTTGATTCTACCTTCGGAAAAATTTTAGGAAAGAAAAGCCTCAAAGATCAGTTTACCAGCAGGAATATTAACACGTTTGAAAAGATTTTGAAAGCATTCGGTAAAGTGTAATGAATCAGAATTGAACCCTTTCATTTGTTGAAGATCGCTAAAATTGTCATTGTCAAAAATTCAATTATATTAATAATTATTCAGTAAATTAGAAATTAAGGTATTTTTCTTCTCACGATGAATACTCAATAATTCTTGCCAGTATCGCAGTTGTACAAATTATTTTTACATAAAGTCTATGCTTAAAAATAATTGTTTTGTACCAGAAAGTTTATTTAGCTAAAGCACTTGTAGCAAAATATTGCAGTACCATAGAAATACCATGAAAAGCTTTTATTACGTGTTCAATATTAATGGTTTGTGTAATTCATAATAAATATAATTCACATTTTTTATTCCTATTGATTACAATCATAAAAAACAATTTCAGAATACTTTAGTTTTGTTCTCAGATTATTGAAATATATTAAACGACCTGATGTAAAGGATAAAGGCAGCATTAAAGAAACTGGCGTGGTATGTATGTGGTATTTTAATTCAGGAAAATTTTAATCATTTTTTCTTTCTTTGTCTTTACTTAAAATATAATAGCATTTTTGTGAAAATATTTTAAATATAATTGCAAGAGCAGGAAAAACGTAATTACTACTAAGGCAGGCCAATTTTCAAAATGATAAAATATCAAGCATAAAAATAAAAACTTCAAAAAAACAGAGCTTATAGAACTCTTACAGAAGTTTATGCCGTGAGCGTTAATGCTGAAGCTTACAACAGGAATTAGTAGAGATGAGAAAACATTATGAAAAACGAAAAGACTGAATTCAATTTAGAAGATTTAAACCAAAAGATTTTTGTGCAGGATGAAATTTTGGCATTAGCAAAAGAAAATTCTCCACGTCTGTTGAGCAAATTCAGATTAGTGGATCCGGACTTTTTTAAGAAATTGTCTGCTATTCAGCCGAATTTGAAAAATTCCGAGCTTATTTTCTGTATCTATCTGAAGCTCAATTTAACAACAAAGGAGATTGCAACCTACACATTTGTTACTCCTAAAGCCATTCAGAACAGGAAAAACAGGCTTAGAAAAAAATTGAATATTGCATCTAATATTGATATCTATAAATGGTTTAATGAACTTTAAACCATTTTTTATTTTTAAAACTGCAGCATTGATTTATTCAGATCGTGATATAACAAAATTTGCCAATGATTTTCAATTGCTTCTTTTTGCCATTTTTGCCTTAATTCCATCGCTTTTCTTCCGTCAAAATCACTTTTATATGCCAGATGATATTTCAGGTACGATTCCTGCGGAAGGTCATCAGATCCGTAAAATATAGTTTCTTCACCTTCCCTTATCCAGAAAACCTGCATGAATGGAGTATGGCCGCCGGCAACTTCAAAATAAATCTCATCTGTAATAGATCCTCTGTCTTCATCCATCCAAACGATATTGTCCAGTTCTATAAGCTTTTCCAGAGTGTCGAAATTATAAGAATGGCTTCCCTTACTATTCATTGCATAGTCAAGCTCTTGCTTCTGAATAAAGATTTCAGCATTAGGAAACGTTGCTTCAAAACCGTTGTCGGTCCTTGTAATGGTTGTTTCAATATGGTCTTTATGAAGGTGAGATAGCAGGACTTTGGTCACATTTTCAGGTTTGATATTTTCCCCTTCCATAATTTCAGAGATCACCGTTTTTCCAGATTTATTTTTCCAGCCGATTCCTCCATCCAGTAAAATAACATCTTTTTCGGTGATGATGAGGAAAGGTGTTACAGACATTTTAATTCCTTTTGCTGTATCGGCATTCTCTTCTGTTAAAAGTGTAAAATCTTTTGTTTTATTTGTAGAAAAATTTCCTTCTTTCAGCGGTATAATTTTCATAGTGCAAATTTCTTCATTAATTCTCATTCCTAAAACCTTTTTCATCAATTAAAATCATCGCTAAAACCGATAAAACCTTCATTTTAATTTGTTGTAAAATAAGTATTTTTGTACGGCAATTCCGCACATTCTTAAACAAAAATTTATGCAGTTGAATTCTACTGGTGGTATTTCACGTACTGTGATCTGGCTGATGACCATTATTTCAGGACTTGTTGTAGCTAATATTTATTACAATCAGCCCTTACTTTCACTTATTTCGGCAGACTTACAGGTTTCTGAAGCGGCGGCAGGAAAAATTTCCGTACTCACCCAATTAGGATATGCAGCCGGACTTTTGCTCATCGTTCCGCTGGGAGACAAATTCTTCCGTAAAAAGCTTATTCTCATCGATCTTCTGCTTGTATTTCTTTCGCTATTGTGGATGACTTTCGGAAACGAATTATGGATGCTGTACATCGCCAGTCTGCTTATAGGAGTGACCTCGGTAATTCCTCAGCTGTTTATTCCCATCGCAGCAGAACTTTCAACAGATAAACAAAAATCTTCCAATATCGGATTGGTGATGTCCGGGCTTTTACTCGGAATACTTTTATCCCGTTTCATCGGAGGAATCGTAGGAGAAATTTGGGGTTGGAGATCTATGTTCGGCATCGCAGCAGGAATTATGATTTTTGTATGGATTGCAGTATATAAGATGCTTCCTGATCTTCATCCAAATTTTAAAGGAACATACGGCGAGTTAATGAAATCTGTATTTCACCTTGCCAAAACACAGCCCGTTTTAAGGCTGGCTTCATTCCGCGGTGCGATGGCTTTCGGTTCTCTCTGTGCACTGTTTACCACTTTGGTTTTTCACATGGAAAAACCGCCGTTTAATGCAGGTTCTTCAATAGTGGGAAGTTTTGGTCTCGCCGGAGCGGCTGGCGCATTAGCTGCGGCAAGGGTAGGAAAGCTGCAGAAAATTTTTGATTTGAACAGAATAATCATTTATGCCTTATCAGTATTGCTGATCAGTTGGGGGTTCACCTATTTTGCGGGTGAAACGTATTGGGGGCTGATTGTTGGAGTAGTTCTGATAGATTTGGGTGTTCAGTCTGCCCACATCATGAATCAGACCGACTTCTTCCTTATAAAATCTACCGCTGTAAACAGGTTGAATACTGTTTATATGGTATCTTATTTCGTAGGAGGTTCTTTGGGAACATGGCTGGCTTCCGTTGCATGGCAGCATTACCAATGGGGTGGTGTATGTTTCGTAGGAACAGCGATGGGCGTCCTGGCTTTAACGGCGCACCTTCTTTTCAGCCGAAAAATAAAAGAAAAAGTATAATTTAACTAAATATAAATACGATGAAAGTAGAAATCTGGTCGGATGTTATGTGTCCCTTTTGCTATATCGGGAAAAATAATTTTGAGAAAGCACTTGAAAAACTGCCTTTCAAAGATGAAATAGAAGTAGAATGGAAAAGCTTCCAGCTTGATCCGACTTTAAATCCTGATGAAACAAAAAACAACCTTCGAATATTTCAAAGAGAAAAAAGGAGTTCCCGAAGCTCAGGCGAAGCAGATGGTAGAACAGGTTTCACAGATGGGAAATACAGCAGGAATCAGGTTTAATTTTGACAAAGCTATTATCACCAATACCTTTTCCGCGCATAAGATATTACATTTAGCCAAGAAATATAAAAAAGCCAATGAGATGGAAGAAGCGCTTTTTATTGCACATTTCATTGAAGGAAAAAACGTCGGAGATATTAACACACTTGTGGAAATTGCCGGATCTTTGGGGATCGATACATATGAAGCCCGGAAGGTTTTAACATCAGAAGAATTTGATGATGAGGTAAAACAGGATTTTTCAGAAGCGAAAAGTCACGGAATTTCAGGAGTGCCTTTCTTTATCCTGAACGGAAAGTATGCCGTATCGGGAGCGCAGCCTGCCGAATTTTTTGCCGGAGCGCTTCAGCAGACGTATGATGAAACCGTATCTACGCTTAAAAATCTTTCGGGAGATGATAATTCCTGTGGGACAGACGGCTGCAGCATTTAAATATTATTCAAATAAAATCATTATATGATTACAATAAATGAAGACCATCGGTTTCCTTTAGACGAAACGCTTTTCGTATTTGCTTTGGATTCGGAAGCTGGGAAGGTTTTTAATGATAAAAATAAACTGATCACAGGCATCGGAAAAGTGAATGCCGCGATGGAGCTTACGAAAGAAATTCATCGGAGAAAGCCAAAGCTGATTGTGAACCTCGGTTCTGCCGGAAGTAAGAGTTTTCATAAAGGAGAAGTAGTTTGCTGTACAAAATTTATCCAGCGGGACATGGATGTAAGAGGGCTTGGGTTTAGCTTGTATGAAACACCTTTGTCCGGTATTCCACCGGTTCTGGAATATGGATTAAAAACAAATGGCCTTCCTGAGGGAATTTGTGGCAGCGGAGACAGTTTTGAAATGAATCATTCCGAAGCGGATTACAATGTTGTTGATATGGAAGCGTATCCATTGGCGTTGATTGCAATGAAAGAAAACATTCCTTTTCTTTGCTTGAAATATATTTCCGATGATGCAGGAAGTGATGCTGCAGACGACTGGACGGTGCAGGTGCATCTCTCCTCAGAAGCATTTAATAAAATTTTATTTTTAAAATAAAAGTATACGTCCTTAAATTCTTACTGTTAAAAGTAAACTTATATATAGTATTTCATTGTTAAGTGTAACGCCTTTGTTTCTCTTAAGATAAGAATACAGTTTTTACGTTTCTTTGTTTAGCTTTGCGTTATAAATTTAAAACGTACTGATAGTAATAGCATGACATCAATAGTTCTTAAAAAAGCGTCTGCGGGAGATCTCGAAACCCTGCAGCAGATTGGAAAGAAAACTTTTTACGAAACATTTGCAAAACATAACTCCGAAGAGGAGATGCAGAAATATCTCTCTGAAAGCTTTGCGTCAGAAAAATTATTGAAGGAACTTAACACTCCGGATTCTCAGTTCTTCATAGTGTGGGAAGAAGAAAATCCAGTAGGATATCTCAAAATAAATTTGGGAGCATCACAAACCGAACTTCAGGATCAAGCTTCTATGGAAATTGAAAGGATCTATGTTAAAAGTTCCCATCATGGTAAGAAAGTAGGACAGCTTCTCTATGATAAAGCGTTGGAAATTGCTCTTCAGCAGCAAAAGAAATACATCTGGCTTGGCGTATGGGAAGAAAATAAAAGAGCGGTGAGCTTCTATAGTAAAAACGGCTTTACACAATTCGATAAACATATCTTCCGTTTAGGAGATGAAGAGCAGACCGATCTGATGATGAAAAAAGTTTTGGAATAAAGATTAAATCTCATAAATTTCAGCATCGGTAAATACATAGAATCTTCCTTTTTTAGGGAGATTTTTGGTGTCAAGCCCGGTAAACTCGCTGAATGCAGGCAGAAGAATTTGGTTTTCCGTCACTACAAAACAAGGAAGTTTTATTTTTTTTACGGCAGAATTGATGACAAATCCGGGATGAATATGTCCGGTAATCTGAAATTTGGGATGCTTCTTTTCAAAATCATGAATCAGCATAAAATCATTAATTTCGAGTAGCTCAGATTTAAAATTTAAGCATAATTTCGATTCCAGTTTTTTGGAAATCCTGTCGTGGTTTCCTTCAATAAGATGAAACTCAAGATCGCTGTACTGATTTCTCCATACGCAGAATTCATCCACATCAGAATTATCCCCGGCATGAAGTAGATCTCCCACGACCATAAACTTTTCAGGCTTAAAATATTCAATAAGAATCGAAAGACGTTCCAGGTCATTCTTCATAATCTGGTTGGCTAAGGCAATCCCGTTTTTTCGAAAGTGAGCGGTTTTTCCGATATGTAAATCTGACAAGATAAGGGCTTTCTGCTCTTCCCAGAACAGAGCCCTCTGATTGGTTAAGGTAAATGTTTCCTGTCGGATTTTTATTTTTTTGGTCTGTACATTCATTCTTTTCAGAATACTTTATAAGTTATTAAAACCTTATAATTGCTGTAATTTCTCAATTATTATATTGAACTCCTGCGGAGTTCTGTTCTTTATACAATATATTTTTCTATACAGATGCCGCTCCTACGGAGCGGTGCTCTTTGTCAATTGTCAGTTTATTTTAGAATTTTATTTTTCGTAAATAAGTTAAAGAATTAAAACTTTTTTCATAAAGCTTTATTATCAGTTAACATAATTTGAGCGTGCCTAATTTGAATGTATTTTACCATTAGTACACTAAGCTCTACATCTTTGTCTCTTTTGCGGTTGAATAAAATTTATTGATTAAATATTTCTTTTCAACTCACTCTCCATATTACTCTTGATTCTTTTGGCAGACAGATTAAGAAATCTTTTCACCAGGAACACCGCGGAGATGGTCAACCCGAGTCCTAATGCAATCCACATTCCGAAAGCTCCCATTTCTAAAGTCACGCATAGAAAATATCCTAAAGGAATTGTAATAATCCAGTATGCGATAAAAGTATATATGGAAGGAACTTTTACATCCTGCATGCCTCTCAAGGTTCCCAGCGCAGTTACTTGGATTCCGTCTGAAAGCTGGAACAGAGCAGCAATAATCATTAATTTTGCAGCCAATGCAATTACTTCAACTTCTTCCTTTTTGGTGAAAAAAGTCGGGAGAATATTTCGTCCCAAAATAAAAACGATTCCGCAGATGGCCATAAAAATAAAAGCAATTTTCAGGTTGTTGATTCCCACTTTTCTCAATTCCGTAAAGTTTTGTTCTCCCAGCTTTCTGCCGATCATCACCGTAGAAGCTACACTGAAACCGATACATAAATTGAATGTAAATGATGCCATACTCAAAGCGATTTGGTGGGAAGCAATATCATGAGCAGAGATCAGTCCACAGATAAACGCAGCTGCAGCAAAGGCAGTAACTTCAAAAAACATTTGTAGTGCGGTCGGAAGCCCCAGTCTTAACATTTTATCAAACATCTTTTTAGAGAAAACTTCAATTTTTAAAGTAAAATCTTTGATGTAACGTTTGGTTTTTTCCTGATTTAAAAGCACAAAATACAGGAACACCACCATAAATATTCTGGCAATAAGACTGGCCAGTGCGGAACCTTTCACGCCCATCGGCGGGAGTCCGAAAAGTCCTTTAATGAAAACATAGTTTAATACAATATTGATGATATTGGCAATAATCGTGGCTTTCGTTACACCGATTGTATAGGACAGTCCTTCCGAAACTTCCCGAAGGGTCTGGAAAGCCATAAATGGAACAATGCTGATGGCCATAATCGTAAGGAAATCAACCGTATCCGGAATAATTTTTTCCGGCTGACCGGAATGGTAGAGCAGCGGCATTCCTAAAAGCAGAATTCCCATAAGAATAATTCCGACCGTCATATTGATGACAAAGCCATGACTAAACACCGAATTGATCGTTTTATGGTCGTGCTTAGAATGAGCTTCCGAAACAAGCGGCGGGATTGCAAAGGAAAATCCCAATGCCAACACAAACATTGAGAAAAAAACAGCATTTCCCAATGAAACCGAAGCCAATGCATCAGCTCCCAGCAGTTTTCCTACAATAATATTGTCAAAAAGATTTACTGAAACCTGGCCAACCTGTGTAAGCATAACCGGAAGAGCCAGTGTAAGGCATTCTTTTGTATAGTTTCTATTTAAAAAGTTCATAATACTTTAAGGTTCATGGTTTTTATCAAAAAAAATTGCAGTAACAAAAGATACTGCAATTTTCATAATTTATTTGAAGTAATTTTTACATTATTTCCTTACAAAACTTGCAACGTCTTCGGCAGAAACAGTATTTCCTCCTAATATGATCAGCCTTTCCACTACGTTTCTCAACTCTCTGATATTTCCTGTCCATGAAAGTGCTTTTAAAGCTTCAATAGCCTTATCATCAAACTTCTTAGGGGCAGTTCCGTGCTCATCAGAAATAATTCCGGCGAAATGTTCAACCAACGATTTGATGTCTTCTTTTCTTTCATCCAATGGTGGTACATAGATCTCAATAACAGAAAGTCTGTGATAAAGATCTTCTCTGAATCTTCCTGCCTCAATTTCTTTCTGCATGTTTTTATTGGTAGCGGCAAGAACTCTTACATCAACCTTTATTTCCTTATCGCTTCCAACTGGAGAAACTTTGCTCTCCTGTAAAGCTCTAAGTACCTTTGCCTGTGCAATAAGACTCATATCACCAATCTCATCCAGGAAAATAGTTCCACCATTAGCCTGCTCGAATTTTCCCTGCTTATCTTTGATAGCTCCTGTAAAAGAACCCTTCACGTGACCGAATAATTCAGATTCAATTAATTCTGAAGGAATTGCGGCACAGTTTACTTCTACCATCGGTCCTCTAGCTCTGTCGCTCTGGTTGTGGATCGCATGGGCAACAAGCTCTTTTCCTGCTCCGTTCGGTCCTGTAATTAAAACCCTTGCATCGGATACGGCAACTTTCTCGATCATATCCTGAATCTTCTTCAAACCTGCCGATTCACCGATCATCTGGTATTTTTTGCTTACCTTTCTTTTAAGCGTTTTGTTTTCTGTCTGAAGATTTTTATTTTCTTTCTTTAGAGTTTCTTTAGCTAAAGCATTTTTTACACTGGTAATCAGTCTGTTAATGTCGATAGGTTTTGAGATGAAATCGTAAGCGCCATCTCTAAGGCAGGAAACGGCAGAATCGATGTCTGCATGTCCTGAAATCATAATGAAAGTGGATTCCGGCTTTAGGGCTAAACTTTGTTTCAAAAGTTCAGTTCCTGAAAGTTTAGGCATTTTAATATCAGAAATCACCAGTGCGAAATCTTCTTTTTCTACCTGTTTATAACCTTCAAGGCCATCTTCGGCAATTACAAATTCATAGTCAGTAAGTTCATCGGAAAGAATACTTTGGAGTACTCCAGAGATTGCTTTTTCGTCTTCTACAATAAGGATTTTTTGCATAGTTGCAAATTTAGATTTTTTTGATTGAATTATTAGCAAAAACTATACCTAATACACTATTTTGAATAATCTCTTCGGCCGAAAATCGCCGATCCTACGCGCACCGAATTGGCACCGCATTCAATGGCGATGGGGAAGTCGTCACTCATTCCCATGGATAATGTTTCTAAAGGATTTAGTTGATTTAATTCATCAAAAAGCTTTTTAAGGTTTAAAAATTCCTGTTTTATTTGATTTTCATCTTCGGTAAAAGTGGCCATTCCCATTAAACCGGTAATGGCAATGTTTGGAAACTCACCGTTGAGGAATTTTTCATACATTATTTTTGCTTCTCCAGCTTCAAGACCAAACTTGGTTTCTTCCTTGGCAATTTTTACCTGAAGCAATATATTAATCTTACGATTATGTTTTCCTGCTTCTTTATTGATTTCCCGGAGCAGTTTTTCCGAATCCACACTTTGGATGGTATCAATAAATTCGGCGATGTATTTTACTTTATTGGTTTGAAGATGTCCTATCAGATGCCATTTGATATCTTTTGGAAGAAGTGGATATTTTTCAGTCAGTTCCTGTACTTTGTTTTCTCCGAAAACTTTTTGTCCGAGATCATACACCTCCTGAATCGCAGAAACCGGATGGGTTTTTGAAACTGCCACCAGTTCTACGTATTGGGGAAGCCGGCCTTTTATAATGTTGTAATTTTCCTGAATGCTCATACCTGCAAATTTCTGAATTTTAAATTAAAATGTAATCAGATCTTGTGAATTTTAATTTTACCGCAAAAGACACAACAGATTAGTTTTAAATTATTTTTAGATTAACAAAGTTTACAAAAATAGAAATCAAGATTTTTAAAAACTTTTCGGCTCTTATTATCATTCTTATTAAATTGAACAACTTTAAATCTATTTAATCTTTTGGTCCTTCTGTGGTAAATAAAAATCAAATAAAGTTTTAAGAAATTTTAGTTTAGGATTTCATTAATTCCCGGATATTCCGAGATTTTTCTGAAAATAAAGCGGTTGCTTTTTTGAAGCTTCTCAATAAAAAGATCAAGCTCATTAATGGAATCTGCGTCTGTTAAATACTGATCATGGGTAAGAAAAACCAGATGCCTGGATGTTTTTTCAAGATCATTAAAGAAAATGCTGTCCACTTTTTTCAGCATCGCTTCATGGTTTCCTTTTAAGGCCATTTTGTTAGTTGGCTTCCATTCCAGATCCCATCCGATCACTTTATATCCTGCTTTTTTAAGGCTGTTAGCTGCTTCATTAGAACTTTTTAGGTCGGTAACCGTAATATTGTTTAGTCTCCAGATATTTCTTCCTGGTGTTCTGGCAATTTTGTCGTAGAGTTTCAGGCTGTCTTTCGCCGTATCAAAATCGTGAATAACTTCCACAGGATCTTTATAGAAATCTGTGTATTTGTTGTGGGCATGGGTAAAGCTATGATTAGCCAGCTCAATTAGTCTGTCTTTTCGGAGAAGCTGAAGATCTTCCTGTTGCTTTTTACTCCCATAGGCGTGCTTTCCTACCAGAAAAGCAGTAGCGCAGACATTTCTCTTGTGTAAAATTTTAAGAAGATTTTCTGTTCCGCGGTTAGGACCGTCATCGAAAGTGAGATAAATTACCCGTTTTTCGGGCGGAATATTTTCATCTTGAATTTTTGGGACAATTTTTGCGACGGGATGGTCTTTATGAATCACTTTATCTGATTCTTTTTTGTCTTTTTTCTGATTACAGCTGTTACATACAATTGAAGTTGCACTCACCAATGCAAGCATCCCGAGAAAAGCCCTGTTTAAAGACTTTTCCGCAAAAGTTTTTGTCATAAAATTAAATGGAGTTTAGTTGTTAAAAAATGTTAAAAATTCCAAATATTTCTTAACAAAAATTATGCCTTTAATATGAAAAATTCGTTTTTTAATTTTATTTTAATAAAAACATTTTTTTCGTGATTTACTCCAGAATATTTTCTAAATATAATGCATTTTTAACAGCTGAATTTCCCCATGTATTATTGAAAAATATAAAAGCCGTATGAGACGATTTCTTAATTTTTTTAGCTAAATTATTTAAAAAATCTTCATTATATTCAGATTTGTAGAGTACTGGTTTTCCATGAAGCCTGTAATAAAGAATATCAGGATGATTGATGATAACATCTTCCGGAAGATTTCCTGGAAAGCTTACGCCTGAAACGACAATATTATTTTCTCTGAGTAGGTTGAAAACCTCTTCGTTCCACCAGGATTCATGGCGAAACTCGATAACATTTAAATAATTGGAATCAATATTTTGCTGAATTGTCTCTGCATTTTCCGGAGTGTTTTTAAAAGACGGCGGAAACTGATATAGGAAACCGGACAGTTTTTCTTTCAAATGAGATTGAATATGATTACAAAAATCGCTGATTTCCTCTTTGCAGTCTTTCATTCTTTTTTCGTGAGAAATTGTCTTCGGAATTTTGATGAAAAATCTGAACTCATCCGGCGTTTCGTCCGTCCATTTAATCAGTGTTTTTGCAGTAGGCTTTCTATAAAAAGTGGAATTAATCTCAACACAGTTGAATTTCTGCGAATATAAAGTAAGAAAGTCTTTACTTTTGGCCTCTTCGGGATAGAGTGATCCTTTCCAGTCATTATTATAAAAACCCGAGCAGCCGATATATAGATTTTCTTTTTTCATATTTTTATATTTTTCTTTCGCGGATTTAGTAAATGGCGCGGATTATTTAATGAACTAAAATTTTCATAAGCATCTGCTAAATCTGTGAAATCAGCGGGAGATTAAGATATAGATTCCCTTTTATATCTCCTTTCGCAGATTTAGCAGATGGCGCAGATTATTTTAAATTAAGATTAAAAATTTATCTACTATTCAAATCAACCGAATTCAACCGTAATGAATTTAAAATGACAGAAAGTGAGCTTACACTCATTGCCGCTGCCGCAATCATTGGAGAGAGCAGTATTCCAAAAAACGGATACAATAATCCTGCCGCAACCGGAACTCCCAAAATATTATAAATAAACGCAAAAAACAGGTTTTCTTTGATATTTTTCAAAAGCTTTTCGCTCAACAGCCTTGATTTTGCCACCCCTGAAATATCGCCCTTCAGTAAGGTAATTTCAGCGCTTTCCATTGCTACATCGGTTCCTGTTCCCATTGCGATTCCGATATTGGCTTGTGCAAGTGCAGGGGAGTCATTAATCCCGTCACCGGTCATGGCTACAATTTTTCCTTGTTGCTGTAGTATTTTTACTTCATTCAGCTTGTCTTCAGGATGACAGTTGGCTTTGAAAGTTTTAATTCCTAGTTCATCGGCAACAGCTTTTGCAGTATGCTCATTATCTCCGGTCAGCATAATTACTTCGATTCCTTCACTTACCAACTGCTGGATTGCTATTTTAGCATTTTCCTTTATTTTATCCGTAAAACTGATAAAGCCTAATACACTTTCATTTTCTGCAACATAAGAGACCGTATGTGCTCTCGACTGTGCTACGGCTGCCTTCTTTTTAAGATTTTCAGGGACTGAAATATGGTGTGCTGTAAGAAGACTTTCATTTCCTACATACACTGTTTTTCCATTAATATTTCCTTTTACCCCTTTTCCGGAGATATTTTCAAAGTTTTCAACTTTTTCGGGTATTATCTTTTCTTCTTTTGCTTTTTTTATCACTGCATTGGATAACGGATGTTCTGAATTTTGATTTAAAGCATACGCTAATTTCAGCATTAGATCTTTATTGCTACTTATGGTCTCAATATGTTCTACAGAGGGCTTTCCTTCGGTTAAAGTACCTGTTTTGTCAGTGATTAAAACATTAACCTTATTCATTTGTTCGAGTGCTTCGGCATTTTTTATTAAAATTCCGTTTCTGGCACCTTTACCAATTCCCACCATAAGGGACATCGGCGTCGCAAGACCCAAAGCGCACGGACAGGCAACGATTAGGACCGCCACAGCATTTACAAAGGCAAAAAGGCTATTTTTTCCTTCGGGACCGAAAAACTGCCAGAAGATAAATGTAAGAACAGCCACTAAAATAACAGCCGGAACAAATATTTTTGAAACTTTATCGGTAAGCTTCTGAATAGGGGCTTTGCTTCTGCTGGCTTCATTAACCATTCTGATGATCTGGGAAAGTAGGGTGTCATCACCCACCTTTTCAGCTTTCATGATAAAAACCTGATTTCCATTAATGGTTCCGGAAGATACCGTATCGTTTACATTTTTTTCAACGGGAACCGGTTCGCCGGTGATCATGCTTTCATCAATAGTGGAATTTCCTTCTGTGATTTTTCCGTCAACAGGTATTTTTTCGCCCGGCTTTACTTTCAAAAGATCACCGATCTTAATCTGTGAAAGCGGAATTCTTTTTTCTTCTCCGTCAATAATAATATTGGCTTCGTCGGGAGAAAGATTCATTAGTTCTCTGATGGCGTTTCCCGTTTTTCTGTGCGCTGCAGCTTCCATCAACTGTCCCAAAATGACCAGCGTTAAAATCACACACACCGCCTCAAAATAAAGAGGTGTTTCATGATGAGTTCCACGGATTTCATGAGGGATGATCTGAGGAAAAATCAATGCTACTATACTGAAAACAAATGCAGCTGCAACACCCAGTGCGATGAGGCTGAACATATTTAAATTCCATGTTTTAAATGAAACCCAGCCTCTTTTCATAAGGAACCATCCTGAGTAAAAAATAACAGGAAGTGTTAAAATCAATTCAATAATTCCCTGAATCTGATGGGAGAAGGGAAAATCAATAAACATTCCTCCCATAGAAAGAATAAAAACGGGAACTGTAAATGCCAAAGAAGTGATAAATTTTTTCTTTAAAATTTTATAAGTTTCATCTTCGCTGTCGTCTTCTTTTTCGGGAATTTTAACCAAATCCATCCCACAGATCGGGCAGTCTCCCGGCTCATTCCGAATGATTTCGGGGTGCATGGGACAAGTATATTGAGCCGTCTTTTTTTCAGGATATTTCACTAAATCCATCCCGCAGACAGGACAGCCAACATTAGAATCGTATACTTTGTCACCTTCACAAAACATCGGACAATAGTATTTTCCGGCTTTTGCATCGGTTACTTTTAGCGGTTCGTGTTGGTGATGTTGGTGATCATGCTGGTGTGAATGATGATGGTTTTTTGTTCCTGATTTTTTAACAAGCTCATCTGTAATTTCTTCCAGATGCATGTTGCAAACCGGGCAGTCTCCTTTTTCAGGATAAATTGTATCGCCTTCGCAAAACATCGGGCAATAATATTCTCCAATATGATCTTTAAAATTTTCAGGAAGATTCGAAGAAGAATAGGCAGGTTTGTAATCGGGATCTTTTGCTAATTTCTCTTCAACAGGAACGAGGTACATGTTGCATACCGGACATCTTTTTCCCTGCTGGAAATATACTTTTTCACCTTCACATTCCATCGGGCAATAATACACCGATGACGGGGAAACCCGATCCTGAGGTTTTACAAAAGTCTTGTCAGGTTCGACAGGGTTTTCCAGCCTGTAATTTCCGGCTTCTTTAAGGGCTTCATTTAAAATATTTAAATCAATTTCCTTATTGGAAATAATGGTTGCGGTATTATTTTCAAGATTGACGTCAGCTTTGATTCCTTCCAGGTTGTTTAGTATTTCAGAAATTTTTTTCTGACAGCCGGAGCAAGTCATCCCGAGAATTATATATTGATATTGCATGATCCTTTATTTATCATACAAATTTCCAAAATGTATTCCGAAGGCTGTTATAAATTTAAGGATAATGTTTATAGAATTTTGTTTATGTTGGAGAGTTTTTAGAGTTATAGGGTTGTAGAGTTGGAGAATTGGAGTAGTAATATGGTAATATTATATAAGTTTGATTAAATATTTCGGTTGTCATAAAGTAAATACGTTCAAACACTCAAACACCCAGACTCTCAAACCCTTAAACTCTCAGACTTTTAAATCTGATCCAATGGTTTTCTGTTATGAACTTTTAGTTTCTTAAACTCAGTAGGGGTAAAGCCGGTACTGCTTCTAAACTGTGATGATAAGTGCTGCACACTTTTATAACCCAGTTTTCCGGCAATTTCTGTTAGAGTAAACTCATTGTAGAGAAGTAATTCCTTCACTTTTTCGATTTTTTGAAGGATGAAAAATTGTTCCAGGGTAATATTTTCGTTTTGGGAAAAAGCTTTGGAGAGCGCGCTGTAATCTTTATAAAGAGTATTGCTTAGAAACTCAGATAGAAGGAAATCCTCCTCAATATCCAGTTCGCGGATTTTTGTAATGATGAGGTTTTTGATTTTTTCAACCAGTTGGCGGGAAGAATCTTTGATCCTTTCGAAGCCGGTTTCTTCCAAAAGTTTTTCCAGCAGAAGAAGTTTTTCTTCCGAAATTTCAGATGCGGTTTCCGCCTCACCGAGGTTGATACTTTTAACGTCAACATTGATTTTGTCAAAAATATCGGATACCGCAGTAATGCATCTTCCGCATACCATATTTTTTATATAAATTTTCATTCTGGGTTCTGCTTGTTGAGCCTGTCTTTTACAAACTCTACTTTAGTTTTGCCATGCGGCGCAGGATTTCCGTTCTCGTCAAGATTTACCATTACAATTTTATCAACGGTAATGATAGTCTGATGAGTCATTTTATTTCTAACATCGCATCTCAGGGTAAGAGAAGTAGATCCGAAACAAGAAACTTCAATTCCGATTTCAATAATATCTCCCTGTTTTGCAGAACTTACAAAATTAATTTCGGAGATAAATTTGGTAACTACTTTTTTATTTTCAAGCTGAATGACAGCATATAATGCCGCTTCTTCATCAATCCACTGCAATAATCTTCCACCGAATAAAGACTGGTTAGGATTTAGGTCTTCAGGTTTCACCCATTTTCTGGTATGATAGTTCATAATTGTTAATATTTCCACTGCAAATTTAGTGTTTATAATGTGTACCATCAACTCACGTGTATTTACTCTCTGAAAGAGTATTATTTATTTTCTCAATCGTACTTGAATTTTTACATATAATAAAATACAACTTTTTGTAAAATTTACATATTATTAATAATGAAGTGTTTACTAATTATTCACGAAAAATTCAGGATAAATTAATACTTTTTAACAAACTGGCATTTTGATTAAAAATTTTATTAAAATATTTTTAAAAAAGCTTTTGGTATGAAATTATTAGTTGTATATTGCACCTGTCTTATATCTGGAATCAATATTTGTTCATTCTTTATGTTGTTTTTCTTTTATAAACCAAATCATTTTTAACATTTTTAATTTTTTACTCAGATGAACATTTTTGTTTCAAACATCAACTACGCAACAAAAGACTACGAGTTGCAAGATCTATTTTCAGAATTTGGAGAAGTTTCTTCAGTAAAAATCATTACAGACAAAGAAACTGGCCGTTCAAGAGGTTTCGGTTTCATCGAAATGGAAGACGCTGAAGGTCAGCAGGCTGTTGAGGCTCTTAATCAGAAAGAATTCAACGGAAAGACACTTAATGTTTCAGAGGCTAAACCTAGAGAGGAAAAGCCAAGAAGAACTTTCAGTAATAACGCAGGCGGTGGAAACAGAGGCGGCGGAAGTTACGGAGGAGGTAACAACAGAAGTGGAGGTTACGGAGGTAACAACAGAAGCGGCGGAGGTTACGGCGGTGGAGACCGTGGCGGTAACGGCGGCGGAAAACGTTGGTAAAAATATAAGCGACTCTGAAAAGAGTCGCTTTTTTTATGTCATTACAATATTGTAATTATATTGTAAATTATGTAAGTATAGTATGTTTTTCTTATAATTTTATAATTTTATTTGGTTAACTCACAGAATATTTGTAAGTTAACATAACAAAAATAAATTAATGATTATGAGAACAAAATTACTTTTGGCATTGCTCGCAATGCCATTCATTGCCAATGCGCAATTTACCCAAAATTTTGACGCAGGAACAACAATTCCGGCAGGTTGGACAGTTCTAAACGGCGGGGATACCAATACCTGGTCCATTGTAAACTATACCGGAGGAAATATTACTGCCTACAGCGGCGCCAATACCGCTTCTATTGGTTACAGTTCCACAGCACATGATGATTACCTGGTTACCCCTGCTATTACAGTAACTGCGGGCGTAAGTGACTTTCTTTCTTTTTATGCCAGAAGCCGTGATCCTCAATATCCTGAAATCATCAGCGTAAGACTTTCAAACACAACGCCAACTGCAGGTGCTTTTACCACGATATTGGCTGCTTCGGTAGCTCCGGCAAGCGGACCGAACTTTTACAGATATACCTATAATCTTTCCGCGTATGTAGGACAGACTATTTATATAGGTTTTCATTCTGCTACTACCGATAAATTTTATTTTGACCTTGATGATATCTCAGTAGGAGCCATTCCGGCATGTGATGCTCCTTCCAGTGTTATGGTAAATTCGGTACTGTCGAATTCTGCCAATGTAAGCTGGGTAGCATCTCCTACTGCAGGGGCAACATATCAGATCGAATATGGACCAACAGGGTTCACTCAGGGAACGGGTACTGTGATCAGTTCTAGCACTACATCTGCAACAATTCCAAATCTTGCAGCTTCTACAGGATACCAGTTTTATGTACGCTCCAATTGTGGCACAAATGGTTTCAGTGCATGGAGTGCTGTAAAATCTTTCACAACCACCTGTACTCCGGTTTCATCATTCCCTTACACTCAAAACTTTGACACAGCAACGATTCCTTCATGCTGGGCGAATGAAGCGGTGACAGGAGGCGGAGCTTCTACCTGGGCTTATGTTACCGCAAATGGAAACAGCTCAATAACGCCTAAATCTGCTCCGAGAATGGCAGAATTCAGAACCACCACCGTAGGAAATAAAGCGAAGCTGTTATTACCTGTTTTAAATATTTCCGCAGTTGCTTCTCCTGAGCTGAGATTCAGCCTTGCGAATGTAAATTGGTTTGGTGATGTGGATGAACTGAGAATTTATTACAAAGCAAATCCTTCCGATGCCTGGACGCAAATAGGAAGCTCTTATACAACGGAAAATGCTGCCTGGATTGATGTAAGTATACCGCTTCCAAATAAGTCTGCCAATTATACCATTGCTTTTGAAGGGACTTCCAACTGGGCAAGAGGAATTGATGTAGATAATGTTTCTGTGGTAGATGCATCTTCACTTGCTGTAAATGATGTAACAAGCAATATTGCAGATATAAAGATATATCCTAATCCTGTAAAAGATATGTTGAATATTAACTCTGCTAAAAAGCTTAACAGTATTGAAATATTCTCACTTACAGGACAGCTTATCAAAACAGTTGATAAAGACGCTAGACAAGTAAATGTTTCTGATCTGAAAAAAGGTGTTTACCTGTTAAGAATAAAATCTGAAGGAAAAGACCAGTCATTTAAAATTATTAAAGACTAATCGATTTATATTGAATTAATAAGGCTGTCTCAGAATGAGGCAGCCTTTTTATATAGAAAGTTTTATTCCTTTTCTTTTTTCTTTTTCTTCTTTTTATCCTTGCTTTTCTTTTTCTCTTTCTTTGTATTGAGAACTTCGTTTGCATATTCGAATTCCGGCTCTTTCTTTTGAATAGCAGGTTTTAGGTTACTATTAAAATCATTTAAATCTTCTGCCGAAATGACATGTTCGTGAATCATGAAGCTTATTATTTCTTTTCCTGAACCATTAAAAAAATTATCGGAAAGTTGAGTAAGCAAAAACTTTCTATAATTTTCAACCGGCACCATGATGTGATACCTGAATATTCTTCCTTCTTTTTCCGTTGAGAGATATCCTTTTTCAATCAATATTTTCAAATAGGTAGAAACTGTATTCTGGTGTGGCTTGGGTTCCGGATGTTGCTCCATAATGTCTTTCAGATAAAAAGAACCGATTCTCCACAACAGTCTCATTAAGTTTTCCTCTGCGGATGTAAGATGATTTATTTTCATATGAAATTCTTAATGTTGAAACTGAACGTTGCAATAAAGATATATAAAAGATACCACAATCGCAATTCCGGCTCCCATGAATACCTCTCTTGGTGTATGCCTTTTTAAAATAACCCTTGTAATACCTACCAATATTGCTATACCCAACCAGATAAGTCCAAAACCTGTATCAATAGCGAAAAATAATGCCGCCACAAAGACGTTGAAAGCAGTGTGCATGGAACTTTTAATATAATAATTACTGATCTGCATAGCAAAAAGCAGAACGAGAATGAATAACATCACAAAATCAATATATCCGTTTTTGAAATAATTAAAAGCAAGATAAGAAATAACGCATGCTGCGATAAAAAAATACAAGCTTTTACGCTGGGTGCGGTTGGAAACATCCATATTCGTATATCTGCCGGTTTTCACATTCCATACCAGCCAGATGATTACAGGAAGGATAATCATTAATAAGATCGGAAGAAAGTATAAAAGAGAATCTTTTAAAGAGTAACTTTTAATGCTCATGTAAATAAAAAAGATAATCAGAGAAACCAAGGGGTTAAAAAAATCGGATATAATTCTTGAGACTTTATGAATAAATGAAGGCTTTTTTTCTTCCATAATTAAGTTTGACCGTGTAAATATAATTATAACAAAAAAAACAATGGGCAGGTATACAATAAAAACAAAGTTTTTTTTATAATTTTGCTCAACTATTTCATAATAAATAAGCAAGAGCTCAACACATGAAAGAATTTTCTAAAGAGGTATACCTGAAGTGGTATGAAGATATGACAATGTGGAGAAGGTTTGAAGACAAATGCCGTTCTCTTTATCTAAAGCAAAAAATCAGAGGGTTTTTACATTTGTATAACGGACAGGAGGCTATTCCTGCCGGATTTACACATGCAATGGATTTAACCAAAGACAGCATGATTACCGCTTACAGATGCCACATCCATCCAATGGCGATGGGAGTAGATCCTAAAAGAATTATGGCTGAACTTTGTGGTAAAGCTACCGGTACATCCGGAGGAATGGGTGGATCTATGCACATCTTCAGCAAAGAACACAGGTTTTACGGAGGTCACGGTATCGTAGGAGGACAAATTCCTTTAGGAGCCGGAATTGCTTTTGCAGACCAGTATTTTGACAGAAAAGCGGTAAATATCTGCTTCTTCGGAGACGGAGCAGCTAGACAGGGTTCTTTACATGAAACGTTTAACATGGCGATGAACTGGAAACTTCCGGTAGTTTTCGTCGTGGAAAACAACCAGTATGCAATGGGAACTTCCGTAAAAAGAACTGCCAACCACGAAGATATCTATAAATTAGGTTTAGGATACGAAATGCCTTGTCTTGCAGTAGATGCAATGGATCCCGAAAAGGTGGCGGAAGCGGCTTACGAAGCGATCGAAAGAGCAAGAAGAGGAGACGGGCCAACATTTATTGAGGCGAGAACATACCGTTACAGAGGACACTCCATGTCTGATGCAGAACCATACAGATCTAAAGAAGAAGTAGCAATTCGCAAAAATGATGACCCGATTGAGCTGATCAAACAAAGAATTTTAGCTAACAGCTGGGCTACTGAAGAAGAATTGGAAGCTATGGACAACAAGTCAAGAGACTTTGTTGAAGAATGCATAGAGTTCATGGAAAATTCACCATATCCGGATGTAGAAAAAATCTACGAGTATGTGTATGCTCAGGAGGATTATCCGTTCTTAGACAAATTAGAAAACTAAAAAATATTATTATTTGAAATTTAAAATTTGAAATTTGAAATTTAATGAATCTCAAATCTCGAATCTTGAATTTAGAATATCAAATCAATAAATTATGGCAGAAGTAATTACAATGCCACGTCTTTCCGATACAATGACGGAAGGAAAAGTGGCTAAATGGCATAAAAAAGTAGGGGATAAAGTAAAGGAAGGCGATATTTTAGCAGAAATTGAAACTGATAAAGCCGTTCAGGATTTTGAATCTGAAGTAGAGGGAACTCTTTTATACGTTGGAGTAGAAGAAGGCGGAGCTGCTGCTGTAGATTCCGTATTGGCAATTATCGGTAATGAAGGTGAAGATATCTCGGGATTAACTGGTGGTGAAGCTCCTAAATCCAATGATTCTGAAGAGAAAAAAGTGGATGAAGACCATAAAACAGAAAATAACGCAACAAGTATAGAACAAACTGATGCCGAAGTTCCTGCAGGAGTGGAAGTGATTACAATGCCAAGACTTTCCGATACAATGACGGAAGGGAAAGTGGCAAAATGGCACAAAAATGTAGGTGATACCGTAAAAGAAGGAGATCTTCTTGCTGAAATCGAAACCGATAAAGCCGTTCAGGATTTTGAATCCGAATTCAACGGTGTACTCTTAAAGCAGGGTGTTGAAGAAGGCGGAGCTGCTCCGGTGGATTCTGTATTAGCGATCATCGGTCCTGAAGGTACAGATGTTTCAGGAGTTGGTGCTCCTAAAGCGGCAACTTCATCAGAAAAACCGGCTGAACAAAAAACCGAAACAAAAGAAGAAGAAAAAGCTGCTCCGGCTGCGAATTCTTCATCCTCAGAAAGAGTTGCCATCTCTCCATTAGCCAAGAAAATGGCTCAGGATAAAGGAGTGGATATCAACAGTATCCAGGGCTCTGGAGAAAACGGAAGAATCGTTAAAAAAGATATTGAAAATTACCAGCCTTCTGCTGCTAAGCCAGCTGCTTCAGCTCCGGCTGCAAGTCCTGCTGCGGCTCAGGTTGCATTAGGCTTTGTTCAGGGTGAAGATACGGAAACTCCGAATTCACAAGTAAGAAACGTTATCGCTAAACGTCTTTCTGAAAGTAAATTCACCGCACCTCACTATTATCTGATGGTTGAAATCAACATGGATAAGGCTATTGAGGCGAGAAAAGAAATCAACTCTTTACCGGATACCAAAATTTCTTTCAACGATATGATCATTAAAGCGACAGCTGTTGCCTTAAGAAAACATCCGCAGGTAAATTCAAGCTGGGCAGGTGATAAGATCATCCACAGAGGAAACATCAATATCGGTGTAGCAGTTGCAATTCCTGACGGATTGGTGGTTCCTGTTCTTAAAAATACAGACCAGATGAACTATACCCAGATTTCTGCTGCGGTGAAAGATATGGCTGCAAGAGCTAAAAACAAAGGCCTTAAAGCTAATGAAATGGAAGGTTCTACATTCTCCATCTCAAACCTTGGAATGTTCGGTATCGAAACATTTACAAGCATCATCAACCAGCCGAATTCTGCCATCCTTTCAGTAGGAGCTATTATTGAGAAGCCTGTTGTGAAAAACGGACAGATCGTTGTTGGAAACATCATGAAGCTATCATTGGCTTGTGATCACAGAGTAGTGGACGGTGCTACAGGAGCTCAGTTCTTACAGACTTTAAAAACGTATCTTGAAAATCCTTTGACATTGTTACTGTAATTTTTCAAGAGTTTTAAAAATATCAAAACGCTTCTCATATTGAGGAGCGTTTTTCGTTCAAAGTTTCAAAGTTATATAATCTTGCAGTTTGTTTAACAGTCGCAAATTCCTAGCCCAGATAGTAACGGCTACCCCGCAACACAATGCTGGAAAGCTTATGGGTTAAGAAGAGGGTGGCGCTGGCGTGAGGAGTAATAGTGGATAGCTGGAAAAAGCTCCTAAAAAAAATCCTGAAATTTTAATCATTTAAAAGAAGAGGCATGTTAGAATTTGCTTTAAATTTTATTTATATTTTCAAATCAAATCACTATTTTTGAATTATGATTAAAGCAAGAAATATCCATAAATTTTATGGAAATTTAGAAGTGTTAAAAGGTGTTGATATTCATATCAAAATGGGAGAGGTTGTTTCGATTGTGGGAGAATCCGGTGCAGGAAAGTCGACGCTTTTACAGATTTTGGGAACCCTTGACCAGCCTACGACTTCATCGAAATTCGATACGGAGATTACCATTGCCGGTGAATCTTTTATCAATATGAATGATAAACAGCTTTCTAAATTCAGAAACCAGAATATCGGTTTTGTATTTCAGTTTCATCAGCTTCTTCCCGAGTTTACAGCCTTGGAAAATGTGCTTCTTCCGACAAAAATTGCCGGAGCTAATGAAAAAGATGCCATGGAAAAGGCTTATGCTTTATTTGAAGATCTGAAAATAGAACAGAGGCTGCATCACAAGCCCAACCAGCTTTCGGGAGGTGAGGCGCAGCGTGTAGCTGTAGCACGTGCTTTAATCAATTCTCCAAAGATTATCTTTGCCGATGAGCCTACGGGAAATCTTGATTCTAAAAATGCAGATGATCTGCACCGTTTATTTTTTGATCTAAGGGATAAATACAATCAAACCTTTGTAATTGTAACCCACAACCCGAATCTGGCAGAAATCACAGACCGGAAATTGGTAATGAAAGACGGGATGATTATCGAGTAAAACTTTCCGCAAATGATGAAACACTTTATTTTTTTACTTTTATTTTTCATTTCCTTTTCAAAATTTGAATCTCAGCATTCAGATGAATCTTTTGGTTTGCCATCCTCAAGAATTGCAGAAATTAAAGGCTTCATCAAAGGAAAAAATTACAACCAGGATGTTGCTGTTTTTATCAATTTTAAAATTCATTCCGGAAAATACCGGTATTTTGTTTACGATCTTAAAAACAATGAAATTCTACAGAAAGCCATTGTTGCTCACGGGGACGGATCTGTTATAAAAAATTCAGAAGCTCTACGGTTTAGTAATGTTGATGGCTCTCATCAGTCGTCGTTAGGAAAATACGAAATCCGCGAAAGCTACTTTGGCAAATTCGGGAAAGCGTATCGTCTTGATGGATTAGATTCTAAAAATAGCAATGCAAGATCCAGGGCAATAGTACTTCATTCTTATTATTGCATTCCCGATAAAGAATCTCCCAATCCCGCATGTTTAAGTTTCGGTTGTCCCATGCTTTCCAAGAATGCATTTGTTGAAACTTCAAAATTGATTGATCAATCGGAAAAACCAATAATATTATACGCTTTTTATTAAAACTAAATAATTCATGAAAAAAATTTCTATGCTTGCCATATCACTCTTAATGGTAATATCCTGCCAAAAAAAAGAACTTCAGAAAGAACATCTTTCGCTTAATCTTCCAAGGGGTTTTGAGCAGACTTTAATATATACATCTTCTAAGGATGGAAATAGTAATGGGGGAATGAATGAAGCTACCGAAGTAAAATTCCATGTAGATTCAGTAGACAAGAATTCCAATTATTATATTACAGGAGAAATTATGAGAATGACTTTTAACCAGAAAATGTTTGGAGAAGAAGTTCATTTTGATTCCAGAGAACCTTCCGATTCTGATGATGGATTAGGCGAAGAGCTCAAGCCGATGATTAATAATCCATTTACATTTAAAATAGATAAATTCGGGAATATTCTTGAGAAGCAAAAATTTACCAAAGAAGTTTCAGACGAGAGCAGTTTAAGCACATATAATATTATTCCGTTTGTTTTTCCGAGAGAAACGGTGGAAGAAGGTTTTACCTGGAAAGTAGACACTTCCAATCCTTTAACAAAATCTATTATGCCTGTTACCAGTAGCTTTACGTACAAAGGTACTAAAGATAATAAGATGGAATTTGCCATTAATTCAACCATGAAGGGTGTAGAAGAAGTGATGAAAGATACTGATATTAAAGGTAAATATGTTTTCGACGGCAAAACAAAAGCTTTGATTTCTGCCGAAAGAAATATGCCGGTTCAGTTTGGCGGCGGTACTGCAACTTTTACCATTACTCCCAAAATTGAAGGTTTTTAATTAGTCTATTTTATGTCCATAAAATTTTTAGCTGAAGACGACAGACCCAGGGAAAAATTTTTGCTGAAAGGCAAAAGTTCGCTTTCTGATTCCGAATTGCTGGCCATCATCATGGGAAGCGGCAACAGAGATGAAACAGCGGTAGAATTGGCCAGAAGGATTCTGGCTTCCGTGAATAACAACTGGAATCAGCTCAGTCTGTTATCGGTTAAGGATTTAATGAAATTTAAAGGAGTAGGAGAGGTAAAAGCAATTTCGATTGCTACAGCCTTGGAAATAGGAAGAAGAAAAGTGAGTCAGGAAGTGCCTGATAAACCTGTAATTTCGAGCAGTAGTGTGGCTTACGATATTTTCAGAAATCATCTGTCAGATTTAAGAACGGAAGAATTCTGGGCTATTTTCTTAAACAGGAGCAACAAGGTGATTCATTTTGCACAATTGACACAGGGGGGAATTAACCAATCCATCGTAGACATAAGAGTATTGTTTAAAACAGCATTGGATCATTTTTCCACGGGAATTATCATTGCACACAATCATCCTTCCGGAAGTTTACAGCCAAGCCGGGAAGATATTGAAATCACCCGGAACATTAAAATTGCAGGAGAAACCATGAACATCCAGCTTTTGGATCATCTCATCATCACACAGAATTCTTATTTTAGCTTCTCAGACGACGGACTATTATGATAAGAAGAGTGAAATATAAGGATATTGATTTCCAGAAATATACAAAATGCATACAGCATTCTGTACAGAAAAACTGGTATGCAGGAAAAGAAGTATTAGATGAGCTGTGCGGAAACTGGGAAGTTCTGGTGTATGAGGATTATAAAGCCGTTTTACCGGTCCCCCTGAAAAAAAAACTTGGGCTCAATTTTGTAATTATGCCGCTGTTCTGTCAGCAGTTGGGTGTTTTTTCGGAGAAAGACAATTGCGAAATCAATGACAATTTTTTACAATTCCTCAAAAGAAATTATAAAGTCTTTTTATATTCTTTTAATCACCATAATTCATTTTCGGAAAATTTAGAGAAAAAAAAGAACTACACGATTCCGGTTTCAGATTATATACTTTTACGAAGAAAGAAGTATTTTAAAGGAAGAAAATCAACCGCAAAATGCGCCCAGCATCTTATCTATAAAGAAATTGAATTAAATCAGGAGCATCTTTCTTTTATCGAAAAAAACTTTAAAGGTCTTAAAAAAGAAACCGATATTAAGAAATTTAAAGATTATCTGTATTTTCTTAATAATAATCATTCACTCAAATTATCTGCAGCTTATCTGGAAGAAAGGTTGATTAATGTAGCCGTACTTGTTAACGAGAGTACACAGCTGTCTTTATTAGGATTAATCAACGACGAATCATATAAAGCCGAGAATGGACCTTCATTTTTAATTGATAAAATTCTTGACAAATATATTCATCAGAAAGAGTTTAATTTTATGGGAAGCAATATCCGAGGAATTGAAATTTTTTTCAAAAGCTTTGGTGGGGAACTTCAGGAATATCCTTACCTGCAAAGTAGAATTTTAAAAAAACTCTCCTGAAAAATATCTGTTCCAACTTGATTTTTACCGATTGTACTAATAAGAATTGTGATTAATTATAAACAATTAAAAGGTAAAATAGCCTTTACTATAAGGAACAAAATTTATGATTGAAAAGAAACAGGAATACTTATGTGATTTTCACGGTAAATTCAGAAAATATCATTAATTTTGCTACCTCAATTATGGCTAGTTTTTCTGGATATTTACCTTATGCATTTGCATTGATTATTGCAATCCCTTTTCTGGTATTGCTGAGACAATTCGTATTTACCTATATCAGGCTTAAAGAACAGGAAATCAAACTCCTTACCGTAAAGTCCAATACCAGCAACAAAACACAGTCGTATGAGAGAATGACGCTTTTTATGGAAAGGTTGAAACCTTCCCATATTATTCAGCGTTTTGATAAAGACCTTGCCGTTCACGAGTTTATTTTTCTTACTGAAAAAACCATTAACGAAGAATTTGACTATAATGCTTCCCAGCAACTTTATATCACCAAAAATTCATGGAAGAATATTGTTGATTCCAAAAATGCAATCATAGAACTGCTTCACAAAACTTATAGCGAAATAAGCGGTAATGCTACATTGGACGAGTTCAAGACCATTTTTATCATGAATTTTATAAATGGAGAAGATTATATCTCTGCAACAATAGAAGACCTGAGAAGAGAAATTTTAATAATAACATAATTCAAAAATAAATTAAATTAAATAATGATTCCAAATTTTAAAGCACATCCATGGCACGGTATTTCTGCAGGAGAAGATACGCCAAATGTTGTCAATGTTTTCGTGGAGATCGTTCCGTCAGATACCATTAAATATGAAGTAGATAAAGAAACAGGATTTTTGAAAGTAGACAGGCCTCAGAAATTCTCCAACATCATTCCCGCGTTATACGGTTTTGTACCAAGAACATACTGCGATACTGCTGTGATGAATTTAGCAGTGGAAAGAGGTGCGAACGATGTTACTATGGGAGATCACGACCCGCTTGACATCTGTGTTTTAAGCTCTCACAATATCCATGCAGGAGGACTTTTGATGGAAGCTATTCCAATCGGTGGATTTAAAATGATCGACGGAGGAGAAGCGGATGATAAAATCGTTGCCGTTATGATTGGCGACCACGCTTTCGGACATTTCAGAGATATTTCAGAATTACCTGAAGCAGAAGTGAAACGATTAATGCACTATTTCCTGACTTACAAAAATTTACCGGATGAACCTGCAAAATGCAGAATCCAGGAAGTATACGGAGCCGAGCACGCTAAAAAAGTGATTAAGGCTTCTCAGGAAGATTACGCCAACAAGTACGGAGGATAATAATTGCCTCTCCATGTAATAATAAAGGATAAATGAGTTTTCGTTTATCCTTTTTTATTCACCATGATTTTTCTTTAGGAGCAATTCCGGCTTTCGCTACTCGCTTTTTTATTTATGGCGGCGCGGCGAAGCCGCGCCGCCATAAATAAAAAGAGCTCACACATGCCGCTCAATCCGGGCTAAATTGCAAACTCGTATTGCTTAACCGTTTAACTTTTTGATTTTTAAATAAGTATAATATTTTTCAGTAAATAGATCAGAATTATTCATTATATTTATTACTCTATTACCAAAAAAATATTAAACTATGGATCTATTTGTGTTAGTACCCATTTTTGGTGTTATTGCCCTATTGTATACTTTTTTTCAGAGTAATTGGGTAAGTAAACAAAACGCCGGAAATGAAAAAATGAAAATAATCAGCGGACATATCGCTGACGGTGCCATGGCTTTTCTCAAGGCCGAGTACAAGATTTTGACCTACTTTGTAGTTATTGTAGCTATTCTATTAGCTGTTATGGGTTCTACTAATGCCAACTCCCATTGGAGCATTGGGCTTGCATTTGTTGTAGGTGCCGTATTTTCAGCACTTGCCGGTTTCATTGGGATGAAGATTGCTACAAAAGCCAACGTAAGAACGGCAGAAGCCGCAAGGACCTCGCTCTCAAAAGCATTAAAAGTTTCTTTCACCGGAGGCTCGGTCATGGGAATGGGGGTTGCAGGTTTGGCTGTACTGGGTTTAGGAGCTTTGTTCTTAATTATTAAACAGATCTTTGCTCCGGACGCACATGTTGATTCCGAGGAAATGGAAAGAACAATTGAAATTCTCACCGGCTTTTCATTGGGTGCAGAGTCAATTGCTTTATTCGCAAGAGTAGGTGGTGGTATTTACACAAAAGCTGCGGACGTTGGTGCCGACCTTGTAGGAAAGGTGGAAGCAGGCATCCCGGAAGATGATCCCAGAAATCCGGCAACCATTGCAGATAATGTTGGTGATAATGTAGGTGATGTTGCAGGAATGGGGGCAGACCTTTTCGGCTCTTATGTAGCAACTGTTCTGGCAACAATGGTTTTGGGTAGGGAAACAATTTCGGAAGATTCGTTCGGGGGCTTTGCACCGATTCTTCTGCCGATGCTCATTGCAGGGACGGGTATTATCTTTTCCATTATAGGAACTCTGTTTGTAAGAATCAATGATAATGAAGATTCTTCCACTTCAAATGTTCAGAACGCATTGAATTTAGGAAACTGGGGAAGTATTGTTATTACTGCGATATCTTCTTATTTTCTGGTGAATTATATTCTACCTGATGAAATGGTTTTACGGGGCCACGAATTTACTAAAACGGGTGTGTTCGGAGCCATAATGGTAGGACTTGTTGTAGGAACATTAATGAGCATTATTACCGAATATTATACCGCAATGGGTAAAAGACCGGTTTCCAGTATTGTAAGACAGTCTTCTACCGGTCATGCCACCAATATTATCGGAGGACTTTCTGTTGGTATGGAATCAACCTTATTGCCAATTATTGTTTTAGCAGGAGGAATTTACGGTTCTTACCTTTGTGCCGGATTGTACGGTGTAGCTATAGCTGCAGCCGGGATGATGGCTACAACGGCTATGCAGCTTGCCATAGATGCTTTCGGACCGATTGCAGATAACGCAGGAGGAATTGCTGAAATGAGTGAATTGCCAAAAGAAGTCCGTGAAAAAACAGATATTCTTGATGCTGTAGGAAATACAACAGCCGCTACCGGAAAAGGATTTGCCATTGCTTCTGCAGCTTTAACAGCCCTTGCCTTATTTGCCGCTTTTGTGGGCATTGCAGGAATTGACGGGATTGATATCTACAGAGCCGATGTTTTAGCCGGACTTTTTGTTGGGGGAATGATTCCTTTCATTTTCTCATCTCTGGCAATTACTGCAGTTGGACAGGCCGCGATGGCGATGGTAGAAGAAGTAAGAAGACAGTTCCGCGAAATTCCGGGAATTCTGGAAGGAAAAGCACAACCCGAATATGAAAAATGTGTTGCTATTTCTACTGATGCTTCCATTAAAAAAATGATGCTTCCCGGAGCTATTGCTATTGTTTCACCTTTGCTAATCGGCTTTATCTTCGGGCCTGAAGTGTTAGGAGGATTTTTAGCAGGTGCAACGGTTTGTGGTGTTTTAATGGGAATGTTCCAGAATAACGCAGGAGGAGCATGGGATAACGCCAAAAAATCCTTTGAAAAAGGAGCGAATATTAACGGACAAACTTATTACAAAGGTTCAGAGCCTCATAAAGCTTCCGTGACAGGAGATACTGTGGGAGATCCTTTTAAAGACACTTCCGGACCTTCAATGAATATTTTAATTAAACTGATGTCAATCGTTTCATTGGTGATTGCTCCTACATTAGCAGTTCTACATAAAGATAAAATTGATGCCAACAGAAAGGCTAAAATTGAAAGCTTAATGGGTACAACAACTACTAATGCTGTTCCAGGCACTACAGCTGTGGCAGTAGTTCCTACAGAAATAAAAGGATATCTTAATGAAAATGGCGACTTTGTTTATGATACTGGAGCATTGAAAGAAATACAGCTAAAAGGAGGTAAGAAGATTTCCATTGGAGAAGGCAGCCAGTTATACCGAATGTATGATATGGTGGAAAATAAAGACCAGGCTGTTCTTGATCCCAACAAATGGTTCACGATAGAAAACCTTTATTTTGAAACAGGTTCAAGCGAATTGAGAACGGGTTCAGAAGCCCAGCTTCTAAATCTGGTAGAAATCATGAATGTAAATCCAACTATGAGAATAAAATTGGGCGGTTATACCGATAATTCAGGGAATGAAGAAAGCAACCTGAAGCTTTCTAATCTGAGAGCACAAACCGCAAAACTAAAACTTCTGGAACTCGGAATTGCCGGAGACAGGGTAGAAGCCGAAGGATATGGTTCTCAATATCCTGTATGTCAGGCTAACGACACCGATGAATGTATGGCGAAAAACAGAAGAATTGATGTAAGAATTTTAAGTTTATAAAACGTATAATTTAAAAATATTAAGCACTGCGAAAGCGGTGCTTTTTTAATGTATGATGATTAAAAATAGGTTATAATGTTATAAAATAATTTAGAGATTTTTTCTCAAATGCTCCAGCGCATTAATAATCAGTTCATCATTCTTTGCAAAACTGAAACGTACATAATCTGAGTTTTCTTTCGAATTATAAAAAGCGGAAAGCGGGAGGCATGCAACCCCCTTATCAACAGTAAGCCATTTTGAAAACTCAACATCTGTCATGGTTTTGGAAATATTCCGGAAATTGACAACCTGAAAAACTGCGCCTTCGGCTTTATATTCAGCTTCAAAAGGTGTTTCTTTTATAAGATCATAAAAAAGATCACGCTTTTTCTGCATCATATTTTGATTTTTGTAAGAATCAAAGATATCAAGATATTTCGCTATGGCATATTGGCAGGGAGCATTGGCACTATAAGAGATATACTGCTGATGGCATCTGAATTTTACTGTAAGATCTTCGGAAGACAAAAGATAGCTCACTTTCCATCCGGTGGAATGAAACATTTTACCGAAAGAAAAAATACAGAAGCACCTTTTCTGAAGTTCAGGATGAAGAAAGGCACTGTAATGTTCAACACCATCATAACAGTAAGTATCATAAATCTCTTCTGAAATAAGATAGATTTCTTTATCTTTTATGATTTCATATAGTTGATTCCATTCGTTTTCAGACCATACTTTCCCAGTAGGATTTTGTGGGGAATTAACAATAATTGCCTTTGTTTTTTCGGATATGCAATTACCAAGTTTTTCCCAGTTGATGGTAAAATCATATTCAACGTCATAATACACCGGAATTCCATGATTCAAAACAATTGACGGTCCGTATGTATAATAACAGGGTTGGATAACAATTACTTCATCTCCTTGATCAACAATGCATTTTAATGCGGTATGTAAAGTAAAGGTTGCACAAGGTGTTATGGTTATTTGGCGCTCATTCAGCGTAATTCTGTTGCTTCTTCCGGAATTATAACGAATAATGCTTTCAATTAATAAAGGACTTCCGGCTAAAGGTTCATAATGATGAGTGGAGAAATCAGCTGATTCTTTCAGAAAAGTTTTCAGCCTGGGGTCAATATCAAAATCTGCGAGACCAAGAGAAAGATCATAGCTATTGTGTTTAATAGCCAACTCAGACATTTCAGAAAAAAAAGAGTAATGGGTAAATCCGTAAATTTTCTCCATATATTTTGCATTTATATCAAATATAAGAAATTTACGCATTCATAGGAATGTAAATTAATTTTGTTATTTTTAAGCAAATTATAAATAAAAATGAAAAAACTATTAGTTCCTGTATTTACAGCAGTTGCACTTATAAGTTGTGGAACTGCAAAAAACACCTCTGATGTTTCTTCTTCTCAAAATTCCCCTGTTGTAAAAGGTGACAAGGCTTTTCTTTCTGCCTATAAAGAGATTAAAGCATCCGATCTGAAGAAGAACTTGTATGTAATTGCTTCCGACGAAATGGAAGGTAGGGATACGGGAAGCCCCGGACAGAAAAAGGCGGGAGAATATATGGTTAATTATTATAAAAACATTGGAATTTCCTTTCCAAAGAAACTTGGTTCCTATTATCAGAAAGTTCCTTCCGATTTTATGAAAAAAAGGGGCGGATCGGATCTTCCGGATTCCGAAAATATTCTTGCTTTTATTGAAGGATCTGAAAAACCTGAAGAAATTGTTGTTGTTTCTGCACATTACGACCATGTAGGTATGCAAAATGGCGTTGTTTATAACGGTGCAGATGATGACGGAAGCGGAACGGTGGCTGTTATGGAAATTGCAAAAGCATTCCATGCTGCAAAAAAAGCAGGAAAAGGACCTAAAAGATCCATATTATTTCTGCATGTGACCGGAGAAGAACACGGACTTTTCGGTTCTGAATATTATACTGACAATCCAGTATTTCCGCTTGCCAATACGGTTGTTGATCTTAATATCGACATGATCGGACGTGATGATCCCGAAAATCGCGGAAAACAATATGTATATGTAATCGGGTCCGAAATGCTGAGCTCCCAGCTGAAAGTAATCAACGAAGAAGCAAATAAGAGAACAAATAATCTGGAACTGAATTATAAATACGATGATCCAAAAGATCCTCAAAGATTATATTATCGTTCTGATCATTATAATTTTGCTAAAAATAATGTCCCGGTTGCTTTTTTCTTTGATGGAATTCATGAAGATTACCACAAGCCAACCGATGATGTTGAAAAAATTAATTATGAGCTGCTTGCTAAAAGAACACAGTTGGTTTTCGCAACAGCTTGGGAAATTGCCAACAGATCTGAAAGAATAATCGTCGATAAAAAATAAGAGTAGTGATTGAGAAAGGCATTTAGCAGACGCAATTTGCCTTTTTTATTAAGCTTGTTCAATTAATAGAATTATGAATCAAAATCCAAAATCTATCCGTCCTTTTGTAGGATCACAAAACTTTGAAACCAGCAGGAATTTTTATAAAGATCTCGGATTCGAAGAAGTGGTTTTAGAACCGAAGCTTTCACTTTTCCGGTGGAAAGAAGTTGCATTTTATCTTCAGGATGCGTATGTAAAAGACTGGATAGACAATACCATGCTTTTTGTCGAAGTAGAGAATACAGATAAATTTTGGAATTACCTTCAGACTCTTAATCTTACCGATACCTATCCGGGTGCAAAATTATTACCAATAAAAATAATGCCGTGGGGTAAAGAATGCTTTTTAATTGATCCATGCGGAATTTTGTGGCATTTCGGAGAATTTTTTAATCCTTAAAAAATAGATCAGTTCAAACTGATTATTAATATTGATAAATGATTTACGCATTTGATAGTTATTATTCCGGGGATCAGGCAAAAACGGTATGTATTGCCTTTTCAAGTTGGGACTCTGAAGTTGAAACCGAAATTTTTACCGAGAGAACAGCAGCTACCGCCTATTATGAAAGTGGAGCATTTTATAAAAGAGAGCTTCCATGCATTTTAAGTCTCCTGAAAAAAATAGATCTCAAAGAAGGAGATGTGATTATAGTTGATGGATATGTAACGTTAAATAATGAAGGTAAAATTGGATTGGGCGGTCATTTATTTAAAGCGCTGGAGGGTAAGGTGGCGATTATTGGTATTGCAAAAAACGGATTTAATTCAGTGGATGATCAGAGAAGGTCTGTGTACAGGGGAGAAAGTCAAACACCATTATTTGTGACAGCTATAGGAACTGATGTAGATGAAATTGCATTAAAAATAGAACAGATGCACGGAAATTTCAGAATTCCGGCGCTGCTTAAAAAGCTTGATCAGCTGACAAGGATTCAGTAGTTTCACTTTACAAATGAAAGTGACAAATATCATTGCTTATTTATTTTTAATTATTCTAAATAAACTTATATTTGTATTGTTAGTTTTAAGAGATAGGACATTATTTCTTAATCATATCCATATCAATTTTTGTTTTAAAAACCGGTGGAATTTTCTGCCGGTTTATTTTTTAGATAATACTTAATTGTTTGTGGTCTCACCAAGAATCGAACTTGGATCTAAAGTTTAGGAAACTTCTATTCTATCCGTTGAACTATGAGACCTTTCTCAAATTTATAAAATATTTTCTTTCCATGAAAGAATCCGCTCTTTAGGAACGGATTCAGTAGATAAAAACATCTCATTTTTTTAATTAGACAACAATAAAAAAGCACAGCCGACAATGCTGTGCTTAAATTTTTATAAATTTAATTGCGATTTCAGAGTTGAAAAATGCAAAATATGTTTTCACTTCAGTTGTATTACATAGTAAATTTAGAAATAAAAATTCTTTTAAACAATAATTAAATGTTAAAATTCACAAGTTATCCACAAAAAAATGTGGATAAGTACTGATTATTTTTTAACCAATATTTTATCGGTTGCTTTTCGGCTTAATATTTCCTGTTTCCCATCAACTTCTACCGTTACGGATTTATCAAAGTTTTCGATTTTCAAAATTTTGATTTTTTTATTAAGCAATAAATTTCTTTCAGTAAGATAGTTGAGAAAAGAATCGTCTGAATGTGTTACGGAGGCGAATATTACAGTTTCTCCTGTGTTGCACATGCTTAATTTCTGAAGATCCTGTGCGATAATATTTCCATCCTTATCAGGAATCGGTTCTCCATGAGGATCAAATTTCGGGTGTTCTAGAATTTCTGCCATTTTATCGAAGAATAGAGTAGAGTGTACGTGCTCTAGCTGTTCGGCAATTTCATGTACATTTTCCCAACCGAAATTCATTTTTTTTACCAGAAACATTTCGGTAAGCCGATGTTTTCTCACCACAAGCGCGGCTTCCCGTCTTCCTTTTTCGGTAACAATAAGTGGTTTATAAGTTTCGTAGATGACCCAGTTTTTTTCGGCAAACTTTTTCATCATATTATTCACACTCGGCATTTTTACGGATAAAAATTTGCTGAGCTCATTAATCGTCACTTTATTTTCACCGTCGACTAGATGAAATAAAGCTTTCAGATAATTTTCTTCCGTGAGTGTCGTTTTCAAATGTTAGATACTTTTTGTCACAAATCTAACAAAATATTATGAAATAATATATGACGTTTCTCTATAGTTTTTTAATTTTACATTATGAAATTTTCTTTTAAAAATGACTATTCCGAAGGTTGTCATCTCAATATTTTAACAGCTTTATTAAATCATAACAGTGATCAGCAGGCAGGTTATGGAGAAGATCAATATTCTTTGGAGGCAAAAAATCTTATCCGACAAAAAATAAAATCAGATTCAGATATTTATTTTGTATCTGGTGGAACCCAGGCAAACCTTCTTGTAATTTCTTCCATACTGAAACCTTATCAATGTGTGATTTCGGCTGCAACGGGGCATATCTTAAATAATGAAACGGGAGCCATTGAAGCTACTGGCCACAAAATTTTAAGCATTGATAAAGAAGATGGCAAACTCACACCGGAAGATATTATCCCTGTACTGGAAAATCATAAAAATATTCCGCATCAGGTAATGCCCAAATTGGTTTATGTTTCAAATTCTACTGAACTGGGAACCGTTTATACGCTTACAGAACTAGAAAAGCTTTCCGCTTTTTGTAAAGAAAACCATCTTTATATTTTTATGGATGGAGCGAGGATGGGGCATGGACTTACTGCGGAAATCAGTGATCTTACACTTGAAAAAGTTGCACAACTTACCGATGTTTTCTATCTCGGAGGTACAAAAAACGGAGCATTGATAGGAGAGGCTATAGTTATCAATAATAATGAACTAAGGCAGGATTTTGCTTTTAATATCAAACAGAGAGGCGCTTTGCTGGCAAAAGGAAGACTCCTGGGAATTCAGTTTTTAGAATTGATGAAAGAAGATCTGTATTTCGAACTTGCAGCACACGCAAACCGGCAGGCAATGAAAATTAAAAAGGCCTTGAAAGAAAGGGGAGCGAAGTTTCTTTCCGACACGTATACCAACCAGATTTTTCCTATTCTCAGCAATAGTTTGATTGAAAAACTGTCTGAGAAATTCGAATTTTATGTCTGGAAAAAAATTGATGATGATTTTTCGGCAATCCGTATTATTACTTCGTGGAATACTGCGGATGAACCGGTAGATGAATTTATTGAAATTATTAATAATGAAATATAAAAACAGCCTTGCTATAAAGGCTGTTTTTGTTTTGTTTAATGTTGTATTTTTTGATAGGATTTTATCCTATCCTTAAATAAGTCGTCCTTTCAGGACTACCGTACTGGAGTTTTTTTATTGTAAAGCTTTTGCTACAAGATTACAGTCTGCAGGTTTAAGGGTTCTGCCTCCTGAATATTTGATTTTACTTTCATTGGCGTATTTTGTTCCTGTTTCAGGATCTCTTTCACCGATTCCTTCACTTAGTCCGTCTTTGGTCTGGAGAAAATAGATATCGTTTTTGTTTCCTGATTTGCCTTCTGAAGCGAATTCATACATCAGTTTTAACGTATCTCCGGATTTGAATCCTGAAATATCACCTTTATTGCTGTCTTTCTCACTGTTTTTGGTAGCCATTTTTCCGGTGATTGTTCCCAGGTTGTCATCGATGCTTACAAAAACAGTATCTTTTCCGGTAACGCCCATATAGCAAAACGATTTTGCATTAAGTGTGTCAACTGTTTTTTCAGTTGTCGCAGCGGTATCGGGCTGCACTTTTTCTGCAACAGGAGCTTCTGCTTTTTTACTGCAGTTCACTAAGAAAAGTGATAATGCTCCTAATAAGATTACTTTTTTCATATCCCTTTTTATTTGAATTGATATTTATTTATGCTAAAATAGCAATACTATTTTATTTCAAAATTAAATTGGAATAAACAAATCAATTTAGGGTCCAATATGAAATATTGAATTTTATTCTTTTGAGAATCATACTCTAAACTTTAAGACAACCTCTGAATCCTCTCGCGGCATAATAAGATTCGGCGCCGTTGTGATATAGGAAAACCGTATCATATCTTCTGTCACAAAAAACTGCACCGCCCATTTGCCTGATTTTTTCCGGAGTTTTTATCCAGCTTGAAGTTTTAAGATCGAATTTTCCAAGCTCCTGAAGTTTACGGTATTGCTCTTCGGTTAATATTTCTACACCCATTTCGGCAGCTTTATCGATGGCATTTCCTTCCGGCTTATTAGCTTTTCTTGCATTCCAGGCTTGATAATCATAGCATAGGCTTCTTCGTTTCGGACTTTCCGGGGAACAGTCGAAGAATAAAAATTCACCGGTGGCTTCATCAATGCCGACAACATCCGGTTCGCCATCTGTGATTTCCATTTCGTTCAGAGACCATAGTTTTTCCGGATTTTCGAGCAGTTTTCTTTCTATTGGATTCCATTCCAGATCCTTATGCCGGTTCATGTTTTTTGAAAAACGGTTACGTAAGGTTTCCAGCAGTGTTTCTTTCTGTTCTTTTGATAAGTTTTTTTTAGCCATGATGTTTATTTTTAGTTCATTAAAATAATATTATCACTCTTTTGTGATTTATTATAATTTAAATTTATCTATTTTAAAAGAGACGGTCCTATAATTTCTTCTAATCTATTGTGAGCCAGATTGATTCCTTGTGCAAATGGCAATTTTAGCATCTGATCTCTGATTTCTACAGATTTATAAATGATCTGAATGGTAATTTTACTTTTATCCTCTGAAATTTTTTCAAATGTCAAAAATTCTATCTGAGCAGGAAACGGCGTATTTTCCATCTGGAAAGTTCTTATAATTATTTGCTCCGGAACAATGTCATGAATGCTTCCGTGTGCTTCGAAAACGACATCGCCGTTTTTATTCCTGGTTTCAAACTGATAGCTGCCGTGCTTTATGTTTTCTAACTTTAATACGTTTGTTCCCATCCACTGAGAGACAATTTCAGGATCAGAATATGCTTTAAAAAGAAGCTCCAGAGGAATATTAAATTCTCGCTTAATAAATATTTCCTGTTTGCCGTCTTCGGCTATAATTTTTGTTTTGAGTTCCATATTTATTATTTTTTCTTATAGTTTTTCATGATATTTTCAAGCGTATTGAATCGATCTTCCCACATTTTGCGGAACGGTTCAATGAAATCAGCAATTTCTTTCATTTTGTCTGCGTTGAGATGATAAATAATTTCGCGGCCTTTTTGTTCAGGCGTCAGAAGTTCACATTCTGAAAGAATCTGAAGATGTTTTGATACAGTGGGCCTGGCAGTATCAAAATTCGATGAAATGGCGCCGGCTGTCATAGATTGGGATGCCAGTAACATTAATATTGACCTGCGGGTTGGATCTGCAATGGCCTGAAAAGCATCACGTCTTACATTCATATGTAGTTATTTGGCTACAAATATAAATGAAGTTATTTAACTACGCAAATTTGACAATTGGGAGGTGTAATTAGAAAGTTACAAAAAGTCCTATAATTTATATTATGTTAAATAGAAGGTGTATCATGTTTTCGAAACAGTTCCAGACATTCAATTTAAAAGCGACACTTTATATTGAATTTTAAAAGCAATTTCAATCTGAAATCTAAACTCTTTCAGACAGTTGAATCACTGAGATTTTTTGTGAAATTTTATCAGTGCATAAAATAAGACGGCTACAAATTGAGCCGTCCTATTTTATAAGTATTAAGATAAATCTTCAATAACTGCATTTGCCGCACAATTCTTCACACTGTCTGTAGCAGCATCTCTGGCATAAGCCGTTGAATACATTTCGCTTCTGGCTAATATTTGATAATTATCGGCAATTTGTGTAAAATACGGTTCGTATTTCCTCGCTGTCATTAACATTTTAAAATTTGAATCTTTCAGGCTATCTTTACTGATCTCAACTCCTTTTAAACAACTCTCTCTTGAAGTGTAAGCCTCACTTGTTAATAAATTTTCCTCGTTCGGCCCTATTAAAACCCACCAGTATTTCCCGTCAAAAGATTTGCGGATAATGTACTTTCCCATGTAATAAATTTATATAATATTATGATTATCATGATAAACTAGATTAAAATGTGTATTCATTAAGGTTTCGGTAACACAATTATTGTATTATTTTACAACACCAATCCTTGCTTTTACCGGAATATTGTAGGTATTAAGGCTTGGTGTTTGTCCGTGGAAATCAAAATTAATATTAACTCCGGGACGGAAAATCAGGCAATGTGTGGAGCCTCCAAAATGGAAAGTCCCGATAGGATCTCCTTTTTTAACATAATCTCCGGGCTTAACAGTAATTTCACAGCTGGAAACTTCCGCCATTCCAATGGCTACAAAACACATAAGCCCGATTTTTTCATTATCAGATTTGATGAAGATCAATGCACGGGCAGCCAGTTCAGCAATATATCCCTGGGAATCGTTCGGTCCTGCAGGATCATATCCTTCAGCCGGGGCTTCTGAATAATAGGTTCCCGGTACATTTTCAATGGCTACTATTGTTCCATCAACCGGACTGTTCCAGCGATGGTAGGTTTTAGCGCATAAAAAGGCCTGATAAACGGTACTGTTGTCACCGAATTCCCGGGCAAGTTCATGATTATCCATAATATCCAGAAGTGAATACGGCTGGCCTTTCATCCAAAATTTGTCTTTCATCATGGCATTGGTAACGCAGTTATATGGCGCCGACTCACAGGCATTTACAATTACAGCCGAATCTTTATCTTCTTCGCTTACCTCACGAACGCCGGGATTGAATTCCCTTGTGAAAAAATCATCCCAGCTTTTATATCCGAAATGAGGTTTATCTGGCTGACATTGATAGTTGTAGATAAAATTCTGGAGCGCATCATATGGGTCATTACCCTCCCCTCGCAACGGGTCCATACTGGCAATAGCTTCAAGAGCTTCCGGTGAAAACCATCCAACCGGAGCAGTGTAATCCGGCTGTGGCTGATCTATAAGACCATCTACCAAAACATAAGTCGATTCCGGAGATTCGAGGAAGTTTTTCCATTCATTTAAAATCACTTGGAGTTTTTGATTGACCAATGAGTTCGTAAAGGCAAGATAACCACCTTCAGTTCCCATTGCCCAGTCCAAAATAGCATTGATAGGAAATCCAACCAAACCGATTTGATCTTCGATCTGACTGTAACAAGGGCCCTCCCGAAGAATCTGATTCATAATCTGAAGCATGGTTTCAAAGTTTTTTACCTGATCATTATAGCCCTGAGGAATCTGGTCATACATGCTGGTAAAGCCCATATACAGTACCGCGTCATTATAAATAGAATTTCTGAGATCTTCAATCGCGGGATTTAGTGGAAGCGGGTTTGCATTAACCTGGGCAATTTTCTTTTCAATCCATTTATTCAGGAAATTTCTGTCGGATGGAAGCCATTTTCCAACCCTGTATTTAACGTGATTCATAATATGGTGTTTTTATCCTTACTCATAAGGCTTTTCAGGATACGCCCCGTTTAAATGGTTTCTGGTCTCCATGGTATTAGTTGAGGGTAAAATTACAGCGGAAACAGGTATGTGATCAACCGTAATTCTACTTAAAAAAGAATCTCAGTATTAATACGGAGTGACGAAGGATTTGTTATCTGCAGTAAATGGGAATTACATAATAATAAGTCATTATCTTTGTATTAAATTATTTAATATGTCTATCAGCAATGAATTCGAATTGACCGGAATGAGAAAAGTAAGTGAAGCCGTCGCTTATACTTTAAAAGAAATGTCCCGTTTTGCCAGACCGGGCATGACCACGAAAGAGGTTGATGATTTCGGAGCTGAAATTCTTAAAAGTTTCGGAGCCAGGTCTGCTCCTGCCCTCACTTATGGATTTCCCGGCTGTGCCTGTATAAGTGTCGATAATGAATTTTGTCACGGCATTCCTTCAGATCAGCGGATTTTAAAAGAAGGAGATCTTATCAATATAGATGTTTCTGCAGAGCTTAACGGATTCTGGGCCGACAACGGAAATTCTTTTGTCATCGGGAATGATCTTAATAACCATGCAGCACTGGTAAATGCTTCTAAAGAAGTTTTGTATAAGGCAATAAGCAATATTAGAGGAGGTGTTAAAATTTCCGATATCGGATTGTTGATGGAAACAGAAGCCAAAAAGCGAGGGTTTAAAGTCATTAAAAATTTGGGCGGTCATGGCGTTGGAAGAAGCCTTCATGAAGAACCGGATGAACTGATGAATTATAAAAACCGTTTTGATCGAAGAAGATTCAAAAAAAATACTGTCGTAGCAATTGAAACATTTATTTCAACATCTTCAAATACTGCCGTTGAGTTGAAAGACGGCTGGACAATGGTTGGAAATAAAGGTGGTTACATGGCTCAGCATGAACATACGATTATCATTACGGATGGACAGCCGGTCATCCTTACGGAAATGAATGAAATTTTTAATTAAAATTAAAAACAGGACGCTTCTTATGTGAAATGTCCTGTTTTAATATAAAGTATTTATTTATTTATTTTTATACTCACTCATTTTACTGAATTGATCGTAAGAATCCTTGATATGCTTAAGATGTTCCGAGACAATATCCAGGCTTTTCTGGCTTAGTTTTCCACTGTCTATAGCGTTTTGATATGCTTCTGCAGCTGCTTTTTCTCCGAATATAACATTTTCAATGGTAGATTCTTCTTTATTTCCTAAGGTGAAAGAGTTTTTAATATCGATCCATGTTCTGTGCAATGCTCCCGCTACGGAAGCCGAATCATCTGCTTCTTCTCCATCGTCGTGGATTAGATCGATGAGTTCGTTTTTCATTACTTTGGAAAGAGAATTCAACTTTGCATATTCCGGCTTTACATCGGGATAATTTTCCCATACTTTACCTTCTACTTTTGCAAATCCTTCAATTCTGTCATTGGTAATATGCAGCAGATCGTTTAATACTGATGCTTCTTCTTTATTGTTCATAATATTATAATTTTGGTGTGTCCAAATTTATACAATAATTATACCTACAATAAAAATGGCAATACCACATTTAGGTGTTTTAAAAAAGATAAAAATTTAATCATACTGAAAAATAATACGAAAGAATTGTACGTATTTTGCAGGTATGTTTCACAAAAATTCAATATGAGTTCATTAGAAAAACCGAATATTAAAGCCGTTTTTTTTGATATCGATGGCACGTTGATCAGCTTTAAAACCAATACAATACCGGAATCTACCCAAAAAGCCATAAAAAGCCTTCGCAAAAAAGGAATAAAAGTAATTGTTGCTACAGGACGCTCTATTAATTCTTTGGATCACATAAGGCATATTACTTTTGACGGATTTATTACCTTCAATGGAAGCTACTGCATCACTACAGAAGGAAAAGTAATGTATAAAACTTTCATAGACTCTTCCGATATAAAAGAACTTATTCAACATGCGGAGGACTTTCCTTTAAGTTATTCATTAATGTATGAAAATAAAGTTGAGATTAACGATGCGACACCTGAAGTTGTAGGGATGTATGCACATGTTAATCTACCTGTGCCTCCTGTTCATAATAAGGAAGATATTGATACCGATCATGTTCTTCAGGCCAATATCTTTCTGGAACAAAAAGAGGAACAAAAGTTTATGGAGCGTGTAATGCCAAATTCATCAGCGTCGAGATGGAGTCCTTTATTTGCTGATGTAAATCATGGAGGAATCACTAAAAGTACGGGAATTAAACATTTCTGTGATTATTTCGGTATTGATGTTTCTGATACCATGTCTTTTGGAGATGGTGGAAATGATATTGCCATGCTGAAATTCACAAAAATAGGCGTTGCCATGGGTAATGCCAATGATAATGTAAAAGAAATAGCAGATTATGTAACTGAAGATGTTGACAATCATGGAATTGAATCTGCCCTGATGCATTTTGGAGTTCTTTAATCAGAAAGTGTTTTCCGTGTATTGATAACAATTTTTAACTTTGTGGTATCCATTTTTAACACATTCTTCATAAAAAGGCACAATATGTGTATATAGTTAATCGAATCACTTAAAATATTTAGTTATGAGAAGTATATTATGGTTAGTCGCAGTTATCTGTATAGTTGTGTGGCTTTTAGGAATGTTGGGAATCGTACCGGGAATGGATACGGGATATTTAGTTCACATATTGCTGGTTATCGCAATTATTGTAGTTCTTTATAATCTGATATCAGGTAGAAGACCCCTCGATTAGATTTACTGAAAAATGAAGATAAAAGCTGGAAATGGGAAGATACTACTTCTTTATTTCCAGCTTTTTTATTTGTAATGAATATATCTATTATTTGCCGGCAGGCTTTGCAGGTGATGTTGTAAGTTTAGACTTTACTGTGGCCGTAATATCTTCGCCGCCATCCATATAAGCGATATTGCTGTTTCCCTGAGATGCAGCAATATCAAATACATACGCCAGTCCTTTCTCTTTTGCTACAGCAGAAATCATCGCTGCAACTTTCTTCTGAATTGGGGTGAATAGTTCTGCCTGTTTCTTGGAAATATCCTGAGCCGCCTTTACCCTGGCCGCTTCGATATTTTTTCCTAAAGCTTCAAGCTCAGTTTGTGTCGCCGTAAGTTCTTTTATCAATACTTCTTTATTTGCTTCGGTCATTGTTTTTTCCTTTTCCTGGCCTGCTTTCAGCTTGGTCTCGTAGGTAGTGATTAGCTTTTCGATTTCAGCCTGCTTTGTTTTGGTAAAAGTGTTAAGTGAAGCATCTGCTGCTTTTGTTTCAGAAAGATTATCAAAAATTTCATCAGAATTTACATGGCCAATTTTCTGTTGTGCCTTTACGAAATTGGATGTCAGGAAAAGCCCTGAAGCAAAGGAACATACTAAAAGTAACTTTTTCATTTTTATTTATTTAAATTAATTACAAAATCAGCGGCAAAGATACTTAAATAACTATATACATAGTGATAATTTGAAAGGTCAGTCCTATTTTTTTAGTTAAGTCCCTTTTTCTTATTAAATTTAATTAAAAAAGTCTCCAAAGCGGAGACTTTAATTAGATGATTAGGATGGAATCTGAGCCTTTTCATAAATCAATCCTTCAGATTGCAGCTCTTTCCAGAATTCTGCCGGAATCTTCTTTTGAAGCGCATTTACGTTGTCTTCCACCTGTTCCGGCTTGCTTGCTCCGGGAATAATGGATATAAACTCATCTGCGGCCAAAACGAAATGAAGCGCTGCGTCAACAATATCGATATTATATTTTTTAGCAATTGTCGAGATCCTGTCGCGCTTTTCAGTCATTCCTTTAGGGATAACATCTTTATAATTATATCTTGGTCTTCCATTAATAAATCCTGAATTATATCCTGCTCCGGAAACAAGCTTTACACCAGCTTTTTTTACCGCCGGCAATAACCTGTCTACCGCATCTTCGTGTTCAAGAATAGAATATTGGGTGGCTGAAAGACAAATATCGGGATCTGCAGAATCAAGACAATCCAGAATTGGCTCTATCTTATTAACACCCATTCCCCAGGCTTTAATAATTCCCTGATCTCGCAGCTCTGACAATACTTTGAATGCCCCTTCTCTAGCCTGTTTCAGGAAATACGGATAACGGTCACCTACCTGATCTTCCGACAGGTCATGAACATAAACAATATCAATATAATCCAGACGCAGTCTCTCCAGACTTTCTTCAATAGATCTTTTGATAGCATCTGCAGTATAGTTGTGCTCAAAATCATAATGTAATGGGTCCTGCCACATTGTTGGCGGAACTTCATCTTCTGGAACTTCTACGAACAGTCTCCCTACTTTGGTTGAAAGTACAAAATCTTCCCTGTTTTGTCCATGGAGGTAATTCCCGAATCTTCTTTCACTTTTTGTAAGGCCATACCATGGAGAGGTATCGTAATAACGTATCCCAAGATCCCATGCTTTTTGTAGAACTTCGTAAGAGTCTCCATCAGTAAGTGGTTCGAACGCTGTTCCTATTGCGACTCCTCCAAGACCTAATCTGTGTTTTTCCGTTAAAATGTCTGCTTTCATAATAATATTTAATATTTTGGTGAACTATAAGATACAAACATCGTGCACTTGCCTTTCTGGCACTGAATATTATTTAATTTGGATTCCTGTTAAACAATACCACATGCTCATTCTTTGGCTTTATTATTGGATTAATATATTACCATTTCAATATAAGTAAGTTATGAAAAAACATATCGTTATCGTCGGAGGCGGCTTTGCAGGAATCAATCTTATTAAATCATTGGTGAATGACAGCCGTTTCAGAATTACATTAGTTGATAAAAACAATTATCATTTCTTTCCACCACTTATATATCAGGTGGCAACTTCATTTATTGAGGCATCCAATATCAGTTACCCTTTCAGAAAATTAATTTCAAATTATAAAAATGTGAATTTTCATATGGGAAGTCTGGTGAAAGTAGATTCTGAACATAATATTCTCAAAACCGACAGCGGTACTTTAAAATATGATTATCTAGTTTTGGCCTTAGGAACAGAATCCAATTTCTTTGGAATGGAAAATGTCCAAAAGTGCGCATTACCAATGAAAACTATTGATGAAGCGCTTTATTTAAGAAATTATATGTTGATGACTCTGGAAGAAGCAGCAAGAAATAAAGATGTAAAGCAAGCACAGAAACTTCAGAATATCGTAATTGCGGGAGGCGGGCCAACCGGTGTTGAACTTGCAGGAATGATCGCCGAAATGGGAACTTATATTGCAGAAAAAGAATATCCGGAAATCAAGCTTGGCCTTTCCAGTATTTATCTGATTGATGCATTGCCTACTCTCCTATCACCTATGAGTAAAATGGCTCAGCAGGCCGCTTACGAAAGACTTAAAAAACTTGGTGTAAAAATTATTCTCAATACTGCGGTTAAAGATTATAAAGACTGTAAAGTAATTCTTGGAGACGGGCAAGTAATTGAAACGGAAACATTGATTTGGACTTCAGGCGTTATCGGGCGCGAGGTTCCGGGAATTCCGGAGCAAAGTATCGGGAAAGGAAGAAGGCTGCTCGTAGATGCATACAACAAAGTAAATGGAACTGCTAATATTTATGCTTTAGGTGATATTGCTTTGCAGCTTACCGAAGAAAAATATCCGAAAGGGCATCCCCAGTTGGCTCAGGTCGCTATTCAGCATGCTAAGAATTTAGGAAAAAATTTTAAAAGAATTGAAGACGAAAAAGTTTTGATTCCTTTTAAATATAATGATAAAGGAAGCATGGCAATAATTTCTAAATTTAATGCTGTGGTAGATTTGCCAAAATTTTCATTCAAAGGTTTTTTAGCATGGCTTACATGGTTATTTATTCACATTATTCCTTTGATAAGTTTCAGCAGCAAAGTACGGCTTGCGTTTAACTGGATGCGACTTTTTATTACCAATAATCCTTCCATACGTTTAATTTTGAGACCAAAAAGAGACACCGCAGACCATTCATGATTTTACGGTTTATGATATATTTCATAAATTTACGGAACTGTAAATATTCTTTTACAGTATAAACTTTCAAAAGTGAATATTCATCAGAAAAAAAAGTTTCTGAGCTTTCTAAAGTTCAAAAGAGACTTTCAAAAATACGGCCTTGAAAAAGCACGCAGCTACGAAATCATTCTTCATTGGCTCAACAACAGATTAAGCAGGAACCAGTTTCTAGTGCTGTCCGGAATATTAGTAGGCTGTACAGCGGGTCTTGCCGGTGTTTTACTAAAATCGCTGGTTCATGCAATCCATCATTTTATAACAACGAAGGTTCATTTCGAATATCAGATTCTTTTTTACATTATTTTTCCTTTTTTAGGAATTGTTTTAACGGCAAGCATTGTTTTAACGATATTTAAAGGTCAGGATCGAAAAGGAATCGGTGCTATTTTATACGAAATCGCGCAGAATTCAAGTATTGTTTCTTCCGTGAAAATGTATTCACAGATTGTACAAAGTGCTGTAACAGTTGGTTTGGGAGGTTCTGCCGGACTGGAAAGCCCGATTGCGGTAACAGGGGCAGCCATAGGATCAAATTTTGCACAGACCTATCGCCTGAGTTATAAAGAGCGCACCCTTTTATTGGCTGCAGGAGCTACCGCTGGTATTGCTTCTGCCTTTAATGCGCCGATTGCAGGAATTATGTTTGCTTTTGAAATTTTACTTACAGGAGTGGTTTTCACAGATTTTATTCCTCTCGTCGTAGCTGCAGTTTGTGGAAGTTTACTATCAAGAATTCTTTTGCAGGAAGATGTTCTGTTCAGATTTTATACCAGAGAAGCCTTTAACTATAAAAATGTTCCGTACTATCTTATTTTAGGAATTGTAACGGGTCTGTATGCACGATATTTTGTGATAATTTCCCAGAAAGTAGAGCATTTTATTAAAACATTAAATATGTCGCGGCTGCGCAAAGCAATGTTCGGGGGTGCGGTTCTGTCGTTATTATGTGTGCTATTTCCGCCTTTATTCGGGGAGGGATATGAAACCGTGAAGGCTTTTACTAATGGAGATGTACACATGATCATTGAAAACAGCCTTTTCAGATATTTCGAGATTGGTAATTTTACCATCATTGTGTTTTTAATTCTCGTCTTATTGCTAAAGGCATTTGCGACTTCGTTCACCATTTTCAGCGGAGGGAATGGAGGGAATTTTGCGCCATCTCTATTTGCAGGAGGCACGGTAGGCTATTTATTTTCCTTAATCTGTCAGCAGATCGGACTTCCGGATGTACCAGTTACGAATCTTGTATTGGTGGGAATGGCCGGAGCGATGGCTGGCGTAATGTATGCTCCGCTGACTGCCATTTTCCTGATTGCAGAATCCAGCTTCGGATATGATCTTTTTATACCATTGATGATTGTTTCCATCATTTCATATCTGATTGCAAAATGGTTCTCTCCTATCTCCCCGGAATTGAAATCTCTTGCAGATCAGGGAAAAATTTTTACGAATAAGCATGATAAAAACATTTTATTTTCTCTAAAAACCGAGGATTTTATTGATCGCTATTCTGAGGCTGTTAATGAAAATGCGCCAATTAAAGAATTATTTGAAAGGGTAAAAAACAGTAATAAGAATATTTTTGCTGTCGTAAATAATGATACAACACTCCGCGGCATTCTTACATTGGACGATATCCGTCCGTATCTTTTCGTAAATGGTGAAGTATCAGTATCGATAAACCAGATTATGAAAGCTCCCCCTGCGGTTATTCATCCGGAAAATCAACCCTTGGAAATTCTTCAGACTTTTGATGATACGGGAGTGTGGAATTTACCCGTCGTTGATTCCCAGAATAAGTTTATCGGATTTATTTCAAAATCTACGATATTGATGAGCTATAGGCAGTTATTAAAAGAATATTCTGAATAAATAAATTAATTTTAAATAGTATAAGAAGCCGTTCAAAATTATTTCTGAACGGCTTTTCTATAAAATTAATTCTACTGACTTGCTCTATTTAAAAGATCAAGATCTACCTTTTCCAGCTGAAGTTTTGGAGCAGCAAATAATGTTTCCAATTGAGATTCGCTGGTTGCGCTTACAATCGGTGCGGTAATCAGCGGATGGGCAAGCAGCCAGGCTAATGCTACAGTTGCTGGTTTTGTATTGTGTTTTGCACTGATTTCATCCAATGCTTTTAATACTTCCATCCCTCTATCATTCAGGTATTTTCTGATTCCTTCTCCTCTCTGGCTTTTAGATAAATCATCTTCAGTACGGTATTTTCCAGTTAAAAATCCGGCAGCTAGCGACCAATACGGAAAAACACTTAATCCGAATTCTTCTGCCAAAGGAGCATAGTTTTTTTCAAAACCTTGTCTTTCCATTAAATTGTAATGCGGCTGAAGGGCAACATATTTAGGAAGATTATTCTTTTCGGAAACCTCAAATGATTCCCTCAACCTTTCCGGTGATACGTTGGATGCAGCAATATACCGTACTTTCCCGGCTTTTATAACTTCATTATAGGCCTGTAATGTTTCCTCTACAGGCGTTGTCTTATCATCAAAATGAGTGTAATAAAGATCAATATGATCGGTTTGTAATCGCTGTAATGATTCATCAACAGATTTTAGAATATGCTTTCTGCTGATATCAAAACCATGTTCCTTTGTTTCTGAACCCACTTTTGTAGCAATAACGAGATCATTTCTTTTTCTACGGCTTTTCATCCACTTTCCGATGATTTCTTCAGACTGTCCTCCTTTCCCATTCACCCACCATGAATACGTATCTGCCGTATCAATAAAGTTAAAACCTTCTCCCGTAAATTTATCCAGAATATTGAAAGACTGCTTTTCATCGAGTGTCCATCCGAAAACATTGCCCCCGAAATTAATAGGAGCAATCTTTAAATCTGTATTTTTAATTGTTCGTTTTTCCATAATTAATAATGATTGGTTTACTCCTTTTAACAGAGAATTTCATACCAAAAAGTCTTTACTTTTACTTTTTCGGAGCAATAAAAAAGACCAGCTAATTGCTGATCTTTTAATATTTTTATTGAATAATCTTTTTAAATTTCTCCCATTGCATACATGTTTTCCATAGTGGGTACAGGACTTCCACCCTGCTTTTCTAATGTAATGGCAAAAGCCTGCGCTTTTGGAATATTGGCGAGTGCAATTTTACTGTCTTTTTCTTCCGTGTACATTCCAGCGTTTACTGGCTTACCGTCTTCAATTGCCCAAAGTTGATACTGCATTCCTTCCGGAGCTTTCGGCAATTTGTCGGCGTTCAGATAGACTGCTTTTGTTTTGGTGTCCCAGAAAACCATGGCTTTGGAATCGGTATGTTTTTCTACGCCTTTAAGCATTACCATTTTCATATCAGGATTGGAAATCATTTCCATTTTCTGATTCATCTTTTGCATAGCCAGCTCCTGATTTTTCTTTTCAGTGCTCATTCTGGCAATTTCCTGTTTTGTTTTTGCCTGGTCGCTCATCCAGAAAATATTAGCGGCAACGCTTATCAGGAATAAAACGGATGCTGCAACGGCATAAACTTTCCAGTTGCTATTTCCCTGTATTCTTATTTCTTCCTGAGGTTTCGCTGCAGGAAGATCTGCAGAAACTACAGGTGATAGTTCTTCGTCATTCTGCTCCTGCTGAATTTTGTTCCAGATCTTTGTCCGGAGATCATCCGGAGGTGTAACGGCCTGTACTGTGGCAAGATCTTCCAATGTTTTTTGCGCTTCTTCAAAAGCGGCTTTTACTTCAGCATTATTCTTCATCACACACTCCAAAATACCTGCTTCCTCAGGAGAAGCAAGACCTAGAATATAAGATTCTATAATTCCGGACGATATGTATTCTTTAATGTTCAATTTATTGATAATCTTTTAACAAATCCTTTAATTTCATCAGCGCGTTACGCATTTTGGTTTTAACCGTTCCCAGGGGAATCTTCAGCTTTTCTGATATTTCGTTCTGAGTGTATCCCTGATAATATGCCAGATCGATAAGTTCCTTCTTATCGGTTTCCAGACTTTCCAATACATTACTAAACCCGATGAAATCAGATGAATTGTTTGTTGTGGAAAGTTCCGCAGAATTATATACGAAATCCGGCAGTGGTTGGTTTTTGAGTTCGTTCTGAAAGCTTTTTGATTTTAAATAATCGATTGCTGTATTCCTGGCAATGTTGATCATCCAGGTATAAAATCTTCCTTTTGATGAGTCGTACTGATGGATAGAATTCCAGATTTTTACAAAAACATCCTGAATGATTTCTTCGGTATAGTCTTTCGACTGAACAATTCGGAGGATGACACCATACAGTGCGCCGGAGTAATGGTCATACAAGTAATGAAAACCATTTTCGTTTCTGTCTTTTAGCAAAACGATCAGCTGTTCTTCCGAATACGGTGTTTTAATAACGAATATTTTTGTTTTCAAATGTAATAAAATAAAATAGATATTTAGCAATACTCACACCAAATTTTAAATATTCAATAAAATTAATCAGTTGTTTAATAATTATTAAATATAATGTGCAATTGCTTTTAATTCAATAATATAATTAAAATATTCATGAATTTGATTAAAATTAATGGCTTGATTTTAAGTAGTTTATGATTTATTTTAAATTTTTTAAAACTAAAATGAAACCAGCCTCGTAAATGGATGTATAGAGACAGGAAGCATTCAAATACATAATAACTTAAAATCAAAAAAAATGAACACTAAATTAAAAATCGCAGTTTTCGGAATGATGGTTCTATCATTTGCATTCAGTGGTAATATGGCAGCGCAAAGCATGAAAGAAAAGACGGTAATGGTTGGCGGAGCGGCTATGTATCCTTCCAAGAATATCATTGAAAATGCAGTAAACTCCAAAGATCATAAAACACTTGTTGCTGCGGTTAAAGCGGCCGGACTTGTTGAAACATTACAGGGAGATGGTCCTTTCACAGTTCTGGCTCCTACTGACGCAGCATTCGCAAAATTGCCAAAAGGCACCGTAGAGAATCTTGTAAAACCGGAAAACAAGGCGACACTTACAAAAATTCTTACATATCATGTTTTGCCAGGAAGATACAGTGCTCAGCAAATATGGGCAGCCGTAAAAGCAAGCAACGGTAAAAGCATGATGAAAACCGTGGAAGGCGAAGAGCTTACCTTCTGGACCAAAGGAAAAGATCTGTACGTAAGAGATGCCAAAGCAAATGACGCAAAAGTTACAATAGCTGATGTTAATCAGTCAAACGGAGTGATTCATGTAATAGATACGGTTTTGATGCCGTAGTGGTGTTAGTTTTCAAACAGCATACTTGTTATGCTGTTTTTTATTTATTTCTAAAAACAAAATAGAACACTTAAACCTATAATATTATGAAAAAAACAATCAATGTGTCTAATCAGGGAGCTACTCTTGATACGGGCAGAAGAAATTTTTTGAAACTGAGCGGCGTTGGCCTTGCTATGGCTGGTCTAACATTGATCGGTTGCGACGACAATGACGTCTACGACTTTATGCAAACAGATGTTTTTGATCTGGGTAAAGGACATGTTGGCGTTCTGAATTATGCGTATGCTCTTGAGCAACTGGAAGCGGATTTTTATACAAAAGTGGTTAATAACTTTTATTCCGGAATTTCAACGGCAGAAAAAGAAATATTTACAGATCTCTATCATCATGAGGTAATACACAGGGATTTCTTTAAAGCGGCAATCAGCGGAGCAACATCTAATGTATTACCTACTTTGGAATTTCAGTATCCGAATGTAAATTTTAACGACAGAAACTCTGTATTGGCTACTGCAAAAGCATTGGAAGATACAGGTGTTGCTGCATATAATGGTGCGGGAAAATATATTACCAATGCAGATTATCTTGTAATTGCCGGGAAGATCGTATCGGTAGAAGCAAGACATGCTGCAGCGATCAGAAATCTTATCAACCCCGGAACGGCAGCGTTCTCCGGCGACGATATTATAGATAGCAACGGTCTTGATCTTGCTAAAGAGCCCAAAGATATCGTTACAGCTGCGGGTGGATTTATAAAAACACCTTTCACATGGAAAGAACAGGGAATCGGTTAATTACTCACTTCAAAAAATTACATTATGAACATTCTTAAATTACTTGATAAGCTTTCGGACGATAAATTTTTTACTAAAGAAGCTTCACGATTAGAAACTCTTACAAGCATTTCTTCTTTCGGGAAAAAAGCGGCTGTTGCTGCGGTTCCTCTTGGTTTGGGAGCATTGATGACGACACCTACCAAAGCAGCAGGCTTCACAGATAATACTTATAAAAATACTTTAACAGATGCACTACAGTTGGCATTGGTTCTTGAATATCTTGAAAACGAATACTATGCAATCGGTCTTTCAACAGCTGGACTCATACCGAATTCAGACAGAACGGTATTCATGCAGATTGCCAAGCATGAGTCTGCGCACGTAACCTTCCTCAAAAATACATTAACTTCACTTAGTGTGACTCCGGGAGCGAAACCTACTTTTGATTTTACGGCGGGAGGTGCTTTTAGTCCTTTTACAAATTATAGTCAGTTTTTAATATTGGCTCAGGCATTTGAAGATACCGGTGTACGTGCTTATAAAGGACAGGCAGGAAATGTAATGAGCAACAAGACCGTTTTACAGGCAGCTCTGCAAATTCACTCTGTGGAAGCGCGGCATGCATCACAGGTAAGAAGAATGAGAGCGAATAAGGGCTGGATAGAATTGGCAGATGGCGGAAATATGCCTGCTGCAACAAATCCTGTTTATGCAGGAGAACAAAATACTAATCAGGCAGGATTTAATACGGCTACTCCTTTTGGAGCAGCGGCCGGTTCTGCAGCGTACGATGAAATTTTATCGGGAAGTGACGCTCAGACAATTGCATCTTTATTTATAGTTTAAAGCATAATTCTTAATGTTAGGTGTGATCCCTTTCCGGTTTTCGGCGAGGGATTTTTCGTTGCTATAATGTGCAATCACCAGTAGATAAAATAAACAAACTCCTCTGTGAAGAGAAGTTTGTTTTACCTTTTAAAACTTGAAATATGAAAATATTCCTATGTCAAAAGTAATAAGTACGTACGGCTGCTTTTATGATTGGAGTCATAATTGTATTAAAGAAACATCTCTGGCCGTTATATGATCTAATTTTTATTTTGTAACTTTAATCTATGAAAACAATAGTGTGTCCTTCTATTCCGGAAAAGGATTTAAAGAATGGAGCGGGAATTAAAAAGGCAGTCAAAATTTTTGCTGTAAGTAGTGTAGCACTGCTTGCGCTTGGTTTTTGTACCACTTCACAAAAATTAAATGCAGGGTAAAAATATAATAATTCAGATATAGAAATTATACAAATAAGTTGAATTAAGTTTTGACTTAGATAAAATTTTTTATTATATTTGTGAATCGAAATAATTTTTTTTCATCATTTGTGTTTTTTTAGGCTCCGTTAGGAGCCTTTTTTATGTAATACGCTTTCTATTACTCGCCGGAACCCATTTATCTTTTTTACATTTTGGACAATTTCCCGCACTTCCTGTATTTTTTTCTTCAGTATGTCCACAAAATGTACATGAATAATATCCTTCTTCTTTAATATATTTTACCGCGTTTTTTAGTGAATCCGGCATGATGGAAAGTCCGTATTTTACTTGGTCATCTTCGAAGTAAAAAACACTTATTTCACCGGAAACTTCTTCAATAGCCTGATCAATCTGGCCTAACTGTGAAATACCTTTCAGTCTAAGTTCTGCAAAAAACTCATCGCTTCCAAGATTTTCTTTTTTAAAATTTTCAATGGAAAATTCTCCGTTTTCAATTAAGCAGATGGATTTCCCTTCCAACAATGTCTCAAATTTTTTGCTTTTTCCAATAAGATAGGTTACTAATGTGTACATTAAAATAATCAGGACAAATACAACAATTGAAGAAACGATCCCCACTTCTTTGTAAAACATAGGGTCTCCTGCTGCAGAACCTAAACCGATGATTACCACTAGCTCAAAGAGTGAAAGTTGCTTAACTCCTCTTTTGCCGAGTACTCTCAGACCGATGATAATCGTTATAAACATAATGATTGTCCTGAGCGCAATTTCCAACAGGAAAGACCATTCCTCCGTCCCTAAAAGAAGCTCTTTCCAATCGAATTGTAATAGAAATATGGATAGCATAATGAATAGATTTGCTCTAAAAATTCAAATAGTGAGCCAAGAACATATCCAATTTCATTTGTGCACTTTTAAAAACAGTCCAAAACTTCAATAATATGGCGGTAAATAAGATTCAATTCTTCAGCGGTAATACAATATGGAGGAACAAGATACATCACATTTCCTAACGGACGCAGAATAATTCCCCTTTTCACAAATTCTTTGTACAACAGCTTTCCAATATCATTAAAATAAGAAGTCTTCTGGCTGCTGATGATTTCCCAGGCCAGAATTGTTCCTGTTTGCCGTACCTTCTCAACTTTTGGATGGTGTTCTAATACGGTAACGAATTCGGAATGTTTTTTAGCAATTAGGTCAATGCATTGTAATGTATCTTTTTTTAGCAAAAGTTCCATACTTGCTAGAGCCGCTATACAGGCTAGCGGATTGGCAGTAAAAGAATGCCCGTGAAACAATGTTTTGTATTGATCATCTGATAAAAAGACGTCGAAAATTTCCTGAGAGCAGCTGGTAATACCCATTGGCATTGTCCCTCCGGTCAGACCTTTAGAAAAGCACATAATATCGGGCTGTTCAGAAAGATGGTCTGCTGCAAATAATTTTCCCGTTCTTCCGAAACCTGTGAATACCTCATCCTGGATCATCAGAATTTTCTGTTCCCTGCAAAATTTCATTAATTCTGAAAGGTCTTCTGGTTGATACATCAGCATTCCTGCAGCTCCCTGAATAAGTGGTTCGTAAATGAAACAGGCAATTTCTTCCGAAATATTTTGAATGTATTCTTTTAAACCTTTTAAATTTTTTGCAGTTGGCACATCAATAAAAACGACCTCAAAAAGCATTTCACCAAAAGGTTGTGTCCATGCACTTCTTCCGCTGACGGACATGGCTCCGAAGGTGTCTCCGTGGTAAGCATTATTCAGGGCCAAAATTTTTGTCTTTTTATGGTTTTGATTATGAGCATATTGAATGCACATCTTTAAAGCAACTTCTACAGCAGTAGAGCCATTATCGGAGTAAAAGACTTTCTTTTGATTTTCAGGAATTATTTTCAGGAGATTTTCGGAGAGCTGTACAGCGGGTTCGTGTGTAAATCCTGCGAAAATAACCTGTTCCAAGGTATGCAGCTGTTCCGAAACTCTTTTTGCAATATGAGGATGGGCGTGCCCGTGAAGAGTAACCCACCACGAAGAAACCGCATCCATATATTTATTTCCTTTATCGTCAAAAAGATAAATCCCCTCTCCTCTCACAATCGGAATGATATCATGTGCTGTTTTCATCTGGGTATAAGGATGCCAGTTAACAGCCCGGTCGCGTTCAGATAAATTCATAAATACTATTTAAAATTAACATTTGAGAATACACATTTACTTTATTAACACATTGTTTTTTCTTTAACCATTGGTTTCAGTCCTAATGTTTTCAGAAGCTGCAAATCTTCCGACACTCCGGGGTTCGGCGTTACCAAAAGAGTTTCTCTTTCTCCGGTAAAAATGGAGTTTGCGCCTGCCATAAAGCACCAACCCTGTTCAAAATCCGTCATTTCGATTCTTCCGGCACTCAGGCGAACCATAGAAGAAGGCATGATGATTCTTGCTGTGGCAATCATCCTTACCATTTCCCAGGTATCGGTTTTTTCGTTATTTTCAAGAGGAGTTCCCTTCACTCTTGCCAGTGCGTTGATGGGAACCGATTCCGGATGCTTAGGCATTGTTGCTAAGGTTAACAGCATGGAAATCCTATCGCCATCCGTTTCTCCCAATCCGATAATTCCACCTGAACACACTGTAATTCCGGCTTTTCGTACATTATTGATCGTATTGATTCTGTTGTCGAAAGTTCTGGTTGAAATAATTTCTTCATAATATTGTTCAGAAGTGTCCAGATTGTGGTTATAGGCATACAAACCTGCTTCCTGAAGTCGGACTGCCTGTTCTTCGGTAAGCATTCCCAAAGTACAGCACACTTCCATTCCCAGTTCATTAACACCTTTCACCATATCGATTACACGGTCAAAATCGCGGTTGTTGCGAACTTCTCTCCATGCGGCTGCCATACAGAACCTTGAAGATCCTCCTTCCTTAGCTTTTTTAGCGTGTTCGATGACTTTTTCCTTGGGTAATAAAGCCTGAACTTTAATATCGGTATGATATCTTGCAGCCTGGCCGCAGTATGAACAGTCTTCGGGACAGCCGCCGGTTTTTATGGAAAGTAAAGTAGACATCTGTACTTCTTCAGGATTATGCCATTCCCGGTGTACGCTAGCAGCCTTGTAGATCAGCTCTAAAAGAGAAAGGTTGTAAATTTGTTCGATTTCTTCTTTGGTCCAGTCATTTCTTAATGTTGTATGATCTTTCATAGTATTTCTAATTGTTTTGCAGCAGTTTCTATATTTTCTTTTATTATTTTTTCTAAATGAGGGATTCGTACAATGGCTGTTTGCGGTTGAATGTTTTTAAGGATTATATTTTCTGTATCTGTCGGAAAATTTCCGTTCAGAATGATATATTTTAGACTAATCTTCCTCTGTTCTAAAGCTTTGATCGATAATAAAGTATGATTAATACATCCTAAATAATTTTTTACTACCAGTGCAGCTGGAATATTCAGCTTTTGAATGAGATCAATGATGAAATCTTCATCGTTTACTGGAACCATAAGACCTCCTGCTCCTTCTACAATTAAATTAGCGCTTGTTTCAGGAAGCTTAAAATTGTTCAGATTAATGGTAATCCCTTCTTCCTTTGCAGAGTGATGAGGCGATGCAGCCAATTTCAAGCGGTAGGTTTCGGCATGGCAGACTGTATTTTTCCCGGCCCAGCTTTGTATTTTCATACTGTCGGAAAAATCGAGATCGCCTGATTGTACGGGTTTCCAGTATTCTGCATTGAAATATTTCGTTAGAATGGCGGAACATACGGTCTTTCCTACTTCGGTCCCGATTCCAGTAATGAATATTGTTTTTTGTCCGGAATTTTCGTTTTTTAATAATATTGTTTTATCCATAATTTAATCTAGATAAATTCGTTAATAATTTTTGTAAGCATTATAATTTCCTCCTCTGTGTTAAAACTATGCAGACAAATCCTAAGTCTCTCCGTGCCTTCTTTCACAGTCGGACTGAATATGGGATAAGCTAAAATCCCGTTATCAGATAAAGTTTTTGTCAACATTCTCAGCTGACCGTTGTCAGGAATAATGATCGCCTGTATCGGACTATTTTCATGGGAAGGAGTCTCTGAATTCGCTTTCCGGAAAGTTCTAATGTTTTCTTGCAGCTGAGCTGATGCTGTATGATTATCATTTAAAAATTCATATCCTTTTGAAATACTCATCCATAAAAAGTCATGTGCGGCTGTTGTATAAATAAAAGGCGAGGCAAAATTGATGAGGTAAGATTTTACTACGTCGTTCGTCAATACAGCGGCTCCGTGTGTACCCAATGCTTTTCCGTAAGTCACGACCGTAGCAAGAACTTTTTCCTGAAGCTGAAACCTGTGGACAAGCCCAGATCCGAAAACTCCAAAGGCATGGGCTTCATCTACAATAAGTCCTGCATTGTATTTCCCGGCAAGATCCGCAATTTCCTGAAGCGGAGAAAAGTCTCCGTCCATCGAGTACAAGCTCTCAACCGCAATATAAACGTTGCCTGGCTGTCTTTTCAGGATGTCTTCGAGATGCACACAGTCATTATGCCTGAATTTTATTTTTCTGGCATTTGACATTTTGCAGGCATCATATACCGAACGGTGAATTTTTTCATCCACAATAACCGTATCATGGCGGTTCGGAAGGGCAGAAAATAAGGCAAGATTGGCGTTGTAGCCCGAAGGAAAAAGAAGTGAAGCTTCATATTGATGTTCTTTTGCAATGAATGCTTCCGTTTCCGTAACCACTGAAGTATTTCCGCTTATGAGTCTTGAGCCCGTGCTTCCTTTTAGTAATTCAGGATTTTGCTGAACCGTTTTTAAAAGCAAGCTCTGAAAATCATGATTTCCCGCCAACCCAAGGTAATCATTCGAATAAAAATCCACACCATTTTGCCCAGAATGTAATGTTCTCAGAATTCCTTTTTGCTTTCTTTTTTCTAAAGCTTCTTCAAATGAGGAAAGAGCATTAAACATGTTCCGTCTTTAAAACTTCCTGTGATATGCTGTTGATCCATTGCTGGTGAAGATCATCTTCAATCTTCAAAATATGTTCTGCATGAATTTTCCATTGTTCGCAAAAATCATCCAGCTGGCTGATCATCTCTTCCAGATGACCTTCTTCTTCCAAAATAATAGATTTTACCATAACCCTTGAACTATATTTGGTTAGGACATCCTGATAAACAGGATATAATTTATCCGCGCGAACTTCAATTGCATAGGTTACAAAAAGATAGGCGCCATATTTTAATTGCTCTTTCGTCAATGAAAAATGTTGTTGCAGATATTTACAAGTTTTTATATCAAGGCTATGAAGATAATGCCTGGTAGAGGTAAATGCAAGCAAATATTCATTCTGGTAATTTTCACAATATGATGAAGTAATTTTTAGGATCTGCTTTTTAAGATAATACGCATGACGGTGTTCTTCTGCTGCATGCTTGAGCTGAATAAGAGTAACCTTTGTTGGATGTTCACAGGCTGAAATTTTCCTGGCTCCTGCATTTTCCATATATGATAATGTATTGAGCCATTTGGCATGTGTTTCATTATCGCTGATAATTTTTTCCAAAAGATTATAAAGTGCCATTTTTGTATTGTTTTGGTCAAAATTAGTATATTGCCGGATGGTTATATGGTGCCAGTTTTAATATAATGAATAGTCCGGTTTTCATTCCCTATCAGAGTTTTATCAGTATAGACAGGTTATCCGATGTTTCTGTCTATTTACAGATTTCGAATCAGTTGATTAATGCCATTCAGCGGGGATATCTTCCGTTCGGAACCAAGCTTCCCGGAACGAGAAAACTCAGTTCACTTCTTGAAGTTCATCGCAACACGATTGTTTCAGTCTACGATGAACTGCTTGCTCAGGGATGGATAGAAATTTTTCCTAATAAAGGAACTTTTGTGATCGGAAAAGAACAGAACACAACAACAGTACAAACTTTTAGACAAAATAATCTGGAAAATTATCCCAGAGAAACGGGATTTTCATTTAAAACTTCTAATATTCTGGATAATCCTTTTGAACATTCCGACTGCGATTATATTTTTAATGATGGAATTCCTGATATTCGCCTGACGCAGGTAGATCAATATTCCGGGATTTACAGTTCAATTTTAAAAAGGAAAGCGCACAAAATTGGGCAATACAATTATGACGGCAGTGAATTTTTTAAACAGAATCTTTCACAATATTTAAATTTATCAAGAGGATTACCGATCTCAAAGAATAATCTCCTAATTACAAGAAGTACCGAAATGAGCATGTATATCGTTTCGGAAATTCTGTTGTCTCAAGATGATACGGTTTTGGTTGGTGCGCTCAGTTACTTTTCGGTGAATATGATTTTTCAACGTACCGGAGTTAATATCCTGACAGTTTCCATTGATGAAGAAGGAATCAATGTGGAAGAAGTTCGTAAAATTTGTGAGAAACAAAAAATCAGGATGTTGTATCTTACACCTCATCACCACTATCCTACTACGGTTACTTTAAGCGTAAAAAGAAGGCTCGAGCTGTTGAATTTGTCTCAGGAATTCGGTTTTATCATTCTTGAAGATGATTATGATTACGATTTTCATTACGATAAAAGCCCGATCCTTCCATTGGCAAGTGCAGACACCAAAGGAATGGTTGTTTACATTGGTTCTTTTGGAAAATTATTGGCTCCAGGTTTTCGCACGGGATTTATTGTTGCTCCGGAAAATCTTATGGCAGAAATGAGAAAATATCTTGGAATCATCGACAGGCAGGGCGATATTTTGATGGAACATGTTCTCGGGGAAATGATTGCGGAAGGAGAAATAAACCGATACCTGAAAAAGTCTCTGAAAATCTATAAAGAACGTAGAAATCATTTTGCTGCTTTGCTCAAACATCATCTGGAGGAATTTATTGATTTTAAAATTCCTTCCGGGGGACTGGCTTTCTGGACAGAATGGAAAACTCCTGTAAATCTCATGCAACTTTCAAGAAATTGTGCACAAAATAATCTGTTCATTCCTAAAACCTTACTGTATCAGAATAAGAATCTCACGGCACTCCGTCTTGGTTTCGGAAATTTCAGCATTCACGAAATGGAAAAAGCGATTGAAATTCTTTCAAAGAATGTAAAAATTACGTTGACTAAAGATAAAAACTAATGAGATTTGTTTTGGTTGGATTTTTGAATATAGGTTTCTAAATCTATACACTCTTGAAATTAATTACATTTACAAACAAAGGGATTTATTGTCCGCAGGGTAAGTTTTACATTGATCCGTGGCGGCCTGTTGATCTGGCTGTGATCACTCATGGACATGCAGATCATGCCCGATGGGGAATGAAAAAATACCTTTGCCATCACTTTACCAAACCGATTTTATATAAAAGAATCAGTGAGGATATTGAATGTCAGAGTGTAGAATACGGTGAAGTAGTTAACATGAACGGAGTAAAAGTATCATTACACCCTGCAGGACATATTATCGGTTCGGCTCAAATCAGACTGGAATATAAAGGATATGTTAGCGTGGTTTCCGGAGATTATAAAGTCCAGGATGACGGATTGAGTACGCCTTTCGAGTTAGTAAGGTGTAATGAATTTGTCACGGAAAGTACTTTTGGTCTCCCCATTTACAATTGGCTGGAAGTGGAGGATCTCAATAAAAAGCTTCAAAGCTGGGTTCTCAGGAATAAGGAAAATCAGAAAACTTCCGTATTTATCGGATATTCTTTAGGTAAAGCCCAAAGAATTATGAAAGCAGTTGAAGGTATGGGGAAAATTCACGTTCACTATTCTATCGGAAAGCTTAACGAAGCTTTTGAAGCCGTAGGAATTGATCTTCCCGATTATGAAATTCCCGATTTCAGGGAAAGTGTAAAACATCTTCAGGATGAAATCGTCATTGTTCCGCCTGCTTTACTGGATTCTAATGTCATTAAAAAAATACCGAATGCGGCCACAGCAATCTGTTCCGGCTGGATGCAGGTGCGCGGTGCAAGAAGATGGCGAAGCGCAGATGCCGGTTTCCCAATGAGCGATCATGCAGACTGGAAAGGACTGTTGCAGGCTATAAAAGCCACCGAAGCCGAGTTGGTACACGTAACACACGGACAAACCGAAGTTTTTTCTAAATATTTAAACGAAATCGGTATTCAATCGGATGTCGTAGAAACATTATACGGAGATGATGATGAGGAAGAAAAAGAAAAAGAAGTCATAGAAAATTAAACTTTCAAGGTTTCTGAAACCTTGAAAGTTTGTCTTTATAATAAATAAAAAATGAAACATTTCGCAGAACTCATCAATGCTCTCGAAAGCACCAATAAAACCAATGCTAAAATCGATGCCATTCTCGATTATTTAGAACGTGCTCCCGATGAAGATAAAGTTTGGTTTATTGCCCTGTTTACAGGCAAAAGACCGAAGCGGAATGTCAATACCAATTATATGAAAGAATGGGCGCTGGAAATTACCCAATTGCCGTTCTGGCTTTTTCAGGAAAGTTATTCTTCCGTGGGAGATCTTGGAGAAACCATTTCATTAATTCTTCCACCGCCAACAGAAAAAATAGATCTGTCATTATCCAAATGGATGAATGAGATTATTGATCTGAAAAGTAAAACTGAACTTGAGAAAAAAGAATTCGTTCTTCGTTCCTGGAACGGATTGGATTATACCGAAAGGCTCATTTTTAATAAACTTTTAGGCGGTAGCTTCCGAATCGGAGTTTCGGATAAAACGCTGATCAATGCTTTAACGAAGTTTTCTCATCAGGAATCAAGTACGTTGATGCATAGTCTTATGGGAAAATGGCAGCCTGAAGAAGTTACTTTCCGTGAGTTGATTTCCGCAGAAAATATTAATCCCGACAATTCCAAACCCTATCCTTTCTGTCTTGCGTATCCTTTGGAAAAAGATTTGGAAGAATTGGGAGAGCCTGATGAATGGCTCATCGAATACAAATGGGATGGAATCCGTGGACAGATCATCCGTAGAAATGATGAAGTGTTTATCTGGTCCCGCGGTGAAGAGCTGGTTACCGATCAGTTTCCGGAAATAAAAGAAGTCGTTCAGAGTATGAAAGGTGATTTTGTTATAGATGGAGAAATACTTGCGGTAAAGGAAGATAAAGTTTTAAATTTTAATGAATTACAGAAAAGGTTAAACCGTAAAACTTTAACTAAAAAAATGCTTTCCGAAATCCCGATTCAGGTCTTTGCTTATGATCTTCTGGAGCTTGAAAATAATGATTTAAGAGAAAAACCTATCTCTGCGAGAAGAGCGATGCTGGAAGAATTATTGCTTAATGAAAATCCCGAAAATATTAAAATTTCAGAAGCAATAGCATTTGAAAATTGGGACGAATTAAATAATGTCCGGGAAAATTCGAGGGATATCAACAGCGAAGGACTAATGCTGAAACAGAAGAATTCGCAATATCATTCCGGCAGGAAAAAAGGTGATTGGTGGAAATGGAAGATCAGTCCACTCACGATTGATGCCGTTCTGATCTACGCCCAGAAAGGAAGCGGAAGAAGAAGTGCCTATTACACCGACTATACATTTGCCGTAAAAAATGAAGATAAACTGGTAACCATTGCGAAAGCGTATTCCGGACTAACGGATAAGGAAATTATGGAAGTCAGTAAATTTGTCAATAAAAATGCTATTGAGAAATTCGGACCGGTAAGAACGGTAAAACCTGAACTGGTTTTTGAAATTGCCTTTGAAGGCATCGGGTTCAGCAACCGTCATAAAAGCGGTGTTGCGCTTCGGTTTCCCAGAATTTTAAGATGGAGAAAAGATAAAAAGGTTGATGAAATTGATGATCTTGAGGAGATTAAAAAATTGATACAGTGATTTTAAACATTATGAACGCAAATTTGATTTTAAAATACTGGAATATTTTTCGTTCGCAAAGGCATTTCACTCAGCCATGGCTGTTTCGTTTCATCGAAAGAACCGCATTTGCCAACCAAAAACAAGTTATTTAGTTACTCAAATCTTTTGCGTTCATTGCATTAAAATAAAAATAAAAACTTGACAACATTCGAAAATACCAACGGCTTTACCATCATTCGGAACTGGATGGAAGAAAAAGGCATTTCCCCTTTCAAATTCCAGGTGGAAACCTGGAAAAAATTTGGGAATGGGTACAGCGGAATGGTTGTCGCACCAACTGGTTTCGGAAAAACCTATTCTGTTTTTTTAGCATTAATTTCAGATTTTCTGAATCGTCCGGAAAAATACGGAAAAAGTCTGAAGATGATCTGGATCACACCACTCCGATCGCTCTCTAAAGATATTGCCAAAGCAATGCAGGAAGCCATTGACGAAATCGGATTAGATTGGGCAGTGGGTGTCAGAAACGGAGATACAGATCCAAAAGTTCGTCAGCAGCAGGTTAAAAATATGCCTGAAATTTTGGTAGCAACTCCCGAAAGCCTTCATCTGCTGCTCGGACAAAAAAAACATCAGCGGTTTTTTCAGGATTTGCAGACCATCGTTATTGACGAATGGCATGAACTGCTGGGTTCCAAACGTGGTGTTATGGTTGAACTGGGAATCTCACAGCTCAGGAAATATGTTCCAAAAATCAAAATCTGGGGAATAACCGCTACCATCGGTAACCTCGATGAAGCCATGGAAGTCCTTATTCCATATGATATTAAAAAAACAAAAATTACCGCCAAAGAGAAAAAGAAAATAGACATTCTCTCCGTATTCCCGGATGAAGTGGAGATTCTTCCGTGGGCAGGACATCTCGGTCATAAACTGGCAGATAAAGTAGTGCCTATTATCCTGAATTCTAATTCTACTATTGTTTTTACCAACACCAGAAGCCAGAGTGAAATGTGGTACCAGCTTTTGCTGGAAGCCTATCCCGATTTTGCCGGGCAAATTGCCATTCATCACAGTTCGATTGACGCGCATCTAAGGATCTGGATTGAAGAAAACCTCAGCAACGGTAAACTGAAAGCCGTTGTCTCAACCTCATCACTAGATTTAGGAATTGATTTTAAACCTGTTGATACGGTGATACAGATCGGATCTGCAAAGGGTGTTGCAAGATTCCTGCAGCGTGCCGGACGAAGCGGTCACTCCCCTTTCGAAACTTCCAAAATCTACTGCGTTCCGACCCACTCTTTAGAATTAATCGAGGTTTCCGCATTGAAGGAAGCCGTAAAAAACAATGTAATTGAACCACGAGACCCGCAGGTTCTTTGTTTTGATGTATTGGTACAGTTTCTCATGACACTTGCCATCGGTGATGGGTTTTATCCTAATGAAATGTTTTCGCAGATCAAAGAAACTTTTGCTTTTCAGCAGATGACGGACGAAGAATGGAAAAATATTCTCGATTTTTTAACCATCGGCGGAAAAGCACTGAAAAGCTATGAGGAATTTCATAAAGTGGTTATTGATGAAACCGGATTATATAAGGTAACCTCACGAAGGATTTCGATGCTGCACAGGATGAACATGGGAGTCATTGTAAGCGACGCCATGCTGAAAGTAAAATTTATTTCTGGTGGCTATATCGGAATGGTGGAAGAATATTTTATTTCAAGACTGAAAAAAGAGGATAAATTTATTCTTGCCGGGCGTGTTCTTGAGGTTGCTATGATTAAGGATATGACAGTTTTCGTACGGGCCTCCAAAGGAAAAGCTTTTGCGCCAAGTTATCTGGGCGGAAGACTGCCTTTGAGCTCCAATCTCGGACAGTTTTTAAGGGAAAAACTTTCGGGTGCTCTTAATCCTAAATCTTCAGAAAAAGAATTAAAATTTCTGCATCCGCTTCTTGCCAATCAGGAAGAACGTTCTCACATTCCGGAAGAGGATGAATTTTTGGTGGAATTAATCAAAAACAGAGAGGGCTATCATTTATTCATGTATCCTTTTGAAGGAAGGCTGGTTCATGAAGTAATGGCTGCACTTATTGCATATCGTATTTCAAAGCTGGCTCCGATTTCCTTTTCGATGGCGATGAATGATTACGGTTTTGAATTATTCAGCGATAAACAAATTCCACTGAATGAAGATAATTTAGAACAAATTCTAACCCGTGATAATTTAATGACGGATGTTATTTCTAGTATCAATGCTGCAGAAATGGCTAGACGTAAATTCAGGGATATTGCGGTGATTTCAGGAATGGTGATTCAGAATTTCCCTGGACAGCAGCGTTCCAACAAATCATTGCAAAGTTCTGCAGGCCTTATTTTTAAGGTATTGGAAGATTATGATCCTGACCATTTCTTGGTGAGGCAGTCTTATACGGAAGTTTTTAATATGCAGCTTCAGGAGCAAAGGCTTGTAGAGGCATTTAAACGGATTGAAAAATCAAAAGTTATTCTAAAATTTGCCAATTCCTTTACCCCGCTGAGTTTCCCGATAAAAGTAGACAGTCTTCGCCAAACACTTTCCAGTGAAGATCTGGATTCCAGAATCAAAAGGTTGGTGGAGCAGGCAAAAAAAGCCAGATAATCAGCCGATCCTTTTACCAAGAATAATCAATGTTCTTTCTACGCCGTCCAGTACGGCAACATCAGGAAAAGTTCCCCAGTCTTCAAAACCAAAATGTCTGAAAAGCTTCAGGCTTGGTTCATTGTGAAGAAAAATAAAGCCTAATAATGTTTTTACCCCAAATTTTCCGGCATTATCGATGCAGTATTGCAGAACTTGTTTGCCGAATCCTTTTCCGCGGCAGCTTTCCTCCATATAAATACTTACTTCCACTGTTCCATTGTAAGCTGGTCTTCCGTAGAATGACGAAAAACTTACCCAACCCAGGATATTGTTTGCAGAATCTTCGACCATCCAAAGCGGACGGTTTTCCGGGTTATGCTCATGAAACCATTGTACTTTGCTTTCCACCGAAATATTTTCGGTATCGGCAGTTACCATCCGGGAAGGAATGGTAGAGTTATAAATGTCGACAATTTTAGGTAAATCTTCAAGAGTAGCATTTCTGAAGGTCAGTTCTTCCATAAGCGGCAGCATTTACCTGCAAATATACATGAAGATTTTCTTTTTTTAAATGATTATTCTTCGGCGTTGGGATCTTTCAGTTCTTTAAGGCTTCTGTTCAGGCTTCTTACACTGATTCCCAGATAAGCTGCCATATCCTCTTTTGAAATTTCCATTTCTTTGGATTTTAATTCCAAAAACTGATTGAGTGTATGTTCCGTAGTGTGAAGCTGCTGGTACGATGCCCTGCTTGAAGTATTAACGATACGTTCCGCGAAAACATCAAGCAAAAAATTATTTAAACCCAGATCATTTTTAAGCAAATCTTTAAAATACGGAATCGACATCGCATAGACCGTAACTTCACTTATGGCTTCAATAGAACAAAGGCATGGAACATTTTTGATAACTTCAATTTCACCTATAATTTCGCCTTTACCTAAAAATTCAACAATATATTCTTTGTCATTCTCTTCTATAAAATAGCATTTGGTAATACCGCTTCTGATGAGCATAATCTTTGTGGAACTTTCATTCTGGGTAAGCAATCTTTCTCCTTTAGCATAGGATTTTATAATGATATTTTCCTTTTTTGGCTGTTTCTCATGAAGCGTTTCCAGATAGTCTAAAAATGGTTGATTGGTTCTCAGCATGGTATTGATCCGGGACAAATGTCCTTTTTTGGTTAATATTTATTTCTGAATTTTGGAGCGGAAAATTACAAAATCTAATTTTAACGTATTATGAATTCTGTCCATACCATTGCTTTTGATGCCGATGATACGCTTTGGGTAAATGAAACGTACTTTTACGAAGCCGAATCTGCCTTCTGTGAACTTTTTAAAGATGAACTGTCAAATGAAAAAGTTTCGGAAGAATTATTTGCTACCGAAATGAAGAATCTACAGCTTTACGGCTATGGCGTGAAAGGCTTTATGCTGTGCATGATAGAAACTGCAGGAAAGTTTTCGTCCGGAAGGCATCATGCATCATTAAACCGAAAAATCATTGAAATCGGACATGATCTTCTACAAAAACCGGTTGAACTTCTGGACAGCGTTTCTGAAACTCTCGATCAGCTAAAAGGAAAATACAGGCTTGTGGTTGCTACAAAAGGTGATCTCCTTGATCAGGAAAGGAAGCTTAAAAAATCAGGATTGCAGGAATATTTTCATCATATTGAAATTATGAGTGATAAAAAAACAGATGACTATCAGAAACTGATCCGGCATTTGGACTGTCAGCCTGAACATTTTTTAATGGTAGGAAATTCTATAAAATCTGATATTCTGCCGGTATTGGAAACGGGCAGTTATGCAGCTCACATTCCTTATCATCTTACCTGGACACATGAACAGCATGAACAAAAACCGGAATCTGAACGTTTTATGGAGCTTAAAAATTTTCGTGAGATTTTGGATTATTTTTAAATTATTGGTGATTGTGTTTAGATGCCTAATTAAATTTCATATTTCTAATAAAAGAATACTAAAATCCTTCGATAAGCTCAGGATGACATCGCTAATACTACCTTAACTAATAACAGGGTCAGGCTGAGTCGTCGAAACCTTCAGATAGAATTTTACCTTTCTTGGTTAATAAAAAACTTAAACAAATGCTCCGAAAAGCAAACTTTCCGGAGCATTTAAATTTTTAAAAAAAGGTGTTTAAAAACTTTTACAAATTATTTCTTCAGGCATTTTTCCAAAAACTGATCCTGTTCCCAAAGCAGATGCAGAATGTTTTCTTTCGCAACATATCCGTGGGCTTCCTTAGGTAAAAGCACCATTTTTACCGGAGCGCCGAGGTTTTTCAATGCCTGGAAATAGCGTTCCGTCTGAAGCGTGAATGTTCCCGGATTATTATCGGCATCACCGTGAACCAGCAATAACGGTGTTTTCATTTTGTCAGCATTCATAAATGGCGACATGGTGTTGTAAATTTCCGGAACATCCCAGTAATTTCTCTGCTCACTCTGAAATCCGAAAGGTGTTAATGTACGGTTATACGCCCCGCTTCTTGCAATTCCACAGGCGAAAAGTTTGGAATGTGTCAGAAGATTGGCCGTCATGAAAGCGCCGTAAGAATGTCCTCCCACCGCAACCTTTTTACGGTCGATATATCCGAGCTGATCAACAGCGTTAATGGCGGCTTCAGCATTTGCAACCAATTGCGGGATAAAAGTGTCGTTCGGTTCAGTCTTTCCTTCTCCGATGATCGGGAATGCGGCATCATCCAGTACCGCATATCCTTTAGTAGTCCAGTATACAAAAGATCCGTAATACGGAAATGTGAAGTCGTTCGGGTTTTGGGTATTCTGTCCTGCCGTATTTTTGTCTTTATACTCTGTAGGATACGCCCAGATCAGCAAAGGAAGTTTTTCGGTTTTCGATTTTCTGTCGTAATTCGCAGGGAGATAAAGAGTTCCTGTTAACGTTACTCCATCATTTCTCTTGTAGGTAATAACTTCTTTATAAACATCTTTTATGCTTTCAAATGGATTGGCAAATTGGGTTACCGGCTGCGATTTATTGGATTTTATATTTTTTCTGTAATAATTCGGATATTGGCTTGACGACTGCTGAGTCGTTAAAATCTCGCCTTTCGCAGGATTCAGAATATCAATGATTTCTTCTTTTGCATTTTTAAGATTGGAAGTGTAGAGTCTTTTCTTCTTCAACGTTTTCATATCCATCTCATCCAGGAAAGGATGCTGCCCGTCTTTTGTAAATCCTGCTCCGATAAGATAAGACTTCCCACCTTTCATATCGACAACGTATCTTCCGTATTCATTTTTAGTGGTGTTAAAATTTCCCGGGTCATTGTAGACATCCTGATAATTTCTGTCGTCGATTACCTTAGATTCTCCGTTATTAAGGTCTATTAAGTAAGATTTTGTATTTCTTGTGTCATACCATCCTTCTGAAACAATAGCATAATGGTCGTTTGTCCAGCTTGTTCCTTCGTATCTTTGTTTTGTTTTGAAGAATGATTTCGGGGCATTGCTAAACGGAGCTTCCCAGGTAAAAATTTCATCCCTGAAATCTGCCGGTTTGGACTGGTCTCCGCCATCCAGGGCTTCCGCAAAAACCAACGTTGCAGGCATATCGCTTCTCCATCCCATATCTCTTTTTCCTGTTCTTACGGAGGAGAAACCTTTAGGCATAATTTCATTCAACGGAATTTCATTAACCACTTTTACAACATTTCCGTTCGTATCATAAACGGTAGTAGTCATTGGAAAACGACTCAACGGAACGATGTAGGAAAACGGCTTTTTAATGGTGGTGGCCATCAGATAATTTCCATCCGGAGAATAGCTCAGTCCGGTGTACATATCCTGGTCCTTTATTTTTTTTAAATTTCCCTGAAGATCTGCATTGTAAATTTCGGAAGCGGTAAGAATCTCAAAATTCTTTTCATCCTGAGGATTTTTAAGTAAATCCTGATACGTTCTGTTTTGTGAAACTTTACCATCAGCAGTTGAAACGATAGGTCCTGTAGGAAGATCTTTACTGGAATCGATCAGTGCAGGTCTGTTCTGCGGAAGTACTTTTATCAATACATTCTTTGAATCCTTGTTCCATGTGTAGGGACTTCCTAAATTTGCATTCAGGTTGTCTGAAGTGATTTTTCTTGCCGTTGCCGTTTCCAGATCAACGATCCAGAGCTCGACTCCTTTGGTAGTGGTGTTTGTAAAGGCAAAAGATTTTTCGTCCGGAGAAAACGAAGTATATGCAATTTTTGGGTTCTGGGGTAAGTTTTTAACCTGAACTTCCGTTTTATCATTCAGCTTTCGGACTTTTAAATTATTAATGTAGGTAACTGAACTTGAGATATTCGTTACCGGATTTATTCTTAGTCCGCCAAGCTTCATTTCCTGCTGATTCAGGTCCTCAAGTGTTTTATAAGTCGGGCGATAACTAAAAACAATCCAGTCTTTTTTGCTGTTCATCAAGACACTTGGAGGTCTTTCATAATCTGCCAGTGTAAGGATTTCAGCAGATGGTTTTTGATAAGTAATGTTTTCCTGCGCTTCATAGAAATTAAGAAACGCCAAAAGGCAAATGGTTAACTTTATCTTCATTATATATTCTCTTTTTGACGAAATTAATGAATTTTATGTTAACCTGTTTTTTTAATTCATATTGCCTTTTTTACAGAATTGAATAATAAAAAAGCAGCAAAAAATTGCTGCCTGTATTTCAATTACCAGTCACTGGCTCTTTTTCTTTTTTCGATCATATAATCTACAGAAATATTTCCGGGACCGAAGGTCATGAGGACAAGATATACCGAAAGATAAATAAGACTCATCTCCCGCTTTTCAAAAGGGTCTGCTCCGTGCACGACAAACCCTGCAATAATCATAGTGAAAATGAGAAATCCCAATGCAACTCTGGTGAACAATCCTAAAATAAGAAGTATGGAACATACGAACTCTGCAAATACAGTCAGTGTTAAAGATATAGTTGGACCCAGTCCCAGGAAGTCGAAAAACTCAATTTTTCCTCCTTCCAAAAGCATCTGAAGCTTTGGGAATCCGTGAGACAGCATGGCGAAACCAATAAAAACTCTCACCAACAATAAAATAATATCTTTAAAAACCGTATTAGAATTTGTCGTGTTCAAATAGTTCATTAAGTTAAAATTTAAATTAAATATAATGAAAATCTTTTAATAGAACGTGTTTTCTGCTTGTTTTAGTTTACCTGTAGCCAAAGTTTTTCAGATCTCTATCATTCTTTCTCCAGTCTTTTTTCACTTTTACAAAAAGGTTCAGGTGAATTTTTTTGTTGAAAAATTTTTCAAGATCCATTCTTGATTCCGTTCCCACTTTTTTAATGGCCTCCCCTTTATGACCGATCACAATACCTTTCTGGGTATCCCTTTCAACATAAATAATAGAATCGATGAAGATAATTCCTTCTTTTTCCTTGAACTGTTCCGTTACCACTTCTACCGAATACGGAATTTCTTTATCATAATTCAGTAGGATTTTTTCACGGATGGCTTCGTTTACAAAGAATCTTTCTGGTTTGTCGGTATATTGGTCTTTATCGTAATATGGCGGATTTTCCGGAAGTAGTGATTTCAGTTTCGGTAAGATAATATCGGTGTTAAATGCATTCAATGCGGAAATCGGCAGAATTTCAGCTTTAGGAATTCGCTCGTGCCATGTTTCAACCAGCTTTTCGAGACCTTCCTGATTGGTCTGGTCTACCTTATTTAGCAATAGTAAAACCGGTACGGGGATTTTATTCAGCTTATCAATTAAAAATTCTGAAGGCTCGGCTTTATCGGTAACATCCACGATGAATAAGAAAACATCTGCATCCTGGAGGGAATCTTTTACAAAATCCATCATTTTTTCCTGCAAACCATATTTAGGGTCCAGAACTCCCGGTGTATCGGAAAATACGATCTGCAAATCTTCTTCATTATAAATTCCAAAAATTCTGTGGCGTGTTGTCTGTGCTTTCTGGGTAACAATGGCCAGCTTCTCTCCCATCAACTGATTGAGTAACGTTGATTTTCCGGCATTCGGTTTCCCGACGATATTTACAAATCCTGCTTTGTGCATAAAAAATTATATTGAACTGCAAAGTTAATAAAACAAATCTGGTCTTTCGTCCTATTCTCTGGATTTAAAATGAAAAGCCCCTGAAAACACATTATTTTCAGGGGCTTTTATTAGTTTCTATATTATTATTTTAAACTTTGTCAAAGATTTTCAACTTTGACAAAGTGTTACTCCAGTTCCCTCTTCAAAAACTTCCCTGTAAGACTCTTCTTCGACTTTACGATTTCCTCGGGTGTTCCCTGGGCAACGATCTGTCCGCCGTGCTTTCCGCCTTCCGGACCGACGTCTATGATGTGGTCTGCCAGCTTAATAACATCCATATTATGTTCAATAATAATGAAGGAATTTCCTAATTCCACCAGCTGATTAATGGCATCCATCAGAATTTTTACATCCTCAAAATGAAGTCCGGTTGTGGGTTCATCCAAAATATATAAAGTATTTCCGGTTTGTCTTTTGGCAAGTTCTGTGGCTAATTTAATACGCTGTGCTTCCCCTCCGGAAAGTGTGGTCGATTGCTGTCCCAAGGTGATATATCCCAAACCAACATCATGCAGCGTTTTTACTTTAGCAAAAATCTTAGGAATCGGCTGGAAGAATTCTACGGCTTCATCAATGGTCATATCCAATACATCGGAAATTGATTTTCCTTTGTAACGAACCTCTAAGGTTTCCCTGTTAAAGCGCTTCCCGTTGCAGGTTTCACAGTGAACATACACGTCCGGTAAGAAATTCATTTCAATCACTTTCAAACCGCCTCCCTGACAGGTTTCGCATCTTCCGCCTTTTACATTGAAAGAGAATCTTCCGGGTTTGTAGCCGCGGATCTTACTTTCTGGCAATTCTGCAAAAAGATTCCTGATGTCTGTAAACATCCCGGTGTAGGTTGCAGGGTTTGAACGTGGTGTTCTTCCGATCGGGGTCTGATCTACATCCACAATTTTGTCGATATTTTCAAGGCCTTCGATTTTTTTATACGGCAATGGTTCCTGAACCGCTCTGTAGAAATGCCTGTTTAAAATCGGGTACAAAGTTCCGTTGATCAGGGAAGATTTTCCGCTTCCTGAAATGCCGGTAACGACCACCAGTTTTCCTAAAGGAACATTCAGGTTTACATTTTTTAGGTTATTTCCGGTGGCGCCTTTCAGGACGATCTGTTTCCCGTTTCCGGCTCTTCTTTCCGCAGGAATTTCGATCTTTCTTTTTCCGTTGATGTATTGAGCAGTGATAGTATCTGCTTTCAAAAGATCTTTCGGTTTTCCCTGCCAGAGAATTTCTCCTCCGAATTTTCCGGCCCTCGGACCAATATCCAATACCTCATCGGCTTCAAGGATCATATCTTTGTCATGTTCCACCACCAAAACAGAATTTCCGATATCACGGAGATTCTTGAGGGAATTAATTAACCGTTCATTATCTCTCTGGTGCAGTCCGATACTCGGTTCATCCAAAATATAAAGAACATTTACCAATTGCGACCCGATTTGCGTAGCCAGACGAATCCTCTGAGATTCTCCTCCAGAAAGCGTTCTGGAACTTCTGCTCAAGCTTAAATAATCCAGCCCGACATCAAGAAGGAACTGGAGCCTTGTTTCGATTTCTTTTAATATTTCGTGGGCGATAATCGCGTTCTTCTCGGAAAATTTATCTTTAACATCAGCCAGCCATTCTTTTAAATCGATAAGGCTTAATGCATTAACTTCCGCAATATTTTTCCCGTCAATTTTAAAGCTGAGACTGGAAGGCTGAAGACGTGTTCCTTTACATTCCGGACAAGTTTCTTCCGTGGTGAAATGCCTTTCAAGAAGGATCGCTTCATAAGATTCCCTGTCTTCAATGATTTCTTCCATGAAAGCAATCAGTCCGTCAAAGCTTATCTTGATTTTTTTGGTAATTCCGGCGTATTTCAGGTCTTTGTTGAACTCTTTATGACAGCCGTTGTACATATATTCCAAAGCTTCCTGCGGAATATCCTTCATAGGTGTTGTCAATCCCAATCCGAAAATTTCAAGAATGTTTTTGATCTGTGACAGGATCCATTTATTGGATTTAAGATCTTCCAAAGGCAGCAAACCTCCCTGGTTGATGGATAATTTAGGATTTTCAATAAAATAATCGGTGTTGATTTTTTTTATGGTTCCTAATCCTTTGCAGGTTGGGCAGCTTCCTTTTGGTGAATTGAAAGAGAAAGTATTCGGTTCCGGCAAAGCGAGTGAATGACCGGTTTCGGCATCCATTAAATTTTTAGAAAAATATTCAATGTCGGTACTTCCTAGTTTTTGGATTCCGATGAGCCCCTCTCCCATTTCCATTGCTGTACGCAGGGATTTTTCCATTCTGTTTTCCGAGGCGCTTTCCCCGATGATCCAGCGGTCGATCACAATATCAATATCGTGAGTTTTATAACGGTCAAGTTTCAGATCATATTCAATATCCTGCAATTCACCGTCAATTCTTGCCTGTCCGTATCCTTTTTTGGCCATCTGTACGAAAAGCTCGTGGTAATGTCCTTTTCTTGCTCTTACGACAGGCGCCATCAGCATAATCTTTTCGCCTTTGTAATTTTCTTTGATAGCATCAAGAATCTGCTCTTCGGTGTAGCTTACCAGTTTTTTTCCTGTTGTCTGCGAATACGCGTCCGAAACCCGGGCAAATAAAAGACGGAGGAAATCGTATAATTCCGTTACGGTTCCTACGGTAGAACGTGGATTTTTATTCGTTGTCTTTTGTTCGATGGCAATTACGGGAGATAATCCTTCAATTTTGTCAACATCAGGTCGTTCAAGTCCTCCCAAAAATTGTCTTGCATAAGCCGAAAATGTTTCGATATAACGGCGCTGACCTTCTGCGAAAATGGTATCAAAAGCCAGTGAAGATTTTCCGCTTCCCGAAAGTCCGGTAATCACAACCAATTCGTTTCTGGGAATTTTGACGTTGATGTTTTTCAGGTTGTGCTCGCGCGCACCGTAAACTTCTATATATTCTGTTGATTTACTCATAATTTGGTGTGATTTTACATGAAAATCACGATGTGCAAAATTACGGAATTTTATGGAATTTTCTGTGTTAAAAAATGTTAGGAAAATCTACATCGTAAAATCCATTTAGAAAAACATTTCAAGAATACTCAAAAATATAAAATAATAAAACCGATGATACACACCGGTTTACATTTATCGTTTTAATAATCTTAAAGATCAGAATCTTCATTGTTAACTCTCACAACATATTCTATGCCGTCAATGGCTTTCAAAATAATCTGGTTTCTAAGGATGTTGGCCATATTTTCCCAGTATAATCTTCCGTAAAATGAATAATTGCTGGGAATAATTTCAATTTCTACGGTTCTTATAAATCCTTCTTTCGGTTTATTGCTGATCATGGTTCCGCGTTTTACCCGTACTTCTTTAAGTTCATCTTTCAGAACCATTCGGCAATAGTTTTTCACATCTTCCAGGGAAATGATTTTATCCCTCGTTGTTAATGCATATTTATAAGCCTGAATACTGTCGGTTCCTTTCTGCTCTTCTGCTCCCCCAATGGTTTCACTTAGAAGAATCAAAACCTGTGATTTCAGCTGGTTGGATAATTCCGTTCCGGGACGCATATGATTGGCAAGCGTACAGTGCGTTACCCAGAATGAAGCATAGGTATGATCTGTTTTTTCAACAGGTTCCATAATTACATAGTTCAGCTCCTGCTTAATACTTCTTTTAGCATTGTTTACTTTCTGGACCATGGATTTCATCTTGTCAGACATCTCACTCAGCAAACCTTTTACATTATCTCTGTTTAATAATGAGAATGCAGCAATTTCATCACGGGTAAGTTCAAGGACATTGGCAATCATATCGACGGCATTTCTGTTGGTAAAACGTTCCATTCCGCCTTTTCTTACGGTGTACAGTCCTTTTTTCAGATCATCATTCGGGGTGAAAGGAATTTCGGTATATCGTCTTCCGTCACCATCCTGAACTTCGTCTACATAGAGGAAATGTTCACCTTCATCGGTAACCAAAGGGATATTGTTTCCCATAATATCGAGGCTGTATTCTGTTTTTTTCCAGCCACGGTTGTAAATTGGGAAAGCATTCAGAACAAAAGAAAAATTATCGAGAATTTCTGCAGAAAACTGCGGTGGGAATTCAAAGGTCAGCCACAGGTAGCGTTTCCCTTCAATATGTTTGGTGATCTCTTCTTTATAATCAACATAACTAAGATTATCAGGCAACTCTCCGGGTTCTGAAAATAATGAATTTGAAATTCCGCTTACTTCAATGAATTTATGATGGTAAATGCTTTTTACATCTTCAATGATTTTATTTTGGATCGACTGTTCATGAAATATCTGCTCATAGCCGTCTGCCTGTGTATTCTTGTAATACGTTAATCCTTCTCTGATGAAAAGAGGGTTTCCATTACTCGTTACAGTAATGTAGGGCAATAATTTATACGTAAAGTCCAGATGTTCAAACGCAGGATTAGAACAGTAAATACTTACATATTTTGGGAAATTTTCCTGGGAATATTTGCTGACGTCAATGCCGATTGTTACTTTTCGGTAGTCTTCAGGCTTTCCCTGAAATCTTGCAATCGGGATTTTATTTAAACGCTCATCAATGCTGTAGCAGGTATTTCCTACAAACATTACGGCAGTCTGCACTTTGTTAAGTCTTACATTTCCTACCGGTGTAAAAGGGATGTTGATCTGTTTATCCGATTCCGATTTTATGGTGGAGGTCATGTGTTTCCTGAAGAAAAATTCAGTATGCTCCAACAGGATTTCAGACGATTCGTCAGGCTGTGTAAAAGCAATGGCGTGTGCCGGAACCGGATGGGTATAAATAGAAGGTGTCAACAGTTTTGCCAATTTTTCCAGGATTCTGGCATTTACCGTCTGTATTTCGTTGTTGGCTTTAAAAACTTCCGTGCTGAAAGCGTCAATCAGTAATTTTACGAACGGATCAAGCGACTGCGGGCTTTTCAGTCCCCACACTTTGGTGGCATTCTGGAGCATTCTTGCTTTTACCGATTCTTTGGAATATATATTCTGGTCTAAATTCATATTTTGTGGATTACGGTGTAAGAAATTAATCAATTGACATCGGGCTTAGAAACAGTTCCGTAGAAAAGCTGAAGCGTTCTCCGGTAGCCTCCATTTTCGCATTGATGGCAATTTTTACTTTCTTTTTGATTTCGGTGTGTTCTTTTGTATCGTAAGTATGCTCCACAATCTGAATGTGCGCATCAATTTGCGGATTTACAATCCGGGGTTCATATTCCTGTATCTGTCTCTTAAGGCTTTTAATGAAGACCGTTTCCCAGACGGCACTGGTAACGCCATTGTCAAACTCCAGATTCCATACGTCGTTTCCGTAATTTTCATCATATCTGTTTTCGCCCTTTTTGGTGGTAATCAACAGCATAATATTGTGGGCGATGCTTTCTCCCATATCGCATGTGTCGATGCTTCCTCCTTCCGTCATTAAGGTGGACGGTACAAAAGGCATTCTGTAATTTGGTGTGTCCATAATTCTGCTTCTTTATTACTTCAAAATTGTCGTTTATTAGAAGGTAATACCAAATTAATGATTTTTCACGAAATATGGTACAGTAAAATTTTAAAATTAATGAATGTTTTAAACCGTTTAATTTTTGAAGAGTAAAGAAATTAAGATGGCTGATTTCGGATGAAAGAATTGCATGATCTATCTTTTATAAGGCTTCGGGGCTTCAAACTTTCTTTGAAGCCCCGAAGCCTGCTTTATATCTTACAAGAATTATTTTTTAATAAACTGATACACCGTGTCGTCCACCTTAAGAAGATAAGATCCTGTGGTAAAATTATGTACCGAGATGCTCTTTTTGTTTTTAAAAGGTAATTTTTCGGAATATAATAGTTTGCCGGAAAAATCCAGAATCTGAACCGACTTTACCTTATCTGTTTTCCCGTCAATAAAAATTTCATCCTGAACAGGATTCGGATAAATTCTGAATGTATTAGATGCAATAAGATCAGATACTGAAAGTACTCCAAGATTCTGACAGTAATTGGAAGAGTAAGAGTCCCACTCATTGCTGTTGAATACCGTATTCGGCTGGTTGATATTGGCTTTTCTGTATAAAGATACATTTCCTAATACTGAAGAATTATTGATAGCGGAAACGCCGATTGCATCAACAGTAGTAGATTTATATCTTAGCTCCAAATACTGGCTTCCGGTATATGTCATTTGCGGAGCTGCCGTTACAAATTTTGCCTGGTTGATGGTATAACATGAAAAATTAGCATCGGGATTTAATACCACAAACGTTTCATTATTTTGTATGATGCCTTCCAGTTCGTAAGGATCAGGAAAATAGTAATTGGATCCGCTCGGGAACTGAATAGATAATCTGTAATCGCTCAGGTTCACAGGATGCCCTGTTCTATTGGTTATTTCAAGGCCTTTATTGTTTGAGCTTCCTTCAAGGTATTTCGAAACGAAAAGATCTTTAGCATAAATATCTGACGCTAAAGTTGTCGTTGAAACGATATTGCTGTCAGGTGAAAATAAATAGCCGTTATCATAAGCCTTTACCGTAAAATTATATGTGGTGGAAGGTGTTAAATGATCCACACAAATGGTTGAATTCTTTGTTGTTCCCACTAGATTTCCGTCCTGATAAATTTTATATCCAATCACATCTGCACTTGTACTTGGAGTCCAGCTTAGCGTAGTGAAATAAGCGCTATTTTGTGCAATTGTCAGATTAGTAGGAGTTTGTGGAGCCACAGAATCAGGAGTTTGATTCCAGATGGCATTCACCCAGGAAGGATTATCAATAAACGGATTTCTGTTTTTCTGAATAGCATATACCGCATTATTTCTGTCAATTTCCCGTTGAGAAACAGGATCCTGCTGATGCCACTGAAGAAGCATTGTAATGTAAGCAGGATCATAGGACCTTTCTTCGGTTCCGTCCAACGGATTGGTATCAGAAGCCGGATTGGTATTATTGTTAAAATTAAAAGTTCCCAGTTTTCCCTCATACCGTACTGCAAAATAAAGTAAGCTCCTTGCTACATCTCCTTTAAACTCATCGATTGGCTCATAAACCCTTCCTGTATAAGCGATGCCAGGAATGGCGGATTTTGCGATTTTCGATGAATTGCTGAAGGTATAATAAACGGGAGATCCTGCGATTCCGTACGGATAATTGCTCCTTAGCTGATTGATTCTTGCATCGGTTGGAACTACATAAAATAAATCGGAATACATCGGATAATTGCTGTAAAACGTACTTTGAGGCATCATGTGTTCCCGGTTCCAGCCCTGGCCTTCCGCGCTGGCACTTCCAATAATATTGGCAGTCGTATATTCGTAAGCATCCGGACCGGAAGGAATTTCAGAATAAATATCCAGTAATATAGTTGTGTTAGAAGAACCATAATCATAATACCGATCCAGGTCAGTCTGGTTGTAATAATTGGTAAGATCGCCATAATGCCAGTTGATATTTTTTTCAGAGATAATATCATGGAGCTTGGACTTCAAAGCATATCCAGATAAACCCGTAGTTCCATTATAATATCCCGCCGGAGCTTGCGCTGCAGAATAAGATGTTATAAGGATGAAAAGTTGTAAAATTTTTTTCATACCGTAAATATTGGGTGGCTAAAATAGTAAATTAATCCCCTTAAAGTTCGGTAAATTTTATTAAAAGATCATTAATTTTTTAAATATAAATAATTGAAAATTAAAAATTTGCAGAGAAAATGCAAGGTGTCGAATAATTTTTTTGGACGTTCATGCAATTTAATTATCTTTGGGAATTAACTATATATCTATATGAATACAGAGACTATTGACAACATTAAAATGATAGCGGAAACAGCAAGAGAGTTTGCTGAAAAAAATATTAGGCCTAATATTATGGAATGGGATGAAAGTCAGACTTTCCCTAAAGATTTGTTTCATGAGTTAGGAGAAATGGGGTTTATGGGAATTGTTATTCCTGAACAATATGGAGGTTCAGGACTTGGATATCACGAATATGTTACCATTCTGGATGAGATCTCTCAGGTTGATCCTTCAATCGGTCTATCCGTAGCAGCACATAATTCACTTTGTACAAATCATATCTATGAATTCGGAAACGAAGAGCAGAGAAATAAATGGCTTCCGCAGCTTGCCTCAGGAAAAGTAATCGGCGCATGGGGACTTACCGAGCACAATACAGGTTCTGATTCCGGAGGAATGTCCACTACAGCTGTAAAAGATGGTGACGAATGGATTATCAGCGGAGCTAAAAATTTTATTACCCATGCTATTTCAGGTGATATCGCAGTAGTGATGACCAGAACAGGAGAAAAAGGCGCTAAAAATAATTCCACTGCTTTCGTACTTGAAAAAGGAATGCCTGGTTTCAGTTCGGGAAAGAAAGAAAATAAACTGGGGATGAGAGCTTCTGAAACAGCAGAGCTTATTTTCGATAACGTACGCGTTCCGGATTCTCACAGACTGGGAGAAGTAGGTGAAGGTTTTAAGCAGGCCATGAAAATCCTTGACGGTGGAAGAATCTCTATCGCTGCACTAAGTTTGGGAACAGCAAGAGGTGCTTATAAGGCTGCCTTAAAATATGCCAAAGAAAGGCATCAGTTCGGAAAATCAATCTCAGAATTTCAGGCGATCAACTTTATGTTGGCTGATATGGCTACGGAAATTGATGCGTCAGAATTGCTGATCCAGAGAGCGGCTACTTTAAAAAATGCAAAACAGAAAATGACGAAGGAAGGTGCTATGGCAAAATTGTACGCTTCTGAAGCTTGTGTAAGAATTGCCAACAACGCCGTTCAGATATTCGGAGGATATGGATACACCAAAGATTTCCCTGCTGAAAAATTCTACAGAGATTCAAAGCTTTGCACTATTGGTGAAGGTACTTCTGAAATCCAGAGACTGGTAATCGGAAGGGATATTACAAAATAAAAAACATTTTTAAAATAAATACAAATGATTAAACAAGCACTTTTAGGTGAATTCCTGCATGAGGCAGAGAACACAAGAAAACTTTTAAAAGCCATCCCGGACAGCGCATTAGAATGGAAACCTTCTGAAAAAAACTGGACAACAGCCCAGCTTGCTTCCCATATTGCGGAAGTTTATAATTGGTATGAAGACACTTTTAGCAAGGATGTTTTTGATATGGGAACCTATCATTATGATAAAGGGGACATTTCAAAATCCGATAATATTGTCGGGAAATTCGAAGAAAATTTTGCTAAAGCGCATGAGGTTTTGAATAACTGGGATGATAGTACTGCAATGAATGAATGGAGAATGGAAATGGACGGAAATGTGATCTTCCCTCCTATGCCGAAAATTCAGGTAGTGCGTGGCTTTTTGTTTAATCATTTATATCATCACAGAGGTGAGTTGGTAGTATATTTAAGATCTACCGGAAATAAGGTTCCCGGATTGTACGGACCAACCGCTGATGATAACTCTTTTTAAAAAATTAGAATTATATCATTAAAAAGTGAATAGTACACGTGTTTTGCGTGTACTATTTTCTTTTTGTGAGTAATTAAAAAAAATATATTATTCAATGTATTACATAATTATTTAGATGGATTATCTAAAATATTCTTAAAAAAATTTGTTTTTCGTAATAATATTTTTATTAGATTTGGTATTCCACAATCAAATAAAAATTTATATGAAAAAACAATTAACGTTGTTGGGAATGCTATTTCTATCCGGCATTTCTTTCGCGCAGACCGATCGTCTCTGGTCACCAGGTTCAGAAAAAATAACTTCCGAAATCTTCGAAAACAAAAGCAGCATTACTAATCCTAAAATCTACAGCCTTGATCTAAACGGGTTAAAAAATGTTCTTGCTAGAGTTCCTAAAAGACTTGCCGCAGGAGAAAAATCTGAAATTATCATTTCTTTTCCTAATGCTGAAGGAATAATGGAAAATTTCAAAGTCCGCGAAAATTCTAATTTTGATCCTCAATTAGCAGCAAAGTATCCTGATATAAAATCCTATGTAGGTGAAGGTCTTGAAAATCCCGCTTCAACCGTTTATTTCAGTGTTTCACCATTGGGACTTTCATCCATGGAAATTTATGGTGATAAATCTGCAGTTTTCATTGAGCCGTACACCAAAGATCTTTCTGCTTACATTGTCTATAAAAAATCAGACAAAAAAGATAATCTGAATGCATTTGAATGTACCGTCCTTGATGTTGCCCAGAAAGGTACTGCCACAAGCGATGTAACTGCAAGACCTAACGCAGATGATGCTAAACTAAGGACATTCAGGCTTGCACTATCCTGTACGGGAGAATATACTTCCTATTTTGGAGGAACAAAAGCTAACGCTTTAGCCGCAATGAATAACACCATGACACGTGTAAACGGAGTTTTCGAAAAAGATTTTTCGGCAAGGTTGGTTTTAATTTCCAATAATGATGCGGTAATCTATACAAGTGCATCATCGGATCCCTACTCTGCTGCTGCACAGATGAACAACTGGAACTCTCAGCTTCAGTCTACGTTAACATCGGTTATCGGTGAAGCAAATTATGATATCGGACACTTGTTCGGAGCTTCCGGAGGTGGTGGGAATGCAGGCTGTATTGGTTGCGTTTGTACCAATGGATCCAAAGGAAGCGGTTATACCTCTCCGGCAGATGGAATTCCTTCCGGAGATAATTTTGACATCGATTATGTAGCCCATGAAATAGGCCATCAGTTCGGCGGAAACCATACGTTCTCCATGAGCAATGAAGGAACCGGAGCCAATATGGAACCAGGATCAGGATCTACCATCATGGGATATGCAGGAATTACAAGCCAGGATATTCAGCCTCACTCCGATGCGTTCTTCCATGCGATCAGCATTCAGCAGATTACCAATAATATTAAAGCAAAAACCTGTCCTGTAAGCACCAATACCGGAAATTCAATTCCTACGGCTAATGCAGGGTTGGATTATACCATTCCTAAAGGTACCCCGTTTATGTTAACAGGAACGGGAACGGATGCCAATGGAGATTCTTTAACCTACATTTGGGAACAGATGGATAATGCTTCTTCTTCCCAGACAGGAGCAAGTTCAGCAGCAAGTGCTACCAAAGCTTCAGGACCTACATTCAGATCCTTTACTCCAACCGCTTCACCAGTACGGTATTTTCCAAGAATGGCTTCTGTATTGGCCGGAGCAACCACAACGGCGGGTTCGGAGATCACCGTGGAAGCTCTATCTAATGTCGCCAGAACGTACAATTTCAGATTTACGGTTCGCGACAACAGAGCAGGCGGTTCCGGAAATAATTCTGATGATGCCGTAATCACCGTAAACGGAACGGCAGGTCCTTTCAGCGTAAGCTCACAAAATTCGGCGACAACCTATACTGGAGGAACTTCTCAGACAGTTACCTGGAATGTTGCCGGAACGACCGCAAACGGTGTAAACGCTGCTAATGTTGATATTCTCTGGTCTACCAATAGCGGAAATACATGGACTACTCTTTTGGCTGGAACCCCTAATGACGGTTCTCAGGCAGTGACAATTCCTAATTCATCAACTACTACAGGAAGAATTATGGTAAAAGGATCCAATCATATTTTCTTTGACGTCAACAATGCCAATATCACTGTAAATGCAGGATCGGGAACTGTAGATACAACAGCTCCCACAGCTCCTACCCTTGCTGCTTCAGGGACGACTTCCACATCAACCAATCTGTCATGGTCCGGAGCAACGGATAATGTTGCGGTAACAGGATATGACGTTTACCAGGGAGCTTCATTAATCGGTTCTACGGCTTCCACATCATATACCGTTACAAGCCTTAGTCCTTCCACAACATATACCTTCTCGGTAAGAGCTAAAGATGCTGCAGGAAATGTATCATCGTCAAGTAATTCGGTAAATGTTACTACATTGGCAGGAAGTACTGTCTCTTATTGCTCTGCTTCTGCAAACAACACAGCAGATGAAAGAATCGGAAACGTGAAATTCGGTACAATCAATAATACTTCTACGGGAACTGCCGGTTATGAAAACTTCACATCAATCTCTACCAATGTAACAAGAGGAACCGCTTATACAATTTCGGTGACTCCTGTATGGACATCGACAGTGTATAGTGAAGCTTATGCTGTGTATATTGATTACAACGGAGACGGAGACTTTACAGACAGCGGCGAACTGGCCTGGACAAGAACAGGATCTACAACAACTCCGGTGACAGGATCTATCACCATTCCTTCAACGGCTGTTCTAGGAAGTACAAGAATGAGAGTAATGATGCAGTACAGCTCTGTGCCTTCATCTTCATGCGGAACATATACCTACGGACAGGTGGAAGATTATACCTTAAATATTGTATCCTCAGGAAGAGGTGAAGTCGGTATAAAAGATCTTATCACAGATGTTAAACTGTATCCGAACCCAGTAAAAGACATTTTATATATCTCAAATACGACGGCAGAAGATTACAAAATCTTCGATATGGGTGGAAAACTAATCAACGCTGGAAAACTTGAACGAGGCTCTGTTAATGTAAGCAGCCTTATCAAAGGAGCTTATATGATTCAGATCGGAGAAACCTCCAAGAGATTCATCAAAAACTAATAACTAATCAATTTAAACTGAAAGGCTGTCTGGAAACGGGCAGTCTTTTTTTATGGGCAATGCTTAATAAGAGCCTGTTTTTAAATTTACAATTTATTTTTAATATTAAGAAATTGAGCCCCTTTAGCTTAAAAAATTAATTAAAATCAATTTATCGATTTAATTGATAAGTTATACCTTAATCTTAAAAATATATTTAGAACTTGAACAGGCTCTGAAACCTAAACATTCAGGTATATTGATGATCCGTTTAAGTCTTTTAACGTTCTGATTAAATGTGATTGCATTCTGATTAGGTCTTTTAGCTAAAATTTTAACTCTTTCGGGTAATATTTTAGATAATCTGGCAAATATTTTAGCCATTTTTATCAAAATTTTACGAAAAACAACATCAGACAGTTTGTATTGACTGTCTGATTCTTTTAGAATAATTCTAAAACTTATTTTATCCAATAATATTTTATGGACTTCTTTTATAAATAATGAGTACTAAATCATGATTGATTTTGCAATTCAGAATTCAAAATTCAAAATTCAAGATTACCAACTGATGATTTTCAGGTTAATTGTAAAAACTCAACTCATCAATCCTCATTTTATGAAACCTAATTTTTATATTTGCCTAAATAAAAAATATTCATGGATAAAATTGACAGTCTGAACCAGGTAGCAGAATTCCACACCACTTTTAAAGCCCCTATTTTAGATAATCCGCAGATTCCTTCACCGGAAAGATGCAATCTAAGGGTAGAACTTTTACAGGAAGAACTGAACGAATTGAAACAGGCGATTGCAGATAATGATATTGTAGAAATTGCTGATGCGTTGTGTGATCTTCAATATGTATTAAGTGGTGCGGTTCTGGAATTCGGACTTGGCAGTAAATTTGTAGAACTGTTCAACGAAGTGCAGCGATCCAATATGTCAAAGGCTTGTGACAATGAAGAGCAGGCACAGGAAACTGTAGAATTCTACAAAGAAAAAGAGGTAGAATCATTTTACGAGAAATCAGGTGAAAAATATAATGTGTACAGGAAAGCAGATCACAAAGTCCTGAAAAACAAATATTATTCTCCTGCCGATCTGAAGACAATTATTGAAAAATAGAATGAAAAAAATTATTAAAAGCATCCTTGCGGTATCCGCATTGTTCCTAGCCGTTCAGCAGCTCTCCGCACAAAAAGTTGTTGTGGGCCGCGAAGTGGAAACCACCGAAGACGGTAAAATGCTGTTGGGACATCAGCTGAAGGAAAAGTTCCTGGAAGCTCCATATTCCGACTGGTATGTAAAAGAACATGACGAATATGCTTTGGATCAGAAAGCGATCGGTGAGCTTAAAAAAGCTAAGATCAACTCTTACAATCTGGTTGTTTTCATGGGAACCTGGTGCGAAGACAGCCACAGGGATTTTCCGCGCCTTATGAAAATCCTGGAGGAGGTAAAATACCCTGAAAGCAAGCTTACCATTATCGCCGTAAACCGTAAAAAAGAATCGCCAACCGGAGATGAGGTGCGTTATAATATTCAGAGAGTCCCTACGATTATTGTAGAAAGATATGGTAAAGAAATCGGAAGAATTATAGAAATGCCGACAACAGGATATGTTGAGAGAGATCTTGTTGAAATAGTAAAAAAAGACGATCAGTCCGTAATCAAAGAAATTTTTAACAAATAAATCTTGAGAAATTTAAAAGTAATAGTACCGTTTCTGGCAGGAGTTATTTTGATGATGATCCTGTTTTTTAGTTTCAGATCCTGCTTAAATCCTGCTGAGAAAACCGAAAAGTCAGACTATTATATTCTGACCAATCAGATCTCAAAGATGAATAAAATGGTAGTTCTGGAACAGAATACTTCATCCATGCAGAAAACTAAAATGGGATACGAATTTTTCGGAAAAGAAGTATCCAGCAACAGTATTATTACTTATACCAAAACCAATGCGCAGGTTTCGTATGATCTTAACAAGATGAAAATGGAAGTTGATTCCGTTAATAAAAGACTGATTATTACAGAACTGCCGGAACCGGAGATAAGAATTACCCCAAGCGTGGAAATCCAGTCGCTGGACGATTCTTTCTTCAACAGAATTTCTGAAAAAGACATTAAGAACGTTACACAGAAGGCCAAAGCAACGGCTATTAATTCCATCGATCAGAACAGGCTGAAAGGTGAAGGCAAACAGCAGCTCATGGAAAATCTGAATACTATTTTCGTTTTGGCAAAGGCTTTGAATTATACAATAGAAGACCAGACAGGAAAGCTGGGTGTTCTAAAACTGTAAAATTTAAAAGCAATGAACTCAGAAGAAAACAAAAAAAAGGAATCTGCAAACACGGCAGAAACGAAAAAGCAAAACGAGGACTTCCCGAATATTCCGGCATCATCAAAGAAAACAAACCCTTCTGATGTAGATAAGGAAGACGTTCAGAAATCTTCAAAGAATAACAAATCCGGAAAAACAGACAATACGGAAGAATAAAAATAAAAAGGTTCTGCTTCTCAGAAGCGGAACCTTTTTTAGAAAAAAAATATACAAATAAAAATCAAACCGTATAAAAATTCGCTCCGCTGTATGAATTTATGGACTGTTAACTATATTATCTAATTTTCAGCGAAGCGAAATTATTTTTCAAATCAGACAATCGTAGATTTTCCGATTTTTACATTTTCAAAATTATAATAAGACTTTTCCGAATATTTGATGTAATCTGCAATAAAGCTTCCTACTTCACTCGTAGAATAATGCTGTTCAGCATTCAGATCTACTGTTACATATTTGTTTTCAATAGCATATTCTACAGACTGTCTTAATTTTTCGGCCGCCTGATCCAATCCGAGATAATCCAGCATCATCGCTGTACTTAAAACCGACGCGACAGGATTCGCAATTCCCTTTCCTTTTGCCTGAGGATAAGATCCGTGAATAGGCTCAAACAAAGCGTTTTCGTTTCCAATGGAAGCCGACGGAAGAAGACCGATGGAACCTCCGATGACACTCGCCTCGTCAGAGATAATATCGCCGAACATATTTTCGGTTACAATGACATCAAATTGTTTAGGATTTAAAATCAACTGCATCGCCGCATTATCCACGAACATAAAGTCAAGGTCCACATCAGGATATTCATTGGCAATTTCTTTACAAACCTTTCTCCATAATCTGGAAGTATCTAAAACGTTAGCTTTGTCAATCAGGGTTAATTTTTTTCTTCTTTTCTGCGCTTCCTGAAAAGCCATATGAACAATGGGTATGATTTCTTCACGATTGTATTTACAAATATCATAAGCATATCCTGCTTCTTCATCGGTAAATTTTTCACCGAAATAAATTCCGCTCACGAGTTCCCTGAAAATCTGAATGTCGGTTCCTTCAATAACTTCTCGTTTTAACGGACTTTTATCAATTAGAGAAGAATATGTTTTTAACGGACGGATGTTGGCAAAAAGCCCGAGTTCCTTACGGAGTTTCAGAAGTCCTTGTTCAGGCCGTACTTTCGCATCCGGATTATGATCAAAAGAAGGATCTCCGATAGCTCCGAAAAGCACCGCATCAGATTCCTTACAAATCTGCAGCGTTTCGTCCGGCAAAGGGTTTCCTGTCTTGAAAATAGCTTCTGCCCCCATCAATCCATAGGTGAATTCAAAGGTATAATTAAAAGCTTCGCCAATTGCATTCAAAATTTTAGTGCTTTCATTCACTACTTCCGGTCCGATTCCGTCTCCGGGAAGAACGGCAATTTTAAAACTTGTTTTCATAAATTTTCTGTGTTTTCAATTCAAATTCCTGAATGGCCTGTTTTCGGCTGATCAGGAAATCAATATCATCATACCCGTTCATCAGGCAGATTTTTTTGTAAGAATCAATTTCAAAATATTCGGAACGATCTCCGAAGCTTACCGTCTGGCTTTCCACATCAACCTTTAATTCCCGTTCAGGATTTTCAGTAATACCGTCTAAAATTTCCTGTAGAAAATTTTCGGAAACTTTTACAGGTAATAAGCCATTATTTAATGCATTTCCTTTAAAAATATCAGCAAAAAAGCTTGAAATAACTACTTTAAAACCATAATCCGTCAACGCCCAAGCCGCGTGTTCCCGACTGCTTCCGCAACCGAAATTATTTCCGGCAACCAGAATCTCTCCGGAGTATTTGGGGTTGTTTAATACAAAGTCAGTGTTGGGTTTATTTGTATGAACATCATAACGCCAGTCTCTGAAAAGATTTTCTCCGAACCCTTTTTTATCAATACTTTTTAAAAACCGTGCCGGAATAATCTGGTCGGTATCTATATTTTCTACCGGCAACGGAATGGCCCGGGATTGTATCATGACTAATTTTTGCATTTTTTCTGAATCAGAATAGTTTTAATTATTGATTAATTTTTTAGGAGCTTTTTCCCGCTATCCACTCATACTCCTCGCTCCATTGCTTTTTCCTTCGCTTGCTCCGGGGTAACCGTTTCTATCGGGGCTATGAATTCCGTTTTCTTATAATATTTTGTTATGATGCAAAGTTTGTCATCCTGTAAGGATCCAGACCTTATCTTTTTATTGGAATTCTAATACTATGTTTAGATCCCTACGGGATGACAAGCTTGCTTTAAAATAATTTTAACGAATTACAATTTTGCTTTAAATTCACCATTCACTTACGAAGTAAAAATTCATCTCCATCAGTTTTCAAAAGCCGAAATTTTCCCTTCCACCGCAACTTTTGCAGCAGTTAACGGACTTGCCAGAATCGTTCTTGCGCCCTGTCCTTGTCTTCCCTCAAAATTCCTGTTGGAAGTCGAAACACAATATTCACCCTCCGGGATTTTGTCGTCATTCATTGCCAGACAAGCTGAACATCCAGGCTGCCTGATCTGGAATCCGGCTTCCGTAAAAATTTTGTCGAGTCCTTCCTCATATATTTGTTTGGCTACCTGCTGTGAACCCGGAACAATTAATGCATGAACGTGTTCCGATTTTCTTTTTCCTTTAATATAATTTGCCGCCGAACGGAAATCTTCAATCCTTGCATTGGTACAGCTTCCGATGAAGACATAATTAACTTTAATATCAGCAAGTGCCTGTCCGGCTTTTAGGCCCATATACTTCAAAGCTTTTTCTTCAGAATCATTTTGAGGATCCGGAATATTCTGGCTGATCGGAATTCCCATTCCGGGATTTGTTCCGTAGGTTACCATCGGATAAATTTCAGAAGCATCAAATGAGAATTCAGCATCAAAAACAGATTCTTCATCCGATTTCAGTGTCTTCCAGTATTCAAGCTTATCTTCCCACTCCTCTCCTTCCGGTGCAAATTTTCGCCCTTTAACATAGTTAAAAGTGGTTTCGTCCGGAGCAATAATTCCGCCGCGGGCACCCATTTCGATGCTCATATTGCAGACGGTCATTCTTCCTTCCATCGACATTTCTTCAAAAACATTTCCGGCATATTCGCAGAAATAGCCTGTTCCGCCATCGGTCCCGACTTTCGAGATGATGTACAAAATCACATCTTTCGGCTGAACATTTTTATTTAATTGACCGTTTACGGTAATTCTCATCGATTTAGGCTTATTCAGCAATAAGCATTGGCTCGCAAAAACCTGAGCCACCTGGCTGGTTCCGATCCCAAAAGCGATCGATCCGAAAGCTCCGTGCGTAGAAGTATGGCTGTCACCGCAGACGATACTCATTCCCGGTTGGGTAATTCCCAGTTCCGGAGCAATGATGTGAACAATTCCCTGGTAAGGATGTCCCAAACCGTACAATTCGATGTTGTTCTTCTTACAGTTTTCCGTTAATTGTTGAACCTGGTTTCTGGAAGATTCATCGCGTATCGGCTTATCCTGATCCCATGTCGGAACATTGTGATCGGCAGTCGCTACAATTTGCTTCGGCCTGAAAACTTCCAAGTTCCTGGATTCCAGTTCTGCAAAAGCCTGCGGACTTGTTACTTCATGAATCAGATGTTTGTCAATGTATATAATTTGAGGCCCGTCGGGAATCGTTTCTACAACGTGCGCATCCCAGACTTTGTCAAAAAGAGTTTTAGTACCGTTCATTGTTTTTATTATTGAAAAATCAATTCGTTATCCTATTTTTCTTGTTACCCTTTCAATAATGGCGGTTAGATCATTATTATCAATTTCTTTTTTACGGTCAGCCATTTTGAGGAATTCCTGATATAAAAAATCCAGCTCATTTTTAGTGACATCAAAACCGATATTCTTGAACCGGTATGCTAAAGCAGAACGTCCACTTCTCGCTGTCAATACAATGGTTGAAGCATTAACCCCCACTTCCGCAGGATCAATAATTTCATAGGTCTCCCGATTCTTGATTACACCATCCTGATGAATTCCTGAGCTATGCGCAAAAGCATTTGCCCCTACGATTGCTTTGTTAGGCTGTACCGGCATTCCCATCAGATCAGACACCAAAACACTCATATAATTGAGCATTTTGGAGTTGACCTCTGTGTATAATTTTAAATTTTTATGTTGTTTCAGAATCATTACAACCTCTTCCAAAGCTGTATTTCCGGCTCTTTCTCCAAGGCCGTTAATGGTACATTCAATCTGTCTCGCTCCATTGATGACTCCGGAAATGGAGTTGGCTGTTGCCAGCCCAAGGTCATTATGACAATGGCATGACAACACTGCCTTTTCAATACCTTTTACATTTTCTTTCAGGTATTTTATTTTTTCACCATATTCTTCAGGAAGGCAATATCCTGTAGTATCCGGAATATTAAGTACTGTTGCTCCGGCTTTAATGGCTTCTTCACAGACTCTTGCGAGATAATCATTATCGGTTCTTCCGGCGTCTTCGGCATAAAATTCCACATCTTCTACGAAACTTTTGGCATATTTTACAGCCTGTACCGCTCTTTCAATAATATCTTCTCTGTTGGAATTGAATTTATATTTAATATGCGAATCCGAAGTTCCGATTCCGGTGTGAATTCTTGGCCTTTTCGCAAACTTCAGTGCTTCCGCCGCAACCTCAATATCTTTCTGATTGGCTCTTGTCAAACCGCACACTTTTGCATTTTTCACCAGTTTTGAAATTTCGGAAACCGAATGAAAATCTCCCGGACTTGAAATGGGGAAACCTGCTTCAATAATATCAACCCCAAGTTCATCAAGCTTTTCTGCAATAGCCAGTTTCTGCTCCGTATTCAGTTTGCAGCCTGGAACCTGCTCGCCGTCGCGCAGCGTGGTGTCAAAAATTTCAACTTTTTCGGAATTCATAATGAAGTATTTTACTTAATTTTGATTCAAAACTAAAAAGATGAAACGTTTATTCATTTTAGGTTTTATAAAAATTACAATATTCAGAATGTTATATTTTGGATATAATTAATTGATAATCAATTTTTTAAATTATATAGATTTACAATGGCAGAATTGCATAAAGATTTTTTGTTTGTTCTCATCAAGTCACTTACGACTTCCGAAAAAAGACAATTCAGGCTGTATGTAAATCGTCTCGGGATCAATGTTGATGCGAAGTTCCTACTACTTTTTTCTGAAATTGAGAAAATGAAAGAATATGATGAAACGATTATTATTCAGAAGAAAATCTCAACAAAACAGCAATTGTCTAATCTGAAAGCGCATCTTTACAAACAGATTCTGGTAAGTTTACGAATGAATCCGAGTCATCAGAATTACAGGATTCAGCTGCGTGAACAGCTGGATTTTGCTAATATTTTATACCAGAAAGGCCTTTATAAACAAGCACTTAAAATTTTAGACAAAACCAAGCATACTGCCCTTGAGCTTGATGAGAAAACAATAGCCTCTGAAATTATTGATCTGGAAAAAGTAATTGAATCACAGTTTATTACAAGAAGCATTGAAGGACGTGCGGAAGAGCTGATCAGGCAGTCCACCGAAATAAGCAAGCAGAACCATTATGCCACGGAACTGTCTAATCTTTCCTTGAAGTTATATAGTGAAATGCTTACTCATGGGTATGTAAAAACAGATGAAGAACGTGCTGAAATCATGAAAATATTTAATGCGCAAATTCATAAAATAACCTTTGAAAAACTGAATTTTACGGAAAAATTATGGTATTTCAAGGCCCACGTCTGGAAAAACCAGCTGCTGCAGGAATATAAATATACTTTGAAATATGCCTTTCTCTGGGTAGATCTCTTTCATAAAAATCCGGAAATGATCATGAGCCATCCGGTATGGTATATCAAAGGAAATACTTATCTTCTTAAAATCCTTTTTCTATATGGCAATATTGATATGCTGGAAGACCGTTTCAGAAAGTTTAACGAAATTGTCCATTCTTCAAGCTTTGCTCAAAATGAAAACGTGCAATCGCTTATTTTTCTTACGTATTATAATACGTTAATGAATATTCACTTTGTAAAAGGTGAATTCTTTTCCGGAACGAAAATAGTTCCCGAAATCGAATTGAAAATGGAAAGGCTGCGCGACAAAATCGATGAGCATCATTTTATGATTCTCTACCTTAAAATCGCGGCTATGTTTTTCGGAAGTAAAAAATTTAAAGAGTCGATTCGGTATGCATTAAAAGTTATAGAATCCAAAGGAAATGTCCAGGAAGACCTGCTGTTTCATACAAGGATTCTGATTTTAATGGCCAAATATGAATCGGGAAATGATGAAGATTATGATGACTTCATTAAAGCTACGCTTAAGTTTACCAAAAAAATGAAGAAGCCTGATGAATTCCATTTTGAAAGCATTGAGTTTTTTAAGAATCTGAATAGTGTAGCGCCGACTCAGCAATTTGAATCTTTCAGGCAATTTGATAAAAAACTGGATCTTTTTTCTGAAAATGAATATTACAGAAGGTCATTATTGTACATCGATATCCATGGATGGGTACAGTCTAAACTAAGAAATGTGGATGTTATTGAAATTATTAAAGGAAAAGTACGATATAAAAGGAAATTTTAAATTTAAGTAATCATTGTAAACCTCAATTCATGAAAACGGATTTCTTTTATTTTTAGTATTAAATCTTACTACAAATACATATGAATATAGCATATTAACTAAAAAATCCGTATTTTTGCATCTTAAAATTTCTTAGTAAACAATGATAAAAATTACACTTCCAGACAGTAGTGTCAAAGAATTCGAGGCGGGAGTAACTCCGCTAGATGTGGCAAAATCTATAAGCGAGGGATTGGCTAGAAACACCATTTCCGCAGTTGTAAACGACAAACAAGTTGAGACGACCACGCCTATAACCACGGATTCTACGGTACAACTGCTTACATGGAATGATGATCTTGGAAAGAAAGCGTTCTGGCATTCTTCTGCCCACCTTCTGGCGCAGGCTATCCTTGAATTTTATCCCAATGCTAAGTTAACCATTGGTCCTGCTATCGAAAGTGGGTTCTACTACGATGTAGATTTCGGGGACGAAAGCTTATCTGAAAAGGATTTTGAGAAGATTGAGAAAAAAGTATTGGAAAATGCGAAAAAAGGCTCAACGTTCTCGCTGTATCCTGTTTCTAAAGAAGAGGCACTAAAAGTATACGCAGATAATCCTTATAAAGTAGAACTGATTTCCAATCTTAATGATGGTGAAATTACTTTCGTGACCCACGATGATTTCACAGATCTTTGTCGTGGAGGACATATCCCGAATACAAGTATTGTAAAAGCAGTAAAGATTTTAAATGCAGCCGGAGCTTACTGGAGAGGAAACGAAAAAAATCCTCAGCTGACAAGAGTGTACGGTATTTCTTTTCCAAAACAGAAAGAGCTGACTGAATATCTTGAAAGGCTTGAAGAAGCCAAGAGAAGAGATCACAGAAAATTAGGTAAAGAATTAGGAATCTTCGCATTTTCTGAAAAAGTAGGAGCAGGTTTGCCGCTTTGGCTGCCTAAAGGTACCGCTTTGAGAAGAAAATTGGAGAATTTCCTTTCTGCAGCTCAGAAAAAAGGAGGTTATGAATTCGTAATGTCGCCGCATATCGGGGCAAAAGAATTGTACGTAACTTCCGGGCACTGGGATAAATATGGAGCAGACAGCTTCCAGCCAATCAAAACGCCGAACGAGGGAGAAGAATTCATGCTGAAGCCAATGAACTGCCCGCACCACTGTGAAATTTATAAAACTTCGCAATGGAGCTACAGAGATTTACCTAAAAGATATGCAGAATTCGGAACTGTTTATAGATATGAGCAATCAGGAGAGCTTCACGGACTGACACGGGTTCGCGGATTTACTCAGGATGATGCGCACTTATTCTGTACTCCGGATCAGTTGTTGGGAGAATTCGAAAAAGTTATTGATCTTGTACTATATGTTTTCAGATCATTAGGTTTTGAAGATTTTGTGACTCAGGTGTCATTAAGAGATCCTGAAAACAGAGAAAAATATATCGGCTCCGACGAGAACTGGGAAAAAGCGGAAAACGCCATCATTACCGCGGCAAAAAACAAAGGTTTGAAAACTGTTGTTGAATATGGTGAAGCAGCATTCTACGGTCCTAAGCTGGATTTTATGGTGAAAGATGCGTTGGGAAGAAGATGGCAGCTAGGAACCATCCAGGTTGATTATAACTTGCCGGAACGATTTGATCTCCACTACATCGGAAATGATAATGAAAAGCACAGACCGGTAATGATCCACAGAGCGCCGTTTGGTTCTATGGAGCGTTTTATTGCGATTCTGCTTGAAAATACAGCTGGAGACTTCCCATTGTGGTTAAGCCCTGATCAGTTCATTATTCTTCCGATCAGCGAAAAATATGCAGATTATGCTAAAAAAGTTTCAGAATTTTTAGAAAATCACGATATTAGCGGTCAGATTGATAACAGAAATGAAAAGACAGGAAAGAAGATCCGTGATGCGGAATTAAATAAGATCCCATTCATGCTGGTGGTAGGAGAAAATGAAGAGAAGGATGGCACAATTTCTGTACGTAGACGGGGTGAAGGAGATCTGGGAGCAATGAATTTAGAAGACTTCGTTTCTTACTTTAAAAAAGAATCTGCGATATAAGATCAAAAATTCTTAATTCAGACTTAAATATTCTACCTTTGAGTTCTGAATAAAATTAAATTAGCATTAACCAATAAAATTATAATACAATAGCACAAAGATTTAACAACAGGGGCCCACAGAGACGTCCGGTACAGGAGGACGCTCACTTGATCAACGATAAAATTCGTGTGAGAGAGCTTCGTTTAGTGGGCGATAACGTAGAGCCGGGAGTATATCCTACAGATAAAGCAAGACAGATTGCCAAGGAGCAAGAACTGGATCTTGTGGTAATTTCTGATAAGGCTGAACCGTTTATTGCTAGAGTTTTGGACTATAAAAAGTTCTTATACGAGCAAAAGAAAAAACAGAAGGAACTTAAAGCCAAGCAGGTGAAAGTGGTTGTGAAAGAAATTCGTTTCGGACCTCAGACCGACGAACATGACTACGAATTTAAGAAAAAGCATGCTGAAAAATTCCTTGAAGAAGGTTCAAAGCTTAAAACCTACGTATTTTTTAAAGGACGTTCGATTATCTTTAAAGACCAGGGAGAAATCCTTCTTTTAAAACTTGCCCAGGAACTGGAGCACGTTGGAAAAGTAGATCAGCTTCCTAAGCTTGAAGGAAAAAGAATGATTATGATGATGAGTCCTAAAAAACCGGCTAAATAATTATATGTAGCGATAGTTCCGCCAATTAAAAATATAAAGCTCCATTTTATGGAGCTTTTTTTATTTAACCAACTGGCTAAACATCTTTTAAATCACAAAATAGAGATTATATTGATGTTTAATTTTATATTAACAATACTTTAAATAAAGGGTTTCACAGTATATTTTATATCTTTAATATGGGATATATTATAAATATTTATATATTTGCAACGTCAAATAATAAAAATATGAAAATTAAACTTTTAACGGGATTTGCAGCAGCAATGTTATTAACTTCTTGTGCTCCAGATGAAACATTTGAAAACACAAACCTTAAAAACGGTGAATCAAAAACTTCTGAAATTGCAGCACGTGGTATTTCTTCAACAGTAACTTTTATTACAGAAACAACAAATCACCCGCAAAGACTTGATCCGGGTCAATCCATCAGTTTATCCTATAATATTTACACTTATAGATTGGAGATGCAGGGAGATAGTAATCTTGTTCTTTATCAGGATAGACCGGGCTTTACGCGTGCTATCTGGAGTACAAACACACACCGAGACAGTGGAACACCATGGCTTATCGCACAAAATGACGGAAACCTTGTTATATATAATGATGGTAATCCGCTGTGGCATACTAATAGTTCGGTGAGCGGCAATGTATCTAATCCTCATATAAAGATGCAGCTATATACCAGAAGTGGTGGTTCTATACCTGCGGGAATTAGAATCAAGTTAGTATTAGGTGGAAATAATGTAGAAAGAAAAACCTTTGCCGAAGTTGACCTGAGTGATTTCTATTAAGTAGAACATTAGCTAAAGCATAGAATTTAAACTTAAACCGCCTCGTACCTGGGGTGGTTTTCATATTGCTTTTGAACAATTCTCTGTTCTCGCTTTTTAATTTTTCGTTATTTTGCGTCCTGATCTTAAAAAGCTTAAGAAATATATTTTAACTCTATTTCATGAAGACAGGATACTATTCCTTTTTTGTATTTAGTTTGGTTATTTTTTCATTGGGATGTTATTACTACTACCCTTTTCTTTCCGATGACAGTTTAATCTCTCTGCGGTATGCACAGCGTTTCATCAATGGCAAAGGACTAACATGGAATGACGGACATCCTGTTGAAGGCTATTCTAACCTGTTGTGGATCCTCATTATTTCTCTTTTAGGAAAATTGGGAATGAATCTAATCCTTGCAGCCAGAATATTAGGAATTGCATGTTCTATCGGTACGTTTGCGGTTATTTCTTCCTATTTTAAAGCAAAAAATATTAAAAAGGAATATGTATTTCTTGCGGTATTTCTCTTGGTAACGACACCTTGTTTTACAGTCTGGGCCATTGGCGGATTGGAACAGCCTTTGTACATTTTCCTTCTTACCCTTACTTTAACCGAAGTTTCAAAAATCGTTAATGATAGATCACGAACAATCTATCTGCTCCCACTTTGGCTTGGTCTTTTAGCGATTACGAGACCGGATGGTTTTCTGTTTACCATTTTAACCACAATATTTTTGTTATTTGTTTTTAGAAAAAACAGGAAAGATCTTATAAAAGTTACTTTAGTTGTTTTAGTGCCTTCTTTATTTTTATTAGGACAACTCATCTTCAGGTATAATTTTTATGGCGAACTGGTTCCAAATACAGCTTTGGTCAAAGTAAAGGTTACCTTACATCATGCTTTGCGCGGTGGATTTTATGTTTTTAAAGCTTTCTTCGGAACATTACTGTTATCCTCTTTTGGATTGTACTGCCTTTTTTACCTGGTTTATAAGAAGAAGAATCTTTTCGGGTTTTATCTTTTGCTGAATGTTGCAGCCTGGACAGCTTATGTAGTGACAGTAGGTGGAGATATTTTCCCAGCCTTTCGTCATTATTATGCAGTGCTGATTATATTCGTGTTTGCCATTATTTTCGGATTGAATGAAATGCAGTTTAGTTTTAAAACAAAAAGTAGTAAAACAGGATTTATTGTTATTCTGCTGCTTAATCCTTTTATTCAGCTGCTCATTCCGGATAATCAAAATGCGATTGACGAACGCTGGGAATTCCGCGGGATGAAGCTTGGAGAAACGTTGAAAACTACCTTTCCGAAAAATACGATAATTGCTGTTACCGCTGCCGGATGTATTCCTTATTCTTCTGAGCTTCCAGCAATTGATATGCTTGGATTAAATGATTACTACACGCCACGCCATCCACCAAAAAATTTCGGAAGCGGTATGCTGGCTCATGAATTGGGCGATGCGAATTATGTTCTCGGAAGAAATCCGGATGTTATTATCTACCACATGGGTGCTGTTCCGAGGTTTAATGTGGGTGATCAGATGAAGATCAATCCGGTTTTTATTGATAATTATGTAGAAGTTCTTGCCAGACAAAGTAATGATGAGCATATTCTCTATTTTAATAAATACGGGAAAAATACTGGAATTATAAAAACAGGAAATATAATAAAGATCCCGGCTTATCTTATGAGCTCCGTTTCAGATAATGAATGTATTTTCAAAGATAAAAAACTGTTGAAACTTCTGAAAAAGGATAAGATCTATGTTCTTTCCTTAAAAAATCCTGCTGCTGAACAATGGGAAATAAGCCAATCGAGTCGTAATTTATTTTCTCCTGAATCCAAAATTAGTTATAAAAATAATGAAATGATGGTCACGCTGATTCCAAACAAGGAAATATTTTTAGAAACTCTGGAATTACAAAGGAAGTATTAATATTTTTTTGTAATTTTGCACCCTATTATTTCCGGGAATGGCCGGAAACCAAAAACAGATATTGATAACAAAACAATAAAAAGCAAAACAATGCCAAAATTAAAAACGAAATCAGGTGCTAAGAAACGTTTTGCTCTTACCGGATCTGGTAAGATCAAAAGAAAAAATGCTTACAAAAGCCACATCTTAACTAAGAAAGAAACTAAGCAGAAGAGAAATCTTACTACTACTTCTTACGTAGCTAAAGTGGACGAAAAAAGTGTTCAACGTCAATTAGCAATTAAGTAGTTTTTATAAATCTATATCCGGTTTATAAGAATTCAAAACAAATTCAACATTTTAACCCTGAAATGGAGCAGCTAAGAGTAATGAAATAATTACCGCACATTTCAAAAAAACAATTTAATTATGCCAAGATCAGTAAATTCGGTAGCTTCAAGAGCTAGAAGAAAGAAAATTTTTAAGCACGCTAAAGGTTATTTCGGAAGAAGAAAGAACGTTTGGACAGTAGCTAAAAACGCGGTAGAAAAAGCAATGCAATATGCTTACCGTGGTAGAAAAGAGAAGAAAAGAAATTTCAGAGCACTTTGGATCACTCGTATCAACGCGGGAACCAGAGAGCACGGAATGTCTTACTCTCAGTTTATGGGGGCTCTTAAGAAAAACAACATTGAGCTTAACAGAAAAGTTTTAGCAGATTTAGCAATGAATCACCCTGAAGCTTTCAAAGCAGTTGTAGATCAAGTAAAATAATGTAAAATTTTTGTTATCAATATAAATCCCGGGTTTTTTTGCCTGGGATTTTTTTATTATATACATTTGCTAATTATTAAATATGTAAAAATTTATTTAAGGGTGAAAAAACTAACTACTTTTCTGCTTATTTCATTGGTATCTTATAACCTTCAGGCTCAAAGTCTTATTCAGGCTTATAAAAACAGGGCAGATCAGGTTTCACAGAGCAATATTACCACGATTCTTCAGGAATTTGAGAATCTTGGGGTAAAAACTACCGGCTCCGCTGCCAATACGAATACCCTGAACTGGATTAAAGCAAAATACCAATCATATGGATATACTGCAAGCCAGATTGTGGAAGATCCTTTCACTTTCGGGAGTACAAGTTCAAAAAATTTAGTGATTACAAAAACAGGCACACTGTATCCTGATATTTATGTGATCATTTGTGGCCATTATGATACGATCACCGGAACTGGTGTGAGTGATAACGGAAGCGGTACATCCATTATCCTGGAAGCAGCAAGGATTTTAAAAGATATTCCTACGGACTACTCGATCAAGTTTATTCATTTTTCGGGTGAAGAACAAGGATTGCAGGGAAGCGCTCATTATGCGGACAATGTAGTTTTTCAGAATAACGTAAGACAACTCAATGTAAGAGTGGTTTTTAATATTGATCAGGTTGGAGGTAAAATCGGGAACAATAATAATGCGATTAAGTGCGAAAGCGATCAGTCTGGACAAAGCGGAAACAATGCACAGTCTCTTTCTTTTACTCAGCAGCTGGCTAACTGTACAACATTATACTCTCCGTTGCAGACCGTAATGTCTAATGCTTATGCTTCGGATTATATACCTTTTGAACAGAATGGAGATATCATTACCGGATTTTACGAAAATGTAAGAAGCTATAACGAGCATACGGTGAATGATACCTTCATAAACGTAGATCCTACTTATGTTTTCAATGTAGGAAAAGCTGCTGTGGGAGCATTACAGCACTTCGCAACCGCTTCAACAACTCTGCTGGCAACCGAAGAAAAAAGTATAAACAGCCTTGAAACAGTAAAAATTTACCCGAATCCGGCAAAGGATATACTGAATATTGAACTTCCGAAAGATATTAAGAATTTTAACCTTGAAATCACAGATATGAATGGAAGAGTAATTCTATATAAAGAAAATGAAACAAAAGTTAATGTTTCGGGATTGATAAACGGAGCTTATTTAGCAATAATAAAAACCAAAGACAGCAAAGCGGTTAGAAAGATAATTATCGGAAAATAATTCCTGAAATACAACATTAAATCCTGAGTGAATGCTCAGGATTTTTTGCTTTAATTTAATTCCATAATATAGGAAACTACCGATCGCGGTTCTTTAAAATTTCTTCAATATCTTGTAGACTAAAATTTTTAGCTTTCAGTAAAATTAAAAGGTGGTACAGCAGATCTGCCGCTTCATTTTTAAACAGATCGTCATTGCTGTCTTTGGCTTCAATAACCACTTCTACGGCTTCCTCTCCCACTTTCTGAGCCATTTTATTGATTCCTCTCTGGAATAATGAGTACGTGTAGGAACCTTCGGTTTTTTCATCAATTCTCCTGCTTATTTTTTCTTCCAGCTCATACAAAAAACCTTTAGAATCTTTATCCCCGAAACAACTGAAACTTCCGGTGTGGCAAACAACATTCGTAGGAATTGCCTTAATTAGAATTGTATCCTGATCGCAGTCAACGTCAATATTTTTAACGGTTAAAAAATTTCCCGACTCCTCTCCTTTTGTCCAAAGCCTGTTTTTGGAACGGCTGAAAAACGTTACAATTCCTTCTTTTCTGGTTTTTTCAAAAGCTTCTTCGTTCATATATCCTAACATCAAAACCTGTAATGTTCTGTCGTCCTGAACAATCACCGGAACCAAGCCTTTACTTTTATTAAAATCGATACTCATCGTATTGCAATTTTTTTAATTTTTAAATTATTTTTAAGATCCTGAATCTGCACTTCTCCAAAATGGAAAATACTTGCCGCCAAAGCTCCTGTTGCTTTTGTATGATTAAAAACTTCCTCAAAATCTTCCATTTTTCCTGCACCTCCGGAAGCAATAACAGGAATATTTACACTTTCGGAAATTAACTTTGTTATTCTGAGATCAAATCCGTTTTTTGTACCATCTGCATCCATCGAAGTGAGAAGAATTTCTCCCGTTCCCAGTTCTTCTGCTTTCTTTGCCCAGTCTAGTGTCTTGAGATCCGTTATTTCTCTTCCTCCTTTTACGTGAACCCAATCTGATCCGTTCACCAATTTCGTATCAATAGCAACCACAATACACTGACTCCCAAATTCTTTTGACAACTCCGAAATTAATGCCGGATTTTTAACCGCCGAAGAATTAATACTGATCTTATCTGCTCCGGCTTCCAAAAGTCTCCTTACATCTTCAACAGTAGAAATTCCACCGCCGACCGTGAACGGAATACTCAGTTCCGCCGCGATTTTCTGTACCAGTCCGGCAAAAGTTTTCCGTTCATCTATTGTTGCGGTAATATCCAGAAAAACCAATTCGTCTGCACCTTCTTTTTCATATCTTTTGGCAAGTTCTACAGGATCTCCCGCATTTCTTAATCCTTCAAAATTAATTCCTTTCACCGTAGTTCCGTCTTTGATATCCAGACACGGAATGATTCTTTTTTTAAGCATTTTCAATAAAATTTTGGAGTTGCTGTAAACTGATTCTGCCTTCATAAATAGCCTTTCCGATAATCGTTCCGGAACACCCGATGTTTTTCATCTGTTCCACATCTTCAATACACGAAATGCCGCCGCTTGCAATGAGCTGAACTGCTGTTTTTTCTACGATTTCTCTGTACAGTTCATCCGATGCGCCCTGAAGCATTCCGTCTTTAGAAATATCCGTACAGATCACATTTTTAATTCCCTTATTTTTATATTTGAGAATAAAATCGATCACATCCAGTTGGCTTTCTTCCAGCCAGCCTGAAGTTTTTATCTTTCGGTTTTCGCAATCAGCTCCGAGAATCATTTTATCCGGACCATATTTTTCAATTAAGTCAAAACAAAAATCGGGATCCTGAACGGCAATGCTTCCCATGGTAATTTGTCTCGCTCCCGAATTAAAGGCAATTTCAATGTCTTCCAGAGTTTTCAGTCCGCCTCCGAAATCAATTTCCAGAGAAGTCTCTTTCGCAATGGTTTCCAAAACCTTTTGGTTAACAATATGCTTAGACTTTGCACCGTCAAGATCCACCAGATGAAGATATTGTACGCCAAAACTTTCAAATTCTTTAGCGACTTCAAGCGGATTTTCATTGTATATTTTTTTGGTATCGTAATCTCCTTTCGACAAACGGACGCATTTTCCGTCGATGATGTCTATAGCGGGAATAATTTTCATATTCAGTTTTATTGTTTTAAAAAGTTTTCCAGTAAACGGCTTCCTATATCTCCTGATTTTTCTGGGTGAAACTGCATCGCATAGAAATTATCCTTTTGCAGAGATGCACTGAACGGCAGAATATAATCGCACACCGACGTCGTATTTTCCGATAATTCGCAATAGAAACTGTGAACGAAATACACATCGCTGTTTTCTTCAATCCCCGAAAATATTCCGGAATTAAAGTCTGAAATCGTATTCCATCCCATGTGTGGAACAATATTTTTTGCTGGAAACTTTTTAACATCGATATCAAAAATTCCCATCCCGACTGTATTTCCTTCTTCATTGTTTTTACACATCAGCTGCATTCCCAAACAAACGCCTAAAACAGGCTGTTTTAAAGTCGGAATTAACTGATCCAGACCTTTTTCTTTTAGTAATTTCATGGTAGAAGATGCTTCACCCACTCCCGGAAAAATTACTTTGTCGGCTTTTCTTATCAGGTTAAAATCATCGGTTACCACAGATTCTACTTTCAGTCTGTTTAATGAATTCTGTACGGAACTGACATTTCCGCCGTTGTATTTGATGATGGCAATCATTATAAACTTCCTTTGGTTGATGGTAAATTAAAATTCGTATCCGTCTGTTTTACTGCCATTTTTAACGCCTTGGAAAATGCTTTAAATACAGATTCGATCTTGTGATGTTCGTTATCTCCTTCCACTTTAATGTTTAGATTGCATTTTGCTGAGTCGGTGAAGGATTTGAAGAAGTGATAAAACATTTCAGTCGGAACATCGCCAATTTTTTCACGCTTAAAATCAGCTTCCCAAACGATCCACTGTCTTCCTCCAAAATCCATGGCGACCTGTGCTAAACAATCATCCATCGGAAGAAGAAATCCGTAACGTTCAATTCCTTTTTTCTTTCCTAAGGCTTTTAAAACAGCTTCTCCAAGAACAATTCCTGTATCTTCAATGGTGTGGTGTTCATCCACCTGCAAATCTCCTTTGACGTTAATTTTTAAATCTAAATTCCCGTGTTTGGAAATCTGTTCGAGCATGTGATCAAAAAAATGTAATCCTGTTGAAATTTCAGAGGCTCCGCTTCCATCAAGATTGACTTCAATTTCAATATCAGTTTCATTGGTTTTTCTGGATACTTTTGCTTTTCGCGGAATATTCGTCAGAAACAGTGCGATTTCGCTCCAGCTTTCCGTCGTTAAATCAGCTTTATCATTTTGAACTTTACTGATCAATATAGATTTTGCTCCTAAATTTTTTGCCAACTGAATATCTGTAAGCCGGTCACCAATAACAAATGAATTTTCAAGATCGTAATCTCCGTAAATATACTTTCCCAGCATTCCCGTTCCCGGTTTTCTTGTCGGCAGGTTTTCACTTTCAAAACTTCTGTCGATCAGAATATCACTAAAAACAATTCCTTCATTTTCAAAAGCTTTGAGCATTTTTTCCTGTGGTTTGATGAAGTCTTCATAAGGAAAACTTTCTGTTCCCAAACCATCCTGATTGGTTATCATTACCAGTTCAAAATCAAGTTCTTTAGCAATTCGGGAAAGATTCTGGAAAACTCCGGGATAAAATTCCAGCTTTTCAAGAGAATCAACCTGAAAATCAATGGGGGGTTCTAAGATTAAAGTTCCGTCGCGGTCTATAAAGAGTACTTTTTTCATTTTACTTTTCTTTTACTTTTCTAAACATCACATGTTTTAAAAATCTGTAAGGTTTCAGATTTAATTAAATACTTTTTAAGACGTTAATCAGCTTATTGTTTTCTTCCCTTTTACCCACATTAATTCTGATGCAGTCCGGAATCTGAGGACTTCTTTTGCTTGTCAATATTTCATTTTTCAGTAACTCCTGATACACATTTTCTGCGTTGTTAAATTCAATTAAAAAGAAATTGGCATCTGTAGGAAATACTCTTTTAACACATTCAACATTAAGCAATTCATTTTTTAATCTTGAAATTTCACTTAAAGTATTTTTTATATTTTCTTCTATAATATTTTTATAATTAATTAATTGCATGATTTTATTTAAACTTAATGAATTAATATTATAAGGTGATTTCACGGTATTAATCAACTTTATGATTTCTTGCGATGAATAGGCAATGCCCACTCTTGCTCCTGCCATTCCCCATGCTTTTGAGAAGGTTTGAAGAACAATCAGGTTGGGGCATTTTCCCAACAGTTCAATGCATGATTTATGTTCTGAAAATTCGATATACGCCTCGTCCACAACAACAATTCCGTTAAAATTTTTAATGTAAAACTCGATATCTTCAGTAGAATTTCCGGTAGGATTATTGGGCGAGCATAAAAAGAAAACTTTTGGTTTTTCCTCTTTTGAGATTTTTAAAAACTCTTCTTTATCGATTCCAAAATTTTCATCCAGATTCAGTTTGACCACTTTATTTTCATTGACTGAAGCATAAAATTTATACATTGCAAACGAAGGATTCATCATCATTATTGAATCTCTTTTCGGTTCACAGAAGATTTTGATGATAAGATCTATCAGTTCATCGCTTCCGTTTCCGACTGCAATCTGTTTTGCTGAAACATTTTTCATTGCAGCCAATTTTTCTTTCAATTCTTTCTGGGTAGAATCCGGATAGCGGTTCAGTTCTCCGAATGCGCTTTCGTTCGCACCCAGAAAAACAGGATTTTCAAATGTATTATTATCCCTGAAACTCACATAAGGCTGTAGTTCCAGAATATTTTTCCGCACTAAACTGTTGATATTAAATTCTCTCATTTTGTTCTTTTAATCTGATACTGACTGCATTTTTGTGAGCGAATAATCCTTCTGCTTCCGCCATTACTTCAATGGTTTTTCCTAAATTTTTCAATCCCTGTTCCGATAAATTCTGAAAGGTAATTTTCTTCACGAAACTGTCAAGAGAAACGCCGCTGTAATTTTTCGCAAAACCGTTCGTAGGAAGGGTATGATTGGTTCCGCTTGCGTAATCTCCCGCACTCTCGCAAGAATAATTTCCTAAGAACACAGAACCTGCATTCTGAATTTTCGAAATATAGTTTTCAAAATCATTAACAGCTAAAATCAAGTGTTCCGGAGCATACACATTGCTGAATTCCACAGCTTCATCAATCGAATTCAACAGAATAAAATGACTGTTTTTTAAAGATTCTGCTGCCATTTCATTTCTCGGAAGTGCTTCAAGCTGTTTTTGGGTTTCAAGAAGGGTTTCATTAAGAATTTTCTCGTCTGTGGAGAGGAAAATCACCTGACTGTCGCTTCCGTGTTCTGCCTGAGAAAGCAAATCCGCAGCGCAAAATTCAGGAACTGCTTTTTCGTCGGCAATTACAAGAACTTCACTCGGTCCGGCAGGCATATCGATGGCAATATTGTAGTTTTGTGCATATTCTTTAGCGGCAACAACATACTGATTTCCCGGTCCGAAAATTTTATAGACATTGGGAATGCTTTCTGTCCCAAACGTCATTGCTGCAATCGCCTGAGCGCCTCCAGTTTTGAAAATCTGCGTTACTCCGCACAATTTTGCCGTGTATAAAATGGCAGGATTTACGTTTCCATTTTTATCGGGCGGCGTACAGAGAATAATTTCTTTACAACCCGCTAACTGTGCCGGAATGGCAAGCATTAAAACCGTAGAAAATAACGGAGCTGTTCCTCCCGGAATATAAATTCCTACTTTTTCAATGGCCCGGTTTTCTCTCCAGCAAACTACTCCTTTTGTCGTTTCTATTTTTTCGATCTTCGGAATTTGTGAAGCGTGAAATCTCGTAATATTCAATTTTGCTTCCTGAATGGCTGTTTTCAGTTCTTCACTGATCAGATTTTCAGCGGCTTCAATTTCTTTTTGAGAAACTTTAATATCATTTATTTTAGCAGAATCAAATTTTTCAGCAAAATTAATCAGCGACTGATCTCCGTTGTTCTTCACTTCATCGAAAATTACTGCAACGATTTCTGTTAATTTTTCTCTTTTAATAGTTGGTCTTTTTGTTAATTCAGACCATCTTTCCTTTTCAGGATATCTTTCTACTTGCATATTAAATCACCATTTTATCGATTGGAATTATTAAAATATCCTGGGCTCCTTTGTCTTTCAGTTCATCAATCACTTCCCAGAAACGCGCTTCGTCTATTACAGAATGGATGCTGCTCCATCCTTCTTCCGCCAGTGGAATCACCGTCGGACTTTTCAACACGGGTAGTGCCTTTGAAACTTCTCCGATCTTATCGTCCGGAACGTTCATGAGAATATATTTTGAATTTTTTGCTTTAAGAACGGCTTTAATTCTGAAGATAAATTTTTCAAGAATCCTGGTTTTTCCATCATCCAGTTTGAATGTTTTTGCCAGAACAGCTTCAGAAGTAAGAATGGTAACGGTTTCTCTTAATCCGTTTTTGAAGAGGGTGCTTCCTGAGCTTACAATATCGCATATTCCATCGGCAAGTCCTATGTTCGGAGCGATTTCTACAGAGCCAGAAATAACATGTATATCTGCGGAAATATTGTTTTTATCCAAAAAGTTTTTCAGTGTATTCGGATAAGAAGTGGCAATTTTTCTTCCCTGAAAATAACTCAGGTCATCGGTTTCAATTTCTTTCGGAACTGCCAAAGAAACTCTGCATTTTGAGAATCCTAAAGGCTGAACGATTTCAATTTTTTTCTGTTTTTCTACCAGAAGGTTTTCTCCGACAATGGCAATATCTACCACTCCATCTTCCAGATACTGAGGAATATCCGAATTTCTCAGATACATGATTTCCATCGGAAAATTGTCTACGGAAACCTTTAGCTGGTCTTTTCCGTTGTTGACGAAAATACCGCAGTCTTTAAGGAGCTGAAGAGATTCTTCGTAAAGCCTTCCGCTTTTTTGTATGGCAATTTTTAATATACTCATTTCACTTTTGTTGTGTCTGAGTAACCAAATGGTAAATTGATATAAATTGCCCGGGAAGAATTTAGAACAAAAAAACCGCCTGTTTACTCAGACGGTTTTAATTATTTTGATTTTTAACATATAGTACTTATCAATCAATTCCGTCTTAGCAGAGATGATGATGATAATGATGTACTGTTAAAAAATTCGATTTCATTTGTTTGAATTGTATGTTGCAAATTTAAAGCAATACATTTTACAAATCCAAATATTATTGTAAAATATTTTCATAAAGTTTTATTAATTCCTGGGCAATGGGCTGATCATTAAACTTTTGCACAAATTCAAAACCCTTTTCAGCACGGCGTTTTTTCTCGGATTCGTTTTGCCATAGAAATTTAATTTTTGCCTGAATATCAAGATGATTATTGGGGTCTACGTAGACAGAATCTGGTCCGCCCGCTTCCGGCAGGCAGCTTATGTTGCTTGTTATCACAACTGTTTTAGAAAATAATGCTTCGATAACGGGAATGCCGAACCCTTCAAATAAACTCGGATAAATGAAGATATCTGCAAGCTTGTAGATTACCGCTAATTCATCCATTGAAACGCCTTCTAAAAAATCAGCTTTGATTTTATTCTGATGAACAAAACGTTCCACTTTTTTGGAATATTTTGTTTTTTTTCCAACGACTACCAAGGGAATATCCGTATCTTTTAATGCTTTAACAACGTTTAATAAATTTTTTCGTTCTTCAATGGTTCCTACATTCAGCACAAAACGTTCAGGAAGTTTATATTTTTCTTTTGTTTTTTGTATAAATTCTTCCGACTGCTGTTCTTTAAATGCTTTATGGCAGCCCTGGTAAATCACTTCAATTTTAGATTCAGGAACGTTGAGAAACTGGATAATATCTTGTTTCGTTTGTTGTGAAATGGCAATGATTTTATCTGCTGAATCTGCAGCTTTTTTAAATTTCCAGAAATGAATTTTACGGTCAAAAAAGGAATAATACTGGGGAAAACGCATGAAAATAAGATCGTGAATGGTGACAATTTTTTTGATCGGTTTTTTGTCCCATTTCAAAGGCAGCTCACCTGATAATCCATGAAAAATATCTGCAATATGATGCTGTGCATCTTTCCCCATTTCCAGCTGGCGGGAAAGGCTTCCTTTTGTTGTTTTGACGAAATCAACGTCGGGAAAATCCAGAATATCAGATCCTCTCTCGGATTTATTTTTGTTTAACAAAATATATTCATTTTCAGGAAAATACGTTGCCAGAATTCTCACGAGATCTCTCGAATAGTTCCCTAAACCGGAAGTGTTGTGGAAAAAACGTTTTGCGTCGAAAGCTATTTTCATGAGCTGATATTTTTTTGAAATTCCTGAAATGTACCAAATGTATGGTTTTTACTTTTTAGCCAGGATAGAAATTCGTCGAAACGTTTTACCATATCCTGTCCTGAATTTTTTACTGTAAAACCCGGTAATTTAAAGGCTTCATCCTTAATTTCCGCAAATTCCCATGGGTGAAAATAGATATTCAGATACTTGTCTTTTTTTAAGACATCTGAAGCCAATTTTTTGTAAAAAGATAAAGGAAAGTTATGAAAACTCAGCCAAAATAAAGGAATTCTGAAATTGGGAGAAACCGAAGCCGGAATCTGCATCACATTTCCTTCTTTGAAATAAGTTCTTGAAATTTTAAGATTATTATATCTTCCCGGAAGAAAAGTGGGATTAATGGAGGAATTGTAAGAATATCCCGCATTTTCAACGGCATTTTTACTTACCGGCATCATTCTGGGCATTCTCAGTCCGGTCACTTTTGTGCTGAATAGTTCTTCAAGCTTTTCCTTAGACTGCTTTAGATGTTCTTCTTTAAAATCCGAATGAAACCACGTATGGGAAGCCAGTTCGTGACCTTCATTGAGCAATTTTTCAATTAAATGTCTGCTGTTTTCAGCAAAAACAACCGTAGAGAAAAAAGTTGCTTTTGCGTTATGTTTTTTCAGAATATCTAAGATATTTTCCAACCCTGCCTGGGAAATGGAGATTTGTTTCTGAAAAGCAATTTCACCTTTGTATTCCAATGGCATATCAAATTCTTCGATATCAAAACTTAATAAAACCATGTTAAAAATTTTTATTTTTAATAATATAATTAGGCCTCTGTTTTACCTGTTTAAAGATTTTCCCTAAATACATTCCGATAATTCCCAGTATGATTAACTGCAGCCCGCCGAAGAAGACAATAGTCATGATCAGCGATGCCCATCCGGAAATTTCTGTTTTGGTAATGAAAGAATGAATGACATACGCTGCATAACCAATTACCGAAATCCCGGAAAATAAAAATCCCAGGTAAGCTGCAATGTAAAGCGGTTTCACACTAAAAGCCGTAATTCCCGTAAAGGCAAAGGTAACCATCTTTTTAAGATTGTAGCTGCTTTTTCCGGAAAGTCTTTCATTCGCGGTAAAACTGATTCCGATTTGTTTAAAGCCCATCCAACTGGTAAGACCTCTTAAAAAGAGATCATCTTCATTGAGATTTCTCATTACTTCTACGGCACCGGCGTCCATCAGCCTGAAATCTGAGCCGCCGCCTTTCGTTAAATCAACATCCGATAATCCGGATAAAACTTTATAGAAAAAATCCGAAGTTTTTCTTTTGAATACCGAAATTTCTTTAGGGTATTTTCTTACCGTAAACACAATATCATAACCTTTTTCCCATTTTTTGATCATCTCCGGAATAAGTTCAGGAGGATGCTGGAGATAGCCGTCCATTGAAATGACTGCATTTCCGGTGGCATTGTCCATTCCTGCTTTTACCGCCGGCTGATGTCCGAAGTTTCTTGAAAATTCAATAAATTTTACCTCTTCATGCTGTTTTGATAGCTCCTCCAGTTTTTGTTGGGTATTGTCCCGGCTTCCGTCATTTACGAATATGATTTCAAATGTGTAATGCTCCAATGCATCAAAAACTTCTTTAACTTTCTGATGTACCAAAGCAACGTTTCCTTCTTCGTTATGCGCAGGAATGACGATTGAAATTTTCTTCATAGGTTTATTCAAGGCTGTAATTTTTCTCGAAATCTTTGGTGAGAAGTTCATACGTAACCCTCAGCCAGATTACAATGCAAGGTACGGCTTTTAAAGAATATTTGATGATGTAGTTGTGTCTTACGTATTTCGGGAACAGGTCGGAAGTGGAGAAACAGGTAAAGATAATTACGAATACCAATAACCCGATCACGAGAGGTGTCCTTTTTTTCTGAAGGAAAAACCAGATCATTACGCCAACAATGGCAATAATATACGTTGGAGATTCCGAGCTTGAGCTGAATAATACCAAAAACAATAATGTAGAAGCGAGAATCATCAGCTGAAAAGCATACTGTTTGTATTGTTTAATTCTAAAATAAGGCGCTGCAAAAAGCGGTAATCCGAATGCAAGAAATATCAAATTTGAAATGGAAGCATCTCCCAGAATTCTTCTGAAAAAGCCCATTAATGAAATATCCTGCATATTTCCCAACACCTGGTTTTCATTGTTCTTTTCTACGATAGACTGGAACCAGTCTGCATAACACTGAATCACAAATTTCGGGCTTGAATACGCCATAGGCAGCACAAAGAAAATTGCAGCAATAGCTAATCCTGAAAGAATAAATTTTGTTTTATTTTTAATGAAGAAAAATTGCGAAAGTCCCACAATTCCGTAGATTTTTACGAAAACTCCGACCAAAATTGCCGTTACCGATTTAACTTCTTTTTTCTCGTAAATGTACACTGCTGATAAGAGTAAAAGTCCGGTAAGCGCGATATTAAACTGCAGACTTAAAGCTGCCGTGATATATTCCTGAAGGCAAAACAACCCGAATAATGCTTTTTTGGAATCGGAGAAAGGCAGTTTATAAATCCCGTAAATAAGGATAAATGTATTGGCGGCATTCCAGAGCGATATTCCGAGCCAGTCGGGCATTATGGCAAAAGGAGCAATCAATGCACTGAAAAATACGCCGTAATGATTTAAATCAAAGTAAAGATCTGGATAATGAATGAACAGATTTTTCTGATGGAGGGTATTAAAAAATACGTTTTTGAAAATGAGATAATTGTTGATGGCATAATCTCCTCTCAAATATTTGGAAACGGCAGTAACAACCGATATAATAAGATAAACCCCAAATATATATTTAGGGTTTAGGATTATTTTAAGAAATTTTTCTTTCAAAATTTTTGGTATTGGTTTAAAATATATTCTTAAACGGCAACATTATTATCTCTCAAAGCATCATTTAAAGACGTTTTTTTGTCTGTAGATTCTTTTCTCTGACCGATGATCAAGGCACACGGAACCTGATATTCTCCAGCAGGATACTGTTTTGTATAACTTCCAGGGATCACTACGGAACGCGCAGGAACCCTACCTTTAATTTCAATCGGCTCAGGACCGGTTACGTCAATGATTTTTGTAGAGGCTGTAAGTACAACATTCGCTCCCAAAACAGCTTCTTTTTCAACGTGTACTCCTTCAACCACGATGCATCTTGAACCGATAAAGCAATCGTCTTCAATAATTACCGGAGCAGCCTGAAGCGGTTCTAATACTCCACCGATTCCTACGCCACCGCTAAGGTGAACGTTTTTACCGATCTGTGCGCAGCTTCCAACGGTTGCCCAGGTATCCACCATCGTTCCTGAATCTACATAGGCTCCGATATTTACATACGAAGGCATCATGATAACTCCGGGAGCAATATACGCTCCTTCTCTTGCCACTGCATGCGGTACAACTCTTACGCCTTTTTCAGCATAATTTCTTTTTAGAGGCATTTTATCGTGAAATTCAAACGGACCTACTTCAATAGTTTCCATTTTCTGAATCGGGAAATACATCACTACTGCTTTTTTCACCCATTCATTTACCTGCCATCCGTTTTGTGTAGGTTCAGCCGTACGAAGCTCTCCCTTGTCCACCAACGCAATAACCTCTCTGATCGCCTTCTGGCTGTCTTCATTCTGCAATAATTCTCTGTTGTCCCAGATATTTTCAATTGTTTGTTGTAACGACATGTTTCTAGTTTAAAATTATGTGCGCCAAAGATACAAAAAGTTAAGGAAAATTTTTCGTAGGTAATGAACAGAAATACTGTTTAAAGAATGGCTTTAGAGAATTCTTTTTGCATGCAGATAGGCTTTGTTCCAGTATTTTTCTTTTAGGGAAGAAATGATCACACCTTTTGTGGTGGAAGCATGAATGAATTTTACTTCGCCGTCGTTTCCGATCTCATGAACAATTCCGACATGAGAAACTCTTGTTCCGCCTGCTGTTGCAAAAAATATAAGATCTCCTGGTTTTACTTCCCTGATGTCTATGGTATTTCCGGTTTCTGCCTGATCAGATGATCTTCTTGGAAGCTTATAGTTGTTTTCTTCAAAAACCTTTACGGCTAATCCGGAGCAGTCGAAGCCTGAAGAAGTATTTCCGCCGAATTTGTAAGGAGCACCCAGGTATTTTTCTGCGTCTTTGAGCAGTTCATTGATAGATTTTGAAACTTTACCGTTGAATTTTGAATCCAGGTTTCTGAGGTTTTCGGCTTTTGAAACAGATGTCGTACCTGTATTTTTATTGGAAGTTACTTTTTTCGAGCTTCCGCAGGAAACAGTAAGTAAAGATGCGATGAGTACCGTATAAATTGTTTTACAATTCAAAATTTTATCATTCAGGCACTTCTTCATATTTCTTTGATTTTACGGGCAAACGTATTACAAATATAAATAAATTATGTTTTCCTACACCTTATTTTGTGGTATGAAATGCGTTAAACCCTGACAGAAATAAAAAAAGCTATTCAGACGAATAGCTTTCTATGATGATTGATTGTATTAGTTGGATGTCTTTTCACCTGTCCATGTTCCGGATCTCGTGGGAGTAGGAAGTTCATTTACCCATGTTCCGCTTCCTTTTTTATCTCTGGTAAGAGTTCCCTTAAACTCTCCGTCTTCAGGAGAACCGATGGTAGCATTGAGTTCGCCGGATTCGGTAAGAGTACCTGAAATGTAATAATTTTCTGTAGTCTGCTCAGAATCAAGTGTACCCGTTACTTTTCCGTCACTTGCCACTACAATGTTCCAGCTTCCTTTTTCTGTTCCCGAATAGGTTCCGGCCCAAGTTCCGATGAAATCATAAATGGTATCTTCATCTTTGCAGCCGATGAATAAAAAAGCGGTGAATACAAGTAAAAATATTTTCTTCATAGTTTTTGTTTATAAACAAATATGGAGAATGCAGGGTTTTTAATAAAATACCTTCTCTCCTGATTAATAATTGATTGTATTTTGATTTTCTTATAAAAATAGTCGGTTTTTGCCTGTTTTTCTTCTATTTTTAATTATTGCCAAAGATAATAAAATATCTGGAACGAACTATGGTTGCTTAAAAAAAATAGAAATTTTCTTATTCTCACAAAATTAAAAAGCTTTGTCGTTTCAATGATTTGAAATTTTGCATTTTGTCGGTGAATTTTCATTTTAAATCATTGAAAAAGTGAAAATTAACTATAAACTTTCTCCCTTATCAAAGAAAAAAATAACAAAATATTTGCTTATATAGATTAAATAGCTATTTTTGTAACCGCTTTCAGAAGCACTGATATAAAGGGGAATTAGCTCATTTGGCTAGAGCGTTAGACTGGCAGTCTAAAGGTGACGGGTTCGATCCCCGTATTCTCCACAACAATTATAAAAACAGAACGCACATCAACGATGTGCGTTCTGTTTTTATATGGATTTACTAACTTAAAACTATTTCCATCCTCCGCCAAGAGCCTGATAAAGTTCAACAGCAGCTTTCATTTTGCTGTATTCTGCGTTGGCAATATTCAGTTCTGCATTCAATGAGTTTACACTGGCGTTCAATACTTCAAGATAATTGGCCATCCCGTAGTTGACCAGTTCCTGGGAATATTCAACCGAATTTTTATAAGCATTCAGCTCTTTTTGTTTTAATTCAATGAAAGAATCCTGAACAGAGAACACCCGTATCGCATCAGAAACTTCCTTTCCGGCAGTAAGAACCGCTTTCCTGAAATTTAAATATGCTGTTTCCTGATTGGCAAGACTTACATCATAATTGGTTCTGATGGCTCTTCTGTTTAAAATAGGCTGCGCCAGACCGGCCACAACATTGGCAAATAATGAGTTTACACTAAATAAGTGATCAATGTCTACAGACTGAACTCCACCGCTTCCGGTAAGTCTTAAAGTAGGATAAAACTGTGCTTTAGCCGAATTGGTCAATTCAAAAGCGTTGATAAGATTATATTCTGCCTGCATTACATCAGGACGGTTAGCCAACAATTGTGCAGGATATCCAAGCTTTACGTCGATTGGTAAACTCTGACTTTCCAGTGTTGATCTTTCGATTGTATGGGAAGGTTCACCCATCAGAAGGCTCATGGTGTTTTCCAACAGTTGAATCTGTGTATCAATATCAATCAATAAAGATTTTGCATTAAAAACCAAAGCTTCACTTTGCTGTACTGCAACCTCCGTTAAAGTACCTGCTGTTTTTAAAGCTCTTGTTGTTTCAAGATTTTTCTCTCGAACGGTAATGGTTTCGTTGATGATTCTTTTCTGTGCGTCAAATGTAAGAAGCTGATAATAGGCTGAGGCAACCGAAGCTACAAGATCGCTTTTTACGGCTTTATGTGCTGCTACAGTACCGAGATAGGCTGCAAGCTGAGCCTTTTCCTGTGATTTCAGCCTTCCCCAGATGTCTGCTTCCCAGCCGATACTTGCCGTAATATCAAATTGGTTGATATATCTTCTTTCCCCGATAATCTGTCCGAACTGTGTATTAATAGACTGTGTCTGAAAAGTATAATTGGGTCCGATGGATAATGTTGGCTGATACGCTGCTTTACTTTGTTTCAGATAAGCCTCCGCAGAAGCAATACTCTGCAGCGCAATTCTGATGTCAAGATTGTTTTCCAAAGCCTTTGAAATATGTCTTTGAAGGATAGGATCGGTAAAAATCTCTTTCCAAGAAACGTTGGCAATATTGGTGCTGTCCGAAGGAAGCATGTCTGTGCGGTACAGCTTTTCATCAACCACATTATTGGGTCTGTTGTATTCCTTTCTTACCATACAGGATGATACGACTGCCAGAAGTACAACTGAAAAAGAAAGTCCTTTTATAATATTTAAAATATTCTTCATTATTTGAAGTTTAAGATTTAAAATTCAGGGTTTGGGATTTCAGTCATTAAACTTTAGACCGAAACCCTGAACATGCTTAATTATTCTGCTAAATTGATTTCTTTTTGTTTGATAGGTTTCACCTTTTCCTGCAGATATTCGAAAATAACATACAGTACCGGAATTACGAAAAGCCCTAAAATAGTACCGATTAATAACCCTATCGCTGCTCCTGTAGTGATGGACCTGTTACCAACCGCACCAATTCCGCTTGCTAAAACCAATGGTAAAAGACCGAAGATAAAGGCAAATGAGGTCATCAAAATAGGTCTCAATCTTGCTTTTGCAGCGTTGATGGCAGACATGACAATTGTTTCTCCGTGATGTCTTCGCTGAACGGCAAATTCCACAATCAAAATCGCATTTTTCGCTAAAAGTCCAACCAACATGATCAGGGCAATCTGGAAGTAAATATTATTTTCCAGTCCCATAATTTTTTGCCCGAAATAGGCTCCCATTACCCCGAGAGGAAGGGATATTACTACGATCAGCGGAAGAATATAACTTTCATATTGTGCTGAAAGAATGAAGTAAACGAAAATCAAACTCAACGCAAAAATCAGTACGGTCTGAGATCCGGAATTCAATTCCTCTCTGGTTAATCCGGTAAATTCAACATCGTAATTTTGATTTAATGTTTCTTTTGCTACATCCTGAACGGCTGTAATCGCATCTCCGGAACTAAATCCTGCGGAATTGGCTCCGGTAATTTTTACGGAAGTAAACAAATTATAACGGCTTACCGACTGCGGTCCGTATGCTTTATTTAAAGTAACAAACTGGGAAATCGGAGACATTACGCCTGATCCTGTTTTTACATACAGCTCATTCAGATTTTCTATTTTCTGCCTGTTTTCAGGAAGTGCCTGAACCATAACCCTGAACTGTTTTCCGTATTTCGTAAAATCTGCAGTATAAATACCACCGATATATCCCTGCATGGTTGAAAGGATATCGCTTACAGAAACTCCAAGCTGCTTCGCCAAAGGAACATTAATATGCATTTCGTACTGCGGATATTTTGTATTGAAAGAAGTCTGGGCAAATTCAATTTCAGGTCTTTGCATCAGTCTTGCGATAAATTCATTGGTCTTGTTATCCAGATCGGCATATTCTCCTCCCGATTTATCCAGCAGAACCATCTCAAAACCTGCACTACTACCAAATCCCGGTACACTCGGCGGTTGAAAGAATACCACTTTGGCATCAGGAACAGCTCCTGTAATTCCGAACAGTCTTTTGGTAATATCTTCTGAAGTCTGTCCATCCTTTTTCCTTTCATCGAATGGTTTTAGCTTAACAAAGGCAAGACCGTTATTACTTCCGTTTCCGGAGAGGAAACCTCTCCCTGTCGAAATCGTAACGTTTTGTACTCCAGGTACCTTTAACGCTTTTGCCTGAAGGGTCTTCAAAGCATTGTAGGTTCTTTCCATAGAAGCACCCGGAGGAAGCTGAACGTCGGTAAAGATAATCCCTCTGTCTTCCGTCGGTACGAAACCTTTTTTCATGGTGGTACTTGCCCAATACAGTATTCCTCCAGTAATGGCAAAGATAATCAGGGTCACCCATTTATGTCTCAGAAGGAAAATAAATCCTCTTCCGTAACGGTCTGTGGTGGTTTTAAAAGCAATATTAAACTTATAAAAAAACTTCTGTATGAAATTTAAATTTTTATACTCCGCATGATGCGCATCGTGAGGTTTTAAGAATAATGAACATAAAACCGGACTCAATGTCAAGGCATTAATCGCAGAGATAATGATTGCCACAATCAGTGTGATACCAAACTGCTGGTAGAAAACTCCTGTTGGACCAGTAATGAACGTTACCGGAATAAATACAGACGCCATTACCAATGTAATTGAAATAATTGCTCCTGTAATTTCGTCCATGGCTTCTACGGTTGCTTTTTTTGCATCGGTAATTCCGTGTTCCATTTTGGCATGGACCGCCTCGACGACGACAATGGCATCATCCACAACGATACCGATGGCTAAAACCAAAGCAAAGAGAGTCAAAAGGTTTAATGAATATCCGAATAAATTCAGGAAGAAGAATGCTCCAACGATCGAAACCGGAACTGCAATGGCCGGAATCAGCGTAGATCTGAAATCCTGAAGGAAAATGTATACTACAATAAATACCAGGATGAACGCTTCGATTAGTGTATGAACCACTTTATCGATTGATGCTTCAAGGAATTCGTTGGTATCAAAGTTAAAGGTATATTTAATGCCTTCGGGAAAGCTTCCTTCTGATGATTTCAAGTATTCTTTGATGTTTTTTATAATCTCCTGAGCATTTGAACCTGGTGTCTGGAAAATACCCATACTGATAGCAGGATTGTTTCCGTTTTCTCCGATTCCTGTATAAGACTGTCCTGCTAATTCTACTTTAGCAACGTCTTTCAGCATCAGATTCTGCCCATCTCCAAGAGATTTGATGATGATATTATCGTATTGTTCTTTTTCGTTGAATTTTCCTACGTATTTAATAATATATTCAAAAGAGCTTCCGCTGTTTTGTCCGATGGAACCGGCCGCAGCTTCCCTACTCTGTTCATTGATTGCGTTGGTAACTTCTGTTGGAGTAATACCATAAGCCGCCATTTTGGACGGATCCAGCCATACTCTCATGGAATAATTTTTTCCACCGAAAACGTTGGCATCACCTACTCCGTTAATCCTCTTTAAGTTTGGAATAACATTGATATTTAAAAAGTTCTGAAGGTATACATCATCAAGATCTTTATTTTCGGAATAAAATGACATATACATCAACGCACTGGTCTGCTGTTTCTGCGTAACAACCCCGGAACGGGTAACTTCACTTGGCAACAAAGGAGTTGCCCTTGTAACACGGTTCTGAACGTTTACCGCTGCAATATCAGGATCAATTCCTTGTTTGAAGAACACCTGGATATTAGCCGAACCGTCATTTCCAGCACTGGATGTGATGTAATCCATTCCTTCAACCCCGTTAATCTGCTCTTCCAAGGGTACTACGACACTCTTCATAACGGTTTCCGCATTGGCTCCGGTATAATTTGCCGTAACGCTTACTGTAGGCGGCGCAATATCGGGGTACTGGGTTACCGGAAGTGCAATCAGTCCTAACACCCCGAGAATCACAATTAATATTGAGATTACCGTAGATAAAACCGGCCTGTTTATAAAATTTTTAATCATTTTTTAGAATTTCGGTTTTATAGATTGAACAAGACTATCCATTTTTACGGGTTGCTTTTTTACGGCAGTTCCCGGTTTCAGACCACCGATACCTGCTGCAATAATGGTTTCTCCTTTATTTACTCCGGATTTTATCAGGGCCATATTGTCAATTCTGTCGATAACGTTTACTACTACATTTCTCGCAGTATCGCTCTTATCAACTTTATATACATATACAATTCCCTGCTGTTCATAAGTAGCACTTTCCGGAACTACCAATACATTTTCATAGTATTGCGGGAATCTTATGGTTCCGCTGTTACCATTGCTAAGAAGTTTCTGGGCGTTTGTAAAGGCAACCCTGAACTGTATGGTTCCTGTTGTCGGGTCAATTTGTCCTGTGATGGCTTCAATTCTTCCTTTTTCAGGATATATACTTCCGTTGGCGAGCTGCAATTCTACCATCGGAAGATTTTTTATTTTTTCAGGCATGGTTGCGCCGGGAGATTTTTCAAGAAAATCGAAATACTCTTTCTCATTCATTGAAAAGTAAGCAAAAATACCGGAGGTGTCGGAAATGGTTGTCAGAGGAGCCTGATCGGAAGGTCCTACAAGACTTCCTACCTTTAAAGGCAACTTGCCGATAACTCCTGAAATAGGCGCACGGATAATAGAATATTCGATATTTGCTTCTATTCCTTTATAATTGGCAACAGCCTGGCTTTTGGCGGCCTGCGCCTGTTTCAGCTGAGCCTGAGCCTGGGCAAGATTTGCCTGAGCCGTCTGCAGCTGTACATTACTGATAATATTTTTCTGAACAAGGGGCTTCAGTTTATTAACTTCTACATTTGCCGCGCTTACAGCAGCCTGGGCAGCAGCGATATTAGATTCCGCAGCACCGATTCCGGCTTTTGAGGCGGCAGCATTTTCATTAAGGATATTGGTTTCTAATCGGAATAATGGCTGCCCTTTGGTTACATACTGACCTTCATCAACCAAAACCTGTGTGATATATCCCTGAATTTTAGCGCGTACATCATTGTTTACCCTCCCCTGAATTGTTGCCGGGAAAGTCTGATACCCTACTATATTTTTCGCTTCCACATTGATAACAGGGTATGGTTTTGGGCCATCCTGCTTGGGAGCTTCTTTTTTGCAGGCCACCAGTGAAACGGCCGCAAGAGAAAGTATAACTAGCTTATTATTCATTTTATAGTTTATTAAGAGATTCCTGAATATTAATTATATTTTTGTTTAAAAGAGCTTTATATGCTTCTATTTTTTCGTCATAACCATTATGATTTTTCTTAAAATGGTCCAAGTCGTCCAATAGTTTCAATTCGTCTTTCATTTTTTGTACAATTTTTTCAAATCTGATTTTCTTGTAACCGTCATTGATGAAAAAATACCGTTTTCGTTCGTCCATTTTATTGTGATCTATAATCAGCTCAGCATTCAGCAATAGGGAAATGTTTGTTGATACGGAACTTTTACTGGCAGAAAATACTTCTACAAATTCGTCGAAAGGAATTCCTACCTTTTCATAATCAAATAACAGATAGGCGTATATCTTTGACGCCAGAGGTGGTATATTGAAAACTGTGCCATAGAATTTTACGGCATCCTGGAAAATTTTCTCATCAATTTCTATACTCTTATGCATTGTATATAAATTTGGAGCAAAAGTAGAAATTAGTTCTGAACTAAACGAACAAACGTGATAGAGTTTATAAATTTCAGGTTTTTTAAAAAATCAATGAAGTTTGATTTAACTTTAAGGCTAAATTATAATCTTCTCAAAAGCTTTTCTGATTCCGCCTGCCAGATAAACCTCTCCGCAATAGGTATATCCTTTACTTTCCAGGATTTTTAACATGGCAATATTATCAAAATTGGTATCCACCTTAATACTCTGAATTCCATGAGATTTTGTAAAATCTTCTATATGATCAAAAAGTTTTTTTGTCATTCCCTGCCCTGCAAATTTTTCATCAACTGCAACTCTGTGGACCACAACAAATTCTCCGTTGCTCAGCCAGGCTCCTTCGATGGTGCTGTAGGCAGGTTCATCATTAAGAATAAGAGCGGCGTATACTGCAATTTCTCCGTCTACGGTAAGTACATAACCAAATCCTTTTGTAATATCACTTTCCACCGTGTCAATATTGGGATATCCATTTTGCCATTGGGTACTTCCGTCTTTTCTTCTTCTTTCTATTGCCTGCTGCAAAATGTCCCAGATGACATTTCGGTCCGTCATTTCCGCTTTTCTTAATTGGATTTCTGAATTCATTATTGTGAAAAATTTTAATTAAAAAGATTCTTTTTGTTAAATAAGTATTTCAATTTGAAATGCTAAAGTTTAATGCTTCGACAGGCTTAGCATGACACTTCTGATATTAATATTTTACTTTCATTATGTCATGATGATTGGAAGTACAAAAAGAAATAGCCTAAAAAAAACCGAAAATTAATGTCAATTAATTTTCGGTTCGAAGTAGTAAAATTTAAAATTATGAAATTGTTTTATTGATTTTCACTTTGCTGGAGATAAGCATCAATTACTTCAAATGCTCTTTTTTCATCTTCCAGTTTTACCAATACTTTCAGTGACGTTGCCGTTGGCGTAGTTGTAAAAGTAAGGTAGTTGTTTTCTACGGCATTGGTAATATTCGCATCATCCAGTTTTGATTTAATCAGTTGAATTTCTGCAGGTTTATCACTTTCAAAAACTGATACTCTTGTACTTCTTTCCATGTTCTGTTACGTTTGAGTATCTAAATTTATGACATTTTTTTTAAAATTACAAATCCGTATTTTAAATTTTATTAATGTTATTCTCTATTTTGTCCAATGCAAGACGGATTTCTTCTTTAGAAACATTAAGGTGAGGCCTGAAACGCAAAGACTGATCTCCACAGGTAAGAACAATCATTCCATCCTTCCAGAGCTCATCTCTTAAAGCATTTCTCTGTTCGTGAGTAGTAAGGTCAATGGCACACATTAATCCTCTTCCTCTAGCATTGGATAATTTTTCAGGATATTTTTCCGCAAGTTTTTGAAGTCCTTCAAGTAAATAGTCTCCAACAATTCTTGCATTTTCCACCAGATTTTCTTTTTCAATAACTTCCATTACCAACTGGAAACGAAGCATATCAATAAAATTACCTCCGAATGTAGAGTTGATTCTTGAGCTTTCTCTAAAAACATTTTGAGGAACTTCGTCAAATTTTTCTTTATTGGCTAAAATCCCGCACACCTGCGTTTTTTTACCAAAAGAAATAATATCCGGTTTTGCGGTAAAGTGCTGAAATGCCCACATCTTTCCTGTAATTCCAATGCCGGTCTGCACTTCATCAAAAATAAGAAGGATCTCATTTTCGTCACATATCTTTCTTAAGCCTGATAAAAATTCATCCCTAAAGTGATTGTCGCCACCTTCTGCCTGAATAGGCTCAATAATAATGCATGCCACTTTATTAGGGTTCATTAAAATAGCTTCCTCGATATTTAATAAAGCGAGTCTTTCATTTTTGATGGTTTCTTCCAGGTTTTCTTCCGTAATCGGGAATGTAAGTTTAGGGTTCAGTATTCTCGGCCAGTCGAACATAGGGAAATACTGATATTTTCTTGGATCGGCAGTATTGGTAAGGCTCAGTGTATATCCGCTTCTTCCATGAAACGCCTGTCTGAAATGGATGCACATTCCGGATTCAATATCAAGGCCTTTTTCAAAATTTTTGCGTGTTTTCCAGTCGAAGCAAGCCTTCATTGCATTTTCAACAGCCAGTGCACCGCCTTCAATGAAAAATGCATACTGCAGTTCTTCCGGTATCACTACTCTTTCGAAGACTTCAAGGAAGTGAGCATATTCTTCAGAATACACATCGGCCAGTGTTGGTTTGTTTACTGCCATTTTTCCCAGCCAAGCCGATTTTTCAACCAGGTAAGGATGATTGTAACCGATAGATGCCGAGGCAAACATGGAAAACATATCCAGATATTCTTTGTTGGTGAGTTTATCGTAAAGCCATGATCCATGGGATTTTTCGATATCCATTACGAAATCGAATCCGTCAGCCAAAACATGCTTTCCGACTATTTCTTTTACTTTGTTTACTTGTATTTCAATTGTTTCCATTTTAATTAATCTTAGGGGGTGATTAATAGTAAATTAATGATGTTGAAACAAAGAGATTTAATAGTTAAAAGTTGACAATTTTTAATTTTTAAAATCTCTGAATTTCTAAATGTTTTAAATTAAAGATCAAACTTAATCCCTTGTGCCAAAGGAAGGTTTGTTGTATAGTTGATGGTATTCGTCTGTCTTCTCATATAATATTTCCAGACATCTGAACCGGACTCTCTTCCGCCGCCGGTTTCTTTTTCTCCACCGAATGCTCCTCCGATTTCCGCACCGGATGTTCCGATATTGACATTGGCAATACCACAGTCTGAACCAGCGTGGGAAAGGAATAATTCTGCTTCTCTCAAGTTTTGGGTCATGATTGCAGAGGATAAACCTTGCGGAACATCATTCTGAATAGCAATAGCTTCTTCTAATGTTTTGTATTTGATAAGGTATAATATCGGCGCAAAAGTTTCGTGCTGTACGATTTCGTAAGAATTTTTTACTTCCGCAATACATGGTTTTACGTAGCATCCGGATTCGTAGCCTTTTCCTTTCAACACCTCTCCTTCTACGATGAATTTTGCACCTTCTTTTTTCCCTTTTTTAATAGCTTCCTGATACATGTTTACGGCGTCCGTATCGATAAGCGGCCCTACATGGTTGGATTCGTCAAGAGGATTTCCGATTTTCAATTGTCCGTATGCTTTTACCAACCTGTTTTTCACTTCATCATAAACACTTTCGTGAATGATCAGTCTTCTTGTGGAAGTACATCTCTGTCCTGCTGTACCCACAGCTCCGAAGACAGCTCCGATGATAGACATATTAATGTCGGCATCCTGAGAAATGATAATGGCGTTGTTTCCTCCCAGTTCAAGAATAGATTTTCCAAACCTTTGTGCAACATTTGTGGAAACCATTCTTCCGACTCTTGTAGAACCGGTGAATGATATAAGCGCTACTCTTTTATCATCAACCAGTTTTTGCCCGATCTCATGATCCGCAACCAAAACGCTTGAAATTCCTTCAGGAAGGTTATTTTCCTTTAAAACTTCGTTCATGATATTCTGACATGCAATTGCACAAAGCGGTGTTTTTTCCGACGGTTTCCAAATGGTAACGTTTCCGCAGATCCACGCTAAAGCGGTATTCCATGCCCATACGGCTACCGGAAAATTAAATGCGGTGATGATTCCTACAATTCCTAGCGGATGGTATTGCTCATACATTCTGTGGCCTGGTCTTTCGGAATGCATCGTATAGCCGTGAAGCTGTCTTGAAACCCCGACAGCAAAATCGCATATATCGATCATTTCCTGAACTTCGCCTAAGCCTTCCTGCAGGGATTTTCCCATTTCATAAGAAACAAGTTTCCCAAGATCATTTTTGTATTGTCTTAATCTCTGGCCCAGCTGCCTTACAATTTCTCCTCTTTTGGGAGCAGGAATGAGTCTGAATTCTTTGAATGCGTTTTGCGCAGTCTCAAGAACTTTGTCGTAATCAGACTCTCCGGAGGTTTTTACCTTCGCAATCAGGTTTCCGTCTACCGGAGAATAACTTTCTATGGTTTTCCCTGCTGCAAAGTATTTTCCGCCTGTTGAAGTTCCCTTATTTTCATCCTTGATCCCTAGATTTTTGAGCGTTTTTTCAATCCCAAAATCTTTTACTTTTTTAGACATAAAAATTTTACTTTTCGTTTTCCCTAAAGTTAAAAATATTACGCGAACTGCAAAATTTAAATTTTTTTAACGGATTTTTTATTTGGACTAATTATAAACATAGCTATATTTGTATAGTAATCTTTTGACACTCAGAAATGGAAAGCTCTCAGGAAAATAATTCGAAGTTTAAAAAATGGTTTAAGCGTGTTGGATGGGCGGGATTTGCCTTCTTTACGATCAAAGGGCTAATTTGGCTCGTCATATTTTACTTTGGGGCCGATACGCTTCAAAGTTGTATAAAATAAAAAAGCAGAGACTTTCTCTGCTTTTTGTTTGGTAATTAATTGTTTTATTCTTTTCTTTTTCTTCCGGAATTAAGTAGACTTTGATGAAGCAGAAACTCAATTTGCCCGTTTACACTCCTGAATTCATCATTCGCCCATTTTTCAAGAAGTTTATAGGTAGACTCGTCTATCCTCAGAACAAAAGATTTTTTGCCTTTACTTTCGGAAGAATTCTGAACTTTTTCTGATTTCATTTTTTTCCTTTTTGCTTGAGGTCTTTTTATTTAACACAATGAGTTTGTGAATTTATTAATTATACAATGTTCCAGCATTTAAAATAGGTGTTGCTGCCTTTTCACCGCAAAGAACAACCATTAAATTGCTCACCATTGCAGCTTTTCTTTCATCATCGAGTTCTACGATATTTTCTTCAGAAAGTTTTTTTAATGCTAAATCTACCATTCCTACGGCTCCTTCCACGATTTTGGTTCTCGCTGCTACAATTGCCGTGGCCTGCTGTCTCTGAAGCATAGCTCCTGCAATTTCCGATGCATAGGCAAGGTGTGAAATTCTCGCTTCCTGAATAATAATTCCTGCTTTTGAAAGCCGTTCTGTAAGTTCCTGTTCCAAAATGGCATTGATTTTTTCTCCGCCTTCTCTTAATGTAATCGGTGCATGATCGTCTTCAAGGTTGTCGTAAGGAAAGCTCATTGCCAAATGACGAACCGCTGCTTCGCTCTGCATTTTAACAAAATCCGAATAGCGTTCAACGTCAAAAGCTGCCTTGTAGGTATCGCCAACTTTCCACACGATAACGACAGCAATTTCGATGGGATTCCCCATTTTGTCATTAACTTTAAGTGTCTGACCCTGTAAATTTTCAGAACGAAGACTGATTCTTTGGGAAGAATACAGCGGATTGATAAAAAACAAACCGTTATCTTTTACGGTTCCTACGTATTTCCCGAAAAAGTTCAGCACTCTCGAATGATTCGGCTGGATAATCATCAATCCTTTCAGAAAGAAACAGAATACAATAAAAATGATTATTGAAAGAACAACAAAAGTAATGTTCTTGTCAACTCCTATTGCGAAAAGGTAAATTGAAGCAATGAAAAGTACAAGACAGATTACTAAAGTAAGATAACCGGACATCGGTTTCAGAATTTTTTCCATGATATTGATTTTTATGTTTGATATTAATTTGATATCATAAAGATAGGATTAAATTTTTATTCCAAATATTTTTTGCTAAAAATAACCTGGTATAATATTTAGGTAAGTAAGATATAAAGATTAGGATAAAAGAGATTTTAAACCATTAAGATAAAATCAAAGATTTTTGAAGCAAAATGTTTATAATAAATTCTAGTAATTTAGATGTAAACAAAAATCCCGGAAGCTAATTCCGGGATTCTATTTTATAGTTATGACATTTATTTTTTTGTCAGCATTTTAAATTTTACAAAAGATGCAATCGCTAAAGTCAGCATTGTTGCTAGTCCTATATACACCCAAGCCGGAACTGGAACAGGATCTCCTGCTGCGTATGAGTGAAGTCCGCTCAGATAGTAATTTACTCCGAAATACGTCATTACCATTGAACAGAATGCAAACATGGTTGCTACGTGGAATGCCCATCTGCTTCTTAATCCCGGAACCAGTCTCATGTGAAGTACAAATGCGTACACCATGATGGAGATAAATGCCCATGTTTCTTTCGGGTCCCAGCTCCAGTATCTTCCCCACGATTCATTAGCCCAGATTCCTCCCAAGAAGTTTCCTACGGTAAGAGCAAACAAACCAATTGTCAATGACATTTCAGAAACAATGGCTAGTTCTTTTAAGGTTGTATCGTGATGAATTTTATGAGTTTCTTTATTCGAAATAATATAAAATACAAGACTAATTACAGCAATAATCATAGACAATGCAAAGAAACCGTAACTTGAAACAATAATAGCAACATGCACAATTAACCAATACGATTTAAGAACAGGAACTAAAGGCGTGATCTGTGGATCAAGAGCAGAGCCTCCGTGTGCAAACCCCATCATAATTACGGCCACCATAAATCCTGCTGCAGGAATTAAGGCGTTGGAAGTATTTCCTTTACTTACCAATTTCATGCTTGCTAATGCCGCTTTCTGTTCTGAACCCGGTTTTCCGAATCCAAAGTAGAACATTAATCCGGCAGTAATTCCTACCCAAGAAATGAAGATGATGGCTTCATATCCGTTACTCCACGGAGCATGACCGGAAATATACCATCTTCCTATTAAACCGAAGAAATGACAGATATAGCCAACAACCCCGATATAAATTATCGCTTTGATGATTCTGTTTAAGGTTTTATTAGGCTTAAATAATTCAACAAAACCTAAAACAAACAGTAATCCTCCTATTAATGTATAAAATATTAAAAGCTTGAAATTGATATCAGCTTTATTCATGAAAACTTCAAGATCAACTTTCGATTTGGCAGGAACTACGGCCTTTCCCCATTTTTGCTGATAATCTGAAAGCTTTGCCAATTCTGTGTCTGCTTTGCTCCAGTCGCCGGTTTGTTGTGCTCTTAAAACTTCTGCAAAATAAGGCCCCATTACCTGCTGGGATTCCATATCGGGTTCCATTTTCTGGTCAAGCCAAGAATGCCAGGTATGATTAGGGTCATTTTTTACAGGAACAATTCTTAAAAACTGTCCGCTGAAGAATTCATTAAAAATCTGAACTCTTTCGTTAAGTTTGATCACCTGCTTATCATATTCGGATTGCTCCGCCGGTTTTTTACGGAAAGCAATATTATAATCTTCATCGAGAATATAGGTGAGATTTCCATTAGCATCTGCAGGAAAAAGATTCATTAGAGAAGTATAACCATCTTCATCAGCTTTTGTTTTTTTCAGAAGTTCTTTTCCGCCTTTAGCATCAACTTTAATTAAAGGAACCATCGTCCAGCTCGGAGTATCTGTATTGATGGATAAAAACCATTGCTCAGCAGTAAGATAATTTCCGTCACTTCCTTTAAACTTATCTTTTTTATACAATTTTCTTAGTACATCTAAAGCCTGTGTGTTGATAGGAACAATTCTTCCCTCGTAGTTCTGTACCAAAAGATACCCGAATTTATCTGCATGCTCTCTGTTGATTTTATTTCTTGCAATAATTTCGTCAGGCGAGATCACTTTCATCTTTGAAAGCGGAGCTGCTAAAGAGTTTTGCTGTGGCTTTCTTTCAGGTGCAGCCTGTTCAGCAACCGGAGCATGATTGTGATCTTCTCCTTCTGTATGAACGTGTTCTCTGCTTCCGTCGGTTGTTCCGTGTGTTTCAATTTTTTGTGCGCTGAAATTTAAGCTTAATAAAAGTAAAATTATCATCGCTGCTCTTTTCTGATTGATGTCTTTCAGCATTTTGTTAAGTTTCCAGAAATGAGTTCCCCTCCAGAAGAACATGAAGAACATTCCGCCGAATAAGAAGGTATATCCGATGTAAGAAATCAAAGTTCCCCAGAAATCGTGGTTTACAGAAAGGACGGTTCCCATTCTGTCCGGATCAAAGCTTGACTGGAAGAATCGGTAACCTTTATGATTCAGTACGTGGTTCATATAAATTTTAAAAGGAGTCTGTTTTCCTTCGTCTATGATTTTGATATGGCTTTCGTATGCACTTGGAGACGAACTTCCCGGATATGTTTCCATCACAAAATCATCCAGTTTAAGTGAGAAAGGCGTATTGTAAATTTTCGGACCGAAACCGATCATAATATTCAATCCATCCATTGTTACCTGTTTGTAAGCATTGGGGTTTCCTTTTTCAACAGAAAGGTCTACCAGCTGTTTTGTTTTTGGCCCCTGAATTTCAACAGTAAGCATATCAGGAACGGCCTGATCTTTTTTTCTGTCGCCTTCAATTGCCATTAGTTTTCCTTTTTTAAGGCCTTCAGGAACAACGAGTTTTAATTCATTGATTGAATATAAACTTCTTAAAACCAAGGGTTGAAATTCATCTTTCTTAGTATTTCCCGTCGCCTGTGTTGCCATTGTCATATAGCTTGCATCAACCGGTGTTTTGATAAATAATTTTCCACCTTCATTTTTGAATTCAACCGCACCTTCAATAGCTCTGTTGAAAGTAACCAACGTACCGTTGATCGATTTGGTTTCGCCCGGTTTGATGAAAATATTCTGTCTTCCGGTTTGTCCTGTTGATACCAAATGAAGGTATTCCGCACCGTTAGGATCAGCAAGAAGACTGTCTTTTTTTCTTTGAACGTATTCTTTTGCCACAACCTTCACCTCTTTTCCATGAAAATCGTATGTAGCCTGAAGATCTTTGTGCAAAGGAGACATTAAATACGGAATATCCTGATAATTCAGGACGTCACCTTTTTCTTCAATCTGAATTTTAAGAAAATTTTTGTCGGTTACAATTTCATTAGAGGTTTCTCCTTCTCTGATGTGCATGGTTCCTTCAAAACTGATATACCTTGTAATGGCGCCACCAATAAAGATCAGTATAAAGGCAAGGTGGAAAACCAGTACCGGCCACTTTTCTCTTTTCCAGAGCCTGTATCTGCCGATGTTTCCTACGAAATTGAGAATAAGGAGGAGCATGATTAATTCAAACCACCATGCTTCATAAATTAAAGCTTTTGCTGTGGGAGTTCCGTAGTCATTTTCTAAGAACGTTGCATATGCCATCGCAAATGCGTACACCAGCAACAACACAGCCATTGTTCTGGTCGAGATAAGAATATCCTGGATCTTCTTCATGATATATATACTTGATACGCAAAAATAAGGATGATAAACTACAATGCCGTTAAAAAAAGCTGTTTTTTATCACCTTACGACTAATGAGGGTTATTTTTAAACATTCTTAATAATATAAAAAATAATGATAAAAACACAACGATTGAAAGCTGTCCATTGAAGATTTCTCTAATTCTTTACAAGTTGTAATCTGTTTATCCAAATTAGCGTGTGGTATATGAATAAAACGAGCTACAATTCCTAACTTTCCGTATAAAAATAATGATGAAAAAATTAAATCAAATTTAAATTATTTTAAATATTTTAGTTTCTGAAAACCGGGAATCGGGTTAATAATTTTTTAGCAAACAAATAAAAATATTCTTCCGGTAAAGAGACCTATTTTAATGTTGAAAAACATTAAATTTGCCACAGTACATTATGGATAAAAACACACAAAAAAAACAACAGGAATTGCCTGAAAAGGGCAAATTTTTATCAAAACCTAGGGTATTCTTCGGACTTACCTTTATTCTTTTTTCTGTCGTTCTCACCTTTTCATTTGTTTCATATTTGATGAATTGGAAGGCGGATCAGAGTCAGGCAGGAACTATGCTGGATAAAAGCATTAAGTCTTCCAACCTTTTCGGAAAACTGGGCGACTGGCTGGGTAATATTTTTATTTTCGAAAGTATCGGTGTAGCATCGTTTATTATTGCTTTTCTATTTTTAGTTTTCGGAACCATTATTCTAAAAAAGAAAATGTTCAAGCCGTGGAAAACCGTTGGGCATTCTCTGTTTTTTATTTGCTGGCTTCCTATTTTATTTGGTGCCATTACAAAAGGACAGGGCGTTTTGAGCGGTGTCTACGGGTACCAGATTATGGATTCACTGAATGCAATTATTGGTTCTTACGGTCTTTGGCTGGTTCTAATTTCAAGCATTGCGTTATATTTTATTTTAGAATTCAATCTTCGTCCAAGTTCTATTAAATCTAAGCTTAATGATATTAATGAAAATACCATCGGAAGGGTAAAATCCATGTTGCCGAATTCTGACGAAAACTTTGATGCGGATGAAGAACTTATTGAGGAAGCAGAAAACGCGGAAATCAAGCCGTCAAGAATTACCGTTACAGAAAATGTAAAGCCTGCTAAAGTTGAGCGTGAAGCTGTCGACACTGAAGTTGAAAAGATCATAACCCCAAATAAAACTTCTTTTGAAGAAGATAAAAATGATTTTTCACAACAGCTACATGTCGATCTTAGTCCCAAACCTTCTGTTCCAATGCCAAGTCCTGAACAGGCTTTTGATAGTAAGCCTTCAACTACTACAACACTTACAGCAGAGGATGATATCAAATTTAAAGTGGAAGTTGCTCCTGTTATTGATATTCTGGATGATTCCGACAGAAAATCTCAGGAACTGGTAGAAAAGCACGGATTGTATGATCATAAATTAGATTTAGCTAATTTTCAGATGCCAACCGTAGATCTTCTTAAAGATTACGGAAACGAAGAGATCTCTATAAACAAGGAAGAACTAGAAGAAAATAAGAATAAAATTGTTGGACTGCTGAAAAATTTCAATGTAGGAATTGCTGAAATTAAGGCAACGATAGGACCTACAGTAACATTGTATGAGATTGTACCGGAAGCAGGAATCCGTGTTGCAGCTATTAAAAAGCTCCAGGATGACATCGCGTTGAATCTTTCCGCTTTGGGGATACGGATCATTGCTCCTATGCCTGGCAAAGGAACGATCGGTATTGAAGTTCCAAGAAAAAATCCTACGATGGTTTCCATGCGTTCGGTAATCGCATCCCAAAAATTTCAGAATACGGATATGGATCTTCCTGTGGTTTTCGGGAAAACTATTTCCAATGAAATTTTCATGGCAGACCTTTCCAAAATGCCTCACCTTTTGATGGCGGGTGCCACCGGACAGGGAAAATCTGTGGGAATTAATGCGATTCTTACTTCGCTTTTATACAAAAAACATCCTAGTGAACTGAAGTTCGTTATGGTAGATCCTAAAAAGGTGGAACTTTCATTATATTCAAAAATAGAAAGACATTATCTGGCAAAACTTCCCGATGCTGAGGAAGCCATTATTACCGATACGAATAAGGTAATCAATACCCTGAATTCTCTTTGTATAGAAATGGATACAAGATATGATCTTCTGAAAAATGCATTCTGTAAAAATTTAAAGGAATACAATAAAAAATTCTCGGAAAGAAAACTGAATCCGGAAAACGGACACCGGTATTTACCCTACATTGTTTTGGTAGTAGATGAGTTCGCAGATCTGATCATGACTGCCGGAAAAGAAGTGGAATTACCGATTGCCAGACTCGCACAGCTGGCCAGAGCGGTGGGAATTCACCTGATTGTTGCTACGCAAAGACCGTCTGTGAACGTTATTACCGGTATGATTAAGGCCAACTTCCCGGCAAGAGCAGCTTTCAGGGTAATATCGAGTGTAGATTCAAGAACGATCCTGGATTCTCCGGGAGCGGATCAGCTGATCGGTAAGGGAGATATGTTGTATTTTAACGGAAATGAAATTTTGAGACTTCAGTGTGCGTTCGTAGATACGCCGGAAGTAGAAAGGCTTGCCGAATATATAGGTGAACAGAAAGGCTATGCTTCGGCATTTATTCTTCCTGAGTATGTTTCCGAAGATTCTTCAAGCACGGTGGGAGCTTTCGATCCTAATGAAAAAGATGCTCTGTTTGAAGAAGCGGCAAGAATTATCGTTTCTACACAGCAAGGTTCAACTTCCATGCTTCAAAGACAATTAAAATTGGGATATAACAGAGCGGGAAGAATTATGGATCAATTGGAAGCAAGCGGAATTGTAGGCGGATTCAACGGAGCAAAAGCAAGAGAAGTTCTCATAAGTGATCTTCACTCCCTTGAACAGTTTCTGGACGATTTAAAAGGCTAAATAACTTCAGAAATTGATAACATTCTTTGGAACAGTTTTTGAGAGATCTGCGCAGTTGAAGATAAATTATAGTTTAACTTTTAACCTTAAAGCAAGTCTAAAGATTAAAGATTTAAATAAAATGAAAAATAGTATTTCAAAAATTATAGTAAGCGGTATGGTTGTAGGAGCAATTGGATTTGCCAACGCACAGAAAATTGATGCTAAAGCTAAAAAAATACTGGATGATATTACGGCAAACTATAATTCCAAGAAAAATTCTTATTTTAAATTTTCTTTCGGAACGGGAACCAATGGAGCGGTTTCAAAGACGGAACCGGGAATTTATTATGCAGCCGGAGATAAGTACAAATTAAAGATCATGGAAACGGAACAGATCTTTGATGGTAACAAAATCTATAACATCAATACGGAAGATATGGAAGTTACGGTTGCGAAACCCAACGGAAGCGGTTCTATGTTCTCCCCTATCAACTATCTTTCAACATACAGAAACGATTACAATGTAACGTACAACGGAAAGAAAAACGTAAACGGTGTAAGTGCTGATTTTATAAAGCTGACCCCTGTAAAATCTAACGGAATACAGCATGTCTATATCTTTGTAGATTCAGCAAAAAAACAAATGGTAAAGCTTGAACAGCACGGAAGCAATAAGGATGTTGCAGTTATCGCTATAAAGGAATATAAAGAAAATCAGACTCTCGATCCGGGAATGTTTGTTTTTGACAAAAACAAATACAAAAATTACCTGATCACAGAGCTTTAAAAGCTAATGATAAAAATTTCATAAAATATAAAAGCTGCAAAGGAAACTTTGTGGCTTTTTCATTAATTTTGGCACATGTTAAAAATACTAGACCGATATATTATAAAAACTTTCTTCGGACCGTTTTTCTTTATATTCAGCGTGCTGTTTTTCATCTTTATTGTGAATATTATCTGGGTTCAGCTGGGACAATTTATGGGAAAAGGGCTTAGCACCTTTCAAATTCTTAAGCTCCTTTTTTATCTTGGGGTAAGCGTTATCAGCATGGTATTGCCGTTAACGATCCTTCTGGCAAGTATTATGTCTTTCGGCGAATTCGGGGAACGGTATGAGCTTGCAGCCATGAAAGCGGCGGGAATTTCTCTTACGAGGGTAATGTTGCCTTTGCTGGGAGTAACCATTGTGCTTTCGGTCATGCTTTATTTTTTCTCCAATAATATTATTCCGGATTTTCAGCGGAAGGCGAAGAATATGCTTTTCAATATTGCACAGACCAAGCCTGCCCTCAACTTTACTCCGGGTCAGTTTATTGATCAGATTCCGGGATATATGGTGAAATTTGATAAAATAACCGGTGAGAGTGGAGAAAATATTGATGGCGTTTTCATTCATAAAAAAGCAACCACGTATGATAATCAGCAGTCGATCGTAGCAGAAAAGGGAAAATTTGTACCCGCTGCCAACAAAAATTATCTCAAACTTATTCTTTACAACGGATACGTTTATGAAGATAACTTTGCAGGGAAAGCTGAAAATGTACGTCTGAAACAGCCGGATCAGGCTATAAAATTTGATTCCCTGACTTCTCATTTTGATGTAAGCGAAATTATCAATAAAGCTATTGAAGAAGAAAAAATTACGGATGATTATCGTTTCCAAACTTTCAATCAGCTTGATAAAACTATTGATCAAACTAAAAAAGATAACAATAAATTCTTTACAAATGTTAATAACGATGTTCTGGGCCAGACCAATTCGGTGATCACCTACATGGATTCTAAACAAAACAGGTCGAAAGCAAAACCTAAGCAGCTGTTAAAGCTTGATACAGTAAAAAATGAAAAAAAACTGGAGATCATTAATAATGCGTACACCCGTCTCGAAAATCTTAAAGGGACTGTTGACGGTAAAAATAATGAGATCGATCCTGTGGTGAAATATTATGGCAAAGTGGTGATCTATCAGCAGAGAATTGTTACGTATTCATTTACCTGTATTATTTTCTTCCTGATCGGGGCAAGTCTCGGATCTATCATCAGAAAAGGGGGAATGGGGCTTCCCGTTATTATTGCTATTGTTATTTTCATTATATTTTATGTGATTAATGTTGGTGTGGAAAACATGGCGTGGTCCGGGAAAATAAACCCTTATCTTGCAGCCTGGATACCGAATATCGTGCTTTTCCCTTTTGGAATTTGGATGACCTATAAGGCGCTTACCGATTCTCAATTATTTGATGCGGAAAAATATAAGGCATTTTTTAAACCTGTTACTAAATTGTTTGTTAAAAATCAGGAACATAAAAGATATCAATAATATTAGAAGATCCGGAAAAATTCCGGATCTTTTATTTTCAGCATGGGTCGATTGTCATAGCATGTTTTTTGTATTATTGATGCTTTCAAATCACCATTAATATGAAAATTACACTGATAAGCTTAAGCCTTCTTCTGGCTATTTCCTGTAAAAAGGAAAAATCAAAAACGTTGCAAAATAAGTCTTCAGATAATGATACCGTAACTTTAAAAAATGATTTAAAGATTCAGAATGATTCTGTAAAAACTACTGCGGACATCAAGACTGAAAATGCGCGTCTTAATAATTTATTAATCTCAAGAAAGCTGGATTCTACGAAATTCAACTACAATTGTGATGAAAAAGAAGGTGAAGTGATTCTTTATTTTCAGGATAAGAAACTTGCTGCCGTGAAGGATTTTTATGCGGAACACAGCCATTTTTCTTCTTCAACAACCTATTTCGTAAAAAATGATCAGGTATTTTTCATTTTTAATGGTGAAACCGTCTGGAATTTTGACGACGGCGGAACTCCCGAAAAGCCCGAAACCAAAGATGATATTAAAGAAAAACGAATTTATATTTTAAATAATAAAGCCGTTCAGTGCTTTGAAAAAAACTATTCCTTACGGTCTAAAGGTAATAATACAAACCCTGAAAGCATACCTAATAAAGAAATAAAATGTGATATTGATGGATTCATGAAAACATATCAACTGATCTTAAAAAACAGAAATAAAAGGGGTGATATAAAGTGTTTATAATTCAATGTTCATAATGTCCTGACTTATTTCATATGAAATTAATTTACCTAAAATTGTATACCATTTTTTGAATATCTATTTTTGTGCAGATTTATTCAAATATTAGTGAAATGCACAAGAAAATTTTAGCACTTTCTGTAGCCGGTTTATTACTTTTTTCCTGTTCGGAGACAGAAATTATAGATACGAATCCTACAGAAAGCCAAATAAAAAACGACCCTAATTTGACGGATCTTGGACTTAAAATAACTGCAGATAAATCCAGTGCCAATATTTTTGAAGGAGTTATATTCAAACTAACGCAGAAAAATCAATCGATATACTTCGGAGCGCTTGCAAACTATCTGGATGTTATTGTTTTCAGGATTTCAAATACGGAAGGTGAAAAAGTTATTTTTCAGAAATTACCGAACGGAAATTCGGCAACAATAAGCTTTAATCATAATTTTTATTATCCGGGAAATTATACGGCTATTATTGAAGGTTTTAAAGATGGAAAGAAAATATATAGCGATCAGACTTCTATAAACGTTTCCGATAACAATGATTTTTTAGCGGTTAATTGGAACGGTTTTACTTCTACAGGTACATCTGTAGGATATACAAATACGCTACAGAAAAATACGCTTGTTTTTTATAATGGTTTTGAAAATCAACATCCTTTTGTTACAGTTACTAATATGTGGGATAATATGCAAAGTTATTCAGACAGTCAGATTAAGCAGATGGATAAAGAGTATCTTTATAATTACCTGGTAAAATATTATTCTAATCCTACCTATTCTGAGGGAAATGGAAATACAGATCTTAAAAGTATTTATACCCAAAACTTTAAAAAATCTATTAAGAATGATATTCCGGTAAATATATGGATTACAGCAAAAAACAAAATTGCTCTGATGAAGCAACATTCTGCTACCGATCCTTCATCATTTTATGGCTATATTATAACTGCAGAACCAAACGATTAAAATACCTTATTTTAAACAAAAAAAGCGGCATCAAAGCCGCTTTTTTATTTGATAAAACTTGAAATTACACTTTCATAATTTCAGCTTCTTTTACTTTCAGATGCTCGTCACAAATTTTCACATATTTGTCGGTAAGAACCTGTATGTCGGCTTCAATACCTTTAATAAGATCTTCAGATACACCTTCAAGTTTTTTAAGTTCTTTTAGTCCGTTTTGTCTTGCATTTCTCACTACTACTTTCGTATCTTCAGTTTCAGATTTGGCCTGTTTTGCAAGCTCTCTCCTTCTTTCTTCCGTTAATGGCGGAACATTAAGAATAATATTCACTCCGTTATTGGAAGGAGCAAAACCAAGATTAGAGTTAATGATCGCTTTCTCAATATCATTAATCGCTTTAGCATCCCAAGGTTGAATAGAAATCGTCATGGCATCCGGAATAGAAACATTGGCAACCTGGTTGATGGGAGTCATTGCTCCGTAATATTCTACCATAACATCCTGAACCATATTGGTAGACGCACGTCCCGCTCTGATTCTTTGAAATGCATGATCCAGGTGCTTAACAGCCGCTTCCATATCCTGTTGCACAGACTCTACTATAAGATCTAATTCTTCCATTATATAATAAAAATTTGATAAGTTGCACATTTATTGAAGATTCAAGTTAAAAGAAAAGCCTACCTAATTACAAATTTCATCACCGGTTCTACTTTGCCTCTTTTCACTTTTCACTTTTTACTTCTTACTTCTTACTTCTTACTTTTTACTTTTTACTTACTTTTAAAATTACAAATCAACTAAAGTACCAACATTTTCTCCGTCTACAATTTTTTCGAGATTTCCGTCTTTGTTCATATCAAAAACAATGATTGGCAATTTATTTTCGTGGCTTAAAGTAAAAGCGGTCATATCCATTACTTTAAGGTTTTTAGCATAAACTTCGTCGAAAGATAATGAATTATATTTTACGGCGTTTACATTTTTTTCAGGATCACTGTCATAAATTCCGTCTACCCTTGTTCCTTTTAAAATAACATCAGCTCCGATTTCGATTGCTCTTAATGTTGCCGCAGTATCGGTTGTAAAATAAGGATTACCTGTTCCTGCTCCGAAGATCACCACCCTTCCCTTCTCAAGATGTCTTACCGCTCTTCTTTTGATGAAAGGTTCCGCTACTTTGTCCATTTCGATGGCAGATTGCAGTCTGGTTTTGATGCCGGCATCTTCCAAAGCCCCCTGAAGCGCCATTCCGTTAATTACCGTTGCAAGCATTCCCATATAATCGCCCTGTACTCTGTCCATTCCTTTAGCAGCTCCTGCCACACCGCGGAAAATATTTCCTCCTCCAATTACAATGGCAACTTCACAGCCTTTGTCCACTACTTTTTTTATCTCAGCGGCGTAGTCCTGTAGCCTTTCGTTGTCAATACCATATTGTCTGTTTCCCATTAAGGCTTCACCACTAAGTTTCAGAAGGATTCTTTTATATTTCATCTTTAATTTTAAATACGTTTTATCGGTTGGTTTGTCAGAAATTTGACTTTGCAAATATAATCATTAATAAGGTTGGTTTTTAATTCTGTATTAAATTTTTAAAGGTTGTTTTGCAAGCTGTTTCTAGTCGCAATTTGATTACACCGAAAGCTATATTTATTTTTTATTTGAAGCTTTTTGACTTCGTCGAATTGTTTGTATTTATGTTTATAAGGAGCAATTTGATTACATCGAAAAGCAGTATTGATTTTTTATTTGAAGCTTTTTCCCGCTTTCCACTATATCTTTTGGGATACGGGCTCCGCTTTGCTCCGCCCGCACCCCAAAAGGATGTCGTTTCAATCGGGGCTAATAAAACTCCGATTTTCAAAAAACTTAAAATTTCCCGGTAAATAATGTGAGAAATATTTTGAAAAGTACGAAAAAGGATTATTTTTGCATTACTAATAAACTGAATTGAAGAAAATTGTCATTTTTTCATTATTTCTGTCAGGGATTGTTTCTTATGCACAAACAGGAACAAACGTTTACCCGTTTTTGAATATTCCGGTTTCCGCGAGACAGGCTGCTTTGGGTGGCGATGCAATTTCCGTAAGAGATCATGATGTTTCCTTTGCCATTGCAAACCCCTCATTGCTCAACAGAGATTCCGATAACCAGCTTTCCGTGAATGCTGCGGCATACCTTGCTGATTCCAAATATGGAACAATAGCCTATGCCAAAGATTTTGATAACGGTCACATGGCTACGATCAATGCGCGGTATATGAGTTACGGAGATATTCCGAGAACCGATGAAAGCGGTTTCGAAAACGGGACATTTAATGCTTCCGACGTAGCAGTCGGCGCAGGATATGCCTATCAGTTTGAAGAAGACTGGACCATTGGCGGAGGATTGAATTTCATTACTTCCAAAATTGATAACTACACGTCTTCTGCCATATCAGGAAACGCAGGAATTACCTATCATAATAAAAAGAACAAAGAGACAGCTTCTCTGGTGTTCAGAAACTTTGGCTATCAGTTCAAATCATTTAACGGAACCAGAGAGAATCTTCCTTTTCGGGTAGATTTAGGATATACAAGAATTTTAAAAGCTATCCCATTAGCAATTACCATCACAGCACATGATCTTCAGGAATTTGATATTTCTTCTCAATACAATGTAAACGGACAGGAAGTAAATGTTGGAAGAAAAATCGCCGACCATTTTTCTGTTGGAGCAGAATTGTTCCCTGAAAAAGGGTTCAATATCAGGCTTGGATATAATGTAAAACGCGGAAATGAGCTTGCAGTGGCAGATCAAAGAAACTTCTCCGGGCTTTCTGCGGGATTTGGGATTAAACTATCAAGATTCAGGATTGATTATGCCCATGTGAGGTATCACAATTCAACCAATGTCAATCAGATTGGCATTTCGATAGACCTTGTGAGCCACGCCGGAGAATAATGAGAATAAAAAATTATTTATTAAATATATCCCTGAATTTTATTCGGGGATTTTTAATTTAAATATTTGACGGAAAGCAGGTTCTATAAATTGTTATATATATAACAATAAAATCTTTTGACTTTACTTGATTTTTAATAAAAAATCTGGAAATTTGTCCTATGAAAAAACCTGTTATTGCAATCGATGGGTACTCGTCTACCGGAAAAAGTTCAATATCTAAAATTATTGCCCAAAAGTTGGGAATTATTCATTTAGATACGGGTGCGCTCTACAGAGGAGTTACCTGGTTTGCACTTCAGAATTGTCTGAATGAGGACGGATCGATTGATCTTCAAAATTTATTTTCTTCTTTTGACGAAATTGAACTGGAATTCAAAAACAATAATGGAGAACTGGTTCTTTTCTTAAATCATATCGATATTTCAAAAGCAATTCGTACCAATGAAGTGTCAGAAAATGTAAGTCTTGTCGCAAAACAGAAGGAAGTAAGAGATTTTCTTCTACATTCGCAGCGTTCTTTGGCAGAAAAAGGCGGTATCATTATGGACGGACGTGACATCGGGACAGTAGTTCTGCCAAATGCGGACTATAAATTTTTTCTGACAGCAAGTATTGATGAAAGAACCAAAAGACGCTATCAGGAATTGCTAAGCTTAGGAATTGAAGCTAATGAACAACAGGTAAAAGAAAACCTCATTATCCGCGATAAGATTGACAGTGAGCGGGAAATAGCCCCTCTTAAACAAGCAGATGATGCGATTGTCATTGATAATACAAATCTTTCCAGGAGAGAAACGATAGATAGCATTCTTTCATATATCAAAAATATTTAACACTTTTTAATAGATGAATTCCCCCTTTGGTATATTAATTGTACAAATACTAAGCAAGTAAAACTAGTATTATTAACTATTAAAAAAAACGAAAATGTCTAAGAAAAACAATACAGCGGGTATTTTAGCAGGGCTTCTTGCAGGTGCTGCAGCAGGTGTAATTTTAGGAATGCTCTATGCTCCGGAAGAAGGTAAGGAAACCAGAAAAAAAATTAAAGAAAAAGCGAATGATATTAAAGATCAGGCTAAGAACAAATACGGAAAAGTTTCTGAAAAGGTAAAAGACCAGTACAGTAGTATTTCTTCTACTTTCAAAGAAACAGCAAATAACGTTGCTCACACAGTGAAAGACGGATATGATAAATATAAAGATCAGATTGTTTCAAAAACTGCAGATGTAGTAAAAAATGTAGAATCTGAATTGAATGATCTAAAACATTAATATAATTTATTTCAGATAAATTATCAGAAGGAACTTTATAAGCAAAAGTTCCTTTTTTTGTAACTTTAAAGAAAAACAATGATTGAAACTATTAAAGAATACGCATCGAAGAGAATTGACCTCCTGAAAATTGAAGCTACGGAAAAATCTTCGCTTTCAGCCGGAGTGGTTACCTATCTTGTTTTAATGTTGGTAGCTTTTGGTTTTTTCATTATCCTATTCAACTTTGGGATTGCATTTCTTATCGGAAAAGCATTAGGAAATAGTTCTTACGGATTTCTGATTGTAGCTGCATTCTATTTACTCCTGGTTTTTATACTGATGGTGTTTAAAAAGAAAATCGTAAATTATGTCGCAGATCAGGTTATTAAATTTTTAAATCATTAAACTATGGGCAGAAAGTATGAGAGCTTAGAAGAATTAAGAAGAAAGAAAAAACTGTTGAAACAGGAAATCGAGGGACTCGAGGATCTTCTGACATTCAAGAATACAAAAGAAAGTTTAAGTGCATTCACCAATGGTTTGACAGATCAGTATCTGGAAGAAAAATTAGATGAAGACGGCGACGAAAAAGTAGTCCTGAAAAAAGATGTAATTGCCAAGCAGATCACTTCCGAAATAAAAGGAGCACTTATCAATAAAAACACGGCAATGGGCATTGCGGGTTCTGCATTAAAAGGAGATGCTGTAGATATACTGATTAAACTCGGAGTAACTGCCATAGTAGGAAACTATGCCAGAAAAAGCCTTAAAAGCTCAAATTGGAAAAGAAAAGTTGCCGGCGTAGCATTAATCTATCTTGCACCGATTGCATTAAGATTTATAAGAAAGAAACTGGAAAACTACCAGAAAAATCAAAGTGTTTCAAGTATGGAACAACTTATTTGAGTTGGAGTATGGGAGCGTTTGAGTGTTTTAAGTTATTTCTGAATTCATCAACTCTCCCACTCTCAAACTCTATTATCCTCTTTCACTGAAAAGTTGTCCTAAAATAATTCCGGCTGCCATAGAGACATTCAGGCTTTCTGTGGATTGTGATTGCCCAAATCTCGGGATCATTATACTTTTTTCTAAAAGTCTTTCGATTTCAGGACGTATTCCGTTTCCTTCGTTTCCGAGAATCAGATTCATTTTTTCAGGTCTGTTAAATGAATAAATATTTTCTCCGTCCATATCCGTACCGATATTAATGTTTTTCGTCAGGGAAAGATATTCAGCCAAATCTGTATAAACAATATTGACCCTTGTGAAAGACCCCATGCTGGACATGATTACTTTCGGGTTATAAAAATCAACCGTATCCTTACTGCAGATAATCTGCTCAAGACCGAACCAATCGGCCAGTCGGATAATCGTTCCCATATTTCCGGGATCCTGAATGCCATCCAGCACAAGCTGGAGATTTCCGTCTTCCATTTTTTTCTCTTCATTAAGATAACAAACAGCAACAGAATCTTTAGGATTTTGCAGAAAACTTATTTTTTTCAGCTCATTATCAGAAATATGGGTTATCGGAACTTCTGCCCGGTCTAATTTTTGCGGATCGGTAGAAAATATTTCTTTAATTTTAAAGTTAGAATTGAAAAGTTCAGTGATCGTTTTATTACCTTCAACCAAAAACAAATTGTATTTTTGTCTGAACTTCTTTTTATCCAAAGATTGTAAAACTTTTATTGTATGAGCTGTAAGCATTATAAGAATTCTCCTCAAAAGTATTATAAAATTATATCATTTGCAACATTTGTAGGTCTCCTGTATGCTTGTAGTACCACCAAAAAAGTTCCGGACGGTGAATATCTGCTCGTCCAGAATAATTTTGAATTTGAAGATAAGAAAGCTCCATTTGATGGAGAACTAAAAGGATATGTACAGCAAAAGCCCAACAGAAGGCAGTTTCTTTTTATGCCGCTCAGCTTATGGTTGTACAATGCTGCCAATCCTAAGTATGATACCCTTCTCAATGAATATATGACTTATCCCAACGAATTGAGAAATCAGAAACTGAGAGATTCTCTTTTCATTAAATACAACATGAAAAGTAGTGTGGGGAAAAGCCTGTTTTTTGACAGATTATATCACAACTGGGGTTCGGCACCTGTAATTCTTGACCAGACGAAAACAGAAAAAAGTGCGGAATCAATAGAGAAAAGACTTACCTATCGCGGATATTGGGATGCAGAAGTAAAATTTAAACATGATCTTGATTCTGCAGCAAAAAAAGCAGCAGTAACTTATTTTATTACCCACAGAGATCCTACTTATATCAAAGAATATTACTACAATATTACAGATCCTGCAGTAAAAAATATTTTTCAGCAGAAAATAAGAGAAAGCCTTATCAGACAGGGACAGATATTGGATCAGACGGTTCTTGAAAAAGAGGTGACCAGAATCAATGATCTGATGAAGGATTATGGCTATTATAGATTTAATAATCTTGGTGACGAAATCTATTTCGTAGCAGACTCCATCAAAAGCAGAAAACAGGTTCCTTTAACTCTTGAGATTCATAAAGACTCTCTAGACAGTCCATATAAAGTATCTACCATAGGGAATATTGATGTGGCCATTGTTGATGAAGTAGGAGATTATCCTAAAAATACAAAAAAAGACAGCTTAAGGGGAATACGTTTTCATAAAGTAGATAATCAATATGATTCCAGAGCAATATGGAGGGCTATTACTGTTGGAAGCAAACAGATATACGATCAGAAGAAATTTGATCTTACGAGAAGAAATCTTTTGGCTATGAATAACTTCAGCATACTCAAATCCAGAGATTCTTTGCGACGCGGAGGCGGTGCAGCCCCGAATGACAGTATCATCGATGTAATGTATGTTCTGAAGCCACTCCCGAAATATGAACTGAAACTCGGTACGGATGTCAATTATTCCCAGCTGCTGAATCTCGGGGTTTCTCCATCGGTTGATCTTACCACGAGAAATGTTTTTGGCGGAGCAGAAAACCTTTCGACCAGCCTTTCAGGAACTTTTGGATCAATAAGAAGTACCAAAGATATTAACAGCAGGGTTCTGGCCTATGAAATTTCAGCGCAGGCTTCATTGAACTTTCCAAGATTGTTGCTGCCATTCGATTATTATAAACTGCTCCCAAAGAGGTACAGTCCTACTTCATCTATTGTGTTAGGAGCTTCTGTTCAGAATAATATCGGTTTGGGAAGGGTAAACTTTAATACAGGTTTGAATTATCTTGCCACCGTAAACGATAAGGTTTCCCACAGACTTACGATATTCAATACACAGCTTAGTTTAACAAAAAATAAAGATGCTTATTATGAATATTTCGTTAATGATGATGAAGTAAGAAGGGAAATATTTAATGATTATTTTGCATTCAACCCTTCCTTAGCGCAGGAATTTGCTTCAGGACAGAAAACGATAGACGAAGTTTCCAAAGCCATTGTATTAGATACGGATTATGTCTCAACACTCGATCAACAGGGAGCTGACAAATTTTTAGTATTTTTGGGAACACTTGTCAATAAAGACCGCCAGACACAAGATGTCTTAATTTCTTCGTTTATCTACAATTTTGTGTATAATGAAATCGGGAAAAAAGATTATCCTAACTCATTCTATTTTAACGGTAAAGTGGAACTTGCCGGAAATATTTTCAGCATTTTTAATCAGAGAAGAAATGATGGCGGAGTCATTACCAGTCCGGAAAGAACTATTTTCGGTGTTCCGTATGCACAGTTTGTAAAATTTGATTTTGATGTAAGAAAATATTTTAAATTTAATAACAATACCCTTGTGCTCCGGCAGTTTGTTGGTCTTGGAATTCCTTACGGAAACTCATCCAGCATGCCGGTGATCAGATCCTATTTTAACGGTGGAGCGAATGATATCAGAGCCTGGGTTCCTTTTGGCGGACTTGGTCCTGCAGATTCGCAGATTGATGAACGTGTACGTACCTATATCACAGAAAATCTGAAACTTACAACCAATATTGAGTTGAGGGTTCCTTTTAATGAAACCTATGAAGGAGCGCTCTTCACAGATATTGGCAATATATGGTCTTTAAAAAATTCCAATGAAGCAACCGGCGATGAATTTAAATTGAATAAATTCCTGAAACAGATGGGTGTCGGAAGTGGTTTCGGATTAAGGGCAAATATTGCTTATATTACACTAAGATTAGATCTTGCCTATAAAATGTACGACCCGAACAAACCCGAAGGCGACCGTTGGAGACTGAAATATTTCCAGCCGTTTAAACCTACATTAAATATTGCATTTGGATATCCGTTCTAATCCGGTGAAATCCCTAGGGCAAAGTACACGACAGCAACCGTTCTGGCTAAAATTTCCCGGAACTGGTTTCTGTAGTAACTTTCGGGTTTGGTAACGTCACGGGCATCAAATCCTAAAGCATTCATATTATTATTTCTTGCAAAAAGTAAGGCACGAAGATTATGGAAACCCTGTGAGACAATAATTACATTGTCTTTTTTATAGACATCTTTACAGCGTAGAATACTGCGATAAGTGTTGAATCCTTTCGGATCTTCAATAATGATCTCTTCGGGAACTCCCTCTTGGTAGATCAGGTAATTTTTCATAGCTGCAGGTTCATCATAACCTTTACTTTTTTCCCCGCTTACAAGAATTTTTTTAATTTTCCCATGATGATAGAGCAATGCTGCGGCATCCATTCTCTTTGTGAAATACGGATTGGAAAGTCCGGATCGCATTTTTGGTGAAGTTCCCAAAACCAACGCCACTTCTCTCGGCGGAATTTTGGAAATCTTGTTGTAGGTTCTACCATCCGTGAGTGCAAAAACCCAGGCATTAGAAAGGCATATCAGTAAAATCATGATTTCTACTGATATCAATATGAGGTTAACTATGTTTCTTATTATTCTCAACTCAGATCAAAGTTAAGCTTTATTTTTTTGCTTTTGGCAATTGACATACAAGCCAGGATATGCCCCTTTTCCTCCTCTCTTTCCGTAAGATATTCGTTTTCCAACAGTTCTACTTCCCCTTCCTCAAGAATACATTCGCAGCTTCCGCAGATACCCGATTTGCACGAATAAGGAACGGCAAATTTCTGAATTAATAATTGCTGCAATATTCTTTCTTTATTATCTGGAAGTTCTGCAGAATATTTTTTGCCAAGCATGGAAAATTCAACATCGATATGTTCTATCAGAGGAAATTCTTTTTCTACTGGATAAATATCGTCATTATATTCCTCAAAAAGTTCAAAATGAATGTTTTTCTTAGGAATCCCATGATGATAGCATGCATTGGCAAGAGTTTTAATCATCTCTCCTTTTCCGCAGATCAGCACTTCATCTACAGCATCCCAAATCGTTGATTCTTCATCGGTATCATCAAGATGAAGGATCTGATTGATAATAAGGCCTAGTTTTTTATCATCCAATCTTCCGTGAAAAAAACTGTTGGATTGTTTTTCCTGAGAAAAAAAATAAAAAATCTGTAGTCTGTCGCCGCAATTCCGTGCAAGATTATCAAGTTGTTCTCGATAGATCATATCTTCACAAGATTTATTACCATAGAAAAGGAAAAGCCTTGTTCTTGGCTCAGTATGCAGAATATTTTTAAAATGACTGAGAATGGGGGTGATTCCTATGCCGGCTGCAAAACCTACAATGGTTCTGAATTCGCTGGGTTTGGAAATCAGCGTAAATCTTCCTGCAGGTTCGCTTACCATAAGAAAATCTCCTACATGATAGTTTCTGAATAATTCTGCGGTATCTCCTTCGGGCGAATTCATCTTTATGCCCAGCGAAATTTTCTCCTCATACGGTGCAGATGTCATTGAATAATCTTTAATAACATCTTTGCCGTGAGAATTGAATTTAATACTGACAAACTGCCCTGCATCAAACTTAAAATTTCCCTTAAGATTCCCGGGAATTTCAAATTCCAGAGAAAAAGTATTTTTGGTCAGTTCTTCCTTTTTCGTTATTTTTAGCCAATGAAACTTTGTAAGTTTCCCCTTATAGATTTGTTGTTCCATACTTCAATTCAAAAATAGATAAAAAATAATGAAAAAGATAATCTTATCCACGCTTTTCCTGATTTCGGTTTTCAGTTGTAAAAAAGAAAGTGCCAAAACAGAAGATGGAATGGCCGTGCAGGATTCTGCTTCCGTACCGGAACCTGCCGAAGCTTCTGCTGCTTTAAAAATGGTTACTGCTGAGCAGACTTCCGAGTTTTTAGGTAAAAAAAATGATACGCTGTACGTTACCAATTTTTTTGCTACCTGGTGCGGACCATGTGTGAAGGAAATTCCTCATTTTAAAAATAAAATACAGGAGCTTAACGGAAAGCCTGTTAAAATTACATTTGTAAGTGTTGACAGCAAAAGTGACTGGAATACAAAAGTTCCTCAGTTTGTAGATGAACAGGGAATCCGCAACAATACGGTACTGTTGGACGGGCAGCTTCTTGGAGGCGATTTTTTTGCGGCTAATTTTAAAAGCTGGGATGGCGGCGCAATTCCTTTTACTTTTATGAGAAGAGGTGATCAAACGGATGAAACTTTGGGAATGATCAGTGAAGAACAACTTACCGAAAAAATCGATTCTCTTTTAAAATAAAACGTCAGACTTTTTTATGTCAGATCAATTTAAAATCCTGTGTTTGGTTTTATTTCTTGCTATTTTGTTAGCAGCGATCATTAACTTGAACACAGGATTTTTAAGTTTGCACTTTCAGGACTTTTTTACAGAATCATCAAACAGCCAGATTGCTGAAATCCGTGTAAACCGCGTTCTGGTAATGTTGCTTGCCGGAATTTCCATTCCTACCTCGGGATTTCTAATGCAGGAATATTTTCAGAATCCTCTCGCGGGTCCTGATATTCTCGGAATTACATCCGTAGCCAGTTTATCAGTTGCATTTTACATTTTCTTCTCAAACGATTTTGTAATTCCTGAGATTCTTCAGAACGGCTTTTTAAGTCTAGCGGCTATTGGAGGAAGTTTACTGATGATGCTTATTTTCCTTTCCGTCACAGGAAAATTTCAGGATAAATCATATTTAGTTATTTTCGGTTTCCTGATATCTGCCTTTTGCGGAGCAGTTGTTTCTTTATTACAATTGTATGCAGAAAATCAAAGTTTGAAAAATTATATTTTATGGTCTTTCGGGGCTAATAATATGGTTTCAAGAAATCAAATTTATGTATTGTCGGTTTTAGTTTCAGTGGGCTTATGGTTTTGTTTTAAAACAATAAAACCGCTTATCGGGAATTCACTGGGGACTTCATATGCGCAAAGTCTGGGCGTTAATCTTAATCGTCTTAAAATATTTGTTGTTGTTGCGTCTTCCCTGCTTTCGGCTTCGTTGACTGCTTTTTTAGGTCCTATTTTGTTTATCGGAATTATTGTTCCGCACTTCTGCAGATTGGTTTATAATCCTGCTAAACTTTGGCAACAATGGATTTTAAACATGTTTTTAGGAATGTTAATCATGCTGATTTTCTCCATAATCGCAGAAAAAACACAAATACCGCTGAATGTAATCAGCTCTGTTTTTGGAATTCCTGTGATTTTGGGAATGCTTTTGAAGCAGAATAGAGTTTGATGGTAAATCGCAAAGACGTAATTTTTAAAACTATGAATATGAAGGACACAAAAATATACAAGCGATTAATCATTGCAAATATTATTTTATTCATATCGAGTTTTGTTTTTCTGGAGTATTCAAAAATATTCAGATTGAGCTTTGATAAACATTGGATTTACTCTTTCGGGGCACAATTGGTGGATTATGGTTGCGCTTCCTTCCGCATTTTGGGGTTCATTATCTTTATGTGTTTACAGCATCTTAAAAATTAAAAAAAGAAAATTTCTATATTGTATTCTTAGTCTGGCACCAATATTTTTATTCATAATCTTATTTTTATAAAATGATTCAGTATAATAGTTTTGAATTAAATGAACGTAATAAATCTGTGAAAATCCGTGAGATCTGCGGGAAATAAAAATAAAAATGCATCTACAAATCAAACAAGCAAACATAGGCTATAATAAAACACTAATCTCAAATGCAGACACCAGTCTGAATTTAGGAGAAGTATGCCTGCTGATTGGTAATAACGGTGTAGGGAAAACCACTTTAATAAAATCTATTTTAAACCAAATTCCGCTTCTAAAGGGTGAAATCAGTATCAGTAACAAAAATACCAACGAACTTTCGGCAAAAGAAATAGCAGAACAAATTGCTGTTGTCTTTTCAAATTCGGTTGTGCCGCAGAATTATACGGTTGAAGATTTGATTTCACTGGGAAAATACATTTATTACCCATTTTATTTTGAGCTCAAAAAAGAAGACCGGGACGAAGTTGCACATATTATTGAAGCATTGGATTTAGTTGAATATAAGAAAACGCCGCTCAGAAACCTTTCGGATGGAAACCTTCAGAAAGCATTTATAGGAAGAGCCATTACACAAAATTCCCCTGTCATAATTCTTGATGAACCTACAACGCATCTTGATGAAAAAAATAAAATCATTATTCTTAAAACACTTCGCACATTAGCAAAAGAACATAATAAATTAATTCTTTTTTCTTCTCATGACTGGAGGCTTGCTAAAGAATTTGCCGATAAAATATGGTATGTAAAGGATGAAAATTTATATTCCGGAATGGTGGAAGATATTCTTTTGCAACATAAGGAGTTGACACGTGCCACGCTATTTGAAATTAATCCGGATTATATTCCACCGCATATCATGGCGCCTCAAGTATACAAAGAAATGCTCTTTTCATTACTCCAGAAAAATTTTAGAAAAGACCTATCATCATTAACTTTTGAATTTAAAGATGAAGTGTGGATATTATCAGATTCGAAGAAAATATATAAATGCGGATCTTTCGAGGAAATCATTATTCTATTGAATACTAGCTATTAATATTTTTATTTCATTATTAAATCCATATACTATGCATGCATAGTATTATGCTCTTCATATTAATTAATCATCTTATTGTCAATGTATTAACAAATTTTAACGTAAATAAATACTATGCATGCATAATATTTAGTATATTTGGTTAAACCTTGATATAAAAAATGATGGATAATAAGAAAGATAAAATAGAAAACGTTGATCTAATTCTCAAACAAACCTGGCTCGCTGTTTCAAAGATGTATACAGAAATGGCGCAGGAACATGATTCCACTGCCGTTCAGGCACTTACTCTTCTTAAAATTGATCCTAAAGAAGGAACAAGAAGTACAAACCTTGGTCCTAAAATGGCTATTGAGCCAACGTCTTTAACGAGAATTATTAAACTTCTTGAAGATAATGGATATATATACAAAGAAAAAACGACAACCGATAAAAGGGAAGTAATCATCAAACTTACGGATAAAGGCCTGCATTCCAGGAATATGTCTAAAGAGGTGGTGGTAAATTTCAATAAAAGAATTATGGAGAAAATCGCTCCTGAAAAACTCGAAACTTTTAAGGAAGTGATGAACGAAATTATGAAGATCGCTACCGATTTGAACAATAGAAAATAAAGGTTAAAAAATGTTAGTCTGACAAATAAAAGGCTATTAATTATTAAAAGAAAGCCTTCGCAATGCAGAATAAGAATACAATTACAACAATTACAAATAATAAATCAAATGAAAAGAAGAATCAAACACGTTACAGTTCTTGGTTCAGGAATTATGGGAAGCGGTATTGCAGCACACTTTGCCAATATTGGCGTGCAGGTGTCGTTGCTGGATATTGTTCCTTTTGAACTCACTGAAGCGGAACAGAAAAAAGGTTTGACCAAAGATGATAAGGCGGTAAGGAACAGAATCGCTTCTGAAAACTTTGAAAAACTGAAAAAAGCAAGTCCGGCTCTACTCTACTCTCCGAAATTTGCAGATAGAATTAAAGTTGGAAACTTCGACGATGATTTACCGAACATAAAAAATACAGACTGGATCATTGAAGTTGTTGTTGAAAAACTAGACATTAAAAAATCCGTTTACGAAAAAATTGAACAGTTCAGAAAGCCGGGAACATTAATTTCTTCCAATACTTCAGGGATTCCTATTCATCTTTTAACGGAAGGCAGAAGCGAGGATTTCAAACATTATTTTGCAGGAACACACTTCTTTAATCCGGTACGATATCTTCCGCTTTTAGAAATTATTCCTACCAGCGACACACTTCCTGAAGTGATTGATTTCTATATGAATTACGGAGCGAAGTTTTTAGGAAAAACAACGGTTTTAGCCAAAGATACGCCGGCATTTATTGCCAACAGAATCGGGGTTTTCTCGATGATGGATTTACTTCATAATGTTCAGAAATTAGGCTTAACGGTTTCCGAAGTTGATAAACTAACGGGGCCGGTAATCGGTCGTCCAAAATCGGCTACCTTCAGAACAGCAGATGTTGTTGGACTGGATACTTTAGTTATGGTGGCAAATGGCGTTCGTCAGAGCGGTGCTGAAGCCAATGATTTTAATGATGTTTTCGCCCTTCCGGATTACATCCAGAAAATGATTGATAACAAGTGGTTGGGATCTAAAACAGAACAGGGTTTCTATAAAAAGGTAAAAAATGCAGAAGGAAAATCCGAAATTCATGGACTAAACCTTGATACTCTAGAATATGAGCTTCAGGGTAAATCGTCTTTTCCAACTTTAGAATTAACGAAAAATATTGACAAGCCAATTGACCGATTTAAAGTGTTAATTGGCGGAAAAGATAAAGCCGGAGAATTATACAGAAAATCATTAGGAGCATTATTCGCGTATGTTTCTCATAAAGTTCCTGAAATCTCCGATGAAGTTTATAAAATAGATGATGCCATGAGAGCCGGATTCGGATGGGAAAACGGACCATTTGAAATTTGGGATGCCGTTGGTGTTAAAAAAGGTATTGAGCTGGCTAAAGATGCAGGTTACGAAGTTTCAGACTGGGTTCAACATGTAGAAACTTTCTACAAAGTTAATGAAGAGGGGCAAAGCATTTATGTTGATAAAAACTCCGGTGAATACAACAACATTCCGGGACAGGATGCTTTTATTATTTTAGATAATATCAGAAAAAATAAAACACTTTGGAGTAATTCTGGTGCCGCTATTGAAGATTTGGGCGACGGAATCATCAACTTTGAAATCCGGTCTAAAATGAACTCTTTAGGAGGCGAAGTTCTGGATGGATTAAACAGAGCGATTGATTTAGCTGAAAAAGAATATGACGGTTTAGTAATCGGAAACCAGGGGACCAATTTCTCTGTAGGTGCTAATTTAGCCATGATTCTCATGATGGCTATCGAACAGGATTGGGACGATTTGAATATGGCCATTGCTTATTTCCAAAAATCAATGATGAGAGTTCGTTATTCTTCAATTCCTGTAGTGGTCGCTCCTCACGGAATGACTTTAGGAGGAGGTTGCGAAATGACGATGCACGCAGACAGAGTTGTCGCAGCAGCGGAAACGTATATCGGACTGGTAGAAACCGGAGTTGGTGTAATTCCTGGTGGTGGTGGAACGAAAGAACTGACATTGAGAACTTCCAGAGAATTCCATAACGACGATGTTAAAAATAACAGACTTCGCGAAGCCTTTATGAATATTGCCATGGGTAAAGTAGCAACTTCCGCTTACGAAGCTTACGACATGGGAATTCTTGAGCATGGAAAAGATATCGTGGCAGTTGACAAAAGAACGCAGATTAAAACAGCAAAAATGCTTGCTAAAAGCTTAGCAGAGCACGGTTATACTCAACCTATCGAGCAAAAGGTGAAAGTTTTGGGTAAAGATGCCTTAGGAATGTTCTACGTAGGAACCGACCAGATGTTAACCGGAAACTATATCTCTGAACACGATAAGAAAATTGCAGATAAACTGGCTAACGTTATGGTCGGCGGAAATCTTTCTGAACCAACCGTGGTAACCGAGCAATATTTATTGAATTTAGAAAGAGAAACGTTCCTACAGCTTTGCGGGGAAAGAAAAACGTTGGAGAGAATTCAGTACATGTTACAGAATGGAAAACCGTTAAGAAACTAGTACGGAGCTCCGTAGGAGCGAACTGTTAATAGCAGAATAATCTATATAGAATTGATAAGAGCTAAAGTTTTTTGAGCCCTGAAAGGGCGAAATAAAATAGCATCGGGCGAAATCCGGTGCAAAATCCGAAATAAATTAAACAAATGAAAACAGCATATATCGTAAAAGGGTTCAGAACTGCCGTTGGGAAAGCGCCAAAAGGAAGTTTACGATTTACAAGACCCGACGTAATGGCGGCAACCGTAATTGAAAAATTAATGGCTGAGCTTCCGCAATTAGATAAAAATAGAATAGACGACCTGATCGTGGGAAACGCGATGCCGGAAGCCGAACAGGGCTTGAATGTGGCACGTCTGATTTCCTTAATGGGTCTTAACACCGACAAAGTTCCCGGAGTGACCGTGAACAGATACTGCGCATCCGGAAGTGAGGCGATTGCCATTGCTTCTGCAAAAATTCAGGCCGGCATGGCAGACTGTATTATCGCAGGAGGTACAGAATCGATGTCTTATATTCCGATGGGCGGTTATAAGCCGGTTCCTGAGACAGATATTGCCAAAACAAATCCCGATTATTATTGGGGAATGGGTTATACTGCGGAAGAAGTAGCGAAACAATACAATATTACCAGAGAAGAGCAGGATCAGTTTGCATTTGAATCTCACATGAAAGCGTTGAAAGCAAATCAGGAAGGGAGATTTGCAAGCCAGATTGTTCCGATTCCTGTGGAATATAATTTCCTGGACGAAAATCAGAAAATGCAGACTAAGAAGTTTGAGTTTTCAGTAGATGAAGGCCCGAGAGCAGATACTTCTCTGGAAGGACTTGCAAAATTAAGACCTGTATTCGCTAACGGAGGAAGCGTAACCGCCGGAAATTCATCCCAGATGAGCGACGGAGCCGCTTTTGTAATGGTGATGAGTGAAGAGATGGTAAAAGAATTAGGTCTTGAGCCGGAAGCAAGACTGGTCGCTTATGCGGCTGCTGGATTGGAACCGAGAATCATGGGAATGGGACCTATTTATGCTATTCCAAAGGCCTTAAAACAAGCAGGTTTAGAATTAAAAGATATTGAATTAATAGAGTTAAATGAAGCTTTCGCATCTCAATCGGTTGCTATTAAAAAAGAATTAGGCTTAAATCCTGAAATTCTTAATGTGAATGGAGGAGCAATTGCTTTAGGTCACCCACTTGGATGTACCGGAACGAAGTTAACCGTTCAGCTTCTTGACGAAATGAGAAAGCGCGGAAACAAATACGGAATGGTTTCTATGTGCGTAGGGACAGGACAAGGAGCGGCGAGTATTTTTGAATTGCTTTAAAGATAAAGAAGTAGATATAAAGATAATAGACCAATAGATAATAGATAATAGATTATAAACATAATGATGAAAGATTTCAAAAGACACAATTTTAAGAAACTTAAAATTTGGCAGATAAGTATGGAAATATCAAAGTTAGCATTTGATCTTACTGATACTTTTCCGATTATGAAAAATATGGTTTAAAGAGTCAGATTGATCAATGTTCGATTTCTATTCCTTCTAATATAGCTGAAGGATCAAGCAGAACAAATAAATCTTTTAGTCATTTTTTAGATGTTTCTTTAGGTTCGTCATTTGAATTGCAAACGCAAATATTATTAGCAAATTATAGAAAATATTTGTCTGATGATAAATGCCAAATCTTTGAAGACATGATTGAAGAATTTCAAAGAGCAACGATGGTCTTTCAGAATACGCTAAACAAAGATTGAAAAGATGATAGACTTATAGAAAATAGATAATCAAAATAGTTTTATAAAAACCAAAAGACTATTATCTATTCGTCTATTATCTAAAAGTCTTAAAAATCAAAATAAAAAAAATCAAGTATTAAATGGGAAATATAGTAAAAGGTGGTGAATTCTTAATTAAAGAAATTCCTGCAAACGAAATCTTCAGTCTTGAAGAACTGAACGAAGAACAGAAAATGCTTCGCGATTCTGCGAAAGAATTTATAGACAGAGAAGTTGTTCCGCAACACGATCGTTTTGAGAAAAAAGATTATGCACTGACGGAAGAAACTATGCGCAAATTAGGCGAAATGGGACTTCTTGGAATCACTGTTCCTGAAGAATACGGCGGTCTTGGGATGGGATTTGTGAGCACAATGTTGGCTTGTGACTACGTTTCAGGTGGAAATGGCTCATTGGCAACAGCTTACGGAGCGCATACCGGAATCGGAACCCTTCCAACCCTCCTTTACGGAAGTGAGGAATTAAAAAAGAAATATCTTCCGGATTTGGCTGCCGGAACAAAATTCGGAGCTTATTGTCTGACAGAGCCGGATGCCGGTTCCGATGCAAACTCAGGAAAAACAAGAGCAAAATTATCTGAAGACGGAAAACACTACATCATTAACGGACAAAAAATGTGGATTTCAAATGCAGGTTTTGCAGATACTTTCACTTTGTTTGCGAAAATTGATGATGACAAAAATATCACCGGCTTTGTAATCAATCGTTCTGAATTAGAGAATCCAGACAGTTTGACTTTTGGTGAGGAAGAACACAAATTAGGTATTCGTTCATCTTCTACCCGTCAGGTTTTTTTCAATGATATGAAAGTTCCTGTTGATAATATGTTGGGTGAGAGAAACAACGGTTTCAAAATCGCTTTGAATGCATTGAATGTTGGTAGAATTAAGTTAGCTGCTGCAAATCTTGACGGACAGAGAAGAATTTTAAACCACTCTATTCAATACTCAAATGAGAGAAAACAGTTTGGTGTTTCTATTTCAACTTTCGGAGCAATCAGAAAGAAAATTGCTGAAATGGCAACCGGCGTTTTTGTAAGTGAAGCAGGCTCGTATCGTTTGGCGAAAAATGTTGAAGATAAAATTGCAGAATTAGTGGCAGGAGGAATGGATCATCAACAGGCTGAATTAAAAGGTGTTGAAGAGTTTGCTGTAGAAGCTTCTATTCTTAAAGTTTTTGTTTCAGATCTTACTCAAAATACAGCTGATGAAGGAATCCAGATCTATGGCGGAATGGGATTCTCAGAAGATACTCCAATGGAATCTGCATGGAGAGATGCCCGAATCGGAAGAATTTACGAAGGAACCAACGAAATCAACAGACTTTTAGCAGTTGGAATGTTAATCAAGAGAGCAATGAAAGGAGAATTAGACTTATTATCTCCGGCAATGGCAATCAGCAAAGAATTGATGGGAATTCCTTCATTTGACGTACCGGATTATTCAGCTTTCATGAGCGAAGAAAAAGCTATTATTGCCAATCTTAAAAAAGTATTCTTAATGGTTTCCGGAGCTGCTCTTCAGAAATATATGATGGATATTGAAAAACAGCAGCATTTGCTATTGAATGCCTCCGAAATCCTTAACCAAATCTACATGGCAGAATCTACCGTATTAAGAGCGGAAAAACATTTCTCAGCAGACTCTGTAGAAGCGGCAATGGCTCAGTTAAATCTTTATAAAGCCGTTGAAAAAATCATCACCGCTGCAAAAGAAGGAATTGTTTCTTTTGCGGAAGGTGATGAGCAGAGAATGATGCTTTCCGGATTAAGAAGATTTACGAAATATACTAATCACCCGAATGTAGTGGCATTGACAGAAAAAATTGCTGCTCATTATATCGAAAAAGGAGCTTATTAGTCTTATATATATAAATTTGATTTCAAAGCGTCTCAATTTTTTTGGGACGTTTTTTATTTGCAAAATGCTAAATATTATCAGCATACGTTTAACAAGAAGGTCTGTTGAAAATGTAATACAATACGATTTTAAACTGTCTTATCAGATAGTCATCTATCTTAACCTTAAAAATTTTACTGATGAAAATAATAGTCATTTCGTTTATATTGATTTCCGTGACAGTTTCGGCGCAGCAAAAAGAAAAGAAACTTCCGATACCTTCAGATACATTGAAACAGAATAAGTTTGATCGTCAGGATAAAAGAATACAACCCGAAGATCCGCAAAAGAAAATGTACAAAATGCCTGCTGCAAAACCAGATGCCTCCGCTTATTCAAGTCTTAAAGACAAAAGAAAAGATACAATAGATTACAAAATCCTGAATGCTGTAATCCCTCAGAAGCATTTTGACAGTAAATAATTATTTTTTCTGAATTTTAATTATAATTAAAATAAAGATAAAATATCTAGCACTGATCGATATACTGCAAAATTATTATTAAAAAATGTCTCAGATGTTGGGGCATTTTTTATTTTTGTACTCTACTTACTTAAGATGACAAAAGAAGAACTGCTCAACAGAGCGATAAAAATAGCCGATAAGGCACACAAAGGACAGACAGATAAATACCATGTACCTTACATTGCTCACGTAATGCGTGTCATGGAATACGGAAAAACGCTGGATGAAAAAATTGTTGGCGTTCTCCATGATGTTGTTGAGGATCATCCCCAGGAATTCAGCCTGGATTATCTGCGAAGCGAAGGATTTCCCGAATATATTATTTTTGCAATCAGCTGTCTTACCAAGTTTGATCCCGAAGAAGATTATGATGATTTTGTAAGAAGAACCGAACGTTCTCCGCTTGCCGTAGCTGTAAAACTAAATGATTTACGAGATAATATGGATCTTCGCAGAGTGAACAGAGAGCTTACTCCTAAAGACATCAAAAGATTTAATAAATATCTTAAAGCCTATCGTTATCTAAACGAAAAATATTGAGATAATTTACCACTTAATAATAGTTTTTGCTGTAAAAATTACCAAGACAACTTAATCTGCTCCCGGGAAGTCAAAAGTCTTTTTCGGATGTTTCGTCGCGTCGATATTAATATTTAAAGCCAGGTAAACAAAGTGAAAATTTTTATTTCCGGAAGCTTCAAATTCCCTTTGCCATAAATATCCTCCTAAAATTCCGAAATAATCATCAATCTGATATCCAAAACCACCGTAAACCCTGTTTCTGGCAAAGGTAGGTTTCATGGGGCTTACAAGGAAAATTTCATCATATACATTGGCAAAAACAGTTCCTTTTTTTACTTCCTTTGCATTGAGTGGAACACTTATATTCAAACGATATCGGTAGCGCATTCTTTCAGAACTTTTCCCCGACTGAGGTTCGTAAAACCAGCTTTTTTCAGCACGCAGCCTGTTCTCAAATTTCACAATGCCTTTCTTGAAATCAATAACATCCTGAAGCCATACCCTGAATTCTTCTTTGTTAATTTTCTGGTCCTTGTAAGTGGCATATCTTCCCAATCCGATAAAAGGCTTATGGTTTTTGGTAAGATTATATCCTAATCCACCTTTAATTTCATAATAATCGGGATACGTGTACTCCTGGATTCCTCTGGACTGCCCTTCAGCATATACAAAAAACTTCGGATGAAATTTGTAGGTAATTGTGAGTGCATTGAAGCTGGAAATATGTTCCTGATGTTCCTGTGCCTTGAAAAATGTTACACTTAAAAGTAGCCCCAAACCTAAACCTACTGACAATTTCATCTGAAAAAAATTTTTGCAAATGTAAATCAATTAACAATTTGTTAATATTAACTTTAATTCATTAATAGTTAACAATTATTTAATATTGAAATTATAAGATAATCCTACATGAAACCATCTTTGTGGCATTTCTACACCGAATGTTTCTGTATATGAAGTGTTTGTTATGTTATTAATCAAAACGTAAAGGGAAAAATCTCTTTTAACAAAACTTAATTTATTATCTACAAGATTGTAGCTTGCATTGTTCAGTCTTTCATTGTAACGGTAAACAATTTCATTGGTGAAATTTTTAAGGAAGCGTGTTTCTAATTTTGCAATAAACTGATGTTTTAAGTTATCGAGAAGATACCTCGCCGAAAATTCAGCAGGCTTGTTTAATTGATTGTCAAGATAAGTGTAGCCAACGGAATATTTAAGCCAGTCCTTCAGGCGGTGATTGAATTCTGCTTCAATTCCTTTCACGGTTGTTTCGCCTATGTTTCGGGCGTACCAAACAGGATCTTCCGGTTGTACTTTGGTCCAGTCAATTGCGTCGTTTGTATCTCTCAGAAAACCGCTAACTTTAGCTAAAATATTTTTAGTCTGAAATTGGTAACCGATTTCTGCGTATACCGCATTTTCAGGTAACAGGTCAGGATTTCCCTGCTCAGTTTTGCTGGTGTAATAAAGATCGGTGAATGTGGGAATCCGGTGTACTTTTGCAACGTTTCCATACACTTTGCTATTTTGGTTAAAGCTGTAACCGACATCCAGTCCCGGATAGAAAAAATTGCCTTCATTCGAATAATTAGCCCACGATATTCCTGGATTGATATTAAGTTTTTTATCTAAAAGTGAAAAATGATGCTCGAAAAATACCTGGGAAACAAAGCGGTTTCTTTCGCCCAGATTATTGCTTGCCAGAAATTCTTTTCTTAATTCAACCCCGATTCCTGTTGTTCCCAGTCCCCATTCATAACTCGAATTCACTTCTCCCCCTACATTATTCCCAATGTGCATATTCCTGTAAATTTCAGGCTTCTGTCTGTTAAACAGATACATATCCTGCCCTCTTCGCCAATATACATTGGAGTTTAATTTTAATCTTCCGAAGGCCTGCTGATGCGCAAGGCTGATTACGGAAGCCTGAACTTCTTCATATTGTTCCGTTGCGGCTTTTGAAGCATAAAATCCGTTTGCTCCGAATTTCTTTTCTGAAAAACCAGCCTGAAGCCTTATATTTCCGTCTTTTATATTGAGTTTGCTTTGATAAAAAACATTCCTGATTTCATAATCTGTATTATACATATAACCCTGAGAGCCAGACGAATTCGCCTGTAAAGAATTAGAGAATTTCTCATTTCCCAGCTGAGCATTGAAGCCAAGATCATACGTTTCATAATCTCCTCCTTCAACACTTACCTTTACTCTTTTACCGGGATTTATTTTGGTAATGATATTGATGACTCCGGCGTAGGCATTTTGCCCGAAACGCCTTGCTGCAGGGCCTTTAATCACTTCAATTCTTTCTACATCACTAAGATCTACAGGAAGATTCATAGAATTATGCCCGGTCTGTGAATCGTTCATACGGATTCCGTTCAAGAGAAGAAGTACCTGCTCAAAAGAACTTCCTCTGAAACCAATATCACTTTGCACGCCGTTGGCTCCTCTCCTTCTGATGTCCATTCCCGTTACCTGCTGCAGGATTTCGTCAATACTTTTTGCAGGAGAATTAATAATTTCTTCTCTTGTAATTACAGTAATATTCTGGTTGGCACTTTTATATGGTGTCGAAAAAAGTTTTCCCTGAATTTCAACAGTTTCAATATCGGTAGATTTTTCCTGTGCCTGTGCAAAAAATAAGGCTCCGAGAAAAAAAATACTCCCTGCTCTTCGTATCATATATCAGAATTATAGTTGATTATTTGTGATGCCAAAAGTAGTAGAGTTCCGTAATACTTACAAATGATAGTTGTCATAAAAAAATGCAGTTCATAAAACTGCATTCCGGGGAATTATCGTTATTATCTTTTTCTCATCAGATGTGCAATCAGATCTCTTAAGAATTTTCTCATATCTAATTACATTTATCCTGCAATGTTAAATAATTTTCCAACAGTATGCAATTTTCAGCAAATAAAATTATGTTAAATACATACTATACATCCCGAAAAGTTGAATGGAATTGGGATCTAATTAATCCATCAGAAATCCGCTAAAATTTCGTAATTTTGTTAGTCTTAATTTTACTATGGCTAAAACAACAGATATAGATATTAAAAAACAGATATTCGTTAAGAATGCACATCTTAACAATCTGAAACACATCGTTGTTCTTATCCCGAAAAATAAGCTGATTGTGATCACAGGAGTTTCCGGAAGCGGAAAATCTTCACTGGCTTTTGATACTATTTATGCGGAAGGACAAAGAAGGTATGTAGAGAGCCTCAGCTCTTACGCAAGACAGTTTTTGGGTAAACTGGAAAAACCGAAAGTTGACGATATCAAAGGGCTTGCTCCTTCCATCGCTATTCAGCAGAAAGTAATTTCCTCCAACCCTCGGTCAACAGTAGGAACTTCTACGGAAATTTATGATTATCTGAAGCTGCTTTTTGCAAGAATCGGAAAAACATTTTCCCCGGTTTCCGGTGAAGAAGTTAAGAAAGATTCCGTTTCTGATGTAGTGGATTTTATCAAAAATTCCCAAAAAGATTCATCCTTTTTACTAACGGCTCCTTTGGATTATGATACAGAGAATTTTGCAGAGAATTTAAATGTTCTCAAGCTTGCCGGATTTACAAGGCTTGAAATCAATGGTAACGTTGCCGGAATAGAAGACCTTGAAAGCTTCGGTTTTACTCCCGAAAAAAATATGGAAATCAATCTGGTGATCGACCGTTTTTCTTACGAAGAAGATGAAAGCTTCCTGCAGCGTCTTGCCGATTCTATCCAGATGGCTTTCTATGAAGGACGTGGATATTGCCACTTGAAAAATACGGATACCGGAAAAGTTAAAGAATTTTCCAACAAATTTGAACTGGATGGAATGGAATTCCTGGAACCGAATGTTCATTTTTTCAGCTTCAACAATCCTTACGGAGCCTGTCCTACCTGCGAAGGATACGGAAAAGTGATCGGAATTGATGAAGATTTGGTAGTTCCCAACAAAGCACTTTCCGTCTTTGAAGATGCAGTAGCTTCCTGGAGAGGAGAAAGCATGAGCGAATGGAAAAAAGACTTTATTAAAAAAGCAAAAGATTTCCCGATTCATAAACCTTATCATCAGCTTACCAAAGAACAGAAAAAATACTTGTGGAAGGGTGATGGAAAGAGTACATTCCCATCCATCGATAATTTTTTCAGAATGCTTGAGGAAAATCTGTACAAAATACAGTACAGGGTTATGCTTTCAAGATACCGTGGAAAAACACTTTGCCCGACCTGTGAAGGTCTGAGACTGCGCGAAGAAACAAGCTGGGTAAAAATTGACGGACATAATATCCAGTCGATGATCGAGCTACCTTTGGATGAGCTGTTCCCTTTGATTAATAGTTTGAAATTATCAGAACATGATCAGGAAGTTGCCAAAAGACTGCTTTACGAAATTACCACAAGGATTGAATTTTTATTGAAAGTCGGATTAGGTTATTTAACGCTGAACCGTACCTCCAATACTCTTTCAGGAGGAGAAAGCCAAAGGATTAACCTGGCAACGAGCCTTGGAAGTTCGCTTGTAGGATCTATTTATATTCTTGACGAACCATCCATCGGATTGCATTCGAGGGATACGGAAAATCTTATCGGAGTTCTGAAAAATCTTCGGGATCTCGGGAATACCGTAATTGTTGTTGAACACGATGAAGATGTGATGAAAGCAGCGGATTACATTATCGATATTGGTCCGGAAGCAGGATATTTAGGAGGTGAACTTGTATTTGCAGGGGATTATAAAGAGCTTAAAGATGCTAATACTTTGACATCTAAATATCTTACAGGAAGACTGGAAATAAAAACCCCTAAAGATCGCAGAAAAGCCAAGGAGTGGATTCATATTAAAGGAGCACGCCAGAATAATCTTAAAAATGTTGATGTAGATGTTCCGTTAGAAAATCTTGTCGTTATTTCCGGAGTTTCAGGAAGCGGAAAATCTACTTTAATGAAAGAAATCCTTACCAATGATATTCAGATACAATTGGGAATGGGAGGTAAAAAAGGAGATTATGACTCGGTTGACTTTCCAAAAAAACTGATTAAGCATATTGAACTGATCGACCAGAATCCTATCGGGAAATCTTCTCGTTCCAATCCGGTAACATATCTGAAAGCATATGACGACATCCGGGATCTTTTTGCGAAGCAGAAAATAGCGAAAATGATGGGTTACAAACCGAAACATTTTTCTTTTAATGTTGATGGCGGAAGATGTGACGAATGTAAAGGAGAAGGCGTAATTAATGTTTCCATGCAGTTTATGGCGGATATTGAACTGGAATGTGAAGTATGCAAGGGAACCCGCTTTAAAAGCGAAATCCTGGAAGTAAGATATGATGAAAAGAATATTTCAGATATTCTTCACATGACGGTAGATGACGCGCTTGAGTTTTTTAAAGATAATGGTGAAGAAAAAATTGTCACCAAACTGAAGCCGTTACAGGAAGTAGGATTAGGTTACCTGCAGCTTGGACAAAGCTCTTCTACCCTTTCCGGTGGTGAAGCGCAGCGTGTAAAACTGGCGTCTTTCCTGGTAAAAGGAGTGACTACAGATAAAACACTTTTCATTTTTGATGAGCCTTCCACAGGTCTTCATTTCCATGATATTCAGAAATTGCTGAAATCTCTACAGGCGTTGATTGATCTCGGTCATTCGGTTATTGTTATCGAACATCAGCCGGATATCATCAAATGTGCAGATTATATCATCGACATTGGTCCGGAAGCGGGAAAGCATGGTGGTGAAGTGGTATTTACCGGAACTCCTGAAGATCTTGCTAAAAATAAAAAATCGCACACCGCAAAATACATCAAAGAAAAGCTGGAGCAATAATAAAAAGAGAGTCTTAATGGCTCTCTTTTTTAACCCTTCGACAAGCTTAGGGTGATATTGCAAGTATGTACGATACCTCTAAGCGTTGTCAGGCTGAGCCTGTCGAAGCCTATTTTTACAAAACCTTTCCTAAAACATCAGAAACTATATCAATTTCTTCAACCGTATTGAAATAGTGTGGCGACAAACGTACAATACCGTTAATATTTTTCCTGGTAAAATCTATCAGAGCAGAATTTTTCTGAGTAACTGAAAAGTATATATTGTTTTCTTTCAGGACATTTTGAATCGTCCCCAAATCACCATCCGGATCGGAAAAAGTGACAATGCTGCTTAGGTTTTTACCCCAATCCCAGACATCAAATCCGCTGTTTTTCAGGTTTTCTCTTAATCTTTCGGACAAACCTTTATTGTAATGTTCAATAGCATGTAAACCGATATTGTTAGCATATTGTAAAGCATGTGTGAATCCCATCAGAGAAGCATAGGAAATTTCCCAGCTTTCAAATCTTTTTGCGGATTTAAATAATTCATAATTGTCAAATTCCGTCCAGTCTGCTCCTCTCATATCTAAGAGAAGCGGTGCATAATTCTGTTCTAAAACTTTGTCGGATACATATAAAAATCCTGTTCCTCTTGGTCCTCTCATGAATTTTCTTCCCGTTGCCGATAAGAAATCGCAGCCTAATTTTTCAACATCTACGGCTAGCTGACCAACAGATTGACACGCATCAACCAGATACAAAATATCATATTGCCTACAAAGTTTTCCCACCCCTTCCACATTTTGTATTAATCCTGAATTTGTAGGAATATGCGTAACAGCAATTAACTTCGGATTGTGCTTTTTAATTAAATATTCCAAATCTTCAAGATCCAGCTCATTATCAGGAAGATTTTTAGTTCGTATAACATTTACCTTTAACTTTTTCTTAATCGAAATAAAAGTAATCTGGTTGGAAATATAATCGTCGGCAGTTGTAATAATAACATCTCCTTCTTTAAACATAATGCTGGATAAAGCTTTAGCGTAAGCTTCGGTGGCGCTTGTGGCAAAAGCAATGTTGGAAGGCTTCGCATTAATAAGTCTGGCCGTCTCATCATAGAATTCTTCGAGAACTTCTGCATTTTTGGCAGCTACTTCATAACCTCCTATTTGCTCTTCAAGCTCAAGATAATCGATCATTGAATCTACTACAATGGATGGCATTAAAGACGATCCTGCGTTATTCATAAAAATTTTTCCGTCTGAAAGTCCACGGGTATCTTGTCTTATGGTGTCTATATTCATTTAATTATAGTTTATTTTTAAAATTCATCAGATCAGACAATTATTGTATAAAGCTGCAAATCCGGATGCTATTTATAATTTTTATGACAAACAATTTTAAATAAAAAATCCCGAATAGCAAATTTCGGGATCATTATTTTAAAAAATATTTTAGTTTTAATCTAAAACGCTCCATCCTCTTTTAGGATTGTTATTGTTGGACACTTCCTGTTCGTTGACGATAATGTTTTCTTTTCGTTGACCAATATAATCAAGTTCGCTTAATTTAGAGAAGATCGTTTCAAGGCTTTTCAACATCTGTTGAATGTATATCATTGGTTCTCCACAGTTATGATGGTCATAGTTGGTTTCTGCTACGATGGAAAGCTGATTCAATAAAGTATGAGGTGCAATTTCGCTCCATTCTAAGCTGTAATTCAGCATTTCTTCCAATTCTGCGGGAACCAAGACCTGGGTTGCATTGTATAAACGAAGGGCCAGCTTGGCAAAAGATTCTATTAAAAATACCGGCGGCTGATACGGTGTAATATTCCGGAACCGGAAATACATATCCCCAAATGTATTGATCATCGTGTTGCATAAAAATTTAACATTCTGCGCGAGGGCCGTATTTTGATTTTTATGGGATGCTTTCTGGATGATTTTAAACGCATATTGCTGAAGATTTCCGATAGACTTTGCAAAAATATTATAATATTCCAGCAATGCAGGATGGCTTTGAACAGAGGTACAAGGCGGTATAAAATTAGAATCAACCTGGGCAATATTTCCTTTGAGGTCTACCTTTCCGATGATCAGATAATTTCCCCCGGAATAGCTGCTGTTCAATGATGTAACGGGAAGAAGCTCAATATGGTGGTTGGGCTGTGTACTTGGATGACGTGGTGGAATTTCTTCAGGATCAATATCCCCGAACGGTACTTTGTCGAAAGGATTGACAGAAATTAAAATATAATACTCTCCGTCTGCCTGTTCTTCATTCATCAGCTTTGCAAGAGATTTTACACTTACCCTCCTGTCCGTCAGATCAATTCTGTATCCGGCAAGGGTTACCGCGCTACAACGTTTGATCACCAGCTGTACGTCATTGGTTGCCGTGTTGTGAACATCAAAAATAGTACGGTCGGTAAACTCGTTGGAAATAGGCAAAAGCCCGTAATTATATGTGGTGATCCCAAGTGAGCTGGAATCTCTGATGGTATCGATTAAAAAATTATCCTGATCGTTAAGATGTCTCTGGGAAACCTTCATCCCGTCAACCCAATTGATGGCAAAATGCTTAATAGGCTGTATCATATTCAATATTTTTTAGATGGTGTGAGATTGTGTTCTTCTTATTCCTTCCTCCTCATGCTGGATGACTCTTTTACAGATTACCACATCGTTTTCAGAGATCCTGTTTTCTGTGATGTTCTGATCAAAATCAATATATTTTCTAAAGCTGAAGAATGACTTTTTCGTATAGAAAATCCAGTAATACGGCTCTCTTTCCTGGTCCGACAGATGAATAACCGAATTCGGGTTTTTGTGGTTGTAATCGTCCACAACTCTATAAAACCAATCCCCGAATGTGACTCCTGTAGGCAGTGTTTTCGCTTTGATCCTGAATCTGTTGGCATCTTCAAGGTTTTTGCTGAGCTCAACATTGAGGACCATCAACCGGTCAAAATCCGCCCCTTCAAAATCCGGAAGTTTTTGATCCGGAGAATAACGCCACGTTTTGTATATATCAACCGGAATACTGATTAGCTGAACATAGCAGTAATGGAAAACCAGCGGAACGAGGAATATCAAAATACTTGTTGCGGCCATTATCGGATATCCCGTACCTTTACTCATCCAATTGAATATCAAGTAAAACAGATACCCTCCAAAACCAATACAGGTAATGGATAAGATGGATTCAAATAATATACTTTTCGTTAAAGAACTAAAATGTTTTTTAAAATATTTGTCTGAAAGGTTCACATGTATGATTCCCAGAATCAGATAAATGATCTGTGCAATAAGATACCAGTACGGATTGAAAAGATTTCCCGCGAAGCCGAAAAATCCCGGGATTGCAAGACACAAACTGCATAGCAGAACATAGATAATGATGGTTTTTATTTTTATTGCAGGCTTATTTCTTCTGATAATTCCCAGGATTACCATCATAATAACCGCAAATAAAGGCATGAGAATATACCTTAAAAAGATTCCCTTTACTGAAGAAATTTCCATGTGTCTTTTTCGAATTAATATTTTTAATTGGTTTAGTAAATATAGTTAAAAATTTTCAGAGGAATGTAGAGTATCCAAGCCTGTTTGCATTTCTTTCATCGTCCTCCAAAGCGAATGAATATTCTTCTTTTTCGGTAATGAAATTCTCTTCAATATCAACACTTACCGGCAGGAAATAATCGTACATAGCATTAAGCACCTTCCGGAACGGACTGCCGTAGATGTATTTTTTCATTTCTGTATAAGGAATAGGGCCGATATTGACCACCCAGTTTCTCTGTCCATCCATGTGTTTTCCACTTGGGATGTATGTTACTCCGAGGCGGGAATTTCCTAACAGCATAGAGTCATCCTCTTCTTCAACACCATCAATAACATTGGGTGAAAATGTCACTTTTACAGGGATTTGAAGAAAAGCGGTCATGCATCTTTCAAACCATGCTTTATCACCACGGATCTGATGGAAAAAAGGCAAAATATGGATGAATATATAGGCGTTTTGCTTATCCATCATTTTTACGAGCGGCCAGAGTTCGCTTACTGTATTCAACAATGCATCAGTGTCGCTGGCAATTTCAAAGTCGAATTCTTTCAGCAGAGCGCTTACTTCTGTAAAGAAAATCTCCAGTTCAAAAGGTCTGAAGAATTTTCTGGCATCTTCTTCCACCCTTTTTTGTTTACGGATTTCTTTAACGACATTTTCTACATTTTTCCGGGTTGCACCCAAAGAAGGCGGATGAAAAAGACCTTCCGGAAGATAATCGTAAATGCCTTCCCTGTAGGTTTCGATAATGAAAACCTCTTCGTCGAAACCAAGATAATCGCTTGTAATGCTTTTAATGTCCTTAAGATAAGCACGGTCATTGATACCAATTCGCTGAATGAATATATTACTTACTGCTCTGTGGTATTTCAAGAGGTTTACTGCAACAGCTTCTGCTTTGAAATCTGTCTGCAGTTTATTGTAATGCATTTCTACAATATTGTTTTCATACATAGTGTCTGCTGTGATTTTGGCTTATAAAAATACTATATCTCAAATTATTGAAAAAATAATTTAGGATTAATTTTATTCTAAAAATACTAAATAATTGTTAGCAAAAGAAGAAACAGTAAAAATAAGGTTAGGACTGAGGTTGAGATTATACTATATGAATAAATTAGTTCATACTAAATTAACCTATACCTTATCCTTAACAGAACCTTAATCTAATATTGAAATTAAGATTTGATTAAATCTTCCATTCCTTCTCTCAACCATAACTTAACCTTAAAATTAACCTTATCTTTGCACCCTGAAATGTTATTTACAATGAAAAGTATTTATTCTAAAATTCTAATGTTAGCATTCGTTGCATCTTCGCTGTATTCATATGCGTGGGGATTAACGGGACACAGAATTATTGCGGAAATTGCAGAAAATCACCTTTCCGGGAAAGCAAGGCGGGAAATTAAAAAAATGATGGGGAGAGAACGGCTGGCTTATTGGGCCAACTGGCCTGATTTTATTAAATCTGATACAACAGGTGCCTGGAAACAGGCTTCATCGTGGCATTATGTAAATATCGATCCGCAGACTGATTTCAAAATTTTTGAAGAGAAACTGAAAGGACAGGCCGGACCAAGTTTATATACTCAGGTGAATGTTCTTTCCAGCCAGATCAAAGATGAAAAAACTTCTGAGAAAGACAGAAAGATTGCTTTAATTTTCCTTATCCACATCATGGGTGATCTTGCACAGCCTTTGCACGTGGGAAGAGCTGAAGATTTGGGTGGAAATAAAATCAATGTCACTTATTTCGGAGACAAAACCAATTTACATTCTGTATGGGACGGAAAACTGGTAGATTCTCAAAAATACAGCTATACCGAGTATGCAATATTATTAGACATTAAATCTGACGCAGAAGTAAAGGAAATTCAGAAAGGAACGCTTGAAGACTGGCTGTATGATTCCCATAAAATCGCGAACAAAATCTATGCGCAGACACCTAACGATTCCAAACTGTCTTATGATTATCAATACAGATTCAATGATACGATGGAAAGACAGCTTTTGTACGGAGGATTACGTTTGGCAAAATGGCTGAATGATCTTTTTTAAAATCAAGTGAAAAGTGAAAAGTAAGAGGTAAAATGTGAATAGTTAATTACTATTCGTTATAATATGATAAGCGAAACTTCGGTTTCGCTTTTTTTGTATTTTGTTTCCCGCAGATTTCGCAGATTTTTACAGAAAACATAGTGTTGGGCATAGAATTTTAAACTTGGTATAGATACTTGCACGATGACAAGGTTACCGCTATTGGAAAACCATTATTATCGAATTCAACTCATGGGTGGTTTCCTCTTCAATAAGGCTTCGACAGGCTCAGCCTGACAACGCTGAAATAGCATTAAAACCTGTCGTAATGTCACGCTGAGCTTGTCGAAGGGTTAATTATACTTACTTTACTGGCTGTGTTTTAAAGTGAATATTGCTGCGTAATTAAATGGTAAATTCGTTATGATGTCTAATGGAATATTTTTGACTTCTATCCTAGCCCTGATTGCAGTGAAAATCCTTTTTGTTGTTTTGGGCAGGTTCAGCCTGACAGCGGCTGGATGCAAAAAGATTGCAACGGAAAGCGGGAATAAGCTCCTAAAAACATGCCTATAAATTTTGGAGAATTTTCACCATAATCACCCGCTTTCAATAGCAAGAGGCATAATTTACAATTATTTTTTCAGATTTAATTTAATTCAATAAAAATTAATTGAAATATTTGTAACCTTTCGTGTATCTCAAACGTATAATAGTATAGAAACTCTTTTTTGAGGAAAAAATAGATGAGACAATTAAAAATCACTAAGCAGGTAACCAATAGGGAAACTGCTTCATTAGACAAGTATTTGCAGGAAATTGGTAAAGTTGAATTGATTACTGCGGACGAAGAAGTAGAATTAGCACAAAGGATCCGTGCCGGCGATAGAGCCGCGCTGGAAAAATTAATCAAAGCTAACCTTCGTTTCGTGGTGTCGGTATCGAAACAATACCAAAACCAGGGTCTTTCTTTACCGGATTTGATTAATGAAGGTAACCTAGGGCTCATGAAAGCGGCAAAAAGGTACGATGAGACTAGAGGTTTCAAATTTATCTCTTACGCAGTTTGGTGGATCCGTCAGTCGATTTTACAGGCTTTGGCAGAACAGTCGAGAATTGTAAGATTGCCATTGAACAAGATCGGTTCCATCAATAAGATCAACAAAGCTTACGCTCACCTTGAACAGGAAAACGAAAGACCGCCTTCACCGGAAGAATTGGCAGAAGTTCTTGATATGAGCGAGGAAGATATCAAGGAATCAATGAAAAATTCCGGAAGACATTTGTCGATGGATGCACCTTTGGTAGAAGGGGAAGATTCCAATCTTTATGATGTATTACGTTCAGGAGAATCGCCAAGTCCGGATAAGGATCTGATGCTTGAATCGCTACAGATTGAGATCGAGAGAGCGTTGAACACGCTTACTCCGAGAGAGGCTGATTTGGTAAGATTATATTTTGGACTGAACGGCAAACATCCGATGACCCTTGAAGAAATCGGTGAAACTTTCGACCTTACGAGAGAAAGGGTTCGTCAGATCAAAGAAAAAGCGATCAAGAGATTGAAACACAACACCAGAAGTAAGATCTTAAAATCTTATCTGGGTAAATAATTTTTAAGTTAAAATATATTTGGCGGAGCTTGATTTTCAGGCTCCGTTTTTTTATTTTTAAAGACAAAAAGAAATCCAAAAACTGAATTTCTTTTGTATATCTTATTAAAGTTATTTTGTTTTAATATATGTAAGTAGCAAATAATCTAAAATTTATGCGGTTTACTTAATCGTCGACTTCACATTCCCGCATGACAGCATCGATTTTCCGTAATATGGATTAATAATCTTTGATTCGTCGCTCAGCCAGCTTCCTTCAGCCATCGGGCAATATTGAACATACACTGGATTTTGAGATACTTTAAATTCTTTTGTTAAAGAGATCATGTGATCAGATAATTGATAAAAAGACTTTCTCTGCACTGAAATATTTTTAGAATCTGCAATAGTTTTAGCATCTCTTTTAAGCATACTTAATTCTTTTTCAGAAATTATTTTATTATTGAATTCCGAAGTGGATTTAATAAACTGGGATGCCGCTTTTGATGCTTTTTCCGGATCATCTGAAGCCAGGGCAGATTTAATCGAAATATAATTTTGATAAAGAACAGAAACCTGAGCGTTCTTTTTAGACTGCGCCGAAGCAGAAAGTACAAAAAATACAGTGAATATGGCTGTAATGATATATTTTTTCATTCCTAAAATGATAAATTATTAATGAACAAATATAAAAATATATGAGGTATTGTTGTTATAAAATTTTGTAAAGTCGTTACAGAATTCAAAAAAAAGAACCTCTTACCAGAAGTTCTTTTATAGTATTTATTTGATTCTAAATTCAAGTTTTACATTGAAAAACCTTCCGGTAAGCCTTACCGGAACCGGATACATAAAATTGGTATTGGCATCCGTAATCCATTGGTTGGCTACCGTATTCCTGATATTAAAGGCATTAAATACCTGAACTCCCAGCGTCAATTCTTCAAAATTCTCCCAGAATCCATAGGTATTTTTCTTCTCTTTAGGATCAATAAATGCATAAGAAAGTCCAAGGTCTACCCTTTTGTAAGATGGTAATGTTTTCTGATATTGATAAGGATCGGTAAGTATTGGTGCTCCCGTAGGAAGCCCCATTGCGTAAACCAGTGTTAAATTAACACGCATTGCCGGAAATCTAGGCATATAATCCTGATAGAACATAGCAAACCTGAACCGCTGATCGGTTGGTCTTGGAATATCACCTTTTCCATCTATATTTTCATAGACTCTTGCATAGCTTGCAGACAGCCATGAATCTACACCCGGAACAAATTCCCCGAAAAGCCTTGTATCAATTCCATAGGCATAGCCTGAAGCATTATTTTTCCCTGTATATCGTATTCTCACGTTATCCATATAGTAGGGAATCAGGTTGTTCATTTTTTTATAATATAACTCTGTTGTCAGCTTAAATGGCCTGTCGTACATGTAAAACTCATAATCATTGGCTAAAATCGCCTGTATTGATCTTTGAGATTTTATAGAAGAATTAAAATTTCCTTCAAGATCTTTGATTTCCTTGTAGAAAGGAGCCTGATAATACACTCCTCCAGAAAGCCTGAATAGCATATCCGTATCCCAATCCGGCTTGATTGCAAATTGTGCTCTCGGTGAAAATATAGTTTCATTATTAAAACTCCAATGGGCAACCCTTGCTCCTGCGTTCACAAATACTTTGTTGCTGCCCCAGAAAAACTTCTGGGAATATTGAGCATATGCAGACATTCTTGTCGGCTGGATATGATTTCTGCCTGCGATATTATACATAAGATTTAAATCTCCTGCATTTCTGGGATCTATAAATGCCTCATGAGGAAGGCTGTAGCCCGCAGAATCTACAAGCCTCCATTCGTTTGTAAGATCTTTAAGATTTTCTTTTTCGTACTTGAACCCTACTTCGATGTCCGTATTGACATTCGGAGAAAAACGGGTTCTGGCTTGTGCGCCGTAGGTTTTTACAAACAAATCGTTTCGTGCATGCTCTATCTGTCCACCTGAATCATATGATGTTACCGGATCTCCGGTTACCGGATCGTAAGTCTGCAGCACATACGCAGAAGCAATACTGTAATATTCTCTTTCACGGTTTTGATAGGCAAATGCATCAAGGGTAAACCTCCACTTGTCGGAAGGTTTAAAATTTAATGATGCGGTTCCCATCATATTTTTATACTTATCATTTTCTCGGCCTCCATAAGCTACATTCAGTTTAAGAGGCTGCTGCAAGCTGCCAAAATCAACTTCCCTAGCTTTAGGAATCATTTCGTAGTCGTTGTTGGAATAAAAACCAATGAAAGATAACGTTAATTTCGGACTGAAGTGATAATTCAGGTACGTCTGGAAATCGGTATATTTAGGGTTGAAATCCGTATCTTCATTTAACGTATTGAGAACGAGATTCGTATTCCTGTATCTTCCTGAAAATAGAGCGGTTAATTTTCTATTGCCCTCCTGATCTTTTCCTGCGGCAAAACCTGTAGTGAGCCTTCCGCCAATTAAGCTTCCTTCTCCTGAAACTTCGAATTTTTCAGGCTCACGATAATAAATATTTAATGCTGAAGACATCTTGTCGCCGTATCTAGGCTCAAAACCACCGGCGGAAAAATTCACCGTAGAAACCATATCCGGGTTGATGATACTCAATCCTTCCTGTTGAGAATTCCTGATGAGGAAAGGTCTGTAAATTTCAATATCATTAATATAGATAAGATTTTCATCATAGTTTCCACCACGAACCATATACTGTGAAGAAAGCTCCGTATTGGAGTTTACAGAAGGTAGTGTTTTAATAATTCCTTCAATACCTCCGGAAATACTTGCTACATTCTGAGCATCTTTGGCTGAAATTTTCACAGTGGTAAGGTCGTTGGTTCTCCCTGTCACTTTTTTCTGAAACACCACTTCTTCAATATTAGCAGTATTCATAGTATCCTTCTTTTTTCTTACCTGAGAGAATACTAATGCAGGAACCATAAGGCTCAATGGTAAAACTAGTTTTTTCAAAAGAAATGTTTTAAAATTTCAAACGTGAATATATAAATTTTATTTTAACTTATTTCAACTTTGTTTAACATTTGTTAAGATATCTTTAAACGTTATCTGAATAAGATAAAACCTGATTAAAGGATTGCTTCTCTCACTCTTGTAAGCTTCTGCAACAGATCTTCCAAAAGATCAAGTCTTAACATATTGGCACCATCAGACAGAGCGGTTTCCGGCGTTGGGTGCGTTTCAATGAAAATTCCGTCTGCACCTACTGCAATTCCGGCTTTTGCTACAGTCTCAATAAGATCCGGTCTTCCACCCGTAACTCCTGAGTTCTGATTGGGCTGTTGTAAAGAATGCGTTACGTCAAGAATAACGGGAGCATAATTTCTCATCGTTGGAATTCCTCTGTAATCTACGATAAGATCCGTATATCCGAAAGAGTTTCCTCTCTCAATAATAGCAACTTTCTGATTGTCGGAATCGGTAATTTTCTGAACGGCGAATTTCATGGATTCCGGGGAAAGAAACTGCCCTTTCTTTAGGGTTACACATTTTCCGGTTTGTGCCGCAGCAACCAAAAGATCGGTTTGGCGAACCAGAAACGCGGGAATCTGTAAGACATCAACATATTGTGCAGCCAATGCCGCATGATCGTTTTCATGAATATCCGTAGTTGTAGGAATATTGAAAGTCTCTCCTACTTTTTTAAGGATTTCCAAAGATTTTTCTTCCCCAATTGTGGTGAAAGAATCAACCCTGCTTCGGTTGGCTTTTTTAAAGCTTCCTTTAAAAATGTACGGAATATTATATTTGTTGGTAAGCTCCACTACTTTTTCAGCAATGTTCAGTGCCATATCTTCGCCTTCAATAATGCACGGACCGGCAATCAGGAAAAAGTTTTTGGAATCTTTGTGATGAATATTATCTAAATATTGGATCATTTTTATAATTATTAAAGTTTTGTAAAAATACTGAGAAAGTTTCGGAATCAGAAATAATTTAAGGCAAATACTGAAGTCCTTGCTATAATGTAAGAAATTGACCAAATCTTTCAATTAAAACCTGCGCAACTTTAACATGAAATCTATACAACTATTAAGTAAAACCTACGCAGGTTTTTTATAATGCTTCCGCATCCTTATATGCTAAAATTATTTATTAATGAATTAATACTTCAAGCTAAGGGCCTATTTAAATTTATGTGTTTTTAACATTAAGGAATTAAGTCATTTTAGCTTAAAAAACTAAATAAAATCGATGTATTGATTCCTTAACCTGAATAAGCCTAATTCGCTAACATTCTTAATGTTAAATTGAAGAATAAACAAAGTTTATTTAATTTAGAAAAATTAAGGGAAAACTATAAAAATTTATTAGTGAAATTTAAACAGGCTATTAGTATTTCAAGTTTTAATTGAAAAGAATATTTATAAATGCTTACTTATTGTATGTGAATTTTGAACACACCGTTCATTATGGTCAGATTTTTGAATGGTAAAGACTAATTTTAATTTATCAAATCACTAAAATATAAAATTATGTCAACAGAAAATCTTACGCATCAGGACGCTGTTAAAAAAATCAAAGATTTATCCGAAAGTGCAAAAATCTGTATGTTTTGTACGGAATTGGAAACGCTTCCTATCAACTCAAGACCAATGACCTTACAGGAGACCGACGATGAAGGGAATTTATGGTTCATCAGCGATGATACAAGCAACAAAAATTTTGAAATTAAAGATGATAAAAGAGTTCAGCTCTTCTTTATGAACAATGGAGATTATCAATACCTTTCTGTTTTCGGGGATGCTACGATCTACAAAGACCGTTCAACCATTGAAGATAAATGGTCACCAATGGCCAAAGCATGGTTTGAAGATGGAAAGGATGATCCGAATGTATCCATTATCCGCGTAGAACCAACAGAATCGTATTATTGGGATACGAAAGTGGGCAAATTGGTAAGTCTTGTTAATTTTGTTACTGCGGCAGTTACCGGAAATACCACCGATAACTCAGACGGTGTTGAAGGAAAAGCTCAAGTTTAAATAGATTTTATAAGAATTTAATAAACAACACAATAAAGGCTGTATCAAAATTGATACAGCCCTTTTTAATTAATTAAAGAAACTAAGGTGTATCATGATGTGGCATATCCACTGGCTTGGATTCCGGAGAACCTTTTTCCCGAAGCCATATGGAAAGAATTACCAGTGAGGCCACGGCCAGAAATTCACTTTGCCAGTTCTGGAAGGATTCAAACCAGAAACGGGATTCGGTAATGTATTGCAAGGCTGTTATGGTTGGCTGTTCTTTAGAAAGCCGCTCTTCGTTATAATCCTTTAAGCTTCCGTAAAAATGAAGCGAAAAACTGATAATAAACAAAATAGCAAAAGCAAGAGATAAAGAATGCTTATAGATCTTCAGCCAGATTCCTCCTTTCTTAACCGGCCAAGGCGCGTTAGGATGTGGAACTGGCTCTTTGTCAACATCCTCTTCCTGCTCCAGGGATTTGGATTCGCTGGAACCTTTCTGACGGAGGGAAACTGTTAACAAAACATAAAGCATCATCTGCAGAAATTCACTTTCCCAATTTTCAAATGTTGCCTGAATGAAATGACCGCTCTGAATATATTCTCCAATGCTTAATGCAGCCTCGCCGTTTTCTGCAAGTTCCTTGTTTTCTGTTTTCCATCCGGTAAAGAACTGTGCGGCAAGACATGATGTCATAAAGACAATCAAAACAATGCTCAAACTGTTTCGATATAAAAACCCTTTTTTAGACATATTCCTAATCTTTAAGTTTCAGAATCAATATTTACTCTTGGAAGATCTTTCACTGTAGGTCCTGTAAGAAGTTTTCCATTGATGTTAAATCTTGAACCATGACACGGACAGTCCCAGCTAAGCTCGGCACTGTTCCATCGTACTTCACATTTGGCGTGAGGACAGGTGCTCTTTACGAGATGTACTTTTCCATTGGTTTCTTTATACAATGCGTACGATTCACCTTCATATTTCACAACCTTTGCCTCTCCGTCTTTCACTTCTGTAAGAGAATTTATTTTTTCCGCAAACAGTTTGTCTTTGATGAAATCATAGGCAACAACCGCGTTTTCTTTTACAAAATCGGCGAAGCCTGCGATAGGTTTTATTCTGGACGGACTGAAAACATTTTCGTATTTACTATTACCTGTAACAATAAGATCGGACAAAATCTGTGAAGAAATAGTTCCTAATATCATTCCGTTTCCTCTGAAGCCGGTAGCGGTAAAAATCTTACCATTGCTTCCCGGGAGTTTGCCTATATACGGAAATCCATCTGTCGGCTCATAGTACTGGCTGGACCAGCTGTAGTACGCTGTTTCTACATCAAAATATTTTCGGACATAATTCTCCAGTCTTGAAAAACATTCGCCCGTATCTTCTTCGTGACCGGTTTTGTGATCCTCTCCTCCGGCAATAAGAAGCGTTTGTCCGTCAATTTTCTGAGTTCTGTAATAATGATAAGGATCGATAAGATCATATCCCAACTCTTCGGGATAATTTTCATCTTTCAAACTAAATGCAATGGCATAGCTCCGGTAAGGTGCATTGGTGATGTGAAGAATACTCAATCCTGGCGGAATATGAGTGGCATACACCACATTTTTAGCTTTAATTTCTCCTTTTGAGGTTTCTAAAATAACATGATTATCCTGTTCATCATGACTTTCACAGCGACAATCTTCCTGAATAATTCCGCCTAAACTGATGAATGCTTCACAAAGCCCTTTGATATATTTTACGGGGTGAAATTGTGCCTGATCAGGAATAGTCACCGCTTTTTTAAATGGTATGTGGAAGGGAATTTCATCAACATAACTCATGGTGTGACCTACCTTTTCTGCACCTTCCACAATATCGGTCAGCTGTTTCTCCTGTTTTTCATCCAAGGCAAAGATATAGGCTGTCTTTCTTTCGAAATCACAGTCAATTCCATATTGCCGTATGTTATTTTCGATAATACTGATGGCTTCCTGACCTGTATTTGCAAACAATTGTGCATTGTCCTGCCCAAAATCACTGATTGCTTCTTTAAAGGTTGTGTCAAAAAAATCATTAAGATGTGCGGTTGTTCCGCCGGTCGTTCCGAAACCGATATTCGCTGCTTCGAGAAGGATACATCTCTTTCCGGCCTGCTGCAGTTTTAAAGCAGTAGAAATACCGGTAATCCCACCACCAACTATTACGACATCGTATAGTTGATTAAGGTCGGCATCCGAGGAAAACTTCCTGATTTCTTCCTGCCATATACTTTTTCTTGCCCCGTCTCTATACATGACTTTAATTTTTAGTTGAATTATTTTATATGTTTCGTACTGTCTACTATATTACCTTTGTTTTTATTCGTGCCGGAATTATTTCCGTCATATTTGTTTTTAGGTTCGTCTTCATCAAAATCGCATTTACATGATGCTAAAGTGAAGAAACTTATAATTGCGAATAATAGAGCAGTAATTTTCATGTGTCATTATGTTTTTTTATTTATCCGTTAACAACGATACCTCCATTCGGGTGAAGCACCTGTCCTGTAAACTGTGTACCGTCGTCACTTGCAAGAAACAGGAAGCTTGTCGCTACTTCTTCCGGTGTTGCATTTCTTTCGAAAGGAGGCTTGTTCGGATCGTCTTCTTCTTCTCCAAAGGTATCTTTGGTTAAAGGTGTTGCAACAGGTCCCGGAGCAACGGCATTTACACGAATACCTTTTGGTTTTGACTGTAGTGCCAAAGAACGTGTAAATGAAACAATAGCGCCTTTGGTAGCCGAATAGTCAAGCAATTCTTCATGTCCCTGATAAGCTGTTGCAGAGGTGGTGTTGATGATGGAGCTTCCTTGTTTTAAATGAGGAAATACGAGCTTAGTTAAAAGAATCATTCCGATAATATTGGAATTGAAAGTATTTCTGATATTTTCTTCCTTAAGATCGACAATATTATCTGACGGAAACTGTACTCCGGCATTATTAACAAGGATATCAATACCTCCGAATTCCGAAACAACTTTTTTTGTTATTTCTTCGCAAAACTGATAATCATTAAGGTCTCCTTTGTAAATGGAAGCTTTTCTTCCAAGACTTTCAATTTCCGATTTTGCTTTTTCAGCATCTTCATCGTCAGAATAATAAATAATAGCAATGTCTGCTCCTTCCTTTGCAAAAAGTAAAGCTACTGCCTTACCGATTCCACTGCCTGCTCCTGTGATGAGTGCTGTTTTATTTTCTAATTTCAAATTTGCCATATTAATTTACTTTTCATTTACCGGTTTCTGCATTTCTCCCATTCTGTGTGCAGCCATACTGTCTGTTGCAATATTAGACATGGCTACCGTCAGTTTATTTTTTAATCCTGATACTACTTTATCGTCACCGTTCATTAAGGCATTATAGCCATCTATCGCTACTTCTTCCGGTGATGCGAGATTGTCTTTGTCTTCCAGGATTTTGCTTTCGTTCATATCTGCTTTATTAAAGAAATCTGTATCTGTTGGTCCTGGTAAAAGTGCTGTTACCGTAATTCCTGTATCTTTAAGTTCTTCCCGTATAGCTTCTGACCAGGAAAGGACAAACGCTTTTGTACCATGGTATACTGAATGCCATGGACCTGGAGCTTTACTTGCAATGGAGGCAAGGTTGAGGATTTTTCCGGATTCTTTCGGTAAACGATCTTTTAAAAACATTTTCGTAAGAATAAGGACTGAGACGATATTCAGATTGACAATATCTACTTCCCGATGAAGGTCGGTATCCTGAAATTTTCCATAAACACCTTGTCCTGCATCATTTACAAGGATCGAAGGACTGATTCCGTTTAATTTCAGTTCCGAGTATAAAGCGTAAGCATCATCTTCAATAAAAAGATTTTTAGCAATGGTAATTACATTAATCCCGAAACTTTTAAATTCATCAGCTTTGGTTTTTAGTTCCTCATGATTACGAGCCACCATCACAAGATCGTATCCATTTTTGGCAAACTGTTTTGCAAGCTCATAGCCGATCCCGCTGGTTGCTCCCGTAACCAGCGCATATTCATTTTTTTTGTTCATCATTTTATTTTAGGATTAACAATTGATTAATTTCACTTTTGAAGCATCCTAAGATAAATTCTGTATAATACAATTGAGCATTTAATGCCTGTGTTTTAGGATGAAGTTCCAGTTTTTTAGTTAAAACAATTTCTCCTTTATAAGAAAATGAGAAGAAAGCGAAAATTTTATACGAAGAATTGCGTATAGGGGTACAATAACCCGTTGTAGCAATCGACCAGTCCGATTCGAAAAGTTTTGCGACATTCAGGGCCATTGTTTCTGCAATGTTCTCCGAAACGCAGTCGCATTCTTCGGCTTCATGTGTATCAACTCCCAACAATCGTACTTTTTCCTGTAATGTATAGGTTGTTAGTCCGCCTTTATAGAACATTGATGCATTCGGCATCTGAGAGAAAGCGAGCTGTAAACAGCCTGAAGTAACACTTTCTGCAACTGAGATAGTTTCATCGGTAGTCATTAAAGACTGGCTGATATACTCCAGAAGATTTTTTTGAAATTCCATAATACTAATATTTAAAAGTGTTTGTGTGTGTTTATTAAAAGCCTGATGTCTTCCAAGGATCCAATACTACTTTTACGCATCCGTCCTGCTTTTTGTCAAAAATTTCGTATCCTTTGGAAACATCCTCAAGCGAAAGACGATGGGTAATAATATCATCCAGTTTTACCCTGCCGCTCTGTACGTGATCCATCAGCTCATCAATGATTGTATGGACGTTGCACTGACCTGCTTTTATAGTAATACCTTTATCAAAAATCTGTCCAAGTTTGAAATTATCATAATTTACAGGATAAACACCTAAAATTGAAACAATTCCTCCCCTTCTTACGGCGCTCATGCAGGCTTCTAAAACTTTGATAGATCCTTTTTCAAAATTGATGACGGCTTTTGCACGATCTATCAGATTACGATCCGGCTCAAAGCCTACTGCCTCAATGCAAAGATCTGCTCCTCTTCCGTCTGTCATGTCGCGTATCTGATCTATCACACTTTGCCCGTCTTCCCATAATATGGTATCGCAGCCTGTAAGATTTTTGATCTGGTCCAGCCTGTATTGCTGGGTATCGATTACGATTACTTTTTTTGCATTATGCAGGATAGCAGATTTTGCCGACATAGAACCTACAGGTCCTGCCCCGAAAATCGCTACCGTTTCTCCTCCTTTCAATTCTCCCCACATCACTCCTGTATAGCCTGTGGGAAAGATATCAGTAAGAAACAAAACCTGTTCATCTGTAAGATTATCCGGAACTTTTCTCGGACCGAAATGTGCGTAAGGAACTCGTACATACTGTGCCTGTCCTCCATCATAACCTCCGTACAAATCCGTATATCCGAAAAGCGCGCCTCCTTTGTCGGTTACAATGCCACCTTCCGGACCGTAATGTTCCGGATTGCTATGCTCACATGCGGTTGGAAGATCGTGCTGGCAAAAATAGCAGCTTCCACAGGAAACGGGAAACGGAACAACAACTCTGTCTCCAACGCGTAGGTTGGTAATGTGCTGTCCTACTTCTTCTACAATTCCCATGAATTCATGTCCCATTACCATTGGTCTTGCCTGTGGGATTCCCCCGGAATACATGTGAAGATCACTTCCGCAGATGGCTGTTGAGGTAACTTTCAAAATAACATCCCGGGAGTCTTTAATAATCGGGTCGTCAACGGTATCGCATTTTATGAGACCGGGTCCGTGTATAACTGCTGCTTTCATAATTTTAATATTTTGGTGTGGTGTAAAGGTGATTTTATTTTAATTAATTCCGGGAATTTCTTTCTATTTCAAGATCCCAGACTCTGTGATTCGCAATAGCTTTAATAAATTTATCAGAAGGAGTTTCATCTTCTGCTATAACAATAGCAGGATCGATGTGATCTTTCATGCTTACATTGCTGTTCATATAAAGAGGTTCGGTTCCTTCGCCAAAGAAGATTGCTTTGCAGTGTTTGTATGCTTCGTTAACATAATTCAGTGCATGCTGTTTGTTTTCAGGAGTGAGTAATTCTTTAGTGGAATTTTCTCCTGCCGCAATATATAGAGCATCAAAAGAAACACTGGAATTGCTCGTTAAAGAATGTTTAGGAGTCAGTGATGATCCGTCATTCAATTTTACGGGTGCCATACTTGTGCCGATGACCTCAACAACTGCATCTTCTCCTTCCAGCTGAGTTTTTAAATCATTTATCGCTGCCGCATCTGCTCCGTCTCCCATAATGAATCCGATCTTTCTGCCCATAATGGTATCCTTAACGGTATTCTGCATGCTCAGTGCTTCTGAAATTTTGGTGTTAGGCTCTCTCTCCTCACTTTGCAGCTCTGCGGGATCTGCATCTGCGGGGATACTTTGGTTAGGTAATTTCAATTCTTTCACATCAACACCTACTTTAGCAGCAACTTTTGATGCCAGATCTTTATCAACGAAAGCCAGTTGGCTTACCATTCTCTCGCGGATTGCAGGTATGGTAACTTTTGAAAGCTCAAATATCAAAGCGTTCTGAAGGTGCATTTTTTCGGGTGCGGATTGGCTATTGTAAAATAATTTTGCCTGTGAATAATGATCTACAAAACTCTCGCTTCTTTCTCTTACTTTTGTTCCGGAAACTCTTGCTTCCTGGGAAACAAAACCTCCTTCCTTCATCATAGCCTGATATGGACATCCTCCGCCGATAGAATTAGGTTCATAGCTCACTTTTCCTTTAGGAATCTGCTGTCTCATAAAACCGTCTCTCTGGTTATTGTGAACAACATTTACCGATTTATTAATCGGGATTTCGTGGAAATTAGGACCTCCTAATCTTATGAGCTGAGTGTCAGTATAAGAGAAAAGTCTTCCCTGTAAAAGCGGATCATTGGTAAAGTCGATTCCGGGAACAATATGTCCGGGATGGAAAGCAATCTGTTCTGTTTCTGCAAAGAAGTTTTCGGGATTTTTATTTAGTGTTAAAGTTCCTACCAATTGAACAGGTACTTCTTCTTCGGGAACAAGTTTGGTAGGGTCAAGAAGATCAAAATCATATTTAAATTCATCTTCTTCAGGAATTAGCTGTACTCCGAAATCCCACTCCGGGAAAACGCCGTTTTCTATGGATTCCCAAAGGTCTCTTTTATGAAAATCAGGATCTACACCGGAGATTCTCTGTGCTTCATCCCATGCTACTGAATGTACTCCTAATTTTGGTTTGAAATGGAATTTCACAAAATGAGCTTTACCTTCATCATTGATTAATTTAAATGAATGAACACCAAATCCTTCCATCATTCTGTAGCTTCTTGGTATTGATCTGTCGCTCATGAGCCACATAATCATATGGGTACTTTCCGGCATTAAAGAAATGAAATCCCAAAAAGTATCGTGTGCAGACTGTGCCTGCGGTATTTCGTTGTGCGGTTCCGGTTTTACAGCGTGTACAAGATCCGGAAATTTAATCGCATCCTGAATAAAGAATACAGGAATATTATTGGCTACAAGATCATAATTTCCTTCATCTGTGTAGAATTTTACGGCAAAACCTCTTACATCTCTTGCAAGATCGGTACTACCTCTGTTTCCTGCTACGGTTGAAAATCTTACAAAAACGGGAGTTTCTTTACCTACTTCGGATAAGAAGCCGGCTCTGGTATATTCTGCAAGACTTTTTGTAAGTTTAAATACGCCGTGCGCACCGGATCCTCTTGCATGAACTACCCTTTCAGGGATTCTTTCGTGATCGAAGTGCGTAATTTTTTCTCTTAAAATAAAATCTTCTAATAAGGTTGGGCCTCTGTCTCCAGCTTTCAGAGAATCCTGGTTGTTATTGATTTTTAAACCCTGATTGGTCGTCAGCTTTTCATCTTGATTAGAAGTCATGTGATCCTCTAGTTGGTTCAGTTTTTCGTTAGTCGGTTTGTTGTCTTTCATAATTCTTTATATTTTATAGGGTGTTTTAGTTTAATAACTATTTCGCGAACTAATAAATTTTGTCATTCGTGTTTACTTATAGAGAATGAAAAGCCATACAGAAAAGCTCTATATGGCTTTATATTAAAATGCCTAATCTTCCTGTTCTGCATCAAAATTGATGAAAGTTTCAGCGATCTCCGTAAGTTCGTAATCGGTATCTTCTTCTTCCTGTAAAGTTTTTTCGAGCAGGTCAGCTGCTTTATCGTGGCCCATCGTAATAGCAAGCTGTGCGAGTCCGCCGTATGTTGCAATTTCGTAATGTTCTACTTTCTGTGCCGCAATTATTAAGGCTGCATCTCTTGTCATAGACCCTTCCTCCGTAGACTTGATGATTTCTTCTCCTTCTTCAATGATTCCTTTAATAGCTTTGCATTCCTTTTTCTCAGGAGTTTCATTAATTAATTTAAAAACTTTTTCAAGTCTGCTTACATGTTTCTGTGTCATCAGCTGATGGTCTTCAAAAGCTTCTTTCAATTCATCGGTGGTTGCTGCTTCCTGCATTTTTCCCAATGCTTCAATAATTGCATTTTCAGCGTAATACACATCTTTAAGTGCAGATACAAAAAATTTGTGCAAAGGTGAATTTTTCATCTCGTTTTGATCTACAGTAGCATTATCTACCGAAGCTGTTTTTTTTGATGATCCTGTTGAGGATGGAGATGAATTACTTGTACCGGTATTACCGTTATCTTTATTATCTAATGTTTTTGTTGCCATAATGTGAATGTGGTGTTTAATTGTAAAAGATTACCCCTTTACAAAATAATAAAGAGGTAATCATGGAAAAAGAATTATGAATTATTACGTCTGCCTCCAAATCCGGATCTGCCTGAACCTGAAGATCTTCCGCCGTTGTGAGAGGCCTGTCCGCCCATACGAGCAATTCTCGTACGTTCTGCCTTGCTCATTGAAGCGAAACCTCTTTTGGATGAACCATTACCAGATCCTGAGTTTGAACCTCGACCTGAACCGCTGTTATTTCCTGATCCTGAATTGCTTCTGTTGTTTCCTGATCCTGATCTTCCGGAATTTGAATTGGAACCAGAACCTGAGGATCTCCCTCCACTGTTCCTGCTTCCTCTTGGTCTTCCCGGATTATCGTGTCTGCGATCATAGTTGTCATTATTTGAGCTGGATGAGCCTGACGACCTGCCTCTGCCTCCGGAACTTGATGATCCGCCTGAATTTCGTCCTCTTCCTGAGCCAGAATCTGAACTACGTCCTGATCCTCCACGAGAACCGCTTCTACCGCTTCCGGAGGTAAATCTTCCCTGGGTATCTCTTTGCTGGTTTCCGTTTCCTGATCTTCCTCTGCCTCTTCCTCTGTTATAATTATCATCATCATCGTAGTCTTCGTCATCATCATAATCCTCATCATCGTAATCTTCGTCATCATAATCTTCATCATCATCATCGTAATCTTCGTCAAAGTAATCTTCATACTCCGAAAAGTCATCATCATATTCTTCGTCTTGTGACGCATCGCTATAACCGTGGTCATAACCTAATTGATAGATTTCTTCGAGATTGCTTGATGAATCGGAGTTTCCTCTACGATTTCTTGAATTTCTAGTGTTCATAACTGAATTTTTTATATTAATATTTATAGTGATGGTATTGCCGGCCGTAACTAGTATTAGACAGCAATGATTTTGGTTAATTTACATGAAACATAAAAGCTAAAATGCAGCTTAATACGTACCTTCCGCCAGGAAGGTTTTAAGAAATATGGATGGCTTAATAACTCAAATTTACGATTGAATAATCCGCTTTTTTATGACCCAAGTCATGTTGAAAGATTTAGTATAAAATTTTTCGGTCTTTTATTTTGAGCATGCCTTGTTTTTCCATTTTTTTTAAGGTTCTGATAACAGTTTCCACCCGAAGCCCCGTAAGATTGGCAATTTGCTGTCGGGTCAGTTCTACCGGAAAGCAGTGATCACACTCTCCGTCATGATAGCTTTTCAGGTAATTGAGCAATCCTTCAAGCCGAACAATGGGATTTTGAGAAGACATATTTTGTAACATGATGGCCTTGAAATATAATCTCTGTGATAGACAAGCATTCATTTCAAGTGATACTTCGGGATTATTTTTCAGAAGATCCAGAAAGCTGTTTTTTGGCAGCCTTATGAGTTCTGTATCAGAGATAGATATGGCATTCATCACATAAAATTTTTCAACAAAAAGCATGGAATCTCCAAAACTTTGTTTTTCGCCTATAATGTTATGAATGAATTCTTTTCCCTCGTCGTTATAACTGTTTAGTTTTATTTTTCCTTTTACGATCTGATAATAATAAGCTGAATGATCGCCTTCTCTGTATATGATCTCATTGTGCCTGTACAGTTTCTTTTCGGCACCGTATGAGAAAAGGAGCTCTGGCTCAATATTCATGCAGCTGATTGTTTTCATTTTTTAAGGTTTTAAAACTGTATTAAATTAAAAAAAATTAATATTTAATACAAAATTTTCCTGTCCTTAATCTTTACAATCTTATTTCTCTCCATTATTTTTATAGTTCTGATTGCTGTTTCTACGCAAAGACCAGTGAGACTTGCCATTTGCTGTCTGGTAAGCGGAATCATAAATGAGTAAGGAGACTGGTTTTTTTGAGAGCTTTTAAGGTAATCCATCAATACTTTAAGTTTTGCCGCAGGATTTTGGGAAGAAAGGTTTTGAGACATTATAAGTTTAAAATAAAGCTTTTGAGATAAGGTTTTATTCATGTCCATCGATATTTCAGGATAAAGCTTTATCAGATCCAGGAAAACCACTTTAGGAAGTCTCTGGACAGAACATTGGGTAAGGGCAACAGCGTTTACAGGATACATCTTATCAATAAAAAGCAATGATTCTCCTATGCTTTGTCCCTCTTCCAAGAGTGTCTGTATGATCTCTTTGCCGTCATCAGTGTAATTATTCAGCTTTGCCTGGCCTGTTATGATCTGATAATAATATTTGGGTACGTCCCCTTCGTTAAAAATAACTTCTCCAGACTGGTAATGCCTGACAATTGCGCCTACTGAATGCAGAACTTCTTCTTTAATAACCATTTTAGCTGTATTTAAATGTTTTTAAACAGTGAGCATTCCTAGTAAATATATTGGTTAGTTTATATTGTATGAATGCAAATTTCGAACCTATTTGCATTTTGTATAATCAGTTGGATATATTGTAGTTTGGTCATTAATCGTAATTTATTTTTAAAATGAGAAAGGATTAATGATTGAATAAAATAGTATCGATCAGGGTCTATCAAAATGTGAATTGTATTCAAATATGTATACCTAAAAAATACCGTTTACTAATAAACGGGTTTAAACATTTTATCAGGAGTTGGATGCTAATGATCATATCAATTTAACTGTTGAGATTGATCATTTTTTCGGAATTACACCTTCATGTGGATGCAGTTATAAATTCTGCCAAAGTTGTTTTGGAATATGGAAAACTCATAATATTATATTTTGTGTGTGCGAACAAAATTAGTTAATATTATGTCAATTACATATGATCGTGATCATACTTGAAAATATGGCCTATCTGTCTCTAAGAACAAATTGGAAATCGGAAAAATATAGTTACTTACTATCCGGAACAAAATTCTTTCTGGCAAGCTCTTTTCGAACCCGGCTTAAGCTTTCGGGAGTTATTCCCAAATAAGATGCAATCATCCATTGCGGAACTCTCATGAGCAGATCCGGATACATTTTAATAAATTTCATATAACGTTCCTCTGCAGTTTCTCCTAATAAAGAATTGATTCTATCCTGAAGGCTTTTTATATGTTTCTGAAGAAGAATATCGCTTTTTTCGAGACTGTTGGGAAATTCGCCAATAAGTTTATTAATGAAATCAGGATGCAGGAGAAGAACTTCAGAATCTTCCACAGCTTCAATGTAATAAATAGATTTTTCATTAAAATAGAGGCTACTGCGATCTGAAATAAGCCAGCTTTCGGGTGCAAACTGTATGATGTGCTCTTTTCCGTTTTTATCGATGGAATACATCTTGATTAGTCCTTTTTCGACAAAATAAATATACCGGCAAATTTCACCGTACTGCAAAAGAAACTGATTTTTCTGTATTTTCTTCACCTCATAATGCAGGCTGCACATATTCACTTTTTCTAAAGGAACATCGAGAACTTTGGATAGATAATTATTGATATTCTTCATTATACGATTTGGTCTGCCGATATGTGTTGATGTGAAGCACTATTAACTACCTTTCCGTTTTCAATTACTAGTAATTGTGGACTTTCATGCCTTATGTTGAGATCTGCCGCTATTTTATTTGAAATACTTCTATGAGCAAGCAAATCCAAAAAATACAATTCTGGTTTTCGGTCTGAATTCTCAATTTCCTTTTCAAAATTCTTCAAAACCGTTTTGCTGATGAAACAGCTTGTGGAATGTTTGAAGATGGCTATCCTTTGATTGAATGAATGTTCAATTGCTTTTTTCAGATCCTCTTCAGATTGTATATATTTCCATAGCAGATTCTTTTCCGAACCTTCTTCTTTTCCGCCAAATATTTTGTCAAAAAAACTCATACATTAAATTGTTTTAAGTGATGATGGAGATGCTTATACTCCAGAAATCCCCAGTCTTCTTCTTTCATTTTACCAAAAAGCACATGATTCTCCGGTAGATTTTTGTTCCCGAAACAGATCCTGTATTCTGCAAGGGTTTTCAGAAGGTTTTCTTTTTCTTCTTCAAAATCACACTCAAAATTAATAATAAGTTTTTGAAAAGTGGGCATATTTCTGGGAATTCCGTTATTAAAGATCTGAATTTCCCATTTGGTTATTGTTCCAATTGCTGTAAATAATCGGTTAATTTTTGGAAGCTCTAATTTTCTGAGCGGAACCTGAAGCACAAGGTTACAGTGTCTCATCATCTGGCAGACATTCATTTTACCCCACATTGCCTGGGAATTTTTGTCCAGAAGATGAATTCTGTAAATAATTTCTTCGAAACATTCAGTGTAGTGAAGACTTTTTCTTACCACCCTTTTTCTTTCTTGATGTTTTCGATATGAGCAAAGTGATGATTGCAATGCCATACGTATAAGGCTAGGCAGTGTCTCAAGTCGTAGTTTTTATTATGTTCAGGATGATAGAAAGTTCTTTCAAACTGTTTATTCGTCATGCTTTTGAGCAATGCTGTCCATCTCTGGTGCGTTCCTCTTATCATTCTCATCGCTGGTTTTACCGGCATGTTCTGGCTGTCCTGAAGTTCTGCCCATTTTGCCTCATCATAGGGTTTTATCGTAGGATTATCTTCTGTAAGTGCGAGTTTGAAGCGTATGAAACTATTGATGTGACTGTCAGCAATATGGTTTATCAGCTGTCTCACTGTCCATCCGCCTTCTCTGTATTGTGTATCAAGCTGATCATCGGAGAAATCTTCGATCAGGTTTTTTAGTTTTCCCGGAAAATCTTTGATTACTTTTATATACTCATCAAGGGTTATGTCACAGATGTTTTCAGGTTCTTTAAAGGGTCCTATCGGAAACTTTTTTTGATCTATATCGTTCATTTTTTGTTTTTATTTGATACTTTAAATAGTGAGTTTTCCTATTTTGGTAAATTCGGATCAGAGAGAATTTTCATAAAATGTCTATTTGTCCGATAAATTCGATTTGGATACTTATTTGATATTAGTTTTTGTAAATTTATCAAAAATTCGAGAATTTTAAATATGAAAAAAGCGTTAATAATCGTAGATGTGCAGAATGATTTTTGTGAAGGTGGTGCCTTAGCAGTTCCGGGAGCCAATGAAGTTATTCCTTACATCAATGCCCTGATGGATGAGAATGAATACGATCAGATAGTTTTAACCCAGGACTGGCATCCTGCTAACCATAAAAGTTTTGCCAGCAATAATGGCAGAAAAGTAGGCGAAAGCATTATTTTAAACGGAGTTCCGCAGTTCATGTGGCCGGACCACTGTATCCAGGGCACTTTCGGAGCAGAATTTCATAAAGATCTCAATAGGGATAAAGTGACCCATATTGTCCAGAAAGGAAAAAATGTGGAGATTGACAGCTACAGCGGTTTCCAGGATAATAATCATTTTATGAAAACCGGACTGGATGATTTTCTTAAATACCACGATATTCAATTACTGGAAATTGTAGGTCTTGCAATGGACTATTGTGTTAAATTTACTTGTATAGATGCTGTTAACAGCGGATATGTAACTTGCCTTCATTTTAACGGTACAAGAGCTGTGAATGTAAAGCCTGATAATGGACGGGACGCTATATACGATATGATTCAAAAGGGAGTAACTGTTCTTGGATGATTTAGCTATTATTAAAACTGAATTTAAACATAAAAAAAACCGGAGCAACAATGTTCCGGCTTTTTTATTTATTTTGGTTGTTTTGCCATAAGTTCAGCTTCCTTAGCTTTCATTTCATTAGCTTTTGCTGTATTCTTGGTAGTATTGTAAATGTCCTTAAGGGTTTGTACCGCAGTAAGATCATTTGGCAATGCCTGAACCCATTTTTCAGCGTATGGTACTGATTTGTTAAATCTTTCTTTTCTTGCTTCAATAAGCGTTGTAGCTTCGTCTGGTTTTGTTTTTCTTAAAGCATTGATTTCATTCACTGCTTTTTCATCATTACCGATTACTGCATATACAAGATTTTGATAAGCATTAGCAAAGTCAGGTTTTAATTCAATTGCCTTCTGGAAAGAAGTAATCGCTTCATTTACCGTTGCAGGATTTTTTGACTGAACAACTCCAAGATTATACCAATTGGTAGCGTCATTAGGATTTTTTGCTAATTGATCCTTCAGATTCTGCATAAACTGATCTGTCTTTCCTGATGCATATAGCGCAGTTCCCTGATATTCTTTTAATTTAGCATTGTTTGGAAATTTTGCCAACCCTTTTTCAATAATAACCAAAGCTTCGTCATTTTTCTTATCGTTGAGCAAAATCTGGGTTAAAGTTTCATAAAGGTCTGACTCAACACTTGGAGATTGTTCTGTTTTGAAATCAGAATAATCCTTAGACGAAGTCTTTTTTAGTAATTCCCATGTCTTCTGATCATAACTAGCAACCTGTCCTGTTTTGTTATCTTTTGCAGTATAGGTTGTCTCAACACCTGTATAACCTGAGTTGATAAGATCGGTATATATTTTTGTAGCCTGCGGATAATCATTTGCCAAAGCATAATTAAGACCTGCATAATACATATATACTTTATTGTCCTGTCCACTCGTTTTAAGCAAGTTGTAAACTTCCATAAACTTAGGAGCCGCCACAGCATAATTTTTAGCATTGTATGCATCCATCGCTGTTTTGTTAGCTTCTTGTAGCTGAGCGTTCACATCTCCTTTTTGTCCAAAAACAAAAGCAGATGCTACGATAGCCATCCCTAAAATTAGCTTTTTCATAATCACTATTTTATATTAATTATACAATTTTATTCATCCGAATCAGAATTCTCATTTTCCTCTGCAGTATTATCTGTCTGAGGTGCTTCTGTATCGTTTTCGTGGTTATCAGCTACAGTTCCTTCTATTTCTTCGTTTTCTTCAGAATCTTCTACTTCCTTGTCCATTTCTACTTTTGCAATGGCAGCGATCTCATCGTTTTTCTTAAGGTTAATCATTCGTACACCCTGAGTATTTCTTCCCATCACTCTCATCTCATCCATTCCCATTCTGATGGCAACTCCGGATTTGTTGATGATCATCAGGCCGTCTTCATCCGTAACGTTCTGGATAGCGATAAGATTTCCTGTTTTTTCAGTAATGTTAAGAGTAATAACTCCTTTTCCACCTCTGTTGGTAATTCTGTAATCTTCCACGGCAGTTCTTTTACCATATCCTTTTTCAGACACTACGAGAACGGTTTCTTTTTCTACATCATTTACAACGATCATTCCGATTACTTCATCATCGTCTTCCATTGCTATTCCGCGTACCCCGATAGACCCTCTTCCTACTTCTCTCACTTTTTCTTCCGGGAAACGGATACACTTACCGTTTTTCGTGGCAATCATAATCTGAGATGTACCGTTGGTAAGATATGCTCCTAATAACTGGTCGTTATCACGAATTTCGATGGCATTAACCCCGTTAACCCTTGGTCTTGAATATGCCTCCAACGAAGTTTTCTTAATGGTTCCGTTTTTAGTAACCATTACCACGCTCATTTGGTTTACATATTCAGAATCTTTAAGATTATTGGTTCTAATGTATGCTTTAATTTTGTCATCCGGTTCAATATTGATCAAATTCTGGACTGCTCTTCCTTTTGCTGTTTTTGAACCTTCAGGAATTTCAAATACTCTTAACCAATAACATCTTCCTTTTTCCGTAAAGAAAAGCATGTACTGGTGGTTGGTTGCAGACACGATATATTCAAGGAAATCAGAATCTCTTGTTGTTGCTGCTTTGTTTCCAACACCTCCCCTGCTTTGTACCTTGTATTCGGAAAGCGATGTTCTCTTGATATATCCCGCATGCGAAATGGTAAGAACTACGGATTCGTTCGGAATAATATCTTCAATAGACATTTCACCTCCAGAATAGTCGATTTCCGTTCTTCTATCGTCGCCGTATTTTTCTTTAACTTCGATTAATTCATCTTTGATGATCTGGAATCTTCTTGGTTCATTAGCCAGGATGTCTTCCAAATCAGCAATTTCTTTCATGATCGTATCATACTCGTCGCGGATTTTGTCAAGTTCCATTCCTGTAAGACGGGCAAGACGAAGATCAAGGATGGCCTGAGCCTGAATTTCAGATAGCTCAAATGCTTCGATCAATCCTTCTTTCGCCGCTTGTGGATTGGCAGAATGACGGATAATTGAAATGGCTTTGTCTAATGAATCCTGCGTTCCGATCACCTTCATGAAACCTTCCAGAATATGAGCTCTTTCCTTTGCTTTTCTAAGCTCAAATTGGGTTCTTCTAACAATAACTTCATGACGGTGCTCCACGAAATGGTGGATGATGTCTTTCAGGTTCAGTTGCTCAGGTCTTCCGTGTACCAACGCAATATTGTTAACGCTGAAAGAAGTCTGAAGCGAAGTATATTTATATAATAAATTTAAAACAACATTAGGAATCGCATCATTTTTCAGTTCATAAACAATACGAAGTCCTCTTCTGTCTGATTCGTCTCTGATTTCATAAATTCCTGGAATTTTTTCCTCTTTAACGAGTTCTGCCGTTCTGGCAATCATTTCAGCCTTGTTTACCTGATAAGGGACTTTATTTACAATGATTGCATTTCTGTTTCCTATTTCTTCAAAAGCAACTTTAGCACGAAGAACGACTCTTCCTCTTCCTGTGTGGAATGCGTCTCTTACTCCGTCGTATCCGTAAATGATCCCTCCAGTAGGAAAATCCGGAGCGATAATATGCTGCATCAATTCATCAATAGTGATTTCTCTGTTGTCAATATAAGCACAGATGGCATCTACCGATTCTGATAAGTTGTGCGGAGCCATGTTGGTAGCCATCCCTACAGCAATACCGGAAGTTCCGTTTACTAAGAGATTGGGGATTTTAGAAGGTAAAACCGTTGGTTCCTGTAAGCTGTCGTCAAAGTTATTCTGGAAATCTACTGTTTCTTTGTCTAAGTCTGAAAGTACTTCATCAGAAATCTTTTTTAATCTTGCTTCGGTATAACGCATTGCCGCTGGCGGATCGCCATCCATTGAACCAAAGTTACCCTGCCCGTCTACCTGAGGATAACGAAGGCTCCAGTCCTGAGCCATTCTCACCATTGCATCGTATACAGAAGAATCTCCGTGAGGGTGGTATTTACCTAAAACGTCTCCAACAATTCTAGCAGATTTTAAATATTTTCTATTAGAAAAAACCCCTAATCCATACATACCGTAAAGTACTCTTCTATGAACGGGTTTCAAGCCGTCTCTTACATCAGGTAACGCCCTTGATACGATAACAGACATCGAATAATCGATATAAGACGACTTCATTTCATCAACAATGTTGATGGGAATCAGTCTTTCTCCTTCTTTTTGCATAAACAAATTTTATTATAATGACAGTCAGACCCTTAGCTGTATGTCTGAAAATTATTTTTTTTGAATTTTTATTAACGGGCTAATTTACGAAAAATTTGCCGATTTTTGCGGTAGAATTTTATTCAAAATATTAAAAAAATCCTAAAATATGAGTGTATTAAGTATAACTTTCCACTGTACGAAAAACAATCTGGAAAATTGGGAAAATTATATGAACGAAACATTGATCGCAATGACTGAAAATTTACTGGATGTCAATAAATATATTCTTTCGGAAGTACATAGCGACTACATCGAAGAAGGAAAAAATTACAATCTTTTACTTGTTTTTGACAATGATAATCTGAGAGAAGATTTTGTAAAAAGTGAGCTGCAGAATATCGCAGAACGTGTGGAAGCGGAATTCGGAACAGAAGTGATGATTTTTAATACGCTTCTCAATCCAAAAAAGACAAGATTTTAAAAGGAAAAAGAAAAAAGCCCGGAAATTTCCGGGCTTTACATTTTATCGTCTGTGTGGCGGTTCTGGCGGTCTCGGCGGAGCCGGTGGTCTTGGAAGACATGAAGAAACGGCAGCGAACAACGCTAATGCCAATAACATTTTGGATAAATTTTTCATAAAACTGTTTTTGTGATTAAGATATAGGTATCAAGCAGGATGCCAAATAATCCGTAATAATGTAAGCTCATATTCTCTAGATGACTTTTAATATTCTTAAAAAGCAAAAGCACCGAATATATCGATGCTTTTTTATTTTTTTCAATTTCACCTGTGACGTCCGTGGCCTTTGTGATGCTTGTGGTGACCGTGTCCATGTCCTTTTTTCTCATAAATGTACACTTTCTTTGCATGTCCCGGAGGCATCCCTTTTCTGCCGTGATGTTCATGAACTATACATGAAGTCATCATCATCATTACTGTTACAACACCAACGATTTTAATCAATCCTTTCATATTTTCACTTTTCAAATTCCAGATTCATGAAACAATGTTGATGCCAAAAATTATTTTAACGCCTTGGCAATGATAGTGAAATGAACTTTAAGCGGTTCCAGAAAAGACATTCAGACGGATAAATTACAATAAAAACAGTTAATGATATTTGCGTTTATATTTACGTTTTATTCTTGTGTAGTGGGTTTGTTTACTTTCTTCATCTCTCCTTCAGATATAACGCTGATATTTCCATCCACCTCTAGAACGGATAATTTAACATTTTTTATTCCGTCTACACCGTGTTCCCGTACAGCTTCATCAAGTTCATCTCTCGTTATTTTCACTTTATTTAAAGCTTCCTGATCAACCTTTCCGTCTTTCACCAAAATTACAGGATCATCTTCCAGAAAAGTGCTGAACTTTTTATTGGAAAACATTAATCTTTTAACAATAAAATTCGCAACAAAAAGAACAAGTGCAGCTACAAGACCTCCCTGCAACGATGTGTTTTCGCCCACCATTGCATTCTGTACCGCATTGGAAATAAGCAATAACAAAACAACGTCTCCTGCATTAAGTTGTGAAAGCTGATTTTTACCGAAAAGGCGGATGGCAATCACCATAAACAGATAAACACAAAGTGAGCGGATTACAACATCAAAAATGGGATTCACTACAATTTAATTATATCATAAATATAATAATTTTTGTGGCATACTTTTTAAAAAACACATATTAAGTACGGAAAGTAACATAGTATTGAGATAAAAAAAACCGCTTTTCGGCGGTTGTAATTTTTAAGGACATTGTGCGATAGGAACAGTGCTGCAAACCGTTTTATTTAGTCTTTCGCAGTAAACGCAATATTCTCTAGGCTTTCCACCGTACACTGATTTGAGTTCTGTCTTTGATAGTTTCTTTAAATTTTTCATATTGTTTTAATTTTGTTGGTTCAATATAAAACGAAATTGATACTTAATTATTACAGATTTACAATATTTTTTTTCAGAATTCACATTTAATCATTACGATTTTAATATTTAAAGAGGATTTTTAATCTTAAACTTTTCAAATTCAGAATAGCTGTAATTCGGACATGCTCCTGCTTTAGAGGTAATAAACGCACCCAGAGAAATTGCATTTGTAAGTACTTCTTGAGGATTTTTATTAAAAATTCTTTTTGAAATAAACCCCGAAAGAAAAGCATCTCCGCTTCCTACAGTGTCTTTTACTGTAATTGGAACTGCAGGTATTGCATAACTCTTATCATCTACAAAATAGGTAGCACCTTCGCTTCCTTTGGTCAGTATAATTTCAGTAATACCAAAACTTTGCTGAATAGCTTTCACAACTTCGTCTTCGGTCTGATATATCAGATCCGTAAGTTGGCTGATTTGGTGCAGCTCAGATTTATTTATTTTAACAATGTCGGCTTTGTATAAAAGTGTTTTAATGAGTTCTTTATCAATGAAGGGAGGCCTGAAATTAACATCAAAGATCCTCAGTTTTGCCGCATCAAGAAGTCTGAGTAATGTATTTCTTGTTTTTTCATTTCTTGAAGAAAGACTTCCGAAAACGAAGGCTGATGCATTGGATACCAAATCATTATATTCAGGAATATAATCAATGTAATCCCAAGCTACATTATTAATGATTTCGTAATTTGCTTCATTATGTTCATCAATTTTTGCTATTACCGTACTCGTCGGATGATTTTTATCAATCTGAATAAGTTCAGTTGAAATTCCCCATTTACTGATTTGCTCCTGTAGTTTTTCTCCCAGATCATCCTCTCCTATTCGGCTGATGACCTCTACATCAATACCCATTTTATGAACATTATACGCTACATTAAAAGGTGCTCCTCCCGCTCTTGAACCTTCAGGGAAAATATCCCACAATACTTCACCGAAACATACTACATAAGGCTGTTTATTTACCATTAATCGCTACAATTTTTTATATTAGATCACCGAATTTCGTTTGACAAACTCTGCATTAAATGTTGCTCTTTTACCTTCTTTAGTGTAATTTATGATCTGGCTGTCAAGAAGCTTCACCGACTCTCGGGCCATTTCCTCCAGAGGTTGGCGAACAAAACTTACTTCAGTTGGAAAAAGATAATAAGCCTCCGTCTCATCAAATGCAACTACTGAAACGTCTTCAGGAACTTTAATGTTGTTATCGATAAGATACCGTAATCCGGCAATACCCAGTTTGTTGCTTGAAAAATAAATAGCCGTTTTTTTAGAAAGATCAAGTTTTTTCTTTAGCTGTTGGTGAATTTCATCCGTGATATTATGAATTCCTGTTAAAATCCTCTTGGTAGTAACATTAGAATTTTCCGCTCGTTTATCAAAGCCATCCTGTCTGTCAAGTAAATGTGGCAATTCTGTATCGTAACCTACATAAATAAGCTCATCAAATTTTTTCATGAGCAGATGTTCACAGATTTGTTCAGAAATTTCAAAATTATTGATCATAACTCCTGGAAGATCAATGTTCTTAAGATATCTGTCAATGGTAACAATAGGATACTCTTCGCGGATAAGCCGGTTAATAGTATTATCGGAATCCGCTACAGGAGCCAAAATCATCCCGTCTACCTGCTGTTCTGAAAAAAGTTCGGTAAGTTTTCCAAATTTTTCAGGATTTTCGTCACAGCTGCCGATGAGTAACGTATATCCCGTCTTCATGGCTTCATCTTCAATACTTCTTGCAATATTAGAATAAAAGTCATTAGAAATATCTGCCACAATAAGGCCGATCAGCTTGCTTTTACTCATTTTGAGACTTTTGGCAATCTTATTTGGGGTATAGTTGATATTTTTTGCAACTTCCAATATTTTATCCCGGGTTGCTTCGCTTATCCGGCTTCCTTCTTTTTTGTTAAGAACATAAGATACCGTTGCTACTGAAACTCCTGCAATTCTTGCTATATCTTTAATAGAAGCTCGCTTCATAATTGTTGGCTTTAAAGCAAAAATATTCTATTAAAGACATAAAATGCAATAGCATTATTTTTTGGAACTTTAAAAAAAAAGTGTAGTTTCGCGGTTTTTTAAAATTTCAAATTACTATAAATTAATTATTTGATTTACAATAATTTAATAATTATTTAAATTGATGTTATTTTATTATAAGTGATGAAAAGCAAGTTTTACATTAAACTACCGTTTATTTTGGTTAAACGTTTATTCAAAAGTTATTTGATTTTTACGAGATGAATTAGATTTATAGCACTAATTAACTTTCTCTTCTACGATTCATTTCATTTTGCCTTTTCTTTTATAATTTCTTACTTTAGCTATACAAATTATTATATATGATAGACAAGATAAACATTAGGGTTTATGCCTGTGCAATAAAGGATAAAAAAGTTTTAACTTTATTTGAGGAATATGCGGGTGAACCTTTAATGAAATTTCCTGGTGGCGGACTAGAATTTGGTGAAGGGCTTATAGAGTGTTTACACCGAGAGTTTGATGAAGAACTGAATGTTAAAATTGAAATTGTAGAACATTTCTACACGCAGGAAGATTTCCTCGTTTCACGTTTTAGAGAGAATGAACAGCTACTCACGATTTATTACCTCGTGAATATTACCAACGAAGAAGATTTTCTGATTTTGGATCCATGCATTGAAAAAACAGAATGGATAGATATAGACAGACCGGATAATCCATTTATTCTTCCAATTGATAAAATTGTTTTTGATAAACTGAAAGAAAAATTCCTGTAAAAAAACTTACAGGAATTTATTTTATGCTTATTTATTATTTGTAGACTTTGAAATTTGCCGCCCCGGGATAAGGCTGCAGGTAGCCGGAATTCCAGTTGGATTGAAGCAGCGATTCAAGGTATTCGTCTGTTCTGTTGGCATGAGGATCATATTTTTCTTTAAGATCGATGTCTGCCATTTTACCTTTTACATTCCACCAGAAAGCACTCCAACCTCCTCTCAATTCTCTTATGATTTCATATACATTCTTTCCGGTAGCTCTATTCATGAGCTTTGCAAATATTTGTCCTTCAGTTGTTGTAAGATCTCTAAGCTGTTTTTCATACTGGTCGGCAAGCATGTTCTGTCGGTCTTTAATATATTTTCTTTTCGCCTTGCTGTCCATATTATTCATCTCGCCCTGAATATCTCTGTACTGCTGTAATGCTGTTAAAAACAAAGGATAAACCCTGTATAATTTTTTATTGAGAAAATAATAATAGTTTCTGTCTAACTGATTATTGAATCTGGGCTTATTAAGCAAGACAAGTTCATCCATCACCACTACCGTTTCACCATTGATCTCGTAGATCTTCGCCTTCTGCCTTTCATCATAAAAATATTTATTTCCAAATTCGTCTACCTTTAAAAGTTCCTGAGGATATTGACTTAACGGTTTTGCGATAACGGAGTCACGCTGCCCGAAAACACTCACCCCAAAAAAGAAAAGATAAAGACAAATAATCTTGCTAAATTTCATTATTTTTACACCTATTAGAAAGAAAATACAACGCAAAAATCATTCCTTTTTATGAAATTTGATAAGAAATCCCTTAAGTTTTTAGAAAAATATTTAAATACATCATCCCCTACCGGTTATGAGCATGAAGGACAGAAGGTCTGGATGGATTATATCAAACCTTATGTCGATAAAATCGAGGTTGATCATTATGGAACATGTTATGGAATTATTAATCCTGAGGCGGAATTTAAAGTGGTAATTGAGGCTCATGCTGACGAAATTTCATGGTATGTAAATTATATTACTGATGACGGGCTTATTTATGTGATTCGTAACGGAGGTTCTGATCAGACAATCGCTCCTTCGAAAATAGTACATATCCACGGTGAAAACGGAATTGTAAAAGGAGTATTTGGCTGGCCGGCTATTCATACAAGGACCAATCAAAATGAACCAACCCCTAAGATTGAAAATATATTCATTGATTGTGGTGCTACCACTAAGAAAGAAGTAGAAGATATGGGAATTTACGTAGGCTGTATGATTACCTACCCCGACGAATTCTTCGAGATGAACGACCGTTATTTTGTATGCAGAGCTTTAGACAACAGAATCGGTGGATTTATGATCGCTGAAGTTGCCCGTATGTTAAAAGAAAATAAAAAAATGCTTCCTTTCGGTTTATACATTACCAATTCCGTACAGGAGGAGGTCGGTTTGTACGGTGCAGATATGATTGCAGATACCATTAAACCCAACATCGCCATCGTTACCGATGTTACGCATGATACCACCACTCCAATGATCGAAAAGAAAAAAGAAGGCGACCAGAAGTGTGGCGGTGGTCCGGTAGTATTTTTTGCACCGAGTGTTCATCATACAATCCGTGAACTCATCATTGAAACGGCGAAAACCAGTGAAATCCCTTATCAAAGAGCAGCGGCAAGCAGGATGACGGGCACGGATACAGATGCCTTTGCCCACTCTAACGGTGGAGTCCCAAGTGCGCTGATTTCTCTTCCTCTACGCTACATGCATACAACGGTTGAAATGGTTTCTAAAGAAGATGTAGGAAATGTTATTAAACTGATTTATGAAACCCTGTTAAAAATTCAGCCGGAAATGAAACTGAAATATCACTGAAATGAACAGCTTCTTTAATCATCTAATCAGGAGGCCTACATTTATCTCGGTTATCACAACGCTATATTTCGCTTATCTTATTTTTCATGTCGTATATGGATGGTTCAATCCGCCGAAAATCGGATCTGGTTATAATATGGTTTTAGAAACGCTTCTCATCTTCAGTATAGTGCCTTTAGGCTTATTTATAATTGAGAGATTGTTAGTATTTAAAATTAATAATCTTAAATTGGCAATTATTGAGTCATTTATTTTTGGTGGCTTTTTCATGTATTTGTATTAGTTTTTTGCAGATAAAAATAAAATAAAGTATAAAAGTAAAAATGAAAACGAAGCTTATTGCTCCTTCCCTTCTCGCTGCGGATTTCGGAAACTTACAGAGAGATATTGAAATGGTAAACAACTCCCAGGCCGACTGGTTTCATGTGGATGTAATGGATGGAAGATTTGTCCCGAATATTTCGTTCGGGTTTCCTGTTATGAAGACTGTCCAAAAGCACGCGAAAAAATTTGTAGATGTGCATCTTATGATTGTTGAACCTGAAAAATATGTAGAAGAATTTATTGATCATGGAGCAGATCTTGTTTCTGTACACTATGAAGCGTGTACACACCTGCACAGAACGATTCATCACATTCAGAGCCTTGGTGCAAAAGCAGGTGTAGTACTGAATCCTTCAACCCCGGTTCTTATGCTGGAAGATATTATTGCAGATGTTGATCTTGTATTACTGATGAGTGTAAACCCTGGTTTTGGCGGACAGAAATTTATAGAAAATACCTATAAAAAAATTGCGGAAACAAAAGATATGATCTTAAGCAATAATTCTACCGCTCTTATAGAAATTGATGGTGGTGTTAATGTAGACAATGCTGCTAAACTATTTGATGCGGGAGCAGATGTTCTGGTTGCAGGGAATGCCGTCTTTTCGGCAGAAAATCCGGAAAGAACCATAGAACTTTTAAAAATTTAATTCTTAAAAAATTAATATGACAAAAAGGCAGCTCAATCGGCTGCCTTTTCTTCTTTGCTAAAAATCAGAGTCCTTATGGTTATTAGTTTAAGACTTCTTTTTACTATCTAATTCCCTATTGAATTATGATGTAAAATTGATGAAATTTTATCTAAAAATCATCCGTATAAATACGTAATTTATCATTGCGTATTTATACGTAATCTCTTGTATTGATCACTGTTTAACGTTGATTTTCAGGCTTATATTTTCAGGCAAAAAAAAATCCGGAGAATAGCATTCTCCGGATCTGTATTTTTAAGTGATTTATATATTAAAAAATCTCTCTACCTGAAAAGTGGAATGCTGCTTCAATAAGAGCATTTTCATCAGAATCTGAACCGTGTACGGCATTTTCTCCGATGCTTCTTGCAAACATTTTTCTGATGGTTCCTTCTGCAGCTTCAGCAGGATTTGTTGCACCGATCAATGTTCTGAAATCTTCTACAGCATTATCTTTTTCAAGAACTGCAGCCACTATTGGCCCTGAACTCATGAAATCAACCAATTCTCCGTAAAATGGTCTTTCAGCATGCACTTCATAGAATTTTCTAGCGTCAGCAATAGTAAGTTGTGTTAATTTTAATGCTTTGATTTTAAAACCTCCTTCCGCGATTTTACCTAATATAGCACCAATATGTCCGTCTGCAACAGCATCAGGCTTAATCATGGTGAATGTAATGTTAGACATATATGTATGTTTTTTTAATGGCGCAAAAATACAAAAAAAATCAATTACTTTAATTTTAAACAAATTTTAACATTAAAATAACATTTATTGAGGAATTAATAATAAAAGTTTGGCATAGTAATTGTTATTAATATTCAGATTCTCATGTTTAATTTGAGTTTTCATGGTTATTAGTTTTTACCCAGCCTCGGCTGGGTTTTTTATTTATGGTACTTTCAGAGATTTCTTATCATTTAAAAGTATATATTCACTAAACCACAATAAAACAAGTTTTCTATTGCTTCATTCTAAAACAATGGAATAATAATTTGAATTATTTTAAATATAAATTGAATTATTTTTGCACAGATTCTTCCGCTTCTTCCATTAGCTTAATATAAGTCGAATATCTGGAATTTTGAATCTCTCCTGTTTCAAGACTTGCAATTACAGCGCATTTTGGTTCATTAATATGCAGGCAGTTGTGAAATTTACATTCTTCCCTTTTTTTGAAGATCTCAGGAAAATAATGCTGCACTTCTTCTTTTTCAATATCAATCATGGCAAATTCCCTCACACCAGGTGTATCAATTACATTACCACCAAAATCCCAAAAGTGCATCTGCGCAAAAGTTGTTGTGTGCTTTCCTTTAAGATGGGTATCTGAAATTTCTGATGTTTTAAGATTGAGCCCGGGTTGCAATGCATTCACAAGAGTAGATTTACCGCAACCTGAATGTCCAAAGAATACAGAAGTTTTATCCTGTAACAATTGCTGAAGCTGATCAAGATTCAATCTGGAATAAGATGAGATTTCAAGAGTTTCATAGCCAATTTCGTTGTAAAGGAATTCTATATCTTTTACAATTTCAATTTCTTCTTCATGAAGAACATCAATTTTATTGAATAAAATAAGCGGAGTAATATTATAGGCCTCACAACATGCCAAAAACCTGTCCAAAAAACCCAAAGAGGTTTCGGGGTGTTTTAAAGTAAAAATAAAGCATGCGAGATCAATATTAGAAGCAATGATATGGGCTTCTTTTGAAAGGTTTACAGATTTCCTGATCAGATAATTTCTGCGGGATTCTATTTTGGTGATCCACGCAATATCATCCTGTTCCAGCTGAAATTCAACAAAATCTCCTACAGCAAGCGGATTGGTGAGCCTGGTTTTTATAAGCTTAAATTTACCGCGGATTCTCGCCTCAAAGATTCTGCCGGTTTCCATTTCCAGAACCTGATACCAGCTTCCTGTAGATTTAATGATTTTTCCTTTCATATAGTAACTTACTGCAAATATAAGAAAATAGGGCTAAGAATTCAGGCTAATGTTTTTGTTACATTCCTGAAATCTTAACCCTCTTGAATCACGTTAATATTTACGACTATCTGTTGATCATGATACTATTTTGTACTTCTATTGATTCTTCATGAATCATTTTAAATATCTTTTCGATAAATTCTTTAGACATGCCTGTTTCAACCGCTTTTTGTGTTGCGTATTCCGTAATTACTTTCCAGCGTTCCGGTTGAAATATGGCGATATCATTCTCTTTTTTTAGTTTTCCTATCTTTTCCGAGATTTTCATCCGCTGTGATAGCAATTCGATGAGTTGAAAATCGATATCGGAGATCAATGTCCTGTGCCTTCCCATATCTCCTTCAAAACCTGCAAGATCTGCACTTCTGACTTTAAGGTTACTGATAAGTTCTGCCAAAACTTCCGGTGTAATCTGCTGGGCGGCATCACTCCATGCTTCGTCAGGATTAGCATGAGTTTCAATAATGGCTCCCTGATATCCCACGTTAAGTGCTTCCTGGGTAATATCTGCCAAACCGGTTCTGTTTCCGCAAATATGCGATGGATCGATCAGCATCGGAATATCAGGAAACTGGCTTTTAAAATCCAAAGCAATCTGCCAGTTTGGATTATTTCGGTACTTAGTTTTCTGATACGTTGAAAATCCTCTGTGAATAACACCAAGGTTTTGAATATCCTGACCTAAAAGCCTTTCCAAAGCACCGATCCAAAGAGCAAGATCAGGATTTACAGGATTTTTAACAAGCACCGTCTTTTTCGTACCTCTCAAAGCTACTGCAATTTCCTGAACTGTAAAGGGATTTACGGTAGAACGTGCCCCGATCCACAAAATATCGACATCGGCTTCAAGGGCAGCGAAAACATGATGTGCATTGGCAACTTCGGTAGCAGTTTTGAATCCGTATTCTTCTTTTACTTTTTTAAGCCAGTTGAGACCGATTACTCCTACCCCTTCAAATCCGTTCGGTTTTGTACGCGGCTTCCATATTCCTGCCCGGAATATTGGCACATTTGTCTGTGTTTCCCTTATTCTTCTTGCTGTTTCCAGCATCTGGGATTCGCTTTCTGCACTGCATGGCCCTGCAATCATCATTGGTTGGGGGAAGGCATCAATCCAGTCGCTCTTCAATTCTTTTAAATTCATTATTCTTACTTATTTTTTATTTTTTTGTTGATATACAGCCATAGCAATTGCATCATAAAGTTACTTTATAATTCTTTCTAAAAAATGCCGTTAAAAAAATATTAATGGAATCAGGAAATCAGGCTGTTGCTTTTCCTGTTATTTTTTGGAAAGAAATTCAGTTAGCAATACCAATAATAAAATCGATATTTTCTTTCTGAACTTCTATAATATATTGAAGAAAAGCTGAAATAACCGCTAAAAAAGGTAGCGGGTATAAAAACAGATAGAAATGGTTTTATTATATTTTCCAATGCTGATCGTTTATTCGTAAGCTTTATCTTGCAATTTTACTTTGCCGAAAATGGATTTTCAGGACAAATATTGAGCAAATATATAAAATTTATTTAAATAAGATATCCGGAGTTATTATTCTTCTTCATTTTTAAGTAAGATCAAATCTCATCAGATCGTCCAGATCCTTAAGCAGCGGATTTTTTTGAGCAAATTTTTCAAAGATTTTTCTTTTGGTCATTACTTCTATTTTTAGATTTTCAACATCACGCTGGTATACAATCTCAATAGAAAAATTATGCACTTTTGTTTTAAAATGATTGAAAAACTCCCTGCTTACTTTATCAAATTCAACCTTTGCAGAATCGGAAGGAAAAAAAACGGTAATCTGGTTTTCGGCTGATTTAACTAGTTTGAATGATTTGATAGCATTAAAAACAAATGTATCTTTCTTTTGTAATTGTTTCAGCAAAAGATTCCATTCTGCCTGAAGATCTGTTTCTGTAAAATGATTTTGAGGAAGAGCTTCTGTTTTAGCGATAACGGTTTCCTCTTCTTCAGCAGTATCTTCTTTATTTAAAAGAGCATTAATACTAAACCCCGAAGAAACGAATTGCTTTGTTAGAGGTTTTGTGGTTTTTTTAATTTCTACTTCCTGGGGTTTTGTAAGATCCTGCACATGAGGCTTAGCCGGCTCTTCTTTTTTTTCTGTAATTTGGGCAGGACTTTTTATTTCCTGTTTTTCATTGAGAAAAGGAGCTAATATTATAAACTTTTTTTTTTTGAAATGTCTGCACCAGCAGTAAGTGAAGAAAGCTGCATCAATGCAATTTCCACCGTAAGCCTTGGATTCTTGGAATTTTTATAGTTGATGTCTGCATGGTTGCATATTTCTATGGCATCAATCAGCTGTTGCGCATTCCAGTTTTGTGCCTGCTGAACAAATTTGGCTTTAGTCTGTTCGCCAACTTCGATAAGGTCAATGGTGGAAATATTCTGAGCCATCATAAGGTCTCTGAAATGGTTTCCAAGTCCTGCAATAAAGATATGAGAGTCAAAACCTTTTTTCACAATTTCGTTGAATGCTGCAAGTATATCAGGAATTTTTCCTTCCTTGGCAAGATCTACAACTTTAAGGTACTGATCATAGTCAAGTATATTCAGTACTTCCGCAGCCTTTGCCAGAGTAATATTTTTCTGTGAGAAAGTGGAAAGCCTGTCGAAAATGGAGAGCGCGTCTCTTAATGCACCATCTGCTTTCTGAGCGATAAGATAGAGTGCATCATCTTCATATTGAATATTCTCTTTTTGAGCAATATTTCTGAGATGTCCCTGGATATCTTCAATGGTAATTCTTTTGAAATCGTAAATCTGACAACGTGACAAGATGGTAGGAATAATCTTGTGCTTTTCGGTGGTTGCCAGTATGAAAATCGCGTGAGCAGGCGGCTCTTCGAGGGTTTTAAGGAAGGCGTTGAAAGCTGCTGAAGACAGCATATGAACCTCATCAATAATATAGACTTTATATTTACCCACCTGAGGAGCAAAACGTACCTGGTCTATCAGTTCCCTGATATCGTCTACGGAGTTGTTTGAGGCAGCATCAAGCTCATAAATGTTGTATGCGAAACCATCTTCTGAAACGGAGCCGTCTTTTTCATTGATTTTTCTGGCCAGAATTCTAGCGCAGGTGGTTTTTCCTACACCTCTGGGACCGCAAAATAATAATGCCTGAGCAAGCTGATTTTCTCCAATCGCATGTTCTAAAGTATCCGTAATATGTGATTGCCCTACAACAGTGTCAAATTGTTGTGGACGATACTTACGTGCAGATACGATAAAATTTTCCATTGGCCAAAAGTAAGAAATATAGTTGTAATCTGAAAATTTTCAATTTCAAGTTATCCACAAAAACTTATCAATGGTCAATAGGAAAATTTTTTCTCATCATTATTTTTGATCGTAAGCGAAATCAATGATCTCGGTGATTGCTTTTTCAATTTCTTTTCTGCCTTCTTCAGATTTCAGATCAATACCACAAAACATGCTTGCGTTGTGTGCTGTATAGAGATTAAGATAATAGGCTCCCGACACAAGAACTGCAGCAATAGCACGGTATCTCGTCGATTTTTCCTGAAAATAAGGGTCTACGATATTTTTAAAAAGCATTTCTCCCATCTCTTCTCTTTCATCTGCTATTTTCTTGAGTATAGGTTTGCTTTCCGAAAGTCCCCAAAGAATAATTTTCTGAAGTTCCTTATTCTTCTTGATATGTTCGTATTGATTTAGAATAGCCATTTTAGAAAGCTCCCTGCCTCCATCGGATATATCTACCTCAATATTATCCTGATTCATTTTGCTCCAGTAATCCTGAGTTCTGATATATTCGTCAATCAGTTTTTCGGTACTTCCGAAATACTCATAAATCAATTTTTTGTCAAAACCCGCTACAGCTGCTATTTTACTTACCTTTAAACCAGAATAACCTTTTGTTCTTAAGATTTTTCCAACTGCGCCCAACAGCTTTTGTTTGGTCTTTTCTTTATCCCTAATAGGGCCTTGTACAACTTTTCTAGCCATTTGTTATTTATTTTTTCGCAATATGCAATTTTTTATTGATATCTTCAAATGCATTGAGTGTTTTATCGAGATGATCTCTCTCATGTGTTGCTGTCATACTCATTCTGATTCTAGCATCTTTTCTTGCTACGGCAGGATAAATTATTGGATTTGTATAAATCCCGCGATCCAGTAACATTTTGCCCACATCTCCCGTAATATGGGGATCTCCTATTTTTACCGGGATCACTGCAGAGCACGTAGTTCCTGTATCAAGCCCTAAATCATCAAGCCCTTTTTTGAAATAATTGATATTTTCCCATAATTTTGAACGCCATTGCGGTTCTTCGTCAATAAGGTCTATCGCTTTTATTATACCGGTGGAGATTGAAGGAGGTGTGGTGGCAGAGAATATTTGTTGACGAGATTGGAATCTGATAAAGTTGACCAGTGTTTTATTTGCAATAACATAACCTCCAAGATTACCAAACGTTTTACTGAATGTTCCTGTAATAATATCTATCTTATCCAGCAATCCTGTATTTTCAATAGTCCCTCTTCCTGTTTTTCCTAAGATCCCTACGCCATGTACATCATCAACCATAAGATAAGCGTTATATTTTTTTACTAATTTATAAATTTCTTCAATTGGAGCAATATCCCCATCTTGAGAATAGACACCATCAATAACCACTAATTTCGTACGGAACTCATTTTCAGATTTTTTTAAAATCTGCTCAAGTGCGTCGATATTGTTATGAGGAAATGTTTTTCTGTTGGTAAGAATACATCCTTCATAGACGCTTGCATGTACGGCCATATCTAAAATTGCAATATCTTCTTTTTGAAGAAGAATCTGGAGTGTTGCGCTGTTGGTAGTATATCCCGTTGTAAAAATTACGGCTTCCTCCTGTGTTCTTCCGAAAAATGATGATATTTTCGATTCCAAGTCTTTATGATAAGAATAATATCCTCCGATTAACGGTGTGGCAGCAGTTCCCGTCCCATATTTTTCGATCCCTTCAATGGCCGCCTGTTTTACTTTTGGATGCTGTGTAAATCCCAAATAATCGCTTGTGACAAAACTTATGAATTCTTTCGTTACTTCTTCTGCTCCTACTTCCATTACAGAACTGCATCCTGTATTATTCTGTAATCTGTATCGGTGCCCGTTCTCTTTCATATACTCCAGGAAATCATAATAAATATCTGCTCGTTCCATCATATTCATTCCCGGGATATTCTCAAAATCTTTGAAAGTTGCTGTTGAAAAATTAATGTTCATCCTTTTAATGTTTAGTTGTTAGTATAACAAATATAACATTAATTTAAAAAACAAATCTTTATTTCATCATAAAATTTAAGTAAGTTTATATAATTTGTATTAAAAAATCATAATACTAGGATATATCCTTAATATTAGCCCATAAATAAAATAAAAAAAGCAATGACTGTTTACTTATTCTTAAATCATAATTAGATTATTTTCAATAATTTATATTTTATCATAATAATGGAGACTTTCGTTGAAAGCACTTACAGAATTTTTCACTTTCAGCCTTTCGAGTATATTCTGCCGGTGCCTGTTAACCGTATTGATGCTAATTGAAAGTATTCCTGCAATTTCCTTACTTGTATATCCGTCACCAATGTATTTCAGAATTTCAAGTTCACGCTTAGAAAGGATATTGGTATAATTTAATCTGTCTTCGATTATGATTTCTCCTTTTGCCGAATTAATGATTAAAAAGGATGACTGCAAGAGTTTAGATTGATCCAAATCTATATTATATAGGCAGAGCGCAAATCGCAGTTTAGCATTATAAGGTGAGAAAAAATAAAACATTCGATGTCGTATAAACTTATAAGTGTCATTTTTATCCTTCATTCTTATTCTTGAAAGTACACTTAGTTCTGACCGTTTTTCAGGATCAGTTGCAGACGAAAATTCAAAGAATCGGAGCTCATGCACATATTTTTTAAGCTTATCATCAGGATGAATTTTTTTAAGAATTTCTTCTTCCCAGATAGAGTCGATGACCATGGGACATCCGGAGAAACTTAAACCCAATTCCGAAGCTGCCGATGAAGAATAGATATAGCTCATATTAAGCTGCATATCACTCAGTACAGCTATGGAGTGTTCTGTTTTGGTGTAGGTTTCAGCAATATTCTTGTAGACTTCCGTGTCCATTATACATTTTTGCCCATTGTTATGTTCATGAACAAGAACTTGATTAAGCTTTTTTACAATATCCATAAATGGTTATTTTTCAGTATTGAGTTCAATACCATAAAATTATATTTTTGCTAAATTAATAATAATTACAGGCACGGAAAATTATCTAAAGGGAATGAAGAGAATATTTTTAAGTTTTTTTGCATTATGCCTCATAAATAGAACTATGGCACAGACACTGGAAAAAATGATCTGGTTCAATGAACCTGAAAAATGGGAAATTAAAAATAACAGCCTAAATATGTTTGTTACGCCTCAAAGCGATTACTGGAGGATTTCTCACTATGGTTTTACCGTTGATGATGCTCCGTTTTTATACAGCACTTTTGGTGGTGAATTTGAGACAAAAGTGAAAGTAAAAGGTAATTATAAAGCCAGATTCGATCAGGCAGGACTTATGCTAAGGATTGATAAGGAAAACTACATCAAGGCCGGAATTGAATTTGTAGACGGCAAATACAATCTGAGTACAGTAGTAACTCACACCACCAGCGATTGGAGTGTTATTACATTAGATAAAACTCCTTCTGATGTTTGGATAAAAGCCGTAAGAAGACTAGATGCTGTGGAAATTTTCTACTCTTTTGATGATAAAAATTATATTATGATGCGCAATGCTTATCTTCAGGATAATTCTCCAGTAATGGTTGGTATAATGGCAGCCTGTCCGGATGGAAACGGTTTTAATGTTGTTTTTGAAAATTTTACTGTTAAACATTTACCGGATCTTCGGCGTTTGAAATGGCTGGAAAATAATAAATAAATTGAGTAAAATTCAATATACCGTCAATTTTATTTAAACCTCTCTTGATCAGGGAGGTTTTTTATTTTTGGCTTTATCGATTAGTTTACATACCACATTTTTATAGTTTTACCATTAATTTTACAATTTTAACGGCATTTATTACAAATTTTTAATAATTTTAAAATAAATTACTTTTTTTGGTTAGATATTTGAATATGAAATTTTAAAGGAAAGTACTTTATTTTTTACACACCAACATTGAATATTAATATGATGTCAACTCACTTAACTAGTCAGAAAAACTACCTTGTCAAGGTACTTTGGAGATCTTTTTCCATACCCGTCAATTGATCTTTATCAATAGATATAAGTGTTTTGAACCTATTTTTAAATCATTAATAACTTTTACGATCATGATTTTTGAAGATGAACATTCTGTAATGCAGGATAATCACAACCTTTCTTTTGTGAAAAATGTTGTAAACTTCCACGGTGACAAATCTTTTATTCTTAATTCTCTTCAGAAGATAAAGAATAATACCCTGTGCAAAATGAAAAGAAAAACAATCAATAAGCTTATAAAAGATTATACCCGTCACCTTAATTATATCGAGAATGAAGATATCAATTCCAAACCGGATAATTATGAGCTTTCACCGGTTTATGCAAGGCAGTCATACAATAAAGTTTTGAAAGAAGATGAGTACCTGCAAAAGGTTCTGGTTTTTTTAATGAACCAATAACATCCTTTCTTCCTCCAGGTCAATTTTCATAAGATGCTTTCTGATAAGATCTTCATCGAAATATTGCTTTTCATCATGATTCTGTTCGATGAGCCATGCTCTTTGCGCCTCAAGAAGATTGAGATAAGCATTTTTGGTTTCGGAGGAAAGCTTTATATCTGATTCTTCTTCAATTTTTCCTTTCCATTTTTCATGAATTTGTTGCAGGAACACACTTTTATTAAGCAATTCACCATGATTCTCATGTAAGTGCCGGACTGTAAGTTTTGCAAGTTCACGCCGAATCATATCTTCCGCTTCTTCGTCAGGAAGGTGATCGTCATATTCCGGAAGATTAACTTTCCTGATGATTATAGGCAGTGTAAGTCCCTGAACAACCAAAGTGGTTAGAATAACAATGAAGGTGACAAACAGAATAAGATTTCTCTGCGGAAAATCGGGCCCGCCCGGGTAAAGTTTTTCGGGAATGGAAAGAGCAGCTGCCAAAGAGACAACGCCCCTCATACCGGTCCAGCCCAAAATTGCAGGTACTTTAAAACCTGGATTTCTGCTATCTGCAACGGTAATGAAATTTCTGGCGATAAGCGTTATTACAACTGCTCCATATGCAGAAAGAATCCTTACCAAAACCAATACTGCCGTAATCAATAAACCATAACCAATAGCTGAAGAAATACTCACCCCTTCCAGTCCGGAGGTAATTTCAGGAAGTTCAAGGCCTATTAACATAAATACAATTCCGTTTAAGGCAAATGCGAGACTTTCCCAAACATTTATCCCGCGAAGCCTAGATGAGGTACTGAGGAAGCTATGGCGGTTATTCGAAAGCAGCAACCCTCCGCTCACCACGGCCAAAACGCCTGAACTATGAACTTCTTCCGCAGCAATATACATCAGATATGGAGCCACGATGGTAAGGATAGTATCCATATTGGCATCGGTAGGAAGAATTTTCTGCCCTTTCATAAAAAGCCATCCAACCAATACGCCGATTCCTATACCGCCAATGAGCATCCAGGAAAAGCTTATTGCTGCTTCATGCCAAATGAATTGCCCGGTTGCGACAGCAATCATGGCAAAGCGGAAAATAATTAATGAAGAAGCATCATTCAAAAGACTTTCGCCTTCCAGGATGGAAGACATTCTCTTTGGCACCTTTACAAATTTAAGAATAGCACCCGCACTCACAGCATCTGGCGGCGAAACAATCCCTCCCAATAAAAATCCTAGAGCAAGAGAGAATCCGGGAATGAAATGATTGGCAACGAACGCAACTATTGTCGCGGTAAGAAATACTACAATGAAGGCGAAACTGCCCACAATTCGTCTCCATTTCCAAAGTTCTTTCCAGGAGATCGCCCATGCCGCTTCATAAAGTAAAGGTGGAAGAAAAATAATGAAAATCAACTCAGGATCTATTTTTACTACTGGAATATTGGGAATTGAACTGATGATTAATCCAGCGATGACTAGTAAAACAGGATATGCAACCTTGATTTTGTTTGCCAGCATAATCAAAAGAACAATAATAATGATGAGAACTAAGTAGAAAGGAAAGTTTTGTATCATTCGGGGATTTTAAAGAATAAATGTAATGATTTCCCTCAAAAGATCTACTTTAAAAAATTGATAATTATGCGAGTAAACTTTATCTATTGTAATTTTATATCACGATAAATTGATAAGTTTTAAAAATCGGTATTTTTTTAACTACCACACTGATACCACGTTTTTAACCTCATTTATCTCACTTTATTAATGCTAATGTGCCTGTTTAAAGGACTTACATGAATTTTTTAACTATAAAAAAATAAACAATCATATTGAAATAATATATTATTCTAGCCATAAGGCATAGTATTTGTAAATATACTAGTAACACATTCACCCAATATTGAATAATAACTCAAACACACAAAATATCATGAACGTTGCAGATTTAAAAATCAATAATTTAGTAGAATACAAAAATCAGATTTATAATATCACTGAAATATTTCAGGATAATGAAAAAGATTATTTTGTGAAAATTGAAAATGACATTCACGGTTTCTCTGTTCCGGCAGCATCCATAAAGCCAATACACATTACCGAAGAATGGCTTGAAAAATTCGGTTTTTTAAGAACTTACAGCTCTGATCAGCGTATAAGATATGAAAGACCGGAAGCATTTATCAAATACGATATTGACCTTAGTTCTAGAAAAATCGTAGAAGGATTAAAAATCTATGGAAATACGATAAGATGCAAGTATATTCATGAATTTCAGAATATTTTTTCTTGTCTTTTCGGGAAAGAACCTGCGACAATGAACTACGGATTAGTAGGCACCGAATCTTAATTATAATATATTTTCTAATCAAAAAAGATGCTGTTTCAGACTGTGAAACAGCATCTTTTTATTTATTAATTTTTATTAAGATAATTTTTTATGATTTCTAAAACTCCAAAATTATCATTGGAACACGCCTCAAAACTTGCTGCCTCTTTTACTGAGGGGTGCGCATTTTTCATCGCATAAGAGTATTTTGAATTTTTCAACATTTCAATATCATTCATATAGTCTCCAAAGGCCATTGTCTGCTGTGGAGTGATATTGAGGGCATTCTGAAGTTTTTCCAGCGCATTTCCTTTATTAATGTTTTGATTCATGATATCAAGCCAGTATTTTCCTGACACTACCACTTCAAGATTATATTTTTCAAAATCTTTTATGTAAGGATAAACGTTTAATTCTGAACCTTCAGGATGATAAACTGCGATTTTAAAAACACTGTCATCATTTTTCAGAGTTAAATCATTTACGAATTCATTATCGGTATAGAATTGTGAAATATAGCTGATAAAGCCGGCTTCCTCAGTTTCTACATATGCTTTTTTCTTTCCCGATAAAACCGCTCTTGCTCCAGGGATATTTCTCACTGATTTTATAATCTCAACAATATGCTCCTCCTCCATCTTATCTGCAAAAAGCTCTTCATTTCTGTAAATTACATAACCTCCGTTTTCTGCAATAAAGGCCATTTCGTTTTCCAGATCTCCAAAATATTTGGTAATACCGAGCATCTGTCTTCCGCTGGCCGGAACGAATAAGATATTTCTTTTTTTAAGTTCTTCATATATTTCCGGAAATTCGGGGCTTACCTCGTGTTCAGAATTGAGAAAAGTACCATCCATATCCGTAACAATCATCCTGATATCATCCATAAAAATATTTTTCAGTGTCTATATTCATTACAAATATATTACTAATATTTTTAATATAATTTTCAATCTTCATCCTGATATTAAACTATTCAAAGGCTGTTTTTAATTATGTATTGATATGGGATTAATCATCGTCTGTCTTTATCCAAACACTTACCGAACGGGGATTTACAAAAAATACGGCTTTACCGGCTTGATCGGTCGTTATCTGCTCCACTCTGTGATCAAGAAAATCCTTAAATTTTGAATGGGCATTTTCTTTTCCGAGATTTATTTCTTTGAAACCTTCATTGCCATTGGAAATGATGGTTACGCAGCCGAATTCCCCCCCCGTTCCTTTTCTTACCCAGGCAATACAATTAGGATGATCAAAATATCTGATCTGCTCCCCTACCGCAAATTTCTGTCTGGCAATCAGCAGTTTTGGCAACGCCTGGATTTTAGGCATGGTAACATGCACCTGTTTTCCATCTATATGATCCTTGTATTCTGCTCCGAAAAGATCCGGATAAAATATACACGGATACGCGTCTTCCGAAAGTAAAATAACAGCATAAGCAATTGGCTTAAACCATTCATGCACAGCAGATTCCAGGGCCTGCAGCTTTTGTGTATCGTGGTTTTCAACGAACGACACCGAGAAAACCGGCTTCTGCTCTAGAAAACTTCCTTCTAAAATTTTCGTAAGGTCGTAGTTTTTTCCTTCTTCTGATGCCCGGTGAAAATTATAATGCAAAGGGACGTCAAAATAGGAAATCTGGTCATCCATCTTGTCGTAAAAGGAGATGATCATTTCAGCATCATCTTTCCAAAACTCTCCCATGATAAAGCAATTCGGATTTAATTCTGTTTTTATGTAGGTAATCCATTCCTTAAGGAAATCAGAAGAAAGATGTTTCAGCGCATCCAGGCGAAGTCCGTCTGCCTTGGTGGTTTCGAGATACCATTTGATCCAGTTCTTCATTTCTTGAATCACGTGAGGATTTCGGTACTCTACATCCGCTCCCATCAGATAATCGTAATTTCCGAACTGATGACTTACGGCGCCTGTCCATTCCGTACCATATTCATTATGAATTTTAAAAATTCCGGTAAGTTCTTCGTCCTTTTTCCAAACGATATCAATACCGCTGAAACAGTTATAGTCCCATATAAAATCAGAATATTTCCCATTTCTCCCGGGAAAAGTAAATTTTGTATGGGCAGTTACTTCAAAGGTGTCTGAAATAATTTTGTTACGGTTTTCCTCATCAACCTGATGAACTTTTATTTTTTCAGCTTCATCGGCGCCCATCCTGTGATTAAGTACGATATCGGCATATACTGCAATTCCATGCTCATGTGCTTTTTCGATAGCGATGATATATTCTTCCTTTGTTCCGTATCGGGTGGGAATTCCTCCTTTCTGATCAAACTCTCCCAAATCGTAGGGATCGTAAATATCATATCCCCTCCCTTCCAGTCCCAGGTTGCATTTCGTAGCCGGCGGAAGCCATGCTGCAGTTATACCAAGACTTTTCAGATATTTTATATTTTCGGCAAATTCATTCCAAAGCTTACCTTTGTAATACCAGTGGAAATACTGTATCATTACTCCATTCATAACTAATAAATTTTCCTACTATTCGTTTGATCTGAACGAATTTCGTAAATAAAATTAATGAAAATTATGATTACACTCAAATGTGAAATATAATAGTCTTGTGATTCTACTCATAATTAGTTTCCTGTTGTATATGGTATCTTTGTTTGCACCTTATAAACATAATTGTATGAAAACAAAACATATTCCGGGAGTCCCTATACAGAAAAGCGGCGGATTTCATGATACCGAAAGTACCCGGCAATTTAAACTTACTGAAATTTCTGCTGAATTTGAAATTCTGAAAAAACGTTTCTTTTCCATTAACGAATGGAAAAACTACTGTGGAAAAGCATCTTCAGAATTTAGACATTTTAGTGAATCCGGGCAGCCTGTTGCGAGAATTCCTCAAAGAGGAGATTTTATAAGAATCGGCATTCCCGGCCCGGGTACACAGGAAGCCCAAGGATACGATTGGGTAGAAATTGTCAATGTTGCCCATCGGCAAATAGATGATTATGAATCTTATCTTATTTCGTGTAGGCCTTCAAGAGATCCCAAACAGGCAAAAGGGAGAACCGCTCATTTCTACAGCCGTTCTGCAACATCGAATATGATGATTGCCAAAGAAGGAAATATCCTGAGAGCAGGTGTTTATGGCAGGAATGAAAAACCTAATTTTGATGCCGGATTTTTAGATAAAATCAGAAATGTATTGATTGCTATCGGCGGAATTTTCGGAATTGCTAAAATACAGTGGAAAATGTTAACGGATGGATTGCTTGATTTTTAGATTAAATCAATACCACTTATTTTCAACATAATTTTTAATGGATCATAAGACTTTTCTACTTATCAGCGTATCATGATTTTAATTAAGATTAATAATGCATGGATCATTTAGTTTTGATCCATGCATTTATATATTCTCTGTTCATTCTTGCAATATTATCGAGTGAAATTTTTTTCGGGCATTCTACTTCGCAGGCTCCTATTACAGAACAATTTCCGAAACCCTCTTCATCCATTGCTTTTACCATATTCAGTACTCTGCGTTTAGCTTCTACCTTTCCTTGCGGAAGCAGCGCTAAATGAGAAACTTTAGCTCCTACAAACAACATGGCGGCACCATTTGGACAACATGCAACACATGCACCACAACTGATGCAGGATGCAGCATCCATTGCCTTATCTGCATTTTCTTTCGGAACGGGGATCGCATTGGCATCCAGCGTATTTCCTGAAGTATTTACGGAGATAAATCCTCCCGCTGCCATAATCCTGTCAAAAGCACTACGGTCGGTAATCAAATCTTTGATAACGGGAAAAGCAACACTTCTCCATGGCTCAACAACTATTGTTTCCCCATCGGTAAACATTCTCATATGCAGCTGACAGGTAGTAATTCCGGTATCGGGTCCGTGTGCCCTGCCATTGATGTATAGTGAACAAATACCGCAAATTCCTTCCCTGCAATCATGATCAAATGCAATGGGTTCTTTATCTTCATTGATCAGCTGCTCATTCAGCATATCGAGCATTTCCAGGAAAGAAGAATCGGTGGATACATCAGAAACCTTGTATATTTCAAATCCTCCTTTCGTTTTCCTGTTTTTTTGTCTCCATATTTTTAAGGTAAGATTTAATGTCTTTTTTGCACTCATACGCTATTTTTAGATTGGTGATTTTAAATGTACTGCTAAAAGCCGCTCTTTTTTATGAGCATCATCATAATCAATAAAATAATAAATACCACAATTCGGTATTTTCCTTAAAGATGGTCTTATAGTTGCAGATTCATCACCAATCAATAATCACTAAATATAATTTATTATGGAAACTAAAACACCAGCTAAAAAAACGGCAACAAAAACGACCGCTGCAAAAACGACCGCTTCTAAGACATCATCAAAATCTACTGCAAAGGCTCCTGCCAAAAAAGGCGCAGCGAAAGAACTGAAAGATCTTTTTGAAGATTCTTTAAAAGATATTTATTGGGCTGAAAAAGCTTTGGTAAAAGCATTACCTACGATGATGAAAAATGCAACGGACGAAAAACTAAAGACGGCAATTGAAAATCACCTGGCAGAAACGCAAACTCATGTTGAAAGACTTGAAGAATGTTTCAAAGCCTTAGGAAAAAAAGCACAGGCTAAGAAGTGTGATGCCATGCAGGGACTTCTGGACGAAGGAAAAAGCATTATCGAAGAAACAGAGCCGGGAACAGTAAGAGACGCAGGAATTATTGCAGCAGCACAAAAAGTGGAACATTATGAAATTGCAACATATGGTACGCTTGCCGCTTTCGCAAAAGTATTGAACGAGGAAGATTGTCTTCAACATCTTCTTGAAACACTAAATGAAGAAAAGAAATGCGATGAACTGTTAACTAAAGTAGCTGATACCAATCTTAACAGCAAGGCAATGTAAACGCAATGTTTATATATCTATCCGGGAGATCTTGAAAAAGATCTCTCTTTTTTTATAATTTTCCAGCAATAAAAAAAATCACATAAACGTGGTATATTTTATAATGATGTTTCTATCAGATGGTTTGTTATTTGATTTTATTAAAAAAGCAATTCAACTAAAATAGTCATTGTTGAACTCTAAAATTTAATATATGATAATTAGTGAAGATTTATTATTAGCATACGGAGCGTTTTATGAAACTTATAAAGTCAATGAAACGATTTTTTATGAAGGAAATATGCCTAAATATTATTTTCAGATTGCCAGCGGTATTGTTGAGCTCAACAACTATCATGATGACGGTAAAGAATTTACTCAAAATATTCTTACGCAGGGTCAGAGTTTAGGGGAATCTTTTTTATTTGACGACAAGCATTATCCCTCTAATGCAACCGCCAAAACAGAATGCAAAATCATAAAGCTTCCCAAGAACGATTTTATCGATCTGCTGAAACATAATCCTGAAGTTTCATCAAAAATGTTTCAGTGTCTTGCAGATATTCTGTATAATAAATATATTATGCTTTTCAATATTTCTTCTTCAGACCTGATATCCAAAATCAAAACAGTTATGGATTGTCTCAAAGGCAACAGTAATAAGCATCCATATTCCTATCAAGTTCCATTAACGCGACAGCAGTTGGCCAATCTAACGGGTCTTCGGGTGGAAACTGTTATAAGGACCATCAAAAAAATGCAGCATAACCATCTTTTAAAAATAGAAAACAGAAAAATTTATTATTGATCCTTTTTCAAGATAGTTAGTTTTTATAATTCAACGAAAGAGATTTCAAAATTCGGAAATCTCTTTATTATTTAGGTCAAATATCCTCACAGCGCATTATATTGTGAGTCCATGGGTATTTTTTACCTGAGCCATCACAAAAGTACTGTGTGTACTCCCGATAGAAGGCACTGCTCCAAGTATATTGAATACAAAGTTTTGGTATTGCTTCATATCTTTTACATACACTTTCAGGAGAAAATCAAAATCTCCGGAAATGCTGTAACATTCTGCCACTTCTTCAATTTCCAGAATTTCACGTTCAAACTCAATCGCAAGATAGCTGTCGTTGCTTTTTAATTTTAGCTGACAGTAAACGGTAAAGCCAAGATTTAGTTTTTCGGCATCCAGGATAGCGGCATATTTTTTAATATAACCTTCCTGTTCAAGTCTTTTTACCCGTTCAAAAACAGGTGAAGCTGAAAGATTTATTTCTTTTGCGAGTTCTTTTACTGTAAGTTTGGAGTCGTTTTGAAGTAATCTCAGCAGCTGCAAATCTTTATCGTCCAGATTGTCCATAGAATATTATTCTTTAAATGTAGATATGAATCCAAATATAAAGAATTTTATTCTGTGTACGAAATAAATAAAAGTATTTTTTACTTAATTTATTGTAACAAATCAATATATTATTCTTTATGGTTATTTTTACTCAAGACAATAATCCATTACAGTAGATTGAAATGGAATTTAATAAAAAGTAAAGGGAATATTTTATGTGAGAGACGCTCCTTTTTTAAGGAGTGCTCTCTTTTTTCAGTAAAGAACAAATATATATATAGTTAAAGATTACAATTAGTAAATTAATCTTAGGGGAAGCAGTTTTACATTATTTGTATAACTGCTTTATTTTGGTAATTCCGGAATTGTTACCCTTTCCACTTTTGAAGATAAGGTTTTCAGGAAGGCTTCAATTTGTTCGATCTCTTTGCCGGAAAGCTCCAACATTCTTACCATTCCCGATTTTTCTGATTTTAAAAGGATACCTTCATGTAGAGTCTGCCGTTTCTGGGAATACTCAGGATTTCCTTTGCTGTAGAATTCTATTACCTCCTGTAAAGTAGCCATTGATCCGTTATGGAAATAAGGTCCCGTTCTGGATACTTCTCTCAGCCCCGGAACGCGAAATTTTCCGGCATCACCCATATTTTTTGTAATAAGATACCTTCCAAGATCCTCTCCTTTTTCACCTAGTAATGAAGTGCCGACATTTTCGAATGTGTTATTGGAGAAATATCCGGAATTATGACAATTCATGCACTGGGCTTTGGTTCTGAAAAGATGAAGCCCCATCAGTTCATCATCGGTATAGAGATCCGCTTTACCATCGATAAACTTATCAAATTTGCTTGCAGAGCTTCTCACTGTTCTTTCGAAGGTGGCAATGGCTTTTGATATGCGGTCTTTCGTAACAGTTTTATCACCAAATGCTTTTTCAAATAAAATATGATAGCCTTTTATTCCGGCAATCTTGCCCGTTGCCAAATCCATATGTCCGCTCATTTCCCTCTGATCCTCAATAGGTTTCTGTGATTGCTCTTCCAGTGAGCGGACACGCCCATCCCAAAACAGGTCTTTAGCATAGGTTGCATTGATGATGCTCATCGCATTTCTTACACCCAGCTGGCGGTTGTGACCGAAAGAAGATGTTCTGTTGTCGCACCATCCCAGTTCCGGATCATGGCATGAAGCACAGGCAATCTGCTCAGATTTTGAAAGACGCGGATCAAAAAAAAGCGTTTTTCCCAATAGCTCTTTTTCCGCAGAATATGGATTCTCGGGAGGAAAAGAAATTTCCGGTAAGTGGCCGATTTCAGAAAAGGTAGAAAGAGATTCTGGATCCAGAACAGGCTTTGGCCATTTAGAAGAGTCACCAGACGAATAAAGCGTTCTAAGTTTATCCATAAAAGCGGTTTTTTCCCTGATGTCCTTTTTAACGGAATTATTCAGGCAGTTGTTTAGTACTGATACGGTAAGGAATAAAACAAGAATCCAGCTGATTGCACTCTTCATTGGCATTTTTTATTTAAGCAAAAATAAGATATTTTTTAAAGATGATTTTAAGATTATCTGATGAAGAAAGATTGAAGCCGGGACATTCGCATAAAGGATAAATTAACAACAAAAATTATAATTTTCAAATTATCAATAACCACTCATGCTTTTTTAAATTGAGAAATAATAAAAATATGTGGTAGAATTCATTTGGCAATGTAACAATAACCCACACCAAGGTGTCTTATATCTAAAACTTAGTTTTAAATGAAAACCATTTTAACACCCATCGCCTTATTGGCAGGTATACTCACATTTGCACAAAAAGAAAAAGATACTATAAAAACCAACGAGAAGGAGATCGAAGCTGTTACGCTAACAGCAAAAAAGCCGACTGTTGAATCTAAGGTTGACCGTACTGTTTTCAATGTTTCCAACAGTTCAATCCTCGCAGGAAATACAACCTGGGATGTTCTGAGAATGACACCACTGGTAAGTATTGATAACAATGATGCAATAAAGGCGGAGGGAGAATCTGTAACCGTCTACATCAATGACCGGAAATCTGTCTTTACAGGAAAGGAGCTTAAGGAATATTTAAAAACCATTCCCGCAGATAATCTTATGAAAATAGAGGTGATTACAAGCCCATCTTCCCGTTATGAAGCTACAGGAACGGTCATCAATATTGTTCTTAAAAAAAGGGATGACGAAGGATTAAAAGGAAGTATTACGCTTAATAACAGACAAAATACAAAAAATTCCCAATACACTAATTTTAACCTGAACTATCACAAGAAAAAATTTACGCAAACCCTTATAGGAAGTTATAGTGACAATACCTATGTTCAGAGAAACTCTAGTTTTTATACCTGGTATGAGGATAATTCTACCAACCAGATCAACAGCTACATCATTGGCCGAAGCAAAAGCCCATCGGTTTCATCAACATCAGAATTTGAACTAGACAATAAAAATACCGTAGGTGTTATTCTGGAATACTATCAGAGTAATTCCACCTCCAATTCTGAAGCCAACAGAAAAGATTTTATCAATAATGTTTTCGACAGTTCTTATGAGCAAAACCAGAATTCAAAAGGGCTCAACCGCAATCTGGGAACCAATATTTTCTATAAATGGTATGACAAGGAAAAGAATAAAATTTTAGATATAAACCTGGGAACCAATTATTACGGGCAATCTGACGACAGCTATTTCATCAATAATATCTTATCTGTTGCGAACGGTTCATCGACAAGAGACCTGGGTGTTATCACAGATACGGAAAACAGAAATTATTATGCGAAGATTGATTACACACAACCTATCGGAAAAGAAGGGGCCAGTTTTGAAGTCGGCGGTAAAGTGAACTTCAACAACAATGCAATTCCCAATAATTTATATGGAAATATGCTTGGCGGGCTAAGTCCAAACGATGTATTCCATTATGAAGATCAGCTTACTTCCTTGTACGCCAATTACAGCAGGACTTTCTTCAAAAAGCTGGAAACCAGAATCGGACTTCGCTATGAATATATTGATTACAGCATCCGTCAGGATATAGGCGGCGCTTACCGTAAAGACGGTTACGGAAGTTTTCTTCCTAATATATTGCTCAAATATACGTTCTCGGATAAATATGATTTAAGTCTAACCTATAATAGGAATATCTGGAGGCCCTGGTACGCAGAATTTAATCCATTCTTGACCCCGAACACGGACGGAATTTACAGCCGTGGAAATGTAGAACTCAATCCCAATCCAAGTGACAGACTGTATATGAAACTCGGAATCCTGAAAAAGTATTTTATCTCTGCAAGGTATATGTATACGGATCAGGACTATTGGACGGATTATGTTAAAGAAGATATTTTAGTAGACGGCCAGAAAGAAACGATCAACATCACCCAACAATCAAACTTTGTTGGAAAAGTACACAAATATTACCTTTTTGCCAATACTAACCAGACTTTCTTTAAGAATAAATTTACTGTGAATCTCGGTCTTGGTTGGTATTATATCGACAACAGCGATTTTAATGCGAAAAATGGCATAAGAAGCAATGCCTACATTAGTTACCTGACTGCATCTACTAATCTCTCTTATACCAACCTTTTTAATAAAAATATTAATCTCAGTGCATGGGTGGAAGTTTCCAATCAGAACAATGGAAATTCTACCACTAACAGGGCCAATGTATTTCATAATATTTCCGCAACCAAGATATTCCCTAAAACACAAATGGAAGTCAGCCTTCAACTGATGAATATTTTCCAGAGACCGAATTATGATGCCACAACGTACAATCAGCAAGGATTTGTGAGAAGTTCATCAAAATGGGACTGGTACGGGGCTTCTATCTCTTTTGTAAAACGTTTCGGAAACCAGAAAGTAAAAGAAAATACCAAAACCGATGTTGAGAAAAACGGTGGCGGAGGAAAATAACAATATCCTTATTTTAGCGAACGGATAATGCAGCATCACGCTCATTATCCGTTTTTTGTTTTTAAATAAACATTAATTATCATAAAAAGTGCTAAATATGGGATTTTGTGCATTTGTGGCACAGATATTTTATAGGTATCAATAAAAATGCTGAAGATGACACCAAACCCCGAAATAAAGAAGATGATCAAAAAATATTTAACCATATCAGTTAAGTCTCAATTTGATCTCGACATCAATTTAGAAAAAGAATATGCCTTGACGGAAAATTTAGTTTCTAAGAAAACAATTATAGCTCCTACTTTTACCAAAAAGATCTTATCAAGACCGGGACTTAAATTGTTTCTTACATCAATAATAACCGAAATCAACAATGAAAAGTGCAGTGTGGAATTTATTGTAAATAAAATAAAATCGCTGCATGGAAAAGATTCTCAGAGTGTACAATTGATATCATAAAACATCCCGGTATAAGTTACCGGGATGTTTTATTAATACTGGATTGCAGATAGTAGTTTTTTTAGTCATTCTCTTACTGTAAAAAATTGGCTACTTTCTCCTCCAGATCTTCAAGATTAAATGGTTTGGCGACATAATCATCTGCTTGTGCCTGTCTGGCCAGAGCTACGATGTCATTATTTGCCGTTACATAAATTACCGGAATGTGTTTAAATTCCTCATGATTTTTCAGAAGTCTTGTTGCTTCCACTCCGCCGATTTTCGGAATCCAGTTATCCATTAGAATAACATCAGGCTGATAATTTGCCACTCTTTCCAGAATATCGTGCGAGGTTTCGGAAATTTCCACCTGATAACCATTTTCTTCAAAAATGATGCTGATCACTTCAAGAATGGTAGTGTCGTCATCAAAAATCAGGATTTTCTTTTTGTTCATATTTTACGTAGTTGTTAGGGATTACTTTTTCACTTTTATAACTGATTGATATATTCGGATAGATTTTCGGGTTTTACAATCTTATCATATTTTACTGCTTCCAGGGCGTGTCTTGGCATATAATCAACCTCTGCCGTTTCGGGATCCTGAATCCATACTCTTCCCCTGTTTTTTTTGATATAGGACAGGCCTTCCACGCCATCGGCATTGGCGCCAGACAAAAGTACACCGACAAGATTTTCACCATAAATTTCAGCAGCAGACTTGAAGGTAACATCAATAGATGGACGGGAATAATTCATTTTCTCAGAACTGTCCAGCGACATTATTTTTTTATCCTCAAAAAGAACATGATAATCTGCCGGCGTAATATATATTTTATTGTTTTCAATCTCTGTTTTATCATCTATTTCTACAACATCCAACGGCGATAACTGCTGAAGCAACGCCTGAAGAATATTAGTAGAGTGTGCTTTACGGTGTAGTACCAGCAAAACAGGAACTGATATTTTGTCATTTAGTTTTTTAATCATTTCAAGAATAACCTTGAGACTTCCTGCGGAACCTCCTATAATTACTAATTCTGTTTTTATATTTTCGGTATTCAACATCATTAATTGTGGTCTAATTTTTTCCAGATTCTCTGATCGTCAACCTGATGATAATTTTCATCTAATTTAGAAAATCTTAGGGTTTCTTTCGCACCTAAGGCTAAAAAACCTAAATTTTCCAGACTATTGTCAAATAAGCGAAAAACTCTTTCCTGCAGACCGCGGTCAAAATAGATCAGCACATTTCTGCATATAATAAGCTGAAAACTATTAAATGAACTGTCTGAAACGAGGTTATGAGTAGAGAGGATGAGTTTTTCCTGTAAGCTTTTATCAAATTTCACGCTGTCATAGTTCGCAGTATAATAATCTGAAAAATCCTTTTTTCCTCCCGATAAAATATAATTTTCTGAGTACAACTTCATCTGCTGTAATGGGAAAACTCCGGATCTTGCAGTTTCCAGTACGGAAGGGTTAAGATCTGTTCCGTAAATAAGCGATTTATGGTAAAGATTGGCTTCCTTAAGAAGAATGGCGATTGAATAGGCTTCCTCACCCGTAGAACAACCGGCAACCCATATTCTTATAAGTGGATAGGTTCCCAGCTGAGGCAGGATTTTTTCTCTCAACGCCTTGAAAAATAACGGATCGCGAAACATTTCGGTAACGTTTACGGTAATTTCTTCAATAAAACGTTTCAGATATTCAGGATCATTCAGAATGGTGTACCGCAGCTCGGCAAAACTTGTAAAACGGTCTATGAGGCAGATACGATTTACCCTGCGTTTAAAAGACGCTCTGCTGTATTCTGAAAAATCGTAGCCATACATATCATAAACATCTTTAATCAAGTATTCTACCTCTTCATCTTTTATGATACTCGGTTCCAGCATTTACGATAATTTTTCAATGGCATTCATCAAATGATCAACATCTATCGGCTTTGATACATAGTCCTGTGCTCCTGCATCAAGACATTTCTGACGGTCTTCCGGCATCGCCTGTGCGGTAACAGCGATCACAGGTATCTGGCTGATAGAAGGCGTGCTTCTTATTATTTTAATCGCTTCGTAGCCATCCATTTCCGGCATCATCATGTCCATAAGGACGGCAGTAAACTGATTATCATTTTTCAGAATATCAATAGCTTCCTGAGCCATTGTACAGCTTACGATCTGATACCCTCTTGATTTCAGGGTCAGTCTAAGGGCAAATATATTTCGTGGATCATCGTCCACAATTAAAACTTTTTTATTCATCAGAATTTTAGCTGTTTACATTTCATATAACCAAACTCTAAGTAAAGATAGCAGCTGATCGATATCCACCGGTTTCGAAATATAATCCGAAGCTCCGGCCGTGATGCATTTTTCCCGTTCTCCGATCATCGATTTTGCAGTGATGGCAATTATGGGAAGTCTCGTGTACATCGGCATTTTTCTGATCTGCTTTATCGTTTCATAGCCATCCATTTCCGGCATCATCATATCCATTAAAATTACATCTACATCAGGATGTTCCTTTATTTGCTGCAGGGCGTGCTTTCCGTCCATTGCTACCACTACTTCTACCTTATACTTCTCAAGTGCTTTTGTTAACGAGAAAATATTTCTTACATCATCATCGGTAATCAGTATTTTTTTACCGCTTAAAACTTCGGTTAATGAACCCAGTGTTTTACTCCGTACGGTTTCAAGGGAATTATTTTTCTCTTCTACCAAATGAAGGAACAACCCTACTTCGTCCAGAATTCTCTGGTAAGAATGTGCTGTTTTAACAACGATAGAATCTGCATACTGTTTTATTTTCAGTTCTTCTGACTTAGATAAATTCCGTTCCGTAAATATGATAATAGGGAGATTTTCCAGTCCCTCATAGCTTTTGATGGATTCAATAATCTGGTATGCATCTCCTTTTAAAGATCCTATATCAAGGATAACACAGTCTACATGATCTGTTGTAAGTGCTCTTACACTGTCTTCCACAGTATTTTGCACTGATAAAGAGATGTTGAAATTACCCAGGAAATAAGATAGCGCGCTCGCATGTTTTGCATTTTCTTCTACGATCAGAACTTTCTGTGGAGATTTACTGAGTACTTCTTCAATTTTCCTGAAAACTTCAGTCATTTGATCCAATGCTACCGGCTTGTTGATGAAATCAATAGCTCCTTTCATCAAACTTTCTTTTTTAACATGGAGCACAGACATCATGTGTACCGGAATATGCTTCGTTTGAGGATTTGATTTGAGTTCATCCATTACCTGCCAACCGTCTTTTACCGGAAGCTGTACATCAAGAAGAATCGCTTGCGGACGATACTTTAAAGCCGCAGAAACACCGTGATCTCCCCTTACAGCCACAATAGCTTTGTAATTCTGCATTCTCGCATATTTAAGAAGCGCTTTAGCAAAATTTGTGTCATCTTCAATGATTAAAATTACTTTATCACCATCCTGAATACTCTCCCTGTCATCAGCAACATCTTCCGGAATTTCCAGTGTATTAATGGTATTATAATACTCTTCTTCTCCGTCATCCAAAATATTTTTTATTTCTACTACATCTTCACGGATGATTTCTACCAAGTCCTGATCGGTTTCAACATGTTCTATTTCGGCAACTGCTTTTACAGGTATGATTAGCCTGAATTCACTTCCTTCATTTACTTTGCTTTCCAGGGTTAGTTCACCTCCTAAGAGCCTTGCAATCTCCCTGCTGATTGATAATCCCAGACCTGTTCCCCCAAATTTTCTTCTCGTAGATCCGTCTGCCTGCTGGAATGCCTCAAAAATGATTTTCTGCTTATCTTCCGCAATACCGATTCCCGTATCTCTTACGGAGAATATGATAAAGTCTTTTTTGTTATCGTCTTTTCTAATGTGTAAATCTATACTTCCTTTTGTCGTAAATTTCAGGGCATTTGAAAGTAGATTTCTCAAAACCTGGTCTACTCTTAAACGATCTGTTTCAATTGTACTGCTCAACTCACTGTCAATTTGTACGTTGAACTGAAGCTTTTTCTCTTGGAAAACAGGATTAAACAGGCTTTTTAAATCTTTTACTATATCTTCAACAGCCACATCCCGATATTCCAGTGTCATCTTCCCGGATTCTATTTTGGCAAGATCAAGAATTTCATCAATTAATGTCAGGAGACTGCTTCCTGAACTCTGGATAACTTTGGCCGATTCTATCTGGTCTTCATTCAGGTTTTCTTCAGGATTTTCTGCCATCAAGCGTGATAGAAGCAGAATTGAATTAAGCGGTGTACGAAGTTCATGAGACATATTCGCCAGGAACTCTGATTTGTATTTTGTGCTTAAAGCAAGCTCTTCCACTTTTTTCTGGATTTCACTGTTGCGTTCGGCAATAAGATGGTTTTTCTCTTCAAGTAATCTTGATCGTTCTTCCAGCTCTGCATTGGCTTGCATAAGTTCTTCCTGTTGTACTCTCAGCTCTTCTTCAGAAGCTTGTAATTTTTGGGTTTGGGCCTCTAGTTCCGTATTGAGGTTTTCCAGTTCAGAATGCTGCACCTGCAGCTCTTCAGATTGTGCCTGGGTTTCCTCCAGAAGCTGCTGCTCCTTTTCACGGCTTTTAGCCGCATTTAAGGCTACACCAATGTTTCGTGTGCATTCAATGAAATAATCAATTCTGCTTTCATCAAAATTATTGGTAGACCCTAATTCCAACACACCGATAATATTGCCATCTGCAAAAACAGGCAATAATAAGATTCCATAAATTTTTATCGTGCTGCTGGCAAAAGTTACAACGAAGTCATCTTCATGAAGATTGTTATAAACCTGTGTTTTTTGACTAAGAAAGGTCTGACCTACCATTCCTTCTCCAGGCTCAAAAAACTTTTTCATATTGTTTTCCAGGCCTAAAGCTGCTTTCAATCTCAGTAATCCTTCATCATAAAGATAAATTGAACCGTTGATGCATTTTCCATACTCAATAATCTGATGCAACGCATTATCCGAAACTTCCTGTACCGATTTGTTCCCCATAAGCGATTCATTAAGTAAAGCAAGCCCTTTCTGACGCCAGTCACTGGCATTGATCTTATCAAAAGAAGTTTTCAGTGATTCCGTCATGTGGTTCAGGGATTCGGCAAGATCTCCCAGATCATCCTGAGAGTGGTCAATCGCTCTCTGGTTGTAATCTCCGCTGGCTACTCTGTTGGCAATCATCTTAATTGCATTTACCCTTTTGCTTATTTCGATATCCTTTGTCTGAAGTGCTTTTTCAAGTTTATCTCTGCGAATAAGATCTGCTCGTAATTTAAGATAGAAAAATGCCGTTACCACTATGGCAGCAATGGCAGAAAATATAATGAATAAAACAGTCGTATTGGAAGATTTGTTGAGATCTTTGTTTTTGATGGCAAGCTGAACTTCTTCATACTGTACAAATTCCTGAACGGTTTTACGGCATCGGTCCATATAAGCTTTGCTCATAAAAACCTGCTGCTGATTCATGACAATTCCTTTTTTTCTATTGTCTACAAAATGTTTCAGGTTGGAGATATTTGTATTAACATCTCTTTCCAGCTCATGCAGCCGTCTCAGCTGATGCTTATCTGTAATATCGAGGTTTTTTGCTCTTTCTATTGCTTTGGGAAATTCAATAAGGCTTCGGTTAAAGGGATCGAGAAAATTTTCCCTTCCGGTAAGCTGATATCCACGGTTACCCGTTTCGGCGTCCAACAGTGAGATTAAAACATCTTTCACCGCGGTAATGGATCTTCGGCTTTTAGAGAGACTTTCCCGGTTATCCATCTGTTTTTGGATGCTTACATAAGATGCGACCGAGCTCGCAATGAGGATTACTAAAGAGAGCCCTACTCCAAACTGAAGATTTCGTATGATTTTTTTCGGCATTGAAAATTAGTTTAATGGTAATGTGAAATAAAATGTAGATCCTTCATCTACTTTACTCGAAACTCCGATACTTCCGTGATGCTGCTTTATAATTTCGGAGCAGATGAACAAACCTATCCCCATCCCCTGAAATTGCAGAGAAGATTCTTCCACACGGTAAAATTTACGGAAAACAGCTTCTTGTTTAAAATCCGGTATACCGATTCCGAAGTCGGTAACGTTTACCTTTACTTCCTGTTCTTCTTCATCTACAAAAGTAGTTACGATTACCTGATTGTTTTTTGGAGAATATTTAATGGCATTTGTTAAAAAATTGATTAAAACCTGTTCGATACGGATCTCATCAAGCGGAATAAGAATATCAGGCTTAATACCATCGCGTTTTATCTTTACACGGTTCTCATCATGAGTCTGAAGAATTGTATCTATTGCATTGCTGATAACACTTTCGAGATTGGTTGGTTTCTTAGTGATTTTCAGTTTGCCGTTCTCTATTTTGGAAACATCAAGCAGATCGGTAATAAGCGTATTGAGTTTTTCGATCTGATCCTGAACTTTTGTAACAAAACCTGCTTCAGCACTTTCTTTGTCAAGCTTAAGTTTTCTTTCAAGCAATTGAACGTACGCTTTTATACTTGTTAAAGGAGTTTTGAGTTCGTGGCTGGCAATACTCAGGAATTCATCCTTTTCCTTTTCTACTTTTTTCTGATCATCGATATCCGTGAAGGTTCCTACCCAGTTTTTAATGGCATCACCGTCATAGACAGGAGTTACTCTAAGGAGATGATATCGGTACTTACCAGAATCAATATTTTTAATTCGGGCTTCAAGCTCTAATGCGGTTCCCTTTTTCCTGCAGCGTTTAAATTCTTCTTTGATATTGAAATCGTCAGGATGGGTTTCAGGAAACTCTTTTGCTGATTTAGAATATTGATGCCATTTACAATTTACAAAGTCTACATCCCCTTCCTCGGTTATCGTAAACGCAATTTGAGGTAATGATTCCAGCATAAGGTGAAAATGATCAATCTGTGACTTCATAGTTACCTGCGACTCTCTTCTGCCTTTTACTTCAAGCTCCAGGCTCTGCTGCGTTTTTTTCAGTGCGAGATTTTGTTCCTGAAGGCTGTAAAATGTTTTTACTTTCAGTAAAAGAATTTCGGGATCAACAGGTTTTGTGACATAGTCTTTTCCTCCCGAAGCGTAACCGCGTGTAATAAATCTTTTCTCTGTATTTACCGCAGAAAGAAATATAATAGGTACTTCTTTTGTTTTGCTATAGCCGGCAAGGGTTTCAGCAACTTCAAAGCCGTCCATATCGGGCATTTGTACGTCTAAAATAATTAAGGCATAATCATTTTTCAGTGCTTTTCCCAACGCTATCTCACCTGAGTCTGCCGTATCTACCTGAAAATCCTTTGATTCCAGAAGTTTTTTCAGAGAATAGAGGTTACTCTGGTTATCATCAACAATTAAGATCATAGAAATATAAAATCAATAATTAATTATATTTAGTTCCACTTCAAAAATACTCACAATATTCCGAAAAACACGAATATTTTCGCGATTATCCATGTGCATACCACAATAGAATTAGCACTAAAAAAAATTGTATAATACGTAGCAATATTTATTCCACTAAATCAGTATTTTAGAAATATTTTTAATTGATAATTAAAAAACTTAAAAAATTTTCTTCTGAAATTATAATACGCGGCACAGCGTTTGAATATAGACTGGCAACACTTTTTCACTTAAATATATACTTTCAAATTGTAAACCCCTGTTTTTTCAGGGGTTTATTTTTCCCGGTAAAAACGAGATCTGTATTTTGGTAATACATTATACGAAATATTTACCTTGATCCTTTAAATATTTTTTCATTAAAATCAAACATGCAACCGTCGGTTAAAATATGGACTTTAAGGTTTTCCGCATAAATAGGAGATCCTTTTTCTACCGAATCAATATTCGTCTGCCCGATATTTTCTGCATTGAGCAGCCATACCATTCCGGATCCTTTACAAGTTGCATGACCTCCCTCTTCAATCAATAGAGCCGTATCTTCACCCAACCCAATTCCCCAACAATGGCGATAAAGGATAACCGCGTGTGCAAGTCTTCCGAATCTTGCACGATGTACAAAATGAGTATCTATAATGCAATTATCAATAAATCCCAGCCCGGAATTGAGTTCAATATCATGCTCCAGCATTGCTTCACCGTTTACAGCTTCCAGAATAATAATTTCCGGTAAGCACATTGCTCCCGCACTGGTTCCTGCAATAGTAAAACCACTTTCATTGTTATACTTTTCTTTTATAAGACTCTTTAATGCAGAATCCTTTAACTTTTCGTATATCCTGTCCTGATCACCTCCCGTAAAAAATACCGTCTTTGCCGCCGAAACTCTTTTAAGCTGATAATCTGTATGAAGCTGGGTGTCACAAACTTCAAGAAAATCAAAATTGGAATATCCTATTTCGTTAAATGTTTTCGTATATGTTTTGCGCATACTTTCCGGCTCTGAGCTTGCTGCGGTAATAATCTCGATACGGTCATCCTTTGACACCGTGAGAAGCTTCAGAATTTCATTAGGTGAAAAATCCTTATTTTTTCCTTCCATATCAGGAGTGCTGCCGTCTTTATCTTCCTTTCCTCCTATTATTAATAATCTTCCTTTTGCCATGCGATGATTTTTACGATTAGCGTAGAATAAGTTTTTATGTTGATAAATTTAATCTTGGAATCCTATTACTAATTTAATACAATGACTATTCATTATCAGTTGATACATCATTGAGATTATCCTGCATCTGTAATGTATCAGAGCGCTCTTCAAGCGTATTGATGGTATCTGATTTTTGATTGTTTACCGTTTGTTCTTTGTTTTTCTGATCGTTGTATTGTGTTTCGGATTTTGTACAGCTTATAACACCTGTAAAAATAAATCCGGTCAAGATTATTTTTTTCATATTTTAAAATTTAGCATTATCAAACTTATCGAATAATCAATAACCTTTTTTATGACGCCAATCACAATTTAGCAACGATTAAATTTTCTACAGCTTTTATGAAAATATAGCCGTATATTTATGATCAGGATCATAATGAAAACCTTTTTCATTTTAATAAATTTAAAAATGTGGTATACCCTAGTGCCAGTTAAACCCAAATTATTATGTTAATTGAAGAAAAACTATTAATGTCTTACGGAGCAGAAGTGGAAGACCTGGATCCTTCGTACGTGATATTCGATGAAGGTAGCACACCGAAATATTATTATCAGATCATCAAAGGAAGAATAAAGCTTAACCATTATAATGATGAAGGAAAAGAGCTTATCCTTGCCATTCTAAGCAAAGGGCTTAGTGTATGCGAGCTTTTATTGTTTATTGATGAAAAATATCCGGTTAATGCCATTGCATTTGAGGAAACAACAGTTATAAAATTGCCAAAAACCGATTTTGTACGGCTTCTCGATGATAATCCACAGATTTCAAGAGATATCAATAAATTTTTATCGGAGCGTCTGTATCAGAAGTATATTATGCTTGAAAATAATGCTTCTTTACGGCCTGATGTTCGTATAAAAGGAGCACTCAATTATCAGAAAAGTTTCAGTGACGATCAGTCTCAGTTTTCATTCGAGGTTCCTCTTACCAGACAACAAATAGCATCTATAACGGCTTTACGGGTTGAAACTGTGATAAGGAGCATTAAAAAGCTTGAAAAGGAAGGATTTCTGAAAATCATTAATAGAAAAATATTTATTTAGATCATAAAATTGTTTTTAAATTCTGAACTTTGCAGCACAAACTTAAAAAAATGAATTGGATTATTTTAGTTATTGCGGGCTTGTTTGAGGTTGCCTTTGCATCTTGTCTGGGAAAAGTGAAAGAAACGAGCGGAACCACTATGTATCTTTGGTTTGGAGGCTTCCTGATCTCTCTTACCATCAGTATGCTTCTGCTTATTAAAGCTACCCAAACCTTACCTATTGGCACTGCTTATGCTGTTTGGACAGGCATAGGCGCAGTGGGAACGGTTTTAATGGGAATTTTCTTTTTTAAAGATCCTGTAAGCTTCTGGAGAATATTTTTTATAGTCACGCTAATCGCTTCTATTATCGGTTTAAAAGCTGTTTCTTCGCATTAAAGTTTTTCACTTTTTAGATTAGTGGAATTAAATAAAGAATTTGTTGCATTTGATTTTTATTAAGTTGTTTATACTAAAATTTTTTAATTTCCTAAGTAAAAAAAATTTAAATTTAAAACAGAATCTTGTATTTTTTAAATATTTTTGGAACAAATAATAACCATGAGAAAAATTTTGTTTTTTTTATTTGCAGGCAGTATACTGTCGGCGCAAAGCACCGAATTATTCAGTAACAACTGGTACATTTCCAAAATTGTAAGTAACGGACAGACTACTCCAACACCCGTGATGGATATTCCTTTATCGAAGTCAGATTTTATTACAGTTTCGGGAGGTATTGGCAGTGGCTATGCCTTTAATTCAAAATATTTTAATAACTGTCAGCAGGAAATATCTTTTATTGCCGGAACGAGCAGTTTTTCAAAAATCAGCTCTGCATGTACACTTGCTTTATATGGAGGAAACAATCAACTTGCGGTAAATAATTACGACCAAAAACACCAGGACTTTTATATTGTTCCGGTTACAGAAACCTATGCATATGAAATTGTAAACAACGGAAGCGATAAGGTTTTGATCATTACTAAAAATTCAAATGGCGACAAGATCTATTACAACAATACGAATTCTTTTCTTGCAGCAAAAGAAAATCTGTTGAAAGAAACATTTCTAATCTCTCAAAATCCTGTAAAAGAAAGCCTGATGATTGAACACGTTGAAAAAGGAATTCCTCTGCAGATTTTCGACATGACAGGAAAACTTGTTTATTTCGGAGAAACATCAAGTGAAAAATTCAAAATTGATACTCAGAATTTTACTCCAGGACAGTATATTTTAATTCTTAGAGGCATGAAGCCCTTAAAATTTATAAAAGAATAAATAAAAATAAACGTCTCCGGATTGGAGACGTTTTTATTTTTTATAAACGATAGGCAGAATTTCATTTTTCCTAAGTCCATATTTTTCAATTTCTTCATCGGAAAACTGCTGCGAATAGAAATTGGCATCTGTTTCAAAGCCTGCTTTTTGAAGTCTTTCAAAGTAATCCATTCCGTACCAGCGAACATGATCGTACTGCCCGAAATGTTTCTGGCGTTCTTTAGGGTCTGTGATGGTGAAATCTTCATAGGTTTTTTCAAGGGAATTCTTCATTGGAACTTGTAAAATTCCCCATCCCCCAGGTCTCAGGACTCTGTACAATTCACTCATCGCTTTTGCATCATCGATAATATGTTCCAATACATGATTGCAGAAAATAATATCAAAACTTTCATCGGCAAAAGGAAGATCGAGAATATCTGCTTTTACATCTACGATGGGAGAAAAGAGATCTGCGGAAATATAATCCAGATTTCTCATTCTCTTGAATTTCCGAAGAAACTCCTGTTCCGGAGCGATGTGTAGAACTTTATGGTTTTTAATAAAAAAATCCGTTTCATTCTGAAGATACAACCACATCTGGCGGTGCCTTTCGAGGCTTAAAGTTCCGGGAGACAATGCATTTTCGCGCTGTTTGCCATATCCGTACGGAAGAAATTTCCTGTATGACCGTCCGTCAATAGGATCAACAAAACGGTCTCCTTTAAAAAGCTGATAAATGAGTGGTCGCGTCCAAATGCTTAATTTGATCAGCATTGGACGGGGAATTTTATTTAATAAAAATTTGGCGACCTTTTTCATTAAAAATCCAATTGAAAAGCTTTCTCTTCGTCACTTTCGATACCTAATGCATCATAAATATACTGGAAAGTAGATAGTAACACAGGTTTCCCATTGATCACCGCAACATCATGCTCAAAATGTGCGGAAGGCTTATTATCAAGAGTTGTTACCGTCCAGCCGTCATTGTGGAATTTCACTTTTTCAGTACCTAGATTGATCATTGGTTCAATGGCAATCGTAAGCCCGTCTTTGATTACTTTTCCACTTCCTTGTCTGCCGTAATTCGGGACCTGAGGATCTTCATGCATTTGTCTTCCCACGCCATGTCCTACAAGCTCTCTTACCACCCCATAGCCTTCCTTCTCACAATGAGCTTGAATTGCATGAGAGATATCCCCTATTCTTTTTCCACGGATGCACTGCTCGATTCCCTTGTAAAGAGATTCTTTGGCAACTTTCAGAAGTTTTTTGGTTTCCGGTTTTACTTCACCGATTTCGAAGGTGTAAGCATGATCACCCACAAAGCCATTTAAAACCGCTCCGCAGTCTACCGAAAGAACATCTCCTTCTTTGATTTCTTCCTTACTTGGAAAACCATGAACAACCTGCTCATTGGGCGAAATGCAAAGAGAATACGGAAATCCTCCATACCCTAAAAATGCGGGTTCAGCGCCATGATCTTTAATAAAATCATGAGCCAGTTTATCCAAGTATAAAGTGGTAATTCCCGGTTTAATTTCTTTTGCCAGCATTCCTAATGTCTTGGAAACCAATCGGGCACTTTCTTTCATAAGACGAAGCTCGTCTATTGTTTTTAACTGAATCATGTAACTAATGTAACAATTTAAAAATTAACAATGTAACAATCAAAATTGGTAAACTGTTACATTGCTATATTGTTAGATTTATTCTTTACCAGAACAATCCTTTCTTTTTTTCTTTTTTAAGCTTTGAATATGCCAGAACTTCTTTTCCTTCTACGCGGAATTCTATCCTTTCCTGAATAATATTATAGATTTCGCCCCAGCCTGGAAAACCACCTAAATTTCTGTCGTCTATAAACCAATCTGCATCAATTTTTCTCGACTGGTTTTCAGAGTCAAAAACTTCTCCTTCAAAGCTTGAATTTACAGCATAAAATTCAACACCGTTTTTCAAACAGAACTCTACGGCTTCATCCAGTGCTCTTCCGTGACGGTAAGTCCAGAGAATAAGCCTGTATCCTTCTGACTGAAGTTTTCTTAATGTTTCAAAGGCAAAAATTTTCGGTTTGCCAATCGCGGGATAGGCATCATCAACAATAGTTCCGTCAAAGTCAACTGCAATTTTTTTATTATTCATTCTGTGAATTTGTTTTTTAAAAATGCAAAGATACAAATAAATGAGCGCCCAAGTATACTCCGGCGCTCTTACTTTTTATCATTTAATGATATCGATTAATTTTTTACCCAGCTGAACTGGAACTGCAGATCCGGAGTTGATATTCTGTCCGTAATTTTCTGAAGTCTTCCCGGGAGTTTCATAAGATATTCCTGGGCTTTTTCGGCTTTTTCGTTAAGACCTTTAACGTGTTCTATTTTCCATTCGTCGAGAAGGTCTTTTAGGATATTGATATAATCCTGTCCGGTGTATACCATACATCTTTGCGCTGCATCCGAGAAATGTCCCCAAAGCTCTCCTGCTTTTTGTCCGGATTGTCTCATCATGTGAGCCGGCATCACGATTTTTTTACGCATCATATCTTCAAATGCGATAATCATTTCAGAAGGATCAATTTCCAAAATTTTTGCTACAAAATGTTTGTATGCTTTTGCGTGTCTTGCTTCATCTGCAGCGATAACGCCGCACATTTTAGCCAGTTTTCCGTTCCCGGATTGTTTTGCCAATGTTCCTACTCTTCTGTGAGAAATATTGGTCGCCGTTTCCTGAAAACTCGTGTAGATGAAATTTCTGTACGGATCCATGCTTGTTCCCAAATCGAAACCATCGTTGATTAAATATTGAGTGGTTACTTCCACTTCTCTCATATTTACTCTTCCGCACAAATAAAGGTATTTGCTCAAAAGATCTCCGTGTCTGTTTTCTTCGGCTGTCCAGGCTCTTACCCAGTGTGCCCAGCCTACTTCTCTTTGTTCCTGATCTACACCGTCTACACCCATCAGCCAGGACTCATAAGAAGGTAAAGCTTCTTCTGTAATACAGTCTCCGATAAGCGTTACGAAAAGATCGTAGGGCATTTCGCGGGCGAATGTCTGAATTTCTTCAAGATCATATTTAAATTCTGAGCTTGAAGGATCAGGAAGATAATCAGAAGGCTGCCATATCTTTTCGATTGGCGTTAAAAATTTATCCAGAAAAGAGCCCACTTCCTTTTCCAAAATTCCCATTACTTCTTTCCTAACAAGCTTTTGATACATTTTATAAATTTAGGTTTAATTTGCAAATTTAGAGTTTTATTTATTATTTAGAACATAATAAACTGTTAAATCTTCTGATATTAGTCATAAAAAAAGCCGTTATATACAATTATAACGGCTTTTTATGTTTAATAGTATTGGTTTTAACTTACTAATATCTCTCCGGTCATAATTTCCGGGATCTCTACACCCATCACTTTTAAAATAGTTGGTGCCACATCACCCAGCTTACCAGGTTTTAAATTCCAGGTACGTTCTTTATCCAACACGATAAAAGGTACAAGATTCGTTGAATGCTGTGTATTGGGAGATCCATCCGGATTGATCATTACGTCAGAATTTCCGTGGTCGGCAAGAATGAAAACCGCATACCCATGCTCATAAGCAGTTGAGGCTACTTTTTCAATACACTGATCTACTGTTTCTGCAGCTTTCACAGCTGCCTGGAAAACACCTGTATGCCCTACCATATCGGTATTGGCAAAATTTAAACATATAAAATCAGCAGTTTCATTTTCCAGTTCCGGCAGAATGGCGTTGGTAATATCGTAAGCTGACATTTCCGGTTTCAGGTCATAAGTAGGAACGTCTTTAGGACTCGGGCAAAGCAGTCTTTTTTCTCCGTTAAAAGGTTCTTCCCTTCCTCCTGAAAAAAAGAATGTTACGTGAGGGTATTTTTCGGTTTCTGCAATCCTGATCTGTGTTTTGTGATTTCTTTCCAGAATTTCACCCATTGTTTCATGAAGTACTTCTTCGTCAAAAACTACGTGTACATCACGGAATGTTTTATCGTAATTTGTTAAGGTTACATAATACAACGGAAGCTTTCTCATGAAATATTCCGGTTTGTCGTTCTGAGTAAGCACTTCTGTAATTTCACGGCCTCTGTCTGTACGGAAATTAAAACATATAACAACGTCATGATCTGTAATTTTACCTATGGGAACAACATTTCCAATGGCTGTAGAATCAATCATGATAATCGGTTTCATAAATTCATCCGTAATATTTTCATCGTATGATTTCTGAATTTCCAGCAATGGATTGGTTGTCTGCGCTCCCACTCCCTCTACCATGGCATCGTATGCTATTTTTACACGCTCCCAACGTTTGTCTCTGTCCATGGCATAGTATCTTCCTACAACAGAAGCAAGCTTACCTACGGTTTTTTCCATGTGATTCTGAAGATCTTCAATAAAACCTTTTCCGGAATGAGGATCGCAGTCTCGACCATCTGTAAATGCATGAACAAATACGTTTTCATGCAAGCCAAATTCGTGTGCCGCCGTAAGAAGCCCTTTAAGGTGATTAATATGGGAATGTACCCCTCCATCTGAAACCAGGCCGATAAAGTGTACTTTTTTGTTTTCTCGTTTAGCATATTCAAATGCATCCTGGATCACTTTCTGCTGGCCTAAAGAACCGTTTTCAACGGCCATATTAAGCTTTACCAGATTTTGATACACCACTCTTCCCGCTCCCAGATTCATGTGTCCTACTTCGGAATTTCCCATTTGTCCTGCAGGTAATCCTACCGCCAGACCACTTGCTTCAAGGGTTGTATGCGGAAAGTTTTTCAGGCAGTTATCTATAAATGGTGTGTTGGCTTTATCAATGGCTGAAACGTCAGGATTCATCCCCAATCCCCATCCGTCAAGGATTGCTAATATTGCTTTTTTCGACATTTTGTATAAACTTTTGTACTACAAATTTATTTATTTTGAAATGAATTGAAGAATTGGATGGCTTAAAATTTATTTAAAATTGTTTCTCATGTAACAAACCTTCAAGGTTTTCAAAACCTTGAAGGTTTAAGTATCTTACTATTTCCTGCTTTAAATATTTTATTAATTTTGCGTTATGGATTTAAGAGATCAACTGAAAAATCTTTTTCCTGATCATGAAGAGCAGGATTTTAAAATGCCTGAAGAACAATTCATGCAGAAAGAACCTTTGGTATGTAAATTTGAAAAGAAAGGCAGAAATGGTAAGCCTGTAACGATTGTTGAAGGTTGGGAAGGCACAGAAGAAGAACTGAAGAAAATATCAAAGAAAATAAAAACCACCTTGGGAATCGGTGGCTCTGAAAAGGATGGAACGATTATAATCCAGGGAGATAATCGTGATAAAATAATGGATATCCTTAAAGAAATGGGATACAAGACCAAAAGGGTCGGCGGATAGATTTTAATTTTAAATTCTTCAAACGCTATGACCGCGAAAGTTTTCTAATCTTACCTGAAAATATTCTCGTTCGCAGCGGCACTTCGTTCAGCAAATGATAGCGGAAGCCTTGGAAATGTTCCATTAAAATAATTTTAAGATTTTTAAAAATAGATCTGTGTTTGCGGCATCATGGTTTTTAGCTTTTCGATAGTTGATTTTTCTATTGGATTGCCTGTTAATATTAAAGTTTTAAGGTTTTTTAGTTGAGAAAATTCAGCAGGAAGATCTCTGAGCTGGTTATTAGCCAGATTCATGCTTACGACATTTTTTAATCCTTTTACTTTGGCCGAAATTTCTTTGATGTTGTTCTGGCTTACATTTAAAAATTCAAGTTGTTTTGATTTGAATAAGCCATCCGGAAGTTCAGCAATAGAATTCTGCTGTAATTCGAGATATTTTAATTGGCCCGGAAATCCTAATTTCCCCAAATCATTGATCTGATTTGACGAGAGATTCAACGATCTAAGATTTTTAATTTTATCTAAATCTTTTGCAATAAAGCTGATCTGGTTTCCCTGTAAATTAATTTCTTCCAGCCCTGGAATTTCCAATAATGCTTCGGGAAAAACGTTCAGATTATTAGCATCTAGATGAATTGTTTTTAACCTTTTAAGCTTTGCAACATTTGAATTAATATGTGTGAGACTATTTAAATTAATGGAAAAGCTTTCCAGTTTCTGAAGTTCGGCAATTTCATCGGGAATATATTTGATGCTGTTTTCATTCAGATTCAAAATCGTAAGCTCTTTCAGTTTAAAAATAGATTCGTCCATTTTTTCAAACTTATTTTCCATCAGATTAAGAAAAAATATGGAATCCAACTTTTGAATTTCAGCAGGAAGATTAAACATTGTTTTGCCCCGGAAACTCATGCTGTAAACTGTTTTCCCACTTTTCAGCGCATCTTCCATATTGGTATATGTAGGGTATTTTACAGGATCGATCTGAGCTTTAGCCTGTAAAAAAATAAGTAACGGAACAGAAAAAAATAACTTTTTCATAAACTAAAAAAACTACCGGCAATCAATCGATTACCGGCAGTAGTGTAAAATATTAATAATTTATTTTTTCAGCAATTTTACGGTCTGCTGGAATCCTCCTTCTGCTTCAATGTTCAGAATTAAAACTCTTGAAGTATTAAGTTGATTGGTAAAATCCAAATCTAAAACTTTATTCAATCCTGAATATTTCTGGCTGAAAACAATTTTACCATCCATGCTGTATGCTGTTACCGCAATGTTTTTCAATCCTTTTGGCGAATTGATCTTTACAATTCCCGAAGTAGGATTTGGTGCAACAGTTACCGTATTTTCAGGCTGTGCTTCAATGGTTCCTAAAGAACCTGCTGTTCCGAGATTATTTTTCAGCGCTACCACTATTGTTGCAGATTTCCCTCTGTAATCAATGGTATTTCCGGTAGCATCAATATCTGTAGAGATGGTAGAATCCGGGTGCTGAATGGAGAAGAACCCGAATTTATGATCTGGTGTAAAGGTAAGTCCGGTAGGCTCTGATCCTGCAGGCATAGAAGCAAATAATTTAACTTTAGGATTAACCTGTGTATGATCCGGAGCAATTACCCAAATGTAGTTTTTACCACCGTCCTGTAGCACCCAAAGATTTCCAAGCTCATCAAAAGTAAGGTTGTCGTTCCCATCTCCCCATGCTTCTGTTTTTGTTCCCTGTGCTGTTTCGAAAGAATAGTTGGTCGTAAGACCTCCGGCAAAAGTTTCCACCTGAGAAACCGTTGCTCCGTCATCTTTTAATCGGTATACTTTATTTAATCCTTTTGCCGTAAAATAAATTTTACCATCCAGCGGACTGATTTCCACATCTTCTACTCCATTGAAAGAAGTTCCTCCAAGAGAATTTGCTAATGACGCCGTGTTGTTCTGATCTGCTTTCGTTTTATTAGGAACCTGAACCCATGTTGCGGTTGTCGTTACAGGATCTCCTCCGCTCAATCCTTGGTCTAATTTTAATACATACAGATTTCCTGAAGAAAGGTCATTCGGGGTATCCATTACATATTTGTAGACTTTATTTGTTCCTCCGTCTTCACCATAATAAGCAATTGTTCCTGCATTGTTAACCACTACATTTTCGTGGTTCATAATTCCCATCTGCCAAAGCTTTCCTTTGGAGCCGTCTGCATTCTGAGAAATTACCTGAGCGGTTGCCGGATCAATTTCTACTAGCCATCCGTAGTCTTTCATTCCGTCTGAATTTACATCATTGGAAGTCGTTTGTTCTTCCGCTGTTACGATTGTTCCCCAAGGCGTAACCCCTCCTGAACAGTTTCTGATGGTCTGAACAAGACTTGGTGCAGAGAAACTTACGGCTCTGGATCTGGTAAGCTGCCATAATTTGGTTGTTGGGTTATAATTGATTTCCGCCATTGTAACACCTCCCGGGTTTGTTTCGTGGTTTACGGAAAGGTACCCGTTTACGCTGCTTGAATTTTTAGCGACGTATCCTGTAAAATCATTTAAACCTCCGACTAAGCCTCCTCCTTCTGTATAGCTGTCTCCTTCTTTCAGGATCAACTGGAATTTGTGTTCCGTAGGAATGATTAATTTGTTGGTCTGAACAGTAGGAACGATTGATGTAAAGCAGCTGATATGGTTGGCGTTACAAGGAACCGGAGTAACCGTACTTGTTGTTTTAAGATACGCATCAATTCTTAAATCCGAGCTTGAAGCTCCTCTGTTGTGCAATTCAATAGAAATTCTGTTGTTTCCGTTTACAAATTTAGATTTAGGAATCGAGAATATATTATATACGCTTTCTGCAGAGCCATCAACAGTTGTTGAAGATAAGGTATTAAAATCGATGGTTCCTGAAGGCATATTGTCTCTTACCACTTCTTCTCCGTTCAGGTAGACTACGATTCCATCATCTCTCATTACACCTAGTTCCATTGTTGTGGAAAGGTCGTTTAAATTAACCGTGAAATCTTTCGCAAAATAAGCGGTGATGAGATTGTTTGCGGTTGTTGTTGTTACGGGATCTCCATACCCTAATGGTCCGTTACCCTGCGGCCATGCCGTAACATCGTAGTTTGCGTTTTTCCATTGAGCTGCCAATGCTGTATTGGTGTCATTGTACTTCCATGAAGAGTTTTTGTTGAAGATAAAAGTCTGGGCATTCAACAACGTACCCGAGACCATTGCAAATGCTGCAACTGTTAGTAGTTTTCTTTTCATTTTAAATTTCGATTTATTAGACTCTGCAAATCTATCTTATTGCTGTGAGGTCCCTATTAATAGGAGTTTAAATAATTCTTTAGAAATATTAATTAATGGAAAATTTAATGTTAATCAGGTTAAGAATATGTTACGGTATGTAATAATAAAGTATTGATTTTTTTTAACCGGAAAAGATGCAAAAGACTACTTATTAAACTAAATGCTATAGACAAAAGCCAACAAAACAATATGTAAATTACGTTGAGATTCTTCCAGAATGACAAGCGTGATGTTTTAAAATATCATACCAATTTTAAATTCAAAAAAATCTGCGAAATCCACACAATCAGCGGGAGAAAAAATTTAACCGCAAAAGAGGCAAAAGATTAATGTTGATGCTAAATGCTGAAAAACAAAAGCCAGCAAAACTTTATAAACATTATATTGAGATTCTTTCAGAATGACAAGCGTGATGTCTAATATATTTATAATGATTTTCTAAAATCAAAAAATCTGCGAAATCCGTGAGATCCGCGGGAGAAAAAAATTTAGCGCAAAAGAACCAAAAGATTAATGTTGATGCTAAATGCTGAAAAACAAAAGTCAACAAAAACTTTATAAAGATTATGTTGAGATTCTTCCAGAATGACAGTGCCATCCGTATTTTATCTAGCCTTTACTTTGCTGATGTCCGTTAAAGAATTCAGAAAAGCAATAATCTGTTTGATTTCTTTTGGTGTAAGATTCAGTTTATCAGCAGCGAGTGTCTGGTTATTTATTTTTAATCCTAATCCTTCTCCACCGCCTTCATTATAGAATTCCAATACTTCTTCCAGTGTACCGAATGCGCCATTATGGAAATAAGGTTTCGTTAATGCAACATTTCTCACAGTAACCGTTTTGAAAGAATTTTCATAAATCCAGGAATTTTCTTTTTTTACCGGACTGTTTATTCTTCCTTTATCAGCATCAAGTTCAAGAGGTTTATAGCTCAACGGTTTTGCGGTTATACCCAACACTTCAGATTCATTTTCGTTGAAGAATGGAGGGACCAGCCCTGAAAAGTTTGGGGCAAAATGACAGGTTGCGCAATTGGCTTTCCCCATAAACAGATTAAATCCTTTTTTTACATCAGAAGAGATTTCTTTTTCATTCCTCATGAACTGATCAAAATCACTTTCATAAGAATACAGGGAAGCAACATAAGAACTTAAAGCTTTGGAAAAGTTTTCGCGGTTGATATTTCCTTTTTTGAAAGCTATTTTAAAGGCTTTTTTATATTCAGGATTTGCATTTAATTTTTTAATGATATTGTCATAACTGGTGTTGAATTCGTCTTTATTATAAATCACGTGCTCTGCCTGTTGCTCAAGATAAAAAGCCCTCAAATCATAGAAAAATCTTTTGGCAAAAACGGCGTTATAGAGTGTTGGAGAATTTCTCAGCACTGTTTTTCCATTTACGTTGCTTGGGGATTTAGATTTCAGATCCGTGAATGCATTTTCGGGAAGATGGCATGTTGCACAACTCATTTTACCGTTGCCGCTTACATTCTGATCGTAGAAAATTTGTTTGCCAAGCTTTCTCAATGCTTCGTTATCTTCATCTTTTTTTAATAACATATAGAAATACGGATCAAGAAAATCGCTACTGAAAAAATTGGTGCTTGCGGGATTCCAGCCGGAAAATTCTTTCAGGTCATCCGCTCTGCCGTCCCAGCTTCCAAGCTCCTGATATAAAGGCTGGATGAATTTTTTATAAAATTCGATCCTGTCAAATGTTTCGAAATCTTTATTTTCCGATAGATATCTGATTCCGGCGGTAAATAAAAGGTTTGCCTTTTCCGTATTGTAATTTTTGAAATAGGAATCATCCTGAATATATTTCTTCATTCCGGTAAAAGCATGTTCTGCTTCTTCGGAAATATTTAAAGAGCCAGGTGTATCAAAACCTGTTACACCCAGACTGTATATTCTGATAAGCTCGATTCTCAACGGCAATGTTTTGTTGTTTCCTTTGCTTATTCCATTTTTCATCGAACTTAAGTAAAAACTTGCATAGCTGTTGAAGAGAAAATCGGTGATTGCTTTTATTTCATCCTTTTTTTCATTGGCTTCATCTGAAAATACCATTTCATCCAAAACCTGCAGCCCTTCCGGAGGCAGCGTATAGGAAGTAGTTCCGGCTGCTTCAATATGGAATAACGGTGCAGCATTAAGGTGGTTTTTTGTAAATTCAGGATAATGATAGGCTACATAAAATTCTATTTCTTTGAACGAATTTCTTGTTTCACGAAGCGTTTTGCGTAAATCCTCGAGCGTTATTTTATTCTCAGAAAAAAGATAAGCATCGGATTTCAATTGACTGAGTCTGGTTTTAAAATCAGTTAATCCTCTATGAATCGTAGAGTTTTCATTCTTAAAACCTTTACGAGAAGGATTGAATGACATCACCGCAAACCCCAACATCACAAAAATAACAGCCAAAGGATAGAACTTCATTAATTTTTTTCGCAAAACTATCGATAGGAAAAGCTTTGGAGGTTACCATAACTTTAAATTTGAATTAAATAATGTTTACATTTTACATATTAGAATTTTTATTAATTTTAAATCCCGAAATCACATTCAGCACTAAACAAACGGTTTCTATTCCGATGCTTTAATGATGAAAGATATTTGGGGAGGATCAGTATAACTTTAATTCGAATAAAAAACATATTATGCTCAATAAACTGGCTGCTTCAGAACTTGTTCTGAACGAAGACGGAAGCGTCTATCACCTTAATCTTTTACCTGAAGATATTGCTGAAAAAATCATACTGGTTGGTGATCCCGATCGTGTTGCGAAGGTTTCAAAATATTTCGACTCGGTGGAAATCCGTAAAAATAAAAGGGAATTTTATACGCATACCGGTACGCTTCGAGGTGAAAGAATCACGGTAATGTCTACCGGAATCGGAACGGAAAATATCGATATCGTGATGAACGAACTGGATGCTTTGGTAAATATTGATCTCAAACAGAAAGAATTCAAAACTGAGCATACTTCCCTGAAGCTTTTCAGAATGGGAACCTGCGGAAGTGTAAATCCTGATGTTCAGGTAGATAATATGCTGGTAACACAAAATGTGGTTGGATTAGACGGTTTAATGCATTTTTACCAGGATTACCATTTCGAAAATGAATTTTCCAAAAACTTTTATGAAAAATTTCCATATGAGAAGATAAGACCAATGCTTTATTTTTCCGAATGGTCGGAAGAACTGGGCGAATTATATAAGGATGCAAAATATCACGGAAATACGGCTACATTTCCCGGATTTTATGCGCCACAGGGAAGACAGCTTCGTTTAAAAGCCTTGGATGACCAATTCCTTGAGACTTTAAATGATCTGGGTATCACTAATTTTGAAATGGAAACTTCTGCAATTTATGCGTTCTCAAAACTATTGGGACATAAAGCGATTACGGTGAATAACGTTATTGCCAACAGGAGACGCGGTGAGTTTTCTTCTGACCATCATGCTTCTGAAAAGAACCTGATCGAATGGGTTTTGGAAAGAATCATTAAATAAACAGAAAAGGATTGCGTGCTGCAATCCTTTTGTTTTTTAATACGGACAATTTTTTTCGTATTCTTTGATAATTCCGCCATAGAATTCCAGGTAAGCCTCAAGCATATAATCTCCCAGCAAATCCTGGGTTGCGTTGTGGCCGAGCTTATTTGTTTTGCCTTCATCAAAAGCTTTTTTACGGATGTCTTTAAATTTTGCATTTAAGGCTTTTTTGAAATCCTTATCCTGAATTTTCGCCTCAAAAGTATCCATGTATTTTTGAAATTCGGGGCAGCCGCGGCCTGCATATCGAAAAGCCTCCACCATTTTCTCATACAAAGAGCCTGCAAAAAGTCCCAACTTGTCATAATCTACAGGCATTACAGCAAAATCATCCTTGGCATTCCTGATATAAAGCTGAGAATATACATAATTACAGACTGTAGTGCTGCACATTTTCATATTAGAACCGTATATCTGGATTTTTCCATCGTAGAGTAACGGCTGAAATGATCTTTTCTTTTTATCGTTTACTTTGCCATCTTTATCAACATACTTCATGTCCAGTCTTTCTATATTACTTGTTACATCTCCATATTCATCATATATTTTTACGGATTTTACTTCATCGGCACCAAATTTCTCATCTTCTGAAGTTTTTGTTTTCTTATAGATAAAATTATAGATGTCATCTTTGTCAAAAAATGCAGGGTACGTTCCGTTTGGATAAGTAAATCCCACAAAAAAACCATCTGCTTTGGAACCGTCTGTTAAAATAAATTCAACTTTGGGCAGATCTTTAATATTTTGTTTTCCGTAATAAGGCTGAGAAAATAATTTTGCGCATGTAATACAAAGCAAAAGAATTAGTAATTTAAGTTTCATAAGGAAGTATTAGTTAAATTTAAAAGGTCAAACATACTAAAATTTATTACATCTTAAAAATAAGTTTGATTTATTACGGAGTTATCACTATTATCTTCATTAGACAATTATATTTACAAATTTTGCTTATAATAAGAAGCTATCAAGATTATTAAAAAGCTAAATTTTTTCTCTTATACATTTTACAGTTACGGTTAACAAAAAATATTTTTCTATCTGAAATCTATTTTTATTTGTAAAAACGGTTATTATTAAGTTATAATTCTTTCTAAAATTCATTAATGGTAACATAAAAATGCGCTGAATATAAACTTTCAGCATTACCGGCAATGTTGGTAAGGTTAATGGTAATATTTGAAAGAGAAGTCAGCCTTGGATTTGAAATCGAGAAGGTGGAATTCCCTGCAAAATCATTTGCTGGTGTAACGACAATAGTTGCCTTTGCAGATGTCATCACCAGAGCCGGAGGAAGAGGAATATCCATTGTTGTAGATTTCCCTGAAGGAAGGTTGTTTATAGAGACCGAAGGCCACACTTCAAAACTAATCTGATTCTTTTGCACCGTGCCTTTATTTCCCAGTTTATATTGTCCGTTAACATCAAGTTTTGCTGTATTATTGGGAGTACCTGTTCCAATACCCACATTTGCATTGCTATCCCCTAAAACAATCGCATTATATTGTGATGTTGACGCATTATACCCTATTGCCGTAGAATTTTGGCCGTTGGCAGAAGCTCCGGAACCCAAGGCGGTGGAGTTTTGTCCTGATGTAATCGAATTATAGCCTAATGCTGTTTCATTATTATTGCTGGTTTTTGCTGCAAAACCTAATGCAAGAGATCTGTAGCCTCCTGAAAATGCATTTTTACCAACTGCGACTGATTCATTATTATCTGCAATGGCATTGTAACCAATAGCTGTTGCCTGATATTTTGAACTTGCCAGATTTCCAAAGCTCAATGACCCATCAACACTTAATTTCCCAACATTGGCAGCGTTTACTTTAAATATGAGATCATCATAGGTAGATGTTCCAAAAGAAAGATTGGTAGCGTTGCCTCCATAATTTCCTGCATTGTTTCCCGAAGTACTCCAATTTCCCAAACTGGGTAAAACTGTTGATACCGTGGCGATCTGGTTCCACTTTGAATTGCTCCAAAAATAAAATCCGGAAGGAGAAACGCCGCCAAGACCATTGTTCCATATCAATAATCCATCTGCCGGCGACGGTATTGTTGTAGCATCTGTTGTAGATAAAAGAGTAATTCTTGGCATAAGAACTCCTTTGTTGCCGGAAGTAATATCTAGAATCGAAGAGCCTGCAGGAGTAACAGTACCTATTCCAACTTGTGTAAAGCCGTTACTGAATTTAAAAAATAATATACATACTGATACTATTTTAAAATAGGTGTTTTTTTTCATCTTCTGTGTGTTTTATATTTATAACAAATATAAATATTCTCAGTAAATTATAAATCGCTTATATAAAAATTATTTTGAATTTTGTTTTCTTTTTATGAAAAATTTAACAGTATGCCACAATTTTAGGAATAGTTATTGTTTAAATAGTAATATCACTAAAATATTTTATTATGAATAATTCAGAATACAACAAAGCAGAAAACGCAGTAGACAATACTGAAAACTCTTTAAAAAACGCAGCTGATAATACAAAATGGAAAGTTGAAGAGCTTGCAGACAGAGCAAAAGATTATATCAACGAAAAAAGAGCTAATGATGAAGAGGCCAGACATGAAGACTGGCTGGACAGAGCTAAAAATAACGTTTCTGATGCATGGGACAATGTAAAAGATAAAGCAAATGAGGCTTGGGAAAAAACCAAGGATGCAGCAGAAGACGTAAAGGCGGAATGGAATAAAAAAACAAATTAATTTCAGTCATATAAATATTTTCAAGAAAAACGGAGTCTTTTTATAGAAGGCTCCGTTTTTTTATTATGTAATAAACACAAATATTGCTACATTTGTAAACTAATAAACATTAAAAATATGTCATACGGTTTACTTAAAGGCAAAAAGGGAATTATATTTGGAGCCCTTAATGAACAATCGATCGCTTGGAAGGTTGCAGAAAGATGTCATGAAGAAGGCGCAGAATTCATCTTGTCTAATGCTCCTATCGCCATGAGAATGGGAGAACTTAATGCTTTGGCAGAGAAAACGGGATCTGAAGTAATAGGTGCAGATGCTACTTCCATTGAAGATTTGGAAAAACTTTTTGATGCCGCTGTTGCAAAATTTGGTAAAATCGATTTTATCCTTCACTCCATCGGTATGTCCGTGAATGTGAGAAAAGGAAAACATTATACAGAAATGAATTATGACTGGTTGGAAAAAGGCTGGGATGTATCCGCCGTTTCTTTCCATAAAGTAATGCGCGTGGCTTGGGAAAAAGACTGTATGAATGAATGGGGAAGCATCCTTGCTCTTTCATATATTGCGGCCCAACGTACCTTCCCGGATTATAACGATATGTCTGACAACAAAGCATATCTTGAAAGCATAGCCAGAACATTCGGAAATTATTGGGGTGAAAGAAAGGTTCGTGTAAACACGGTTTCACAGTCTCCTACTCCAACTACAGCAGGAAGCGGTGTGAAAGGTTTCGGAGGCTTCCTTGGATATGCCGAAGATATGTCTCCGCTTGGGAACGCTACTGCACTAGACTGTGCCAACTATTGTGTTACCCTATTCTCTGATCTTACGAAGAAAGTAACCATGCAGAATCTTTTCCATGACGGCGGATTCAGCAGTACTGGAGTTACGCAGAAAGTAATCAGCAAGTATGATACTGAACAATAAATGATATCATTTTAAATATGTGAACCAAAGTATAATCTGCTTTGGTTTTTTTTATTGCAAATTACGAATGAGAAATATAACGCAAATTCTTATGGCATCAACAATTCTTGTATGCTGTACCAAAGAAAATAAAGTAACATCAGAACCTATTGTTCAAAAGGAAATCGTTGATGTAAAAGATTTAAAACATGTTGAGGTAGGGCTTGAAGAAAAGTTTGAAACGCTGCCCTTATTGGATTTTACCGAAATCACCAAAAATGAATATGATGATCTGAAAAGCATAGCCCATCCTATTACAAATCCACCATTACAATCCAGAAATGGTAATTATATATTAGAAATAAACGATAAAATTCTTCAATTAAAAAAATTAACCAATACATTAAAAGAAGAAGAAATACAATATGATTATCTAGGATTTTATCCATCTTTACATATGTACGCTTTTTCCGCAAATAGTATAGCCGATTATTTAGGTTTTAGTGAACTTAACCTGATTAATGCAACGAACCCTTCTGTTTACAGCATAATATCACCCGGCGACAACAAAGTAGAAAATCCTGTCATTTCCCCCAATACAAAATATTTAGCGTACTGTTACAATGACATTTACGATAAAAATAAAAGTTTTTTAGGCATTCTGAACATTAACAGCGATAAGACATTTACGGAATACCGCAGTTTTTCTTCAGATAATTTTAATATTAAAGATGTAGTCTGGTTCGGTGATGATTATATCGGAATAAAAGTAACCGATGATGAATCAAAAACTTTTAAATATTATAAAGCAAATTTATCACTGAGTAATAATAAAAGTTCTAATCTTTCAGGTATTGACGGTAATTATAATATCCATGTTGAAACAGAAGCTACCTCTACTGGGATGGCTTCCATCAGTTATTCATTTAAAATTAAAGGCAACGAAGCGATATTGGAAACAAATACTTATCATGAGCCTATAAGATGTAACGGAAAATATCTTGTAAGAGAAAATAACAAGATGTTTGAGTTATCTTACAATGATAAAGAAGACATCTGTAAATCTTCTGGTATATTTTACATAAAAAAAGAAGGAGCGAAATATTATATAAAAGGAATTGGAAGTGAAGCCACCATACAGGAATGGCTTGAACTAGAGAAAAGCTAATATTTTATTCTGTAAAACAGTTTCGGGGGGGCCCCACCGGGCGCCCCCCCCATAAAAAAAAAAATAAAAAAAAAAATTGTTAAAA